>Ga0102592_1000142_pt1 | contig 197269 bp, 168 predicted proteins | sample AraplaCol_mMF_r2_FD_76861 | JGI IMG/M metagenome (GOLD analysis project Ga0102592, IMG submission 76861) | Arabidopsis root microbial communities from North Carolina, USA - plate scrape MF_Col_mMF_r2 (SPADES assembly) (version 2) | ecosystem: Host-associated > Plants > Roots > Endosphere...
ACAAACACGAAAACGTGGAAGGCGGATAATATTGCATGTTGCTGTTTTTGAACCGCTGATTTAAAAGAATGCGCCCAATGGATATTACCCGCGACGAAGCCCGCGAAACTCCAGTCGCACCGGCCCCTGCCCCAGCCGCTCCGCCTAACCAGCTTCCCTATGCTGTGGCGACGTGGTTGCAGAGGGTGGATGCAGCCGCGCATCCCAAGCCAAAACTGGCCCCGGTCGAAATCGACCCGAAACAGACCAACTACAAACTGATTTACGTGCTGGCGCCGACCAGCGGCGGGCGCCATGTTGCGCTCTGCCTCTACAAGGCGCGCCTGAAGCCAAACGGCGACGTGGCGGCGGCCACGCCGGTCAGCGAGGTGTTCTCCCTGCTCTCCGCCCCGCCAGCCTTCCTGGCGCCGGGCGATGAAGACCTGGTGCGCTTCTTCGTGGCCATGCGCAGCGGCCCTAATTCGCAGACCGGCAGTGCGACTGAGCCGCGCGGCAAGATCGGCGCGGCCCTGCTGCAAATGCTGTCCGAGCAGGACAAGCTGCTGTGGGCGAATTCCTGGTCCGACGTCGGCAATGGCCTGGTGTATCCAATGAAGGCCGGCAATATGCGCAACGCGAGCCTGGCCTGGCGCGAAGAAGGCAAGGGCCTGCGCCTCGGCTGGCAAGTCGACGTGCCGGAAGGCGCCAAGCATCACGGCGCCGACCAGATCGACTACATGCTGCCGACCGAACCGCCGTGGTATATCGATAACCTGTCGACCGGCGTGCTGCAACTGAACCAGGGCGGCACCACCATTCCATTGGCTGACCTGCAAGCCCTGGTGGCGCAGGCGCCGTTGCTGATGCCGAACGACAAGATGCGCGTGTCCCAGCTGCTGCTGGCGCATGGCCTGCAGCAGCTGATGCCGCTGCCACAGCCCTTGCCGCAGCGCGTACGCACCGATGTCAAGCCGCGTCCTATTCTGGTGCTCGATTCGGCGCAACTGGCCGATGGCACGCTGCAGCGCTGGAATGACTATGCCGTCCTGTCGTACGACTACGATGGCGAGCGCGTTTCCTTCGACCCGTCGCAGCGCGTGGTGCGCCAGCGCGGCGAGGTCACCGAAATCATCCAGCGTGACGAAGCTGCTGAGGCGGCTGCGCTGGAAACCCTGACCCAGCTCGGCTTCCGCAAGCCGACTGCCCTGCCGCTGTCGAGCGTGCGCGGCGGCCTGCTGCTGGCCAACCAGGCCGACTGGATCCGCTTTGCCGAATCGGGCATCGATGAGCTGCTGGCTGCCGGCTGGCGCGTCGAGAAGTCGCCGAAGTACCGCTACGATATGGTCGCGGTCGACGATTGGTATGCCGAGGTCGAGGAAGAGACGACGGACAACGGCAACGCCTGGTTCGATCTGGAGCTGGGCATCACCGTCAACGGCGAGCGCGTGCCGCTGCTGCCGGTGCTGGTGCAGATGATCCGCAACTTCCCGAACGACTTCAGCCCGAAGGCGCTGGCTGTGCATGGCGAGTCGGACCAGATGCTGGCGGCCCTGCCGGATGGCACCCGCGTGGCCCTGCCATGGAACCGCCTGCGCCCTATCCTGGCCACGATTGGCGAGCTGTACTTCAGCGAGAAGATTCGCCACTCGGTGCGTATGTCCTCGCTGGATGCGGCGCGCCTGGATGAGCTGGCGCGCAATGTCGACTTCCAGTGGACCGGCGGCGAAGAGCTGCGCGAAATGGGCCGCAAGCTCAACCAGTTCTCATCCGTGAAGCGTGTGCCGACCCCGGCCGGCCTGCAAGCGACCCTGCGCGATTACCAGACCGATGGCTTGAGCTGGATGCAATTTCTGCGCGAGTACAACTTCGGCGGCATCCTGGCCGACGACATGGGCCTGGGCAAGACTGTGCAAACCATCGCCCACATCCTGGTGGAGAAGGAAGCCGGCCGCCTTGATCACCCAGCCCTGGTCATCGCGCCAACCAGCCTGATGAACAATTGGCAGGATGAGGCCGCGCGCTTCGCACCTGGCCTGAAGGTGCTGCTGTTGCAGGGCAAGGATCGCGCCGAGCTGTTCGACGAAATCCCGAAAGTCGACCTGGTGCTGACCACCTACGCGCTGCTGCCACGCGATGAGGAAAAACTGCGCGAGCACGATTTTCACCTGGTGATCCTGGACGAATCGCACTACATCAAGAACACCCGCTCCAAGGCGGCCCAGAGCGCCGGCCTGCTGCGTGCACGCCACCGTCTCTGCCTGTCCGGCACACCGCTGGAAAACCACCTGGGTGAGCTGTGGTCGCAATTCCACTTCCTGCTGCCTGGCCTGCTCGGCGACGAGAAGACTTTCAACAGCAACTTCCGTCACCCGATCGAGCGCCAGGACGACCCGCAGCGCCGTCAGCTGCTGAACCGCCGCATCAAGCCCTTCCTGGTGCGCCGTACCAAGGACAGCGTGGCGAAAGAGCTGCCGCCGAAGACCGAGATGGTGCGCAAGGTGGAACTCAGCGGCGCGCAACGCGACCTGTACGAAACCGTGCGCCTGGCCATGGACCAGAAAGTGCGCGAGGAGATCGACCGTAAGGGCGTGGCACGTTCCCAGATCGTGATCCTGGAAGCGCTGCTCAAGCTGCGCCAGGTCTGCTGCGATCCGCGCCTGGTGAAGACTACCAAGAAGGCTGCATCGGCCGGTTCGGCCAAGCTGGTCGACCTGATGCAGATGATCGAAGACCTGCTCGAAGAGAAGCGCAAGATCCTGGTGTTCTCGCAATTCACTTCGATGCTCGAATTGATCGAGGAAGAGCTGGAAGCGCGCGATATCCCGTATGCCATCCTGACCGGCGAAACCCGCGACCGCGGCGCCCAGGTGGCAGCCTTCCAGCAAGGCGCGGTGCCGATCTTCCTGATCTCGCTGAAGGCCGGCGGCGTGGGCCTGAACCTGACTGCAGCCGACACCGTGATCCACTACGATCCATGGTGGAATCCTGCCGCTGAAAACCAGGCCACCGACCGCGCCTGGCGTATCGGCCAGGACAAGCCGGTGTTCGTGTACAAGCTGATCGCCAAGGGCACGCTGGAAGAAAAGATCCAGCTGCTGCAGCAGAAGAAATCGGACCTCGCGCAATCCGTGCTGGCCGAAGGCGAATCGCAGAAGATGGCATTGACCCAGGAAGACCTGCAACAGATCTTCGCCCCGTTACAGGATTGATCCCATGCTGAATGCTGAACACTATCGCCAGATCCTCGACCACAGTAGCGACGTACATTGGATGCTGGACTGCGATAGTGGCCAGCTCCTTTACGTCAGCCCTTCCGCGGAAAAGCTGTTCGGCTACATGCCTGACCGCGCGCAGCAAGTGGCGGCGAATTTGATGGGCGAGTTGCCGGAGCGCCTGGAAGCCTACACCTCCGGCGACACCACGCGCCGCCACACGGTGCGCGATGCCGAAATGGCGGGCCGCGATGGCGTGATGATCCCGGTCGAGATCGAATCGACGCTGGTGCCGGACGTGGACAGCGGCGTGTTGCGATTGGTTGGCACGGTGCGCGACATCCGCGAGCGCGTCGAGCGCGAGAAGCAGCAAAAGAAGTTTGCGTCGATGGTGTCGCATGAATTCCGCACACCACTGTCGACCATCGACGGCGCCATCCAGCGCCTGGAAATGACGTCACAGAATGCCGACGAAAACACCAAAAAGCGCTACCGCAAAATACAAACTTCGGTCGACCGCTTGCTGGAGTTGATCAATGAGTACCTGAGTCCTGAGCGCCTTGCCAGCATTGGCCGCAAGCGCCAGGCCGACGAGATTTCGCCGGAAGCCTTGCTGGAAACAGCGGCCGAGCAGGCACGCCAGCGCCGCGCCGACATCACCGTGCGCGCGGAAGGCTTGCCGCAATGGATGCGTTGCGATCCGCAAGGCATGCGTTTGTGTCTCGACATACTTTTAGACAATGCTCTCAAGTACACGAATGACAACGTTGCGATAGAATTACAGGGAAGGAAAGCCAGCGAAGGCGGGGTTGAACTCCTCGTCATCGACCACGGCGCTCCCGTTCCGGATGATGAGCTAGGCAAACTCTTCGACAAGGGTTACCGAGGCAAGGCTGCCGCAGGGCACGCCGGTTCCGGCCTCGGCCTGTATATGGCCAGGAATGTTGTTGAGGTCCACGGCGGCACACTGTCTGTGGAAAATTTGCCTGAAAGCGGCAAGAAATTTCGGATTTGGCTCCCTATTGCTGCTTAAGCCTTGCGCAGCCCGTGGCCAACCGTGATAATTCTTTGACGCAAGCCCTAAACCCCGGCTTGCGACAGAATGGAAAATGGCGCATCAATGACGCAAATACTGATCGTGGAAGACAACCTGGAATACGCCGAAGAGATGGCGGATTTCCTGGCTGAGCTTGGCCATGTAGTTCACACCACCAATAACGCTCAGGAAATGTGGTCCGCCCTCAGCCAGGGCACCGTGGGCGTTGTCGTGCTCGACCTGGGCTTGCCTGATGAGGATGGTTTCAACGTCATCCCGCGCATGCGACAGCTTTATCCGCAGATTGGCCTGCTGGTTCTGACCGGCCGCGTGGCATTCGACTCGCGCATCATGGGCCTGCGCCTGGGCGCCGACCATTACCTGACCAAGCCAATCAAATTCCCGGAACTGGCCGCCCACATCGAGGCGCTGGACCGCCGCGTCGGCCCACAGGAAGCGATTCCTGTGCCGAGCAAGTGGACCCTGAAGGTCTCCGCCCGCCAGCTGGAGCTGCAGGGCCAGGCCATCACCCTGACCGAGAAAGAGTGCAATTTCCTGCACCTGCTGACCATTAACACCCGCCCAGTGCCGCGCCAGGTAATCGTGGCCGGTATCGGCGGCGACGATCCGGATGCCGGCCGCCGCGTCGACATGCTCGTGTATCGTTTACGCAAAAAGGCACGCAGCGGGCTGGGCCAGGATCTTCCCCTGCGCTCGGCCTACGGCGAAGGCTATAGCCTGTCTGCCAGCTTCAATCTCTCTTAATAGGGACAGAGTCAAGCGAACTGGGTAGAATCGGGGTTTCCCGATCCTACCCTTTTTGTTTTTATGGCCCGTTTGCCTCGTCTCGTCGTTCCCAACCAGCCCCATTACATCATCCAGCGCGGCCTGAATGGCCAGGAAGTGTTCCTGGATGATGAAGACTTCAGCAGTTTTATTGCCTGGATGCGCACTGCCGCTCGCCAATACAAGGTGGCGGTGCATGCCTACACCCTTCTGCCAGGGGAATTGCACCTTTTAGCCTCTCCTTCCGACGAAGAAGGGTTGGGCGGGATGATGCAATGGATCGGGCGGCACTATGTCCCTTATTTCAACCAGAAGTACTCCCGCGCCGGCACTTTATGGCAGGGGCGCTATAAAACCTCGGTGATTGAGGCTGAGCGCTACTTCGTTTCTTGTTCTAAATATATTGAATTCGCTGCCGTCCGGGCGCGGCTGGCCGAGGGGCCGGAGCATTATCAGTGGTCGAGCTATCCGCACCATGCGGGCATCCGGCAGGATGGGGCGGTCAACGATCATCCGATCTACTGGGCGCTGGGGAATACGCCGTTCCAGCGTGAGGCGGCCTATATAGAGCTGGCGGCGCAGGGGCTGGCAGGGGCCGAAACGCGGGCGATCGAGGCTGCGGCGCTGAAAGGGTGGCCTTTGGGCAGCGATAAGTGGAAGGCGGAGCTGGAGCGGCGGATGAAGCGGCAGGTATTACCGGCCAAACGGGGGCGGCCAGCGAAAACCGGCAAACCGGAGTCAGATCCACAGGGTCAGACACCTTAAGACGCGGCGGACGCGGGCCGAAGTGCCTGACCCTGCGGGTCAGGCACTGGTTTACCGGTTTTAAGCATCACTCTGTCCCCAATTAAATTTTTGAGCGACTGTCGCTGAATTAATTCGACTCCGACCCTAATTGTTTTTGTTGCGCGTTTTGTTGCGTTGCACTACTCTGGATTTTCGTGACCAAAAATTCAGCGGAGAATCGCATGCAAGCGCAAGGTTTGTACAACCCAGCCAACGAACATGACGCCTGTGGCGTCGGTTTCGTCGCCCACATCAAAGGCAACAAGAGCCACTCGATCGTCGAACAGGGTCTGCTGATCCTGAAGAACCTGGACCACAGGGGCGCGGTCGGTGCGGACAAGCTGATGGGCGACGGCGCCGGCATCCTGATCCAGATTCCAGACCAGTTCTACCGCGACGAAATGGCCAAGCAGGGTGTCGAACTGCCGCCGCCAGGCGAATACGGCGTCGGCATGGTGTTCCTGCCGAAGGAAAACGCTTCCCGCATCGCCTGCGAACAGGAAATCGAGCGCGCCGTGCGCATCGAAGGCCAGGTCGTGCTGGGCTGGCGTAATGTGCCGATCGACTCGGAAATGCCGATGTCGCCGCGCGTGCGTGAAAAAGAGCCGGTCATCCGCCAGATCTTCATCGGCCGCGGCCAGGATGTGATGGTGACCGACGCGCTGGAGCGCAAGCTGTACGTGATCCGCAAATCGTCCGGCCACGCGATCCAGGCGCTGAAACTCATCCACGGCAAGGAATTCTTCGTGCCTTCCATGTCGGCCCGCACCGTCGTGTACAAAGGCCTGTTGCTGGCCGACCAAGTGGGCGTGTACTACAAGGACCTGCAGGACCCGCGCTGCATCTCCGCGCTGGCGCTGGTGCACCAGCGTTTCTCGACCAATACCTTCCCTGAATGGCCGCTGGCCCACCCATACCGCCTGATCGCGCACAACGGCGAGATCAACACCGTGAAGGGCAACTTCAACTGGATGCGCGCCCGCGAAGGCGTAATGAAGTCGGCTGTGCTGGGCGACGACCTGCAGAAGCTGTTCCCGCTGATCTACGAAGGCCAGTCCGACACCGCCTGCTTCGACAATGCGCTGGAACTGCTGCTGATGGCAGGCTACCCGCTGGCACAAGCGATGATGATGATGATTCCGGAAGCGTGGGAAAACCACACGCTGATGGACGACAACCGCAAGGCCTTCTACGAATACTACGCATCGATGATGGAACCATGGGACGGCCCGGCCGCCATGGCCTTCACCGACGGCCGCTACATCGGCGGTACCCTGGACCGCAACGGCCTGCGCCCTGCCCGTTACATCGTGACTGACGACGACCTGGTCGTGATGGCATCCGAATCCGGTGTGCTGCCAATCCCTGAGTCGAAGATCATCCAGAAATGGCGCCTGCAGCCGGGCAAGATGTTCCTGATCGACCTGGAAGCCGGCCGCATCATCGACGACAAGGAACTGAAAGACACATACGCCAACGCCAAGCCTTACAAAGCATGGATCAACGCCGTGCGCATCAAGCTGGGCGAGCTTAAGATGAGCGAAAGCCAGACCGCTGCCAACGTGGCCAAATATGGCCCGGCCGGTGGCGAGAAGCCGGCTGCTTCGCTGCTGGACCGCCAGCAGGTGTTCGGCTACACCCAGGAAGACATGCGCTTCATCCTGGCGCCAATGGCGATCAACGGCGAAGAAGCCGTCGGTTCGATGGGTAATGACTCGCCGCTGGCCGTCACATCCAACAAACTGAAGCCGCTGTACAACTACTTCAAGCAGCTGTTCGCGCAGGTGACCAACCCGCCGATCGACCCAATCCGCGAAGCGATGGTGATGTCGCTGGTGTCCTTCATCGGCCCTAAGCCGAACCTGCTGGATACCAACAACGTCAACCCGCCAATGCGTCTTGAAGTATCGCAGCCGGTACTGGGCTTCGACGATATCGCACGCCTGCGCACCATCAGCCAGCACACCGGCGGCAAGTTCAAGTCCTATGAACTGAGCATCTGCTATCCGCTGGCCTGGGGCAAGGAAGGCGTGGAAGCATCGCTGGCATCGCTGTGCGCGGAAGCCGTGGACGCGGTGAAATCCGGCCACAACATCCTGATCATCTCCGACCGCACCGTTGGCCCGGACCGCGTCGCGATCCCGGCCCTGCTGGCAACGTCGACTATCCACCTGCACCTGGTGAGCAAGGGCCTGCGCGCCTCCACCGGCCTGGTGGTGGAAACCGGTTCCGCCCGCGAGACTCACCACTTCGCCCTGCTGGCCGGCTACGGCGCGGAAGCGGTGCATCCGTACCTGGCGATGGAATCGCTGGCCGAACTGGCGCATTCGCTGCCGGGCGACCTGACTCCGGAAACCGCCATCTACAACTACACCAAGGCCGTGGGCAAAGGCCTGATGAAGGTGATGTCGAAGATGGGCATCTCCACCTACATGTCCTACTGCGGCGCGCAGATCTTCGAAGCCGTTGGCCTGAACCGCCAGCTGGTCGACAAGTACTTCCGCGGCACCCAGTCGAACGTGGAAGGCATTGGCCTGTTCGAAGTGGCCGAAGAAGGCCTGCGCCTGCACAAGCTGGCCTTCGGCAATGACCCTGTGCTGGCCGACGCGCTGGATGCCGGCGGCGAATACGCTTACCGCGTACGCGGCGAAGACCACCTGTGGACGCCGGACGCGATCGCCAAGCTGCAGCACTCGACCCGCTCGAACAACTATTCGACCTATAAAGAGTACGCCCAGCTGATCAACGACCAGAGCAAGCGCCACCTGACCCTGCGCGGCCTGTTCGAGTTCAAGATCGACCCTTCGAAAGCGATCCCGCTGGACGAAGTGGAACCGGCCAAGGAAATCGTGAAGCGCTTCGCTACCGGCGCCATGTCGCTGGGTTCGATCTCGACCGAAGCACACGCCACCCTGGCTGTTGCGATGAACCGTATCGGCGGCAAGTCCAACACGGGTGAAGGCGGCGAAGATCCACGCCGTTACGCCAATGAGCTGAAAGGCATCCCGATCAAGGTCGGCGAAACCCTGGCTTCCGTGCTGGGCAAGGAGCAGGTTGAATCGGATATCCCGCTGCAGGAAGGCGACTCGCTGCGTTCCCGCATCAAGCAGGTGGCCTCCGGCCGCTTCGGTGTGACCGCGGAGTACCTGAACTCCGCCGACCAGATCCAGATCAAGATGGCGCAGGGCGCCAAGCCGGGCGAAGGCGGCCAGCTGCCGGGCCACAAGGTGTCCGAATACATTGCCCAGCTGCGCTTCTCGGTGCCGGGTGTGGGCCTGATCTCGCCGCCACCGCACCACGACATCTACTCGATCGAAGACCTGGCGCAGCTGATCCACGACCTGAAGAATGCCAACCCGCGCGCTTCGATCTCGGTCAAGCTGGTGTCGGAAGTCGGTATCGGCACCGTCGCTGCCGGCGTGTCGAAAGCAAAAGCAGACCACATCGTGGTGGCCGGCCATGACGGCGGCACCGGCGCCTCGCCGCTGTCCTCCGTCAAGCACGCCGGTACCCCATGGGAACTTGGCCTGTCCGAAACCCAGCAGACCCTGGTGCTGAACGGCCTGCGCAGCCGTGTGCGCGTGCAGGCAGACGGCCAGATGCGTACTGGCCGCGACGTAGTGATCGCTGCCCTGCTGGGCGCCGACGAAGTGGGCTTCGCCACCGCGCCGCTGGTGGTGGAAGGCTGCATCATGATGCGCAAGTGCCACCTGAACACGTGCCCGGTCGGTGTTGCGACACAAGATCCGGAACTGCGCAAGAAGTTCCAGGGCAAGCCGGAACACGTGGTGAACTACTTCTTCTTCGTCGCTGAAGAAGCGCGCCAGCTGATGGCGCAACTGGGCATCCGCACCTTCGACGAACTGATTGGCCGCGCCGACCTGCTGGACAAGTCGAAAGCCATCACCCACTGGAAGGCACAAGGCCTGGACTTCACCAACGTGTTCTACCAGCCGAAAGTGGACGACGGCATGTCGATCTTCCACAGCGAAGAGCAGGACCATGGCCTGGACAAGGCACTCGACCTGAAGCTGATCGCCCAAGCCAAGCCGGCACTGGAAAAAGGCGAGCGCGTGTCCTTCATCTCGCCGGTGAAGAACGTCAACCGTACCGTCGGCACCATGCTGTCGGGCGAAGTGGCCAAGAAATACGGCCACGCCGGGCTGCCGGACGACACCATCCACATCCAGCTGCAAGGCACCGCGGGCCAGTCCGCTGCGGCCTTCCTGGCAGCCGGCATCACCATCGACCTGGTGGGTGAGGGCAATGACTACGTGGGCAAAGGCCTGTCGGGCGGCCGCATCATCGTGCGCCCGAACACCGAGTTCCGCGGCTGGGCTGTGAACAACATCATCGTCGGTAACACCGTCATGTACGGCGCGGTTGCCGGCGAAGCCTTCATCAACGGAGTAGCCGGCGAGCGTTTCGCCGTGCGTAACTCCGGCGCCACCGCGATTGTGGAAGGCCTGGGCGATCACGGTTGCGAATACATGACCGGTGGCACCGTGGTTGTGCTGGGCGCTACCGGCCGGAACTTCGCGGCAGGCATGTCGGGCGGCATCGCTTACGTGTACGACCCGGACGGCGAATTCCACAGCAAGTGCAATATGTCCATGGTGAGCCTGGAAGAAGTGAAGGCCGCAGCCGACCAGCTGGTCGACAAAGCCACCTGGCACAGCCAGCATCGCAATGGCGAACCGGAGGCCGATGAAACCATCCTCAAACGCTTGATTGAGCGCCACTTCAAACACACCGGCAGCACGCGCGCGCGCCTGTTGCTGGACAACTGGAACGAGAGCCGTTCCAAGTTCGTCAAAGTGTTCCCGAGCGAGTACAAACGCGCCCTGGTGGAAATGGCAGACAACGCCGCGATCGAAGCGGAAACTCAAGCAATCGCAGCGTAAGAGAGGATCAGAAAAATGGGTAAGATCACCGGTTTCATGGAATTCCAGCGCCAGGAAGAAAGCTACGTGGCACCAGAGGCTCGCCTCAAGAACTACAAAGAATTCGTCATCCACCTGACCAACGACCAGGCCAAGGTACAGGGCGCACGCTGCATGGATTGCGGCATCCCGTTCTGTAACTCGGGCTGCCCGGTCAACAACATCATCCCGGACTGGAATGACCTGGTCTACCGCGGCCACTACCGTGAAGCGCTGAACGTGCTGCACTCGACCAATAACTTCCCAGAGTTCACGGGCCGCATCTGCCCGGCACCTTGCGAGAGCGCCTGTACCCTGGGCATCAACGAGCTGCCGGTAGGGATCAAGTCGATCGAGCACAAGATCATCGACGAAGGCTGGGAGCACGGCTGGGTCGTGCCGCAGCCGGCCGAAGTCAAGACCGGCAAGAAGGTCGCGGTGGTTGGCTCCGGCCCCGCAGGCCTGGCGGCCGCACAGCAACTGGCACGCGCCGGCCACGATGTGACCGTGTTCGAAAAGGCCGACCGCATCGGCGGCCTGCTGCGCTATGGCATCCCCGACTTCAAGATGGAGAAGCACCACATCGACCGCCGCATTGAGCAGATGGAAGCGGAAGGCGTGAAGTTCCGCACTTCCGTCCTGATTGGCAAGGACTTCCCGGCGACCGTTGCCAACGGCTCCAAGGAAACCATCTTCCCTGAAGACCTGGAGAAGGATTTCGACGCCATCGTGATGGCCGGCGGCGCTGAGCAGCCGCGCGACCTGCCGGTTCCAGGGCGAGAGCTGAAAGGCGTCCATTTCGCGATGGACTTCCTGCCGCAGCAAAACAAAGTCAATGCCGGCGACAAGCTCAAGGACCAGATCAAGGCCACCGGCAAGCACGTGGTGGTGATCGGCGGCGGCGATACCGGTTCCGACTGCGTCGGCACTTCGAACCGCCACGGTGCTGCAAGCGTCACTCAGTTCGAACTGATGCCGATGCCGCCGGAGCAGGAAAACAAGCCGCTGGTATGGCCATACTGGCCGACCAAGCTGCGCACCTCCTCTTCGCACGAAGAAGGCTGCGAGCGTGACTGGGCTGTCGCCACCAAGCGCTTCGAAGGCAAGAATGGCAAGGTCGAAAAGCTGATCGCCTGCCGCGTCGAATGGAAAGACGGCAAGATGAGCGAAGTGCCGAACTCCGAGTTCGAAATGAAGGCCGACCTGGTGCTGCTGGCCATGGGCTTCGTCTCGCCAGTCGCGCAAGTGCTGGACGCGTTCGGTGTCGACAAGGACGCACGCGGCAATGCCCGCGCTGCGACCGAAGGCGACAACAGCTACAAGACCAGCAAGCCAGGCGTGTTCGCAGCTGGCGACATGCGCCGCGGCCAGTCGCTGGTAGTGTGGGCGATCCGTGAAGGCCGCCAGTGCGCCCGCGCTGTCGACGAGTACCTGATGGGCAGTTCGGTCCTGCCGCGCTAAGCCCGCATCCGGTCATGCGCGCCGCCCGGTGCGCATGACCGCGGCAGCAGGAACGAAAACTTCGTGCCCGTCATGTCAAGCTCGAATTCAAGGCTTTCGCGCATGCGTTCGCGCGGAGCGTCGACTTCGAAGTCCAGCACTTTGGTGCCACGGGCGACCGGCCCGTCCCGCAAGCAATGCTCCCACATTTTGAGCGGCTGGTTTTTGCCGCCCATTGCGTTCTTCATTATCCGCAGGCTGATGGTGACGTGATGCATCAGCTCATGCGGCGGTGAGCGCTGCCCGATCGCTGGACGGAAATGGAAGCGCCCGCGCAGGGGCGAGACTCCCGTGATCTCGAGTATTGGCCATCCTGCCAGCCATCGATTCCGAAGCTGTTGGCCGGTCAGAAGGATTAGCCCCAGGCCGGCGACGGGGAACAGGAAAGCGATTGCGGCCACTGAAAATCCGTGCGTGTGAACATCATTCAGCGCAACCGGGATGAACGACCAGGTAAGAACATTCCATGCCAGCGTGAAGAAGACGAGCACGGAAACGCCGTTGGTTGCTTTGATCATGATGGGCTGGCCTTCCTGCAGGCGCTCAGCCAGGGTCTTGTTGCGTCCCCGTCGCCACAAATGAAAGACCAGGACCCAAGCGCCCAGGCCGAAGCCGGTGAATATCACGGCAAACGGCAGGCTTAAGAGCGCTTCGTTCCAGACCGGCGTTCGATCATAAACCGCGCGTCCGGGATGGCTCGGGTCCAGCCACACTTCCACCACCAGCTGGCTTTGTCGGGCTTTGTTGAGCCGCTCGTACAGGCTGTCCTGGAAGCCACCGGGAGGCTCCGTCGTGTCATAAAAGCTGGCATGCCCGCCTACGTAAGGGTGCCCATCGAAGGAGTAACGGAAGGTGGCTGTGGTTTTATAGGTCGGCACTTTTTTGCTGGTGAGGTGCTCGACCCGTTCCAATGATTCGAGGCGCGCCGGAACTGCAACGTAGGTGCGGGAATTCCACCAGATCTGCCCTTGGTGATACAGCGGCATGAGGCCGGCAAAGAACCCCACCAGCGGGAACAGTATCCCGATAAGGAGCGCGATGAGCGTTAGAGGCAGTCTATTCATCGCCCAAGTATAGCCGCCTGCAATGCCAAGCAGTTCAGGTGCTGCTTTCGTCTGTTCAGGCGCGGTTTGCGGCATTTGGTCGCTTTTGCCTGACTCCCCCGCGTGTCCTGCTTTATTATTTGCTTAATTTACAACGGGAGACACTATGCAGCGCAAAGTTCTTGCAGCATCCTTACTTTTGTTCAGCAGCGCATTGGCGCAGGCCCAGGTCACGAGCGACGAGCTGCACAAGATGTTGGCCGACGCCCTTAAGGACCGCAGCGTGCCTGCCATGGGCGTGCTGGTCATCCGCAACGGGCAGCCCCAGGCGCAGGCCGTTGGCGGCATCCGCGCCAAAGGCAGCGCGGCGCCAGCTACCCTGCAGGACAGCTGGCATATCGGGTCGGATGCCAAGGCCATGACGGCCACGCTGGTGGCGCGGCTGGTGGAACAGGGCAAACTGTCATGGGACGCGCCATTGAAGCAGTTGCTGCCATTGCCCGGCATGCGCGCCGAATACGCGGATGTCACACTGGCCGACCTGCTGTCGCATCGTGCCGGCCTGCCGCCCAATAGCGACGAAAAACTGATCGAGGCTACGCGCAAGGACCCGCGCCCGTTGTCCGTGCTGCGGATGGAATACGCGCAGCGCGCGCTGTCCGAAGCACCGGTCGGCGCCATTCGAACCGAAGCGCGCTATTCAAACAGCGGCTTCATGATCGCCGCCGCGATTGCGGAGCGTGCCACCGGCCAGTCGTTCGAAGAGCTGATGCGGGAGCAGGTGTTTCAGCCGCTCGGCATGCAGGTCGATACCGCGCAGGCGCAGCGGGGGCAGCTGCTCGGGCATAAGAAAGGCAAGCCGCTGGCAGGCCCTGGTTCGGACATTCCGCCCTTCTTCGCCCCGGCCGGAGCAACGGTCCGGTTGTCCATGACCGACTGGTCGAAGTTCCTGGTCGACCAGATGGCCGGCGAACGGGGGCAAGGCAAGCTGCTGTCGCCGGCAGGCTACGCTTACCTGCATGCGCCGCAAGGCGAGTCCGGTTCCGCGCTGGGCTGGGGCGTCAAGACCAACTGGCCGGCGCAGGCGCCGATGCGCATGCTGATGCACGCTGGTTCCAACGGCTACTGGAACGCACTGGTCGCGCTGGCGCCGGATCGCCAGGATGGCGTGCTGGTGGTGGCCAATGCCGGCGAAGGCACGGGAGCCGAGCAGCAGCAGATGAAGCTGGTGATGAAGCTGATGTCAGACATCGCCAAGCAGCAATAAGACTGGCCGGCCGCAGGTACCCTTTCGCCCGTCAGGCGAGAGGGTGAAGTGTGAGTTCCTGTGGCTTGCTTGATCTTTCGAAAGATAACTAGGTCCAGGTAACGCCAGATTGGCGGTTGATTATCTGTTGCGAGCGTGTTTGCGCTTTGCCGGTCAATCGGAGGCTGTGCGATTGCGCCAGGCCTATTGTCTCGTCAGGAGATACTTCAAACACCCGCCGATTCGAGGGAGAAGGGCCGTGCCGGATCGACATCACAAGTGTCGCGCCAGTTTTCATTAACGTCGCTATGCGGGACATTGCGGCTTTTCGTTCTTCCGGAGCCAGGTGATGCCAGACAGCGCTAACGAGTACCAGGTCGAAGGCCTCTTTGCGCGAGGCCAACCTCACCAGACCGGGAAGACTGTCGTCAATCCATTCAATCTGAAGTGGGGAATGCAGCCTGATGCTCGCGTCACGAAACGCGGCGACGGGTTCAATGGCCGTCACGTTGTGGCCCTGTCTTGCGAACCAGGCTGAATCAACACCTGTACCGGCCCCGATATCAAGAACCGCGCATTGTGCCGTTGGCAGCAGATGAAGGACGGCTTGGTATTTATGCACAACCGGGACACCTTCGTAGCGAAGAATAAGCCACTTCGCATCTTCAAGGTAGCCTTCGGTCCCAGGTACAGTTGCTTCCGGATTCATTCGGGACTCAGCCGCGCTTTCGCGCCGGACCAGCACCACCAATGAATTTCGTTGAGTTCCTCGTCCTCGGTCGCTAAGACTATGTTGGGCATTGAGGACAGGAAGCCATCAGGGCATGTATTGTTCAAAAGCTGGGACAAGCATGCCGTGACACGATGCTGAACTTCGTTCACCCTGCGAAGCTGGCGCGGGTGAGTCAGTTCCTCTGTGCCCGCTTCATAGCTATTTCGTCCGGCGACGGTTAGCTCAAAGCTTAGCCTTGCAAGGAAGCGAAGTTGGGACTCAAAAGGAAGCTGCGTAATCCATGCAGCTTCAGAAGCAATGTCAGGCATTGGTCATAAGTTCTAAAAAGCGCTGGCCGGTGCCGAGGAATGTCCGCACTTCAGGACAGCAAAGCTACCAGCGCAGTTGGATGGAAGTGCCAGCCCATTAGACCGCATAAACCCATGAAAATGCCAAAGCCTGTGGGCAGCATCGATGCGATGAACAGCCAGCGCTGCTTGGTCAGCGCAGTGATTGCGAGCAGTGCGATTGCAATTGCCAGCATGGCGTCGGAAAGGTCGAACTGGTCGTCCTTGAAGTTCAGGGCGTCGTAGGTTTTGTCATCCTGCTCAGCCTGGGCCTTCAATTCGTCTTTCTTGCGCTTCTGGTCCGCCGCGAGTTTGGTGTAACTGGCGATGGCCTCATCGTAGGCTGCCTGCTCGCTTGCCGGACGTCCTGCTTTGGCCAGCTTGAGCTGCACGATGGTCGAATTCGCGACTTCTTCGCGGATATTGCGGGCCTGGTAGAAGGACCAGTGGTCGACTTTATTGGCCTGGGCCTGCTGCATGGCCTGGTTGATGTTGTCGTCCTTGACCTTGCAGATGCCCATGAAGGTGGCGAGGATCGCCACCACCACGGCCACGCGCATGCTGAGGGGGTTGTTGTCGTCTCTTTCGTCCATGATGCTGGCGCGATGATTTAATAAAAATGCGCGCCTATTTTAGTTGCGGGCAGCAGGCATAGGATTAAGGTTGCCTGAAGCTGGATGCTGATAATTGCTCCGGAATCGCCATCCCCGCAATATGCCGTTGGACCTGACAAGCCAAACGACAGCCAGCAAGGCAGACAGGAAAAGTCCGGCTGTCAATTTGCGTGTCATTTGGTCAGAACTTTGCGGCGATGCTCACGCCGATGCTGCGCGGCGCCAGGCGGTAGCCCTGCACGATCGAGGCCACTTGCGGGTGCTGGATCACCTTGTCTTCGTCAAACGCGTTCTTCACGAAGGCCGTCAGCTGGTAGCGGTCAAGCGAGATGCCGGTGCTGAGGTTGACGGTGTGGTAGCCCGGGCGCTGATAGTCGGTCTGCTCGGGATTGAGCGAGCCTTTGCTTGGGCCGACCCATTGCACGCCACCCATCACGAAGGCGCTGCGGCCGCTGGCGGTCGAGAAGTTGTATTGCGCGGTGACGGTGCCGTTGTACTTCGGCACGCCCTGCACCTGTGCGCCTTTGACCGCGCCGACGACGCCGTTGGCGATGCCGTCATCGTTCGACAGTTCGGCTTTGACGTAGCCGCCGGCGGCGCTCAGCGTCAGGCCGGCCATCGGCTTGGCCTTGACGTCGAATTCGAAGCCCTTGCTGGTGGCATTGCCTGCATTGGCGTTGTACGAGTAGGCGCAGGTAGGCAGGTAGACACCCTGCTGGATGTTTTTCCACTTCACGTAGAACACGTCGGCATTGACGGCAACGCGGCCCTGCAGGAAGCGCGATTTGCTGCCGACTTCATAGCTCCACAGGCTGTCGGAGGCGTAGGTTGGCGGGCCTGCGGTCAGGCCGTTTTCTTCCAGGTCGGGGCCGCAGGTGGTTGGGGGCACGAATACATTGGAACCACCGAGGCGGAAGCCTTTGGCGACGGAGCCATAAACCGTATGGTCAGGCGAGGCTTCCCAGGTGACCGCGTATTTCGGGGTGAAGGCGTGCGACGACAGGCTGGTAGTGCTGTTATTGCCTGCGCCGGCGAGATACAGGCTGTTGCGCTGTGCCAGCGCAGACTTTCCTTTCAGGTAGCGCGCGCCAATGGTGGCATGCAGCGCCGGCGAGAAATAGTAATTCACTTCGCCGAAGATCGAGTTCTGTTTTTCGCGGTAGTGGAATTCGCCGGCGAAGGAGTTATCGTTCGGGAAGGCGCCCGGATAAGCGCCCGGCAGCAGGTCCGGATCGGCGCTGGAGAAGCCGAATTGCGTGAAGGTGTCGTTGACGCCGAAGATCGGGTCATTCTCGTTCAGGTTGGTGTGCTGGTTGGAGAAATAGTAGCCCGCCAGCCAGGTCACCGGCGATCCGCCCGCCGTGTACGGCTTGGAGGCCAGGCGGAACTCCTGCGAGATCTGGCGTACAGCGTTATTCAGGTAGACGGCCGACGGCAGGCCGGCAATCGCTTCGATCAACTCCGGCGGCGCCTTGCCGCCATCGTCGGTCGAGGTCAGGAAGGTCGATAGCGAGTAGCTGTTGTAGGCGGAACCATTCTGGGTGCGGTCGAACTTGCGCTGGAAGTAGCTGGTGCTGGAGGTCAGGTCGGCACCGCCCAGGTCCAAGTTGACGGCCAGGTTAGGCGTCAGCAGCTTGTCGATGGATGGCTCGCGCACCTGCTTTTGCGCCTGGTATGGCGGCCGGTCCAGGTTGAAGGCGGCGATATCCTTGGCGTCCACGCGCTGGTAATAAATGGACGGCGTAATCGTCAGGTCGCGCGTCGGCGCCCATTTCAGCGCCATCCGCAATTCCTGGTCATTGATCTTGTTGATGTTCTTGGCCACCACATTGCCGTCGCCATCGACCTGGTCGATGAAGCCGCCCGAGCGCTGCGCCTGGGCGCCGATGCGCAGGGCCAGTTCATTGTCAACCAGCGGGAAGTTGCCGACTACATTGGTGGAGAAGCCCGGGCTGCCGCCTTTGGTGGAGGAAGCTTCGGCGTAGGCCGTGATCTCGCGTTCTTTCAGGTCCGGCTCATTCGGCACGAACTTGATGGTGCCGCCCATCGAGCTGGCGCCGTACAGCGTGGCTTGCGGGCCGCGCAGCACTTCCACCCGGTCGATGTCGAAGAACTTCGGCTCCACCGTGCCCATGGTGTACAGGTTGCCGACGGTAAGCGACACGTCGCCGAGGTAGATGCCGACGGTAGCCTGGCCCGCGGCGGAACTGATGCCACGGATCTCGATATTGGAAGTGCCCGGGCCGGCGCCGCCATTGCCGGTGGCGGCAGTGAAGGAAATATTCGGCACGGCCCGCGTCAGGTCGGTGAAATCGTCCACCTGCTGCGCCTGCAGGGAGTTGCCGCTGATGGCGGAAATACTCATGGCCACCTTGTTCGGGTCTTCCTTGCGCTTTTGCGCAGTCACGGTAACCACTTCGATCTTGTCGCTTTCCGCCAAAGCCTGGGCCGAGATAGCCGCCAGGGAGCAGGCAAGGACCGTCCGACGAATTTTCATGCCATTTTTCCTCTTAAAGAGCCAAAGTTATTAAAATAGCAGGAATTTGCTGCCTTGCAGCACTGAACACCGGTCAACAAGCGTTTCAATTTGTAAATTGCTGACTTTGCGGTTATTAGTGTTGTAAAATTTGCCTCTTTAGCTGTGCCAATTGTGCCGCTACGGGGCTGCAAGCAGAGAGAACCGTTTCTGAATTACAATGTGGCCTCAAGAACAAAGAGCGACAAATCAGTGTCAAATTTAGTCGAAATCCGTGACTTACACTTCAGCTATGGAAAGCGGGCGATCCTGTCCGGTCTCCACATGGACTTTCCTCGCGGGAAAGTCGTAGCTGTCATGGGTGGTTCCGGCAGCGGCAAGACCACTGTCCTGCGCCTGGTCGGCGGCCAGATCCGCCCGCAAAAAGGCGCTGTCAGCGTCGAAGGCCAGGTCGTCCACAAGCTGAAGACCAAGGACTTGTACCTGCTGCGCCGCAAAATGGGCATGCTGTTCCAGCATGGCGCGCTGTTCACCGACCTGACCGTGTATGAGAACGTGGCTTTCCCGCTGCGCGAACATACCGACCTGCCGGAAGAACTGATCCGCGACCTCGTGCTGATGAAGCTGCACTCTGTCGGCCTGCGCAATGCGGCCAAGCTGAAGCCGGGCGAAATTTCCGGCGGCATGGCGCGCCGCGTGGCACTGGCGCGCTCGATCGCGCTGGACCCGCAACTGATCATGTATGACGAGCCGTTCGCCGGCCTCGACCCGATCTCGATGGGCGTCACTGCCAACCTGATCCGCAACCTGAACGATGCGCTGGGTTCGACCACCATCCTGGTGTCGCACGACGTCAAAGAGTCGTTCATGATCGCTGACTACGTGTATTTCCTGTCGCAGGGCAAGATCGTTGCCCACGGCACCCCAGCTGACATGATGGTTTCGACTGATCCTTACGTGAAGCAATTCGTGCACGCGGAAGCGGATGGCCCGGTGCCATTCCACTATCCGGGCAAATCGCTGGCCGAAGACCTGGGCCTGGGAGCACGCAAATGATGCGCCGTTTCCTGCTGAGCGTGGGTGGTGGCGCACGCGATTATGTGGAAAGCATTGGGCTTTCCTTCCGTACCCTGTTCGTCATGCTGGGGCTGTCGCCCGGCCTGCTGCGCCGTCCGCGCCTGCTGGTCGAACAGCTGCATGTGATCGGTAACTACTCGCTGCTGATCATCATCCTGTCCGGCCTGTTCGTCGGCATGGTGCTGGGCCTGCAGGGTTATTACACGCTAAATAAGTACGGTGCCTCCGAATCGCTGGGCTTGCTGGTTGCCCTGGGCCTGACCCGCGAACTGGGCCCGGTCATCACCGCCCTGCTGTTCGCCGGCCGCGCCGGCACCTCGCTGACCGCGGAGATCGGTCTGATGAAGGCGGGCGAACAACTGTCCGCCATGGAAATGATGGCCGTGAACCCGATCCAGCGCGTGCTGGCGCCGCGTTTCTGGGCCGGCGTGATTTCGGTGCCTCTGCTGACCGGCATGTTCAGTGCGGTCGGCATCCTGGGCGGCTACCTGATCGGCGTTGGGCTGATCGGTGTCGACGAAGGCGCGTTCTGGTCGCAGATGCAGGGCGGCGTGGACGTGTGGAAAGACGTATTCAACGGATTCGTGAAAAGTGTGGTGTTCGGCGTAGCCATCACTTTTATCGCGCTGTACCAGGGCTATGAAGCCCAGCCTACCCCGGAAGACGTTTCCGGTGCGACGACGCGCACTGTGGTCATTTCTTCGCTGATGATCTGGTGGCTCGACTTCATGCTGACGGCGCTGATGTTCAGTAAATAAGGATTAGATATGCAACGTAAATCTCTCGACGTTTGGGTTGGCTTGTTCATCGTGATGGGCGCGGCTGCGCTCATGTTCCTGGCACTCAAGGCCGGCAACCTTGGTTCCATGACCATGGGCAAGACCTATCAGGTGACCGCTCGCTTCGACAATATTGGTTCGCTGCGCCCACAGGCTGCCGTCAAGGCATCCGGCGTGGTAGTTGGCCGTGTGGCGTCGATCGGCTTTGACGACAAGGTGTACAAGGCTGTCGTGACCCTCGACATGGAAGAAGGCTTCAAGTTCCCTAAAGACAGCTCGGCCAAGATCCTGACTGCCGGCCTGCTGGGCGAACAGTACATCGGCATCGAAGCCGGTGGCGATGAAAAGAACCTGGCTGCCGGCGACCGCATTGCCCGCACCCAGTCTGCAACCGTGCTGGAAGACCTGATCAACCAGTTCATTTATAGCAAGGCAGCCGAAGGAAAGGACTCCCAATGAGCAAATTCCGTACACTTGCCCTGAGCCTGGCCGCGGTAGGCGCGCTGAGCGGTTGCGCCAGCACCAACCCGCGCGACCCGTTCGAAGGCTATAACCGCGCCGTCTTCAACTTCAACGACAAGGTGGACGAGTACGCGCTGAAGCCGACCGCAACCGTCTACAAGAACGTCACCCCGGGCTTCTTCCAGACCGGCGTGAGCAACTTCTTCGGCAACCTGGCCGACGTCTGGACCGCGGCCAACAACCTGCTGCAAGGCAAGGTTGGCGATGGCATGTCGGACCTGATGCGTGTGGCCTTCAACTCGACCTTCGGCCTGTTGGGCGTGCTCGATATTGCCTCCGAAGCAGGTTTGCAAAAACATAAAGAAGATTTCGGCCAGACCCTGGGCTCGTGGGGCGTGCCGTCCGGCCCGTACCTGGTGCTGCCGCTGCTGGGTCCGTCGACCGTGCGTGACACCGCTGCCCTGCCGGTGGATATCACCGCCGATCCATGGCAATACAAAGATCCTGTCAACGTGCGCAACACCGGCACCGTTCTTCGTGTCGTGGACCAGCGTGCAGCCCTGCTGGACGCTTCCTCGCTGCTTGAAGATGCCGCCCTCGACCGCTACGAATTCGTTCGTGACGGTTGGATGCAGCGCCGTAACAGCCAGGTTTATGATGGCGAAGACGGTCCAAAGGACAAGCAGAAGCAGCCTGAAGTGGAGGACGAGGCCCCAAAGCAGCCTCAGGCTATAATGCCGGAACCGGCTGAAACCAAACCCAGCCTGTGACCCGGAACACAACCCTACATAGGTAAAGAACAATGAAACTGATCAAACAACTGATCGCGGTCGCAACGGTAGCTTTCGCCACCAGCGCATTTGCCGCTACTGCTCCAGCTAACGAAGCGCCGGACGCACTGGTCAAGCGCATCAGCTCCGAGGTGCTGGAAACCGCCAAGGCCGACAAGGAGATCCAGGCCGGCAACCAGAAGAAAGTCATGGACCTGGTGGAAACCAAGATCCTGCCTTACGTGGATTTCCAGCGCATGACCTCGCTGGCAGCCGGCCGCTACTGGCGCGAAGCTACCCCGGAACAGCAAAAGCAACTGGCTGCTGAATTCCGCACCCTGCTGATCTTCACCTACTCGGGCGCCCTGTCCCAGGTGAAAGACCAGACCGTCGATTTCAAGCCAATGCGTTCTTCGCCAGGCGATACCGAAGTGGAAGTGCGTTCGCAGGTGAACCAGGCCCGCGGCGAGCCTATCCAGCTGAATTACCGCGTCGCCAAGACCGATGCCGGCTGGAAGATTTATGACATCAATGTGCTGGGCGCCTGGCTGGTAGAAGCCTACAAAGGCACTTTCGCTTCGGAAATCTCGAAGGGCGGCATCGATGGCCTGATCAAGACCCTGTCCGAAAAGAACAAGAAGCTGGCTTCCAAGCCACTGAAGACTGCGGCTAAATAATGCCTGATACCACTGTTTCCAATCAGCTGTCGCTGAAGTCGCTGACCGTGGCCAACGCCACGGAAGCGCTGGCGCAGGGCCTGGCCGCGCTGCGCGCCGGCCAGAATGTGTTCGACCTGGGCCAGGTGGAAACCGTGGACTCCGCTGCCGTGTCAGTCATGCTGGCATGGCAGCGCGCTGCCGTTCAGAACGGCATCAAGCTGGAACTGCGCAACCTGCCAGGACAGCTCCAGAGCTTGACCAAGCTCTACGGCGTGTGCACGCTCGTGTCGCCCGCCGACCTGCATCATCATTGACCCCCGCCTTACCCCTCCCCCCGCTGTAGTTTCATCGGTTCAGCGAGCCTGAACCGAAATTCCAATATAATTGACCGTCTACCGCGCCTGATGAGCGCGCGCCTTTACAACGGTCATCGTTGTCCCAGTTATCTATACAAGTAAGCATGACAGCAATCGAAATCAGCAACGTCCAGAAGCGCTACAAGGCGCTGCAGGCGCTTGGCGGCGTGTCCCTGAAAATCGAGGAAGGCGAGTTCTTTGGCTTGCTGGGACCGAACGGAGCGGGCAAGACCACTTTGATCTCCATCATTGCAGGCCTGATCCGCGCCGATGCCGGCAGCGTCAAGATCCATGGCCATGACGTGGTGTCCGATTTCCGCGCAGCGCGGCGCAAACTGGGCGTGGTGCCGCAGGAACTGGTGTTCGATCCCTTCTTTACGGTGCGCGAAACGCTGCGCCTGCAGTCCGGCTACTTCGGCCTGGGTAACAACGACAAGTGGATCGACGAGGTGATGGAGGAGCTGGGCCTGGCCAACAAGGCCGACACCAATATGCGCGCCCTGTCCGGTGGTATGAAGCGCCGTGTGCTGGTAGCGCAGGCGCTGGTGCACAAGCCGCCCGTCATCGTGCTGGACGAACCGACTGCCGGTGTCGACGTGGAACTGCGCCAGACGCTGTGGCAGTTCATCACGCGCCTGAACCGCGAAGGCCACACTATCGTGCTGACCACGCACTACCTGGAAGAAGCGCAAGCGATGTGCAAGCGCGTCGCCATGCTCAAGCTGGGCAAGGTAGTGGCGCTGGACACCATGTCGCAACTGATCCGCCGCATCTCCGGCTCGCAACTGGTGCTGCACCTGCCGCACAACTCCCTGCCGGAGGAATTGCAGCCGCTGCTGAATCACCCGCCGGAAGACAACAAGTACAGCCTGCGCATCAACGATTACGCCGAAGTGGAAGGCATCCTCGCGCGCCTGCGCCAGGGCGGCATCAGCATCGACGAGATGCAGCTACAGCAGGCCGACCTGGAAGACATCTTCCTGCAAATCATGGACGAGAACATCGTATGATCACCACCGGCTTCCGCACCCTGGTCTACAAAGAGACGCTGCGCTTTTACAAGGTCGCGACGCAGACGATTGCTGCGCCGATCCTGACCGCCATGCTGTACCTGCTGATCTTCGGCCACGTGCTGTCGGGCCGCGTCGAGGTCTATCCCGGCGTGACCTACACCGCCTTCCTGATTCCGGGCCTGGTGATGATGAGCGTATTGCAGAATGCCTTCGCCAACTCATCGTCTTCGCTGATCCAGTCCAAGATCACCGGCAACCTGGTGTTCGTGCTGCTGACGCCTTTGTCGCACTGGGAAATCTTCTCCGCCTACGTGCTGGCCTCGATGGTGCGCGGCATTACCGTCGGCTTCGGCGTGTTCGCCATCACTGCCTGGTTTGCGCACCTGAGCTTTACCGCGCCGCTGTGGATCCTGGTGTTCGCCCTGCTGGGCGCTGCCATCCTCGGCACCATGGGCCTGATCGCCGGCATCTGGGCCGAGAAGTTCGACCAGCTGGCCGCCTTCCAGAATTTCCTGATCGTGCCGCTGACCTTCCTGGCCGGCGTGTTCTATTCGATCCATTCGCTGCCGCCGTTCTGGCTGGCCGTATCGCACGCCAATCCGTTCTTCTACATGATCGACGGTTTCCGCTACGGCTTCTTCGGGCAGTCCGACGTGAACCCATGGGTCAGCGTCGCCATCGTATCCGCCTTCCTGGTGGTGCTGGCGCTGCTCGCTATCAAACTCCTGCGCAGCGGCTACCGCCTGCGCCACTGATTTATTGAGGAATTCAAAGTGACCACAACTCCAGAAGCAATCCACGGCTATATCGCTGCCGGCCTCGAATGCACCCACCTGCAAGTGGAAGGCGACGGCCAGCACTTCCAGGCCGTGATCGTGTCGCCCGCCTTTGCCGGCAAGCGCCTGATCCAGCGCCACCAGCTGGTGTACGCCGCGCTGGGCGACCGCATGCGCGAAGAGATCCACGCACTGTCGATGAAAACCCTGACCCCTGAAGAATTCCAAGGATAAAAAGAGAATATGGACAAACTGCTCATCACCGGTGGCAAGCGCCTGGTCGGCGACATCAAGATTTCCGGCGCCAAGAACGCTGCCCTGCCTATCCTGTGCGCTGGCCTGCTGACCGCGGGCGACGTGGAGCTGGCCAATGTGCCGCTGCTGCACGACGTGGCTACCATGCTCAAGCTGCTGCGCCAGACCGGCCTGTCAGTCGAGCAGGATGGCGAGAAGGTTACGCTGAACGGCTCGAAGATCGACAAGTACGAAGCGCCGTATGAACTGGTGAAGACCATGCGTGCTTCGATCCTGGTCCTGGGCCCGCTGCTGGCACGCTTCGGCGAAGCCAAGGTATCCCTGCCGGGCGGCTGCGCGATCGGTTCGCGTCCTGTCGACCAGCACATCAAGGGCTTGCAGGCGATGGGCGCCGAGATCAGCATCGACGGCGGCTACATCTACGCCAAGTGCAAGAAGCTGAAAGGCACCCGCATCGTCACCGACATGATCACAGTGACCGGCACCGAAAACCTGCTGATGGCAGCGACCCTGGCCGAAGGCGAGACCATCCTGGAAAACGCCGCGCGCGAGCCGGAAGTGACCGACCTGGCCAACCTGCTGGTGGCGATGGGCGCAAAGATCCAGGGCATCGGTACCGACCGCCTGGTGATCCAGGGCGTGCCTGAGCTGCATGGCGCCAAGCACGAAGTGATCTCCGACCGTATCGAAGCGGCGACCTTCCTGTGCGCAGTGGCAGCCGCCGGCGGCGACATCACCATCCGCAATACCCGCACCGACATCTTCGACGTGGCGCTGGACAAGCTGCGCGAGATGGGCGTGCAGCTGACCGTGGGCGACAACTGGATCCGCGCGCAGATGGACCAGCGCCCGAAGCCAGTCTCCTTCCGCACCACCGAATACCCGGGCTTTCCGACAGATATGCAGGCGCAGTTCATGGCGGTGAACCTGATCGCCAGCGGCAGCAGCAAGGTGACCGAGACCATTTTCGAGAACCGCTTCATGCACGTGCAGGAAATGAACCGCCTCGGCTCGAAGATTTCCATCGACGGCAACACCGCCTACATCGACGGTGTCGAGCAACTGATCGGCGCGCCGGTGATGGCAACCGACCTGCGCGCTTCGGCTTCGCTGGTGATCGCCGGCCTGGCCGCCAAAGGCGAAACCCTGGTGGACCGCATCTACCACCTGGACCGTGGCTATGACCGCATGGAAGACAAGCTGTCCGCCGTTGGCGCCAATATCACCCGTATCAAGTAAAACGTCATGGAACTTATCCTCGCCCTGTCGAAAGGCCGGATCTTCGAAGACACGCTGCCGCTGCTGGAAGCAGCCGGCATCACCGTCACCGAAAATCCGGAAACCTCCCGCAAGCTGATCCTGCCTACTTCGGACCCTGGCATTCGCGTACTGATCGTGCGCGCATCCGACGTGCCGACCTATGTGCAGCACGGCGCGGCGGACTTCGGCGTGGCGGGCAAGGACGTTCTGCTGGAGCACGGCGGCGAAGGCCTGTACCAGCCGGTGGACCTGCATATTGCGAAGTGCCGCATGTCGGTGGCAACGCGTGCCGGTTTCGATTACGAGACCGCGGTGCGCCAGGGTGCGCGCCTGCGCGTGGCGACCAAGTTCACCTCGATTGCGCGCGAACACTTCGGCAAGAAGGGCGTGCACGTCGACCTGATCAAGCTGTATGGCTCGATGGAGCTGGCGCCGCTGGTTGGCCTGTCCGACGCGATTGTCGACGTGGTCTCCACCGGCAGCACGCTGCGCGCCAACAACCTGGTGGAAGTGGAAGAGATCATGGACATCTCTTCGCGCCTGGTGGTGAACCAGGCCGCGATGAAGCTGAAGCGCGCCCGCCTGCAACCGATTATCGAAGCATTTGAGCGCGCCTCGCTGGCGAAGGCATGACTATGATCCGCAAACTCGACTCCACCCAAGACGACTTCCAGGAAACGCTCGACGCGTTGCTGGCCTTTGAAGCTGAAACCGATGACGCCATCGAAGGCGCCGTCGCCAAAATCATTGCCGACGTGCGCGCGCGCGGCGACGAAGCCGTGCTGGAATACACCAACCGCTTCGACCGCATGAACGCCGCCAGCATGGCCGATTTCGACATCGGCCAGGCGGAGCTGGATTCAGCGCTGGCATCGCTCCCTGCCGCGCAACGCAGCGCGCTGCAGACCGCCGCCGACCGCATCCGCGCCTTCCATGAGCGCCAGAAGCAGGAGCTGCAAGGCTTTACCTACACCGAAGCCGACGGCACCATCCTCGGCCAGCGCATTACGCCGCTGGACCGCGTGGGCATCTACGTCCCGGGCGGCAAGGCTGCCTACCCATCGTCGGTGCTGATGAATGCCGTGCCGGCCAAGGTCGCGGGCGTCGAAGAAATCATCATGGTCGTCCCGACTCCGGACGGCGTGAAAAACCAGATGGTGCTGGCCGCTGCGGCAATTGCCGGCGTGACCCGCGTGATCGGCATCGGCGGCGCGCAAGCCGTGGCTGCGCTGGCGCACGGCACCGAAACCATCCAGCCGGTCGACAAGATTGTCGGCCCGGGCAATGCGTACGTCGCCTCGGCCAAGCGCCGCGTATTCGGCACCGTCGGCATCGACATGATCGCCGGACCGTCCGAGATCCTGGTGATCTGCGATGGCACTACCGACCCTGACTGGGTGGCGATGGACCTGTTCTCGCAGGCCGAGCACGACGAGTTGGCGCAAGCGATCCTGCTGTGCCCTGACGCCGGCTACATCGCCCGCGTCGAGGACAGCATCGCCAGGCTGCTGCCGACCATGCCGCGCAAGGCCGTCATCGAAACCTCGCTGCGCGACCGCGGCGCCCTGGTGAAGGTGCGCGACATGGCCGAAGCCTGTGCCATCGCCAACAGCATCGCTGCCGAACACCTTGAGATCTCGGCCGAGAACCCGCAGCAGTGGGCCGACCAGATCCGCCACGCCGGCGCCATGTTCCTGGGCCGCTTCTCGTCCGAATCGCTGGGCGACTACTGCTGCGGCCCGAACCACGTGCTGCCGACCTCGCGCACCGCGCGCTTCTCGTCGCCGCTGGGCGTGTACGACTTCCAGAAGCGCTCCTCGGTAATCCACGTCAGCGAAGCCGGCGCGCAGACACTGGGCAAGATCGCTGCCGAACTGGCATACGGCGAAGGCTTGCAAGCCCACGCGCGCAGTGCGGAGTTGCGCCTGAAATGACCGAATGGAAGAACCAGGTCTACTGTGAGGACGCGCTGGCCGGACTGGCTCGCGTGCCGGATGGTTCCGTCGACCTGATCCTGACCGATCCGCCCTATAACCTGGGCAAGGATTACGGCAATGCCTCCGACCAGCAATCGGTAGACGATTACCTGGCCTGGACGGAAGCCTGGATCGATGCGGCGCTGCCGAAGCTGAAGCCGAACGGCAGCCTGTACATCTTCCTGACCTGGCGCTATTCGCCGGAGATCTTCGTCATGCTGAAAAAGCGCATGACGATGATGAATGAAATTATCTGGGACCGCCGCGTGCCTTCCATGGGCGGCAGTACCCGCAGCTATTCGTCGGTGCACGACACCATTGGTTTCTTCGTGCGCCGCAAGGATTATTACTTTGACCTCGACGCCGTGCGTATCCCGTACGACGCCGAAACCAAGAAAGCCCGTTCGCGTTCGATTTTCGTCGGCGCGAAGTGGCTGGAAGTGGGCTACAACCCCAAGGACCTGTGGAGCGTATCGCGCTTGCACCGGGAGCATGCGGAACGGGTCGACCACCCGACGCAAAAGCCTTTGGAAATTATCGAACGCATGGTCAAGGCCAGTTGCCCGCCGGATGGCGTGGTGATGGATTTGTTCATGGGCAGCGGGACCACTGCGGTGGCTGCGCGCCGCTGCGGGCGGAATTTCGTGGGCTTTGAATTGAATCCCGAGTATTGCGACATAGCTCGGAAGCGCCTTGAAGCGCTTGCCGAAACCGGTAAACCGATGTCTGGCCCGCAGGGTCAGACACCTCCGCCACGCAAGGGGCGCAGGCCGAAAATGGCGCCTGTCCCGAACGAGGCTTTAGAACAGGAGTAAATGCAGATGTCCCTCGACAGCCTTATCGCCAATACGATCCGCCAGGATGTGCGCAATGACCACATCTACCATGTGCCGGATGCCAGCGGATTCATCAAGCTGGATGCGATGGAGAATCCATATGTGCTGCCGAGCCACCTGCATCATGAACTGTCCCAACGCATCGCTGCCGTTGCGCTGAACCGCTACCCCGTCGCCAGCTACGAAACCATCAAGCAGCGCATCCGCGCCAAGCTGGGCGTACCGCAGGGCTATGACGTCATGCTGGGCAACGGCTCGGACGAGCTGATTGCCATCATGGCGCAGGCTTGCGCGCTGCAGCCGGCAGAAGGCCGCCGCGCCGTGATGATGGCGCCGGCGCCTTCCTTTGTCATGTTCCAGCGCTCGGCCATGGTGGCAGGCATGGACTTCGTCGGTGTGCCGCTGAAAGCCGACCTGACGCTGGATCTGCCGGCCATGCTGGCGGCGATCAGGCAGCACAAGCCGGCGCTGGTTTTCCTGGCCTACCCGAACAACCCGACCGGCAACCTGTTCGACGCCGGCGATATCGAACAAGTGATCAGGGCGCTGGGCGACTCAGGCCTGTGCGTGGTCGACGAAGCTTATGAGCCATTTGCGCAACAAAGCTTCATGGGCCGCCTGCCCGAATTCCCCAACCTGATCGTCATGCGCACACTGTCGAAACTTGGCCTGGCGGGCATCCGCCTCGGCTATATGTCGTGCGCGCCAGCCCTGCTGGAACAATTCGACAAGATCCGCCCACCCTACAACGTCAACGTCCTGACCCAGGCCGCCGCCGAATTCTGCCTCGACCACCTCGAGGTGCTGAATGAGCAGGCCGCCCTGTTGCGCCAACAGCGCAGCGAATTGTCGGCGGCACTGGCGAAATTGCCGGGTGTCAACGTTTTCCCCTCGGCGGCAAACTTTATCCTCATTCGCGTACCGAACTCCGACCAGGTTCATGCCAAACTGTTGGAGCGCAAGGTATTGATCAAAAATGTGGGTAGAATGCACAATGTACTGGCCAACTGCCTGCGTATCACCGTCAGTACGCCCGAGGAAAACGCAATCATGCTGGACGGCCTGAAAGCCGCGCTGGCATCCTGAAGCGAAAACCAAGAGCTTTTCATGAACCGCACCGCAGAAATCACTCGCAACACCAGCGAGACCCAGGTCCGCGTTGCCATCAATCTCGATGGCACCGGCGCCCAGAAGCTGAACACGGGCGTGCCTTTCCTCGACCATATGCTGGACCAGATCGCCCGCCACGGGCTGATCGACCTCGATATCGAAGCCACCGGCGACACCCACATCGACAACCACCACACGGTGGAAGACGTGGGCATTACGCTCGGCATGGCAGTTGCCAAGGCTATTGGCGACAAGAAGGGCATCCGCCGCTATGGCCACGCCTATGTGCCGCTGGACGAAGCGCTGTCGCGCGTCGTCATCGACTTTTCCGGCCGCCCAGGCATCGAATACCACATCCCATTCACCCGCGCGATGATTGGCGCGTTCGACGTCGACCTGACGCTGGAATTCTTCCGCGGCTTCGTCAACCACGCCGGCGTCACGCTGCACATCGACAACCTGCGCGGCACCAATGCACACCACCAGTGCGAAACCGTGTTCAAGGCTTTCGGCCGCGCCCTGCGCATGGCCAGCGAGCTTGACCCGCGCGCTGCTGGCGCCATCCCGTCCACCAAAGGAAGCCTGTAACCACACACTGGCTGACTGACATGAAAAAAATCGTAGTAGTCGATTACGGCATGGGCAACCTGCGCTCCGTAGCGCAGGCATTGCGCGCAGTCGCGCCCGAAGCCGATGTGCAGATTTCCGGCGACCCCGCCGCCATCGATGCCGCAGACCGCATCGTGCTGCCCGGCCAGGGCGCCATGCGCGACTGCATGCGCAGCCTGAACGAATCCGGCGTGCGCGACGCCTTGCTGCGCTCCGCCGCCAGCAAGCCGATGATGGGCGTGTGCGTGGGCGAGCAGATGCTGTTCGACGTCAGCGAAGAAGGCGGCAATACGCCCGGCCTGGGCCTGTTGCCCGGCAAGGTGGTGCGCTTCCAGCTCGACGGCATGCTGCAGGAAGATGGTTCGCGCTTCAAGGTGCCGCAGATGGGCTGGAACCAGGTGCGCCAGCGCGCCCCGCATCCGATGTGGGACGGCATTCCGGACAACGCCTGGTTCTACTTCGTGCACAGCTACTTCGCGCAGCCCGCCCAGGCGGAGCATAGCGCTGCGGAAACCGTGTACGGCCAGCCATTCTGCTGCGCGGTCGCCCGCGACAATATTTTTGCCACACAGTTCCACCCTGAAAAGAGCGCGGCCACTGGCCTGCAACTGTACAAAAATTTCATCCACTGGAATCCTTAACCTCAAGAACAACATCATGCTGCTCATTCCTGCTATCGACCTCAAGGATGGTCACTGCGTTCGCCTGAAACAGGGCGATATGGAACTTGCCACCGTCTTCTCCGACGATCCGGGCAAAATGGCACGCCATTGGCTGGAACAAGGTGCGCGCCGCCTGCACCTGGTTGACTTGAACGGCGCTTTCGCCGGCAAGCCAAAGAACGAAGGCGCGGTCAAAGCCATCGTCAAGGCCGTGCAAGACTATGCTGAGGAATTCGACCTGCCTGAAATCCCGGTGCAGCTGGGCGGCGGCATCCGCGACCTCGACACCATCGAGCGCTACCTGGACGACGGCATCAGCTACATCATCATCGGCACCGCTGCCGTGAAGAGTCCCGGCTTCCTGCAGGACGCCTGCGGCGCCTTCCCCGGCCACATCATCGTTGGCCTGGATGCCAAGGATGGCAAGGTCGCGACCGACGGCTGGAGCAAGCTGTCCGGCCACGAAGTGATCGACCTGGCGCAGAAATTCGAAGGCTACGGCGTCGAATCGATCATCTACACCGACATCGGCCGCGACGGCATGATGGGGGGCGTGAACATCGAAGCTACCGTGCGCCTGGCGCAGGCGGTGCGCATCCCGGTCATCGCCTCCGGCGGCCTGCACAACATCAGCGACGTGGAAGCCCTGTGCGCAGTGCAGGATGAAGGCATCGAAGGCGTGATCTGCGGCCGTTCGATCTATGAAGGCACGCTGGACCTGGCTTCGGCACAGGAACGTGCCGACGAACTTTCAGAGTAAAGAATATGCTGGCTAAACGCATCATCCCCTGCCTCGACGTGACCGATGGCCGCGTCGTGAAAGGGGTCAACTTCACCGAGCTGCGCGACGCTGGCGACCCGGTGGAAATCGCACGCCGTTACGACGAGCAGGGTGCGGACGAACTGACCTTCCTCGACATTACCGCGTCGAGTGACAACCGCGACCTGATCCTGCACATCATCGAAGCCGTGGCTTCGCAGGTGTTCATTCCGCTGACCGTGGGCGGTGGCGTGCGCCAAGTGTCCGATGTTCGCCGCCTGCTGAACGCCGGCGCCGACAAGGTGAGCATGAACACCTCCGCCGTGACCAACCCGCAGCTGGTGTACGAAGCTTCGCAGAAGCACGGCAGCCAGTGCATCGTGGTGGCGATCGACGCCAAGAACGTGGCGCCCGGCAAGTGGGAAGTCTTTACCCACGGCGGCCGCAACGCGACCGGCCTCGATGCAGTCGAGTGGGCGCGCAAGATGGCCGAACTGGGCGCCGGCGAACTGCTGCTGACCAGCATGGACCGCGACGGCACCAAGTCCGGTTTCGACCTGGGCCTGACCCGCGCCGTGAGCGACGCGGTCAACATTCCGGTGATCGCCTCGGGCGGCGTGGGCGGCCTGCAAGACCTGGCCGACGGCGTCAAGCTGGGCCACGCCGACGCGGTGCTGGCAGCGAGCATCTTCCACTACGGCCAGCACACCGTGCAGGAAGCCAAGCAATTCATGGCGGCGCAAGGCATTCCAATGCGCCTTTCTTAAACTTCGGGGAACACACAATGGCTACCGCAATTGCAGCTAATGTCGCCAAAGCCAAATGGCTGAACAAGGTAAAGTGGGACGAGCATGGCCTGGTGCCTGTCATCGCACAGGAAGCCGGCAGCAATGATGTGCTGATGTTCGCGTGGATGAACCGGGATGCGCTCTACAAGACCGTGGAGCTGGGCGAGGCCGTCTACTGGAGCCGTTCGCGCAAGAAGCTGTGGCACAAGGGCGAAGAGTCCGGCCACGTGCAGAAAGTGCTGGAAATCCGCCTCGATTGCGACGAGGACGTGGTGCTGCTGAAGATCGAACAGGAAGGCGATATCGCCTGCCATACCGGCCGCCACTCCTGTTTCTTCAACAAGTTCGAGAATGGCGACTGGCAGAACACCGAGCCGGTGCTGAAAGACCCGGCCGAGATTTACGCGGAAGAGAAGAAATGAACAATGTACTGGACCGCGTCGCGGCCACCATCGAATCGCGCAAGGGCGGCGATCCGTCATTGTCCTACGTGGCCAAGCTGTTTTCCAAGGGCGACGATGCGATCCTGAAAAAGATCGGCGAGGAAGCCACCGAGACCGTGATGGCGGCGAAAGACGCCCGCGTGAGCGGCGATGCGTCGAAAGTGCTGTACGAATGCGCCGACCTGTGGTTCCATTCGCTGGTGCTGCTGGCGCAATTCGATTTGTCGCCACAGCAGGTACTCGATGAGCTGGCGCGCCGCGAAGGCTTGTCCGGCCTGGAAGAAAAAGCATCCCGTAAGGAATAAAAGTGGAAAATTGCCTGTTCTGCAAGATTGCAGCAAAACAGATCCCGTCGACCGTGGTGCACGAAGACGACGACTTGATGGTGTTCAAGGACATCCACCCGGCCGCGCCGGTACACTTGCTGATCATCCCGAAACTGCACCTGTCGACCTTGTCCGACTGCAAGCCGGAGCATACGGCCCTGCTGGGCAAGATGCTGGCGCTGGTGCCGCAACTGGCTGAGCAGCATGATATCGCCGTCACTTATGAGGCAGATGGCACCCCGTCCCGCGGCTACAAGACCCTGATCAACAGCGGTCCGGATGGCGGCCAGGAGGTGTACCACCTGCATATGCACCTGTACGGCGGCCCGCGTCCATGGCGCGGCATGCGGACTTGAGGTTATGACAAGCACATGACGGCGTGCGCTTCGCGTATACTGTCCAAACTAACGATTTTTTAGGGGTTTTGTAATGGGTTCCTTTAGCATTTGGCACTGGCTGATTGTCCTCGTCATCGTGATGCTGGTATTCGGCACCAAGAAACTGGGCAATATCGGCTCCGACCTGGGCAAAGCCGTCAAGGGCTTCAAGGATGGCGTCAAGGGCGCGGATGAAGACAAGCCTGCACCTCCACCAGCTCAGGTGACCGACAAAGGCACGATCGAAGTCGAAGCCAAGGAAAAGAACAAGCAGTAATCGGCAATGATCGACCTCGGTCTCACTAAAATCGCCGTCATCGGGGTAGTGGCCCTGGTCGTCATCGGTCCTGAAAAGCTGCCCAAGGTGGCGCGCATGGCCGGGACGCTGTACGGCCGTGCCCAGCGTTACCTGAACGACGTCAAATCCGAAGTCTCGCGCGAAATGGAGCTGGACGAGCTGAAGAACCTGCGCAAGCAGGCCGAGGAAGCTGCCAGCACTTTCAAGGACGAGATGGAAAACTCCATCGGCAAGGATATCGCGGAGGTGGAGTCGGTGTTGCGCGACGAGCCAATGACGACGCCATCGCTCGACCTGTACACCCCGACCAGCGAAGACATGGCGCGCAAGGCCAAGGACTTCCGCCGCAAGCGCGTGGTGCGCAGTTCGGCCGTGCCGCTGTGGTACAAGCAGCAGGCCGGCGTCCGCACCCACGTCATCTCCGGCGCGGCGCGCATGAAACGCCACCGCCCCGGCAGCCGCAAAACCGCATCGTTTTTCTAAATGAGTCAACAAGAACCCGTCGAAGAGACCTTCATCAGCCATCTGGTTGAGCTGCGCGATCGCCTGGTCAAGGCCAGCATCGGCATTGCGGTGGTGACGGCCCTGATCGGCTTCGGCATCGGCCCCTCCAGGATCTACGACCTGATCGCCGCACCGATGATCGCCGCCATGCCAGTGGGCTCGAAGATGATCGCCACCAGCGTGATCTCGCCCTTCCTGGTGCCGATGAAGGTGACGCTGCTGTTCGGCTTTATCCTGTCGCTGCCGTGGGTGCTGTACCAGATGTGGGCCTTCGTAGCGCCCGGCCTGTACACGCACGAGAAGCGCCTGGTGGCGCCGCTGGTAATTGCCTCTTCCACCTTGTTTATGGCGGGCGTGGCGTTCTGCTACTTCCTGGTGTTCGGCAAAGTGTTCGCCTTCATCAACCAGGTGTCGCCGTCCTCGATTGCGGTGATGCCGGATATCGAGAATTACCTCGACTTCGTCATGTCGATGTGCCTGGCCTTCGGCTGCGCGTTTGAAGTGCCCGTGGTGGTGGTGGTGCTGGTGCGTATGGGGCTGGTGTCTGTGGCGAAGCTGAAGGAGTGGCGCGGTTATGTGATCGTGGCTGCCTTCGTGATCGCTGCCATCGTGACTCCGCCTGATGTCGTCAGCCAATTCTCGCTGGCCATCCCGATGTGGCTGCTGTTCGAGATTGGCGTGATCCTGTCGCCGATGTTCGTCAAGGCAACCACCGCACCGGAAGAGAAAGCCGACTAAAGGAACAGTTTGGTCATGGTGATCGTTTGCATGATCACTATGACCGCTCCCATCGCATAGATAGGGCGCAGCTTTTCCGCCAGTTTTTCCTCCAGTTTTTCCTCCAGCTTTTCTTCCAGCTTGGCCAGCAGCCTTGCCTCCAGTCGAGCTTCCATCTCTTCAAGCATTGCGCTCAATTCAGCGCGATGAATAATCAAATCCGCATCGGTTGCCACTGGCTGGCTGAGTGCGAGCGTGAGCGCCGCAGCGTGCGCCGCTGCATGTTCGCTTGGCAGGCCCGAGTCGGTGAGGATCTTGACGTATTGATTACGGTCGAACTTGATAGGCATGGTCATGGCCACTCCTTAAGTACATGCTAGCAGGGATGCGGGTACGCGTGCGCCTGCGCAGCCAGCTTTTTGCACCAGAGTTCGCTTGTGGCACATGGGACAGGCGGGCGCGCATGGAACCATGCTAGCCCGCCAGTGAGGAAAGCCCTTGAGCGTGCTCAAGGGCGTAAGGATTACTGCATCAGCTCTTTGATCACGCGCACAGGTGCGCTGCCGTAGCTCAGGAAGTCTTCGTGGAAGTCTTTCAGCGAGAACTTGCTGCCCAAGGCAGCGCGGCGCTGTTCGCGCAGTTCCATGATTTCCGAGTAGCCGGAGAAGTAGCTGGTGAGCTGCACGGAGGTGAGCTGTGCACGGCGCCATTTCTCCTTCGCTTCGGCAGCGGTCTGGAAGGCCTGGCGCGTCAGCAGGTCAATTGCTTCCTGCTCCGTCATGCCCTGCACGTGCACGCTGTAATCGAGGATGGTGTTGGTGACGCTGCGCAGGTTCCACTTCGAGTACATCAGCCACATCTCAGGCTCGTTGTTGCCGTAGCCCGATTCCAGCATCATGCGTTCGCTGTAAACTGCCCATCCTTCCACCATTGCGCCATTGCCGAAGATCGACTTCACGATCGACGGTGACTTGTTGGCGTACACAAGCTGCGCATAGTGGCCAGGAATCGCCTCGTGCATGTTCAGGATCTGCAGGATCCAGTGGTTGTACTCGCGCAGCGTGGATTCGGCCTGCTCGGGCGTGGCATCGTCCAGCGGTGTCACGTTGTAGTAGGTGCGGTCCTGGGGGCGGTAAGGGCCCGGCGCTTCGATGCTGGCCCCAGCCACGCCGCGCTGGTAAGCAGGCGTTTCACGCACCACCAGCGGCTTGTTCGGGTCCAGCGTCAGCAAGTCGTTCTTCACCACCCAGTCCTGCAGTACAGGGATCTGGCGGCGGATTTCAGGGAAGAATTCTTCGCGCGCCACATGGTTGGCCGACAGCTTGTCGATCATCATGCCGATCTTGGCGAAGCGGTCCGATGGTTTGGCCTTGTCGGCCAGGTACTTCGGCCACAGGTCGTCCGAAATGCGGTCCATGTTCGACAGCAGTTGTTCGCGGGCTGCCAGCGCTTTCTGGTAAGTCTGCTCGGCATTGCTGCCGGACTGGATGTCGTAGCCGAACTTCGCTTCATACATCTCTTTGCCGATGCGGAAGGAACGCGCACCGCTGACGGCCAGCGATTTATCCAGCTCGCCGAGCCAGGCGGCATAAGCCTCCACAGCCATCTTGGCCGCTGCAATGCGCTGTGCGTACAGGTTCTTTTCATTGGCATTCAGGATCGAATCCTGCGCCTGCTTGTCCAGGTCGGACAGCACCGCCAGTACTCCCGGCGCCTGGTCGATAGCGAGCTTCACATGTTCGCGCGTCGGGTTCTTGATGTTGTTGCGCGCTGCTTCGTAATACGCCGGCACGCCGGCGATACGGCGCAGCAGCGTGCGCAAGCGCTGCGGCCGTGCCGCATATTCGGTGTTCAGCACGAAATCGATCGGGCTGGCGATGTTGTAGATGGCCGGGTTCCACTCCCATTCGCGGAAGGTGGTCAGGTACCAGCGGTCCGAGTTCAGCTTGTTCTGCAGCAGGACAAGATCGCTGCGCTGTTTCGGCGATAGCTGCCTGGCGTCGATCTTGCCGAACTTCTCCAGCCATTCGTTGATAAAGGCAAGCTGCTGGTCGCGGTAAGCCTGGTCCGGAATGGTCAGTTGTGCCGCGGTGTCGTACTTGCCAACGGAGATAGCGGTCTCCGGATCGACGCGCCACAACGCGCCGAGGAACTGGTTCGCCTGGCTGTCGAAAGCCTTGTCCTGGCGGCGTTCAGCCGGCAGCGGCTTGCTGGCGACTGCCGGTTTGGCCTGATCCGCTTTGGATTTGCCGGCCTTGCCGCCCTTGGTGGATTTGGACGACGATTTGCTCGTTTTGCCTTTGCTGCTGGACTTCTTGCTGACGGCAGTCTTTGCCGGCGCATTGGATTTCTTGCTCTTCGCCGCGGCGTCGGCTGGCGACAGGGCCAGGCTCAACATCATCGCGGCGAGGGCGATCTTGGTCTTCATCATATTTCAACCTCTTGCTAGTGCAGCGTGGGAGATTATCACAAGCCGAGTGCCTCCCGCGCCCGGACGGGGTCAAGTCCGGTGGCCGCCGTGGCCGCATCGGGCGGCAACCATTGCGGGAAAGGGACTTCTTCGTTGACGTGCTTGCCGCTGGCAGTGTGTACCTGCCGTACCCGCGCTATTGCTTCCGCCGGCAGTTCGCCCGCCAGTGCTGCCACGGCAGGCCACAGGCGGCGGTGTACCAGCGTCAGTTTTCCTGCGAGCAGGCGGCACACCAGGATGTCGTCATGCTCCTGCACTTCGCTTATCACAGCGAAAATGCGCTTTCCCTCGGGGTGGCCCCACCAGCTGCCCTTGATCGGTGCGCCGACGATGGCTTCCGTCAGCGTTGGCACGTTGCCGCGTGCGGACACCAGCACGACACCGTGATGCTCTACGAAGGCCGATGCCTGCTGTGCGTTCATGCGGCTGCCTGCTTCAATGCGCGCAGTACCAGGGGCTTGAGGCAGTTGCGCTGTGCTTCGTCCTTGCTTTCGCTGATGTTGATGTACAGCGGCTGCAGGAAGCCGTTCAGGTTGTGCTTGCGGGCCAGGATTGCCTGCTGCGTGCTGGCCGATGCGGGCGGCGCTGCCAGGCGGGCGAACCAGCGGTCCCAGTCGCTGCATTCCAGCGTCTTGGCGCGCGACAGGTAGAAGATGGGGGCCATCAGGCGTTCGCCTTCGCCGTAGTGGTAGAAATGCTCGCCTTGCGGTGCGACCTGGCTGGCGATGGCTGCCAATATCTGCTCGTGCTCGGCGCGGCCGAGCGCCGGGTTGAGCGAGAGCTGCAGCATGATGTCGGCGGCGTGTGCCACACCGTGGCGCCAGCCTTGCTTTTCGTCGAAGCCGCGGTAGTCGTTCACGCTGCGCAGGTAATTTGTCGTGGCGCCGGCCAGTTGCGCACGCTGTTCGGCCGAAAGATACGGTTTGATGCGGTCGACGCGCGCCACATCGGCCAGCACCAGCGCGGCGAAGGGGCGTGCGAAACCTTGAGGGTCAGGTGCTTGCAGTTGCGCTGCCAGGCGGGTGCGCAACTCCTGCACTGTGGCGGTTTCCAGCTTATCGGCACGCATCCAGGCTTGCAGGGCTTCGAAGGCCAGTTCGTCGCGCTCGGCGGGATCAGGCGAGGAGAGGCACGATACCGCCTCCAGTGCCAGCGCCTGGCGCCGGGCGTTGTCGTCGACCTGCCATTTGCCCGCTTTGGCGTTTCGCAGCACCGCGGCCGGACAGGCAGCAACGGCGGGCGCAGTTGCCGTTTCCGGCGTGGCTGCAGTTGCGTGGCGGGGCACGCCCGCCAGGCTGAACGTCCCCAGCGCAGCGATCGCTGCGGCGCGGGACAAAAGTGATGTCAGTTGCATGGCGTCTCCTCTCAGAAGCGTCGCAGGCCTTCGTTCAGCATGGCCAGCATGTCTTCAGCCGTCATGCGCGCAGCGGTGTCGCTGCCATCGAGCAGGCTGTCGGCCAGCTCGCGCTTATGGCCGTGCAGTTCGACGATGCCCTCCTCAATTGTATTGCGCGCCACCAGGCGGTAGATGGTGACTGGCCGCAGCTGCCCCATGCGGTGCGCGCGGTCGGACGCCTGATCCTCCACGGCGGGATTCCACCACGGGTCCATGTGGATGACGTAGTCGGCCGCGGTCAGGTTGATGCCAACACCCCCAGCCTTGAGGCTGATCAGGAACACATCGCCTTCGCCTGCCTGGAATGCGTCCACTGACTGTTTGCGCGCAGCCATCGGCGTGCTGCCGTCGAGGTATTGGTAGCGGATGCCATTGCGGTCCAGGTGGGCGCGGATCAGCGACAGGTGATCAACGAACTGGCTGAATACCAGCACCTTGTGGCGGTTCTCCAGCAAGCCTTCCAGCAGGCGCGCGAAGGCTGCCAGCTTGCTCGACTCGAGCCGCAGCGAAGGCGCCACCAGGTTGGGATTACAGCAGGCGCGGCGCAGTTTCATGATCTCCGCCAGGATCTGCATCGACTTCCTGTCCGCAGGCCCTTCGATCGAGGCCAGATTTTCCAGCGCCTCGCGGCGCAGCGATTCGTACAGCGCGGTTTCTTCCGGCGACAGGTCTACTTCCAGCACGATCTCCGTGCGTGCCGGCAGTTCGGTCAGCACTTGGGCCTTGGTCCGGCGCAGGACGAAAGGCCCGATCAGGCGGCGCAGGCGATTGCGCGCGCCGACTTCTGCGCGGTGGTCTTGCTGGCGTTCGATCGGGCCGGCAAAGCGCAGGTTGAACTGCTCATGGCTGCCCAGCAGGCCGGGATTAATGAAGCGGAACAGGTTCCACAGCTCGCCGAGGTGGTTTTCCAGCGGGGTGCCGGTGGCCACCATCTTGAAGTCGCCCTTCAGCGCCATGACGGCCTGCGAGCGTTTGGTCGCTGCATTCTTGATGTTCTGCGCCTCGTCCAGAACGATAGTGTGCCATTTCGGCTTGGTGAAGCGCTCGGATTCCAGTTGCAGCAGGCCGTAGCTGGTGATCACCAGGTCGAACGGGCCGGCATTGCTGACGATGTCGTCGCGGTCGCCGGTGGCATACATTTTCACGTTCAGCGTCGGCGCGAAGCGGGCGACCTCGCTGGCCCAGTTCAGGCAGACCGAGGTCGGGGCCACGACCAGCGTTGGTCCTTGGGGGGCGCGCAGCAGGACCAGCGCAAGGGACTGCAAGGTCTTGCCCAGGCCCATATCGTCGGCCAGGCAGGCGCCCACACCCCAGCGTGCGAGGCGCGCCAGCCATTCGAAGCCGGCCAACTGGTAGTCGCGCAGTTCGGCCTGCAGGGTGCTTGGCAGTTGCGGCGTGTAGCTGGCGCTGGCTTCAATGCGCTGTAAATGCTCGCGCCACATCGCATCCGCCTCCACCATGCCGACGTCGTTGGCAAGTTCTTCCAGCACGAAGGCTGCCAGGCGGTGCACTTTCATGCCGGCGTCGTCATCCTCGCCGTAGGTGGCCAGCTCGGACAGGCGGCGGTGCAGTTCTTCCGACAGCGCGAGGAATTCCTTGTCGCCCAGTGCGATGAAGCGGCTCTTGCTGGCGCGGATCATGTCCAGAAGCGAGCGCAGGTCCAGCACGCGGTCTTCGTCGACCACCAGTTGGCCGCTGGCGGCAAACCAGTCCTTCTTGCTCTTGATGTTCAGGCGCAGCTGCTTGGTGTACACCGGTTTGGTGAGGCGGAAAGCTTCACCCTCCGGCCATGCCAGCACCACCTTGTCGGCGCCTTGCTCCTGCAATTCGGCCAGCAACTGCAGGCAAAGCGCGGGCTCGCCCAGCAGCCATTCGCCATGCTCCTCGGTGGCCTGCTCCAGTACTTCGCACTTGAGCACCAATTGGCGTTCCGCATCGCGTTCACCGGCCAGGCTGCGGCGCGCCTGCACGGAACGGCCATTGACGTCTGCAATCACGTTCTCGGCGCCGGCACCGGGCGCGTAGTAAGGCCCGGCATCGCGCAGCGGACGCACCTGGATCTGCATCTTCAATCCCTGCTGGTAAGGCAGCAGGTGGATGTGCAGTCGAGGATCGGCGTCGCATTGCTCGGTATTGGCTGCACCGCCGCCGATGTCCGATTGCACGGTGACCATCGAGGACACGGCGCCGATTGCCTTCAATACCTGGTCCTTGGCGTGTTCAGGCACGGTCAGTCCGTCACCGACAATGGCTGCGATGCGGCGGTGCTCGTCCTGCACGCTGACGACGCGCAGGCGGTTTGGCGCTTCACGCACCACAATCACATTGGCATTCAGGTTTTCGATCGCGGGGTGCAGCGCCAGGTGCAACTGGCCCTGGTGGGTGCGGATCAGCAGTTCCGGCGCGCCGGCCAGCAATTCGACGCGGGTATCCGGCGCATCCATCCAGAACACCAGCGGATGGCCCACCAGTGCCAGCACCGCCTGGTCAATGTCGATGTCGTAGCGCAGGCCGGAAGAATAGGCCTGGCGCGACGGCATGATGGCGCTGGCGACGCGCATGTCCTGCGGCGTCAGGAATTCCATCTGCGCCGCGTCGTCGCGCAGGCGCTTCAGAGCAACGGGGCGCGCCTTGCCCCAGGCGCCGCGTATGTCTCGCTTCTGTTCACGCGGTTCGATTTCGGCGATGCCTTGGCGCTCGCCATAACTGATCGCCCACACCAGGCGCATTTCGCCGCCGGTCTCGGTACTGCCCTGCTGCAGGTTGATCAGGGCCGCCAACTGGCGCTGCCAGGCTTCCTGGCGCTCGAACCAGGTAGCCATGTCGCTGAAACCAAGCTGCTCGCGCAAAGCTGCCGCGCGCCCTGCCGCTGCCTCGTCCCCAAGGTGCCCCAGCAGGCTCTCTGCGCCGCCTGCCAGCAGCATGAAGCCGGCTGCTTCCGCTGCCTGCGACAAGTCTTGCAGTTCGGCGCGGCGCTGCTTGAGTTGCGGCAGCGCGAGCCAGTAATACAGCATGCATTGGAACATTTGCGCCTGCAGCGGCGCTTCCCAGGCGCGCTGTGTGACCAGGTCGGCCTGCATGGTGCCGGCGCGAATTTGGCGCAGCATGCTCAATTGCTGGTAGACCGCGCTGTCGGCGTTGTGCTGGGCATGCACCGCCACGTCAAGATAGCTTTCCGCCGATTTCAGGTGCTTGGCGTCGCCGCTGCGGAGCAGGGCGAGCACGTACAGGTGGCCGGCGATGCCCTGGAACAGGTGCTTGCGCTTGCCCGACTCGCGGCGGATTGACTTCAGGGCGGCTTCAAAGCCCGTGATTGCCCCCGTCACGTCGCCGCGCAGCACCAGCACAGCGCTGGAGAAACACTGTGCCAGCGCACCGTCCATCCCTTCCAGGTAGCGCATGGCATCGGCCAGCCTGCCGCACAGGATCGCGTGTTCCGCCATCGCCAGGCGCAATGCCGGGCTGGCTTCCTGTTCCGCCGCCTGGCGCCGCTGCAGGTGGCGCTCCGCATAGCCGCGTACCAGTGGCGCCAGGCCTGGCTCGCGCTGCGTGTGCTGGACCAGCAGCATCAGCACGTCGTCCTGCAATGCCGGATGCACCAGCAGCAGCATCCCCGCCTCGAAAGGGCGAGAGAAGATGTCGACTATGGGATGCAGTTGCGCCGCCTCGTAGCACACCATGCAGGCGGCCAGCAGCGGCATGACGTCTTGTGGCGGGCGGCCGCGCAGCATGGCCATGCGCAAGCGCGCCACGCCGTGGCGGTAGCTGCGCGGCTCGTAAGCGCCGTTCCAGCTCTGGCGCATCGGGTTCAGCGACTCGTAGGCCTTGCAGATATCGTCCAGCAGGTGGGCGCCGATGGCGGCGCGGATCGCGGGCCAGCGCAGGCGGGCGTTGCAGACGTAGCCGCGCCCCATCACGGCGGTGGTGAACGCGAGGCGCTCCAGCTTGAGCAGCGGGTCGTCCAGCGTCAGGGTGGTGAAAGGCTGGCCGTTCGTGTCATTGATGCCGGCAGCGACCATGTGGTCGAGGACGGCGGTGCGGCCGACGGGGTCGCCCACCAGTGCCAGCAGGGCGAGGATGGCTTTTTCGGGCTGTTCGAGGGCTTCGAATTCCGCCAGCAGGGTGTCGCTCATCCGCGCAAGCCAAACATGCGTTGGTAGAAGTCCAGCTCCGCCTGCAGTGTGCGCACGATGGTGTCGGCCTTGCGGAAGCCGTGGCCTTCGCCTTCCAGTTCAACGTATTCGACCGGAATGCCGCGCTGGCGCAAGGCGTTCACCATGGCTTCCGATTGCTGCGGCGGCACCACCTTGTCGTCCAGGCCCTGGAAAAAGATCATGGGGCGCGACAGGCGGCCGGTATGGTTGATCGGGGAGCGCTCGGCGTACACAGCCTCGGCTTGGGCCTTGGGCGCGATCAGGTATTCGTTGTAGTGCGACTCGAATTTGTGCGAATCGTCGTCCAGCCCTTTCAGGTCAGACACGCCGTAATAGCTGGCCCCAAGCTTGAACACATCGTGGAAGGTCAATGCGCACAGCGTCGTCAGGCCTCCTGCACTGCTGCCGCGGATGATCAGGCGTTCGCCGTCTGCCAGGCCTTGCGCCACCAGGTGGCGGGCGCCGGCGATGCAGTCTTCAACGTCGACGATGCCCCATTGGCCTTTCAGCGCGTCGCGGAAGGCGCGGCCGAAGCCGGTGCTGCCGCCGTAATTCACGTCCAGCACGCCGAAACCTCGGCTGGTCCAGAATTGCGTCTTCAGGCTCAGGGTGCTGGCTGCCATGCCGGTCGGGCCGCCGTGGCTGATCACGATGAATGGCGGCTTGTCGCCTGCCGGCGCGCGCGCGTCCTGATTGGCGGGCGGGTAGAAGAAGGCGTAGGCGGTGCGGCCATTGGCGCTTGGGTAGCTGATGCTTTCGGGGACGGACAGGTAGCCCAGCGCTGGCAGCTCGCCAATCGAGCGCTCCAGCACTTCGCGCTCGCCGGTCGCCAGGTCGATGCGGGCAATCTCCGTCGCGATGGTCGGGCTGCCTGCCAGCACGACTACGCAGCCGTCGCCCACGCGCAGTTCGCGGATTTCCTGGTATGGCGTGGCGATCGGGTCCAGCACCGTGCTGCCAGCGCGCAGGCGCGCCAGCTTGCTGACGCCTTGTTCAATATAGCTGCACACGATCTCGCCGCCCGCGCCGAAGCCGTACAGCGAATTGCCGAAGGTCCAGTGCGGCGTCGCAAACTCCGCCGCCATCGGGCACAGCGCCTCGACTGCACTGGCCGAGCTGCCCGCGCCCTGGCGCAGGCAGTACAGGTTCCACCAGCCGCTGCGATCGGACACGAAGTGCAGCACGCCCTGCGGCGACCATTCCGGCTGGCAGATCGACTCCTGCGGCCCGCCGGCTACACGCACAGGCGTGCCAAGCCGGCCATCGGCCTCCACCTCCGCCACCCACAGCTCGGTGCCCTGCCACGGCATGCGCGGATGGTCCCACGACAGCCATGCCAGGCGGCGGCCATCCGGCGACAAGCGCGGCGACGAGTAAAAGTCGTTCCCCATGACGAGCACGCGCTCGCCGCCGTCAAAGCCCACCGCGCAAATGGTATTCACCGGCTGCTCATGCGAGGCTGCGTCTTCCGGGTGCTGCTCCCGTACTGCGATCAGCCGCTCGTGCGCGTGGTCAAACACGAAATCGGCAAAACGCTGCCGGCCCGGCGAGGTGAACGCCTCTGCCGCGCCGCCGGGGGCAAGCCGGTACAGGCGGTTATCGGCATGGTGCGAGAACACCACCACGCCATTCGCCACCGCGTAGGCGCCGCCGCCATATTCATGGACGCGATTACGTACGTTGAAAGGCATCGGCGTTACTTCGGCGGCAGCCGCGGGGCCGGGCCGGCGCATCAGGGTGGTGCGCCCCGCCTCGGCCGCGCGGCCGGCCAGCCAGTAAATATCCGCTCCGTCCAGGACGACCGAAGACAGCGGCGTAGCGCCCGCAGCAACCATCTCGGCGCTGATCGGCGATGGCCAGGCGCCAAACGGCGCGGTGGAGGTGGATGTCATGAGCGCTCCAAAACGCATAAAAAACTGGGCAGGGATGCGATAATAACGCCTTTCTACCTGCTTTAGATTGTCTTTCATGCCACAATTTGCCCAGCTGAAGAACGACACCTTCCTGCGTGCGCTGCTGCGCCAGCCGACCGAATACACCCCGGTGTGGCTGATGCGCCAGGCAGGACGCTACCTGCCTGAATACCGCGCTACGCGCCAGAAGGCGGGCTCCTTCATGGGCCTGGCAACCAATCCTGACCTGGCAACCGAAGTCACGCTGCAGCCGATCGACCGTTATCCATTGGATGCGGCCATCCTGTTCTCCGACATCCTGACGGTGCCGGACGCAATGGGCCTGGGCCTGTACTTCGTGGAAGGCGAGGGCCCGAAGTTCGAGCGCCCGCTGAAAACTGAGGAAGACGTCAAAGCGCTGCAACTGCCGCCAGCCGGCTCGCTGGACTATGTATTCAAGGCCGTTACCCAGATCCGCACCGAGCTGAATGGCCGCGTGCCGCTGATCGGCTTCTCCGGCAGCCCATGGACGCTGGCCTGCTATATGGTGGAAGGCCAGGGCTCGCGCGAATTCCACACCATCAAGAAGATGATGTATTCGCGCCCGGACCTGATGCACCACATCCTGGACATGAACGCCCGCGCGGTCGCCGAGTACCTGAATGCCCAGATCGATGCCGGCGCGCAAGCTGTGATGATCTTCGACTCCTGGGGCGGTGCCTTGGCCGATGGCGCCTATCAGCAGTTCTCGCTGAAATACATGCAGCAGGTCGTAAGCCTGCTGAAGCGTGAAAAAGATGGCGTGAAAATCCCAGCCATTGTGTTCACCAAAGGCGGCGGCCACTGGGCTGAGGAAATCGCTGCGATCGGCGCCGACGCCATGGGCCTGGACTGGACCGCCAATATCGGCAAGATTCGCGAACTGGTGGGCCATAAAATGGCCCTGCAAGGCAATATTGACCCGGCCATCCTGTTCGCCAATCCGGAGCAGATCGCGGCCGAAGTGCGACGCGTGCTGGATTCGTACGGCCCGCACAATACAGGCCATGTATTCAACCTGGGCCACGGCATTTCCCAGTTCACCCCGCCGGAATCGGTGACGGTGCTGGTGGAAACTGTCCACAGCCATAGCCGCAAGCTGCGCGGCGGCTGAAATTGTAGTCCCGGTTCAAAGGGCGCTACGGCGCCCTTTTTTATTTCGTGCAGAAGCGACTTATACACAAAAATTTTTACTGCGGAAATAAGAGGCAGCAGCGAATGCTTCCCTCTCAGCGCATTCGCAACTAGTTGATTTTTAAAGGCTTATTTTTTACTGCTTTTGTCAATGTTTTGGCTTTTGTAAACCTTATCCCAAGGTGAAAGCGAGCTTGTTGGGTCATTCTCCACAAAGTTATCCACAAAAACTGTGGAAAAAAGTCAAAAGTACTTTGTAAACCGGCACTTAGTAGGAATTTGTAGGAATTGTCTTAGCGTTATGCTGCGTTGCATGATATTTCGATAAGACTTTCGGTGTCGAAAACGCTTGCGGAAACACAAACCTTGCAGCGCCTGCCTGTGTACAATGCTTGGCTTGATGTTGTGGCGCACCAAGCACGTTTTCCACTGAAAAAGCTGTAAAAAACGCTTGATTTCGGGGAAAAACTGCTCCTTAAATGGTGCACTTATGCACAGAGCGTGGAAAAATATGCGCTTTCTGGCTCTCCTAGGATGGCTCCTGTAAGTATTTGAATTCAAAGGGGAAAAATCAAGCGCTTTTGCTGGGTTTCCCCAGATTGCAAGCTGGAGGTTAGTGCTTGCTCAGGATTCCAGCCCCTTTGTTCACAAAGTTATCCCCAGTTTCTGTGGATAGTTGAAAAACCCTCGATTGATGGCCCTGGATGGCGCACTGCATTCTCCGAATTGCCTTGGACACGCCGCTGAACGCGGTCTTTGACTACCGCTGGGTTTGCGAAATATCAGAGCGACCGCGTGTAGGACAATTGGCAATGGTCCCTTTTGGCCCGCGCGAAGTAGTTGGGCTCATTGTGGATATCCTTGAAGAAACGGATGTCCCCGAGGAGAAGCTGAAAGCGGCGCTGGCGGTGCGAACCCAGCTGGCCCCCTTGTCCCCGCAATGGCTGGCGCTGGCCGGCTTTGCTGCCGAGTACTACCAGCGCCCGCTGGGCGAGGTGGCCTTGCCCGGCCTGCCCAAGAACCTGCGCGTGACCAGCACCGTTGCACTGGATCGCTCGATCAAGAAGCTGGCCAAGCTGGCAGAACCGCATGACCCGGCGCCGGCCAATGTTCCGGCGCTGAATGCCGGCCAGCAGGCGGCGGCTGACGCCATCGTCGGCGCGCAGGGCTTCGCGCCCTTCCTGCTGTATGGCGTGACGGGCAGCGGCAAGACGGAGGTCTACCTGCAGGCCTGTGCACAAGTGCTGGCGCGTGAGCCGCAGGGCCAGGTGCTGGTGCTGGTTCCCGAGATTAACCTGACGCCGCAACTCGAAACGAATATCCGCAACCGCTTCCCCGGCGTGATGCTGTCCACCTTGCACAGCCGCCTGTCGGAAGGCGAGCGCATGCTGCACTGGCTGGCGGCGCATGAGGGCAAGGCGCGCATTGTGCTCGGCACACGCCTGTCCATCCTCGCGTCGATGCCAAACCTGAAGATGATCGTGATCGACGAAGAACACGATCCTTCGTACAAGCAGCAGGAAGGCTTGCGTTATTCCGCACGCGACCTGGCCGTGTGGCGCGCGCACCAGCTCCAGATACCGGTAGTGCTGGGCTCTGCTACGCCGTCGCTGGAAAGCTGGCACCACGCGCTGAAAGGCCGCTACCGCAAGCTGGAATTGCGTGAACGCGCGGTGCAGCAGGCGGTGCTGCCTTCCGTCAAGCTGATCGACACCTCGCGCCGTCGCGGGCAGGAAGGCTTGACCGAGCAGCTCGTGGAGGCGATCAGGCAGCGCATGGAGCGTGGCGAACAGTCCTTGCTGTTCCTGAACCGGCGTGGCTATTCGCCGGTGATTACGTGTGAGTCATGCGGCTGGGTCAGCGAGTGCAAACGCTGCACGGCGACGATGGTGCTGCATAAATCGGATTACCGCCTGCGCTGCCATCATTGCAGCCTTGAGATGCGCATCCCGCGCCATTGCCCGACGTGCGGGAATATTGACCTGCAGCCGCTGGGGCGCGGCACGCAGCGCATCGAAGAGAGCTTGCAGGAGTTGTTCCCGCAAGCGCGGATACTGCGTATCGACGCCGACAGCACGCGCCGCAAAGGCAGCGCTCAGGAGGCTTTCGATAGCGTGCATCGGCAGGAGGTGGATATCCTGGTCGGCACGCAGATGGTCGCCAAGGGACACGACTTCAAGAACCTGACGCTGGTGGGCATCATGAATCCCGACAGCTCGCTGTTTTCGCAGGATTACCGCGCCAGCGAGCGGCTGTTTGCGCAGTTGATGCAGGTGGCGGGCCGTGCGGGCCGCCAAGGCGGCAGCGAGAGCGAGGTGCTGGTGCAGACCAGCTATCCGGAGCACCCGCTGTTCTCGGCACTGGTGGCGCATGATTACGACTACTTTGCCAATTCGCTGCTTGGCGAGCGGGAAGTGGCGGGATTGCCGCCTTACCTGTATCAGGCGATCCTGCGCGCGGAGGCGCGCGAACTAGAGCTGGCACTGGAATTCCTGCGCGGTGCGCGCGACCTGGTGCAGCATGGGGGCATCACGATCAATGATCCGATTCCGATGAGCATGGCGCGTGTGCACAATATGGAGCGCGCGCAGCTGCTGGTGGAGTCGCCGTCACGGCCGGCTTTGCAGTCTTTCCTGAAAGAGTGGATGCAGGCGCTGCGCGAGCAGAAGACGCGCATCAAGTGGTCGCTTGAAGTGGATCCGGTTGATATTTGAAAACCGGTAAACCAGGGTCTGACCCGCAGGGTCAGACCCCCACCGGTCTCAAAGCCGCGGGTTGGGGGGAAGGTCTTTGACCTTTTGAGAAGATCAACAGCGCACAACCAACCCCGCGGCAGATGGTCAGACGGGGTCAGACCCTTGGGTCTGACCCAGGTTTACCGGTTCTCACGGCTGCACAAGACAGCGCCGCGCAGTACTGACAACCTGCTCATTAAGCGCATGCGTAAACGGCGTATCCAGCTCCCACGCATGCCATTCCAGTTCCACATCGATATAGCGCCCCGGCAGCAAATCCACCAGCGCCCCCTGCGACAAGCCCTGTGCCGCCTGCAGGTAAGGCAGCAAGCCATAAGCCATCCCGCCAAACACTGTATCGTTCATGGCCGTAGACAGCGGCAGCGTGTGATGCGGGAATGGCCGCACATAACCCACCTCGCGCGCCAGGAAGCGCGCCATCAGGTCGCGGTCGTGCACTACGGCCGGCGCCAGTGCCAAGGCCTCAACGTTGAAACCATCGCCAAACCAATGCCCCGCAAAGGAAGGTGCAGCCACGCATACATACCTCATGGCCCCCAGCGGCGTAGCAGAAGAGCCAGCAGCGGCAGGCAAAGGCACCTCCGCCCGAGCCGCGACGCAGCCAAACACCGCCCCCTCGCGCATCAAGTGCAGCGCCACCTCGCGCTCCGCGCATTCCACATCGAGCTGGCAGCGCGGCGGCGACAGCAAGGGACGCAGGGCCGAAGGCAGCCAGGTTGCCAGGCTCGCAGCATCGACGGCAATCGCGATTTCAGGCATGCTGGTCTCGTGGCCAAGGTCGATGTCCAGCGCTGCCTCCATCAGTTTGACGTTGCGGTAATGCGAGATGAGGCGCTGGCCCAGGCCAGTCGCTTCGGCGGGGGAACCGCGCACAATGAGCAGCCTGCCTACCGCGTCCTCGAGCGCTTTGATACGCTGGGATACGGCCGGCTGGCTGATGCCCAGCGCGTTCGCCGCCTTTTCGAAGCTGCCATGGCTGGCAACGGCATCCAGCACCGCCAGCGCGCGGTAGTCCAGATTTTCCATAAGTTGGGCTTAATCAAAGGTCGAGAAGATAAGTCATACTAATGCATTACCAATGACGGAGGCAAGATGGAAACCATCCAGTGCGATGTGGCGGTGATTGGCGCCGGTACGGCCGGGCTAAGCGCCTACCGCGCGGCGCGCAACGCCGGCAAGCATGCGGTGCTGATCGAAGACGGCCCGCACGGCACTACCTGCGCGCGCGTCGGCTGCATGCCGAGCAAATTGCTCATCGCTGCGGCCGAAGCGGCTCATGCCGTGCGCGAAGCGCCGGGCTTCGGCATCCAGCCCGGTGGGCTGAAAGTTGACGGCAAGGCTGTAATGGCGCGTGTGCGCAGTGAGCGCGACCGCTTTGTCGGCTTCGTGCTGGGGAACGTGGCCGCCATGCCGGCGGAGGACAAGCTGCATGGGCGCGCACGGTTTACAGCTCCCAACCGGCTGCAGATCGGCGCCAACCTGGAGGTCGCCGCGAAAGCCGTCGTCATCGCTACCGGCTCGCATCCCGACATCCCGTCCGAATGGGCGGCAGCAGGCCCGCGCGTGATCAACAGCGATGCGGTGTTCGAATGGACCGACTTGCCGCGCTCCGTTGCCGTGATTGGCGCCGGCGTGATCGGCCTCGAACTGGGCCAGGCGCTGCACCGCCTCGGCGTGCGCGTGGCGATCATCGCGCGCAGCAGCAGCGTGGCGCAGATAAAGGACCCGCATGTGCTGGCGGCGGCCTCGCAGGCGCTGGGCGAAGAGCTGGACCTCCGTTTCCGCACGGAGGTTGCGGGCATTGCGCGCGCCGGCGACGGACTCGAACTGCGCACGCGCGATGCGGAAGGGGAAGAACGTGCCGAACATTTCGACTACGTGCTGGTCACCACGGGCCGCACGCCAAACGTTTCCGGTCTCGGCCTCGACCATACCGGCCTGGCGCTGGACAAGAAAGGCGTACCGAAATTCGACCGCTACACCATGCAGTGCGGCGATAGCTGCATATTCATCGCCGGCGATGCCAGCGCCGAAATACCGTTGCTGCCGGAAGCCGCCGACCAGGGCAAGATCGCCGGCGCCAACGCCGCCAGCTATCCCGAAATAAAGCCCGGCCTGCGCCGCACGCCGCTCGCCATCACTTTCAGCGAACCGCAGATCGCCACCGTGGGCCCAGGCTACAAGGCCTTGTCGAACGGCCGTGAACACTTCGCGATTGGCTCTGTGAGTTTCGACGACCAGGGGCGCAGCCGTGTCATGCGGCAGAACAAAGGCATGCTGCGCGTGTATGCGGAATATGGGAGCGGGCGCTTTCTCGGCGCCGAGATGGCGGGGCCGCGTGCAGAGCACATCGGCCACCTGCTCGCCTGGGCGCACCAGGCCAGGCTGACGGTATCGCAGATGCTGGACATGCCTTTCTACCACCCGGTAGTGGAAGAAGGCCTGCGCACCGCCTTGCGTGACCTGGCGCTGGAGCTGCAAAAACCGCCGCCCCCGCCCAAGCCGGTGCCGGACTGCACGCCCGGCTGCTAGCTCAGTTCAGGGTCGAATCCAGGCGGCCCTGGCTCGCCAGTTCGCGCAGCACGCGAATGGTGTCGAGGTCCGACTCCTGGTACGCGGAGCGGCGGAAATCGTCGTACATGGCGTTGGCGGCATCGGTCGCCGCGTCATGGCCGTCGTCGTACTGGAAGCGCACGTACAGGCGCTCCGGCTGCGGCATCTCGATCGTCATCGTCAGGCTCGAAGCGCTGATGTCCTTTTGCGCAGGCACGTTGTAGCGCACCACATAAGGTTCGTGCAGCACGACGTTGTCTTCGATGACCACGTCGCCATAGCGCAGGCGGCGGCTGAAGCCTGCCGTGGTGCGATCCGAGATTTCCGCCTCGTCCAGGTGCGGGACGAACAGCTTGGGCGACTCCGCGCGCAGCACCAGGCCGCGCCACAACTGCTGATGGGTGATGGTGTCCATCAGCGGGTTGAGGAGGTCGTTCACTTCTATCAAATGTTCAAATTTCATAACACTTCTGCCTGCTTTTTTCGAAGCTCATTTGGGGGATGGATACCACTATATTCTGTACAATGCCGGGATGTCCAATGCACCCCAGTTCGGCCTGAACGGCCCACAGAGCGAAGCCGTGCTCTATCTCGACGGCCCTGCCCTTGTACTGGCGGGGGCCGGCTCGGGCAAGACACGCGTTATTACGCAAAAAATTACCCATATGATCGAGGATCGCGGCTATGACCCGCGCACGATCGCCGCGCTCACCTTTACCAACAAGGCAGCGCTGGAAATGCAGGAGCGGGTCGGCAAGATGCTCAAGCAGCCGCGCCAGGCCAAGCTGCTGACCGTCTGTACTTTCCACTCCCTCGGCGTACGGATCCTGCGCCAGGAATGTAACCATCTGGGGCTGAAAGACCGTTTTTCAATCATGGACAGCGACGATTGCTATTCGCTGGTCCAGGACCTGGCCATCACCACGGACAAGAACCTGATCCGCAGCATCCAGAACGACATCTCGCTGTGGAAAAACGGCCTGGTGACGCCGGAGGAAGCGCTGAAGCAGGCCCAGACCGAAGACGAGGCGCAGTCGGCGCGCATCTACGCCAGCTACATCGCCACCCTGGCTGCCTACCAGGCAGTGGATTTCGATGACCTGATCCGCCTGCCGGTGGAATTGTTCCGCAACCACGACACGGTGCGCGACAAATGGCAGCGCCGCCTGCGCTACCTGATGATCGACGAGTACCAGGACACCAATACCTGCCAGTATGAATTGGTGAAACTGATGGTTACAGGCCTGGGCAAGAAGCCGATGTTCACCGCCGTCGGCGACGACGACCAGGCGATCTACGGCTGGCGCGGTGCGACCATGGAAAACCTGGCGCTGCTGCAGGTCGATTTCCCCGACCTGCGCCTGATCAAGCTGGAACAGAATTACCGCTCCACCACCCGCATCCTGCAGGCTGCCAATGCGGTAATCCAGAACAATCCCAAGCTGTTCGAGAAATCGCTGTGGTCCGAACTCGGTATCGGTGAACCGATCAAGGTGCACTCGATGCCGAACGAGGAGCAGGAAGCGGAGCAGGTGGCGATCATGATTTCTGCCGACCACTTCGAGCGCAAGAACAAGTGGACCGATTATGCGATCCTGTACCGCGGCAACCACCAGGCGCGCGTGATCGAGCAAGCCTTGCGCACACAGCGCATCCCGTACACGATTTCCGGCGGCCAGAGTTTCTTCGACAAGGCGGAAATCAAGGACATCATGGCCTACTTGCGCCTGATGGCGAACCCCGACGACGATCCTGCCTTCATCCGCGCCGCGACCACGCCGCGCAGGGGCATCGGCCAATCGACGCTGGAGGCGCTGGGCTCGTTCTCGGGCAAGTGGCAATGCTCGCTGTTCGAGGCCGTGTTCAAGGGCGGCATCGAGGCGGTGCTGAACGAACGCCAGCTGCGGCCGCTGCAGGACTTCTGCAACTTCATCCTGGAACTGGAATCGCGCGCCACGCGTCCCGGCCCGTCGGGCAGCGGCGACAATGCGGCGCAGGTGCTGGACGACCTGATGGAAGGCATGCACTACGAGCACTACCTGTACGATACCTTCGAGGAGCGTGCTGCGCAGGGCAAGTGGGACAACGTAATGGACTTCGTCAATTGGCTGAAGGACCGCGGCCGCGGCGGCAAGGACCGCGATGGCGAAGAAAAGAACGTGCTGGAGCTGACGCAGATGGTGGCCCTGATGTCCATGCTGGACGGGAAGGACGAAGAGCCGGATGCGGTCCGCATGTCGACGCTGCATGCATCGAAAGGCCTCGAGTATCCGCACGTGTTCCTGGTTGGCGTGGAAGAAGGCATCCTGCCGCACAAGGGCGACCCTGATGCGCCGGTCGAATTGCTGGCGCAGCGCATCGAAGAAGAGCGGCGCCTGATGTACGTGGGGATCACGCGTGCGCAGCGCACCTTGCAGCTCACCTGGTGCAAGAAGCGCAAGCGCGGCGGCGAACATGTGCAGTGCGACGTGTCGCGCTTCATTGCCGAAATGGCGCTCGATGTCGGCACCGCCCCGCCGACGGAATCGGAAGTGCTGTCTCCGCGCGAACGCCTGGCGCGCATGAAGGAATTGCTGTCGGCTCCGCGCGACATTAATCCGGCTTGATTGGTGCTAGCATGGGTGCTCTTCCTTTAGACAGGAGGCCCTCATGTTTATTCGCATTTGCCTGCTCGCCGCCCTGGCGGGCGCAGCGCCGCTCGTAAGCGCTGCGGATGTTGTGACCAAGCCTGAAGCCGAGGCGATGGTGAAGAAGGCCCTCGCTTACCTGAAAGCTAACGGGCGCGAAAAGACCTTCGCAGAAATCGACAAGAAGGATGGACAGTTCGTCGACCGCGACCTGTACCTCACCGTGTATGGCCTTGATGGTGTCGTGCGTGCGCACGGCGCCAACGCCAAGATGATCGGCAAGAACCTGATGGAACTAAAAGACGTCGACGGCAAGGCTTTCGTGAAGGAGCGCGTCGAGATGGCGAAGAAGAAAGTGCCATTCTGGCAGGACTATAAATTCAACAACCCCGTGTCCGGCAAGATCGAACCGAAAACCATGTACTGCGTGCCGGAGGAAGACATCATCATTTGCGGTGGCGTCTACCTGAAGTAAGACTGATCTGCGTCAAACAAGCGTGCGTCCGTCCCTCTCAGAGGGGCGGGATAATGGCAGTTACGGGAGCTGCCATGCCGAATAATATTGATCCGCTCGCTTACGAAGAACACCTGACAAAGGCAGGTGTATCAGCCGAGCAGGCACATGTGCATGCAGAGGCGATTGGCAAGGTGAAGTGCGAGCTCGAGATACTGGATAACAAGATAAAGTCCAGTGAGGACGAGGATAAAGTCGGTAAAGGCCTCGCCGAACTCAATACAAAAATAGATCGTACCAAGGCTGAGCTAGAGGCCAAGATCGACAAGACCAAGGCGGAGCTTGAGGCCAAGATCGACAAGACCAAGGCTGAGCTCGACGCCAAAATCGACCAATTGAAAGCCGATCTCGAAGAAAAAATTCACCGCGCCAAAGTGGAAACCATTTGCTGGACAATTGGCATTGTGCTCTCGGTGTGCACGCTGCAAGGCTACATCATCGTTAATATGCTGAAGTAAAATGCCTGCTTTACCCTTGGCAGGAGCAAGCCGTGAGCAGCAGCGAAGAGCGTTTTGTTGACATTGAATTAAAGCTGGTGCACCAGGAGGACCTGGTGGAATCGCTGAACCAGCGCGTCTACGAGCAGCAGAAGCAGATCGATATGCTGGAAGACCTGGTGCGCGCACTGGCCGAGCGTGTGCGCACTTCCACTCTCGCCAACCAGACCCCTCTCAACGAGCGGCCGCCGCACTACTGATTTCCTGACACTTTACGATACGCAATGCAGCATGACTTTGCACTGCAGGGTTGCTATCATCTGCCGCTTCGAAGCATTACAAAACAGGAGAGAGAATGTTCCGTCCGAAATTGCTGGTGATCGCTGCCAGCCTGGCAGTTGCAGGTATCGCTAATGCCGCCCTGCCGGCGTCCAATCCCTTCGCAGCCGAATCCAAACTGCCGCTGAACTACCCGGCCTTCGACAAGATCAAGAACGAAGACTACGGTCCTGCCTATGAAGAAGGCATGAAGCAGCAGGCTGCGGAAATCGCGAAGATCGCCAACAACAAGGCCGCTCCGACATTCGAGAACACCATCGTGGCGATGGAGCGTTCCGGCCGCCTGCTGGACCGCGTGAGCTCCGTGTTCGGCAACCTGTCCGGCGCCAACACCAACGACGCTTTCGAGGCCCTGAATCGTGAACTGGCGCCAAAGCTGTCCGCGCACAGCGACGCCATCCGCCTGAACGAAAAGCTGTACGCCCGCATCAAGACCCTTTATGACAAGCGCGACAAGCTGAAGCTTGATCCTGAATCGAAGCACCTGCTGGAACGCTACCACACCGACTTCGTCCGCGCCGGTGCCAAGCTGTCCGCAGCCGACAAGGAAAAACTGAAGGCCTACAACTCGCAGCTGGCTGCCCTGTCCACCACCTTCAGCCAGAACGTGCTGAAGGAAGCCAATGCTTCGGCGCTGGTGGTCGACACCCGCGAAGAACTGGCCGGCATGTCCGACAAGGCGATCGACGCCGCTGCCGCAGCCGCTAAGGCCAAAGGCATGGAAGGAAAATTCCTGATCGCCATCGCCAACACCACCGGCCAGGCGCCGCTGGAAGTACTGACCAACCGCACTACCCGCGAACGCCTGCTGGCGACGTCGCTGGCGCGCGGCAGCCGCGGCGGCGATTTCGACAACCGCGAAGTGGTGCTGAAGATCACCAAGCTGCGCGCCGAACGCGCTGCGCTGCTTGGCTATTCTTCCCACGCAGCCTACCAGCTGGAAGACCAGACCGCCCACGACACCGACGCCGTCAACAAGCTGCTGGGCGAACTGTCCAAGCCAGCCGTCAACAACGCGCGCAAGGAATCGGCCGATATCCAGGCCGTGATCGATGCGGAAAAGGGCGGCTTTACCAATTCGGCGCAAGACTGGGCCTTCTACACCGACAAGGTGCGCCAGGCGCGTTACGCTTTCGACCAGAACCAGCTCAAGCCATACTTCGAACTGGATAACGTGCTGCAGAACGGCGTGTTCTACGCAGCGACCAAGGTGTACGGCATCACCTTCAAGGAACGCAAGGACCTGCCGGTGTACCAGCAGGATGTGCGCGTATTCGACGTGTTCGATGCCGATGGCAAGCAGCTGGCGATCTTCCTCGGCGATTTCTACGCGCGCAGCAACAAGCGTGGCGGCGCATGGATGAATGCCTACGTGTCGCAGTCCAAGCTGCTGGGCACCAAGCCTGTCGTGGCGAATCACCTGAACATTCCCAAGCCAGCGGCCGGCGAACCAACCCTGCTGACTTACGATGAAGCGCGCACCCTGTTCCACGAATTCGGCCATGCGCTGCACGGCATGTTCTCCGACGTGAAATACCCGCGCTTCGCCGGCACCCGCGTGCCGCGCGACTTCGTGGAATTCCCTTCGCAGGTCAATGAAATGTGGATGACCTGGCCGGAAATCCTGAACAATTACGCCAAGCATTACCAGACCGGCGCGCCGATGCCGAAGGAATTGCTGGACAAGGTGCAGGCTTCCGCCAAGTTCAACGAAGGCTTCCGCACCACCGAGTACCTGGCCGCCTCGATTCTGGACCAGCGCTGGCACCAGCTGTCGGCCGACAAGATCCCGACCGACGTGCTGGGCTTCGAATCGTCGGTATTGAAGGATGCTGGCGTTGATTTCGCACCGGTGCCTCCGCGCTACCGCACCACCTACTTCTCGCACGTGTTCGCGGGCGGTTACTCGGCGGGCTACTATGGCTACCTGTGGTCGGAGAAGCTGGACGCTGACACCGTTGAATGGTTCACCGAGAACGGCGGCATGCAGCGCAAGAACGGCGACCACTTCCGCAAAGCCCTGCTGTCCAAAGGCGGCACGATGGATGCGATGCAGATGTACCGCGAGTTCCGCGGCCGCGATGCCAAGATCGATCCCTTGCTGGAACGCCGCGGCCTGAAAGCCAACTAAAAGCGCTTGACCCGTCCATGGTAGACAGCTTTAAGCTTAAGCCATGGACGATGAACAATTCTTAAGCGGCCTCGAAGCCTGCACGCTCCCTCCGGAGCATTTCAACCACGCCGGCCATTTGCGGCTGGCGTGCCTCTACCTTGCCCGTTATCCACTGGACGAGGCTATCGCGCGTACTGGCGCAACTATCCGTGCCTACGCCACGCACCTCGGCGCAGCAAACAAATACCACGCCACCATCACAGTTGCCCTGGTGCGCCTGCTGCATGCGCATGGCGCCGCTGCGCTGGCCGACTCACGCCGGGTGCTGGCGCTGCACTACAGCGAAGCCGCGCTGGCATCGGCTAGCGCCCGCACGGCCTTCGTGCTGCCTGACCTGGCGCCGCTGCCATGAGCACCCTCACTATTGGCCAACTCGCCCGCCGTTGCGGCATCTCCCGCAGCACGCTGCTCTACTACGAAGAGCAGGGCTTGCTGGCGCCATCCCGCAGTGCCGCCGGCTACCGTCGCTACAGCGGATCCGACGTCGCGCGGGCGGAGCAAATCCGCGCCTGGCGCGCAACCGGCATGGACATCCCCGCAATTGCGGCCCTGCTGCGCGACGGTTCGCACACAGGCCCTATCGAACGCCGGCTTCAGGAAATCGCCGCCGACATGGCGCGTCTGCGGGAACAGCAGCAGGTGCTGCTGCGTGCGCTCGGCACGACTTCCTCGGCAGGCATCGATAAAGCCGGCTGGACCGCCCTCCTGCGCGCGGCGGGCCTTGATGATGCGGCAATGGAACGCTGGCACGCCCTGTTCGAACAGCAAGCCCCGCAAGCGCACGAGACTTTCCTGCGCTCGCTCGGGCTGGACGCGCCTGAAATTGAGCACATCCGTAGCTGGTCACGGCGGATGGGTGTATAAAGAGGGATAGCCACTTCACCGGGGAAAGGAATCATGGACACCAAGCTGAAGGAGACTCTGCGCCAATTGCACGCTACGCTGGCCCACCACGGTCCGGTCGATGAGGAATTGCAAAGCCTGTTGCGCCAGCTCGATGGCGATATCAAGCTGATCCTCGACCAGCCGCCCGAGCCCGAAGGCGGCACCGCCACCTACGGCCTGGCCGAACGGACCCAGGAGATCACCGCCAAATTTGCCGCGAAACATCCGGCATTGGAGCCTACTTTGCGCGAACTCACGCGCATTTTGGGAAACATGGGCATATAAAAAATGAAGGCGGGCCGCAGCCCGCCTTCGGTATGGAACCCGGGGTTATGCCGGCTGTCCGGCCGGCCCCCGGGAGGCTGGCCTTATGGGAAGGCCAGCATGGGCGGTTCTTCACCGCCAAAGTTGAAGTCAGGATGACGTTTGGCGATCATTTCCTCGATCTCCTTCATGCGCCGCACTGGCACGTCTACCATCATCAAAACCTGACCTTGTTCAATCCGTTCTGAAAACTGTTCCAGCTTCTTGTTCGGGACGGCCGCCGCATTCATGCCGCTTGCCCAGCCGCCGAACAGTGCACCGCCCAGCGTGACCAGCAGGATGGTCATGGTGCGCAGGGTCAGCCCTTCGGGTGGGAAAACGACCAGGAAGATGCCGGCACACAGCCCCACAATCCCGCCAATGGCAATCCCCAGCTTGGCGCCGTGAATCAGGTCCGTTTTCAGCAGGAAATTGCAATCTGGCATGTCATCGGGCAGGGTGCCCTCTTTGGCCATGAAGTGGATATGCCGTTCTTCGATGCGTGCCAGCAGCAGTTCGTCCAGTTCTGCGCGGGCGGCTTTTACATTGGGAAGCATGTAGTACAGTCTGCGTCGCATGATGTCGCTCCATGGAAGACGTTGTATACCCGTTATAGCAAAAATGGCACGATGTTCAATGTGTATTTGCCGGGAACGCCTTGCTGGAACGTCACAAGTTACTGAAATCTAAAGGTTTTTTGTGCACGGCGACGGGCGAAAGCCACTGATTTCCGGTACAATGCCGGGATGAATCCCCCAACCAATCTTTTCGCGGCCGTCGCCAAGCGGTCTGCGCGTGCTTCTGCTGCGCCTTTCCTTCCCATGTCCCGCGCCGAAATGGACGCCCTGGGCTGGGACCAGTGCGACGTCATCCTGGTAACCGGCGACGCCTATATCGACCACCCAAGCTTCGGCATGGCCCTGGTCGGCCGCCTGCTGGAATCGCAAGGCTACCGCGTGGGCATCATCGCCCAGCCGGACTGGCACAACGTCGAATCGTTCCGCGTGCTGGGCAAGCCGCGCCTGTACTTCGGCATCACCGCCGGCAATATGGACTCGATGGTCAACCGCTACACGGCCGACCGCAAGATCCGCTCCGACGACGCCTACACCCCGAACGCCGAGCCGAACAAGCGCCCTGACCGTGCCGTGACCGTGTACGCCCAGAAGTCGCGCGAAGCCTTCCCCGGCACGCCGATCGTGATCGGCTCGATCGAAGCGTCGCTGCGCCGCATCGCCCACTACGATTACTGGTCGGACAAGGTGCGCAAATCGGTGCTGACCGAATCCAAGGCCGACCTGCTGATTTTCGGTAACGCCGAGCGCGCGCTGGTCGACCTGACCCGCCGCCTGGACATGGGCGAGAAGATCAAGGAGATCAAGGACCTGCGCGGCACCGCTTTCCTGGTACCGCACGGCTGGCTGCCATCCGACGAATGGGCGGTCCATAACTCCAACCGCGTGGACGTGCCGGGCCGCGTCGACCCGCATCCTGATCCTTACGCCATGGCGAAGGAAGACAAGAAGGAATGCGCCACCGAGAACGCTGCGCCGGAACCAGTGGTCAAGCCGGTCATCATCATGACCCGCGAAGAGCGCCTGGCCGCCGCCAAGGAAAAGCACAACAAGACAGTGGTGCGCCTGCCATCTTACGAGGTGGTGAAGGAAGACCCGGTGATGTACGCCCACGCCTCGCGCGTGTTCCACCTCGAATCCAATCCGGGCAATGCGCGCGCGCTGGTGCAGCAGCACGGCGACCGCGACGTGTGGATGAATCCTCCGCCGCTGCCGCTGGCGATGGACGAAATGGACGGCGTGTACGACATGGAGTACTCGCGCGCCCCGCACCCGAGCTATGGCAACGCCAATATCCCGGCCTGGGAAATGATCCGCTTCTCGGTCAACATCATGCGCGGCTGCTTCGGCGGCTGCACCTTCTGCTCGATTACCGAGCACGAAGGCCGCATCATCCAGAGCCGCTCCGAGCCGTCGATCCTGCGCGAGATCGAACATATCCGCGACAAGACCAAGGGCTTCACCGGCATCATCTCCGACCTGGGCGGCCCGACCGCCAACATGTACCGCCTGTCCTGCAAGGACAAGTCGATCGAAGAAACCTGCCGCCGCCTGTCCTGCGTCTACCCGTCGATCTGCGTCAACCTGGGCACCGACCACAGCAAGCTGATCCAGCTGTACCGCAAGGCGCGCGAGATCAAGGGTGTGAAGAAGATCCTGATCCAGTCCGGCCTGCGCTACGACCTGGCCGTGCGTTCGCCTGAATACGTGAAGGAGCTGGTAACCCACCACGTGGGCGGCCTGCTGAAGATCGCCCCTGAGCACACTGAAACCAATGTGCTGAGCAAGATGATGAAGCCGGGCATCGGCGCCTACGACGAGTTCAAGGCGATGTTCGAGAAGTACTCGCTGGAAGCGGGCAAGAAGCAGTACCTGATTCCTTACTTCATCGCCGCCCACCCGGGCACGACGGACGAGGACATGCTGAACCTGGCGCTGTGGCTGAAGAAGAACAACTTCCGCCTCGACCAGGTGCAGACCTTCATGCCGACCCCGATGGCGATGGCATCGGCCATGTACCACTCGCGCAAGAACCCGTTGCACAAGGTCACCGAGAATTCGGAAACCGTGGAAACCCCGCGCACGCTGAAGCAGCGCCAGGCGCACAAGGCTTTCCTGCGCTACTACGATCCGAAGAACTGGCCGATCCTGCGCGAAACCCTGCGCCGCATGGGCCGTGGCGACCTGATCGGCGATGGCGAGCGCCACCTGATCCCGCCCTACCGCGTGGGCGAAGAGCACTTCAAGCCATCGCAGGGCAAGCGCGCCATGCCGACCCTGGCTCCCGGCCAGCAGAAGCGCGGCGCCGGCCTGCCGCCGCCAGCCCATATCGCACGCGGCGGCAAGCCGAATGCGCTGACCGGTTCGCTGACGGCACGCGCCACGGTGGAAACCAAGGCCCGGCCATCCATCCTTGACACTATCAAGGTTAAACCAAAGGCAGCCCCAGCCAAGACTGGCGGCCGTCCGGGCCGTAAGTAAAACGCTAACGTGCTATCACCTGCTGCATTTCCATAGGTTTTTGCAGCAGGAAAGCCACACTTAGGCGCGCCGTCGACGGTGAAGCGGATACAATCGGCTGGTAGACTCTGCCAACTTTGTATCCGGACGAAAACGTGCCCCAATTCCTGGCTGGCCTGTTCATATTTCTGTTGCTGTCGGCACCTGCACCCTGGGTTCAGGCGCAGGAACGCGTCACGCTGCAACTGAAGCACAGCCACCAGTTCCAGTTCGCCGGCTATTACGCTGCGCTGGAAAAAGGCTACTACCGTGATGCCGGCCTCGACGTGCAGCTGCTGGAAGGCAGCGACGGCAACGAACCCGAACGTGCCGTGCTCGATGGCCGCGCCCAATACGGCGTTGCCAGCAGCAGCCTGCTGCTGGCGCGCTTGTCCGGCAAGCCGCTGGTGGTGCTGGCGGTCATCTTCCAGCATTCCCCCTATGCGCTGGCGATGCGCCAGACCGGCCCGGCGCCCGACATCCGCAGCATAATCGGCAAGCGCGTGATGATCGGCTCCCTCACCGACGAGCTGACGCAGGCCGACGAAGTCATGGCCTACCTGCGCAAGGAAGGCATTACCAACAACCAGCTGGTGCGCGTGGAGCACAGCTTCAATCCGGATGACCTGGTGAAGGGCAAGGTCGACGCCATGTCGATCTATGTCACCAATGAGCCGGATTACCTGGACCGCCTTGGTTTCCCCTACGATATCTACAGTCCGCGCGCCGCTGGAATCGACTTTTACGGCGACAACCTGTTCACCAGCGAAGCGGAAATCAAGGACCACCCGGACCGCGTGCGCGCGTTCCGCGCTGCCAGCATGCGCGGCTGGCAGTACGCCATGAGCCACCAGGAAGAAATCGTCGACCTGATCCTCAACAAGTACTCGCGCCAGCACGACCGCATGCACCTGCTGTACGAAGCGCGCCAGATGGTGCCGCTGGTACAGCCCGTGCTGGTGGAAATCGGCTACATGAACCCGGATCGCTGGCAGCACATCGCCGACGTCTACACCGAGCTTGGCATGCTGCCCAAAGGCGCCACCTGGGCCGGCTTCCTGTACAACGCCGATCCAGGCTCGGACCTGACGTGGCTGTACCGCGTGCTGGGCGTGGCGGCGGGCCTGCTGGTGCTGGGCGCAATGATCCACTTCTCCCTGCTTACGCGCGAGCGCACGCGTGCCGAGGAAACCATCCGCAAAGGCGAGCAGCGCTTCCGCACCATGTTCGAAGCGGCGCCGATGGGCATTGCCCTGATCGATTCGAACGGTGGCCAGTTCCGCGATGTCAATCCGCGCTTTGCAGAAATTGCAGGCCGCTCTGCGCAAGAGATGCGCCATAGCCGTTGGCTGGAAATCTGTCATCCGGATGACGTGGCGCCCGAACAGGAAAAAATGGCACAGCTGGCGGCGCAGCAGATAAACGGCTTCAAGATGGAGACGCGCCTGGTGCGCCCCGATGGCCGCATCGTGTGGGTAGAAGCCTCGATCAACGCCGTCGGCACGGAGAGCCAGCCGCACCATCTGTGCATGATCGAGGACATCACCGAGAAAAAGGAAACCGAAGCCCTGATCTGGCAGCAGGCCAACTTCGACACGCTGACGCAGTTGCCGAACCGGCGCATGTTCCTCGACCGGCTGCAGCACGATATCTTGAAGTCTCGCCGCGATGGCACCCGCATCGCCATCCTGTTCATCGACCTTGACCACTTCAAGGAAGTCAATGACACACTGGGCCACCACCAGGGCGACGTGCTGCTGGTGGAAGCGGCGCGCCGCATCGGTGCCTGCGTGCGCCAGTCGGACACCGTATCGCGCCTGGGCGGCGACGAATTTACCGTGATCCTGCCGGAACTGTCGGAAGTGGACAGGGTGGAAGACATCGCCCAGAACATCATCGACAGCCTGCGCATGCCGTTCCAGCTCGGGCAGGAGCAAGCCTTCGTCTCGGCCTCGATCGGCATCACCATCTACCCGGACGATGCCGGCAATATGGACGACTTGCTGAAGCACGCCGACCAGGCCATGTATGCCGCCAAAGGCGCGGGCCGCAACCGCTTCAGCTACTTTACGCCGGCCCTGCAGGTGGCAGCGCTGAACCGCATGCGCCTGACCAATGACTTGCGCGGCGCATTGAAAGGCGACCAGCTCAAGCTGTACTTCCAGCCCATCGTGCACCTCCCGACCGGCAAGATCCACAAGGCCGAAGCGCTGATCCGCTGGGAACACCCGCAACGCGGCATGGTCAGCCCGCTGGAGTTCATCCCGCTGGCCGAAGCCAGTGGCCTGATTGTCGATATCGGCGAGTGGGTGTTCCGTGAATCGGCGCAGTGGGTCAAACGCTGGCGAGAAGAAGTGCATCCCGGCTTCCAGGTCAGCCTGAACCAGTCACCGATGGAATTCCAGCGCGAACGGGGCACTTACGCCGACTGGCTGGCCTACCTGCAGCAGCTCGGCGTGCCGGGCGAAAGCATCGTGGTGGAAATCACGGAAGGCCTGCTGCTCGATGCAAACACCAATGTCACCGACAAGCTGCTGCAACTGCGTGACGCCGGCATCCAGGTCGCACTGGACGATTTCGGCACCGGCTACTCCTCGCTGTCCTACCTGAAGAAATTCGACATCGATTACCTGAAGATCGACCGCAGCTTCACCCGCAACCTTGCACCGGATTCGAGCGACATGGCCCTGTCCGACGCGATCATCGTGATGGCCCACAAGCTTGGCCTGAACGTGATCGCCGAAGGCGTGGAAACCGTCGAACAACGCGATCTGCTGGCCGGCGCCGGCTGCGACTACGGCCAGGGCTACCTGTTCGCCCGCCCGCTGCCCGCCGCCGACTTCGATGCCATGCTGCACCAGCAAAGCATCCCCACTGCCCCGGCCCCGCATGCCACTGCCGCGTAAACCGTGCTAGACTAGCGCCGTTTTTCCTTCCTTGAATGCGCTGCTGCAAGAGAGGACGTCCACCGCGAACTTCGCGGGTTCTCATTACGTCCGTAGCAGCCATGAACAATTACACTCGACTTCAACGGGCCTTTGCCCGTTCCGGCATCATCGTCAACTATCGCGATGGTGTCTACCAAATCCATCATGAGAAGGCGCAGGCCCAGGTTCTTTTGCCGGCAAGCCTTCCTTTGGAAGAAAAGGCTGTGCGCCAGTTGCTTGAATTCGCCTCCGTGCGCAGTCATGACAATGAGCGCGGCGCCTGCAAGGCTTGCGCCACGCCTGATTTCCATCCCGGTTCAATCGCCCCGGTAGGCAGCATCGTCGCGACCGACAGCGACTTCGTCATCCCGGCCGCAATTGGCACGGACATCAACTGCGGCATGCGGCTGCTCACCACGGGACATACGCTGCAGCAGCTCGAACCGCACAAGCAGCGCCTGGTGCAACGGTTGACGCGCAGCCTGCTTGATAACGGCCGCGACGTGCCTGCAAGTACGGCTGCCTTCCGCGCCCTGTTCGACCTTGGCCCCGAGGCATTCCTGCAGGAGATTCCCCGTGAAGGTCTGTGGGGCGAAATGGATCACATTCGCCTGCAGGACGAACTTGCGCACTGCGTTGGGCTGCAGAGTTTTGGCGGCGCCGCAAAGCATGCACCGGAGGCGTACATCGGCCGGCGCCACGCGGTATTCCGTGACCCCAATCTCGGCACGCCCGGCGGCGGCAACCACTTCGTCGAACTGCAGGTTGTCGAAGAAGTTCTGGATCGCCACGCAGCCTATCGTGCTGGCCTCAAGGTTGGCGATGTGGTCGTGATGATCCATAGCGGCTCGCGCGACCTCGGATTTTTCGTAGGGCAGGCGTGGATGGACCGGGCCAGGGCCGAATGGCCAGCCGGCGTGCGCCATCCTGAAAGCAGTTTATATGGCCTTTCCGGCCCACTCGCCTTCGAGTATCTCGAAGCCATGGGCGTTGCGGCGCGCTATGCCTGGGCCAACCGGGTGGTGCTGGCGGAGCTGGTCCGCAAAGACCTGGAAGCATTCGTGGGCGCATCCGCTTCACGGCTGGTCGTTGATGTGCCGCACAATGTCGTGCTGGCCGAGCAAGGCATGAACATCCACCGCAAGGGCGCCACACCGGCGCATGATGGGCAGTTCGCCTTGATACCCGGCTCCATGGGAGATAGTTCGTTCCTCGCGACGGGCCTTGGCCATGCCGACTGGCTTTGGTCGTGCAGCCACGGTGCCGGGCGGCGGCTGCGCAGGCAGGAAATCCGCGCCCTGCGCACGGCTGGCACACCAGGAGAGCAATCGTGGCAATGCGTAACCTTGCGCGAAGAAAGGCGCATCGAAGAAGCACCGAGTGCCTACAAGCCAATCGGTCCGGTGATTACTGCCCAAGAGGACGCCGGTTTAATCCAGGCCGTGGCACGGTTCCGCCCCTGGATCACATTCAAAGCATGACGATTGGCCCGTTCTTGACCCAAATCAAAGTCAAGCGGCCTTGCGAAAACCTATAGTTACCTCCGAACCAACCAAGGAGTAACGAAATGGAAAAAGAAAAACAGGTGTATATGGTCGGTGCCGGCATCGGCAATCTGGCGGCAGCGGCTTTCATGATCCGTGACGGGAAAATGCGCGGTGACCAGATTCGCATCTACGAATCGCTCGGCGTGGCGGGCGGCAGCCTCGATGGTGCCGGCAACGCGAAGGATGGTTACCGCTTGCGTGGCGGCAGGATGCTGACCACTGATAATTACGAATGTACCTGGGACCTGTTTGCGTCCATCCCCTCGCTGGTGCACCCCGGTCAGTCGGTGCTGGATGAGACCCTGGCCTTCAACGAACTGCATAAATCGCACTCGCAGGCGCGCTTGGTCGACCGTAACCGCCATAGGGTGGATGTGACTTCGATGGGCTTCAGTCTGCGCGACCGGATGGAGCTGCTCAAGCTGCACGAGGCTGATGAAGCCGCACTGGGCAACAGCCCGATCACCGACCACCTGTCGCCGGAATTTTTCGAAACGCCGTTCTGGTACATGTGGGCCACGACTTTCGCCTTCCAGCCATGGCACAGCGCGGTGGAATTCAAGCGCTACCTGCATCGCTTCATGAAGGAGTTCTCGCGCATCGAAACGCTGGCTGGCGTCAAGCGTACCGTATACAACCAGTACGATTCGCTCGTCAGGCCGCTGCAGGCATGGCTTGTGCAGCAGGACGTGCGTATCGAAACCGGTTGCACTGTGACCGACATCAAGCTGGCCGATGCGAAGGACGAGTTGCTGGTGCACGCTATCGAACTTGAACGCGATGGCCAGCGCGAACTGGTGCCGATTACCCCTGACGACCTGGTGTTCTTCCAGAACGGTTCCATGACTGACGCTTCGAGCTTCGGCAGCATGACCTCCGCGCCGCTGCGGCTCGACCGCCACCAGAGCGGCGGCTGGAAACTGTGGGAACGTTTGGCGGAAGGCCGTCCAGAGCTCGGCAACCCTGCCGCGTTCAACCGCAACATCCAACAATCTTGGTGGGAATCGTTCACCGTAACACTGCACGATACGGCCTTCTTCGACCAGATGGAAGCGTTCAGCGGCAACGCCGCCGGTACCGGCGGGCTGGTGACCTTCAAGGATTCCAACTGGCTCATGTCCGTCGTGCTGGCGCACCAGCCGCATTTCGCCAACCAGCCGGGTGATGTGAAAGTATTCTGGGGCTATGCCCTGCATCCAGACCGCGTTGGCAATTTCGTCGCCAAGCCGATGGCCGATTGCACTGGCGAGGAAATCCTGCGCGAACTGGCGGGCCACCTGAACTTCGAGCCGGAAGTTTTTGCCCAGGCCAAGTGCATCCCATGCCGCATGCCCTACATCACCAGCATGTTCATGCCGCGCCACTACAGCGACCGTCCGTTGCCGGTACCGCCCGGCTCGCGCAACCTGGCGCTGGTCAGCCAGTTTGTCGAAGTTCCGGATGACGTGGTGTTCACCGTCGAATACTCCGTGCGCGCAGCACAGATGGCTGTCTACCAGCTGCTCGGCATCGAACGCGAGATCCCGCCGATCAAGCGCCACGACAAGACGCTGGAAGTAATGTTGGCTGCGCTGGTGAAGGCGGCTTGAAGAGGAAGGGATCGCGGCCGACTGGGGAATTCTTGACCTGGCTCAAGGATTTTTCAGCCGCGCCCGCGCAAGATGCCGGCTATGAACCTCGCGAACTCCCTCTTGCACGCGCTGGCTGATCACGGCGCGCGTGAAGTCTTTGGTATCCCTGGAGACTTCGTCCTTGCCTTCTTCGAACAAATTGAGAAATCTGGCGTCCTGCCCCTTTTCACCCTGAGCCATGAGCCGGGTGTAGGCTTTGCAGCCGATGGGGCGGCACGCTATCACGGGCGCATAAGCGTGGCGGCGGTGACCTATGGTGCGGGGGCACTCAATATGGTCAACGCCGTCGCGGGCGCTTACGCTGAAAAGGTGCCCGTGGTGGTGATCTCGGGCGCACCGGGAACCAATGAACGCCGCAACGGCTTCCTGCTGCACCACCAGGTCAAGCACCTGGACTCGCAGATGGCGATCTTCCGCGAGATTACCTGTGACCAGTGCGTGCTGGACGACCCGCAGCGTGCGCCGGAAGATATCGCGCGGGTGCTGCGCAGTGCGATCACGCATTCGCGACCGGTCTACATCGAGCTGCCGCGCGACATGGTGCACGCACCTTGCGCGCGGGTGCACGCCCTGCCGGCGCCGGTCCGTGATATGGACGCCCTGGCAGCCTGCGTGGAAGAAGTGCTGGCGCGCCTGGAGCGCGCGGCGCGTCCCGTACTGATGGTCGATATTGAAATCCGCCGCTTCGGCCTGGAGCGCAAGGTGGCGCAACTTGCCAGCAAGCTGCAGGTGCCGGTAGTGACCTGCTTCATGGGCCGCGGCTTGCTGGCCAGCGAGCCGGAAGCACCGCTGCTCGGAACCTATCTTGGTGTCGCCGGTGCACCTGAAGTCACCGGAGCCGTCGAAGGCTCGGATGCCTTGCTGATGCTGGGCGTGATCCTGTCCGACACCAACTTCGGCGTGCAGCGCGAACGCATCGACCTGCGCAAGTGCATGCTGGCGCTGGATGGCGACGTCACCCTCGGCTACCACACATACCACGACATCCCGCTGGAGGCATTGGTGGATGGGCTGCTGGACCACGCCAGACCCCTGCGCGCCGATGCCATCCTGCGCGGCGAACGCACGGCCTACCCGTGCGACCTTCCTGCGGACGATAACCCCTTGGTGCCACGCGACGTAGCCAGCGCAATCAACGACATGATGCGCAAGCACGGCCGCATGGCGATTGCTTCCGACATCGGCGACTGCCTGTTCACAGCACTCGACATAGAAAATACCGACTTGCTGGCGCCAGGCTATTACGCGACGATGGGCTACGGTGTGCCTGCCGCCTTCGGCCTGCAAGCAGCCGGCGGCGAACGCCCGCTGGTGCTGGTCGGCGACGGCGCCTTCCAGATGACTGGCTGGGAACTAGGCAACTGCCAGCGCTACGGCCTGGACCCGATCGTCGTCATCTTCAACAACTGCAGCTGGGAGATGCTGCGCGCCTTCCAGCCGCAATCCTCTTTTTGCGACTTGAGCGACTGGCGCTTTGCCGACATGGCGCAAGCGCTCGGCGGCGATGGCTACCGCGTTACTACGCGTGCCGGACTCGTAGAAGCACTGGAAAGCGCCGTGCAGCAGCGCGGCCGTTTCCAGCTTGTGGAAGTGATGCTGCCGCGTGGCGGGCAGTCCGACACCCTGGCCCGCTTCGTCAACGGCGTCCGTCGCCTGCAGGGAAATCAAGCATGATTGAACTCGTTTGTCCCGCCGGTAGCCTGCCGGCGTTGAAAGCGGCTGTCGATAACGGCGCCGACAGCGTCTACCTCGGCTTCCGCGATGCCACCAATGCCCGCAATTTCGCCGGCCTGAATTTCGATGAAGCGGCGATTGCGGAAGGCATCCGCTACGCCCACCAGCGCGGCCGCAAAGTCCTGCTGGCACTGAATACTTATCCGCAAGCAGCCAACTGGCAGCTCTGGCGCGAAGCAGTCGATCGCGCCGCCGGTGCCGGCATCGACGCTATCATCCTGGCCGACCCCGGCCTGATGGAATACGCGCGCAACAAGCACCCTGGACTGCGCCTGCACCTGTCAGTGCAAGGCTCCGCCACCAACTACGAAGCAATCAACTTCTACCAAGAGCAGTTCGGCATCTCGCGTGCCGTGTTGCCGCGCGTGCTGTCGATGCAGCAGGTCGAACACCTGATCCGCCACGTGAGGACCGAAATCGAAGTATTCGGTTTCGGCAGCCTGTGCGTAATGGTGGAAGGACGCTGCGCGCTGTCGTCTTACGCCACTGGCGAATCGCCCAACACGGCCGGCGTCTGCTCGCCTGCCAAAGCGGTCCGCTGGCAGCAGACGCCGAAGGGCCTGGAGTCGCGCCTGAACGGCGTGCTGATCGACCGCTACCAGCCAGACGAAAACGCCAGCTACCCCACCCTGTGCAAGGGCCGCTTTGAAGTGGAAGGCGAGACCTATTACGCCATCGAGGAACCGGCCAGCCTGAACACGATGGAATTGCTGCCACAACTGGTGCAGATGGGCGTCAAGGCAATCAAGATAGAAGGCCGCCAGCGCAGCCCTGCCTACGTGGCGCAAGTGACGCAGGCGTGGCGCGCCGCCATTGACGCCTGCGGCGACGGCAAGCGCCGCTTTGCCATCCACCCAAGCTGGAGCGCCGCGCTGGACCGCGTGGCGGAAGGCCAGCAGCACACCCTGGGCGCCTATCACCGCAAATGGAAATGAGTATGTTGAAACTAGCCCTCGGCCCGGTGCTGTACTACTGGCCCCGCCTGACCATGTTCGAGTTCTACCAGCAGGTAGTGGAAAGCCCGGTCGATATCGTCTACCTCGGCGAGGTTGTATGCTCGCGCCGCCACGAGCTGCGCCTGCCGGACTGGCTCGATATCGCCGCCATGCTGCGCGACGCAGGCAAGGAAGTGGTGTTGTCGACACAAGCACTGATCGAATCGGGCGCCGAGCTGAGCACCATGCGCAAGCTGTGCGAGCACCGCGACTTCCTGGTGGAGGCCAATGATTTCGGCGCCGTGCGCAACCTGGAGGGCGCTGGCTTCATCGCCGGCCCGCACCTGAACATCTACAGCGAGCCAACGCTGGCGGTGCTGGCACGCCAGGGTGCCCGCCGCTGGGTGGCGCCGCTGGAAATGGGCCGCAGTGCGATCGGCACGCTGCTCAAGACGCAGCCGGCCGGCATGGAGAGTGAAGTCTTCGCCTGGGGCCGCATGCCGCTGGCCTTCTCCGCCCGCTGCATGACCGCGCGCAACCGCAACCTGCCGAAGGACGATTGCCAGTTCAGCTGCATCGATTACCCCGATGGCCTGATCATGGATACCCGCGAACAGAAGGCTTTCCTGGTGTTGAATGGCATCCAGACCCAGTCTGCAGCCTGTTGCAATCTGGTGCGCGTGATGCCGGAAATGGCCGACATGGGCATCAACGTGCTGCGCATTTCGCCGCAGTCGCGCGATACCCTGGAAGTAGTGGCAGCTTTCGACAAGGTGCGCCGCGGGGAGTGGCAGGCGCCGCATGCCGCCGTCATGCTGGAGCCATTGGCTCCCGGCGGAAGCTGCGATGGCTTCTGGTACGGCCAGCCAGGAATGGAGCGTGTAGCATGACGACCTCCCCGCTGCGGATCCCGCCCGCCATCGGCCGTTTGCTGGGCCGCCTGCCGCCGCAGCCGCCGGCCTGGCTGTTCGTGCAGGGCTTGAACCGAATCCTGGCGCCGCAATTGCCCGAAGACGTGCGCCAGGCCCTGTTTGCCCGCCGCCTGCGGCTGCGGGTGGAAGATGCCGGCCTGGCGATCGACTTCAGTTGGCAAGGCAAGGCCTTTGAAACGGCCCGCCACGGCGAGCGGCCCGACCTGACCATCGGCGCATGCGCGCATGACCTCGTGCTGATGGCCCGCCGCCAGGAAGACCCGGACACCCTGTTCTTCAGCCGCCGCCTTATCCTCGAAGGCGACACGGAACTGGGCCTGCTGTTCAAGAACACGCTGGACGGCCTGGATGCCAGCGCCTTTGACTGGCGCAAACTGCTGCCCAGGATTCCGGCGGGTAATTAGCGCGGGGAATAGCTCACGTTGGACTTGCGCAGGCCATACACGGCGCCCACGGTACGCACCCACACGACGTCGTTGTCGGTGCCGACCAGGGAACCATACATATCGAAGCCGAAGCGCGGCGTGACGAAGTCAGACTTGAAGGTGATGGGCTTTTCGGATGCCTCGCTGGCTGCGCTTTCCGCCTGCATTTGCTGGAGCAGGGCCTCAAAGCCGCCTTCCACAGCGTTCTGCAGCTGTACCGTGGCGTTGCCATCCAGTCCCGCCAACTCATCGACTGAGTAGGTGACAGGCAGCTGGTACATGTATTTTCCGGACCAGGCAGCCTGTTCGACGATCATCGCGCTGGCGACCAGCAAGCGGTCATTTTCGGTCTTCGACACATACAGGTAAGGAGTGATTTTGGCATCGGTCACGTTGTCGAGTTGCACGCCCTTCTTCCGGGCAGCGCTTTCGAATACGTTGCGTGGCTTGACCAGGATCTTCTCGCGCATTTTTTCGGCGTCCGATTTGGTCATGCTTTCAATCATCGACGCGTTGGCAGCAACACCGATCGGACCCAGCAACAGTCCCAGTCCGGCGCCGCCGCCGCCATAGTTCTGCTGGTAGACGATGGTTTTGTCGTTGTCGAGATGCTGGATGGTGCTGCTGGTGGTGGCCAGCGCCGGCGCAGAGGCCATGGCGTAGGTCGACTTGCCTGCGTCGGGCACGGCGGACTGGAATTTAGGGACCGGTGCGCTGCAAGCAGTCAGGGCCAAAGCCGTCACGATGACGGAGAATTCTCGGCGAAACATAATTTCCTTCTGATAATTAAAAGAAATGCAGTATATCGCGAGCAATTATCAAAACGGCCATTTCGAGAGCCGTGCGGCAATATCGTTTTGATAAACGTATGGCAGCGACAACATCGGGCGTCGGCAAAAGGCGATAATATCGATCGCGTCACGCGGTCTCAATAGCCAAAGACTATTGAGTCTATTTGAACAATCAAATTTCCAAATCTCCGGGAAGGCCTTAAACTGGCGTCTCATTGATTCACAAACCCACGAGGAAACCACAATGTCCCTGATTAACACCCAAGTAAAACCATTCAAGGCCACCGCATACCACAACGGCAAATTCGTTGAACTGAGCGAAGAATCCCTGAAAGGCAAGTGGTCCGTATTCGTGTTCTACCCAGCCGACTTCACCTTCGTGTGCCCAACCGAACTGGAAGACCTGGCAGACCACCACGCAGAATTCGCCAAGCTGGGCGTGGACGTGTACGGCATCTCGACCGACACCCACTTCGCTCACAAGGCATGGCATGACACCTCCGACGCGATCAAGAAAGTGCAGTACGCCCTGATCGGCGACCCAACCGGCACCCTGTCGCGTAACTTCGAAGTGATGATCGAAGAAGAAGGCCTGGCACTGCGCGGCACCTTCGTGATCAATCCAGAAGGCTTCATCAAAGTGATGGAAGTGCACGACAACGGCATCGGCCGCGACGCTGCCGAACTGCTGCGCAAAGTGAAGGCAGCCCAGTACGTTGCTTCCCACCCAGGCGAAGTTTGCCCAGCCAAGTGGACCGAAGGCGCAGCAACCCTGAAGCCATCGCTGGACCTGGTCGGCAAGATCTAAGCTAGTCCGCATTCAGCCCTGCTGAAGGCAACCGGCGGCCCTACGGGGCCGCCTTGAGGCGTTGAAGCGGTACCTGCCGCAAGCGACTAATCAGAAAGGAACAAGCCATGCTGGACGCAGACCTGAAAGCCCAACTCTCCTCCTACCTGGAGCGCGTTGTCCACCCGATCGAGATCGTGGCGCACACCGACGCCTCCGCCAAATCGCAGGAAATGTCGGCCCTGCTGCAGGACGTTGTATCTGCAGGCCACGGCAAAATCACCGTCGTCGAAGGCACTGACGACAAGGCCCGCAAGCCTTCCTTCGACATCAACCGCAAAGGCAGCGATATCGGCGTGAGCTTCGCCGGCATCCCGATGGGCCACGAATTCACCTCGCTGGTGCTGGCACTGCTGCAAGTTGGCGGCCACCCGATCAAGCTGGATGAAAAAGTCATCGAGCAAATCCGCAACCTGGACGGCGATTTCGTCTTCGAGACCTTCATCTCCCTGAGCTGCCACAACTGCCCGGAAGTGGTGCAGGCGCTCAACGCCATGTCCGTGATCAACCCGCGCATCAAGGTGGTGGCGGTGGATGGCGGCGTGTTCCCGAAAGAAGTCGAGGAACGCCAAGTGATGGCGGTGCCGATGATGTACCTGAATGGCCAGCACTTCGGCCAGGGCCGCACCAATGTCGAGGAAATCCTCGCCAAGCTGGATACCGGCGCCTCGGCCCGCGCTGCGGCCGAATTGAGCAAGAAAGACGTGTTCGACGTGCTGATCGTCGGCGGCGGCCCTGCAGGCGCTGCTGCGGCCATCTACACGGCGCGCAAAGGCATCCGCACCGGCGTGATCGCCGACCGCTTCGGCGGCCAGGTGCTCGACACCCTGTCGATCGAGAACTTCATCTCGGTCAAGGAAACCGACGGCCAGAAATTCGCGGTGGCGCTGGAGCAGCACGTCAAGGAATACGACGTGGACATCATGAACACCCAGCGCGCATCGAAGATCGTGCCGGGCAAGATCAAGGAAGTCCACACCGAAAGCGGCGCTGTGCTGAAAGCCAAGTCCGTGATCATTTCGACCGGCGCCCGCTGGCGCGAAATCAATGTGCCGGGCGAGAAGGAATACCGTAACCACGGCGTTGCCTACTGCCCGCACTGCGATGGCCCGCTGTTCAAGGGCAAGCGCGTGGCGGTGATCGGCGGCGGCAACTCGGGTGTCGAAGCTGCGATCGACCTGGCAGGCATCGTTGAGCATGTGACGCTGATCGAATTCGGCGCGGAACTGCGTGCGGATGCGGTGTTGCAGCGCAAGCTGGCTACCCTGCGCAATGTGAAGGTGATCAAGTCGGCGCAGACCAGCGAGATCCATGGCGATGGCAAGAAGGTCAATGGCTTGAGCTATATGGACCGCGAATCGGGCCAGTCGCATCGCGTTGACCTGGAGGGCGTGTTTGTGCAGATCGGCCTGGTGCCTAACACCGAGTGGCTGAAGGGTACTATCGACTTGTCCAAGCACGGCGAGATCGAGGTCGATGCCAAGGGCCAGACCTCGGAGACCGGCATCTTTGCCGCAGGCGACGTAACCACCGTGCCATACAAGCAGATCGTGATTGCAGTGGGCGAAGGTGCGAAGGCGGCTCTCGGCTCCTTCGATTACCTGATCCGCTCTTCGGCGGATGATCAGCCGGCGGCTATTGCTGCTTAAACCCGGTAGTTCGGGGTCTGACCCGCAGGGTCAGACCCTGATTTTCCGGGTTTGAAAATGAAAAAAGCCCCGATCTTCATCGGGGCTTTTCTCTGAATATTGGCGGAGCGGACGGGGCTCGAACCCGCGACCCCCGGCGTGACAGGCCGGTATTCTAACCAACTGAACTACCGCTCCAATTCTTCATCAGTGTGACTGGTGGGCGTTGAGAGGGTCGAACTCCCGACCTAATCCTTGTAAGGGATCCGCTCTACCAACTGAGCTAAACGCCCCTGCCTTCACTGTCGAACGTTTGTCACAACGTTCAGAAGAGGCCGCATTATAGGATGGATTTCGAAAGCCGCGCAAGGGTTTTTCCAAAAAACCTCAAAAATTATTTGGAAACCCCGATTTGCGACAGCAGCCAGGCCATCTCGAAAGCCTTCTCGCCCAGCGCGTTATAACGCCCGGACGAGCCGCCATGCCCCGCCCCCATGTTCACTTTCAGCAGCAGCGGATTATTGTCGGTCTTGTTACGGCGCAGCTTCGCTACGTACTTGGCAGGTTCCCAGTACATCACCTGGCTGTCATTCAGCCCGGTGGTGACCAGCATGGCTGGATAATCTTTCAACAAGATGTTGTCGTACGGGGAATAGCTGCGCATGTAATCGTAGGCTGCCTTCTCGTTAGGATTGCCCCACTCCAGGTATTCGCCGGTGGTCAGCGGCAGGCTGGCGTCCATCATGGTGTTCATGACGTCCACGAAAGGCACGGCCGCGTGCACCGCCTTGAACAGGTCCGGGCGCATATTCACCACGGCCCCCATCAGAAGGCCGCCGGCGCTGCCGCCCTGGATCGCCAGCCGGTCGCGCGAGGTCCATTTTTCCTTGACCAGGTATTCGGCGCTGTCGATGAAGTCATTGAAGGTGTTCATCTTCTTCATCAGCATGCCGTCGTCATGCCATTTCTCGCCCAGGTCGTTGCCGCCGCGGATATGCGCCGCCGCGTAGATCACGCCGCGTTCCAGCAGGCTCAAACGGGTCAGCGAGAAGTTCGCTTCCTGCGGAATGCCGTAGGAACCGTAGGAGTACAGCACCAGAGGCGCCGAGCCATCCAGCTTTACGCCCTTCTTGTAGGCCACCCACAACGGCACCTTCACGCCATCGCGCGCCGTTGCCCACAGGCGCCTGGTCTCGTACTGGCTGAAGTCGAAACCGCCTGCAACTTCCTGCTTTTTCAGGACGGTGCGTTCGCCGGTCTTCATGTCCACGTCGATGGTGGACGGCGGCGACAACGGCGACTGGTAGCTGATGCGGTACTTGGCCAGGCCGTATTCCAGGTTGGTGGACGGCATGGACACGTAGACCTCGTCGTCGAACTTCACGGTCAGCCACTTCTTGCTGCCGAAATCATAGATACGGGTGCGGCCCAAGGCGCGCGATTTCTCGTTCACCGCCAGGAAGCCTTTGAACAAGGTTACGCCTTGCAGCAGCGTGTCCTTGTCATGCGGGATGACCTCGGTCCACTTCTTCGGATTGGCGATCGGTGCGCTTACCAGGCGGAAGTTCTTGGCATCCTTGTTGGTGCGGATGTACAGCTGGCCGTCGCGGTGGCTGACGAAGTAGCGGTGGCCCTTGGTGCGCCCCAGCACGGACTTGAAGCTGCCCTTCGGCTGGTCGGCCGGCAGCATGAACACTTCGGTGGTATCGGTTGCACCGGACACCAGGTAGATATGCTTGCGATCCAGGCTGCCCATCACGTCCAGCGAGAACTGCTCCACAGCCTCGTGGTAGACCTGTTCCGGCTGGCCGTCCAGCGCAACGCGGAACAAGCGGTCTGCACGCTTGGTGGTGGCGTCTTCCTGCACCACGAACAGGGTCTTGTTGTCGGCAGCCCAGGCTACGCTGGTCACGCGCGGCATGCTGAGGGACAGGACCTTGCCGCTGGCCAGGTCTTTCACGTGCAGCTCATATTGGCGGAAGCCATTGTTGTCGGTGGTGTAGGCCAGCAGCCTGGCATCCGGGCTGGCGACCATCATCCCCACGTGGAAGAACTTGAGGCCTTCGGCCATCGCGTTCTGGTCCAGCATGATTTCTTCCGCAGCGGAGGCATCATAGCTGCCGTCTTTGGCGGCCAGGCGGCGGCAGTTCAGCGGGTACTGCTTGCCCGCCTCCACACGGCTGTAATAGTAGTAATCACCGCGCCGCGCCGGCACCGACAGGTCGGCCGGCACGGTGCGGTCCTTGAATTCCTTGTACAGCGTATCGGCAAAGGGCTTGATGCCCTCGGTCATGGCGGCGGTATAGCTATTTTCCGCGTTCAGGTATTCAATGACGGCAGGATTGGTCTTTTCCTGCAGCCAGCGGTAATCGTCGGTCACCTGTTCGCCGTGGCGGGTTTCCATCCACTGCGTTTTTTCGGCGATCGGCGGCTGCGGCAGGTCCGCAGCAAAGGCTGGCGCGGCCAGCAGGGGCAGCAACAGGCTGGTGATAAGGCGTTTGCTCACTTCTTCGGCTCCAGGAGGAAAAATGTGCAATGATTCTAGGGTGCCATAGTTAGAAATACAACAAGAATGATCACTACCGAAAAGCTGTATGCGCGCGTCAGCAGGCGCCTGCTGCCCTTCCTGTTCCTGTGCTACGTAGTGGCATACCTGGACCGGGTAAACGTCGGCTTCGCCAAGTTGCAGATGCAGGCGGACCTGCAGTTTTCCGACACCGTGTACGGCCTGGGCGCCGGTATCTTCTTCGTCGGCTACTTCCTGTGCGAGGTGCCTTCCAACCTGCTGATGCTGCGTGCCGGCGCAAGGCGCTGGATCGCGCGCATCATGGCCAGCTGGGGCCTGCTGTCGGCGGCCATGCTGTTCACCACCAGCCCGGCCAGTTTCTACCTGATGCGCTTTCTCCTTGGCGTGGCGGAAGCGGGCTTCTTCCCCGGCGTGATTCTGTACCTGACCTACTGGTACCCGGCGCATCGTCGCGCCCGCATCGTCGCCATCTTCATGAGCGGCGTTGCCGTGGCGGGCGTGGTGGGCGGGCCGCTGTCGGGATGGATCATGTCGCATTTCGCCGGCCATGGCGGCCTGGCCGGGTGGCAGTGGCTGTTCCTGCTGGAGGGCTTGCCGGCAGTGGCGCTGGGCGTGCTGACGCTGGCGCTGCTGGATGACGGCATCGACGATGCGAACTGGCTGAACGACGAAGAAAAAGCGCTGCTGAAACACGAACTGGCACGCGACGGCGAGCCGCGCGCGCAATGGGGGTTGCGCCACGTGTTTGGCAGCAGCCGGGTGTGGATACTGGCCCTGGTGTATTTCCTGCTCGTGATGGGACTGTACGGCGTGGGCTTCTGGCTGCCGCAGCTGATCCGCAACACAGGCGTGCAGGACGTGCTCAATATCGGCCTGCTGACCGCCATCCCCTATGGCATCGCCGCGGTGGCGATGATCGTGATTGCGCGCCACTCCGACGGCACAGGCGAGCGGCGCTGGCACGTCGCGCTGGCTGCCTTCATCGGCGCCGCTGCGCTGCTGGCGTCAACGCATTATGCGAACAATCCGGTGCTGGCACTGGCTGCGCTGAGCGTAGCGACGGCGGGCATCCTCAGCACTTTCCCCGTGTTCTGGAGCATCCCGACGGCGATGCTGGGCGGCACAGCGGCGGCGGCGGGCATCGCCATGATTAATTCGCTGGGCAACCTGGCCGGCTTTGTCAGCCCTTACCTGGTGGGCGCGATCAAGGACGCGACGCATAGCACGGCCAATGGCATGGTGCTGGTGGCGGCCAGCCTGGCGGCCGGCGGTGCGCTGGTGCTGCTGTGCGTGGGCCGCAAAGGAGAAATGCTGTGAAGACTGGGCGTGAGCTGCTGTCCGAATTGTTCAACGCCGCCCTGCGCGCGGCCGACCCGCTGGAAACCATCGCGGCCCACCTGCCGCCGCCGCCCAAGGGCCGTACCGTCATCATCGGCGCCGGCAAAGCATCAGCCCGCATGGCGCAGGGCGTGGAGCGGCGCTGGCAAGGTCCCCTCAGCGGCGTGGTGGTGACGCGCTACGGCCATGGCGCACCGACAAAGCTGGTGGAAGTGATCGAAGCAGGCCATCCGGTGCCGGACGACGCCAGCCAGGCGGCGGCGCGGCGCATGCTGGCCGCCGTGCGTGGACTGGGGACGGACGATATGGTGCTGTGCCTGATGTCCGGCGGCGGTTCGGCGCTGATGTCGTTGCCGGCGCCCGGCATTACGCCGGAGCAGAAGCGCGATATCAACAAGGCCCTGCTGCGCAGCGGAGCGCCGATAGGCGATATCAACATCGTGCGCAAGCACTTGTCGGCTGTTAAGGGGGGCCGGCTGGCACTGGCCTGCGGCGAAGCGCGCGTAGTGACGCTGGTGCTGTCGGACGTGCCGGGCGACGACCCGGCAGTTGTAGCCAGCGGTCCTACTTTGGCCGACCCGTCGACTGCACAGGACGCATTGCGCATACTGCAGCAATACAGCATCGATATCCCGCCTTCAGTGCGCGCCGTTCTGCAAGACCCGGCGCTGGAAACGCCCAAGCCCGGCGACCCGCGCCTGGCGCGCAACAGCGTGGCCGTGATTGCATCCGCCAGGCATGCGCTGCAGGCTGCAGCCGATGTCGCCCGCGCCGAGGGACTGCGGCCGCTGATACTCAGCGACCGGCTGGAAGGCGAGGCGCGCACCGTGGCCGTATCGCACGCCGCCCTGGCGCAAGGCGTGATAGAGCACGGCAGCCCATTGCGGCCGCCATGCGTGATCCTGTCGGGCGGGGAAACCAGCGTCACCGTGCGCGGCACGGGCCGTGGCGGGCGCAATGCGGAGTACCTGCTGGCGCTGGCTGTTGCGCTGAAGGGAGCGCCGGGCGTGCACGCCATCGCCTGCGATACCGACGGCATCGATGGCACGGAAGACAATGCCGGCGCCGTGCTGGGACCGGACACGCTGCAGCGCGCCGCCGCGCAAGGCCTCGATGCCCAGGCCCTGCTCGACAACAACGATGGCTACAGCTTCTTCTCCGCGCTGGGCGACCTGGTGGTTACCGGCCCGACGCGCACCAATGTGAACGACTTCCGCGCAATCCTGCTTATTTGATGGCGGCTGCCAGCTTGGCCCAGATCGCATCGCCGATGTCCCGGCGGCCGTCCGGTGCGCGGACGGACAGGAAGAAGGTCTCGTTCTTCTTGCCCGTTGCCATGTACATGAAGTAGGCCGGTTGCCCGGTGGTGCCGCTGATCATGGAGACCATCACGGCCGGATGCTTGGCATCCTTGAATTCCTTGACCTCGATCTGGGTCGCCGCGCCACGCAGCTTGTTCAGCGAACCCGGGTCGTTAATTCCATAGAACACATGGTGGGCTGCGTCGTAAGTGACGTTGGTGGCGGTAGAACCGTACATATAGCCATTGCGGGTCGGCAGGTTGGCGGCGGTCGCCGTCGCGGCATCCTCGGGGCGCATCCAGTATGAATAGCCGATCTTCTTGACCTTGGATTGCTGGAACTCCACCGGCACCGGAACGTTCAGGTCGATCTGGAACGGCAGGCGTCCCTGCATGAATTCATTGACCGGCACATCGCGCGTCTGTACCTGCACAGCGGCGGGTTTGGCAGCCTTCGCCGATGCCGATGCCGATGCCGATGGTGCTGCGGCCCCCGCTACGGCGGTGGCGGTCGTGATGGCCAGGCTGGCCGCAATCAAAATCGATTTCAAAGGAACTCCTGTTGTGCGTTTTTACAATCCGAAAGGGTAATCCTCTCACGGCTTCCAGTCAGGGTGCAATGTCGTTTGTTCAAGCAGGGCGGCGGCCGGCTTGTCGCCGGCTGCCACCGCTTTCCTGAGCAGAGCAAGCGCCGCCTCGCGGTCCCCGCTGGCGCCACGCTCGAGCCTGAGGATGGCGGCGTTATAGGCGGCAACCGGATTGCCCAGCGCCGCTGACGCGTCAAATGCCGTCCAGGCGCGTGAGGGACAGAGGCTGAACGACTCGTGGCCGACGCCGGCGCGCAGCAAGCCGTCGGCGTCACCCTGTTTTGCAAAGGCTTCTTCAAATTGCGCAGGCCAGCCCGCGGCGAGCGACGCCATGACCTTTTCGCCTTTTTTGACGGCGTATGGTCCCGTAACGAAGACGGTGAAGGCCTGCTTCGTGATAGAGGTTTTACCCTTCCTGTCGTACCAGAGGAAACCATCCGGGCCGCTTACCTTCATGTTGCCCAGGGCAGTCGAGAGCCGTTGCGCCAGCGGCTCGTGTTCCTTGTCCGGGGCCGTGCCGCTCCATGAAGACATCAGGATGACCTGGCGGATCTTGCTGCCCTGCTGCCTGACCACTGCGGCCAGGTCGCCGATGGTCATGATGCGGGAGTCCGGGCCGTACAGGTGCCAGGGGCTTCCATGCAGGCTGATCCTGAGCACCTCATCACCGGCGTCCGGCATGGCGGTCGTGTACTCGTACAAAGCCTCGGCGGCCGGCACGCAATCCTTGCGCATCGGATAGCAGTTATCGAGCTTGATCACGCCTTTCAGCGGCATTGTCGCCGGGCAGTCAGCCTGGGCGCCGGCGCACGCGGCCAGCAGGGAAAGTACGGCAAGTCCGCGAAGGAGCGTCATCTGGATTCCTGTTTGATTACCTGGGAGGTAATCGTCGCATGGCGTGCATTTGTTGACAATGGCTTCACCAATCAACGAAAGGAGAACACCATGCAGATCGTAGAAAAATACCTCGCCGCCTGGAACGAACGCAATGCCGAAGAACGTCTCGCGCGCGTCGCAGCGGCTTTCACCTCGGAAGCCAGCTACAAGGACCCGCTGATGCAGGGCGCCGGCCACGCTGCCATCGATGCGATGATCGCCGGTGCGCAAGGCCACTTCCCTGGCCACCGCTTCGAAATGGCCGGCACTCCGGACAGCCATAACGATGTGCTGCGCTTCTCGTGGACCCTGGCGGCACCGGGCAGCGAGCCGGTCGCCAAGGGAACCGACTTCGCCGTCGTCGCCGCAGATGGCCGCCTTGGCAGCGTCACCGGCTTCATCGACTACTTCGCACAGTAAGCAAGGGAGGCAATCATGACCGCATACAAAATCTCCGGCGCACACGTCATCGAACCGAACACCGTGCGCACTGCCGACGGCGTCAACCTGTTCTTCCGCGACTGGGGTGACGGCGAACCGGTGCTGTTCGTTGGTGGATGGTCGCTGGGCGCCGATTCGTGGTGCTACCAGATGCTGGCACTGGCGGAAGAGGGAATGCGCGTGATTGCCTTCGACCGGCGCGGACATGGCCGCTCCAGCGATCCTGGCCGCGGCTATGACTTCAACACCCTGGCCGATGACCTGGCTGCCGTGCTGGAAGCGCTCGACCTGGACGGCGTCACGCTGGTGGCGCACTCGATGGGCTGCAATGAAGTGGTGCGCTACCTGAGCCGCCATGGCCAGCGCCGCATCAAGCGTGTAGCCCTGCTGGGCACCATGACGCCCTGCATCGCGAGATCAGCGGACAACCCGGACGGCATCGATCCCGCGCTGCTCGAATACTTTCGCCGCGAGCAGCTGATGAAGGACCTGCCTGAATGGATCGACGAAAACCTGCCACCCTTCGTTGCCGAAGATACCCCGCAAGGCCTGCGCGACTGGCTGCGCGCCATGCCGCTGCAAGCCTCACTGCAGTCGCTGTATGAATGCAACCGTTCTTTGCAGCGCGAAGATTTCCGCGCCGAGCTGCCGCGCATTACGCTGCCGGTACTGCTGATTGCCGGCACCAGCGACGCCAGCGCGCCATTCGAGCTGACGGCCAAGCCCAGCGCCGCCCTGCTGCCGAATGCGAAACTGCAGGTGTACGAAGGCGCGCCCCATGGTATGTTCCTCACCCACATGGCAAGAGTGAACAAGGACTTGCTGGACTTCATCCAGTCATGAGAGGAGCGATATGGGAGCGGCAGCATCAGGGCAGTATTTCAGCGATTACGCGGCGGCGATGCGCTATTGGCGCGGCAAGCGCGGTTTCAGCCAGTTGCGGCTGTCGGCCGAGAGCGGCATCTCGCAGCGGCATATCAGTTTCCTGGAAAGCGGGCGTTCGCAGCCCAGCCGCGAAATGATCCTGAAGCTTGGCATCGTGCTCGACATACCGCTGCGGGAGCGCAATGTGATGCTGCTGGCGGCCGGCTATGCACCGGCCTACCAGGAGCGCAACTTGTCCGATCCCGAAATGCGGGCGGTGAAGCAGGCACTGGATTTCATGCTGCAGCAGCAGGCGCCATATCCTGCGCTGGTCGTGGACCGGCTGTGGAACCTGGTCATGAGCAATGGTCCGGCCAGCAGGATGATCCAGTGGCTGCTCGATGGTCCGCCGTCCACCAGCAATGTCATCAAGCTGACGCTGGATCCGGACGGCCTGCGCAAATACATCGTCAACTGGGAGGAAGTGAGCGTCGACCTTCTGCAATGGATTCAACGCGAAGCCATGGGCGACGGGCCAGGCAGCGAGGCGACGCAGCTGCTGGAAGAATTGCTGGCGATTCCAGGTATCCGGGCCGCATCGAAGACGGCCAACCTGGATCGCCGCGCGCTGCCCTTCCTGCCGTTCACGGTGCGCAAGGATGGGGTGGAGCTTAACCTGTTCACTACCATCACCACACTCGGCACGCCACATGACGTGACGGTGCATGAGTTGCGCATGGAGGCCTTCTTCCCCGCCGACGAAGCGACGGCGGAGTGGTTCCGCAAGCAGCCGGCCTAGAATTCTTCCCAGTCGTCACCAGGCGGCGTTGCGCGCGCTGGCGCGGCTGCAGGTTTGGCCGAGGCACCTCGCGCAGGGCTTGCGCGGCTGCCAGCACCGGTGGCACTTGCGCGCGGCGTCCCGGCCCTTGCCGCCCCCGCTCGCGTGGTCCCGCCGGACGCACGCGCTGCCGTCGAAGCGCCCGAAGCACTCGCGGCGTCTGCGGCTTCCGCCTCGACGATATCGTCTGCCACTTCGTGCGCTGGCACTGCCTCATCGCTGGCCGCTGCAGCGGCTGCTCGCCGCGTGGCGCCTGCACCCTTGTTTGCCGCCCCCCGCGCCGCTCGCAACGCCGGCACGGTAGCCCGCACTGGCACGCTGACAGCGGTGGAAGCGCTCGCTGCCGGCCGCGCAGCCGCGAACTCCGCTGCCGAACCTTCCATCCTGAACACCGACACCGCCTCTACCAGCCGCTCCGACTGTTCCTGCATGCTGCGCGCCGCGGCCGCCGCCTGTTCCACCAGCGCCGCATTCTGCTGCGTTGCGTTATCCATCTCCACGATGGCCTTGTTCACCTGCTCGATGCCGGAAGACTGTTCCTGGCTGGCCGAAGTAATTTCGTTCATGATGTCGGCCACTTGCTGCACGGACGTCACGATCTGCTGCATGGTCGTCCCGGCACGATCCACCAGTGCTCCACCCGCATCAACCTTGGCAATCGAATCGTCGATCAGCTCCTTGATTTCCTTGGCCGCCGCGGCGCTGCGTTGCGCAAGGTTGCGCACTTCCGACGCCACCACGGCAAAGCCGCGTCCCTGTTCGCCGGCCCGTGCTGCTTCGACTGCGGCATTCAGCGCCAGGATATTGGTCTGGAACGCAATGCCATCGATCGCGCTGATGATATCCGCCATGCGCGCCGAGCTGGCCTTGATCGCCCCCATGGTATCGACCACCTCGCCCACCACCTGGCCGCCCTCGCTGGCATGGCCGGCCGCCGACACCACCAGCTGGTTGGCCTGGCGCGCATTGTCCGCATTCTGCTTGACCGTCGACGTCAACTCCTCCATCGACGAAGCGGTTTCCTCCAGGCTGGCGGCCTGCTGTTCGGTGCGGCGCGACAGGTCAAGATTGCCGGCCGCAATTTCCGCCGCCGCGGTATTGATCGTATCGGTGGACATGCGCACCGAGCCAACGGTGCGCTTCAGGGATGCCACCATGTCCTGCAGCGCGTGCAGCAAGCGCCCGGTTTCATCCTTGCGGCTGGTGTCGATGTCGGCAGTCAGGTCGCCTTGTGCCACGGTTTCTGCCACCGCCACCGCCTGCAGCAGCGGCCCCGTCACCGAGCGGGTGATCAGGTAGCCTGCCACGATCGACAACGCCGTCGCCAGCACCAGCAGGCCGATCATCAGCATCGTCGCATTCGATGCCGAGCGGCTTGCTTCTTCGCCGTCCTGGTTCATCAGCTTGTTTTGCAGCGCGAGGATGGCATCAAGCTTGCCAAAGTAGGCGTTCTGCAGCGGGATAGCCTGCTTGAACAGCGTTTGCACCGCACTATCCTGGTCGCCTTCGTTGAACAGCTTGACGACTTCGTCGCGCTTGGCGCGGAAGGCTTCAAAGGCCTGGGTTTCCTCGGCAAACAGCTTCTTTGCTTCCTCCAGCACCAGGATCTTCTGCAGCTTGTCGGCCGCCGCGGCGCCGGCCTTGTCCGCTTCCGCCATACTGGCGAGGAAGGTCTCACTGCTGATCTTGTCCGGTGCCAGCATGGCATTGCGCAGCGCTTGCGCCGAACGGTTGGAATAGCTGCGCATTTCGTTGGTCAGCTGCACCTTCAGGTAGCGATCGCTGATCAGGCGATCAGTCAGGCCTGCGTTGTGGCTTAAGCGGCTGATCCCCGTCAGCGACATTGCAAGCTGGATCGCAATTGCCAGTGCAAAGCCCATCGCCAGCCGCGTACCGATATTCATGTTCGAAAAGCTCATGCCAGCCTCGCCAGAAAGTGGTTTTTATTCGATGATCGCACAGGCATGGTAACGCGGCGCAGCGATCAATGCCACAGCGGCGTCAGGGGACTGGCTGGTAGGCTGAAACGATGCCGCGTCCGTGGTCAGGCACCAGGGACCGGCCATTCGCCTCGCCTACATACTTGCCGTAAATACGTGCCACAGTCCCGTCGGTCACCATGCCAAGCAAGACCTCCGCGAATGCCTTGCGTGCCGCTGGCGCGAATTCCTGGCGTGACAGATAGGCACCGGCCAGCACAGGCGGTGATTCGGTCACCGGCAGCACGCTGACGTGTTCCTTGAGGCCGGCGCTTAGCAGGTAGCGGGAGTAAATTGTCATTGGCGCCAGTATTGCTTCGACGCGCCTGGAGGCCATTTTCCTGAAGGCGATGTCAAAGTCGTTGACCACTTCCACCCGTCCCTGCTCGCGCAGGCGCTCGACCTGGGCCAGCACTTCAGGCGTGTAGAGGATGCCGCGGACCAGGTTCAGCCGGGCGCTGCCCTGTTCAACGAATTCAGCCAGCGACTTGAAGCTGCCCTGCACGCTGCGCGACAAGACCAGGTCGAAGCGCGTGGTGACAAAGGGCACGAACTGGCCAAGGCGGTCGCGCTCGGCGCTGCGAACCGAGCTGGCGGTCAGGTTGATGCGGCCATTGGCAAATTCGGCCCACAGGCGCGCGCGCGGGTACCAGCTGATGCTGAGCGGGCAATTGGTGCGGCGCGCCAGTTCGCGCAGTACATCGATAGCAGCCCCGCTGACTTTGTCTTCTTCGCGGAAAGATGCCAGGCCAAGATCGCTGGCGCCGGCATGCAAGGGAGCCGGGCAGGCGGGGGTGGCAAGGGCCGGGGTGGCGGCCAGGGCGAACAGCAGGGGCAAGATGTACATGGCCAGCAGTATATCCGCCGGGCACCTTGCCCAAAATGCTGTATATAATTACAGTATCACAAGCGAACTCGACTATTGATATGGACTGGCCCCGCCGCATTGCCCACCTCGACATGGACGCCTTTTACGCGTCCGTGGAGTTGTTGCGCTATCCGGAATTGCGCGGCCTGCCCGTCGTGATCGGCGGCGGAGGACGCCACCAGCCGCGCGAGCTGCCGGACGGCACGCGCGAATTCTCCCGCCTGCGCGATTACGTCGGACGTGGCGTGATCACCACCTCCACCTATGAGGCGCGGGCGCTCGGCGTGTTTTCCGCCATGGGCACCATGAAGGCGGCCGCCCTGGCGCCCGATGCCATCCTGTTGCCAGTCGATTTCGATTCCTACCGCAAGTATTCGCGCCTGTTCAAGGCGGCCGTGGCGAGCATCGCCCCGCAAATCGAAGACCGCGGCATTGACGAAATTTATATCGACTTGACCGAGGTGGAGGGCGAAACCCGCGAACTGGCGCAACGGATCAAGGATGCGGTGCGCGCGGCTACCGGGCTATCGTGCTCGATCGGCGTCGCGCCCAACAAGCTGCTGGCCAAGATCTGCTCCGACCTGGACAAGCCCAACGGCCTGACTGTAGTTGGCTATGACGACGTGCCGGCCCGCATCTGGCCGCTGGCTGTGCGCAAGGTGAACGGCATCGGCCCCAAGGCCGAGAAAAAGCTGGTCGCGCTCGGCATCGACACCGTCGGCCAACTGGCGGCGGCCGATCCCGCGCTGCTGCAGGAGCACTTCGGCCTCAATTACGCCGAATGGCTGCAGCGCATTTCCCATGGCCGCGACGAGCGAGCCGTGGCCACGCGCAGCGAGCCGAAAGGTGTGAGCCGCGAAACCACCTTCTCGCGCGACCTGCACGTCAAGCGCGACCGCGCCGAGCTGTCCGAAATCTTCACCCGCCTGTGCCAGAAGGTGGCGGACGACCTGGCGCGCAAGCGTTATGCCGGCCGCACCGTGGGCATCAAGTTGCGCTACGCCGACTTCCGCACGGTTACGCGCGACCTGACGCTGCCATCGCCCACGGCCGACGCAGCCGCCATCCGCCGCGCTGCCGGCGAGTGCCTGCGCCGGGTGCCGCTGGACGACCGGCTGCGCTTGTTGGGCGTGCGCATGTCGGCTTTGTGCACATTGGAAGAGGCCGCCCAAGCCCAGCCGGCGCAGGGTGATCTTTTTGCCAATATGTGATATTTTTGCCACGCGAGCTGGCAAGATGAGTCCGGCTGCAAAACGGACTACCCTATGCAAGCAGAGTTCCGCCCGGCGCGCCGTGCCTGGCTGGCTGTCATCGTCATGCTGCACCTTGCAGTGTTCCTGTGCTGGCGCGGCCTGCCCGGCCGGCGCGAGCTTGGCCCGCGGCGTGAAAGCGAACTGGTCTACTTGCAGGCGCTCCCTAAGCCCAGCAACGCTGCTGCGCCTGCCCCGCTCGCGGCCCGTCGGCAAATGCCGCCGCCTCCTGTGGTCCGCACACCCCCCGCACCCGCAGCATCCGACAGCGAGCCTGCGGTCGCCGAAGCGGTGACCGTGCCGGCGACTGCCGGCGATCCCGTCGATCCGTTCGCCAAGCCGGCCGCGCCGTCCGAAAGCCTGCTCGAGAAAAACCGCAAGCTGGCGGCTGGCGTCGACCGCCAGTTGCGCAAGGAAAGCCTGAACAAGTTCGCCACCATCGTGCAAGAGCAAAGCCCGTTGGCCAGGCAGTTGGCCAGCGCCTATAAAGGGGAAGTCGTGCTCGAGCAAGTCTCCACGATGTCCGACGGCCGCACCATGAAACGCTACCGCGCCGGCGGCCAGGAATGGTGCGAAGTGGTGAACCTGGTGGGTGCGGCGGGACAGGACCCATTCCGCGATGGGAACAAGTACCAGGTGAAGACCTGCCCATGAGCACGCTCCGCCGCCGGCATGGCTGGCTGCTCCTGATTGCCGGCTTGCACCTCGCCCTGATGGTTTGCTGGCGCTTGACGGCAACGCGCACCCTTCCCAGCTTGCCGCAGCGCGAGGGAGAAATGGTGTTCCTGATGCACATCGCGAAGCAGCAGACAGAACAGGAAACGCCGCGAGTTCCTGTTTCGGCGCAGCGCCCGCGCCGCGAGGCAGTGCCTTCGCCCACGCCGGCAGCGCCCGCAACTCGCGTGGCCCGTGCCGCCGCCAGCATGCCGCCAGCAGAACAGCCGCCGGAGCCGGTCGCGCCAGATCCCTTCGCGCAACCGGCACCCGAGGTGCGCAGCCTGGTCGAGCGCGCCCGTTCGGCCGCCATCGGCGTCGATCGCGAACTGCGCAAGGAGAGCAAAAATGACAACGACCGGGTGCTGGCGCACGAGCCGAAACTGGCGCAGGACATTGCCCTGGCCTACAAAGGTTCCGGCGCCTTTTCGATGACGGAAACGGTGTTGTCCAACGGCGACAGCCTGGCTCGCGTCACCACGCCCCTCGGCAGCTACTGCATGCTCAAGCGCGGCAACCGCGGCAAGGCAGGGCTGAACGCCATCGACAACGCCGGCAAAACATTAATCGTTAGCTGCCCCAAATAGCTCCTGCTAAAATGTCGTTCCTTTGAAAATGCTCAGTTAGGCTGCAAACACGTATGTGGTTCAAGAATCTCCAGGTTTACCGTCTGCCCGCCCCATGGGCATTTACTCCAGAACAACTCGAAGAGGCCCTCCAGTCGCAGTCCTTCTCTCCTGCCAGCAGCAATGAGCTGATGCGCCAGGGCTGGGACAAGCCGCGTCCAAACGGCGGCCTGGTGCACGTCGTCAACAAGCAGATGCTGATGGTGCTGGGCACCGAGAAAAAGCTGCTGCCATCGACCGTGGTCAACCAGGTTGCCAAGGCGCGCGCTGCCGAAATGGAAGAGCAGCAAGGCTTCGCCCCTGGCAAAAAAGCCATGAAAGAACTCAAGGAGCGCGTGCACGACGAACTGCTGCCGCGCGCCTTCACCATTCGCAGCAACACCTGGTGCTGGATCGACCCGGTCAATGGCTGGCTGGTGGTTGATGCCGCCAGCCCGGCCAAAGCCGACGACGTCATCAAGCACCTGTTGAAAGCCGTCGACCGCATGCCGATCGAAAGCCTGCGCGTGCAGCGTTCCCCGGTCGGCGTGATGACCGCCTGGCTGCAGGATGACGAAGCGCCAGCCGGCTTCACCGTCGACATGGACACGGAACTGCGCGCCACCGGCGAGAGCAAGGCCGCCGTGCGCTACGTGCGCCACACCCTGGAGCCGGAAGAAGTGCGCCGCCACATCGCCGCCGGCAAGCAGTGCACGCGCCTGGCCATGACCTGGGACAGCAAGATCAGCTTCGTGCTGACTGAAGCCCTGGCCATCAAGAGCGTCAAGCCGCTGGACGTGATGAAGGAAAACGATGCCGTGACCCGCAACGACGAGGAACGCTTCGACGGCGACTTCATGCTGATGACCGGCGAGCTGTCCAAGCTGCTGCAGGACGTTGTCGACGCCCTGGGCGGCGAAGCGAAAGCCTAAGCCTGCGTGAGCGCCAGCAGGCGCTCGCAATAGCCCGGGGCCTGGTCTTCGGGCACATTGGTCACGCCGAGCAGCAGGCCGCCGTTGGCGGGTGCTGCCCCGGCATACCATGCCGACAAGGCGGATGGCGCCATGCCCAGGCTGCGTGCCCGAGCAGCCACCTCCACATCACTCACTCCCAAGGGCAATTGCAGCAGCACGCCCAGTGCCGCCGGTGCATGGACTGCGCCCAAGCGTTCCAGTGCCGCGCCCAGCGCATTCCTGCGCTCCTGGTACAGCCGCTTCATGTGGCGCAAATGGCGCAGGTAGGCGCCGCTATGCAGGAATTCTGCGACGGCCAGTTGCACTACCGGCGGCGGCGCGCTGCCGCAGGTGGAAGCAGTTTGCGCCAGCAAGTCCGCCAGATCCGGCGGCGCCACCAGGAAGCCAACCCTGAGCGATGGCGTCAGAGTCTTGCTGAAGGTGCCAAGGTGCAGCACGCGGCCGTTGCGGTCCTGCGAGGCCAGCGCAGGTGCAGCGCGTCCCTGCGGCTGCAGCTCGCCCAGGTAGTCGTCTTCGATGATCCACGCGCCCGCCTGCGCCGCCCATTCGAGCAAGGCCTGGCGCCTGCGCAAGGACAAGGTGACGCCGAGCGGCGCCTGCTGCCCGGGCGTCACCACCGCCAGCCTGGCGCGGGGGGCCAATCGCGCACCCGCCGCCACGTCCAGCCCTTCGGGATCAACCGGAACCGGCACCAGCCGGAGGCCGGCCGCCGCCAGCGCGTCGCGCGTGGCCATATATCCCGGCTGCTCAATCCACGCCTGCTCGCCCTTCAACTCGAGTGCACGCAGGACCAGGCCCAATGCGCCAGCGTAGCCGTTGCAGACCAGCACCTGCCCCGGCGTGCAATCGAGCCCGCGCGCCACGCACAGGTAAGCCGCGATCTCGGCGCGCAGCGCATATTCGCCGCGCGGGTCGGGATAGGACAGTGGCATCGCAGCCGCAGTGCGGGCCGCCCTGCCCAACACGCGCGACCAGGTCTTGAAGGGAAATGCATCCTGCGCCGGCACACCGACCTGGAAAGGGCTGGTGCTGACGGCCCGGCCCGGGAAGGCTTGCACGACCTCCAGTGCAGCGACACCCGCGGCACGTGCGGAGCCGCCTGTGCGTCCAGTGGTTCCGGCGCCGGCGCAGACAAAAGTACCAGCCGCGCCCGCGGTGTAGACCAGTTGCTCATCGCGCAGCCGTTCGTAAGCCTGCCGCACAGTGCCGCGCGCTACGCCCAGTTGCGCCGCCAGGTCATGCCACGACGGCAGCCGCGCCTGAGGCGCCAGCCGCCCGTCGGCGATCGCGCCGCGCAGGCCGAGGAAGATCTGCTCCGCCAGCGTGGCAGCGGCCTTGCGGTCGATGGAGAGATTGAGGGGATGGTACATAAATTCAGTGCAATCTTGCGTCTTTTTGATGATCCAAGGCAAAGGTATCATGAATTCATCCCAATCCACGAAAGCCATCATGTTCTTCAAGCCCCTGATCGCCGCAATGCTGGTGAGCCTTTCCTCCCTTCCCGCCCACGCCGACGAAGCAGGCAGCGGCGCCAGCCGCGCCAAGCTGGCCGGCAAGGCACTGGTCGGACAGCCGGGCCCCGCCGCCGTGCTGCAAACCATTGACGGCCAGCGCATCGACCTGGCCGCCTACTACGGCAAGAAGCCGGTCTACCTCAAGTTCTGGGCCACCTGGTGCGTGCCCTGCCGCGAGCAGATGCCGGCGTTTGAGAAGTCCTTCCAGCAGTACGGCGACAAGCTCGCCGTGGTTGCCGTCAACGCCGGCTACAGCGACACCGAAACGGAAGTGAAGAGCTACCGTGCCCAACATGGCCTGCACATGCCAATCGTCATCGATGACGGTTCGCTGGCGGCCAGCCTGAACCTGCGCGTCACGCCGCAGCACATTGTGATCGGCCGCGACGGCCGCATCCAGCACATTGGCCACTTGCACGACAAGGAGCTCGAGAAAGCGCTGGCAAACGCCGTCAATGAACGCGCAGCCGCCAGCCCGGTTGCGCTGGCACCGCAACTGGCAGCCGCCGCGCCAGCCCGTACCGCACTGAAGGTCGGCGACCTCGCGCAAGGCTTGCCGCTGCCCGCCGCCCAAGGCAAGCCACGCGCCCTGATGTTCTTCTCGCCATGGTGTGAGTCCTACCTGCGCGAAAGCCGCCCCGCGACAGCGCAAGCCTGCCAGCGCGTACGCGAAGAGGCCGAAGCGCTGGCCGCAACCCAGGGCGTCGAATGGACTGCCGTCGCATCCCCGGTATGGTCGTCGGAAAAGGAAGTTGCCGAATTCGCGCGCAGCAAAAAGTCGCGCATGGCCATGCGGCTGGATAAGGACGGCACGCTGTTCAACGCCTTTGGCGTACGGCAGATTCCCAGCATCGTCCTGCTCGACCGGCAAGGCCGCGTGGCACGCGTGATGGGCCCTGAAGAACGCGGCCTGGCGCAGGCAGTGCAAGCCTTGCAGGTGCAATGATGCGCCGCCTGTTGCTGGCGCTGCTGCTCTGCGTGCTCGGCCTGGCGCGGGCGGTGGCGCAAGACTTCCTCGAACCGGAAGCCGCCTTCCGCTTCTCGGCACGGATGGCCGATGGCGGCACCGCCGAAGTCAGTTTCGACATCGCCGACGGCTACTACATGTACCGTGACCGCTTCCGCTTCAGCGCGGACGGAGCCAAGCTGGGGAGCGCCGAACTGCCGCCCGGCAAAGTGAAGTTCGACCAGACCTTCGGCAAGGAAATGGAAACCTACCGCCACCGCGTCACCGTGCGCGTGCCAGTACAGGGCGAAGGGCGCTTCGTGCTGCGCGTGACGAGCCAGGGCTGCGCCGATGCAGGGCTATGCTACTCGCCGATGGACTCCGGCATCACGCTCGAAGCGGCCGCACCGCTGGCGCAAGTACTGCACGATGGCCGCCTGCTGACGATCGTGCCGATGTTCCTGCTGCTCGGCCTCGGCCTGGCATTCACGCCATGCGTGCTGCCGATGGTCCCCATCCTTTCCTCAATCATCGTTGGCGATGGCGCGCAGCCAAGCCGCAAGCGCGGGCTGCTGCTGTCGGGCGCCTACTCGCTCGGCATGGCGCTGGTGTACACCGCCCTCGGCATCGCAGCCGGACTGGCCGGCGAAGGCCTGGCCGCCTCCCTGCAAAAGCCATGGGTGATCGGCGCGTTTGCTTTGCTGCTGTCCGCGCTGGCGCTCTCGATGTTCGGCCTCTACGAGTTGCAGTTACCGGCATTCCTGCAATCGCGCCTGGCCGACAGCGCCAACCGCCGCACTGCAGGCAAGCTGGCAGGGGTGTTCAGCATGGGCGCCATTTCCGCCCTGATGGTCGGGCCCTGCGTGGCAGCGCCGCTGGCAGGCGCCCTGGTCTACATCAGCCAGACGCGCGACGTGCTGGTCGGCGGCAGCGCCCTGTTTGCGATGGCGGCCGGCATGAGCGTGCCGCTGGTGCTGGTTGGCGTATCGGCCGGCAGCCTGCTGCCGCGCGCAGGGGCCTGGATGGTGTGGGTCAAGCGCGCATTCGGCGTGATGCTGCTGGCGCTGGCTGCATGGATGGCATGGCCCTTGCTGGCAAGCCGCCACGCCTCGGTACTGCCATTCCGGCCGGTCGCCAATGTGCAGCAGCTGGAAGCAGAACTGGCGAAGGCAAGCGCGGAAGGCCGCCCCGTCATGCTCGACTTCTACGCCGACTGGTGCGTGTCCTGCAAGGAGATGGAGAAGTTCACCTTCAGCGCAGCGCCAGTGAAGGCAGCGCTGGAAGGCGCGGTACTGCTGCAAGCCGACGTCACAGCCAACAGCGACGAAGACAAAGCCCTGCTGAAACGCTATGGGCTATTCGGACCGCCCGCCATCATGCTCTTCGATGGCGGGGGCAAGGAAAGGGCGCGCGTGATCGGCTACCAGGACGCCGCACGCTTCCAGCAAACGCTGGCGAAACTCAGGTAACTCAGAGCGGCTGGAAGACACCAGCCGCTTTGTTCTTCTGCACGTTATCCCACGCGAAAATCTGGCCGTTCATCGCCACGTACACGCCTGGAGGCAGCACTTGCGCCACGCCGCAGGCAAAGCCCATGTTGAAAAATGCGTCCGAATTATCGATCTCGTAAGGAATCATGGCGCCAGTGAAAACGATGGTCTTGTCCTTGATCGCAGGGCCCAGTACGGCCGCGGTTTGCGGCATGGTATCGGTGCCGTGCACGATCACGATCGCTTTTTCAGGCGCAGCCTGGCAAGCGGCCAGCACGCGTTGGCGGTCGGCGTCGACCATGTCCAGCGAATCGAGCAGCGACACAACTTCCAGTTCGCAAGGCGTAGTGATGCGCGCGCGCTTGATCGCGGCAGGCAGGTGACTTTCAGTGAAAGCCAGGGTGCCATTCAGTTCGTTGTAGTGCTTGTCGAAGGTGCCGCCAGTGGCAATGATGCGCAGGGTCATGATGAATTAGAATGAAAGCAAAGAATGGCCAGCATGATAGCCGAAAAAGTTTGCCACTTCCGGCTGGCATTCCGCCGAACAGTTGACTACACTGGGTTTTTTGCCCGGCAACACCATGAAAGCGCTCGCACCAGGAACCGTGATATTCCACCGCTACCGCGGCTATGGCGTCATCACGGCTGTCAATTTGCTCACTGGCTGGATCTCCGCCCGGTTTGGCAACGAGTCGCGCACGCTCGACCTGAACCTCTCCACCGACGAAGTGCAATTTGCCGACGGCGAAGCGATCCTGTTCCGCCGCGCCCCGCCCGACCGCATGCCGCACGCACGCCTGATGGCAGTGGTGCGCGAGTTGCACAAGGCTGGCTACCAGAAGTTATACCTGTACTCCTGGCCCAAGCCCTCCGGCCTGCACTGGCGCTGGCACCTGTTCACCGGACCGCGCGACTGGATGCAGCGCTCGTGGCGCGAAGGCTGGTACGGTTCCGGCGCCGACTACATCTTCAATCCGGTCATGGGCTGGGGCGACCAGCCCGGCGCCACGACCGAAGAACTGGTGCACGCCCTGGCCAAATTCGACCCGCAAGGATTAGCGCAAGCCCTCGGCCGCGACGAAGACCATACGAACTGGTTTGCCCAAGTGTGCGACGCCCTGCTCCCCGGCTACATGTACAGCCTCGACATGCAACGCTCGCACGGCGCACCGCTGACGGAAATGCCCGCCGTGCCGATAGTGCCCGTCCGCGCCAACCTCCCAGCGTACAGCGGCACCCCCATCACCTGGCCGCCCGGCTGGGTCGGCCTCTGGACCAAAGTCCACGCCATGCCTCCCACAGCTCAGCCCGTGTCACACCCTGGGGTCACACCCCAACTGTGACACGGACACAGCCGTGTAGTGCTTCAGCTCGTGTCACACTTGGGGTGTGACCCCAAGGAGGGACACGGGCTCAGCCGTTGATGTGGTTGACCAGGTTCTGGAAGGCGTGGCGGAAGTAGAGCTCGTAGCTGGCTTTCTCGACGTAGCCAAGGTGCGGGGTGCACAGCACGTTCGGCATGCGCAGCAGCGGCGAGTTTTCCGGCAGCGGTTCGGTTTCGAAGACGTCCAGCGCGGCATAGCCGGGATGGCCTGCTTTTAACGCTTCTTCCAAGGCGCCTGGTGCAACCAGTTCGGCGCGGCTCACGTTGACAAACAGCGCATCGCGTTTCATGCGCGCCAGGTCTTCGGAAGTGACAATGCCGCGCGTGCCGTCGGCCAGGCGCAAGTGCAGCGACAGCACATCCGCTTCGGCAAAGAAGGCTTCGCGTGAGGCGGCTGCTTCGTAGCCATCGGCTACCGCGGCAGCGCGGCTCGATTCGCTGCCCCAGACCATCACGCGCATGCCAAATGCCTTCGCGTATCCCGCCACCAGCTTGCCGATCTTGCCATAACCCCAGATCGCCATCGTGCTTCCAGCGAGCACCAAACCCAGCGTATTGTGCTCGTGGCTGATCGACACTTGCTGCCACTGCCCGTCACGCAACTTCCCGGCATACTGGAACAGCTTGCGCCGCGCTGCCATCACCAGCGCCCAGGTCAGTTCGGCCGGCGCAGTCGGCGAGCCCACGCCTTCCAGCACGGTGATGCCAAGCTCGCGGCAAGCTTCCATGTCGACATGGCCGCTCACCTTGCCGGTCTGCGAAATCACTTTCAGGTTCGGCAGCTTGGACAGCAAAGCACGGTTGAACGCGGTGCGTTCGCGGATCAATACCAGGGCTTCGAAGGGTGCCAGCCGCGCCACCAGTTGCCCCATTCCTTTCACGGAATTATTGAAAACTTTGACCTCATGGCCTTCCAGAAGCTTGAAGCATTCCAAGCCACGTGTTGCATCTTGGTAATCGTCGAGGATCGCAATTTTCATGTCAGTTAGCAGATTTTGTGATGAAAATGGTAGGGAAATAACAGGTTTATGAATATCTCAAATAGCCTACTACATTAGTCGGGCAATATTCCTACATTTTTGTCGGAAGCGCGGGATCGCAGGTGTACAATCGGCCAAATTCAAGGAGCCCAACCAGGCTTCAGCAGCATATGTTCCAGCGCTTGGGCACACCCCCGTCCAGCGCTCGCGCCCTCGAGTAATCGGGCGCATCGACAGAACCGCCGTATTTCGCCGAAGTATCAATTCTTCCGCGCAAGCTATCAGCTGACGACGATTCCTGCCGTGCCGGGACAAGACAGAATTCTTTATTGGCATTGGAGGTACTATGAATCAGCCCGTTATGGGAGGCGTTGTAACTATGAACGCACCAGCTTACATTAAACAGCAAAAGCTGATCAATTGGGTGGCGGAAGTCGCCGCGTTGACCAAGCCTGCTCGCATCTACTGGTGCGACGGCTCGCAGGAAGAATACGATCGCCTGTGCGCTGAAATGGTTGCCGCCGGCACCATGAAAAAGCTGAACGAAGAAAAGCGTCCAAACTCCTACCTGGCTTGCTCCGACCCGACCGACGTCGCCCGCGTTGAAGACCGCACCTTCATCTGCTCGAAGACGAAGGAAGAGGCCGGCCCGACCAACAACTGGATCGATCCGCAAGAAATGCGCGGCACCCTGAACGGCCTGTTCGACGGCTGCATGGCTGGCCGCACCATGTACGTGGTGCCGTTCTCGATGGGCCCACTGGGCTCGCCGATCGCTCACATCGGCGTGGAACTGTCCGACTCCCCATACGTCGCCGTCAACATGCGCACCATGACCCGCATGGGCAAGGCCGTGTACGACGTGCTGGGTACCGATGGCGAGTTCGTCCCGGCGATCCACACCGTCGGCAAGCCGCTGGCTGCCGGCGAAAAAGATGTGGCATGGCCATGCAACGCCACCAAGTACATCGTGCACTTCCCGGAGACCCGCGAAATCTGGTCCTACGGTTCCGGCTACGGCGGCAATGCGCTGCTGGGCAAGAAGTGCTTCGCGCTGCGTATCGCTTCCACCATGGGCTACAACGACGCCAAGAACGGCGGCGAGGGCTGGCTGGCTGAACACATGCTGATCCTGGGCGTTGAATCCCCAGAGGGCAAGAAGCACTACGTTGCTGCTGCCTTCCCATCGGCTTGCGGCAAGACCAACTTCGCCATGCTGATCCCGCCGAAGACCTTCGACGGCTGGAAAGTCACCACCATCGGCGACGACATCGCCTGGATCAAGCCGGGCAAGGATGGCCGCCTGTACGCGATCAACCCGGAAGCGGGTTACTTCGGCGTGGCTCCTGGCACCAACACCAAGACCAACTCGAACTGCATGTCCTGCCTGAACGAGAACACCATCTTCACCAACGTCGCGCTGACCGACGATGGCGATATCTGGTGGGAAGGCCTGACCAAGGAAGCGCCTGCGCACCTGGTCGACTGGCAGGGCAAGGACTGGACCCCGGCGTCCGGCACCAAGGCTTCGCACCCGAACGCGCGCTTCACCGTGGCCGCTACCCAGAACCCTGTGATCGACCCGGCATGGGATGATCCAGCTGGCGTGCCAATCTCCGCCTTCATCTTCGGCGGCCGCCGCTCCACTACCGTGCCTCTGGTTACCGAGGCACGCAACTGGATCGAAGGCGTGTACATGGCAGCGACCATGGGTTCCGAAACCACCGCTGCGGCCGCCGGCCAGCAGGGCGTGGTGCGCCGCGACCCGTTCGCCATGCTGCCGTTCATGGGTTACAACATGAGCGACTACTTCCAGCACTGGCTGGACATGGGCAAGCGCCTGGAAGGCAAGGGCGCCACCCTGCCTAAGATCTTCTGCGTCAACTGGTTCCGCACCGACGAGAACGGCCACTTCGTATGGCCAGGCTTCGGCGACAATATGCGCGTGCTGAAGTGGATGCTGGAACGTGTTGAAGGCACCGGCGGCGGCGTCGAAAACATCTTCGGCACCACCCCGCGCTACGGCGACATTTCGTGGGACGGCCTGCCATTCACAGCCGAAGAGTTCGAGACCATCACCTCGATCGACAAGGATGCATGGCGCGCGGAACTGAAGCTGCACGCTGAATTGTTCGAGAAGCTGGCATACCACCTGCCGCAAGAGCTGAAGGACAATATGGCCAAGCTGGAGCAGCGCCTGAACGGCTAAGCTTTATCGCTTCCACAAAGAACGCGTCCCACGGGGCGCGTTTTTTATTCGTGCTGATGGTCGGCTGACGACCATTCCGGGCGCTGCTCGAACGGAACCTTCGCCTGGTCCAGGCGGTCGACCTCCTTCATCGAACTCACCTCGTACAGACTTTCAATCCCGGCGAAATGCATGCCGCCGCAATCGATGGCAACATGCGTGCCTTCCTTCCAGAACCAGTATTCGCGAATGATTCCATCACACTTGATGGAGCGCGTGTGGCCGTTGCGATAGACGTGCAATTCGGTAGGCCACCTTCTTTTGTCCCCGGAGATATGCGAGAGGACGACCCATGCAGCAGATTCGCCATCGGGCGCAAGCCGCACTTCATCGGCCCGTCGATCCGTAGTCAGTTTGATGTTCTTGCCGGATGCGGTCACGACGTGAACATTCTTTGCCTTGTCGGCATAAGCCTTGACCAGGCTACCGGCACTGGCAGTGGAACACGCCACGACAAGTGCAAGCGCAGGTGCAAAACGACGACACAGCATTCCCATCTCCCAAATAGTTGACCCGGCGCCGGGTTCCAAATAAGCTTCTTCGAAATTTATTAAAACTGCAATGTAAACTTGAAGAAAAATCAGATGAAAAATTTGCTGGCGGTGATTGCATTGGGAGTGTTGAGTGTTCCTGCTTTGGCTGCGCAAAAGGATTGCGAAAACCTTGCACATGCCAAGCGATTCAATGCAGGTTTCCAGAAGCAGTTCCTGGCCGTAGGCAAAGCCATGAACGAACGTGAAGGCCAGTACTCAAAGAAAGTCCAGGCTATCAAAGCCAGGCTGGTCGATGCGCGAGTATGGACTCCCGAACAAGCTACCCAGGAGGTGAAGAGGCTGGGGTTCCTGGACGACGATGCCCTGGATGCCCATGCCACGCGCTTGGAAGCGAGCGACGACTTCAAGGTCAAGTTGCGCGCATTGGAAAGTGTCGAGTTAGCGACAGCGAACGACAAAGTTACGCTGGCCGGCAGCAAGTGTGTCATGGGATACGACGTCATCGAGAAGTACCATACGTGGGATGCGGCCTCGAGCGCAGTTTGGGAACTGCTGATCAGAAAACTTGCCAAAGTGGCGGCCGAGAACAACGTCAGCATCGACTGATGCCCGCTAAAGATTTTTCTTGACACGTGATTTGGAATGGGCGCAGAATCGCGTCCACTGATTTTTTACTAACCCTAATTTTCGAAAGGACGACCATGCCACGTACGGCTATCCACAATCTGCAAATGAGATAGCCCCGCAGCGCGAGCGCTCGGGGCAGGCAATTCAGCCACCCGAGCCGGTCGTTCTTCCAACACGAACCCCGGCCAGGAAACTCGCCGGGGTTTTTGTTTCTACAGCCCCGGCATAACGAAAGACGTTATGCCAATTAAGCAAAGCCTGCACAAAGGCCTGGTGCCTGTGCACATCTATACGGATGACATTGATCATTCGGCCATCCAGCAACTGCTGAATATTTCGAACCTGCCGATCGTGCATCCGCACGTGGCAGCGATGCCGGACGTTCACTCTGGTATCGGCGCAACCGTCGGCAGCGTGATCCCGACGCGCGGCGCCATCATTCCAGCCGCCGTCGGCGTCGACATCGGCTGCGGCATGAATGCCGTGCGCACCACGCTGACAGCGAGCCAGCTGCCGGACAACCTGGCGCGCGTGCGCAGTGCGATTGAAACGCTGGTGCCGGTCGGCTTCGAACAGCACGCCTTCGACAAGGTGCGCGGTTCCGCCCACGCCCGCGCCGGGCGTCCGCTGAACGACCGCCTGGACCGCATCGTGGCGCGCCATAAGGGCATCATGAAGATGCAGCACAAGTTCGCGCAGACCTGGATCTGCCAGCTTGGCACCCTCGGCGGCGGTAACCACTTCATCGAACTGTGTATCGATGAAGAGCAGCGCGTGTGGATCATGCTGCATTCGGGCTCGCGCGGCATCGGCAATGTCATCGGGCGCTACTTCATTTCCGCTGCGCGCAAGGAAATGATGCGGCACAAGGTGAACCTGCCGGACCGCGACCTGTCCTACTTCAGCGAAGGTTCGGAACTGTTCGACGATTATGTGGAAGCCGTGGACTGGGCCCAGGACTACGCCATGCTGAACCGGCGCGAAATGATGCGCCGCGTAGTGGCAGCACTGGAGCCGCACGTTCCGCCGTTCAAGCTCGATGGCGAGGCGATCAACTGCCACCACAACTACGTGGCGCAGGAATCGCACTTCGGCCACAAGCTGTACGTCACCCGCAAAGGCGCCATCTCGGCGCGCGAAGGCGAGCTGGGAATCATCCCCGGCAGCATGGGGGCCCGCAGCTACATCGTGCGCGGCAAGGGCAACGAGGAATCGTTCTGCTCCTGCTCGCACGGCGCCGGACGGCGCATGAGCCGCAGCGAAGCGAAACGTAAATTCAACCGCTTCGACCTGGCCGAACAGACGCAAGGCATCGAATGCCGCAAGGATGGTGGCGTGGTGGACGAAATCCCCGCCGCCTACAAAGACATTGACCAGGTCATGGCACACCAGTCCGACCTCGTCGAAATCGTGCACACGCTGAAGCAGGTCGTGTGCGTGAAAGGATAAGCAATGAAGGTAACGATCAAACTACCCAAGCCGCGCAATCCGCTGGCCGTGCTGGCACGCCAGCGCAAGGCCGGCAGCCACCAGCGCGACGAACAACAATCGCGCCGCGCCCTGAAGCAGCAACTGCGCCGCCAGTTGGCGCAGCCGGAGGAGTGAGCCCATGCAATCGGCAATCATGTTGAACCAGCAGCAGGCGATCGACTTCCTGCTGCACGTTGCGATTACCCGCCCGGTCTTCATGTGGGGGCCGCCGGGCATCGGCAAGAGCGCGCTGGTGCGCCGCTTCGCGGAAGCCGTGGGCATGGAGTGCGTCTCCCTGCTCGGCAGCCAGCTCGCGCCGGAAGACCTGCTGGGCATCCCGCAGATCGACGGCAAGTGCTCGCGCTTCTTCCCGCCGGCGAACATCGTGCGCGATGAGCCGTTCGTGCTGTTCCTGGACGAGCTGAATGCATCGTCACACGAAATCCAGAAGGCGTTCTATTCGCTGATCCTGGACCAGCGCATCGGCGAATACGAGCTGCCGAAAGGAACCATCGTGATCGGCGCAGGCAACCGTGCCAAGGACGCAGCTATCGTCAAGCCGATGCCGTCCGCACTGGTGAACCGCATGGCGCACATCCACTTGCGCTCCGACCACCGGCAATGGCTGGAGTGGGCAAGCGGCGAGGGTGGTATCCATCCATGGGTGCTGGAGTACATCCAGTTGCGTCCCGACCACCTGTGGAGCGAGCCGCCGAAGCATGAGGAGCCGTTCTCCACACCGCGCAGCTGGCACATGCTGTCCGATGCGCTGCATTCCTTTGGCGAGGATGCGGGTGAGGATATGCTGGATGCATTGGCCTACGGCTTGCTGTCGCCAAACCATGCTGGCAACTTCAAAGGTTACCTCAAGCAGTTACGCCACAAGCATGGCCTGCATGCCATCATCAAAGGCGAACAGCACTGGCCCGATGCGCCGGCGGACCGCGATGTGCTGTACTTCCTCGCGCAATCCTTCCGCGCCCACCTGCTGAAGGAGTTGCCCGAGGAGGAATCGGCCGTACGCAGCGCGCACCATGCCTTGTCGATCCGCGCCAAGGATATGCTGCGCGACCTGGCCCGCATCAGCGTCGAAATTGCGCAATCGCTGCTCGGGGAAGATGCGCAAGGACGGCGCCTGCCTGCGTGGTTCTTGGTTGAAGTAGCCCGCGACCTGCCACGACTGGCGGGCCGCAGCCAGAAGGAAACGGCATGAGCAAGGACAAGAAATCCGATCCTGCGGCGGAGGCGCGCAAGGCCGGCATTGCCCGGGTGCTGGCACATCCCGTGCTCGGCGCGATTGCGGGGCAGGTCAATTTTCGTGCCGAAGCCACGCAGCAGATGGTTCCTGCCAAGGGATGGCTCGCTGTGTCGCCTGGCGGCACGGTGTGGCTGCACCCGAAACGGCGTGCGCATCCGGAACAATGGGCGCGCGTCATCGGGATTGCGCTTTCCTGCCTGGGGCTTGGCATGGTGCGGCGCCGTGAGCCAGCGGCGCTGTGGGAGGTCGCTGCACTGGTGTCTGCCTCGCGCTTCTGCGCTGAACTCAAGCTGGGTGAGTTGCCGGAAGAATGGCGCTTGCCGGAATGCGAAGACGCCAGTGTGGAATCCTTGCTGCAGCGCTTTTGCACGGACGGCTGTCCCGCGCCGCTGCTGGCGTGGCACGCCGATATCACCGGCGGTGCATCGCTCTTCGTTGCGCTCGACGAGAGACCGGTCGCCTGGCGGCGCCAGACGCCTACACCCTGGCGGGAATTGCTGGCCGATGGCATTGCGCGGGGCGTTGGCAGGGCGCTTGCCATTGCAGGTGGAGCGCCTGTGGAGCAAGCCGCTAAACCGCATAGCCGCGAACACCGTGCGCGCCGCCGCATGATGGACTGCTATCCCTTGCTGGGTGCATTGGCGGCAAGCTTCGACCTGGAGAACGATATCCGCATCTGCCAGCAGTACGACATTCGCGTCGCAGCCATCGATGTCGGCGCCCGCCGGATCTGGATCAATCCCGCAGCGGGCCTGAACGATGACGAAACGCTGTTCGTGCTTGCCCACGAATTGCTGCACGCTGGCCTCAATCATGCTTCGCGCCGTCGTGGCCGCGACCCCGTGCTGTGGAATGTCGCTTGCGACTTCGCGATCAACGGCTGGCTGCTTGAGATGCAGGTCGGCGCGCCACCAGTCATCGGCATGCTGCATGACGCTGCACTGGCAGGGCAATCCGCCGACGAAATCTACGACGGCCTGGCACGCGATATCCGTCGCGCCCGCAAGCTGGCCACGCTGCGCGGTACCGGCCAGCCTGACTTGCTGGGCGAGGACAGCGGCACCCAGTTCACCGACGCGGAGGAGTATTGCCGCCGAGCGCTTGCGCAAGGCATGGACCGCTGGGAATACGATGGACGCCGCGGCACCATGCCTGCCGGCCTGCTGGAAGAAATCCGCAGCCTGGCGCAGCCGCCCATTCCATGGGACGCGCGGCTGGCACACTGGTTCGATGAGCGCTTCCCGCCGCTGGAAATGCGGCGCAGCTATGCGCGGCCTTCACGCCGGCAGGGCGCCACGCCGAATATTCCACGGCCTTCGCTGTGCAAGCCTCCTGAGGAGGAGCGCAAAAGCCGCGTCTTCGGTGTGCTGCTCGACACTTCGGGCTCGATGGAGCCAGCCATGCTGGGCAAGGCGCTAGGCACGATCGCCAGCTATGCCCTGGCGCGCGACGTGATCGCTGTGCGCCTGGTGTGCTGCGATGCCATGGCTTATGACTGCGGCTGGGTCGAGCCAGAAAACCTGCTGGACCGCTTCACCCTGCGCGGCCGCGGTGGAACCGTGCTGCAGCCAGGCTTCGACCACCTGCGCGACCTGGCGCACAAAGGCGAGATGCCGGCGCACGGACCCGTGCTGGTCGTGACTGACGGCTGGTGCGAGGACAAACTAGAAACGCGCATGGACCACGCCTACCTGCTGGCCGACGGACGGCGCCTGCCATTCACCCCGCGCGGAGAAGTCTTCTACGTTTCGGAATAACTATTGCCCGGAAGTGACAGGCATTGGCGGCAACCCCATCATCTTGCGGCGGATATTAAGCGCGTTTTCATCTTCAATGACCACCGGCTTGCCGCTGGCGAGCTGTGTGCCATAGCGCTGCGGCAGGCCCTTGGCGACGCGCAGCCTGTCTTCGGCCTGCGCCAGTTGCGATCCCGGCACGTCGTTCTGCGCCTGCGCCTCGCGCAGGGCGGGCAGCAGCACTTCCAGTTCTTTCTCGGGCATGCGCATCAGGACAGTGAACGCGTTCTGCGACAGTTCCGGTCCAGCGAAGCGCACGCCGGGCCAGCCATGGGAGGCGACGATGGTTTTCAGCCGCGCCAGTTCCTTGCGGTCGCGCGCCGCATCGCGCTTGCCGGGAGCGCCCATTGCTTCCAGTGCGCGGATGGCGGCCAGCTCGCGGGTGTCGAGCACTTTGCGCTTGATGATGATTTCCTCGCCGACGATGATGGTGGCAGGGCCGCCATTGCCGCCGGTACGGATGGTCACGCGCACATTGCCGCGCGCATGCGTCGTGCCGCGGTTGTCCTGCTCGACCTGGTTCGCCTCCACCTGCACCGTATGCTGCTGGCCGATGGGCAGCATGATGCGTGCGACTTCCTTGCCCGCCGCCAGCGTCTGAACGCTGATGCGGCTTGGCTCAGCCGCACTGGCCAGCCCGTGACAGGCCAGCAGCAGCGGCAGCACAAGCTTGTAGACGCTCATCATGAACTTACGGTAGCAAACCTGCGGCAAAAGCGGAGCACGGATGGTTGCGCCCAAGCGGGACTCGATGTCCTGAACAAGAACGCTGAGTGAATATTTATACAAAGTTTTTCTTGACACTACATTCGTGAAGAGCGCAGAATCAGCGCTCGTAAGTTTTGTATAACCCAGATCAAGAAAGGACAGTCATGCGCAATTTCGCTATCAACTGCATTAAGCACACCAGATAGCCCTGATGCGCGTGCGCTCGGGGCTTCTGGCAAATCGCCACCCCCGAGCCGGACGTCCCACGACAAAAACCCCGGTAAGGATACTTGCCGGGGTTTTTGTTTTTTTGTCCCGGCGCAAGGAGAAAGGAATCATGGAACTCCAACTGAAAGCTGTCACTCGGCAGAACTTCGACGACATCACTGACTTGCGGCTGCTGGACCACCAGCGCGACTACATCGCCAGCAACGCCTATTCGATTGCGCAAGCCAGCTTCTACCCGGAGATGCAGCCCCGCGGCATTTATGCCGATGGCGAGCTGGTTGGATTCCTGATGTACGTCGACCTGAAACTGGAAGGCCAACCCGGCGAGTTTGGCGTGTGGCGCCTGATGGTGGACCTGCTCCACCAGGGCAAGGGATATGGCCGCAAGGCGCTGCAGATGGCGCTGGCCGAGATCCGCGCACGCGGCGGCGTGCGCAAGGTCTGGATCAGCTACCAGCCGGACAACACCAGGGCCAAAGAGCTATACGCCAGCATGGGCTTCGTCGAAACCGACATCGACGAGGATGGCGAAATGAATGCAGTACTAGAGCTGTAACGAAGAAGAAGGAGTCATTAATGCGACCATATCAACGCTTCCTGAGGAAATGGATTACCACCAACCTGCACGTGGTCACCAAGGAGAATTTCACCGACATCGCTGAACTTGAACTGCACGAGCACCAGCAGGACCATGCAGCGGCCACCATGTATGCGATTGCGGAAGCAAGCTTCCACCCCAACTACCACTGCCGCGCCATCGCGGACAAGGATGGCGTGGTGGGCTTCCTGATGTACGCCGCTCCCGGCGCCGAGGATGAACCGGGCGACTACGCGATCTATCACCTGATGGTGGACCGCCGCTTCCAGGGCAGGGGACACGGCCGGCGCGCCGTTGAACTGGCGCTGGCCGAGATCCAGAAGCATGGGGACGTGCAGCGCATCTGGACCAGCTACCGTCCGGACAACGCTGTGGCGAAGGAGCTCTACGCCGCCTGCAGCTTCATTGAGGCGGGCGTAGAGGAAGACGGCGAGATGTACGCCGTCTGGAGTCCTGATCCTTACTGAGCAAAGGACAGGCTGTAAGCACCGGTCGCGTAGGTACTGTAGCTGGTAGCCTCGATGATATAGGTGCCGCTGGATGGCAGGGTGAAGCTGATGCGAGAGTTGGTGCCGCCACCGCCGTCATCGTCGGACTTGAGCACGGTTCCTGCTGGGCCTCGCAGGTACAGGTAAGTGTCAAAGCTCGACGAAGACATGGCGATCGTCACAACCTTGCCGCTGGTGCCGGAGAACGTATAGCGGTCGGTGTAATAGCTGCTCCCGCGCGCACCCACCGGGCAGCCGTTCGATTTGAGCAGGCCGCTGACGGGCGTGCCGCTGGCGATCGGCGCGCTGCAGGCGGTTGCCTGGCCCGATGCCTGGTTCAGGCTTACCATCAGGTTAGGGCCACTACCCGACAAGGTTGCCGTCGCACTGCGCGCCGCGCCGGTATTCGCGCTTGCCGAGTAGCTGATGGTGCCGTTGCCGCTACCGCTGCCGGCGCTGGTCAGCGTGAGCCAGCTCGGCACCGTGGCCAGCGACCAGGTGCAGGTGGCGTTGGCAGTAACGGTCAAGCTGCCGCTGCCACCTGAGGCAGGAATGCTGGCGCTGGTGGGTGAAATGCTCCACGATGCGCATGGCGAAGCGGCCTGGCTCAAATTGAAGGTTGAAGCCACGCCGGGTGCGGTCAGCATGCCGGAGCCGCTGCGCGCAGCGCCCGTATTGGCCGGTGCGGTGATGGTGAAGCTGCCATTGCCGGTACCGGTGGCGCCGGCCGAAACGGTGGCCCAGCCAGGCGCGCTGATCGACCAGGTGCAGGTGGTGGCCGCAGCAACGGTGCCGGTCGCAGTTCCGCCGGCCGCCGGGAATGTGCTGGTGCTCAGGCTAATGGCTGGGGCAGTCGGGCATGGACGCCCGTCCTGGTTGAAGGTGAATGTGCTGTACTGCCCCATGGCCACCAGTTGGCCGGACCCGCTGCGCGCGGCAGGGTCATTATTTGCGGCGACGGTGAATGCAATACTGCCATTGCCGGTCCCGCTGGTGGAACCGGTAGCCTTAACAAAACTGGGCATGGAGGCAAGGCTCCACGGGCAGGTAGCAGGAGCTTGCACGCTGAGCGTGGCGCTGGTACCGAGGTTGCCTGCGTTGAATGGATTGGGCGTCACGGTTGGCGCCGTTGGGCAGCTTGCCGACGCTGCCTGCGTCACGCTGACGCTTGCGTTCGCGAGCAGGAAGCTGGCGGTGCGCGAGGCGCCACTCTGGTTGGGTGGTGCAGTGAAGACCACTTCAACCATGCCGGTCTCGGGCACCTGCTGCAAGTTGCCGCCGTTGACGGCCAGCCAGGACGGGAGCTGGTCAGCTTCGAAGCGGCAGCCTGGCGCGGCGGACACCATGAAACTGGTGGTCCCGCCATCGCCCGGGACGGTCTGGTCAGGAGACATCAGCTCGGTCACCTGGCCGGCACACGCTGGCTCCCAGATCGCAGCATACGAAGTGGCTTCGTTCAGTTCAGAGCCGCCGGCAATCAGCACCCTGCCGTCGGGCAGTCGCGCAACAGCGCAGTCGCGGGAGACCTTGCGTTGGGGGCCGGTCAGGTTCCAGGTACCGGTGGCAGCCTGGTAGCGCATGAGCTGGCGCGTCCAGTCAGCGGTATAGACGATGTCTCCGGTCGGAAGCAGCTTGGCCGACTTGGGCTCGAAGCCCACAGGCATGCTCGCAGCAGTGGTGAACTGGCCGCTGGCAGGATCGTAGATCTCAGTGCTGCTGTGCGTCCATTCCCTGCGGCCGCCTGCAACCAGCACGGTACCGTTGCCGAGTACGACGGGCTGGATGGCGTTGCGCGGCTCGTTCATCTGGCCGGTGGCGCTCCATTGATTGGTCGCCGGGTCCCACAGTTCGGCGTTTTTGCTGAAGCCATCCGGAGCGAGGCCGCCCATTTTCAGCACGCGGCCATCGGGCAGCACTGCCAGCCCGGATTCGTAAGCCCGTTCGACCATGGGGCCTGTCCTGGTGAACAGGCCGGTGGATGGATTGAAAACGTCGGCCTCGAGGACGTCGGATCGCCTGTCGAGGATCATTACACGTCCGTCGTTCAGCAAGAGCCCGGCCGCATCGGCACGCATTGTATTCATTGTGCCGGTCATGCTCCATTGCCCGGTCGCCGGGTCGAATATTTCGGCCGTGTTGGTGTAGTTGCCATTTGTCGACATGCCGCCAGCGACCAGGATGCGCCCGTCCAGCAGTGCAACCGCGGCGTGGCTGCGGCGCGGCATCAGCATCGGGGCAGCGGGAGTAAATTGTCCGGTCACAGGGTCGTAGACCTCAGTACTGGCATAGATGCTGGAGCCGGGCTGTGGAGCTCCGCCCGTCAGCAGGATGCGGCCGTCGGGCAGCGTGCTGGCTTGGTGGAACATGCGCGGCACGGTCATGCTGCCAGTCGAGATCTGGGCCTGTCCGGACAGGGTGGCGCAGGCCAGCAGGGTGGCGGCTGCGAGGTGGCGCAGTGGGGGCAGGTGCAAAGTTCTCTCCATAAAATATTTCTCACGCACAACTCTATTCGCATTTGCGAAATAGTCAATCAAAAAAAATAACGAAATATTTAGGTTTGATATTTCGCACACGTGTGCTAAAGTTCGATGCATGGACACCCTGACCGCAAAAAGCGAAGCAACCTTTGCCACTATCCTCGACGCCGCCATGGAAATGGCTGCGGCGGAAGGCATCGGCAAGCTCTCGCTGGGCGAAATCGCCAAGCGCACCGGCATCAGCAAGAGCGGGGTGTTTTCGCGCGTAGGTTCACTGGAGCAGTTGCAATGCGCGGTGCTGGACGAATACGACCGCCGCTTCGCTGCCGAAGTGTTCATGCCGTCCCTGTCGCTGCCGCGCGGCTTGCCGCGGCTGCAGGCCCAGGTCGCGGCGTGGTTCCAGCGCGCAGCCGACGAAGCGCTGCGCACTTCCTGCCTGTACACGGCGGGCGCGTTCGAGTTCGACGATTACGAGGGCAGCGCGGTGCGCGACCGCCTGGCGCAAGGCGCGCTGGCCTGGCGTGCCTCGCTGCGCAAGACCATCCTGCAGGCGATGGAAGCCGGCCAGTTGCGGCCGGACACCGAGCCAGAACAACTGGTGTTCGAGATTTACAGCCTGGTTGTGGGCCTGCTGCACGACGCCCGCTTCCTGCGTGACGAGCAGTCGCCGCGCCATGCGCAGCGTGCCTTCAACCGCCTGATTTCGACGTACAAGAGTTTCAACGACTTGTGATTTGGGTTGCCGCAGGTTCGCCTGCGGCCTTTTTTTAAGCGGAGTTCGCACGGGTGTGCGAAATTGGAGAAAAAAATGCGATTCCTACTTTTGCTGGTGCCGGTCGGCATCTACTTTGTGAGCCACAGCAGCTTGTGGGGCATCCTGCGCGGACTGCCGAAGAATAACAGCGACTTCGGCGAAAACTACTAAGGAGCGGCCATGGTCCTTGATTTCTACTTTGATTTCGCCTCGGGGTATTCCTACTTTGCCGCGCGCCGCATTGAATGGCTGGCGGCTGCCAATGGTGCGACCGTGCGCTGGCATCCGTTGCTGCTGCCGGCATTGACCCAGGTGACTGGCGTGCTGCCTTCACCGGTGGTGCCGCTCAAATGGAAGTACGTCACACGCGACATGCAGCGTACGGCGCAGGAGGAGGCGATCCCCTTCAATCCCTCCAGCGCCTTCCCGCAGATGCTGATTGCGCCGGGCCGCGCCATGCTGTGGGTGCGTGCCAACCATGGCAACGATGCGGCGGTGTCCTTTGCCCGCACCTGTTTCCAGGCCTATTACGCCGATGGCGTGGATATAGCAGACAAGGCCGTGCTGCTGGGGATCGCCGAGAGCCAGGGCATTGACGGCTCGGCCTTCCTGGCCGGCATGGAAGACCCGGCAATCAAGTCGCAGTTCAAGCAGGGCAACGAGGACGCGCTGGCCAAGGGCGTGTTCGGCGTGCCCTTCGTGCTGGCGGATGGGGAGCCATTTTGGGGCTATGACCGCTTCCCGCAGCTGGAGCGCTGGCTGGCGGCATCGCGCCGCGCTGCCTAGCGCCGCAGCTGCTCCAGCGTCAGCCACAGCTCCTTGCGCGCCAGCGGCGCACCCGGAGGCAGGGCGGGATTTGGCAGTTCGATGACACGGCGTTTGCCCAGCGCCGCCTTGTCCAGCATCGCGCGGTAATAGCCAAGCAGCAGGCGGTCGAACGAGCCGTCCGCCTGCGCCGCTTCCAGCCCGCGCCGGATGTCTTCCGCGAGAGCCGCATTGTCGCGGTGGACGAAAAAGTAATCGGCGGCGGGATAATGCAGCACCAGGTGCTGTTCGGCGGCCAGGCCAGGGTATCGCGCCACTTCCGCCCAGATCTCGTTGACCGAGCGCGGCACGGCGTCGATGCGTTGCGCCTTCAGCATGCCGAACAGGCGGTTGTAAGAGGGAACGGTATCGGGCGCCAGGCCGGCTGCGCGCAGTACTTCCAGGTCAGGCCAGTCCACGCCAAGCGCCATGTGGACGTTTTTCAGTTCGCCTGCACTGCGCATCTCACGCAAATGGCCGGCCCAATCCTCGCGCACCAGCAGGATGCGCCAGCCGATCAGGCCTTTGGAAATGGGAATGCGGACCGGCAGCATCTGCGCTTCGCGCTCGGGCGAAGTCATGGTGCCCACCACGTGGATCTTGCCGGAGTTGGCGAGCAATTCGGCGATGGCCCGGTTCTGCTGGCGGTACATCGGCGCCAATTCGGCGTGGTGCGTGCTGCCCGCTTTGGCCAGCGCCAGTTGCAGCAGGTCGAAGGCAAAATCCGACTTGCCGTTTTCGAATGCTTCCGGGGCGGGGTAATAGATGGTGCCTGCCTTCGCGCAGCAGGCAGCCACCGCAAAGGTGCAGAACAGGAACAGCCGGTAAAGCGCAGGCATGGCGCCTCCGCGGGGCAAGGGTTGGACTCGCTTATATTGTAGTGGGTGGCAGCGCGACATCAACCCATTGCGCGCCGGTCAGCGCCGCCATGCGCTCAGGGCAGATGCGCACCGCGGCATTGATCGCGCCGCCGGCCGGGATCACTTCCTTGTACTCGCGCAGCGAAACATCGCAATAGACTGGAATCGGGCCTGGCAGGCCGAAGGGACAGACGCCGCCGACCGGGTGGCCGGTCAGGGCTTCCACTTCCTCCGCGCCCAGCATGCGCGCGGTGGCGCCGAAGTGAGCCTTGAACTTCTTGTTATCCAGCCGGGCATCGCCGCGCGTCACCACCAGGACGATGCCTTCCTTCATGCGCAGGGACAGGGTCTTGGCGATCTGGCCCGGCTCGACGCCGTGCGCGGCCGCAGCCAGCGCCACGGTCGCGGTGCTTTCCGCCAGTTCGATAACTTCGAGGTCTGGCGCGTGTTGCGCCAGGAAGTGTTTGACGGAATGCAGGCTCATTATTTTTTCTTGAGAAGTGGGCCGAGGTACTTGCCGGTCACGCTGGCCGGGTTGGCCGCTACGTCTTCCGGTGTGCCGCTGGCGATGATCTGGCCGCCGCCGGCGCCGCCTTCCGGACCGAGGTCGACGATCCAGTCGGCAGTCTTGATCACGTCGAGGTTATGCTCGATGATGACCAGGGTGTTGCCGTGGTCGCGCAGGCGGTGGATCACCTTCAGCAGCAAGTCGATATCGTGGAAGTGCAGGCCAGTGGTCGGCTCGTCCAGGATGTACAGCGTGCGGCCGGTGTCGCGCTTGGACAGTTCCAGCGACAGCTTGACGCGTTGCGCCTCGCCGCCGGACAGTGTGGTGGCGCTCTGTCCCAGCTTGATGTAGCCCAGGCCCACGTCGAGCAGGGTTTGCAGTTTGCGCGCGATGACCGGCACGGCCTTGAAGAACTCGTGCGCGTCTTCCACCGTCATGTCCAGCACTTCGGTGATGCTCTTGCCCTTGTAGTGCACTTCCAGCGTTTCGCGGTTATAGCGCTTGCCGTGGCAGACGTCGCAAGGCACGTACACGTCCGGCAGGAAGTGCATTTCGACCTTGATCACGCCGTCGCCCTGGCAGGCTTCGCAGCGGCCGCCCTTGACGTTGAAGGAGAAGCGGCCGGCCGAGTAGCCACGCTCTTTAGCCACCGGCACGGTGGCGAACAGGTCGCGGATCGGCGTGAACAGGCCGGTGTAGGTAGCCGGGTTGGAACGCGGCGTGCGGCCGATCGGCGCCTGGTCGACCGAGATCACCTTGTCGAAGTGTTCCAGGCCGCTGATCGATTCGTGCGGCGCCGGTTCGGTCTGGGAACCGAACAGGTGGCGCGACAGGGCAGGGTACAGCGTGTCGTTGACCAGGGTCGATTTGCCGGAGCCGGAAACGCCGGTCACGCAAGTCAGCAAACCGACCGGCAGCGACAGGTTGACCTTCTTCAGGTTGTTGCCGGTAGCGCCGGTCACGGTCAGCTGGCGCGCCGGGTCGGACTTGACGCGCTTCTTGGGCACTTCGATTTTCAGCTTGCCGCTCAGGTACTGGGCGGTCAGCGATTCCTTCGATTTCAGGATGTCCTTCAGCGGGCCGGCGGCAATCACGTCGCCGCCATGCACGCCGGCGCCCTTGCCCATGTCGACCACGTAGTCGGCAGTGCGGATTGCGTCTTCATCGTGCTCCACCACCAGCACCGAGTTGCCGATGTCGCGCAGGTGCTTCAGGGTGTCGATCAGGCGGTCGTTGTCGCGCTGGTGCAGGCCGATGGAAGGCTCGTCCAGCACATACATCACGCCCGTCAGGCCGGAACCGATCTGCGAGGCGAGGCGGATACGCTGGGCTTCGCCGCCCGACAGCGTGTCGGCGCTGCGGTCCAGCGACAGGTAGTCCAGGCCCACGTTGTTCAGGAAGGTCAGGCGCGAGACGATTTCCTTGATCACCCGGTCGGCGATGTCTTTCTTGGCGCCCTTCAGTTTCAGTTGTTCGAAGAAGGACAGGGTATCGCGCAGCGGCTTCTCGGCGATCTGGTAGATGGCGCGTTCCTGCTTGCCGGTGCCGATCTTCACATGGCGCGCTTCCACGCGCAGTCGTGCGCCTTCGCAGCTCGGGCACTTCTTCTCGTTGATGAACTTCGCCAGTTCTTCCTTCACCGCCATCGAATCGGTTTCGCGGTAGCGGCGCTGCAGGTTGTTGACGATGCCCTCGAAGGTATGTTCCTTGACCACGGCCTTGCCGCGCTCATTCATGTAAGTGAACGGGATGGCGGTCTTGCCGGAACCGTGCAGCACCACGTCCTGCGCCTTGGCGGGCAGCTGCTCGAACGGGGTGTCGAGGTCGAAGTCGTAGTAAGCCGCCAGCGCAGCCAGCATCGAGTAGTAGAACTGGTTGCGGCGGTCCCAGCCCTTCACCGCGCCGGAAGCCAGCGACAGGTTGGGGAAGGCGACGATGCGGCGCGGGTCGAAGAATTCGATATGGCCCAGGCCATCGCACTCAGGACAGGCGCCCATCGGGTTGTTGAAGGAGAACAGGCGCGGCTCCAGTTCCTGCAGCGAATAGCCGCAGGTGGTGCAGGCGAACTTGTTCGAGTAGACGTGCTCGGCGCCGGTGTCCATTTCGTAGGCGATGGCACGGCCGTCGGCCAGGCGCAGCGCGGTCTCGAAGGATTCGGCAAGGCGCTGCTTGATTTCCGGGTTCACCTTCACACGGTCGATGACCACGTCGATGGTGTGCTTCTCGGTTTTCTTCAGCTTCGGCAGGTCGTCCACTTCATAGATCTTGGCATCGTGGGTGCCGCTCTGCACGCGGAAGCGCACGAAGCCCTGGGCTTGCATCGCCTCGAACAGGTCAACGTGTTCGCCTTTGCGGTTGGCCACCACCGGCGCCATGATCATCAGCTTGGTGCCCTCGGGCATGGCCAGCACGGCATCCACCATCTGCGACACCGACTGCGCGGCCAGCGCGTGGTCCGGGTGGTTGATGCAGTAAGGGGTGCCGACGCGGGCGTACAGCAGACGCAGGTAGTCGTGGATCTCGGTCACGGTGCCCACGGTCGAACGCGGATTGTGCGAGGTGGCCTTCTGCTCGATGGAGATCGCCGGCGACAAGCCCTCGATCATGTCCACGTCCGGCTTTTCCATCAACTGCAGGAACTGGCGCGCGTAGGCCGACAGCGACTCGACGTAGCGGCGCTGGCCTTCTGCGTACAGGGTGTCGAACGCCAGCGACGACTTGCCGGAGCCGGACAGGCCGGTGATCACGATCAGCTTATTGCGAGGCAGGTCGAGGTTGATGTTTTTCAGGTTGTGCGTGCGCGCACCGCGAATGCGGATTTCTTCCATGCGTGGGTACCTTTCGGGGTCAGCCCGATACTATAGCGTCGAATGAATTCTTGCGCCGCGCTCCGGATACACCAAGCCCAGCGTCAAATACTGTACATATTACCAGTATTTGGGCGGTACGTCAGGTAGCCCATCACGGCGCTGGTGATGGACGCTTCGATGTCGGCCATGTCGAAGCCCGGCGCCTCGATCACGGCCGCGTGCACCATCGATTCCATGATCTGTAGGACAACCCAGGTGGCCAGGTCCAGGTTGGGCGGCGCGACGTCAGCCCGCCAATCTTCCAGCAGGGCGCGCACGCGCTTGAAGATGCCCTGGTCGGCTTCGTTTTCCGATTGCGGCGCGTCGAAATATGGGAATTGCAGTTCCAGCATCTTGTGCAGGGCGGGTTCCAGCAAGTGGGCCGCCAGCAGCGCCTCCACCAGCGCGCCGATATGCCCGGCCAGCGTCGGTTCGCAGGGCTTGGCCAGCACTTCTTCCACGGTTTGCTGCACCTGTTCGGCGTGGCGCTGGTGCAGCGCCGCTATCAGCGCATCCTTGTTCTTGAAGTACTGATAGAGCGAACCGATGCTGATGCCGGCCTTTTCGGCGATCAGGTTGGTGTTGGTTCCTGAGTAGCCATGCTCGGAAAAAACGCGAGCCGTCGCTTCCAGGATCACCTCCACGGTGGCTCGGGAACGCGCCTGGCGCGGGGCTTTGCGGGGCTGGGGAATGTCGAGCACGGGCGTTCCTGAATGCGAGTTTTCGCTGGATGTTGTTGATTTTAGAATTTTGGCTGTATGTGAGCAAATGCTCGCATTCTCAGAATTCATTGTCAACCTAGAAAGCTTACACATGAGCCCTCCCAAAGACTTCGCCTCTCCCGCCACGGCGGCTGCCCCGCAGGCCGCCAGTGTGGTGCCCCGGATTTTCCCTATCGTGCTGGCGGTGTTTGCCAGCTTTCTCGCCATTGGCATCGCCTTGCCCGCGCTGCCGCTGCATGTGCATGACCGCCTCGGCCTGGGCACGCTGATGGTCGGTGTCGTGGCCGGCGCCCAGTTCGTTGCCGCCCTGCTGACCCGCGCCTGGGCTGGCGGCTTGTGCGACACCCGCGGCTCCAAGCGCGCCGTCATGACCGGCCTTGTGCTGGCTGTCGCTTCCGCGTTGGCTTACCTGGTCTCGCTCTCCATGGCCGCGCAGCCGGAAGCCTCGGTCGCGGTGCTGATCGCCGGCCGCATCCTGCTGGGCGGTGCAGAAAGCCTGATCGTCACCGGTGCCCTGAGCTGGGGCGTCGGTCTGGCCGGCCTGCAGAACGCCGGCAAGGTCATGGCCTGGGTCGGCATCGCCATGTACGGCGCCTACGCTGCCGGCGCGCCGGCCGGGATGGCGCTGTACCAGCAATACGGCTTCCACGGCGTTGCGCTGGCCGGCATGCTGGCGCCGGTGCTGGCGCTGCTGGTGCTGGCCGGGATCAAGGGCCTGCCGCCAGCCAGCGCGCGCCGCATCCCGTTTTACAAGGTGCTGGGCGCGGTCTGGTGGCCGGGCATGGGACTGGCGTTTTCCAGCGTCGGCTTCGGCGTCATCACTGCTTTCATCTCGCTGCTGTTTGCGGCGAAAGAATGGGGCAGCCCGTCGCTCGCATTCACTGCCTTCGGGGCGGCCTTCATCGGCGCCCGCTTGCTGTTCGGCCATTTGCCGGACAAGATCGGCGGCGCGCGCGTGGCCCTGGTCTGCGTGCTGATCGAAGCCGCCGGCCAGCTGTGCATCTGGCAGGCGTCGGCGCCAATGCTGGTGTATGTGGGCGCCGCCCTGACGGGCTTCGGCTACTCGCTGGCCTTCCCTGGATTCGGCGTGGAAGCGGTCAAGCGCACTCCGCCGCAAAGCCGTGGCGCGGCGATGGGCGCCTACGTGGCTTTCCTCGATATTTCGCTTGGCCTGACCGGCCCGCTGGCCGGTGCGCTGGCTGGCCAGCATGGCGTCAACGCGGTCTACCTGGCCGGTTGCGGCGCGGTTTCCGGCGCCCTGGTGATTGCCCTGCGCCTGTTGAAGCCGCCACGCGCTAACCCGACAACAATTTGAGTTGCATCAGTTCAGGCGATATTTGATAGGCTATTAATTTAGGGTAAACTCCGTGGTTTTGGGGCCGTCGGAACAGCCCCTACATTCCTTCAGGAGTTTCATAAATGGCATCAGTCAACAAAGTGATCATCGTCGGCAATCTGGGTCGCGATCCGGAAATCCGCTACATGCCTAGCGGTGACGCGATTGCCAACATCGCCGTAGCTACCTCGTACCGTTCGAAAGACCGCAACACCGGCGAGCAGAAAGAGCTGACCGAGTGGCACCGTATCTCCTTCTTCGGCCGCCTGGCTGAAATCGTTGGCCAGTACCTGAAAAAAGGTTCTTCCGTCTACGTGGAAGGCCGCCTGCAGACCCGCAAGTACACCGACAAAGACGGCATCGAAAAGTACGCAACCGACATCATCGCTGAAAACATGCAGATGCTGGGCGGCCGTGGCGATACCGGCGGCATGGGTGGCGGCATGGGCGGTGGCGACGACATGGGCTACGACGCACCAGCTCCACGCCAGGCTCCACGCCCACAGGCAGCACCGGCTCCGGCACCACGTCCGGCACCGCGCCCAGCGCCGAACTTCTCGGACATGGATGACGACATTCCGTTCTAATCGCACCACATACAAGCCGATGTAAGTGAATAAAGCGGAGCTATGCTCCGCTTTTTTGTTGCTCGAAAGCATGGTTTTTTGGCAATGTTCAAGTCATGTTCACAATAACGTGTGACAATGTGAGCAAATTCTTGCGTTCACTGCCTGTTACACTTGGGAAAAGAATAGAGTGGGTCGGCCACAGTAGACGTCAACGTTACGCGCTCGGAATCCTGGCTCATCATTCACTTTTAGCCGATTACCCCATATGGTGCCTTGGCCCCGATTAGCGCACCAGCGTCAACAACTTCCTTTGTAAATTAGTAAATAATGAGCCTGACAGTGCATGAGGCTTCGCTACGGTTGCGCGAAGCGATACGCGAAGCGACCCAAGGGCTGGTCGAACGCGACCAGTTGGCGGAATTGATGGTGTTGGCCGCAGTTGCGCAAGAACATTTGCTGGTGATCGGTCCGCCAGGTACCGGAAAAAGTGCCGTGGTGCGCCGCGTGGCGGCCAGCCTTGGCGGCAAATATTTCGAATACCTGCTGGGCAGGTTTACCGAGCCGTCCGAGTTATTCGGTCCTGTCAATTTGAACAAGCTGCGCGAAGGGCTGGTGGAGACCGATACTGGCGGCATGTTGCCGGAAGCGGAGATCGCCTTCCTTGATGAAGTCTTCCTTGGTTCCACCGCTATCCTGAATACCTTGTTGGGATTGCTGAACGAACGCCAGTTCCGCCGGGGCCATACGCGCCTGCGTGTGCCCCTGCGCGTGTGCGTGGGCGCCGCCAACGGCTTGCCGGACGATGAAGGCCTGGCGGCGTTCGCCGATCGCTTCCTGCTGCATACTTTTGTCGAGCCGGTGGCCGATAACCGCCTGGAGGAGTTGCTGGCCGGTGGCTGGCAGGTGGGGCACCAACGTATTGCCGCGCGCGCGGACCTGGCGTGCCTCGATATCTTGAATGCGGCCGTGCCGGAAGTGGACATGGATGCCGTGCGCCCAGCGCTGGCGCATGCGATCCGCCAATTGCGCCAAGCCAATATCCCTTTGTCGGACCGCCGTCTCGTGCGCGCCCAGCGATTGATCGCCGCCTCCGCTGTGCTTGCCGGCCGGACGGCGGCGTCGGTGGCCGACCTGTGGCCGCTGCTGTTCGCTATCCCAACCCAGGCTGGCCAGCAGGGCGCACGCGAAGTGCTCCGCGACGTGCTGGCGCAGGCTAGCCATCCCTTGCTGCAAGCAGTCACCGAACTCACCGCGCAAACACCGCAGGCACGGGTGGCGCGCCTGGTCGAGGCGGCCGACCGCTTGTTGCTGGGCGCTGGAGGTAAGCCGCCGCGCGAGCAGGTGGAGGCCTTGCTGCGCGAAATCGACGCCAATTTTGATGCCGGCGGCATTCCAGTCGAGCTCGCTGAACGGCGGGCTCAACTGATCGGCAGCATCAGCTGGGCGTAATGAGCGCAATGCTGGACTGGCAAGAGCGCACGCCCGGGTTGCCGCCGGAAGGATTGGTGGCCGTTGGGCCGTTGGCGCGCACGCTCCTAAGTGAACTGGGCCGGCGCGACACCGCTGCCCTTCAGGGCCTGTCGCTTGTTGCAACGCGCGACATGCTGGTCCTGTTGGGGGATGGCGGCAAGCTGCCGTGGCTGGATGGCGTGCGCTACTGCGCACCCGATCCCGATGTACCGGCGTTGTGGATGCCGACCCACCAGCAGACCGTCTTGCCGCCCGACCTGGTGCACGGCGCCATGCTGCGCCGCGCATCCCACGCGCGCTTGTTGTTGTGGAATGCCCCTGAGCTGGCATTGCCGCTGGACGGCGCCCGTCCCGTGGACGCGGCGTTGCTGGCCTGGCTGGAACAGGAGCTGGATTGATGCAGCTCCCCGCAATGCTCAGGCCATGGGCCGACTGGCTGTCGCTGTTCCCGCCCGACCTCGCTAAAACCATGGGCGATTTGCTTCTGCGGCTAAGCCCACTGCTGACGCCATTGCAGCGCCAAGCGGCACGGGTCGCCATCGACCCGGCTGGCGTCGGTGATATCGTTACAAGAGGCAGTTACGACCGCTTGCTGATCAGTGAGTGGGCTTATGCCGACGCCGTGCCGGATGAATTCCTGCGCCGCGCTGCGAATGGCGAGTTGTTGTTCTCCGGACCGGAGCCGGCAAACAGCGACGAGCCACTGTCCAGTGTCGCCTTGTTCGACGCCGGGCCTTTCCAACTGGGCGAGCCGCGTCTGGTGCACCTGGCCATGTTTATCCTGCTGTCGCGGCGTGCCGAACTCGCTGGCGCTGAGTTCAAGTGGGGCATCCTGCAGCGGCCCGATATCCTGTTCACGGTGCAGGGCATGGAGGCACTGAAGCATCTGCTGAATGTGCGCACCTTTGCCGCGCTGGACGGCGCGGGATTGGCGGCATGGGAACATGCGCTGGGCCAAGGCGTATCCGACTGCTGGCTGGTGGGGGATGCACGTTCGCCGCGCCCGGCGCAAATTCGTTCGCTCGTCACGATACGCCGTGCCTGGCAAGCCGATCTGCTGGACGTCACGCTGGCGCTGCGTCGGGGCAGCACTACGGTGGCGCTGGCGCTTCCGGCCCCGGCCGACTGCGTGCGCCTGCTGCGCAAACCGTTCGAGATGCAGGTCGCGCCAACAGTGATGCAGACCGCCGCTGCCGGCCCCCATTCACTCAAGCAAGCTCCCCACTTCGGCACCATGCGCCAGTGGCTTGCCGTCGCCATGGTGGACGGCAGCATTACCCTCTATCATGTACCGGACTCGCCTAATGCCCAACCGGGCCGTCCACGCAAGATCAGCGGCTCGAAGCAAGCCTCAACCCGCGTTGCGCTGGGGCTGGTTGGCAAGTCGATGGGGACGGTCAGCCGTGTAGGGCAGGACCTTTATTTTGCCAATTTCCCTGGAACGTTCTTCAATGCTGCCTATCCAGCCGCGCCCGAGCCAGTCACCGACTTGGCGCAACTGACGCCGGGCGTTGCCCAGCCACTGCGAGCTTTTCACCTGCAGCACCGGGTCGATGCCAAGACGGCATTGGAGCGCGTGCTGGTGCTGGACAAACAGGGCGCCCTGGTGAGTTGGACGCGAACCGGGAGGCAAGGAGGAAAAACGCCACCGGCAACAGTCAATCTGGAAGCGAGCCAGGTCATCGGCGCGTACCAGACCAGCCGCTGCATCTTGTTCGCGGTGGTCAAGGGCGAGCGGACCGACATATATGAGCTAGGTCCCGGTGACGTCACCAAGAAGCACCTGATGCCGCTGATGTACAAGGGCATCAGGTTCCTGTTCGGCAGCGTGGACAATTGGCGCGGTGGCGGTGGCCTGTATGCGCTGGAAACCGAAGCGGGCAATTGGCTGGTGGGTGACCGCAGCGGTGGGGAGTTTGTCAAGCCGGGCGAGGGTGCCGAAGTGCTGGGTGCTGGCTTCAGCCAATCTGCCGATCTGCGGGGATTGGTGGTCCTGAGCCCCCAGCGTACCCGGATTGAGTTGATCGGTGCGGAACAGCGCTGCACGCTCGTCGAATCGACTGAGAAGATCGCCAAGGCGAGTTATGACCCGGTGCGCAACCGCCTGGCTTGGCTGGGCTTCAAGAGCGGTAGCTTGACGGTGCGCGGCCTCGACCAGGAGAAACCTGTACTGCAAACCATTTCCGCTGGAGCCACCAATGGCCAATGAAGTCCGACGCCCCCTGTACTGCGGTAGCCAACCGGTACGCGCCCTGTGGTTTGATTGCGCACTGCAAGGTGAGGACGAAGCGCGCAGGCGCGTGCTGGCGCATTGGGAAACCGGAGCACGCGCCTATGCGCTGCACAACGGCTATTTGCTGGAATGGCGCGCACCCCGCCGGTTACTGTGCGAGCAACTGGATGGCCTGCCCCTGTGCGAGCACGGCGGCCGCTTGACCAGTGCGCCGCTGCTGGCCGGGGAAAGTGCGGAGATTGTGCCAGGCCATGTGGTACTGGTGCAGGGAGCAACGCTGCATAGCTTCGAACTCGGGCCGCAACTGCGCATCGATCCATCGCGCTGGATAGACCTGTCAGCATTGGTCTTGTGCGCGCCCTTGGCCATGCCGGCGCAGCGCCAGGAGGGCTTTGTCGCTGCCCTGGACGAGGCACCGGCCGACGTGCGGGCTTTGTTGGGAGATGCCGTACCGCCGCCCAGTGCGCGCCGTGCGCAGTTCCTGCGCCGCGCGGCGGACGTGCGGGCCGGCAAAGCCGCGCCAGCAGGTGGCGGCGCACTGCGGTTGCTGGGCGCTGCCGCCTTGCTGGGTGGCGCGGCGGCAGCGGGTGTCGCTGGTTGGCTGGGTGCTTTCATCCCGCGCGGTGGCGCGAGGAATGGCGCAGCCGCCAGCGGCGGCCGCGCCGGAACGCGGGCGGCAGCAGCATCGCCAGCCGTCCCACCGCCCTTGCGCCGCTGGCTGTCCAGGCAGCTGGATAGCCTGCTGCTGATGAGCAGGGTGTCGGACGCGCTCGGCTGGCGCCAGGCCAGCTATTTACGCAAGATGCTTGCCCAGTTTGAACAAGGCGACCTGGCCGAAGCGTTGCGCCACGCCATCCCGCTGGACAAATCCACTCCGCCGGAGAGGCGCGCGTACGGCCTGCCGGGCCGCCGCAATTCCCTGGATATTACAGGGGCGGCCGGTAGCGCCGCTGGAATTGGGCTGGACAATGACAGCACCAACCATTTGCGTGCCGTGTACCGGCGCAGTTTCGAGGCGCTGGATCGCGCCGGGCGCGTAGACGAAGCAGTCTTCGTGTTGGCCGAGCTGTTGAATTGCCATGCCGAAGCCGTCGACTACCTCGAGCGCAAAGGCCGCTTGCGCCAGGCGGCGCAACTGGCCGAAACCCTGGACCTGGCGCCGGCCCAGCAGGTGCGCTTGTATTGCATGGCCGGCGATGCCGAACGCGCCGTGCTGCTGGCACGCCTGACGGGATGCTTTTCCGAAGCGGTGACTGAGCTGGAGCGCCGCAATCATCCGGCAGCCTCGTCGCTGCGCCTGCAATGGGCGCTGGACCTGGCCGAGCGCGGCGAGCCCGGCGAGGCTGCCCGCGTCGTGTGGCGTCTTAAAGAGGAGCGCCAGCGTGCACTGGCGTGGCTCAACCTGGCGGAGCAGGCGGGCGGGACAGCCGGCGTCCAGGCCCTGGTTTACCGGTTGTCGCTGGACCCGCACGCCCTGGCGGAACGTGGCGATGCGGTCCAGTCGCTACTGGCCAGTGACGGCCCTGAGGCCTCGCAACTGCGAGTGCGTGCCGGCGCCTGCCTGTCCGCGCTGGACGTCCATAGTCCGGCCACGCGCCGCCTGGCAGGCGAACTGTGGCGTGTCCTGGTGGTGGAGCGCATCGGTGGCGCGAACGGCATGATGCGGGAAGAGCTGAACAAATTGCTGGCGTTGGCGGCTGACCCTGTGCTTGATGCTGACCAGCCTGCGGAGCGCTTGCCGGAGCCCGCCCGCGTGCAGCCGCTGAGCCAAAAGAGTACGCCGCTGCAGGTCACGCTGGCTGAACGTGGCCTGCACCCGGTGCGGGATGTGCGGCGTTTGCCGGATGGCGGTTACTTGCTGGCGCTGGGCGACACCGGTGTCATGCAGGTGCGGCGCGACGGCCGCCAGCTTGCGTTGTTCCCGGTGCCGGGGGACAGCCTCGTCGTCTCCGGCAATGGCCAACGCGCGTTGGCGCTGGCGCGGCGGGAAAAGGTAGTCCGTGTCAGCCGTATCGACCTGTTGACGCGCAAGGTGGCGGACTGGTTCAGCGCACCGCTTACGCATTGGTCGCAGGGTTACGACGGTAGCAGCTGGAATGTTGTGGCTGGCGACCGGCTGCTGGCGCTGGATGCGATGGCGAATGGGCAGTCTGTATTGTGGCAAGTCGGCGATTTGCCCGGACATATTGCCGACTTCAGCGAGCGCGATAGCAAGCAGGCTCTGCTGCTGCGAGTGGACGAAACAACGGTCGAGCAATGGCGCTACAGCCTGCCGCAGCGCCGCCTGCTGCAGCGTGACCAGTTCCGTCTGGAAGCGGCGCCCAGCTTTGCATTCCCGGATTGCGACAGTGAGCAACCGTTCCAGCTTGCTTTGCGGGCAAATGGCGCTGGCCAGATGGCGCTGGTGCTGCCAGCCGGCGCACGCGGCCGTCGCACGAGCCTTGTGCTGGATACCGTGCCTGCCCTGCCGAAAGTCATCCTGTATAAGGACATGTGGTTCTGGCACGAGCAACAGGCGGAAGGCTGGCGGGGAAAATTGCTGACTATGGACGGTCGCGCGCTTGCCGAAATCAAGCTGCCCGGAGCGCGCCAGGCTTCTGCGCGCGTGCTGGACGGTCATTTGCTCGCATGGGATGCCTGTGGCCGACTTATCGATATCGACATGGACACCAGTGCCGTCCATACGTTGACCTTGGGTTAATTGAAAGACATGCCTTGGCTGTCAGGCCTTCTTTTGCCGTGTTTGGGTTATGTACGAAATTCATCTTACTGTCGCCGCCATGGCTACCTCGGCCTGGCAGGCATTCGAACAGCATGTTCTTTCATTGGGCGGGAAGGCGATGGTGATCGAGCTCGCGCGCGGCGACACGCCGCTGCAGCCAATGCTGACCCTTGGGAAGGCTGGCAAGCTCGATGAAGCCGTGCGCTTTGCGCAAACGCTTTCGCGCGAACTATCCCAGACCGGCTACCAGGTCTTGCGCAGCAAAATCGAACGGGATGCCAATGCCAATCATGAATCGGCCCACCACTATTTCGAGTGGCATGGCCGGCTTGAAGTACTGGAGGCGGACCGCTCGCGGCTGGCCGAGCTGTGCCAGGAATATGGCGGCCACCTGTCGCAGAACGCCCTACGCGGTAGCACGAAGCGGTATGTGACGGTGCGGGAAACTGACGATTATCCGCAACTGGCATCGCGTGTCGCCGCATTGTGCGCGGCAATGGGCGAACAGGGTTGGGAAGTCTGCAAGCAACAATGGGAGCGCGTGGTGTATGACAGCAACCTCGCGTTGGATTCAGGATGGCTGGAGCAGGCGAAATGACGATTGACGTTGCAGCGTTGCGGGAATACGAGGAACGCTTGGGCATTCGCGAGAATGAAGCATTGCGCATAGCGGTCGAAGAGGGCTTCCTCCGGCGAGCCGCGCTGGTCGACGGTCCGTTCGTGCTCAAGGGAAGCTATGTCACGCGCCAGTTTATCGAAGACGGGTGGCGGCGCATTCCGGGCGACCTTGATTGGGTCGGTACGGGCAAACTCGATGAAGCTGAACTCAATCAATGGATCACGGCGGTGACGGAAACCGAACTGGATGACGGTATCCGTTTTCGCAGCTTCAAGGAAAACGCGTTCTGGCGCAGTATCGATTATGCGATGGACGAAGACTTCCCGACCGTGAATACGGACATCCTGGCTTGGGTAGGCGAGACAGAGTGCAGGATCAGCTGCATGGATGTGAGCTTCGGCCTGAAACTGACGCCTGCCCCGCGCCGGCTCGAATACCGTGCCCAGTTTGGCGGCCCCTTCACCGTGCCCATGGTTTGTGCGCTTGAGTTGCAGGTCGCATGGAAACTGCACCAGTGCCTGGTCCGGCCGCGCTTCAAAGACATCTTCGACCTCATATTGCTCTTGCGCGAAAACACCGTCGACAATGCGGCCGTCTGGCAGGCGTTGCAGGACGAATGCCGCCATGACGGTACTCCCCTGGAACGGTTCAACTGGCTGCTGGATGGCTCGGTCTGGCAGCATCCGGGTTGGATTGACCGGGTTTTCAAGGACTTCCCTGGGTGGCGGAATGAGCCCGGCTACTTTAGCTGGGAACCGCCCCTGGCCTGGATTTATGTTGGCGATGCGGCCATTCCAGAAACGCTGGACGCATTCCTGGCCGCGCTCGCCGGGGAGCTGAAGCGCGCTGGATTCACCCCAGTGGCTGTGCCGGCCAAACCCGGGGTTAACACTCCCCCCGCAAACGCCGGCACCAAGCCCAGCGAGGGGCTGTTGGAACGCGTTTGCCTCGCCATTGCCCACATGATAAAGTTAAAAAGATAATATTTCTTTTGGGTAATAGCATCCGATGCGCCGCTTTGAATTCGCTGACAGCAGCTCGAACAAATTCTGGGAAGTTGAGCAAGAAGACTCTGACCTGAACGTACGCTGGGGCAAGATCGGCACCCAAGGGCAGAGCCAGACCAAGTCCTTTGCGGACAATGCCAAATGCAAGGCGGCGATGGACAAGCTCATTGCCGAGAAGACCGGCAAAGGCTATGTCGAAGTTGGAGCGGCGCCTGCCGCGTCGATTGGCAAGTCCACCCCCAAGCCGGCTGCTTCTGCCGCGACGCCTGCCCAGGCGCCCGCACCGGCGCCAATGGAGGCTGCTGCTGATCCCGCAACCGCACCGCCCTGGATGGTGCAGGGGACGCCCGTGTCGATCCCCAAAAAAATAGCGGCGGCTGCCCTGGCATCGCGCCGCTTCCCGCAACCGATTCCGGAAGTTGATGCGCGGGCCGTCTTCCGCCGCTTGAGTGAAATCGGTGGACCGGATGCCGATGCGACCGATGCCGAACTGCGTCCCGCGCTTGCGGAAGCATGGGAGCGTTTGTATGGCCAAAAGCTGGGAGGCTCCCTGCTCTCGGACGCGATCCTGCTGGCAATGGCCAGCGATCCCTCGATGCATTTCCAGGGCATGCACGAGACGCCGATTGGAGAACTGGTTCTCGATGTTATTGCCAAGCTAAAGGGCCTGGAACATTGCGTCGACGCCTTCATCGAAATGCAGCGGATGCAGGTCATTTCGGGCGGACTCAGGGCCAAGGCGGGGATCGCCATTTCCCGTACTGTCACGGAAGACCTGGGCGGCTACTACCTGCTCTCGCCAGTTGAAGTAGCCATGCGCCGGCAGCTATCGGCCGCACCTGAAGACCTTTGGCGACTGTGCGCAGACAAGATCGAGAACGCAATCGCTACCATGCCGGCCGTGCGCCAGGCTGCCCTGTCTGCACAACTGCCTGAAAGGCCCGAAGTGGCCAACCGGTTGGCGCGTGAACTCGATTTGCGGGCGACGCAAGCGACGCTGGAAGTGCTGCTGCTTTCGGCGAACGATCTTGAACTAGCTGGCAAACTGAACATACACAGTGCCGCGCCAATGCTGGCGGCGACCGCACTTCAGGAGCATGGCGTGGACGCTTGCGCCATCCTGAAGAAATTCCCGCTCGATGAAAATGCCAACGAGGCCTTGACGCTAATCGGTACCCCCGAAGCCATCAAGGCTCTTGTCGAGGCGGTGTCCCTGAAGACCGACTCGCGGAACTGGTACGGGATCAATTACAAGACGGCGGCGGCCCGCTTATTCGCGGCACTGAAGCAATGGCCGCTGGCAGGCATTGCCGGCCTTGCCGAATTGGGAGAGCAGGGCGGCAAAGTGGGCGAAGTCACGCGGCCGGCGCTCCTGAAACTGGTCCATGAGCATGCTGCGGATGTTGTGCGCATCCTGCCCTGGGTTAGCCCGGCTGCGCAGGCACTGCTGCTGCGCCTGCACGACCAGGGCAGCACACCGGTCCAGGCGGCGGCCCAAGCCGACCTGCCCAGCGTGCTGGCCAGTCCACCGTGGCTGCGGCCGCGCAAGAAGGCGGCAGCGGCGCTGGTTCTGCAGCCCTTGCCGCTGGCGCCGGTCGAACGATGGGATGGCATCGACCGCGAAGCCTGGGCAACGGCGGAGAAATGGTATTGGGGACCGATCAGCCGCGCGGGCAATAGCGCGGATTCGCTGGCGACCGAGCTTGGCTTCCGCTGGAATACCTCGCAGGCGGACGTCGAGGCGCGCAAGCTCGCAGTCCAGGCAATCGAGAATGCCGACGCAAAGGGCTTGATTGCAGCTTGCCGCCAGTACTGGCAGGTTGGCAACTGGCGCACCATCTCTCTGGAGATTCTCTCGCTGCTGCCGGGAGACATGGGAATTGAAACCTGGAATGCGCTGGCCGGGGAAGTGGCGGTGGAGGGCGCCGGCGTTTCTTACTTCGTCGCCAAATACGGCTTGCCGGCGCTGCCAGGCTTCGAGGTCATGGCAGCACGCCGCCCCAGCGATGTGCTGGCGCTGGCCAAATGCTACGGCTCGGTGCAACTGGCGGGCGTGGTTGCGCGCGCCGCGGTTAAGCTCAAGAAAGTGCAGCATGAAGCGCGCCAGTGGCTGCTGCGCTTCCCGGAGCACGCGGCATGTGCACTGATCGCGCCAGCGTTGGGCAAGGCGGGCGAGGAGCAGGCATGCGCGCGCTCGGCATTGTTCCACTTACGCGCGCACGGCCATGAGGCGCTGGTCCTGGACGTCGCTGCGCGCTACAACGACGCGGCAGTGACCGCGGCGGTACGCGCGCTGCTCGATGAAGATCCGCTGGAAGTTGTGCCGGCCAGGCTGCCCCAACTGCCTGGCTTCTGGGCGCCGCTTGCATGGCGCCGTCCCGTGCTCAATGAGAAAGGCGGCGCCAGTGTCGGCATGGCAGTGCCAAACGATGCCCTGGACCACATTGGCACCATGCTGATGTTCCCTACCGTGGACGGCCTGTATCCGGGCATTACCCAGCTCAAGGAGGCTTGCACCCCTGAGTCCCTCGCCAACTTCGGCTGGGATTGTTTCACTGCCTGGCTGGGTGCAGGCGGCAACTCGAAGGACGGCTGGGCCATGCTGGCGCTGGGCTTCCTGGGAACAGACGATACGGCCCGCAAACTCACGCCTTACATCCGCACCTGGCCGGGCGAGGCCGCGCATGCACGTGCCGTTTCCGCGCTCGACGTGCTGGCCAACATCGGCACCGACACTGCCCTGATGCTGTTGAACGGCATCGCGCAGAAGGTGAAGTTCAAAGGCCTGCAGGACAAGGCGCGCGAGAAGATCGACAAGATCGCCGAGGCGCGCGAACTGACCACCGAGGAACTGGAAGACCGCCTGGCGCCCGACCTGGGCCTGGACGACAACGGCAGCGTGCTGCTGGACTTCGGCCCGCGCCAGTTCCGCGTCGGCTTCGACGAAGCACTGAAGCCGTATGTGCGTGACAGTGAAGGCACGCGCCTGCCCGACCTGCCAAAGCCGAAAAAGACCGACGACGAAACGCTGGCGCCGGCGGCCGTGGAGCGCTTCAAGCTGCTCAAGAAGGATGCCCGCACCATCGCCAGCCAGCAGGTGGTGAGGCTGGAGTGGGCCATGTGCAGCCGCCGCCGCTGGCTGCCGGAACACTTCCGCCAGTTCCTGGTGGAGCACCCGCTGGTGCGGCACCTGGTGCAGCGCCTGGTGTGGGGTGTCTATGCCGTGCAAGATGGCGGCAACGCGGGCGGCAAGCTGGCCGCCTGCTTCCGCGTATCGGAAGATGGCAGCTACACCACGGGCGAGGACGACGCCTTCACGATCCCGGAAGGCGCCGATATCCGCGTCGGCCTGCCGCATGCGCTCGAGCTGCCGCAGGAAGCCGCCGCGCAGTTCGGGCAGTTGTTTGCAGATTACGAGCTGCTGCAGCCTTTTGCCCAACTGGGGCGCGACACCTACACGCTTGGCGCCGACGAGCAAGCCGGGACCAAGCTGGAGCGCTGGAAAGGCGCCGTGGTTCCAACAGGCCGGGTGCTGGGCCTGGTCAACAAGGGCTGGCGGCGAGGCCAGGCACAGGATGGCGGCGGCATCTGGTATTTCCAGAAGCCGCTCTCCAGCACCAAGGTGATCGAACTGACGCTGGATCCGGGCATCATCGTGGGCATGGTCGACGAGTATCCGGAACAGACGCTGCAAGAGATCACCGTGGGTTCGCCCTCAAACTGGGGCGAAATCGGGGCGGCCGAAAGCCTGGCCATCCTCGACCCGATTGCGACCAGTGAACTGATTCGCGACATCGAATCCTTGCGAGCATGACATCATGAAAAAGAACGCCAACAGCACTTCCCCTGCCTTGCAGCGGCCACCAGCCGAAATCCTCTACGCGCAGGAATTGCAGCGCCTGCGCGACAGCGACAACGGGCCGCGCCCTCCCGGCTGGGCGCTGAGCCTGACCGCCGCGCGCAAGTTCATCCTCGGCGACGCCGATCTGGATGTGCAGCGCAAGATCGTCGCCCCTGCCGCATCGATCGAACGCATGCTGGTCACGCTGGCCACCGGCCGCGGCCTGATGCTGGTGGGCGAGCCGGGCACGGCGAAGTCGCTGCTGTCGGAATTGCTGGCCACTGCCATCTGCGGCAAGTCGACCCTGACGATCCAGGGCGGCGCCTCGATTACTGAAGACCAGATCAAGTATTCCTGGAACTACGCCCTGCTGATCAACGAAGGCCCGAGCCCACGCGCCCTGGTGCCGGCGCCACTGTACCAGGGCATGCGCGACGGCCAGATCGTGCGTTTCGAAGAAATCACGCGCGCCCCGCTGGAAGTGCAGGATTGCCTGCTCGGCATGCTGTCGGACCGTGTCATGAGCGTGCCGGAACTGGCCGGCGAGGACGGCATGCTGTACGCGCGCGACGGCTTCAACATCATTGCTACCGCCAACACGCGCGACCGCGGCGTGAACGAAATGAGCGCGGCACTCAAGCGCCGCTTCGACTTCGAGACGGTGTTCCCTATCCTCGACTTCGAACATGAGCTGGCGCTGGTGAAAGAGGCTTCCGCCCGCCTGCTGGAAAAGAGCGCCATTCCGCGCAGCCTGCCGGTACCGGTGCTTGAATTGCTGGTGACCACCTTCCGCGACCTGCGCGGCGCCTCGCAGACGCACGGCGGCGACGCTGCCATGGACCGCCTGACGGCCGTCATGTCCACCGCCGAAGCCGTCAACGTCGCCCATGCCGTCGGCGTGCGCGCCTGGTTCCTGGAGCAGCGCGACGGCAGCCCGGCTGACCTGGTCGACTGCATCGCCGGCACGGTGGTCAAGGACAATGCCGACGACCGCGCCAAGCTGCGCCGCTACTTCGAACAAAAGGTCGCCAGGAAGAACGGCGATCATTGGAAGGCCTATTTCGACGCGAGGCATCGTTTGCCGTGACGCTTGTGTTGAACGAGCCCATCATCCTCGGGGTACGGCATCACAGCCCGGCCTGTGCGCGCCTGGTGGCGCACAAGATCCGCAGCGTACGGCCGGCTTATGTGCTGATCGAAGGGCCGGCTGACTTCAACGACAAGCTGGAGCAGATGTCGCTGCCGCACCAGTTGCCGCTGGCGATCTACAGCTTCCTGTCGTCGGAAGAAGGGCACCGCGCATCCTGGTCGCCATTTGCCGAGCATTCGCCGGAATGGCAGGCGCTGGCCGTCGGGCGAGAAACCGGCGCACAGCTGCGCTTCATTGACCTGCCGGCGTGGGACGATGCTTTTGCCGACGTGCTCAATCGCTATGCCGATGTGAGCGATGAAGCGCAGGCTGAACGCGCCGCCGCCTATGAGGACGCGCTGCGCCGCAAGATGGCGGTCGATAGCCGGGATGCGTTGTGGGATACGCTGTTTGAGCAGCAGGATTCGCTTGAACTGCTGGAGCAAAGCCTGTCCGCCCATTTCGAGCACTTGCGGGCAGGAGACGCAGGTTCAATCGGCAACCAGGCGCGTGAACGCATGATGGCGCGCTGGATCGCCTGGGCGATGGCGCGCGGCGACGGCCCGGTGCTGGTCGTTTGCGGCGGCTACCATGCGCCGGCCCTGCAGCGCGCCTGGCGCGGCGAGGACGGCGTGAGCCAGCCCGATCTGCCGCCCCCGGCCAGCATGGAAGCGGAGGTGCGCTTCGGCTCCTACCTGGTGCCTTATACCTTCAAGCGGCTCGATTCCTTCACTGGCTACGCCTCGGGCATGCCTTCCCCGTTCTTCTACCAGCTGGCATGGGAAGAGGGGATGCAGGGCGCCGGGCCAGCGTTACTGCAGCGCGTGACGCAGCGCCTGCGCAGCAAGAAGCTCGCGGCGTCGACCGCCGACCTGATCGCGGTGCACGCCCGCGCCGCTGCGCTGGCGAGCCTGCGCGGCCATGCGGTACCGGCGCGCTGCGACTGGCTCGACGCGCTGGCCGGGTCGCTGGTCAAGGATGCGCTGGATGCGCCGCTGCCATGGACTTACCGTGGGCCGCTGCGCTTCGGCACCGATCCCATCCTGGTCGAAATCATGGATGTGCTGGCGGGCGACGTTGCCGGGAGGCTGGCGCCCGGCACGCCGCAGCCGCCCCTGGTGCTCGCTGTCGAGGCGGAACTCGAAGCGCGCGGCATCAAAGTCCCGAGCGACCTGGGTCTCGATTTGCTGGCCCCCGCCGACCGCGAGAAGAGCCGCGTGCTGCATCGCCTGCTGCTGCTGGAGATTCCCGGCATCGAGCGGCGCTCCGGTCCCGGCCTGGCACTTTCCGGGGAGCGGCGCGAGGAATGGCTGGTGCGGGCGCCACTGGAACAGCGCGCGGCACTGATCGAAGCTGCCGCCTACGGCGCGACGCTGGAAGATGCGGCGCGCATGAAGCTGGAGGAACGCCTGCGCGCTTCGGGACGCTCCAGCGGCGAAAGCCGCTTTGCGCAACTGGCGGATGGCCTGAACAAGGCCGCCTTTGCCGGACTGGCCAGCATGAGCGACAGCATCCTGGCCGAACTGGAAGTCGCGGTTGGCGGCGAGCCCCGTTTTGAAGCCTTCGGCGCCGCGCTGCCGGTGCTGCATTCACTGCTGCGCCATGGGCAATCGCTCGGCATGGCCGGCGCGCCGATGCTGCGCACAGTGATCGCGGCCGGTTTCGACCGTGCCTTATGGCTGCTGGAAGCCATGGGCCCGGTGCCACCGGCCGAACTCACAGCGCATATCCAGGCCTTCCTCGCCTTGCGCCAGGTGGCGCGCGATGCGCTGGCCGTCGATGCGGCGCTGCCTTTGCAGATAGAGCCCGGACGCGCCCAGGCTGTATGGACCCGCAAGCTTGCAGACCAGCGCTCAGCTCCTGTCAGCCGCGGCGCCGCGCTGGGAGGGCTGGTCAGCCTGAACGCCGGGCGCTCCACCGCGACCGGCGAAGAGATCGTGCAGGCACTGGCCTTGCTCGGTGAGCTTCCACCCGCGCGTGTCGGCGATGCGCTGTCTGGCATGCTGGCGCTGGCGCGCGAAGAGCTGGTGCAGGAAGCGCACTTCGTTGCCGGACTCGACGCCATGGTGACGTCCCTGGACGACGTCGATTTCGTGCTCGCCCTGCCGGCCATGCGCAACGCCTTTGGCTGGCTGCCGCCGCAGGAGCGCGGCTTGCTGGCCGACGCCGTGCTCGCAAAGCATCAAGCAGGGCATTTGCCTCGGCGGGCGCTGACCTCAAGCCTCGGCGGCGCCGACGCTGAAGACATGGCCAGGGCAGCGCTGCTGGAACAGGCCGCGCTGCGAAAACTTGCTTCCTGGGGATTGCTGCCATGAGTTTGAAGATTCCCGACTCGCTGACCCGTTGGCGCCTGCTGCTCGGCGAAGCAGCGGCGCCTGCGCTGGGCGGATTAAGCGGCGATGCCCGCTCCGCGGATAGGGCGCTGGACTGGCTATACGGGCGCGATGCCGACTTCATCGCGCGCGGTGAACGCAATGCCGGACTGGGACCGTCGCAACTGACTACCCCCGACTGGATCAATGCGATCCATGAGCTGTTCCCGAAAGAGGTGATCGAACGGCTCGAGAGCGATGCCGTCGAGCTTTACGGCATCGAAGAAGTCGTCACCAACCTTGAAGTACTGGAGCGCATCGAGCCGTCGGAATCGCTGCTACGCGCGGTATTGCACGCCAAGCACCTGATGAATCCTGAGGTCCTCGCAGCGGCGCGCCGGCTGGTGGCCGAAGTCGTGCGGCAGATCATGGAGAAGATGGCGACCGAAGTGCGGCAGGCATTCTCCGGTGCGCGCGACAGGCGCCGCCGCTCCATGCTGAAGGTGGCGCGCAACTTCGATTTCAAGCGCACGGTGCAAGGCAACCTGCACCGCTGGGACCCGCAGCGCGGAAAACTTTTCCTGGAAACGCCGATCTTCATGAGCCGCGTGCGGCGCCACACGGAGCGCTGGGACATCTGCCTGCTGATCGACCAGAGCGGCTCGATGGTCGATTCGGTGATCCATTCCGCAGTGATGGCGTCGTGCCTGTGGAACCTGCCCGGCATGCGCACCCGCCTGGTCGCCTTCGACACGGAAGTGGTCGACCTCACCTCGGACGTGTCCGACCCGGTCGAACTGCTGATGAAGGTGCAACTGGGTGGCGGTACCGACATTGCCAAGGCGGTCGGCTATGCGCAATCCCTGGTCGAAAACCCGCAGCGCACAGTAGTGGTACTGGTCAGCGATTTCTTCGAAGGCGGTTCCGAGCATGAACTGGTGCGCAGGGTTAAAACGCTGGTGCAGTCCGGCGTGACGGTGCTGGGACTGGCTGCATTGGATTCGAATGCGGATCCAAGCTACGACCGGGACATGGCGGCGCGCCTTGTGCGCGAAGGCGCGCACGTGGGTGCGATGACGCCCGGACAATTGGCAGCCTGGCTGGCGGAAAAGGTGCGCGGATGAACGCTAGCAGGACCGATTTGCTCGAACTGACGCCCGAGGCGCTGGTCGCGTTGGCCAATGCGGGCTTCGTCAAGCGCGCGCAGAAGGATGTCGCCGAGGGCAACCTGCCTGCGCTTGAAGAGCGCGAAGACGGCACCATCACCGCCACCTATGCCGACGGCCATCGCACGGTGCTGGGCCCCAACAGTACGCTGCGCGACGCCCGTTGCACCTGCCCGGCCAGCGGCTTGTGCCGCCACCGCGTCACGCTGGTGCTGGCTTACCAGGCGCAGGCCAAGGCACTGGCCTGCGCGCAGCCGCAGGATGAAACCGCCGACGAAGCCAGCCCCTGGTCGCCATCGCATTTCGCAGCCATGCTTGAGGAAACGGTTCCCGCCTCGACCCTGGCGCAGGCCATGAAACTGGCGGCGGTGCATCCCGTGGTCAAGCTCATTGCGTGGCAGGAAGCGGCGCCAGTGCCGAGCGCTCGCCTGCCGATGTGCAATGTGCGCTTCTTCTCGCGCAGCAGCCTGACGCATGCCCGGTGCGACTGCAGGGAAGGCAGCGGTTGCGCCCACATCATCCTGGCAGTGTGGGCATTCGAACAGGCGGAGGAGAAATCGCCCGGCTTTGCCGAAGCCAGCGTGACACTCGCAAAGGCGCAAGCTGGCGCCGGAGCGCCGGCAGCACGCCTGCTCGAAAGCCAGTCCGCGGCAACGCTGCTGGAGCGTACGCATGCCCTGGCGCTGCAAGTGTGGCTCGATGGTTCCAGCCAGCCGATGCTCGCCCTCGAGGCACGCTTTGAAGAAGTGCTGTCGCTGGCCGCACAACTCGGATGGTGCTGGGCTGGCGAGTCCCTGCACGGCATCAAGGACCTGATGCTGGCCCAGCATGCGCGGTCGAGCCGCTTCGATCCGAAAATGCTGTTGGCGGCACTGGCTTCCCTGCATGCGCGCCTCGCAGCGGCAGTGCTGGCGGATGGGCAGGCTGCCGCAGGGAAGCTGCCGGAAGTGCCGGCCAGCCAGCTGCTTGGCGTCGGGGTCAAAGGAGAAGTAGCGCTGGATCATTTGCGGGTGATATCGCTCGGCGCCCAGCTCTGGGCCGATGACGAGGCAGAGGGGGCGCTGCTGGTTTTTGCCGACCCCGATACCCTTGCGGTGACGGTGATTGAGCGCAGCTGGCCAAAGCCGAAAGCCGGTGAGCCGGGCATCCCGATCAAGTCGCGCCGTATTGCGGGCCAGCCGGTGGAAAGGCTGGCGGCCAGCCAGGTGGTCACCAATGGCGCGCGGCGCCGTGCCAACGGTGCGCTGGAGATTGCCGCCGGCGCGCGGCAGACCAACGTGCTGCCTTTGTCGCCCAAGGCGTGGGACGACCTCATGGCGCCAGTTCGACAGTCGTCCGCGCCGGACTTGCGCGATTACCTGCTGAATGCGGTGCCGGACTTTGCGCGGCCGCTGCAGGCGATTGAGCATATGCACATCATCCCGGTGACTCAGGCTGGGGAGTGGGAGTGGAATGCTGCGCGCCAGACGCTGACCGCCTGGATCCAGCTGGGCGAGCTTGAGCAGCGCCTGCTCCTGCGAAAGCACCACAATCCGGCCGCGCCGCATGCCATCGATGCGCTGGCAAACGCATTGTCCGGGGACTACGGCACACTGACTGCAGTTTCGGGAACCGTCACGCTGGAAGCGGGGCTGGTGGTCATCGATCCGTTTGCCATCCTCACCGAAAAGCGCGCCGTGGTGCCTGATGTGGAAGCAGCGGCGCCGCGCGAACTGGTAACCGACATTTCGCTATTGGAGCCGCCTGTCCTGGTTGGACTGGCTGACCGGGTGCACGCGCTGCTTGGCAGGTGGCTGCGGCAAGGGCTGCGCCACCAGGCTGCAGGCGCCCTGCAGGAAGGCGCCGAGCTTGCGGCAACGCTGGAAGGCAACGGCCTCGCCGCCGCAGCCGGAATGCTGCGCGAAGTCATGGCCCTGATGCAGGCGCCGGACAAGCACCCCCTGCCCGGCAAGCTGGCAACGCTGCATCTTTTACTCGCCGAAGTCGCACGTTCGGCCTGAGACCACGGAGAACTCATGGCAAGACAAACAAAAGCGAACCCCTTGCTGGACGCGCCTGAAGGCAAAGTCCACTGGACCAAGGGGATGCAGGAATGGCTCGACCTCTATGTGGACGAACCAGGCCTGTTCCCGCCTGGCGCCAGTTTCGAAGAACATCATGCGCAGCACAAGGCGCTGCTGGGCAAGGAAAACTGGGTACCGTCAGCCTTCCGCCTGCTGGACATGCATGGTGTTAATGCCTTGCCGCTGTTCGTGAACTGGATCGAATCGAAGCGCTATAGCCCCCCTGCGGTGCAGACCGCGCTGCAGAACATCCACAGCGAGCAAGCCGTCGACGCGGCGGTAGAACGGCACCGCAGCGCCGAGTTCCGCCCGCTGGTCCTGAAGCAGGCGAAGAAGTGGCCGGTCCTCGTGCTGCGCAAGCTGCTGGACGTGAACCCTTCCAAGAAACAGCCCGCTGCCTTGCTGATACAGGAGATTCTCAGCCAGGATCCTGCCTGCTTGCCGCTATTGCGCGAGCACGTCAACGAAGCGCAAGCGCATACGCTGGAGCGCTTGCTGGAAGTTGCCGACGCAGCGGAGGAAGCGGCACAGGAAGATCTTCCACTGGTGCTGCGCGAGCTACCCTGGGCCAGGCGCGAGCCATCCCGCGTGCCAGTCCTGGCGCTGAAGCCAATTCATGATGCGCCGCGGCTTGATTGGACGAAATGGAACGGCACCGACAGGCTGGAGCTGAACTATCCTGACGAATACGCGCTCAAGTACCTGAATACCTATATCCCGCCGGAAGCCGCGGCCGGGGACCTCCCGCGCAAGGTGCTATGGATTTTTGGCGTCGAACCGGACGCCATCGAGCGCGCCATTGCGACCGAAACCGTCAGCGAGGAAGATTTCAGCGAGGAGGCCGTCCGTGGCTGGTATACCTCCAGCTACCTGAAGGCCTTGCCGCCGAAGCTGGCCAGCTCGGTCTTCTGCAATATTCCCGTCGGGCGCCTGCGCTATTCCAGCCAGGTGGCCGCCTTGTTCGCGTGGCTGGGCCAGGACAGCTTGCCGGCCTTCCAGCGCATCTTCCCGTCCGCATCACAGCATTCGATGGTGCTGGCAGAGTGCATGGAATGGGATGAGATTGCGATGTACGTCGCAAGGGGCTTCTACGCAAACCGTTGGGTCAAGGAAGATGCAGGCGCCTGGCTGCTCGCCTATCCGGCCGCCGCTGCACGCGGCTTGCTTCCAGTGGCGTTTGGCGAGGACCCGGCCGAACGTTTCGTCGCCCAGAATGCCTTGCGCCACCTGGCCAGCAACGGCCACGAGGCGGCCATGGCCGCGCAGGCAGCACGCTACGGGAGCGCCGCGGCGGAGGCGCTGCATCTCATGCTGTCCGAGCCGCAGCGCGAATGGCTGCCCGACAAACTGCCGCCGCCGCCCAAGAGCCTGCACGTTCCCGGCCTTCCGCGCCTGTACCTGAAGTCGAACGGCAAGGCCTTGCCGCTCGACTTGGTGCCGCACGTCCTGACCATGATGGCGCTGTGCAAGCAGAACGCCCCGTTCAGCGGCTTGCTCGCGCTGCAGGAAGCGTTGACGCCGGAGTCGCTTGCCAGATTCGGGCAAGCTTTGTTCGAATGGTGGCGCGACAGCGATACGCCGCCCAAAGAGCGCTGGATCTTCTGGATGCAGGGCATCATCGGCAACGACGAAACCGCGCGCCAGCTGAACGTCGCATTGAAGCAATGGCGCGCGGCGCTGATCCGCGTGCGTGCCTACGACGCGATGGAAATGCTGGTGCAGATCGGCTCCGATGTCGCCTTGATGTACCTGCACCAGTTGAGCGAGCAAACGCGCTATAACGATTTGCGTGAGCGTGCGGAAGAAATGATGGAGGACCTCGCGGACCAGCGTGGTCTCACCATGGAGCAACTGGCCGACCGCACCGTGCCCGACCTGGGCCTGGACGGGAATGGCCGGCTGGAGCTCGACTTCGGCCCGCGCTCCTTCACCGTGCGCTTTGACGAACATTTGCTGCCCTACGTGTGCGACAGCGACGGCAAGCGCATCAAGGACCTGCCCAAGCCGAACAGCAAGGATGATGAAGCGGTCGCCAAGGCGTCCTCCCAGCGCTACAAGGACCTCAAGAAGCAGGCCAAGAATGTTGCCAGTACCCAGGTCTACCGCCTGGAAGACGCCATGTGCAGCCAGCGCCGCTGGACAGTGGAGGAGTTCGAAACCTTGCTGGTGCGGCACCCGCTGCTGCGCCACCTGGTCTTGCGCCTGGCATGGGGCAGCTACGGCGCGGACGGCAAGCTTGCCACCCTTTTCCGTGTTGCTGAAGACCTGAGCTATGCCGATGCTGGCGACAATGCCTTGCAGCTGCCGCAGGATGCAAAGATAGGCATCCCGCACCGGCTGGAACTGGCGGATGCCGATGCGCAGGCGTTGGCACAGGTGTTTGCGGATTACGAAATCCTGCAGCCCTTCGAACAACTGGGCCGCGCCACCTACCGCCTGGACGAAGCGACACTTGATGGCAGCCTCCTGCCCGAATGGCACGACCGCAAGGTCAGCACAGGCGCCTTGCTGGGCCTGGAAAACCGCGGCTGGGCGCGCGAAGTCGGTGACGGCGGCTGCATCGACTCCTTCGTCAAGACGCTCGATGGCGGGCAGACCATTTTCCTCGCACTGGAAAGTGAGTGGTTCGTTGGTGGACCCGCCGATCCGGCTGCGATTCATACGATTACGCGCTGCGGGCTGGACGGAGCGCCATGGCGTTCGCTGTCGCCGCTGCTAGTGAGCGAGATCCAGCGTGACCTGTATCAGATGAACTGGACCTCATGAGAGGGCGCGAACAAGAGTCGCTCCAGCGGCAGGTAGCCCTGGTCAGCTATGGCAGCGGGTTCCTGCGCAAGACGCTGGCACTAGAAGACTGGTACCGGCACGAGATTTTCTCCGGCGCGCGGCAGCAGTTCAGGGACCGGGCGGGCAATGCCTTGCTGGCTGACGATTTCACCTTGTGGCTGGCGACGCTGGCGCGAGCCGGCGCCACCCACCTTTCGCTGCACCCGGTCGCGGTGCTCGGCATCGACGCGGCCCAGGAGCTGGACCGGGGCAGGCATGTGGTGGCCGTTCATTACCCCGACCGCTACCAGCTCTGGGCGGCCGGCGAAGAGCGGGCTGTGTGGCGTACGGGCGGCCCGCGCGTCCCCGACGCGGCCAATTATGCGGACGACGTCGATTGCTACCTGTATCTCGGCGAACGGCCTGGCAAGCTTGATGTGCCGCATACGGACTGGAAGAAGCTGGCCGCCGCCATCGCTGACGATCTCGAAACGCCGGTCCCTTCAGGCGAGGTGCCGGCAGCGTCCCCGCAGATGCCGCTGTTCGTGGCCACCGGCGCCGACTCGCTGGCGCACCGGGTGCTGGCGACGCTGGTCCGCAAGCAGGGGCAGTTCGCGTACGACACGAACCCCAAAAACGAGAACGGCTTCTACCAGCACACCGACGAGGCGGGCGCTGCAGCCATGCAGCACTGGGGTGAGCGGCTCGATAGCTGGATAGACGAAGTCCTGCTGCGCGCCGCCAATATCGGCAGCGGAACTTCCACGCAACATGGGGAAGAACGGCTGGCCAGCCCACCGCCGCCACCCGCGCCTTTAAGCCTGGCTCCCGTTGCCGAGGCGCCGCCAGCCGGGGAGGGCAAGTGGACGCGCCGCATCAGCCTCGCCATCGCGATTGCGGTGCTCAGCCTGCTGGTCCTCGCCTTCGCCCACATCATCGCCCGCTTCCCCTGGCTGGCTGTCCTGATTGGCATGCCATTGGTGCTTATGCGACAAAAACGGTAGTTATGCCATATTTGTAATTGACAGAAAATACACGACCATTCATGATTTGATATTTGTTTCCGAAAGGAAAATATCGTGTTCATTGTCTGGGGACGCAAGATTACGCGTCGTTCATTGGGATATGTAGCGGACTTCTGCGGTGTTTGCCGTTTGCCGCGAGCCTTCCGCATGACCCGTGTTGGCTCGGTCGGTCACGTTTATTACATCAGCTTTGGCGAAGGCAAACTGGTCGGGCACCAGCGCACTTGCACCAGTTGCGGCGCGTTCAGCGATGCCAATGTCAATGCATACGCACGTATATCGAAAAGCTCCGGGCCGCTGGAAACCTTGAAGCGCGAGACCCACCCTGGCCTGGATGCCGCCCTGGAACAGCGCCTGGACCTCGAAGTGCGCCTCAAGACCGCGCCGCACCTGCTGTCGGAAGAAGAGCGCCTGGGCTTGATTTACGCCCCGATCAACCAGCTGTCGCCCAAAGTGGAACGGCACTTCGCCACCACGCACATGGATGGCGGGGTCGCACTGGCGATTGGCGGCGGCATCGGCCTGTGTTTCATCTTGCCTGTCATTGGCGCAGCCATTTCACCAAGCTATGGCCCACCGGGCTTCCTGCTTGGCCTGGTGGCCGGTTTCGGCCTGCTTATCTGGCAGCTAATCGCCTCGGGCCCGCGCTTCATGCGCAAGGAGATCCTGCCGCTGCTCGCGAAATCCCTGTCGCCGGTGAAGCCAAGCGAGGCCGAGCTCGACCGTGCCTTGCGCGAGTTCAAACAGGCAGGCCACAAGATCGGCAGCAAGCTGAAGGCGTCGCAGGTGATCGAAGCCATTCGCTCGCCGAAATAGAAGTTCAAGTATGATCGGTCTGTTGCCAGGACTATATTGAATGCCATGCTACAGACCCCTGCCGGTTTCCTGCCCCTGATCCAACCCGCTTCCGCCGCCGATATCCAGACGCTGGTCTTCCACAAAGACCGGCTGCTGCTGCGGGAAGAAAGCCTGGCCTTGCCGCCGCATGCGGAACTGCTGGCCGCCGGCCTGGAACTGGCCGGGGCAATGCCGCTCGGTACCTGGGAAGGCCGCTATTGGCAGGTCGCCCAGGCGCCGCACGACACACCGCCGCTGGAAGGGCATGCCTATGTCGGCCTGCGCGCCTTGTTCGGCGCCGTTGACGATGGCTTGCTCGGCTTAGCAGGCCGCGGCTTCCAGATCGCCGAATGGGCGCGCACCCACCGCTTCTGCGGCGCCTGCGGCTCGCCGATGCTGCTGGCGCCAGGCGAGCGCGCCATGCGCTGCACGTCCTGCAGCCACCTCGCTTACCCGCGCATTTCGCCGGCCATGATGGTGCTGATCAAGAAGGGGAACCAGCGCCTGCTGGCCGCGCATGCCAATTCGCCGTACAAGCGTTACACGGCGCTGGCAGGTTTCCTCGAAGCCGGCGAATCGGTGGAGGAGGCGGTGCATCGCGAAGTGTTCGAAGAAGTCGGCCTGCGCGTGCACAACCTCAAATACTTCGGCAGCCAGTCCTGGCCCTTCCCGCATTCGCTGATGATCGCCTTCACCGCCGAATACCTGGACGGCGAGATCGTCACCGACCCCAATGAAATCAGCGATGCGCGCTGGTTTGGCCCCGAAGACGAGTGGCCGGCGCTGACGCATACGGTTTCCATCGCCAGCGAGCTGCTGGCAGCGAACCGACCCTGAACGCTGTATACTGGTGGATTAGATTCCACATTCCACGGTTCTTGCAATCATGACTAAAGAAGTATTCACCGAAGCCGACTGGCGCCGCCTGCTGGAGCACCTGGGCGAAGACCCGGACCGTCCAGGCTTGATCGAAACCCCGCACCGCGTCCACAAGGCGTGGAAGCACTGGGTGTCGGGCTATGGCCAGGATCCGGCGGAAGTGCTGAAGGCTTTCGAGGATGGCGCCGAACAGTACAACGAACTGATCGTCGTGAAGAACATCCCGGTGTACAGCCATTGCGAGCACCACCTGGCGCCGTTCTTCGGCAAGGCCACTGTGGGTTATGTCCCGAATGGCAAGATTGTCGGTTTGTCCAAGCTGACCCGCCTGGTCGACGTGTTCTCCAAGCGCCTGCAGGTGCAGGAACGCATGACCATGCAGATCGCCGAAGCGCTGATGACCGTGCTGGAACCGAAGGCCGTGGGCGTGGTGGTCAAGTGCCGCCACCTGTGCATGGAGTCGCGCGGCATCCGTACCGCCGGCGAAGAAACCGTGACTTCCGCCATGCTGGGCGAATTGCAGCCTAACCTGGCAATGCGCACCGAATTCCTGGCACTGGCACGCGAGTCCTGATCCATGGCTAACGCTATCGAGTGGTTCGAAGGCGGTTTCGACGCCGCACTGGAAGCAGCCCGCGCTGCCAATCGTCCGCTGTTCCTGTACTGGGGCGCCGTGTGGTGCCCGCCGTGCAACCGGGTCAAGTACGAAATCTTCGGCCGTGAAGATTTCCCAGCCAAGCTGCAAAGCATGGTGGCGATGCAGCTCGATGGCGACAGCCCGAACGCGCAGGCAATGGCGGCGCGCCTGAAGCTGCGCAGCTATCCGACCATGGTGATGTACCGCCCGGACGGCAGCGAGATCACCCGCCTGCCGTGCGAACTCGATGGCGAACTGTTTGGCGAAGCCTTGATGGCAGCGCGCTTTGCCGGCCATACAGCCAGCGAATCGATGGCTGCTGCGCTGGATGGCAAGCGCGCGCTGTCGCCGTCCGAATGGACGCTGCTGTCGAACTATTCCTGGGATACCGATGAAGGCGTGCTGCTGCAAGGCCGCGACCTGGGCGTGACACTGACAACCCTGTCGCAGCTGGCTGCCGCCGCCGTGACCGGCGAAGCGCCTGCTGCGGCGCGCCAGGTGGAAGATGCCGCCACACGCCTGCGCCTGCATGCGATGGTGGCCCAGGCTGGCCGCGTGGTGGATGCTGCATCGCCTGAATTCCTGCTGAAGGTGCTGGCCGATGCCCGTGTGGCGCGGGCCAATATGGACATCTTCGGCAACAGCGGCCACCAGCTGGTGCGCGCTGCGCCGGCTCGCCACGCTGAACTGGCGACTGCCATGGCGAAGGCTGCGCATGTGTGGGCTGAGGATATGTGGCTGTCGGCGCCGGACCGCCTGACCGCTGTGCGTTTGCAGGTGCGCATGTCGCGCATGGGCTATGTGGCGGAAGGCTTGCCGCAGCTGGTGCGCACGCGCGTGCAGCAGGCGCTGGCGCTGGTGGATGACAAGTACGGCCGGCATACGCTGGTCAACACTGCTGTCAGCGCGCTGAATGATGCGGGGCTGCATGCGGAGGCTGAGGCTTTGCTGCAGTCGACGCTGACGGAGTCGCATGCGCCGTATTACTTCAAGCTGAGCCTCGCATCTGCGGCCAAGCGCCGGGCGGATTTGCCGGGGATGCTGGACTGGTATGAGAAGGCGTGGCGGTCGGCAGTTGGATCTGCGACGCGGATTCAGTGGGGGACGACTTACCTGTTGGCGTTGGTTGATACGACGCCGGGTGACAGCGTGCGCATCGAGACGGCGGCGGCTGGCTTGGAGCAGGATTTTGCGAGTGCGCCGGATGGGTTCAAGCAGCGCAATCTGACGCAGGCGCAGAAGTTGGTGGCGAAGCTGCCGGCGGGGCTGGCGCTGGGCGACGTTCTGCGCGCTGGCATCTAAACCCGGTAAATCTGGGTCAGACCCAAGGGTCAGACCCTGAAACGCGGCCGTCGCAGGCCAGGTGTCTGACCCTGCGGGTCAGACACCGGTTTACCGGTTTTGCTCACCCCAGCCGCAAAACCTCCGCCAGCCAATCCACAAACACCCTCACCCTTGGCGACAAATGCCGATTGTGCGAATAAACAATCGACACCGGCATCGCAGGCGGCCGCCACTCCGGCAGCACCTCCACCAGCTCCCCCCGCTCCAGCAAAGCCTCAATCCCCGGCCGTGGAATCTGCGCCAACCCGATCCCCGCCAGGCAGGCCCCCAAGTAAGCCTCCGAACTCCCCACCGACACCCTGCTGCGCACCGACACCGTCCTCACCTCCCCATCCACCACATACTCCCAGGGCAAATCGCGCCCCGTCTGGCTCGAGAAGTAATTGACCGCCCAATGCTCCTTCAGGTCCTCCAGCGAAGAAGGCGTCCCATGCGCCGCCAGGTAAGCCGGCGACGCCACATTCACCTGGACCATCGCCCCCAGCGGCTTAGCCACCAGCGTTGAATCCCGCAGCACCCCAGCCCGCACAGCACAATCAATCCCTTCGCCCACCAGATCCGCCATGCGGTCATTCGCCCCCACACGAATCTTGATCTCCGGGTAGCGTGCGAAGAAATCCGGCAGCGCAGGAATCACGCTCAAGCGCGCAATACGCTCCGGCAGGTCTACCCGGATCGTCCCTGAGGGCTTGCGTCCATCGGAAAGGAACAAGGCATTGATATCCTCCAGCTCATTGAGCAGGGCACGGCAGCGCTCCACATAAAGCTGCCCCTCGACCGTCAGGCTGACCTTGCGCGTAGTGCGCTGGAGCAGCCGCACGCCAAGCTGCTGCTCAATCGACTGCACGGCATTGGTCACGGTAGGGCGGGGCAGGTCAAGCTGCTCGGCGGCCTGGGTGAAGCTCTTGCTGTCGGCCACCGCCATGAACACCTGCATGGCTTTGAACTGGTCCATTGTTATCTTAATCCGAATAAAGATGTAGCAAACGCTGCATTTATTGTTGGATTCGATAATAGCACAATGGTCTCCATCGAAACCCCACCTGGAGACCTCACATGGAAACCCGCAAACTTGGCAGCACCGGCCCGCAAACCTCCCAGCTCGGCCTGGGCCTGATGGGCATGTCCGACCTGTACGGCCCTGCCGACCGCGCCGAAAGCCTGGCCACCATCCACGCCGCGCTGGACGCCGGCGTGACCCTGCTCGATACCGGCGACTTTTACGGCATGGGCCACAATGAAATGCTGCTGGGCGAAGCGCTGCAGGGCCGCAAGCGCGAGCAGGTGCAAATCAGCGTGAAGTTCGGCGCGCTGCGCGATCCGGACGGCGGCTTTATCGGCTACGACTCGCGCCCGCAGGCCGTGGCCAACTTCCTCGCCTATTCGCTGCGCCGCCTGGGCACCGATTACATCGACATCTACCGCCCGTCGCGCCTCGACCCGGCCACGCCGATCGAGGACACCGTCGGCGCCATCGCGGAACAGGTGCGCAAGGGCCACGTGCGCCACATTGGCCTGTCCGAAGTGAACGGCGACACGCTGCGCCGCGCCCATGCAGTGCACCCGATCACCGACGTGCAGATTGAGTATTCGATGATCTCGCGCGGCATCGAAAACGGCCTGCTGCAAACGGCGCGTGAACTGGGCGTCGGCATCACCGCCTATGGCGTGCTGTCGCGCGGCTTGATCAGCGGCCACTGGAGCGCGCAGCGTGAAGGCGAGAAGGATTACCGCGGCCTGCACAGCCCGCGCTTCCAGGGCGAGAACCTCAAGCACAACCTCGAACTGGTGGAACGAATGCGGGCCGTGGCGCAGGCCAAGGGCATCAGCGTGGCGCAGTTGGCAATTGCCTGGGTGATGGCGCAAGGCACCGACATCGTGCCCCTGGTCGGCGCCCGCACCCGCAGCCGCCTGCAGGAAGCACTGGGCGCGCTCGACGCGGTGCTCCTGCAATCCGACCTGGAAGCGCTGGAACTGATCGTGCCGCAAGGCGCCGCTGCCGGTGGCCGCTATAACGACTACCAGCTATCGCATCTCGACAGCGAAAAGGTGGCGTAAGCGCGAGTGCTACTGGCCGGCAGGCGTTGCGGCAGCCGCCGGCGGCTGGGCCGGCGCTTGCGACGGCTCCGCATCGAAGCGCATCTTGGCCTTTTTGCTCTCAGCCACGTAGGTCCCAAGCTTGGTCCCGGTGGCTGTGGTGTTGCCGCCTTCGGAAACCAGGGTACAGCCCTGGGTCTCCACCTGCCAGACGTATTTCCCGGCGCGCAGGCTCCAGACATTGTCGCCGCTGGCAAACAATTCGAACTCCAGGCCATCCAGCGGCATCTCGCCCAAAGGAATCGCGCGCTGGCATTCCGGCAGGCGCGCCGCCATCAGCGTGTACTGCGCATCGTCCTTCCAGAAAAACTCCTGCTGCCGCCGCACGGTCAGCGTGTGTTCGCGCGTGCCGTCCGCATAGAAGGTTGCGGAATCATTAACGCAGCCAGCCAGCAAAAACAGCGGCACGACAGTCAGGATCTTGCGCATGGGCGATAGGAAGTGATTGGTTTGAAAGCAATTATAGCCCCCGCGCACGATTGCCGCGCAAGCTCCGCCGCAGGCGTACACTGGAAGCTTCCCGATGACTTTCGACCATTTCAATGCAGAGAAGCTCGACCATCGATGAACAAGGATTTCGCCGAATCCTGAACCGCAACGTGAAGATCCCGCTGCTTGGCGGGATTGTTGCTGCCGGCATTTTTGTCGTGCTGTTGGCCTACCTGATGAGTACCTGGAGCGCCGTTGAATCCACCGAGCGCGCGATCGGCAATGCGCAGGAGTTGCGCCGGCTGGCGGTCGATATGGAAAGCGGCATGCGCGGTTTCCTGCTGACGGGTGACGACGCATTCCTCACGCCATATGTCGCGGCGCGCCCGCGCTTTGACACCGCCGCCGATTTGCTGCGCGAACTGGTGGAGGACGATACCACCCAGGTCGAGCGCCTGCGCCACATCCGCGCCCTGCACCAGGCCTGGCTGCGCGCGGCAGACCAGATGATCACGGCGCGCCGCCAGCAGGGCGATTACCTTGCCATGGTGCGTTCTGGCGCAGCCAAGGTGCCGTTCGACGAACTGCGCCAACAATTCAGCACCTTTATTGCGCACGAAGAGCGCCAGCGTGCCAGCCGGGGTGAGGCTGTGCGGGTGGTGGGATTCTGGACGGTGGCAATCTTCCTCGCCGTCAGCCTGGCAGTGAGCTGCCTGCTGGCGTGGCGGGGACGGCGCGATTTGCTGCGGCTGTCGGAGGTCTATCGCGACGCTTTGCAGGAGCAGCATACGCATGCCTACCAGCTGCAGCACCAGGCCTGGCTGCGCGAAGGACAGAGCCAGTTGGCCGAGCAAGGCCTCGGGCAGATGGCGCTGCCTTTGCTGTCCTCGACGCTGCTGGACTTCATGGCGCGCTACCTGGATGTGGCCGTAGCTTCTTTCTACGTGGTGCGGCCGGATGGTTCGCTGGAGCGTACCGCGAGCTATGGCTTCAGCCAGGAAGATGACGCCAAGGGCCGGCATTTGCTGCCGGGCGAAGGGCTGGTGGGGCAGGCTGCGCGCACGCGGCGCACGGTACACCTGGCGCAACTGCCGGAAGGCTATATCAAAGTGTCTTCCTCGCTGGGGGACGGCATGCCGCAACAGCTCGTGCTGCTTCCGGTGCAAAGCGACGGCCGCGTGAACGGCGTGGTGGAACTTGGCTTCCTGCGCGAAGTGGGGCGGCGCGAGCTGGATTTCCTGGAGCTGGTGGCCGGCAATGTCGGCATGGCGATCGAGGCGACGCTGGCGCGCCAGCGCCTGGCCGAAGTGCTGTCCGAAACGCAGTCGCTGAACGAGGAATTGCAGGTGCAGCAGGAAGAGCTGCGCACCGCGAACGAGGAGCTGGAAGAGCAATCGCGCGTGCTGGAACGTTCGCAAGCCAGCTTGCAAGCGCAAAAGCTGGAACTCGAGCAGAGCAACGAAAAGCTCGCTGCGCAGGCGGAAATGCTGGACCAGCGCAACGCGGCCCTGGCTGCGGCGCGGCTGGACGTGGAGGAGCGGGCGCGCGACCTGGAGCGGGCCAGCGCATACAAGTCCCAGTTCCTGGCGAATATGTCGCACGAGTTGCGCACGCCCTTGAACAGTTCCCTGATCCTGGCCAAGCTGCTGGCCGATAACGCCCAGGGCAACCTGGATGAAGAACAGGTTCGGTTTGCGCAAACCATCTACCACGCCGGCAACGACTTGCTGGCGCTGATCAACGACATCCTCGATATCTCCAAGGTGGAGGCGGGCAAGCTGGAACTGGCGCCGGAAGATGTGGTGCTGCAAGCGATGATCGATCACCTGGCGGCAGCCTTCGCGCCGCTGGCGCAGGAGAAGCAGCTTGAGTTTTTGGTCGATCTGTTGCCAGGCTTGCCGGAGAAAATCTACACGGACCGGCAGCGGCTGGAGCAGATCCTCAAGAACCTGTTGTCCAATGCAGTCAAATTTACCGATCGCGGCAAGGTAATCCTGCGTGTTTCGCCGGGCGAGGGCGGCCTGCTGCGCTTTGCCGTCATCGATACCGGCGTCGGCGTCCGGGCGGAGCAGCAGGGCACGATCTTCGACGCCTTCCAGCAAGCAGATGGCACTGCGAGCCGGCGCTTTGGCGGCACCGGCCTGGGACTGTCGATATCGCGCGACCTTGCGCGCTTGCTGGGCGGCGAAGTCGAAGTGTCCAGCGTGGAAGGGCAGGGCAGTACGTTCACACTGCTGTTGCCGACCCAGTGGGCAGCAGCTGAGCCGCAAGCCGAGCAACAAGCCGAGCCGCATGTCGAGCCGCCAGCCGAGCAGCCCTCCGTTCCTGCGCCCGGTTTCCGTGCCGCGCAACCCGCGGACCAAGCCGATGTGCCCGCGCCTGCCGCGGCCACGAACGAAACCAGTGCCCCGCAGCGCCCCTTCGACGATGACCGCGCAGCCGCCCCGCCGCCGGATCGCAAGGTATTGATCATCGAAGACGACCCCGCCTTCTCCCGCATCCTGTACGACCTGGCGCACGAGGCAAGCTACCGCGCCCTGGTCGCCTTCACCGCCGAGGAAGGCCTGCAACTGGCGCAGGAACACCAGCCGCAAGCCGTCATGCTCGACATCCGCCTGCCCGACAGGTCAGGCCTGTCAGTGCTGCAGATGCTGAAGGACAACCCGCAAACGCGCCACATCCCCGTGCACGTGATCAGCGCTGCCGACAGCGGCGAAGCGGCCCTGCACCTGGGCGCCATCGGCTTCGTCCGCAAGCCTGCCGGGCGCGAGCAACTGCTGGCCGCCTTCGAGCACCTGGAGCGCCGCTTCACGCAAAAGATCAAGCACATCCTGCTGGTCGAAGACGACGCCCGCCAGCGCGAAAGCATGGTCAAACTGATCGAAGACGAAGACATCGCCATTACCGCCGTCGCCAGCGGCGCCGAAGCGCTGGAACAGCTCCGCTCGACCATCTTCGACTGCATGGTGATGGACCTGAAACTGCCCGACATGCAAGGCAGTGAACTGCTGCAGCAGATGTCGCAGCAGGAGATTGCCAGCTTCCCGCCTGTAATTGTCTATACTGGACGTAGCATGACGCGCGCCGAAGAAGCCGAGCTGTCGAAGTACTCGCGCTCCATCATCATCAAGGGCGCGCGCTCGCCCGAGCGCCTGCTGGACGAGGTAACCCTGTTCCTGCACAAGGTCGAGTCCCAGCTCTCCAGCGAGCGCCAGACCATGCTGAAAGCGGTACGCAGCCGCGACCGCGTGTTCGAAGGCCGCCGCATCCTGCTGGTGGACGACGACGTGCGCAACATCTTTGCCCTGACCAGCGCCATTGAGCAAAAGGGAGCCCTGGTGGAAATTGCCCGCAATGGCCACGAAGCCCTCGACAAGCTCGACGCCGTGCCCGACATCGACCTGGTGCTGATGGACATCATGATGCCCGGCATGGACGGCCTGGAAGCCACGCGCCGCCTGCGCGCCGACCCGCGCTTCGCCCGCCTGCCGGTCATCGCCATCACCGCCAAGGCCATGAAAGACGACCAGGAGCAATGCCTGGCCGCCGGCGCCAACGACTACCTGGCCAAGCCGATCGACCTGTCCCGCCTGTACTCGTTGCTGCGGGTGTGGATGCCAGCCATGGACACGGTGTGATGAGCGACGGCGCCGCAATCAGCAGCATGGAAATCGAGCTGCGCATGCTGATGGAAGCGATCTTCCTGCGCTACAGCTATGACTTCCGCGACTACACCGGCGCCTCGCAGAAACGCCGCGTGCTGCACGCCATGAGCGAGATGGGCTGCGCCACCATCTCGCACCTGCAGGCACGCGTGCTGCATGAACCACGCGCCTTCAGCCAGCTGCTGCAATACCTGACCATACCCGTCACGGAAATGTTCCGCGACCCGTCTTACTACATCGCCTTGCGCGAGCATGTGATGCCGGTACTGGGCACCTACCCCTCGCTGAAAATCTGGGTGGCCGGGTGCAGCACCGGCGAAGAGGTGTACTCGCTCGCCATCCTGCTGAAGGAAGAAGGCCTGCTGGAGCGCAGCATCATCTACGCCACCGACATCAATCCGGAATCGCTGGAAAAGGCCAAGAAAGGCGTCTTCCCGCTGGAGAGCATGCGCACCTACACGGCCAACTACCAGGCCGCCGGCGGCAAGCGTGCCTTCTCCGACTACTACACGGCAGCCTACAACGCCGCCCTGTTCGACCGTTCGCTGTGCGAGAACGTCACGTTCGCCGACCATAGCCTGGCCACCGATTCGGTCTTCGCCGAAACCCAGTTCATCAGCTGCCGCAACGTGATGATCTACTTCAACAAGAGGCTGCAGGAAAGGGCGCTCGGGCTGTTCCACGAATCCCTGTGCCATCGCGGCTTCCTCGGGCTGGGGAGCAAGGAGAGCATCGACTTCTCCTCCTACGCAGCAAAATTTGAGGCGCTCGCCAAGCGCGATCGCCTGTTCAGGAAAAGATAATGCAAACCGTCCCTTCGCTGGAACTGGCCGTGCTGGGCCGCACCACGGAGGCGGTCGTGATCGGCGCGTCGGCCGGCGGTGTGAATGCGTTGATGCAGGTGCTGCCTGCCCTGCCGCGGGGTTATCGAATACCGATAGTTGTAGTGATCCATGTGAAAAGTGGTCGACACAACCAGCTTGTGGAAGTCTTCCAGCAAAGGGTATCGATACCTGTGCGCGAAGCGGGCGACAAGGAAGACATAATTCCGGGTACCCTCTACTTTGCACCGGCTGGTTACCATCTGCTGATCGAGAACGACCGCAGCTTCTCACTGAGTTGCGACGCCCCCCTGCATTTCACGCGCCCTGCCATCGACATCACCATGGAGACGGCGGCGGACGCCTACGGCGCCGGCCTGGTTGGGATGTTGCTGACGGGCGCCAATGAAGATGGCGCAACGGGCATGGCATCCATTGGCAAGGCCGGCGGCCTGACGGTGGTGCAGGACCCGAACGAAGCCGACGTCGCTGTCATGCCCCAGGAAGCGATCAACGTCCGCGCCCCCGACCTGGTGCTGCCGCTTGAGCAGATCAAGCAACTGTTGTTGATGCTGGAGACGCACTGATGGAACCGACCAATGTCCTGCTGGTAGACGACCTGCCGGAAAACCTGCGCGCGCTGAATGCCCTGGTGCGCGCCGACGACCGCGTGATCTACCAGGCCCGCACCGGCGAAGAAGCGCTGGCCCTCTTGCTGGAACATGAATTCGCGCTGGCCATCGTGGACGTGCAGATGCCCGGCATGGATGGCTTTGAACTGGCGGAGCTGATGCGAGGCACAGGCAAGACCCGCCATATCCCCATTGTCTTCGTCAGCGCCGCCGGCAAGGAGCTGAATTACGCCTTCAAAGGCTACGAAGCCGGCGCGGTGGATTTCCTCTACAAGCCGCTCGATCCGGATGCGGTGAAAAGCAAGGTCAACGTCTTCGTCGACCTGTTCCGCCAAAAGCAGGAGGTGCGGCAGATCGTCGAACAGCGCGAAGCCACGGTGCGCGAGCTGAACGCCGTGCAGCAGGAGCTGGAACGCGCGCTGGAAATGCGCGACCAGTTCATGTCGATGGTGGCGCACGAACTGCGCACGCCCTTGAACACCCTCTACCTGGAAGCGCAGATGCGCAAGCTGCAGCTGGAGCGCGGCAACATGGATCACTTCGCGCCCGAGCAGCTGGAACGCATGGTGGCGCGCGACATGCGCCAGATTCACGCCATGGTGCGCCTGATCGACGACATGCTCGACGTATCGCGCATCCGCGCCGGCAAGCTCTCGATCCGCCCCGCCCGCGTGGACCTGGAAGCACTGCTGCAGCGTATCGTCGGCGACCTGACGCACCATGCCGCCGACATGCACAGCGAATTGCGCCTCTCGATCGTGCAGCCCGTGGCCGGCTGCTGGGATGAATTCCGCGTCGAGCAGGTGATCGTCAACCTGATCAACAACGCCCTGCGCTACGGCGGCGGCAAGCCGGTCGACGTGCGCCTGCACGCCGACAGCCAGAACGCCCGCATCGAAGTGATCGACCAGGGCGTCGGCATCCCCGAAGAAGTGCTGCCGAAGATTTTCGAGCCCTTCGAACGCGGCAAGATGGAAGGCATGCCGGCCGGCCTTGGACTGGGCCTCTACATCTCGCGCCAGCTCGCCGAAGCCCACGGCGGCACCCTGACCTGCCGCAGCAAGCCCAACGAAGGCGCCACATTCATCTTCACGTTGCCGCGCGCCGACGAAGTTTCCACTTCAGGGTCGGGAACCAGCACGGACATTTTGCCTTTGCCAGCGAGTTGTGCCTAGAATGTCTCCATGAAACGAGACTTGCTCAGGGAACGCAGGGAATGGCTACTGCGGCGCAATTGCTCATTGTCGCCCCAGCAGATGGGGATGGCTTACGCCCTGATGTGCCTGTTCTCGTTTGCGGTCGCGACAGGCTTCGTGATGGTTGGCATGTGGCAGGTGCTGCTGTTCACCGTGCTGGAGATGTCAGCCGTTGCAGCCGCCTTCCTCTACTACGCCCGCCATGCCACGGACTATGAACACATCGTGCTCGCCAACGGCAAGCTGCTGGTGGAACAAGTCTCCGCCGGCAAGATGAGCGTGACCCAGCTCGAACTCTACTTCCTCCGGCTGCAAATGCCCGCCCGCTACGGCGACCTGATTCACCTTGAATCGAATGGCGTTGCCATCGATATCGGCTACTTCGCCACCGACCCGCGCCGCCGCGCGCTGGCCCAGGAGCTGCGCGCGGAAGTGCAGGGCGGCTTGTTCAGCAATTAGAAGCGGTAGCCTACGCCCACGCCGAACAGCACCGGGTCAACCTTGACCTTGCTGACTTTGGTGCCGGCAACCAGCACGTCGCTGCGGATCTGCACTTTCTTGACGTCCACGTTGATCGACCAGTTCTTGTCCAGCTTGTAGTCCAGGCCAGCCTGCAGGGCCAGGCCGAAGCTGTCATGTTCCAGGCTGCCCTGGCCGTCCAGGATCTTGTTCTTCGAGAAGGTGGTCCAGTTCACACCCACGCCGACGTAAGGGCTGACCTGGGAGGACGGGGTGAAGTGGTACTGCGCCAGCAGGGTAGGCGGCAGGTGCTTGAAGGTACCGACGGACTGGCCATCGACGTAGACGTCATGCTTTTGCGGGTAAGTCAACACCAGCTCGGTCGAAATATTCGGGGTGAAGAAGTAGGAGATATCCACTTCCGGAATGGTCTTGCTGCTCACGGTGATCAGGTCGGATGGGCCGACGCCGCCAATCGGGTCGGACTTGTCTGCAGGGTTGATGTGCACGGCACGTGCGCGTACCTGCCAAGGCGTTTCCTGTGCCATTGCACCCAGCGCCACGCCACCCAGGACAACTGCCAAAATCGCTTTCTTCATTTCACTACCTCTTTCGTGTGGTCATTGAGATTCGGTAGGACCAAGTCTATTGATGCGTCGCAGCAAAATCTTTGACCTAAGTCAAAATTGCCCAAACGAATACGCGATAGCCAAATCGGAGTAATATTTCGCGAGTTCACATCCCACCTATTCCCCCGGAGGCAGGAAATGAAATTGCACGTCAATGGCCAGGTACGCGAGTTCGAGGCCGAAGAAGATACGCCGCTGTTGTGGGTGATCCGCGAACAGCTTGGACTCACCGGCACCAAATACGGCTGCGGCGTGGCGCAATGCGGCGCGTGCACCGTGCACATTGACGGCGAACCGACGCGCAGTTGCGTGCGTCCGGTCTCCACCGTGACGGCCGACCAGAAGATCGTCACCATCGAAGGCCTGAGCCTGGACGGCAGCCACCCGGTGCAGAAAGCCTGGGCTGCGCTGGACGTGCCGCAATGCGGCTTCTGCCAGTCCGGCATGATCATGGCCGCCGCCGCCCTGCTGAAACAGAAGAAGAATCCGACCGACGCCGACATCGACGCAGCCATGACCAACATCTGCCGCTGCGGCACGTACAACCGCGTGCGCAAGGCGATCCACGTGATCGCCAAGGGCGGCGACGTGAAGACCGCAGGCCTGGACATCGTGGAAGGGAGCAAAGCATGAGCATGATGACTCGCCGCGGCTTCATCGGCCGCTCGCTGGGCGCCACTGCAGGCCTGATGTTCGGATTCCATATCCCGTTCGCAGAAGCGCAGCAGGCGCCTGCCGCCGCTGCACCAGACGCGCCAGAGATCAACGCCTGGGTCGTTGTCAAGCCTGACGACACCATCGTGGTCCGCATCGCCCGCTCCGAAATGGGCCAGGGCACGCTGACCGGCCTCGCGCAACTGGTGGTGGAAGAACTGGACGGCGACTGGAGCAAGGTCACCACCGAGTACCCGTCGCCAGGCCGCCAGCTCGCGCGCAACCGCGTGTGGGGCAGCTTCTCCACCGGCGGCAGCCGCGGCGTGCGCGAATCGCACGAATACGTCCGCAAGGGCGGCGCCGCAGCGCGCATGATGCTGGTGCAGGCCGCAGCGGCCCAATGGGGCGTGCCCGCCGCCGAATGCGTGGCCGCGAAAAGCGTGATCACGCACACGCCATCCGGCCGCACGCTCACCTACGGCAAGGTCGCCGACGCTGCCGGCAAGCTGCAAGCCCCGGCTGCTGCCGACATCAAGCTGAAAGACCCGAAAGACTGGAAGCTTGCCGGCAAGCGCCTGGCGCGCCTGGACACGGTCGACAAGACCACCGGCAAGCAAGTCTACGGCATGGACTTCAAGCTGCCCGGCATGCTGAACGCAGCGATCAAGGATTGCCCGCATTTCGGCGGCAAGGTAAAGAGCTTCGACGCCGCAGCCATCGCCAGCAAGCCCGGCGTGAAGAAGGTGCTGCAGGTTGGTGACAGCGCAGTCGCCGTGGTGGCCGACACCTGGTGGCGCGCCCGCAGCGCGCTCGACGCCTTGCCGATCGAATGGGACAAGGGCCCCAACGCCGGCATGAACAGCAAGGACACGGCCGCCTGGATCAAGGCCGGCCTGGATGCGCCTGAAGCGGCAGTCGGCAACAGTAACGGCGACGCCAAAGCCGCCCTGGCCAGCGCGCACCGCAAGATCGAAGCCGTCTACAGCTACCCGCACCAGAACCACGCCACGATGGAGGTGATGAACGCCACCGCCGTGTGGACGCCTGAGCGCTGCGACGTCTGGACCCCGACGCAGAATGGCGAAGCCGCCCTGGCCGCAACCAGCGAAGCCGCCGGCCTGCCGCAGTCCAAATGCGACGTGACCAAGCTGCACCTCGGCGGCGGCTTCGGCCGGCGCGGCGCCACGCACGACTGGGTCACCCAGGTCGTGAAGATCGCCAAGGAAATGCCCGGCACCCCGGTCAAATTGATCTGGACCCGCGAAGAAGACATGCAGCACGGCCGCTACCACCCGGTCACGCAGTGCAAACTGACCGCCGGCCTGGATGCAAAAGGCGAGGTCACCGCGCTGCACATGCGCATCGCCGGCCAATCGATCCTCGCCGCGCTGTTCCCGCAGAACGTCAAGGACGGCAAGGACCCCGCGGTGTTCCAGGGCCTGAACCCGCCCGGCCCCGAAGCCTCGTTCGGCTACACCATCCCGAACCTGCTGATCGACCACGCCATGCGCAACCCTGCCGTGCCGCCAGGCTTCTGGCGCGGCGTGAACCTGAACCAGAACACGATCTACGTCGAATGCTTCCTCGACGAAATCGCCCACGCCACGAAACAGGACCCGCTGGCCCTGCGCCGCAAGCTGATGAAGGACAGCCCCAAGCACCTGGCCGTGTTGAACGCAGTGGCGGAAAAGGCTGGCTGGTCCAAGCCCCCGAAGAAAGGCATCTACCGCGGCATCGCCCAGACCATGGGCTTCGGCAGCTACGTCGCCGCCGTGGCGGAAGTCTCGGTCAGCAAAGACGGCAAGCTGAAGATCCACCGCATCGTCGCCGCCACCGACCCCGGCCACGCAGTGAACCCGCAGCAGATCGAAGCCCAGGTCGAAGGCAGCTTCGTCTACGGCCTGAGCGCAGCGCTCTACGGCGAAATCACCATCAAGGACGGGGCAGCCGAGCAAACCAACTTCGACACCTACAATGTGCTGAAGATGGACGAAATGCCAAAAGTCGAAACGGTCGTCATGCCAAGCGGCGGCTTCTGGGGCGGAGTAGGCGAACCAACGATTGCCGTCGCCGCCCCCGCAGTCCTGAACGCCATCTTCGCCGCCACCGGCAAGCGCATCCGCGACCTCCCGCTAAAGAACCACAGCCTGAAAAGAGCGTAAGAGCAGGCGATAACATGCCGCCAGCCCGCAGCCGCCGCGCAGACAGGGTCAGACCCTTGGGTCTGACCCCGGTTTACCGGTTTTTGCTGCCAGCCCTCCTAACGCTAGCCACGGCCCAAGCCCAAGAAGGCAACGCAACAACCGGCCGCGCCATCGTAGCCAACCGCCAGCTAGGCCTCTGCCTCCTCTGCCACCCCGCCCCCATCCCCGAAGAAAAATTCCAAGGCAACCTGGCCCCCGACCTGGCAGGCGTCGGCACCCGCTACACCCCCGCCCAGCTCCGCCAGCGCATAATGGACAGCAGCGAACTCAACCCCAGCACCATCATGCCCGCATACCGCAAAACCACCGGCCTCACGCGAGTAGCCCCCGCATACCGCGACAAGCCAATCTTCACCGAACAGCAAGTAGAAGACGTCGTCGCCTATCTCAGCACCCTGCGCGAGGCCGCCAAATGACCACCCGCCGCCAGTTGATCGCCGCACTGCCCCTACTAGCCCTGGTCCGCCCCGCAGCCGCCACCCCAGAAGAACAGAAAGCAGCCATCGCCACCTACACCAGCAACGCCCAGATCAAGCGCGGCAAGGTAACGATCGACATCGCCCAACTGATCGACAACGGCAACGCAGTTCCCATCACCATCCGCGTTGACAGCCCGATGACCGAGCAAGAGCACGTCACCGACATCGCCATTTTCAACGAAAAGAACCCCTTGCCCGACGTCGTCCGCTTCAAGCTGACGCCATTAGCCGGCAAGCCCGAAATCAGCACCCGTATCCGCCTCGCCACCAGCCAGACCCTCACCGCGCTGGCCCGCACCAGCGACGGCCAATGGTGGCAGCAGACAGTCGACGTCATCGTCGCGCTTGCCGCCTGCGTAGAAGGCGAGGCAATCTGACATGGCCAGCGCCCTGATCCACATGCCCGCGAGCGCCAAGCCCGGCGAAATCATCGATGTGCGCGCCCTGATCGCCCACACGATGGAAACCGGCTTCCGCCCCGGCCCCGACGGCAAGCCCCTCCCGCGCGACATCATCCGCAAATTCGAATGCCGCTACAACGGCAAGCTGGTCATAAGCGCCGAGCTCCACCCCGCCATGAGCGCCAACCCCTACATCGCCTTCTACATCAAAGCGACCACAAACGGCCCGTTGGAATTCACCTGGACCGGCGACAACGGCTTCACCCAAACCGAACAAAAGCAGCTGCTGGTGCAAGCATGAAACTGCAATTCGCGCTCCTGCTAGCCCTGATCGCCACCACCGCAGCCAGCGCAGACAGTGTCAGACCCCATGGGTCTGACACTGGTTTACCGGTTTTAAAGGAGCGCAAATCCGGCACCGAATACATGTCCCCCGCCACGCAACAAATGCAACGCGACGACACCCAAAACCCCGCCATGCTCTGGGTCGCCAACGGCCAAGCCCTCTGGACCACCGCCCCGGTAGAAGGCAACGGCAAATCCTGCGCCACCTGCCACACCGACGCCAGCACCACCATGCGCGGCGCCGCCACAAAATTCCCCCGCTTCAGCAAGCCGGCCGGCAAAGTCATCACCCTCTCCGGCCAGATCAACCAATGCCGCACCGGCGCCCTGCAAGCACCGCCGCTAAAGCCCGAATCCGCCGACCTGCTGGCACTGGAAACCTACATCGCCCTGCAAAGCCGCGGCCTCCCATTAACGCCAGCAAGCGACAACGAAACCAGGCAAGCCGCGAAACGAGGCGAGAAACTCTTCACCACCCGCATCGGCCAGTTGAACCTGAGCTGCGCCCAATGCCACGACAACAACGCCGGCAAACGCCTGGCCGGCGCCCCGATCCCCCAAGGCCACGCCAACGCCTACCCCATCTACCGCCTTGAATGGCAAGGCGTAGGGAGCCTGCAGCGTCGCCTGCGCAACTGCATGAGCGGCGTAAGAGCCGAAGTCCCACCCTACGGCGCCCCCGACCTGGTAGACCTTGAAGCCTACCTCGCCCTGCGTGCTCAAGGCATGCCATTGGAAACCCCAGGAGTCCGACCATGAAGACAATCGCCGCCCTGGCGCTCGCGCTGTCCGCCACGCTCCCCGCTACCGCCGCAGATACCATCCAGCCCGGCCCGCGCCTCGCCGCAAGCTGCGCCGGCTGCCACGGCACCAACGGCGCCACCCAGGGCAACGCATTGCCCCCTTTGGCAGGCCAGCCCAAAGACCAGCTCCTGGCCGCGCTCAAAGACTTCAAGGCCGGCAAACGCCCCGCCACCATCATGACCCAGCTCGCCAAGGGTTACACTGACGAACAATTGGAAATCATCGCGGCCTACTTCGCCGCCCAGAAAAAATAGAATGCGATTCAACCTGTTCCCAGGCTTGCTTGCGGCCACCCTGGCCATGGCGACGCTGGACGCCAGCGCCCAGCACATCCCCTTACAGCACTTCGAGCAAAGCGAAGGCCTGGGCAACCTCTCGGTCACGGCCCTGGCCCAGGACGCCAGCGGCTACATTTGGGTGGGAACCGAAAATGGCCTGTTCCGCTACAACGGCGCCGGCTTCACCCGCTACGGCAACGTACAGGGAATGGTGGACACCGCCGTCACCGCGCTGCATGGCGCCAGCACAGGCACGATATGGGTCGGCTACCGCGACAACCTGTTCCGCATGGACCGTGGCCGCCTGGTTCCCGTCCTATGGAATGGGGAGAAGCTGCCCGTCTGGCCATTCCAGCCCATGGCCGAAGGCGCCAACGGCGAACTCCTGCTGGCAAGCGAGGGCCGCCTGCTGGCCATTGCCGCAAAAGGCGAGCAGGCCAGCATCCGCATGGTCTTCGACGAGGCAACGCTGAAGGCCCACCCCGAACTGCAGGCAGTGCGCAGCGTCCATGCCGACAGCAAAGGCACCTTGTGGCTGGCCTGCGACCAATCGCTATGCCAGGCCAGCGAAGGCCGCATACGCATCCTGGGCGAGGCCGACGGCCTGCCACGCGACGAATGGAGCAGCATCGCCATCGACAAGGACGGCAACCTGTGGACCCGCAGCGCCCAGCGCATCTTCGTGCTGCCAAAAGGCGCCGCCCGCTTCGAAGACCGCACGCCCTCGCAAGTCCCGATGCGCAAGCACATGCTGCGCAGCGAACTGCATGTCGACGACAGCGGCAACGTGCTGACCAACGCCGACGCCGGCCTGCTGCGCTGGCGTCAGGACCGCTGGGAAAGCTTCGGCAAGGAAAACGGCCTGGCTGCCGGCGGCGGAGTTACCGCCATCCTGCGCGACCACAGCCAGGGTGCGTGGCTGGCAACGCGCGGCCGCGGCCTGCAGCACTGGCTGGGCTACGGCAACTGGGAAAACTGGACCGCGCAGCAAGGCCTTCCGGACGACGTGATCATCTCCGCGCGGCGCGACAAGCAAGGCGTGCTGCACATCGGCACCCGCTCCGGCCACGCTACGATGGCGCCCGGAGCAAACAAGTTCACCACACCGCCCACGCCGCCGGCGCTGGCGGACCAGCAATGGTCCAGCATGGACTTCGACCGCAGCGGCAGGCTGTGGGCCGGCAGCTATTCCGGCATGCTGATGCGCTACCTGCCCGATAGCGGCAAGACCGAGCTGGTGGCCAGGCTGCCCTTCATCGCGCAGGTACTGGCCGACCGCTACGACCAGATGTGGCTCGCCACATGGAAAGGCGTCTACGTCCTGCCCGCCAACGCGCCCGCCGGCACGCAGCCGCAATTCGTGAAAATGCCCGAAGCGCCGGGGCGCCATGCCGAAAACCCGATCGGCGCTGGCTGCATTGACCAGCAAGGCGGCCTATGGCTCCCCAGCGTGACCGACCTGCTGCATTACGACGGCAAGGCCTGGAAAGTGCTGCGCTTCGGCGAAGCGATGGGCAACGCCACCTTCGACGTGGTTACCTGTTCCCGCGACGGCAAGCTGTGGGCTTCCGCCGGCGGATTCCTATGGCAGATTACGGCACAAGACAAGCCAACCGCCACCCGCATTGAAGCACCCGTGCTGCGCGAACGCAGCGTCTACACCATGGCCGAAGACAGCCGCGGCTGGCTCTGGGTCGCCACCGGCGCCGGCATGGCAGTCTGGAACCGCGAGCGCTGGCGCGTGCTGAACCAGACCAACGGCCTGGCATGGAACGACTTGAACGGCAATGGCTTCTACGAAGACCAGGACGGCTCGATGTGGATCATCACCAGTAACGGCCTGTCCCACCTGCTGCATCCCCAAACCCTGTTCGACGGCGGCGCGCCGCCCGTCGTGATTGAAGAAGCCCGGCGTGGCAGCACCACGCTGGCCCCGGGCACGGCCCGCCTGCCATGGTCGCGCGAACCGCTGGTGTTCCGCCTGGCCAGCCTGCAATTCGAAGGAAGGCAGGGACTGCACTACCGCTACCGCCTGGCCGGCCTGGAAGACCAATGGAACGACTCGGCCCAGCCAGAGATGCGCTACGCAGCGCTGCCAGGCGGCGACTACCGCTTCCAGGCGATCGCCGTGGACGCTGACAGCGGCACGCAGTCCGAACCCGCCGAACTCGCCTTCTCGATTGCCCCGCCATGGTGGCGCAGCTACCCCTTCTACGCGCTGTGTGCCGCCGGCGTGATGCTCGGCTTCTTCCTGTTCCACCGCATGCGCCTGCTGGTCCACAAACGCCGCGAAGCGGAACTGGAAGTGATGGTGCAAGAGCGCACCCGCGCCCTGGAAGAAGCGCAGGAAGCACTGCGCGTCCGCGCGCTGAAGGACGCCCTCACGCGCACCTGGAACCGCGGCGCAATGATGGAGATCCTCGAACGCGAAATGGGCAAATGCCAGCGCACCGGCGAAGGCTTCGTGCTGGTCCTGCTCGACCTGGACAAATTCAAGAGCATCAACGATACGTATGGCCACCTGGCCGGCGATGCCGTGCTGGTGGAAACCGCCCGCCGCCTGACCGCCACCGTGCGCAGCTACGACTCCGTGGGCCGCTACGGCGGCGAAGAATTCCTCGTGCTGCTGCCAGGCCTTTCGCTTCCTGCCGGCGCAAACCGCATCGAAGCCCTGCGCCAGGCAATCCGCAGCGCGCCGGTAGACATTGGCGCCGAAGCCGGCCTGACCGTGACGGCCAGCTTCGGCGTCGTGGCCTTCACGCCGCATACTCCGGCCGCCGCTACCGACTTGCTGCACCAGGCAGACCTGGCCCTGTACCGCTCCAAACACGAAGGCCGCGACCGCATCAGCTACGCGGACGAGGCAATGCAAACCTGATCAAGGAGGCATCATGGATCGTCGAACATTTGTGCAGGCAGCGGCCGTCCTCGCCGCCACCACCGGCTGCGCCAGCATCGGCGGCCGTGCCCAGCCCCATGTAGTGGTGGTAGGCGGCGGCTACGGCGGCGCCACGGCCGCCAAATACCTGCGCCTGTGGAGCCAGGGCAGCATCGACGTCACGCTGATCGAACCGAACGCCAGCTTCGTCAGCTGCCCGCTCTCCAACCTGGTGCTGGGCGGCTCGCGCAAGCTGCAGGACCTGACCCGCAGCTACGACGACTTGCAGCGCAAGCACGGCGTAAAGATCCTGCACGACAGCGCCTCCAGCATCGACCCCGAAAAGCGCACCATCAAGCTGCTGAGCGGCGAAGTGCTCACCTACGACCGCCTGATCCTCAGCCCCGGCATTGAATTCCTGTGGAGCGAACTGCCCGGCATGAGCGTGGAAGGCGCACAGGACAAGATCCTGCACGCCTGGAAAGCCGGCCCGCAAACCACAGCCCTGCGCGCCCAGCTCGAAGCCATGCACGACGGCGGTGTGTTCGCCATGACCGTGCCGCCCGCGCCATACCGCTGCCCACCCGGCCCCTACGAACGCGTATGCCAGGTGGCCCACTACTTCAGCCAGCACAAGCCGAAATCCAAGGTCCTGCTGCTGGACGCCAACGAGGACGTGGTCAGCAAAGGCCCGCTGTTCAAGAAGGTATGGAAAGAACGCTACGCCAGCATCATCGAATACCGCCCCAGCTTCAAGACGGTCGACGTGGACGTAGGCACCCGCACCGCCGTCTCCGAACTGGGCGACAAGGTCAAGGCCGACGTGCTGAACGTGGTGCCGCCGCACCGCGCCGGCGCCATCGCCGCGCAGACCGGTCTGGCCAACATGAACAAGCGCTGGTGCGAAGTCGACTTCATCACCTTTGAATCCACGCAAGCGAAGAACATCCACGTGATCGGCGACGCGATCCAGGTCTCCCCGCTGATGCCCAAGTCCGGCCACATGGCCAACCAGCACGCAAAGGTCTGCGCCGCCGCGGTAGTCGACCTGCTAAGCGGCCGCGCTCCCGACCAGGCGCCGCTGCTGACGAACACCTGCTACAGCTATGTAAGCGACAAAGAAGTGATCCACGTCGCCAGCGTGCACGCTTACAACGCCGAAAAGAAAACGCTGCTCACGGTTCCAGGCAGCGGCGGCGTGAGCCCCGGCCCCAGCGAACTCGAAGCCCACTACGCCAACAGCTGGGCCCAGAACATCTGGAGCGACATACTTTCATAAGCGCCGCCCGCCGGACCTTTGTTTCACCTCAAACGCTGGCGAAGTCTTGAGTGCCACCATTAGCAGGGAACCCCCTGACTAATGGTGAGCACATGCCCAAACCACAATCCGCTACGCAGCACGGCCCCAACCTCTGGCATTTCTCCGCCCTGGTCTGGGGCACGTCGCTCCTGTTGCTGTCGCTGTTTGCGATGCCAATCAGCGTCAACCCGCTCGGCATGCGACTGCAACTGTGCCTGACGACGGCCCACCTGGCAGGTGTGTTTTACATGTGGCGCCTTGCAAGGCGCGGCAACCCTGAACGCCTGATGGACATCGCCGTCATCACGCTGGTCTTCATCTACATCGTCCCGCTCTGCATGCTTGCCGCGCCCGTGATTGTGCTCGCGGCCTACGCCATGCCAGCAGACGCCTGGCAGACGGTCATTGCGGCAATGACCGCCTGTGCCGCCGTCCTCGCGCTGGTGCGTCTCTGGAGTACCGCGACCGACAAGGACATCGGCCACCGCTTCGAAACAACCCTTGCCGAGCAACTGAAAGGCGACGCCATCACCACCAGTTCGCTCAGCACCTTGCTCAACTACGTAGGCCGCCAAGCCACCCAGCCAAGCCGCATCGACGGTTGGACGATGATCGCCGCCATCACCGCCGGCGCACCCATCCTCACGGCCAGCATCGACTATGACCGCGCCAGCAGCAGCCTCGCGCTGTGCGCCCTTGCCACAACGCCCATGGCCATGCATGCCTTCTCGCGCATGGTGGTGCACGCCTACCTGTGGATCTTCCGCCTGCACCGCTTCGAACGCGAGGCGGGCGTGAAGATCGTCGTCAACCTGCGCAGCCGGAGCTAACCATGGTCACACTTCTGCACCACTACGAGCAACAGCTGGGCCGCCTGCGCCAGGCAACACGCCAATATGCCGATGCCCACCCCGCCACCGCAGCCGCCCTTGAACTGGGGGGAGACACCAGCACCGACCCCGAAGTGGAGCGCCTGCTGCAGTCAGTCGCGCTGCTCAACGCCAGCATGCAGCAGATGATCGAAGACGGCCGCAGCGACTGCCACAAAGCCCTGCTGCAAACGCTGCAGCCGCACTACCTGCGCGCCATCCCCGCCTGCGGGATTATCCAGGTCGACACATCCGCCGCGCGCCCCAACGAGATCAGCACGGTCAGCCGCCTGCCCCGCGGAACAATTCTGCGCGCAGAAGCCAGCAAATTCTTCATCACCAGCGAAGTCTGCATCGCCCCCATTTCCATCGCCAGCGCAAAGTTCCGGCCAACGCTCGACCTGCCCGCAACACTGCGCCTTCCAGGCGAAGCCACCTCCGCACTGTGCATCAGCCTCGAGGCCACTTCCAGCAGCGCCACCTTCGACCAGCCGCCCTTGGCCATGCTCCGGCTATGCGTAGACGGCGAGCCAGACATGCGCGCCGGCCTGCTGGACGCCATCCTGATGCACAGCCAATGCGTCTGCCTCGAGGCCGGCGGCAGCTGGCGCGTATTAGCGCATTCGCCCTTCACCGCAGCCGCCACCAGCAACGAAGACTCCCTCCTGCCACGCCACCCCGGCCAGCAAGTCCCACGGCTGCTGACAGAATTCTTCCACCTGCCGCAAAAATTCGATTTCATCGGCCTCGACCTGCATGCGATCTCGGCCTGCTGTCCGCCCGGCTGCAAGCGCATTACCCTGCACATCGTCCTCCCGGCATGCGACCCGCGTCTGCGCCACGCCAGCGCCACAAACTTCCGCCTCTCCTGCGCCCCGGTCATCAACCTTTTTCCGCAGGCCGCAACCCCAATCCGCATGGATGGCCGCAGCGAAGCCTACCCAGTCACGCCAAGCCAGTCAGGCTTGGTCATCTACAGCATCGACAAGGTCTCGCTCATGAGCCGCAACGGCGACCGCGTGCTGCCACCGTTCCACGGCAACGCTCACACGGACCCTGGCCCCTACTGGCAACTGGACGAGAGCGAAGGATTTGCGCTGAATTTCGTAGACCGCGAGCAGCGCCCCGCGAGACTGGAAACAGGAACGGTCTCCGTGCAGCTGACCTGCACGAACGCTGAACTTTCACGTTCCGCCTCCCGCCTGACAACCGAAGCCAGCGTCGGCAGCTTCCCCATCCGATTCATGCACTCCCCAACCGCCTCGCGCCGCCTCCCCAGCCCAAGCGCTGTATGCGACAGTCTCTACGCCGAAGACACCACGCTGCCAGCCGTGCGCAAGCTATTACAACTCCACGGCTGCCCCTACACCGAACACCTGAAAAGCCTTTCCGCCAAACCCTCCACAGCCTGGCTGAACCACCCCATGGGCCGAATCCACATGCACGGCACCGAGTTCACCCTGCTGGTCGACCAGGCCGCCCTGCGCACCCACAGCATCCACATGCTCGCCGAAATCCTCCTTGCCGCCCTGGCCGACAAGCTGCGCGAAAACCGCTTCGCCCACCTCCGGATCGCCAGCGAAATTGGCCAGGTGCTATGCGAAGTAGGCCCCCGTGTCGGAACGCGCCCGCTCGCGTGAATCAGCTATAGACCTGCCACGGCCACTCCAACTCGTCTTCACCGTTAGACCTGCGCTGCACTATCTCGCTGGATAGCTTGTCATCGATGGCCGCAACGAGTTCCCGATAATGCGCCACCTGCGCATCCGGCTGCGGCAGGCGCAGGTCGATAGACCGCTGCTCCCTGCACGACATCATCCTCGCCCGCTCCGCCAGCACAGCAGACTGGTTGAAGAGCCAGTACAGGAAGCGTTGCGCCTCCACAGCATCCTCCCAGATCTCGCCATAAGAACCGAGGTACAGCTTGGCCAGCGGCGGCTTCTCATTTGCCCAGAAATGCATGACGGGATAAGGATTCGGCTGGTAGCCGTAGAAGATCATCTCAGCGATGTAGGGATTGATCGCAATGCCGCGCCGGAATGCCGTCGCCGCCTCAACCAGCCTTTCCTGCCGAAAGAGACTGAAGCCAAGCTCATAGAAATAGGGCGAATACTCGTCTCCGTGCTCGACAAACCACGCATGCGCCTGATCGTGCTCACCCGCCCGCAGCAAAACGTGGCCGATCACAAAACGAACACCGCAACTATCGTCCGGATCCGCACGCTGGATCAACTTGCACCAGCCGGCTGCCTTCTCGTACTTCTTCTCGGCGATGTAACAAAGCAGGATAGTCTTCAACAACGCCAGGTAAGGCCGGTTCCCATCGTGGTGCCAAGGGAAGGCCCCAGCGAAATCGTCAGGAATCAAGCCATGCACGGCCCGGATCCCGCTCACCGCAGTCTCCAGCGCCTTCGCGTGCTTGCGTTTTGAAAAATGGATCGTAGCGAGGATATGGTAGGGCCGCAGCAACTGCCGACAATCGCGGATCGTGGATTCGCAAATGGCCGCCATGCGCCTTTGATGTATCAGCCCATCATCGAAAGCGTCGACCAGCCGGTCGAATTTATCGGACGTCTCCTGCGAGCCTGGCGCAGTAAAGACGAACGCCCCGGACTTGTCTGCAATGACCTTGAACTCCATGGTTGCCTCCCCCAATCTGGCGTGAATCCGATTGTAGGCAGCGGCAGCAGGCGCAGGCTTTGAGAACGATCAACGGTGCGGCAGGAAAACACAAGCCCTGTTATGGTTTGCCTTTTTGATAATTTCTGGATGCAATGGAAGAAGAAGTAGTCATCAAGCGTCACCCTATAACGGCCGGCATCATCGGAATCGTCACAGTGGTGTATTCGTTCATCGTCTTTGTCCTGGTCTTGCTCAACACCGACATGTTCAGCTATGGCGTGATGTATGGCCTGGTTGCAGTCGCCCCGTTCCTGCTGGTATTCGGCGCAGTTGGTGGAGCGCTGTTCTTCCGAAGCCACTCACTTGTCCACCAATTCTGGCTGGCGCCAGCGTTGTTCGTTCTTTACTTTGCAGTGCTTAGCGCTGCAACCACCAGCTCGTTCGCCTGACTGGCAATGATCGAATTCACCTGGACCTACCTCCAGATCCTGGAGATCGTAAGAGCACCGCTAACCGTCATGGCAGCCGGCATCTTCGCAGTAATGCTGCAGATTCAGCTGGTTCAGCGTCAGCCGCCTTTGCGTTGGCTGGCGATGCTGAACCACGCAATACTCCTGCAGTTCGCAGCCGTGATCGTGGCATGGCTCCTGAAAGGTTTGCAGTACGACCGGGATTACTACTACTTCATTTTCGACTTCTTCCTCATCACCTGGACGTCGCTACCGTTCTTCGTGCTGACATCGCTGCTGCCACTGGCCATGCGGCTGCGCCAGCGCAAACTCAATTCACGGTGAACGTCCTGCTGGTCCCCGTCAAGCCATAGATGGCGCCATTCCAGCCGTTCTTGTAATCGCCGTAATGCCGGATGCGATACTGCCCGGCCGCCGCATCGGCAGGAATGGTCCACCCGATCACCGCCTGCGAAGTACCCCACACCTGATCGATCCTCACCCAGCGATAAGTAGTATTCCAGTCCCCATCCACCGCCACGGTACGCCACGCCGCGCCATCCCAACGCTGCACCTCAAGGAAGGTACCGTTAAGCCGCAGGTTGTTCTTGGGATGCCCCGTCCAGAACGAAACCTCCACCCGCTGGCCGCGTGAATAGCTCGCATTCGCCTGCTGCACCACATCGCCAAAGCTCTTGAAGATCGGCGTGTTATCCAGCACCACGCCTGTCTGGAACGACATCTGGTTGCCGCTCAAATCCCGCACCGGCGCGCTGCCGCCAACCGCCGTGCCCTGCCTTAGCGCCGTCGCCAGCTCATGGAAGCTTTGCTGGTAAGCCCCCAGCGTCCACTTGCCGAAATGCGTGGAAGCGCCCTCGTAATGCTGCGCATCATATTCCTCCGGCGTGGTGACATAGCCCGAATAGGCATTCGCATAGCCGGCAAACACCAGGTACCGCACATCTGGCCCCAAGGCCGCGCGGACGGTATCGCGCACGCGCCGCCCCGACATGATGGTGAACTCTCCCGGCGCCGCAATGATCGCCAGCTGCCCAATGCGCACGATTGAAACCGGCAGCACCTCCGGCGACCAGGGGAAGGGCGCCTGTGTACCCGTCGACAGCAACACCGGCTTCACGCCATGGCAATCGCGCACCCACTGCGGCGCCGGCGTGATGATACCGCCCAGCGCCTGGAAGAACGGATTGCCCGCCAGGTCGCCCTCGTTGAAGCCATCCAGCCCACGCCCATCTTCCGTGCCCGCAGCAAATGCAGTGCCGATAGCGGCCGGACAAGTGCTGCGCGCCACCCCATCCGCAAATGGCGCCGCCACCGTCACGCGCGAAAAGTCGATATAGCGCTGCCGGTAATCCACCGGCCCCGCCAACGTCTCCAGCGCCCCGTTATAGATGGACAGCGCCTTCTGCAACTGCCGCTCGCCGATGATGCGCGTGTTATCGAGTTCACTGGCCGTGGGACCGGTGCCATCCAGGTTCAGGTTCGGCGTCATGTCGCCCGCATTCGACTGCGCAAAGGCCGCCACGAAATCGCCATCCGAGTTATAGCGCACGCCCTTCAGGTCGTGCTCCCAGCGCCACTCCGCATAGCCCTTGTTATCCGGCGTGATCAACCGGTTCATCGGCGTCATCGACACGCCATGCGTAGCGAACCAGCTGATCACGCCCACATCGTTGCCGCCCTGGCGGAAGCGCAGCACCGTCATCTCCGGATCGATATGGCGCCCCCAGCGATCGCGCTCCGCCTGCGGATTGCGCAGGTAGGCCGGCAGCGAACGGTTATTGCTCGCATCCGTCAGCTCGCCCTTGCCGATAGCGATGCTGCCCGGCTTCAGGTCGCGATGCGCCTTGTCGATCGCCGCCACAATGCCGCTGACAATCGCATCGAAGGTGCGCGGGTTGAAACCGTAGGTAGTGAAGTTGTACAGCGCGTAGTGCGAAAAGCCGCCCGGCCCGCCGTGCGTATGCGTGGCGGACAGGATCACGTTCTCCGCCGAATACAGGCTGCCATACCGCGCCTGCAACTGCCGCAGCACCGCCTGCTGCACGCCCTGGAACACCATGCCCAGGTCATTATTGACGAAGACCATGCGCTTGCCGCTGGCCTGGTCCACCACGATGAAAGCCCGCGCCCGCTGCCGCATGTGGATGCCCGCAGACACTTGCGAGGTCGAGCCATACCCCATCATGCCCACTTCCGCCGCCTCGCCCGTGATGTCGGACATCCCGCGTCCGACGAGGAAAGGATCTGCATATGCCGCACTACAAACCACGCTTGCGCCCAACAGAGAAACCAGGCGCACGAACCGAATGAGCTTCGTCATGACCGTCCCCTTTGCCGCTGCTGTTTGAAAAACGACGAACTGAAAGAATAACAGTGTTTTTAGGGGGCGCCGATAGGGGCTAGCATAAACGAGACACTATCAGGTGGCGATCAGTTCTTTAGCGTCTGCGGCTACTTGCCACAGGTGTTGAGCCGGCCCCTTCTCACTCGACGCCACGTTCGAAGGAGAGGTCGTCTAGTTTGCTCTAGATCGTGGTGAGATGGACTATCAACGTCTAGAAGCGAGAGGGCGGCCGGTTTTGTAGACCAGATTCGCCCTCGCAAGGAAATCCATGGACCAGATTGGATGTTCCGGCTCAAAGGATTAGACAGTTTTGGACGCCTCGACATTGAATTTGGACTGCTTGGACAGTTGGTCATCAAATCGCGTTCTTCGATTCTCGGCGCGTACCCAGTAATCCTCGCCAGGAAAACGTAGCCAGACGAAGCGCCATGCATTGCGTCCTTTGGCGTGCCTATTAGCGAACTGCGATGGCGTCAGCGCGGCACCGTCGTCTGCCACGATTCGATCACCTACCACTTTGGCGAATTCGATTTCTTTGAAATAGCTGGTTCGCAAGCTAGTCCCTTCGGGAAGAAATATGTTCTTCCATTGATATCCACGTAAAGGTTGACCCCGCTCCCTTATAGCTAGCCGCTCCAGTTCAATCGTCAGCCAACGATTAACAAGTTCAGCAATGAATGCCTCAGTCTTCATTCCTGGACGCACGTCCATCAAGTAGAACTCTAGTTTCAGGAAATCATCCACTGGAATGTACACAGGCTGCTTTGCTTCGTATTCCATGATTCAACCCTTTCGAAAATGAGCTAAAGATTGGATCAAGGAATGGAAAAATAGTTCAATCTATATTTTCTCTGCCGTCTTCTGGACAACGCTAGATATTTGCAGCGCACTCTTGGATGGCACTAGACAGCGCCCATTTGAATCTGGACCTGGATGGACGCAAGAGGGGCTGATTAGACCGAATTGGAGTGCGGTAGGAATCGATCCCTGATGTTCATCGTTCACGACGTCGCCTTACGGCATAGGTTGCATCACAGGCCAGCGCTCCACGACTTTTCCACGTTCCATAACAACGATATCTCCAAATTGCTGCAACATCGCCTCGCTCTGCCGTGGCCGGAAGAACACGTAGTCATCTACTTTTAACTGCTGTGCCCCCGAACCAAGCAAGGCCTGCTGGTTCGACGAATTCCCATAAAGTCCGCTGGCTGCCAACCCTGCCGGCGACACTGGATCCGCCATCCAGTTGCCGCCATAAACAAAGTAGACGTGCTCCTGGTTTCTATCCCAAGCTCTCGCCGCATTGCCCAGCACCTCCACGCCAATCGGCATCTGGAACCGACGATCTGCCTTCAACACAGGTGTAGCGATAAAGGCTGCAGGCGCCAGGTCCTGCAGCAACTCAGTGTCAAAATCACTTGGCTTGACGAGCGCTGAGCCAAGGGCAATTTCATTTGCCGCGCCACGGCCATCGTGCAAACGGTAAGTTGGCGACCCGCCGGCATTGAGCACCAGCCCCTTCGCTTCGTCAGCAGACGGCAATCCCTGCGCAGCGATCCCAGCATACTCACGATAGATAGCCTTGGCTTGCTTCAAAGCGCTTTCACGCAAGCTCGCCAACGGCAGTTTGGCAACATGCGCGTCATACCCCATCATCCCAGCCAAATGCAGGCGCGGCTCTTCGCGCAAAATGGACAGCATCTGCTGCAGCATTTGCGGGCTATCCACACCTCCACGATGTAGGCCTACATCAATCTCCACGCTGACCCGCATATCCACCTTCCGCGAACGTGCCAGGTCGCGATACTGTGCCAGGCGCTCGGACGTATCCACTAGCCACTGCAGCTGCCGCTCCGGCTGGAACTGCCCACCCTGGAAGCTGCGATAGAACTCCGCCGCCGCCGCAACAGGCAAAGGCTTGCCCAGCAACAGGTCCACATCGCCGCGCTGCGCAGCAAGTTGCTGCAGATAGGGCAGGTTGAACACCATCAGCCGGCGCGTCTGCATAGTTTGCATCAGCAAGTCCAGCAGCGGCAGGCAGGGCAGGGATTTGGCAACCAGCCGCAAAGGTAAGCGCCCATCGATATTGCGCATCACCTGGCGCGCATTGGCCAGCAGTCGGTCGCGGTCAACTACCATTGTTGGCGTGGCGATGCCCGCCGCGCGCAAGGCCTGCGAAGCCCGCGCGAAATATTCCGCATGCGGCGCACCCTTGTCGCGCGGGCGCACAGCCAGCGCGGCCGCGCCAACCAGTCCAGCGCCAATCGCCGTGATCACCGCCCTTCGTTTTAGCGCCACCATCACGCCACCCCGAACAGCGAACGCAAATGCGGGTTCAGCATGCGGCCGTTGGGATCCATCTGCTGCCGCAATGCCAGGAAATCATTCCAGCGAGGATAGAGCGCCGCCAGTTCCTTTGCGCCCAGGCTATGCAACTTGCCCCAATGCGGCCGCCCGCCATGCTTGCGGAAGATAGGGCCCAGGTCGGACAGCAGGTAATCGTAAGCCTCCCCATGTGCCGCATGAACGGCGATGGAGCAGCTGTCCCGCTTGTGGAAGGGACTAAGCCAGGCATCATCCCCCTTCACAAAGCGGAACTCCATCGGGAAGAACACCTCATTGCGCTTCTCCAGCGCCGCGATCACCTCCCGCACGCAGGCAATGCCCGCCTCGCGCGGCACGTGGTATTCCGTCTCATTGAATCGCGTTGGGCGCACTGTGGAGAGCAGCTTCCACGAACGGTTCTTCGCTTCCTCGGTCAAGTCCGGATCGATCAGCTTGCCCGCCGTCCAGCGCCGCAAGTCCGGGAACCTGCCCAGCCAGTCGCGCAGCTTGCGCAAATCGCTCAGCATCTCCTCATCCTGCGCATGCGGTACCAGCACATCGCTTCCCTTGTACTCATCGTGCGCAATGGCTGCTGCATAGCCAGTGAAGGGCAGGTAATAGAACTCGAAATGCCGGTGCTTGGCCGCCAGTTCGCCCGCCTGCTCCAGAATTTCGCCCACTGGCCGCAGCCACACCTTGCGATGCAGGCTGAAGGAAGGTACCACCCGCACAGTCGCTTGCGTGATCACACCCAGGCTGCCGAGGGAAACGCGAGCTGCCGCCATCTGCTCCGGATGACGCTCCTGGTTCCAATCCACCACCTCGCCCTGCGGCGTGACCAGGCGCAGCGCCGTCACGTCCGCATGCATGGCCTGGATATTGGCGCCAGTACCGTGCGTGCCTGTGCTGATGGCGCCCGCCAGTGACTGCATGTCGATATCCGGCAGATTGCGCAAGGCGAAGCCCAGGGAATCCAGCTGGCGCGATACCATGGAAAGGCGCGTGCCCGCTTGCAGCGTGGTCGTCATTGTGGCCTTGTCGTGCGACAGTACGCCGTTCATGCGCTCAAGGGAAACGATCGTATCGTTGGTCGGCACCAGGGGAGTGAATGAGTGGCCCGCGCCAACACAGCGCACCGTGCCGGAGGCATTGCGCAGCAAGTCGGCCAGCGCCTGTTCGTCAGCCGGAGTGGCCAGCGACCTGGCCTGACACTGCTGCACTTCCGACCAGTTCTTCCAGCGGATGGGGCGCGGTTGCGCCAGAACGGCGGCTTGCGCGCGGTTTGCGAGTAGACCAGCCGCAGCAGCCATGGCCCCGGCTTTCAGGAACAGGCGGCGCTGCTTCATGTTCCGCTCCTTGCCATGAAGAGGGTGAGGGCGCGCAAGTCGTCTGCGCTGCAGTCATTGCACTGCCCCATGGCAGGCATGGCGTTGAAGCCATCGCTTGCGTGCCGTACCAACTGGTCGATGCCCTGATCCAGGCGCGGCTTCCAGTGCGGCGCAAAGCCCGCCAGCGGGGCACCACTGCCGTTACGCGCATGGCACGCCATGCACGAACGCTCATAGCGCTCCGCCAGCCGCGCATCGGCTGGCCGGGAAGTCTCAGCCCATTGAAGGTCGGCCGCAGCCGGTTCCTGTTTGGCAGCAGAGCAGGCACTCAGGCCCGCTAGCATTATCACCACGCCCAACAACGCTCGCATCGACTCCCCTTCTTCAAGTGGAACAACGTCGAATGAGGATAACGATGAACTTAGAAAAAAACAACGTTTTTGTTATGGGTGTGAACGGAATGCCAAAAAAACATGAGCCTCACGGGGCTATTGCAGACGGATGGCAGTATCAAATATCCAGGTGCGCCGAATTTCGATAACGTCGTATTGGCGCGCAAGGTTGGGCGGGAATGCCCCGTAGGGAGCATGTCTGGCCACCACGTTTCGTATTGCTTCGTCGATCGCCGGCACGCCGCTGGAAACGACAAACGTGACCTTCTCTACAGATCCGTCGGCACGAATCGCCAACGTCACCATAGGCGGAACGTGGCGCTGTTTCGCTACTTCGCGAACCATGTCGAATGCCATGTTCAGTTCGAACTTCTTGCTTATAGCATCCGCATATTGAACAAGGTCTGCGTTTGGATCCACGCGGCCAAATAGCCAGCCGCGGCGCATACCGCTAACCGTAGGGAGCAGCGAGCGTGAAGGGTTCTTCAACGCTGCATCGTGCTGGGCCGCCTCTTCGTTCAGTTGCCTGCCGATCGCGCGCAGCCGTTCCTCCCGTTCCGCTTCTTGCTTCGCTTTCTCGAGTTGCGTTTGCTCGCGTTTCAATTGTTCAAGACGTGCTGCTTCCTGCTTTGCGGCTTCTTGTCGCGCAGCCTCTTGTTTGATTGCGTCCTGGCGCGCCATTTCCAGTTGTTGCGCCTGACGTGCCGCCTCAAGCTGCGCTTGCTTAGCCTGTTCCGTACGTTGGGCTTCGGACTTGCGTGCTGCTTCAATGCGCGCGACTTCGGCCCGCTCCTGCGCCTTCCGGGCGGCCTCCTGGCGCGCCTTTTCTTCCAACTTTGCCAGTTCGCGGCGAATCTCTTCTTGTCGCGCAGCTTCGTTCCTGGCTACCTGCTCGGCGCGAATGGCTTCTTGGCGAAGCTCTTCCTGGCGCGCGGCCTCTTGCAGTTGCTGTGCTTTTCGTGTCGCTTCCCGCTGGGCGTCTGCCATCAGCTCGGCTTGACGCAGGCGTTCTGCCACCTGCTTTTCCTGTTCGAGCTTAGCCAATTCGAGCGTACGTTCTTGAGCCTCTTTCTCAAGGACCTTTGGCACCGCGTCGCTTGCGTTATCCGGTACTTTTGCCTCGCGCTCCTGAATGGGAATGCTTCGCACCGTGGCGTTGGCTGGAGCGCTTGTCGGCGCCGCGATAGGGGCGGGCGAAGAGGGTATGTCCGGCAGCTTGCCCGCCGGCGTTACTGGCATTGATGTTGGCGCCTGCGCCGGTGCTGGGGGTGGGATCAGGATGGCAGGCGTCTCGCTGTTTCCGATAGCGGGCGGCGGCGCGGGTATCGTGGCCACCGGCTTTACGACTGCCGGCCGCTCCACCGGCGCCAAGACGGGATTAGCGTTCTCTTTTAAAGCCGCGAGTGGTGCTGGCGTTAGTGCCACAGGTGCAGGGGAAGAGGGCGGCGGAGGCAGCAACAATACCTGCAAATCGTTGGCGCCCAGGCGACGCTCCTGCCACGGGAATTTCAGAGCCGGGAGGCCGAAGGTTTGGCCGCCCAAGGTAATGCTTAACAGTCCCGCGTGAATGATGGCGGAAATCACCAAGGCACTGCTTAATCGCCAGGGTTCGCGCTGGAAACTATTGGGCCGGCCGATAGTGATTGCTGAGGACATCGGAACAGACTATCACAAAGGCAGCGGCTATTGATCAATCGGCAACTGAAGCGCCGGATTTGCAACAACGCCGTTGACGTCTGTCCCGCTTAAGCCTGTGCTGCCGGTTTGTTGAAGCGATGCAATATTCCGTTCAGCAGCACGTCAATCAGGGCTTCCAGGTGACGATTGAACTCGTCATGCTCGAACCATTCTTCTCCGTCGCCGAACACCAGTCGCAGCGACACCATGCCATGCAAGCCTTCCCAGTAAATCTGGGCCATGGCCTCTGCCTGCTCCATAGGAATTTGGCCGGTCGCGGCCAGGTCGATAAAGAGCTGGCAGGCAAAGGCATAGGGATCCTGCGCCTGGTTGCCGTGCTCAACGCGCGAGCTTGCCACCGGCGCATGCGGCCGGCGCTCCATGAAGACCAGCGCGTATTGGTCAGGGTGGCGCATGCCGAAGGTCACGTAGGCCCGGCCTGCGCGGCGGATGTTCTCCAGCAGGGGCCGGTCCGCATCCTTGGCGTTGCGCATGGCTTTGACCAGGTCGAGAAGGTCGCTGTCCATCGCCTGGGTGATCAGTGTGGCTTTGTTCTGAAACAGGTTGTAGACAACTGTGGTCGAAAAGCCCGCCTTTTCGGCGACTTTGCGCAGCGTAATCTCGCGGGCGCCGCCCGCTTTGATGAGGGCACGGACAGCCTTGATGATGTCCTTGCGGCGCTGTTCGGTCTCGCGGAGTTTGCGTTGTTCGACGCTATTTGATTTGTTCATTCAGTCAATTTTCCGGCACAAACTATGCGCAGGTGAGCCTAGCATGCCCCGCAAGTTCAGAGCAACTGTGCCGGTCGGAGACTGCCATTGTCTTCGGATGGCCGAGATAAAAGTCGCGGAATCTTGAAATAGAGTTCGCGGATGAATTCCGATCGCGCGTGTGAAAAGTGACATCGACGATGGCAGTTTGGGCACAGCGGAACTACATTTTTCCTCGTATCGACACCGCCCCCCACAAGAGGAATCATATGATGCACCTCTAAGTACGGAATCCGGGGCTGCACTTCGAATGGCGTGACCGCATGGCAACCTTCGCAATAGGGGCCAGCATGCGTTAATACCCAAGCCTTGGCAGCCGGACTACGCTCAAAAGCGGTGACCTGAGATTTGGTTCGCTTGGGAGTTGGGTTCCCCGGCGGTGCTTCTACAAGAGCTTGGAGAGCAATACTGCAACGCGTTCGTCCAACGTTTTCGGGTCGGATGTAGCGACCCATGGCATATGTGCGCCGTGTTTCGCGATGGCCGCGACCAAGATGGGCTTAACACGACTGCCGACCTGCCCCCTCGGCCAATAGCCAGCAATAAGCGGTAATTTCACTTCCATCATGATCGCCGAAATATTCTGCATGCGCATCTCGACGGAGCCAGGGGAGTGAAGAAAAAGTTCGTTATCGCGGAGACCCCTAATTGTATTGTGCTTTCACATATTTCGTTCCGTTTAGTTCTTTCCCAGCATTGCCAAGTAGTTGACCACGCCGCTTCTAGCTCGAACGAAGACCCTAAGGCATCTTTGATTTCTGATAGACTATGAACGATTTAAGACTACTTTATACGAGTTATACAAGGGTTCATGCGATGAATGTCGAACCGTGGGTGACTGCCGAGCAGGTAGCCGAACACTTGGGCGTGGTGAAGGACACTGTCTATCGCTGGCGAGAGAAAAAAGGGCTACCTGCGCACAAGATTGGGCGGCTTTGGAAGTTCCAGCTCTCCGAAGTCAATGAATGGGTGCGTGCCGGCGGGGCCAACGAAACAGCGTTAGAGAATGATCAGCGGCCGTAAAGTGCGTAGGCCTTGAAATTGCACACAAAACTCACCACTCTCACCTCACTAGGTTTGGTCAATGACAACCACAGAAAACCAAATTGAACAAGATTTGATCGGCAAGCTGCAAGATCTTAAGTACACATATCGGATGGATATCCACGATCGTGCAGCACTGGAGAGGAATTTCCGACAGCACTTCGAAGCACTCAATCGTGTCCACCTAACCGATACCGAGTTTGCACGTCTGCTCGAACAAATCGTAACACCAGATGTTTTCGCCGCAGCCCGTACCCTGCGAGAACGCAACAGCTTTGAGCGTGATGACGGCACGCCACTGTACTACACACTGGTCAACATAAAGGACTGGTGCAAAAACACATTCGAGGTAATCAACCAGCTTCGGATCAACACCGAAAACAGTCACCACCGTTACGACGTGATGCTACTTATTAACGGGGTGCCGGTCGTGCAAATTGAGCTGAAGGCGTTGGCAATCAGCCCGCGTCGTGCCATGCAGCAAATCGTAGATTACAAAAACGAACCAGGAAACGGTTACACTAAAACCTTGCTCTGCTTTTTGCAGCTGTTCATTGTAAGTAACCGTACCGATACTTGGTACTTCGCCAATAATAACAGCCGCCACTTCAGTTTCAACGCTGATGAACGTTTTTTGCCGCTTTACCAGTTTGCTGGGGAAGATAATAAGAGAATCACCCATCTGGAAAGTTTTGCCGACAAATTTCTCGTCAAATGCACCCTGGGCCAAATGATCAGCCGCTATATGGTGCTGGTTGCCAGCGAGCAGAAGTTGCTGATGATGCGGCCCTACCAAATTTATGCAGTTAAGGCGATCGTTGAGTGTATTCACCAGAACAGCGGTAATGGTTATATCTGGCACACCACGGGTAGCGGGAAAACATTGACTTCGTTCAAGGCATCCACGCTGCTGAAGGACAATCCAGAGATTGAAAAATGCCTGTTCGTAGTGGATCGTAAGGATCTAGACCGGCAGACCCGTGAAGAGTTCAACCGATTCCAGGAAGGCTGTGTCGAAGAAAATACCAATACCGAAACCCTGGTCCGTCGTTTGCTGTCCGAAGATTATGCAGACAAAGTAATCGTTACCACTATTCAGAAGCTGGGCTTGGCACTGGATGGAAATAAAAGAAGGAATTACAAGGAGCGGCTTGAACCGCTACGCAACAAACGCATGGTATTTATTTTTGATGAATGCCACCGGTCACAATTTGGCGACAATCATAAGGCGATTAAAGAATTTTTCCCTAACGCCCAGTTGTTCGGATTTACGGGGACACCGATCTTTGAAGCCAACGCCTCATATCAGCAGATTGAGGGGCAGCAGGCTTCATATAAAACAACGCAGGATATTTTTCAGCAGCAATTGCACGCCTACACTATCACCCATGCGATTGAAGATCGCAATGTGTTGCGATTCCATGTGGACTATTTCAAGCCGGAAGGTAAGAACAAGCCTAAGCCTGGTGAGGCTATGCAGAAGCGAAAAGTCGTTGAAACAATTTTAGCTAAACACGATGGTGCCACGGCTGGGCGAAGGTTTAATGCTATCTTGGCAACAGCATCTATCAACGACGCGATCGAATATCACAGCTTGTTCAAAACCTTGCAAGATATGTTGAAAAAGGCAAACTCCGACTATCAACCACTGAATATTGCCTGCGTGTTTTCTCCACCAGCGGATGACAACAAGGACGTGCAGCAAATTCAGGAAGACTTGCCACAAGAAAAGGCAGATAACTCAGTAGCGCCTGATGAAAAGAAAGCTGCACTGAAAGCGATCATCGCGGAATATAACGCCCAGTATGGCACCAACCACAGCATCAGCGAGTTTGATTACTATTATCAGGATGTGCAGAAACGTATTAAGGACCAGCAGTATCCGAACTCGGATTTGTCGCACGCGATGAAGATCGATGTAGTCATCGTGGTAGACATGCTGCTTACAGGCTTTGATTCCAAGTTCCTGAACACCCTGTACGTAGATAAGAACCTAAAGCACCATGGGCTGATTCAGGCGTTCTCTCGTACTAATCGCGTACTTAACGACACCAAACCGTACGGCAACATCCTCGATTTCCGACAGCAGCAGGATTCGGTCAATGACGCCATTGCTCTGTTTTCGGGCGAGTCTTCTAAACAAGCCAAAGAAATCTGGCTGGTGGACAAAGCTCCTGTTGTCATTGGCAAGCTGGAAGATGCTGTCAAGAAGTTGGGCGATTTCATGCAATCCCAAGGGCTCGCCAACGCTCCAGAAGAGGTGCCCAATCTCAAAGGTGATGTGGCACGTAGCCAGTTCATCAATTTGTTCAAGGATGTACAACGCCTTAAAACGCAGCTGGATCAGTACACTGATCTCACAGAGGAAAATGTCCAAGCTATCGAGCAAGTGATTCCAAAGGATCAGCTGCAAGGTTTCAAGGGCGTATATTTGGATACTGCTCAACGGCTCAAATGGCAGCAGGATAAGCAAGGCGATAGGGCGGATGCCGTAGTGCAGGAATTAGATTTTGAATTCGTTTTGTTTGCGTCGGCTGTAATTGACTATGACTACATCATGGGTCTGATCGCGCGCTACTCTCAGATGGCACCAGGGAAGCAAAAGATGAGCCGCGATCAACTTATTGGGCTAATTCAGTCCGATGCAAAGTTTATCGATGAACGCGACGACATTGCGGCATATATCAGTACGCTGGAAGCTGGTAAAGGTTTGAGTGAGAAAGCAATTCGTGAAGGCTATGCGCAATTTAAGGCTGAAAAGAATGCTCGCGAGTTGGCAGATATCGCCAACAAGCACGGACTCAATGCTGATTCTTTACAGAGCTTTGTGGATGCGATTCTGCGTCGGTTGATTTTCGATGGCGAGCAGTTGAGTGAACTGCTTGAGCCGCTGGACTTGGGCTGGAGGGCTCGTACGCAGAAGGAGCTGGCGTTAATGGATGACCTTGTACCAATACTTCACCGGCTTTCGCATGGGCGAGAGATTTCTGGATTGGGTGCATATGAGCAACAATGAGGATTTAAGAAAATTGGCTCTTCTCAAAAATCAAAAGAAAAACCCTAACGTGCGATTCCCTGAGTTTCAAGCTGCAGGCGATTGGGCTGTGCCAGTTCTCAAAGATATTTCTGTACTAATCGACGAACGTGTTGGCGACCGGAAACTCACGCCCATTAGTATTTCTGCTGGAGTGGGCTTTGTAGCGCAGACAGAAAAATTTGGCAGAGATATCTCAGGGAACCAATATAAACTCTATACCGTGGTGCGCGACGGCGACTTTGTGTATAACAAAGGTAATTCGCTTAAATTTCCCCAAGGTTGTGTATATGACTTGCAGGGTTGGGGAGAAGTTGCTGCACCCAATGTTTTCATCTGCTTTCGCTTGAAATTGGGTTATGAAAACGGATTCTTTCGATATTGTTTTGAGAAAAACATCCATGGATTGCAGCTTAAAAAGGACATTACGAGCGGTGCAAGAAGTAATGGTCTTCTTAACATTAGTAAGGAAGTGTTCTTTGGCGTAAAGATCCCGACACCTGGGCTCGAAGAACAGAAGAAGATCGCTGCCTGCCTCTCATCAATAGATGAACTTATTACCGCTGAGGAAAAAAAGCACGACGCACTCAAAGTTCATAAGAAAGGGCTGATGCAGGCGCTTTTTCCTGCTGAGGGTGAGACCGTTCCACGATTGCGGTTTCTGGAGTTTCTGGGCGCCGGAGAGTGGAGACGCCAAGAGCTTGATCCGTTTTTGCTGGAGTATTCTGAAAGAGCCTCGTCGGACACAAATTTGCCAGTGTATAGCTCAACTAGGACGGGGCTGAAATTTCAAAAGGACTACTTTGATGACAGGGAGCTTGAAAATGATGGCGATTATGGTGTAGTACCCCAAGGGTATTTTGTTTATAGGCATATGAGTGATGATGGATTATTTAAGTTCAATATGAATAGGACCGGCGGCTCGATTGCGGTGAGCAAGGAGTATCCTGTATTTTCAACTTCAAACCTTCACCCAGATTTTTTGCTCTACTTGCTTAATGATAGTGATGCTTTTAAAGCGTTTGCGTTTGCGCAAAAAAAGGGTGGAACAAGGACGCGACTTTATTTAAAGGTTTTGCGTACTTGGAAACCACTCCTTCCATCACTTCCTGAACAAAAAATGATTGCAGGGTGCCTAACTTCACTAGATGATGCCATTAGTGTTCAAAGTCAGAAATTAGTAGAGTTGAGAAGGCATAAAAATGGACTAATGCAACAACTTTTTCCTTCTGTAGTTGAGGTCAAGTGATGAGCGACCAAGCCAAGATTTTTAGCTTTGCGTCGTTTGACCGTTTGGTCACTCGCCTTCGGGACGACTTCCAAAGTGGCGGCAATGAATTCCTTTTGCTCTACGCTTACAACGGTACGGGGAAGACTCGTCTTTCTATGGAGTTCAAGTCCGCTGGCAAAGCAAGGAATGAAGGCACACCTGACACACTTTATTTCAACGCATATACAGAAGACCTGTTCATCTGGGATAACGACCTGCAAGGCGATAGTAAGCGCGTGCTCCGGCTGAACTCAGAATCCCGTTTTTTTTCGGGAATTAAAGATCTCGCGCTCGACGAAAGTATCCAGTCTTATCTGGGCCGCTATACAGACCTGGATTTCGACATCGACTACACCGATTGGACTGTTTCGTTCCGCAAAGATGATGCCGAACATATAAAGGTGTCACGGGGCGAGGAGAACATTTTTGTTTGGTGCTTATTCATGGCGATCTGCGAGCGTGTGATCGATGCACACCCGTCCTACGACTGGGTTAAATATTTTTACATAGACGACCCGATTTCTTCGTTGGACGACAACAACGCTATTGCCGTTGCAACTGACCTAGCAAAGCTACTCCGCAAGGCAAAACAACGTATCAAGGTGGTTGTATCTTCACATCATGCATTGTTTTTCAATGTAATTTGCAATGAACTGAAAACTGCGAAGACAAAGCGTTACTTCCTCCACCGTCCGGGTGCAGGAGAAAATTTCACGCTTCGGGCGACAGATGACACGCCGTTCTTCCATCATGTTGCCATGCTTAGTGAGATCCAAAAAGCGACGGACTCGGGTGCGCTTTACACCTACCACTTCAACATGCTTCGTAGCATTTTGGAGAAGACAGCTACTTTCTTCGGTAAGAAGGACTTTTCGGCATGCCTTGAAGGCGTGGGTGACGAGGCGCTATTTTCTCGTGCCCTGAATTTGCTGAGTCACGGCAAATACTCGATCTATGAGCCGACGGAGATGCTGGAAGACAATAAGCAGCTCTTTCGCGACATTCTCTCGGCTTTCCTGACCAAGTATCAGTTCGATCTTCCCGCTTTGTTAAACGAAAACTTTACGACTGCACAACCCGCAGCGCTAATTACTAAATCGACACCATGACCGAACAAGATCAAAAACAACTTGGCAATATCCTCTGGGGCATTGCCGATCAACTGCGCGGCGCTATGAATGCGGACGATTTCCGCGATTACATGCTGTCATTCCTATTTCTTCGTTACCTATCGGATAACTATGAAGAAGCGGTGAGGAAGGAGCTTGGTCGCGATTATCCAAACAATGCAGAACAGCCCGGAACCACGCCTCTGCAACTGTGGTATGCAGCAAACCCAGACGATGTCAAAGATTTTGAAAAGCAGATGCGCCGCAAGGTGCATTATGTGATTGAGCCACGGTTCCTCTGGGCGAATATCGCAGAGATGGCGCGCGTACAGGACGGCGAACTGCTTCACACACTGCAGAAGGGATTCTCTTACATTGAAAACGAATCATTCGCTAGTACCCTTAATGGACTCTTTTCAGAGATCAATCTTAACTCTGAAAAGCTAGGCAAGGGCTATACGGAGCGAAACGCGAAGCTATGCAACATCATTAAGAATATCGCTGAAGGGCTAGCGAAATTTTCAACGGACAGTGATACCCTGGGTGATGCCTATGAGTATCTGATTGGTCAATTCGCTGCCGGCTCTGGCAAGAAGGCTGGTGAGTTCTATACGCCGCAACAGATTTCCAACATCCTTTCTTCCATCGTTGCGCTGGACAGTCAAGACCCTAGCAGTGGTAAGAAAAAACATCTGGATAGTGTTTTTGATTTCGCCTGCGGTTCTGGTTCGTTGCTGTTGAATGTGCGTCATCGGTTGGGGGTACATGGCATCGGAAAGATATATGGGCAAGAAAAAAATATCACAACTTATAACCTGGCGCGCATGAACATGTTGTTGCATGGCGTGAAGGATTCCGAGTTTGAAATTTTCCACGGCGATACTCTGACCAATGACTGGGACATGCTGCGTGAAGCCAATCCCTCTAAGATGCCAAAGTTTGATGCAGTTGTCGCCAACCCGCCGTTCAGCTTTAGATGGGAACCATCAGATGCGATGGGTGAGGATGTGCGGTTCAAAAACTATGGTCTCGCACCTAAGTCTGCTGCTGACTTCGCCTTCTTGCTACACGGATTTCACTACCTAAAGCAAGAAGGGACCATGGCGATCATCTTGCCACATGGCGTGCTTTTCCGTGGTGGCGCAGAAGAACGAATTCGCACCAAGCTGCTCAAGGATGGTCACATTGATTCCGTAATTGGCATGCCCGCAAATCTGTTTTTCTCGACAGGTATTCCCGTATGTATCCTGGTTCTGAAGAAATGCAAGAAGCCCGATGACGTGCTGTTCATCAACGCTGCAGAGCATTTTGAAAAGGGTAAACGGCAAAACAGGCTGCTGCCGGAGCACATTGAAAAAATCATTGATACCTATCAATACCGTAAGGAAGAAGATCGGTATTCACGGCGAGTGAGCATGGATGAAATCACGAAGAATGACTTCAACTTGAACATTGCGCGCTATATCAGTACGGCAACTGCTGAAGCCGAAGTGGACTTGAGCGCAGTAAGCGATCAGCTAAAAGATATCGAAGTGGAAATTGCCAAAGCGAAGAGTAAGCACAATGATTTTTTGAAGCAGTTAGGGTTACCGCTGTTACCCTGAAATAGCTGTTGTACGTGACAGGGCCATAGGCGGAGTGAGAGACGGCTGAATACTGAGATATTAAAGTCTCACAAGTAGTGTCGCTGCCTGAAGCAGTTAAGCGCCAATAGATGCGAACTCGGTTCGACGAGCCGATGGTGGGTGGCAATTCCCCCATTTTTGACGCGCGCCAGAAGTAGGGGTTAAGCGGCGAGAGCGAGCTTCTGTTTGGGTGTTATCCTGCCCAGGCCGATGGCGTTCGTGATTGTAAGTCCAGAGCCAGCCGGTGGCAAAGTCCTGGATCTCTTCCAGCGATTCAAACAGGTGCTGCGCAAGCCAGTCGTAGCGTACGGTGTGGTTATAGCGCTCGATGTAGGCGTTCTCGTGCGGCTGTCCAGGCTGGATAAACGCAATCTCGATGCCATGCTTCTTTGCCCATTGCGCCGTGACGCCGTTTATTTACTCCGGGCCGTTATCGCAGCGTGTCGTTCGAGGCTTACCATGCCACTCAATGACTTGGTCTTGCGCCCGCATAACGCGTTCCGATGGCAGCGAGAAGTCCACGTCGATAGCCAGTCCTTCTCGGTTGTAATCGTCGATCACGTTGAACAATCTGATACTGGTGAAGCGAGCCGTTCCAATGGCCCAACAGAAGAGGCCCATGCATTGCTGCATGGGCCTCTTAATTTTTTTGCCAGCGTATGGCTTCCAAACTGACAGCTTTTAGAGCCACCTACATATTCTTATACGTCGATGCTACCCGCGCGCAGCGCGTTGGTCTCAATGAAGTTCCGTCGTGGTTCCACATCATCGCCCATCAGCGTGGTGAAGATCTGGTCAGCGGCAATCGCGTCTTCGATCTGCACCTTCAGCAGGCGGCGGACGGTTGGGTCCATGGTGGTTTCCCACAGCTGCTCTGGATTCATCTCGCCCAGACCTTTGTAGCGCTGCTTGCTCACGATGCGTTCCGCTTCGTCGCGCAGCCACTGCATCGCGTGGTGGAAATCGACCACGGCGCTTTCCTTGGTGCGCTCGCCTTCGCCGCGGCGGATCACGGCGCCTTCGCCGATCAGGCCGGTGAAGGTGGCGGCGGCGTCGGCCAACACCTTGTAGTCGGCGCCTTGCACGAAGTCGGCGTCGATCGAGGAGACCTTCACGTTACCGTGGTGCATACGTTCGATCACCAGGGTGTGCTTGTCGGTCAGTTCGTCTGTGGTCACGCGTACCTTCACGGCGCTGTCGTTGATGTTGGCCAGCAGCGAGTCGGCTGACTTCTGTGCGGACTCGATGGTCGACAGGTGACCTTGTACAGCGGTGGCTGCGCAATGTAGATGTGGCCGCGCTCGACCAGCTGCGGCATCTGGCGGTAGAACAGCGTCAGCCGAAGGGCGCAGATGCGGACGATTCACCGTTCTGCTGAATTTCAATAATGCATCGGTTATGCTATGCCGTATTCTTTCCCGCACATGATCACGGGCATCCACCATGGTTCGGTTATTAGGCCAAGCCCGATTAGGAGCATGACTGCGGCCAGCATGCCTGTTAGAAGCATGCTGCGCATATGCGCGCGCTGAGCGGCTCGATTTTGTTCAATCAGCGCTCGCTGCCCATTTATTTGTTCTTCTCGAAGCCGGATATCTGCTGCGAACCAATCGCTTTCGGACTTTGAGCGTTCGCGTTGGCTTTCCAGCATCTGAGAAAGGGTCAGTTCGATCTTGCCGAGAAGTTCGGCCGTTTGTTTATTGTCCTGATCTGTCATAGCTGTCCAATCAGCTCCCATGTCACGAGTTCACACCGAAGGAGTTCACCGTGAGGGCCAAGCTTTAGCCAATACGGTGCGATATCCCCAGGAAGCATCACCACTTCTGGCAATTCGCTTTGCTCTTCTTCGGCTTTACCGCTGGCGGTGAATCGATAGCGACCGTGGATTGAACAGGTATCTCCTGTTTTGATCTTCTGCTTTTTTTCAGGGCGAGAGAAAATTGGTTCGCGTGGCAATCCAACGAAGGAACCGGGCGGCCAAATTTCTGGTGCGTCCAGGCGGCGTATCCACAGGTCCGATGTACAACGGTTGAAGCGTAACTCCCCGTCGATTGATCCAAAACCCATCGAGCCGAAAGCCCCATTCCTAAGTGGGCGGAGCACGGCATTTACTAAGGCGAGTTGCGACGGCAAACCTCGTTCAACAGGGGCGATATCCGGCTCTGTTCCAGCATAGGCAAAGAGACCTTCAGTCGTTTCTTCAAACGCGATGGCTTTTGCACGCAGTGCACCGGCCACTACATCCTGTCCGCCCATGCGTTCTGCAAACGGCTTGCCAATGAAAGTCACCCAATCCACGCTCTTCAGGCCGTTGTGTGCTTGGCTAACGTCGATCGCAGGGTACTCAACGAACAGGCCCCTATATCGGGTGGCCACGTCAATTTCGTCTGATTGATATTGGTATTGCTCGTACGTTGAAACGGCTGCCAACCCAATGTGGCCGTGGAATGGCGACAGTTTGGCTACGAAAAGACGGGCCAGCTCCAGAAGCTTTTCACGCTTTTCAGGAACGAATGCATGATCGCGGGGCAAAGTGAAACTCACAACCGACATCTCGCCACTTTGCCAGCCTCGTTCTGTCAAGGCACTGATACGGTACTCGCCCACTGCTTCGTCATCGTCGCACGACGAGGCATACCATTCAACCTGGTCGTCATCGTCCATCGCCTGAACAAGCTTTCGAAGCGTGGGCATTTTCGCGAACGGGACAACTTTGTGTTGTTCGACATCGAACGCCCAGGCCAGCTCTTTACCGTAGGCCTGTTCATAGGCCTCCACGCATTCGACAAGCGCCTTCCGTTTAGGCGCGGAATGGCCACCCCAGAAGTAGAACGTGGCGCGAATGCCGACTGTCAGTACAACGCGATCCCCGTCGACGTACTGGTAGTCGGGCACAAGATCTTCGAGTTCCTGCAGCGTGCTCATGCTTCATTATCCTTACGCGATTTGACTTGGCCTGACGCGCCAACTGCCAAGCCGGTTACTATTAATGCGACACCTGCGGCAACGCCCTCCGCAGTGGCCGGCGCGGCCAGCCCTCCAGTAACATAGAGGAGCCCAAGTGCGCCGGCTACAAACACGACGCCGCCAACAACTTTTGCGCCTGACTTCAGGTAGCTAGACAGCGGAACACCTTCTGAGCCGCTGACAACAGGACCATAACTTGGCCTTACCGGCTGCGGTGCTGGGGCAGGGGATGGTAAAGGATTAGGTTGGTACCATTTCCGTTCTACAGTTATTTGGCGCGGCATGGGTGTTGTGACCGGCGAGCGGACGGGTTCCGTAACTGGCACTCGTCGACCGCGCCGTTTGCAATCGCAATCACCCGATTCGAGAATCCGGAATTTATCTGCGCCAGCGATTTTTGGGTAGTCTCGTATTTGTCCTTCAGAGAGCTTATCACCTGGGAACTTGATCTCGAGAATGGTATCGATGTTCTGCGGCACAGGCATGAACCTGCTCCAGTCGATTTTTCCACTCGCGCGCATTAGCTCAATTTCAGCGCCAGTTATTTTCAGGATCGTGACGTCAGGGATTCGCAGCATCCCTTTTTGCATTTTTCCTTCAAGGTCGCGCAGCATCAGGCCGTCGCCAGCAGCGCGACCAATTGGGAACCGTGATGGCCTGTTGGGCTGATCCTTGCTCATGATTGGACGGACGGGCTTGCTCATGTAATAGCCGACTTCAGCCTTGTAGCGCCAGGCCAGTCGGCCGACCACTTCCTCATCAAGCTGGATACGTTTCGTGACGCAGCGCTGTTTCAGTTGTCGGCCTGCTTTGTCAATGATGTCCGTTTTTTCGCCACACGAGCAGAATTTGTCGCAGATGTAGTCGCGATCAAAAGGGTCATCAAGCCCCACCTCGCGCCCCGGAGAGGTTGGTTTAGTAGTCGAACGGCCGGACGTGCGGCCTTTTGGTACGCTCGCCATTACAGTCCACCGTAATCAATGTTGTCGTCGTAGTGGTATGGATCAATGTTCGCTTCAGATCGTGGATGCGCGATTACTTCGATCGGTTTTGGCGAGTCTGTCCATACGACTCCGGTGCGGCCTTGCGAGTCGGTTTCACCCGTGATGCTCATGCCATCCCCTGTTTGAATGGTGTATGGAACACCAGCGAGTGGCTCACCTGTTTCGTTGTTGCGCAGGATGAAGTGCTCCTGGAAACGAGGGGGTTTTTTGGCTACGTAGTTCTCGGCGGCGTCATTGCCCTCATTGGTCGGCGTATTGATGGTCTGGCCGCCATCATCAGTTACCTCGCTGCAGCCCGAATGGTTGTTGTGGCGCGAGTAAAGCAACGCGCCGCAGTCGGTAACGTCCTGGTCGAACGCTGCCGGCTTGCCTAGATCAATAACCATTTGGAAGCGGCTGGAGACAATAGTAGATGTTCGCTTGCAGCGCGGACAAGACACTTTGTCGCCGACTCGCGCTACGGGCTGGCCATCGACAGTCCAAGTCGGGTCCCCAGAAACAACGACGCCACCGTGAGATGTGCGGTCTCCCAAAACAATGAATCCGATAATCGACAGAACGACCTCCGATGCTAAACTTGCAAAGGGACGTAGATTATCAAATTATTACGTTCCAGATCGGAATGTGAGCAATCGTGCGGGGGGAGTTCGGCAAATCTCGAAATGGTTATGTGTCCTTTACTAGGTGAGCTAGACGCATAGCTGAATGTACGATGAGGCGTTCCTCTCCCGCCCTTGATCCAAGTTCAAATGGCAAAACCCACAGGGTCATACCTGGGGCGAACATGAACGGAGGTAATGGCGCCGGGAATTTTGCCGTCTTTGGATAAATTAACACGAGCTCTTTGTTTGGCTGACTGGGTTCGAAGTATTTATGGCCATATGCAAAGAGCTGATAAAAGTCGCTCTGCGAGATTCCATATTTTTTTTCCCGAGCGTCACCATTGAGCCGTTTCCATTTCGCATCTAAAATCATGCGCTGCCCATCGAAATCAAGCATGATGTCTGGACGAAGTTGGAAGAAGCCAGCGCCCTCGTGTTCGCAGAGGTGTGCGCTACGTGACTGCGCCATTAAACGCGTCATCGAGGGCATATTGCGCCGTAGTGCCGCTTCAACAAAGCGTTCGAACAGTTTCTCCATTGGGAACAGCAAGCTCATTCCATGCCAATTACCTTGTACCGCCATCGGCACATGCTGCCCAAGTACCAATTGGCACCATGGCAAAATATGAGCGTAGTGGGCCATCAAGCGTCCTCCGCGCCAAGCCTTGAAGTCCGTTTGGATCGAGCGAGATACGGGCACTTCTGCTAAGACCTGTAATAACTCGTGTGACACGCGCCAATTGTTTGGGTTTTGCGTGGAGTTTGCCACGCGAACCAATGCTGCTTTGATTAGTCGGTTTTCTGGGAAGTCGAGAGAAAACACGTCATGGCGCGTATGGAAGTAATGACTTCGGTCTGGCCTTTGCCGGAGTTGACGGATCGTGTCTAGTTGCCCGCGAAGGTTACGCTGCTCTTCCTCGACACGCAAATAATCGAACTTCATACCACGCTTAACCAGGTGTTCAAGTGAATGCAAAAACTGTTGTCGTACCCACTCTGATAAAGGTGCCTTGAACAAGGCTATCTCGGCAGGGCCTACCTCTCGGGCTGGCAATTCTAGCGCTGCCTGGATCATGCGCGCCAACAGCGCTCTTGCCTCCTCCTTGTCTCCCTCGGCATCGACGTGCTTTGGAAGGATTTCGAGGGAAGTTCCACATGGGGTTTCTAGAATCCCGACAAAGTTGTCGAGCCGTAGCCACTGACTTCCCTCTACGTTCAATAGCTGCGCGCCGCCCGCTCGAAATTGACTGGCCAGTCGGCATAGATAGTCGAACGCGGTTTTGGGTATAGAAGCGCGGTCCAAGCTCGGCTCTATTGAGCATGTCGTCAGCCTCGCGTACTCCCGAACGACGATTGAATTCTTCAAGCGGTGGCCTGTTGTGCAGCTTTAATCACAAGGGCACCCAATTGCCGTGTGTTGTGCACGCCACCCTTGTTATTTCGGTGGCTGACGCCCAATGCGTCTGCCAAATTCCTTAAGATAGGTAGAGCCACCTGAACTTCCCCATTCTCGTACACCTTTACGGTTAGGTCTGGCCAGCGTTCTAGTCGATACCCCCCATACTCGATACTGCTGATCGAACCAGTCGGCAATGCCTGCGTAGCGACTGCATTGCTATCGATGATCCCAATGTAGGCTTCGATTCGTTCGAAGGCATCCTCGTTAATCATCCAACTCTTGTCTTGTACGCGACCTTCAAAATCGTCCCCAAACAGAGAGGTTAGGCTGCTGTCTGAAGGGACTACGAAGCAGTTGTCCCGTTGTTTGCGATGATCGTTGAGTACCCAACGTATACGGTTCCAATCCTCGAAGAAGTATTCCTTCAAAAGAGGCACGATCTGTTCCGAAAAGATTTGGGACAGGCGTTCAATTGAAGGATCCGCCCTCAATGTCAAGAAGTAGGCGTGTCCAAGGCAATGATCTCGGTCGAGTAAAGCCTCGATGCGGCGATTCATGACGTCGAGAAGTTTGTCCATATGGACCCCTTGGATGTTCACTCCCTCCAAAAGGTCTGGCCTCGGCGGCATTTCCTTAAAGACGAAGCGACGCCGTAATGCGATATCTAGACCACTTAGGGAGCGGTCCGAAGTGTTCATTGTCCCAATCAAATAGAGATTGTTCGGAACACTGAATGGCTCTTTTGAGTATGGCAGCACAACAGACAAGGATTCGTTACCACCACTGCGCTTACTCGGCTCGATCAAAGTAATTAATTCGCCGAAGATGCGAGAGATATTTCCGCGGTTGATCTCGTCAATGATTAGTACACGTGCGTCGGGTGTCTTATGTTCTACTGCGCTGTTTACTTTCACCGACAGGAGCTCACGCAGCTTTTTGCGATCAATCACATCTGGTCCGAGTCGATAAATTGCCCTCATCATGAAGTTCTTGCTCATGATCGAGCTGCATGGAGAAGAAGGCTCGAATACCTTTAGCCATCGCACCGTACGGCTTTGGGTGAATTCATCATCCTGTTGTTCGCGAGATAGGAAGGCATAACCACCCGTAATCTGGCCGATTGCGCGGAATTTCGAATTTCCATCCGAAACGACTACTAAGTCACCAATCTGCATTCCCAACACAAAAGCGTTTACTGCGGTGACTGGGTAGTCCGTCTTAGTATAAATAATGCCCTTGTCATGGAACGCAGTGATGATATCTTGCTTGGTCCTTACCGCGGAGAAATCGATCCCAGATCCCCATCCCAATAGGATTCGTCCTTCCGCAATGCACTCCTCATAAACGTAGTTTTCGTCGTTGCGGTTTCCTAGCGACATCTTCCAAATTGTGTTACCACTCACGTCGACATCAGGGATTTGGTCCACCACTACCTTTGCCATGGCAGCGTCGCAAATTGACTTGAATACGCCGTCAACGGGTAGGAATTTGAGCTGCTTAGTTACTTCATCTGGCTCCGCTCGCAATCCTTCAACAAAGTCCTCGTAGCTGAAACTTTGATGGAAAGTCACGAAGCGCACGTGTTGTGACAACTCTAGTTCTTTGAATCGATTCTTAAGTTTGGTCCGATCCTTTTGGTTTTCGTTCAGGAAGATTGGATCCAGGATCGCCAACGCCTCATCAATCGTATGGTACGTTTTGCCAGTGCCTGGGGGACCGTACAAGATCTGATTCAATGGCGGTGCGTCGAATTCATTTGTCATTGTTTGTGCTTGGATGTTGGATGCCGATGATTGTAAGAAATAGAGGTATTGTTTGATGGCGGCACGGGGACCACCGTTATAAACGTTTCCCTCGTCGTAGTCGACGCCTCCTGAGTCGTAGCGTTTCACCAGTGGCACTAGGGCATTGGAGCTATTGATTGCGAAAATGTCTGTTCCAGAATGCTGAGAAAGCCGGTCGATATAGCGGGTATATTCCGCCGCTGTCTTTTCTTCTTTGCCGGACTGGATCATGAAATCACGAAATCTTTGTCGCGTGTCCAATGCATACTCCTCACTATCGCGCCGTTATCACCCAAGGGGGGAAGTTAGTTGAGTAACTAATTGGCGGTTACATTAACACGAGGATAAAGGACCGGTCACGGAATTTGACGCGATAGTGAGAATTTAGACTAAGGCAAATAAAAAGCCCATGCATTACGCCGACAGCGGCCCCATGGTCGCGCGCGCTACCGCGCTTTCATTCGTTTCGGTCAGGATGACTTGTTACGCCAGGTCGCCTGAATGCCGGACCAATTCTTCCTGGATCAGATACGTATGCGCGTAGGCGTCTTTCCGAAGACTTGCCTCTCTTGCCTTTATGACGGCCATTGCTCTTTTGGGGCCAACGAAAACCAGCCATTCAGCCGAATAGGGAAGTTCGTTCACCAGCAAGCCGAAGACCGTTTCTACTTCAGCTTCGGTCAGTCCAATGAAAGCATTTCGGCTTTAGCCGTCGGCCTTTTCATTGTCGGTCAGCTTGTACTGCCTCATAAACTCGTCAAATGCCGTTGTCATGCTATTCCAATCGCGAGGAGTTGCTTGGCCGCCTAAACAATGGCAAGGTGGTGCAGGCAAAGCCCACTAGTCATTAGTGCCCGCCCATGACAATCGGCAGCCACCACGACTCGGTTATCAAGCCTACGCCAATCAAGAGCATGATCCCAGCCAGCATGCCCATCAGAACTAGGCGCTAATATGTTCGCCGGGTGATCCTGTTGGATTCAATCAAGCCTTCTGGCTCTTCAGTAGTTCTTCGCGAAGTCGAAGGTCAGCAGCGATCCAGTCGCTTTGGGTTTTGCTGCCTTCGCGCCGCGTGTCGAGCATCTGGGAAAGGGTAAGCTCGATCTTTCCAAGAACCTCAGGGACTTGCTTGTTTTCCTGATCTGTCATGGCTTCCTTACTCCCTGGCTTCGAGAGTGCGCTTGGCGCCGCGCGCCCGGAAGAATACTGAAAGCGAAACATAGCCGCCAATGACGGCCGGATTCAGGAAAATTGCACCGACCCATACCTGCCAGGCTCCGCTTTTGCTCAGGTCAAGCTGATTGAGCCTGGCTTGCACGAGATAGGCATTCAGTGACATGAAGCCGTAGCTGAGGAGCAGGGCGGCGAGGCTGGCCAGCCATATCTGCGGCGTTTCGTAAGCTCCATTGAGGACGCCTGCCCAGAAGGCCGCCAAGGCCAGGAGATAAACCAGCACACCCCATCCAAGGCGTTTCAGGTGGCCGTCCATTTTGAGCTCTTGCCAGGTTGGCTGCCGCTTGAACGCAGGCCGGTTCACGCCTGCGGCGCGTGCGGCCGCTAATGCCTGTTCCAGGTTTGCTGGTTGTTGATCCATTCTGTCTCCAATATTAAAAAGGCCCATGGGGATGATTCCATGGGCCTTTGGTGCAGCGATCTTCGAGTTTTATACGTCGATGTTACCCGCGCGCAGAGCATTGGTCTCGATGAAGTTACGGCGTGGTTCCACATCATCGCCCATCAGCGTGGTGAAGATCTGGTCAGCGGCAATCGCGTCTTCGATCTGCACCTTCAGCAGGCGGCGGACGGTTGGGTCCATGGTGGTTTCCCACAGCTGCTCCGGGTTCATCTCGCCCAAACCTTTGTAGCGCTGCTTGCTCACGGTACGTTCCGCTTCGTCACGCAGCCACTGCATGGCGTGGTGGAAGTCGACCACGGCGCTTTCCTTGGTGCGCTCGCCTTCGCCGCGGCGGATCACGGCGCCTTCGCCGATCAGGCCGGTGAAGGTGGCGGCGGCGTCGGCCAGCACCTTGTAGTCGGCGCCTTGCACGAAGTCGGCGTCGATCGAGGAGACCTTCACGTTACCGTGGTGCATACGCTCGATCACCAGAGTGTGCTTGTCGGTCAGTTCGTCTGTGGTCACGCGTACCTTCACGGCGCTGTCGTTGATGTTCGCCAGCAGCGCGTCGGCGGACTTCTGTGCGGACTCGATGGTCGACAGGTCCAGCGCTACGCCGGTCATGATGGCGGTCAGCGCGGCGCGGTCGATCACGCGGGTCAGGCGGGTCATGATGGCGTTGGCCATGTTGTAGGTGCGGGCCAGTTCGCCCAGCGCTTCGCCCTGGATCACGTCGGCGCCTTCGCGTGGGGTCAGCACGGCGGTGTTCAGCGCTACGTTCATCATGTAGCCGGCTTCTTCCAAGTCGTCCTTCAGGTAGCGCTCGTCGCGGCCGGCCTTGACCTTGTACAGCGGTGGCTGCGCAATGTAGATGTGGCCGCGCTCGACCAGCTGCGGCATCTGGCGGTAGAACAGCGTCAGCAGCAGGGTGCGGATGTGGGCGCCGTCGACGTCCGCGTCGGTCATGATGATGATGCGGTGGTAGCGCAGCTTTTCGATATTGAATTCGTCGGCGCCGATGCTGGTGCCCAGGGTGGCGATCAGGGTGGTGATCTGCTCGGACGACAGCATCTTTTCGAAGCGTGCCTTCTCCACGTTCAGCACCTTGCCTCGCAGCGGCAGGATGGCCTGGAACTTACGGTCGCGGCCCTGCTTGGCGGAGCCGCCTGCGGAGTCACCCTCGACGATGTACAGTTCGGACAGGGCTGGGTCTTTTTCCTGGCAGTCGGCCAGCTTGGCGCTCAGGCCCAGGCCGTCCATCACGCCTTTGCGGCGGGTCAGGTCGCGGGCTTTGCGGGCTGCTTCACGGGCGCGTGCTGCTTCCACGATCTTGCCGCAGATGATCTTGGCGTCGTTCGGCTTTTCCATCAGGAAGTCGGTCAGCGTCTTGGCGACGATTTCTTCCACTGGGCCGCGCACTTCGGAGGAGACCAGCTTGTCCTTGGTCTGGCTGGAGAACTTTGGCTCCGGTACTTTTACGGACAGCACGCAGGTCAGGCCTTCGCGCATGTCGTCGCCGCTGATTTCGACCTTGGCCTTCTTGGCGAAGTCGTTCTCGTCGATGTACTTGTTGATCACGCGGGTCATTGCCGCGCGCAGGCCGGTCAGGTGGGTGCCGCCGTCGCGCTGCGGAATGTTGTTGGTGAAGCAGAGTACCTGTTCGTTGAAGGCGTCGTTCCATTGCATGGAGACGTCGACCGAGATCGTGGTGCCCTGGTCGGACTGGCGTTCGCCGGTGGCCTGGAACACGGTCGGGTGCAGCACGGTCTTGGCTTTGTTGATGTATTCAACGAAGCCGCGGGTGCCGCCTTCGAAGGCGAACACTTCTTCCTTGCCGGTGCGCTGGTCGGTCAGCTTGATGTTGACGCCGTTGTTCAGGAAGGACAGTTCGCGGATACGCTTGGCCAGGATCTCGTAGTGGAATTCCACGTGGGTGAAGATCTCTTCGTCGGCCCAGAAGTGCACATCGGTGCCGCGCTTGTCGGTTTCGCCGATCACCTTGATCGGGGACACGGCCACGCCGTCGATGTATTCGATCTCGCGGTTCTGTGCCACGCCTTTGACGAATTCCATCTGGTGCACTTTGCCGTCGCGGCGGATGGTCACGCGCAGCAGTTTGGACAGTGCGTTCACGCAGGAGACGCCCACGCCGTGCAGGCCGCCGGAGACTTTGTACGCGTTCTGGTCGAACTTGCCGCCGGCGTGCAGCTCGGTCAGCACGATTTCGGCTGCGGAGCGCTTTGGCTCGTGCTTGTCGTCCATCTTCAGGCCGACGGGAATGCCGCGGCCGTTGTCGGTGATCGAGATCGAGTTGTCGCTGTGGATGGTGACGTGGATCTCGGAGCAGTGGCCGGCCAGGGCTTCGTCAATCGAGTTGTCCAGCACCTCGAATACCAGGTGGTGCAGGCCGGTGCCATCCGACGTGTCGCCGATGTACATGCCGGGACGCTTGCGGACTGCTTCCAGGCCTTCCAGGATCTGGATCGAGGAGGCGCCGTATTCTTCTGCTTTGGCCTTTGGTTGTTCGTTGTGGCTTTCGGACATGGACTGCTTTCTCTTTTAACGAATTACTTTTCTGCTCTTTTCTTAAACCCGGTAAACCTGGGTCAGACCCAAGGGTCAGACCCTGTCGGCTCAACGGCATGCGGCTTCGGCATACTGAGGGTCAGACCCTCGGGTCTGACCCCGAACTACCGGGTTTAGATGCGCATTGGCATAACTACATATTTGAAGTCTGGATTGTCAGGGATCGAGATCAGGGCCGACGAGTTGCTGTCGCCCAGCGCTACGTTCACCTGGTCGCACTTCAGGTTGTTCAGCACGTCCAGCAGGTAGGTCACGTTGAAGCCGATGTCTACGCTGTCGCCGCCGTAATCGATTTCCAGTTCTTCGACCGCTTCTTCCTGGTCCGCGTTGGTGGACGAGATCTTCAGCGAGCCTGGGGTGATGATGCAGCGCACGCCCTTGAACTTATCGCTGGTCATGATCGCGGCGCGCTGCAGGGAACGCAGCAGCTCTTCGCGGCCAATGGTGAAGTTGTTGGTGTAACCCTTCGGGATCACGCGGGTGTAGTCAGGGAACTTGCCTTCCACCAGCTTGGAGATCAGTTCGATGTCGGCGAAGGTCAGCTTGACCTGGCTCGCGGCGATGTCCAGCGATACGGCGTCGTCGCTTTCTTCCAGCAGGCGTTGCAGTTCGATGATGGTCTTGCGCGGGATGATCACTTCTTCGCGGGCGAAGTTCTGGTCGGTCTCTACCTGGCAGAAGGCCAGGCGGTGGCCGTCGGTCGCTACGGCGATCACTTTGTTACCGTCCAGGACCAGCAGCAGGCCGTTCAGGTAGTAGCGGATGTCCTGCTGCGCCATCGAGAAGTGCACCATGTTGAACAGGTGCTTCAGGGTTTTTTGCGGCAGCTGGAAGCTTGCGGTGAAGCTTTCGGCCTGTTGGACCGTTGGGAATTCTTCGGCGGCCAGGGTCTGCAGGGCGAAGCGCGATTTGCCGCTTTGGACGGTCAGGCGCTTGTTCAGCAGGGTCATGGTCACGTCGCCGGCTTCCGGCAGTGCGCGCAGGATGTCCAACAGCTTACGCGCGGCGACCGTTGTGCCGGTGACGTCGGCACCCGAGCCGATGTCTGCGTGGGTCGTGATCTGGACTTCCGTGTCGGTGGAGAGGAAAGAGACGCTTTCACCTTCCTTGCGGATGAGGATATTGGCCAGAATCGGCATAGTGTGCCGACGCTCGACAATACCGCTCACAATCTGCAGTGGCCGGAGAAGCGTGTCTCGGGTGGTTTTGACCAGTTGCATAAATATCC
>Ga0102592_1000145_pt1 | contig 194017 bp, 169 predicted proteins | sample AraplaCol_mMF_r2_FD_76861 | JGI IMG/M metagenome (GOLD analysis project Ga0102592, IMG submission 76861) | Arabidopsis root microbial communities from North Carolina, USA - plate scrape MF_Col_mMF_r2 (SPADES assembly) (version 2) | ecosystem: Host-associated > Plants > Roots > Endosphere...
GGCTCTATCTCGAACTGAAGCCGATTTCGCGAAATCTTGGTGCCGTGGATTATTCCGCCCTGATCAATCGTCGGCCACCGCTGCCGCAACGCAACAGCGAGGGGCATTTTGACCTCGTGCGGATCGGCGACGCGATTTCCAGCCGCAACATCCATGCGGCCGTCTATGATGCTCTAAGGTTATGTTCGTTGTTGTGAGTTCTTAACCGCGGGTCTGGCTTTTGTGAGTCTACCTGGCCTCAGGGCTTACGTTCAGGCTGCTGCGGCATGTTCGAGTATCTCGTAGAGATCTTCCGCAAAGCTGCGCAGCGCTGTGAGCTCGAAGCGCGTCGCCCGCGTGCGCGTCAGCTGGACAGAGACATGCCCGAAAAGCGTGGCGGCCGATTCGGCGATAGGGAACGCGGCGGCATCGAGATCGACTGCCGTTCCCTGGGTCAGAAGGTCTGCGGCGCAGGGACCGGACCGAGCGATGCGGATGTGGCCATGGCTCGGGTCGCTGACGAAGCCCGTGTCAGATGATCGGCAATGTGCGCGACGGTGGCAAGTCCCCGCCCGGCGCCATGGACGACCTTGCACTCGTGGGATCTTCCAATTGCCGGCTTAAGGAATTCTGCCTGGGCATCTGGCAGGTTTGTCCGGCGCCTGGGCTCAGGAAGAAAAGTACGCAGTCACGGCAGAAGCGTCAGTTGGAAACGGCTGACGCTTCTGCCGTGACGTGCCGCCCTGAGTTTCTCCCGAAAGAGCGACTTCCGGAACAAAAGCCGGTCGACGTTGGTTGGGTGATTCCGGACCAGGAAATCTCGGCGTCGATGCAGCAATTGCGCGCGTGATGCGACGACACCCACTGCCGCAGGTCCGCCGTTGCCGGACTACAGGGAACCAATAGATGTTCGAGCGGTTTGGCTCGGTAGTCTTCAAGGGGTCCAAGCTTCCGAGAGGTGTGCGTGCAACCAACGATCCATCGATATGTGACCGTCAACGGCATTGATATCTTTTATCGCGAGGCAGGGCCTGAAAAAGCACCCGTGGTACTGCTGCCGCACGGCTACCCGTGCTCGTCGTATGAATTCCGCAATCTCATGCCGAGACTGGCAGATAACTGGCGGCTACTCGCGCCCGACTTTCCCGGCGCCGGCTACAGTGCGACTCCTGATAATTTCGAGTACAGCTTCGACGGCTATGCCAACTTGCTGGACAGCTTCGCGACGACGCTTGGCGTGAAACGCTTTGCGCTCTATCTGCACGACTTCGGATCGCCCATCGGCGCGCGGTTGGCTATCAAGGCACCGGAGCGCATTGCCGCATTTATCATTCAAAATGGCGATATCCCCTACGAGGATGCGCTGGGATCGAAATATGCCGAAATCGAGGAGACCTGGCAGCTACCTCGAGCCGACATGAGGCTGAAAGTCGCGGAGGCGATCAACGAGGAGACATTCAGGCAGGAGTTCCTCAACCATGTGAGGCCTGAGCTCGCTCAACAAATTCCTCCCGACCTCTGGAAGCTGCATTGGTCGCTGATGACGCCGAAGCGCAGGGAGGTTGCGATTGATCTGATCTCGGGCCTGAAGGAGAACCGCGCCTGGTTTCCGCAACACCGAAACTACCTCGCCACGCACCGTCCGCCAACGCTGATCGTATGGGGACCTCAGGACGGGTACATGCCGGAGAAGTCGGCGCGTGCCTATCTCCGCGACCTTCCTGACGCCGAACTGCATCTTTTGGACGGCGGCCACTGGCTTCTGGAGACCAACCTAGATGAGGTGGTCTCACTCGTCCGTAACTTTCTTGGCCGGGTTCACCCGTCCGGCAAGGCAAAAGACGCGACGCAATCCGACACTTGAACGGAGGGGATGATTGTGAGGGGCATCAAACGGCCGATGTGATCACAACACGATGCTCTCAGGCATCAATTCCGACATCCAGATCAACCATCAGGCCAAAGTGGGCGTTGGCCCACCGGATCGTCGAATCCAAGCGTTCTGGATTGTATCACGGCCGTCACAGTGTCCTAGGCGCACAGATGCCGGTTCGGCTGGCTGTGGCACGCACGCAGCAAAAGCGGTTAATGCGGTGTGTTCTTACTTGCTGAGCATGAACTTCGTACAGACGCAAGACCGTGATCGGACCGAGATCGCGGGCGATAGCCGCTGCACAGTCTTCGTCTCCGGCGACGTCTGCGACTCGCGCGCAGGTCGTGCCGCACCCTGAATCGTCCTCTTCGGACCGAGCGATCAGGGCATGCATCATGTTGGCATGATCTGTCCCCTATCTGTCCGCAATCGGCATTTCGCAGTATGCTCCTCTCGATAAAATGTCTTCATGCCCATCCTTGGAGATAACCAAATGTCCGCAGATACCGTACTCCTAGTCATCGATGCCCAGGAATCCTTCCGTCATCGACCCTATTTTCGTGAAGATGAGGTCGGGGTTTATATCGCGTCCCAGCAAGCGCTGATCGATGGCGCGAAAAGGGCCGCTCTTCCGGTCGTCCAGATATTTCACGTCGAGGAGGCAGGCGTTTTCTCTGAAGGTTCGGGCTTCGTCCGCCCGCTGGCGCCGCTTCAGATTGAGGCGGATGCGGTGTTTCGCAAGCGCCGCCACAGCGCGCTTGTCGGCAGTGGCCTGGACGTCTGGCTGACTGAAAACCATATCCGGCGCGTCATTGTCTCCGGCATCCGCACCGAGCAGTGCTGTGAGACGACGGCAAGGCACGCCTCCGATCTCGGTTATGAGGTCGACTATGTCGGCGAGGCAACATTGACCTTTCCGATGACCGATAAGTCGGGTCGCGAATGGAGTGCCGCCGAGATCAGGGCGCGCACGGAATTGGTCCTTGCCGATCGTTTTGCCCGCATCGTTAGTGTAGAGCAGGTGCTCAACGGACTTTCAGCACGAGCGGTCGCGTAATGGTGGATGGCCCCCGGCGCATCATCCCGGTTTTCGTGGTCGTGCCGCCGCGGGCGCTCCTGCTCGATATCGCAGGTCCAATGGAAGTCTTGCGCAGAGCCAACCTTGAACAGAAATCGACAGAGTTCGTGCCGACCTACATCGGACCTGCCGCTGAGGTGCGAAGTTCGACCGGCCTCGACCTCGCCAAGATTTCTCCGCTTCCGGTACGTTTGCCCGACGACGCGCTTCTTATTGTTTCCGGTGCGGTGGATGAACCGCTTGCCGGGTCGGTCGAAAGTGGACCGGGAGATGCAGCCCTTGAGGCAGAGATCGTTGAATGGCTAAGTCGGACCGTTCGGCCTGGCATCCGCCTCGCGACGATCTGTTCCGGTGCCTTGCTTGCGGCGCGGGCGGGACTGCTCGAGGGCTATGAATGCACGACCCACCATTCCATGCTCCAGGAACTCGTCCGACTTACTCCGACCGCCCGCGTCCGCGAGAACCGGCTCTATGTCGAGGATGGTGAGCGGCTGACCAGTGCGGGCGTCACCGCGGGGATCGATCTCATGCTTGCGGTGGTCGCAAAAGAGGTCGGTCATGCTGTGTCGCTTGCCGTAGCACGCACTCTGGTCATTTATCTCCGGCGGGCTGGCGGTGATCCTCAGTTGTCGCCGTGGCTGGAAGGGCGAAATCATCTCCATCCGGCAATCCACAGAGCCCAGGATGCCGTCGGCGCCGACCCCTCGCAAAACTGGTCCGTTGAGACGCTCGCCAAGATCGCCGCGACGAGCCCGCGCAACCTGTCACGGCTTTTCAACGAGCACACCGGCATGAGTGTGACCGACTATGTCAACCGCATGCGAATTGCACTCGCAAGAGAACTCATCACCGGCTCGAGGCTCGATATGGAAAACGTCGCTGAACGCATCGGCTTTTCGTCAGCTCGCCAGTTTCGACGGGCCTGGAGACGACTTCATGATACGCCGCCGGGCCACGTTCGAGGGCCGACCAGAAGCTGACAGGCTTGATCAAACCTTAACGGGGGCTGTCGTCTGATGAACAAAAAAGAGGCCGCGAGCGTAGGGCCGGGCCTTTAGGTGTGAAGGTCAAAAAACCTCCAGAGGGGAACAGCTGACGTAGCGGGCCGGGAGGAATGGACCGCCGTGGATCGCCAACTGTCGCGATGATGACCGAAGGTCGTTGCTCATGCGAAGTATAAGGCACTCAAAACGAGGCGCTCTTTGACAAATTCTACCGCAGGCGCCCCTGGAGTCCTGCAATCAGCCGCCGAATATCGAAAGACATTTTCGGCGAGTGGCTGCCGCTGCGCATCGAGAATGACGGTTGCGCTCTTGGCGCGATGCCCGGGAACCGTCCGACGGGGGGCGGGCAGCCAGTCCGTAAAGTGGAATCCAATGCTGGCGATCCTTGGCCGACAGCTGTATGCAGCTTGCGGAAGACGAACGAAGGTCACCGATGAGAATAGAATTTCTGCTTTGGCTCGCTGGCGCGATGGCAACATTTCTGGGCGCGGCGACCGCTTCGCGCACCTATATCGCGACCAACAGCATTCTTGTGTTGATCCTGTCGCTCGCCCTTTATTGCGTGGGTAATCTCATCATGGTGCGGCTCATGAGAGAGGGCGGAATGGGGCTTGCAATATCGGTTTCCGCCGTTGCTCAGCTGTTGCTCATCAACGTGATTGCATATTTTGTTTTTGACGAGCGGCTTGCTCCGTCACAGATGCTAGGCGCGGGGCTAGGTCTGGTCGCAATGATGCTTTTGTTGTTCCCAATTGGGGAAAGATAGCAGTCCCGAAGCGGCTGGTTTCGAAAGATGCGAAGTCAGAACGCAGAGAAGGGTAGTATCTCTTTTGTGCCCCCAAGGGGATAGCGCGACTGCGAAAGCCTGCATCGAATGATGTATACCGGAATCCGCATCCCCTAGAACGGTCGCGCACGTCGCTGGCCGGTGTCCCGGTCGGCTACTGATATCCGATGTTCAGGGCGAGCCCGGACATATCGGTTGAAGACCTGGAAGGAAATTCCTCCAGGCCGTGAAGTCGCGCCTGATTGTCAGAATCCCTAAAAGCGCGATCCCATTTTTGCAACAGCATGCAGCCCGCGACGGGAGATAAGATCTCGTTTCGTCATCGCTCGCCTATAGCGCGATCTCTCCTGTCGCCGAGCGCATGATTTTTTTAAATTAATACCTATCGCATCGATTGAAAAGGAGTATCGTAACGCTAGTTTAAATTGTTAAGACGTTGGCGTCGATGCGTCTGGTCGTGATACGCATGCCGCCAGCTCTGCTCCGACTGAGGGACCGGAAATGCCTGAAAAACCCCTAAATCATTGCATTCTGAGAAATGAACCTCTCCGGAAACATCCTGAGAATAAGGACCGCGACCGAGAGCCCAGCCGTCGAATGACATGCCCAAAAGGGCTTCATCACCGCTGGTCGTGCCTCATCATTGTTCGATGAATTACCACACGGAGAGGTAGACGATGTGGAGGCGTGAAGTGGTTGTCGTAGCGACGCTTGTATCCCTGTTTACGGTTCAGGCTGCCCGCGCGGACGGTCCTGCCGGTGCAGCCCGTGGGCTGAAGACGGCGCCCGTGTTCAGCTATATTTCTGAAAAGCGCCGAACTGCAGCACCATTCGCGCATGTGATGTTTTGCGCTCGAAATCCGGATGAATGTACGGTTCGCGGCGATGTTTCCGAAGTTCCCTTGAGCCCCCTTGCGGAGAAGCAACTTGGCGATATCAACGCGTCGGTCAACCGCTCGATCCGTCCGACGGACGAACGGCAGGGCGATGTCTGGCAGGTGAACGTCAAGGCAGGCGATTGTGAGGATTTCGCGTTGACGAAACGCGACCACCTCATCGCCATGGGCTGGTCGTCGAAAGCACTGCGGATCGCCGTGACCAAGACGCCTGCCGGTAAAGGTCACGCGGTTCTGGTCGTCAAGACCGATCGCGGCGATCTGGTGCTCGACAACCGCACGAATGCGATCAAGGGCTGGAAGGATACGGATCTTCGCTGGCTGATGATCCAGTCAGGCGATGATCCGAAGATATGGTACGAACTCTAAGTATGCAGACATGTTGCGGGTTCGAACCCATATGCGGCGACCGAATGTCGATGGCAGGGAAGGCGGCGTTCTGAGCCCGCAGAATGTCCGCGCCGAAATCCGCCGCCTCGGTTGCGATCGGCACCTTTGAACACGCGTTGATGGAACCTTCGTCATCTAATCGATCTTATCGAAAAGAATCCATTGACCTGACGCCCTGCTTGCATCTTCTATCCGCCCCCACATGAGGAAGGCTGGCAGGAGGGCATATGCAAGTCCTATCGAGCATTAAGGCGATGCGCGTAGCACTGGCATCAGCAAAGGCAAACGGCGGAGACGTCGGTTTCGTGCCTACGATGGGCTATCTTCATGCAGGTCATATGGAACTTGTCGCGCGAGCCCGCGCTCAGAACCAGATTGTCGTTGCCTCGATCTTCGTCAATCCGCTCCAGTTCGGGCCGACGGAGGACCTCAGTCGGTATCCGCGCGATCTGGAACGTGACCAGGCGATGCTGGAAGAGGCCGGCGTCGATATTCTCTTTGCGCCCGGCGTCGAGGATATGTATCCGCACCCGATGAAAACCGTCGTTGATGTGCCCGAGCTTGGCTGCGAGCTGGAAGGTGCCGTTCGACCAGGGCATTTTGCCGGCGTGACTACTGTCGTCAGCAAGCTTTTTAACATCGTACAGCCAGACAACGCCTATTTCGGCGAGAAGGATTACCAGCAGGTTGCCATCATCAAACGGATGGCAGACGATCTGGCGCTGCCCGTGCGCATCGTTTCCGTGCCGACGGTGCGGGATGCCGATGGTCTCGCTCTCTCTTCTCGCAATGTCTACCTCAGCGAAGAGCAGCGACGCGCTGCAGTCATCGTCCCTCGCGCGCTGGACGAGGCGGAGCGCCTTGTCAACCAAGGCCTGACCGACCCGCAGCTTCTTGAAGCAAAGCTCGTCGACTTCATCGGGCGTGAACCGTTGGCAAAGCCTGAGGTCGTCGCTGTAAGGGATGCCTCGACGTTGAAGCACGTCGCGAAAATCGACGATCCGGTGGTTGTCGCACTGTTCGTGCGGATTGGCACGACCAAGCTTCTGGACAACCGGGTGATTGCGAAAAAAGGTTCGTCTGGAACGGGAGAGAAATCATGAGCGCTGTCGGTTCCGCAAAGCGCCTGACGCCATCACGGATCCGGGCGATGAAGGGCGGCACGCCGATCGTGTGTCTGACGGCCTACACGACGCCGATGGCGCGGCTCCTGGACGAACACTGTGATCTCCTGCTTGTTGGAGATTCGCTCGGCATGGTCCTCTATGGCATGGACAGCACCGTGGCGGTAACGCTCGACATGATGATCGCCCATGGCAAGGCGGTGATGCGTGGTGTCGAGAGAGCCTGCGTGGTCGTCGACATGCCCTTCGGCAGCTACCAGGAGTCGAAGGAGCTTGCCTACCGCAATGCCGTGCGCGTTCTGCAGGAAACCGGGTGTGACGCGGTCAAGCTCGAAGGCGGCCAGGAGATGGCCGAGACAATTTCCTTCCTCGCTGCGCGCGGCATTCCGGTGCTCGGCCATATCGGGCTCATGCCGCAGCAGGTTCATACCGCGGGCGGCTACCGATCTGTCGGCCATTCCGAGGAGGAGGTTGCCAAGATCCGGCGTGACGCCGAAGCGATCGGCAATTCGGGGGCCTTTGCCGTCGTCATCGAGGGTACGGTGGAGACATTTGCGCGTGAGGTGACAACGGCAATTCCTGTTCCGACCATCGGGATTGGAGCCTCGGTTGCGTGCGACGGCCAGATCCTCGTCTCGGACGACATGCTTGGACTATTCAACGACTTCACGCCGCGCTTCGTCAAACGGTACGATGAACTTGGAAAAAGGGCAGCGGTGGCGATTGCCGCCTATGCAGACGAGGTGCGTTCCCGCGCATTCCCCACCGACAAACATACATTCAAACGTCGGTCTTGATTGTGAAGGCCCTATCGATCGGGAGCCGGTGATGAACCGCATCGCCCTTTTGATCACCAGTGCAGAATTGGCTCCATGAGAGGCCGAATTGCATAATCGGGAGCAAAAATCTTAAAACTGCGTACCGATCCGCGCAAAACTGGGCTGTAATCGTCGCCCTCCATACGATAAATGCTTTTTCAGCGACCGCCGCTGACAATTCACTTCCCAAGCCCCGATCGCCTCATAAACAGCCCGCACGAAAACCGACGACGGCCCGATATGATTCCGGCCGCTCAGGAGGAAGATCCATGGCATCCGTTGCCGAGAGCGCCCCCCGCTTTGAAAAGATCGCAATGTCCATTCTGGTGGCAGTCAGCTTCTGCCACATGCTCAACGACATCATGCAGTCGCTGCTTGCCTCGCTCTATCCGCTCTTCAAGGCGAACTACAACCTCGATTTCGTGCAGATCGGCCTTCTGACGATGACCTTCCAGGTCACGGCCTCGCTGCTCCAGCCGCTCGTCGGCATCGTCACCGACCGTTGGCCGATGCCCTATTCGCTGCCGATCGGCATGGCGAGCACATTCTGCGGTCTGATCCTGCTCGGCAATGCCGGCAGCTTTGAGTTGCTCCTGGTCGCCGCCAGCCTCATTGGCTTCGGCTCGGCCGTCTTCCATCCGGAATCCTCGCGCGTCGCGCGCCTTGCTTCCGGCGGCCGCCACGGCTTTGCCCAGTCCTTCTTTCAGGTCGGCGGCAATGCAGGCCAGGCGATCGGTCCGCTGCTGGCCGCCTTCATCGTGTTGCCGAACGGTCAGCACAGCGTGTCCTGGCTTTCCGGTATCGCCATGGTTGGCATTGTGGTCCTGAGCTGGGTCGGCAACTGGTACGTGAGCCACCGTCGTCAGAACGCCAGCAAGGCGGCCCCGAGCCGCACGCTGCCCCTGCCTCAGAGCAAGGTCGTCACGGCGCTGCTCATCCTCGTGCTGCTGACGGCGACGAAGAATGTCTACATGGCAAGCGTCTCGAGCTACTTCACCTTCTATGTCATCGATCGTTTCCAACTCGATGTGCAGCAGGCGCAGCTCATGCTCTTCCTGTTCCTGGGGTCCGTTGCGACCGGTACCTTCCTCGGCGGCCCGATCGGGGATCGTTTTGGTGCCCGTTTCGTCATCTGGTTCTCGATCCTCGGCGTGATCCCCTTCGCGCTGCTGCTCCCCTATGCGAACCTCTTCTGGACGGGCGTGCTCAGCGTTGTCATCGGCCTGATCTTCGCCTCTGCCTTTTCAGCCATCGTCGTCTTCGCGCAGGAACTGGTGCCAGGTCGCGTCGGGCTGATCGCCGGCGTTTTCTTCGGCTTCGCCTTCGGTGCGGGCGGTCTCGGTGCGGCTTTGCTCGGCGGTTTTGCCGACTCGCACGGTATCGCCTTCGTATATCGTATCTGCTCCTACCTGCCGCTCCTCGGTCTGTTCACCATCTTCCTGCCGCGCATCCCAAAACATCGAGCGGTTTAAGTTTCGCACTCGGAAAGAGGCACCGAAATGCTTTCGGTGCCTCTTTGGTATCCCGGCAGGCGCACGGCGCGGCGTCGCGTTGAAACGAACATTTTTTCCCCGGTCTTCAGCGAAGACGGATCGTCATTTCTTTAATCTACTATTTTGATCGATAATATCTGTCTTGTGATGGAGCCATCGACGGCGCGATAGCGGAAGGAAATGATATGTCTGCACCCAAACTGGTCGGTCTTGCCGGCAGCTTCAATCGTCCCTCGAAGACCTTTGCGCTGGTCGAGAATATCGCCGGCCTCGCCGCGGAAAAATATGGCTTCCGCAATACTATTTACGACCTGACGGATGTTGGCCCCTCGCTTGGTCAGGCGTTGCGCCGTGACGACCTCGACAATCGCGCCAAGGAAGTCATCGCCGATATCGTTTCTGCGGATGCTATCGTCATCGGCGCGCCGACCTATAAGGGCAGCTATCCGGGCCTTTTCAAGCACCTGGTCGATCTCATCGATCCGCATGAATTGCGCGCAAAGCCGATTGTCATCACGGCGACGGGCGGCGGCGATCGCCACGCGCTCATGGTCGAACATCAGCTTCGCCCGCTCTTCGGCTTCTTCATGGCCCATACCTTGCCGACGGCCGTCTACGCCTCAGATCGCGATTTCACTGACTATCGCGTCTCCTCCGAACAGCTTTCCAAGCGTATCGGGGAGGTCATCGGCGAGCTTTCCGCTTTCTTTCCGGCCAGAAGTTCCGCGCTGATCGCGGCGGAATGAATCTTATCCCAAGACTGACTTTCGCGGCGCCCATTGGGCGCCGTTTTCGTTTGACGGCTATTTTTACGCTGACATTAATCCATAAATTTGATAGAATTTTATCCTGCCGGCATCGACAAGGGGGCAAGAGTTTTTCTGGCATTAACAAGACATCGGACGTTCTTGCTTCGCTCGTAATGACCGCATTTGCAATTATCCGCCTGCTCGGGGCTCGGCCTCATTCAGTCAGACGGGATAAAAAATGACCAAGAACAAGAATATCGGCACCATTTCGATTTCGCGCCGCGCGGCGCTCACTGTTGCCGCCTCTGCGGCTGCGCTCATCGCCTTTGCTGCGCCGGCTCCTTCCTTTGCGGAAGACAAGTCGATCAAGGTCGGCATCATGAGCGGCGAGGACGAGGATGTCTGGCGTGTCGTGACCACCGAAGCCGCCAAGAAGGGCCTTAAGATCGAGACGATCACCTTCAACGATTATACCCAGCCGAACGAAGCGCTGGAGCGCGGCGAAATCGACGCGAACGCCTTCCAGCACCAGCCCTATCTCGACAATCAGATCAAGCAGAACGGCTACCACATCGTCCGTGTCGGCTATACCGGAGTGTGGCCGATCGGCCTCTACAGCAAGAAGCACAAGTCCGTCGCCGAGCTGCCGGAAGGCGCCGTGATCGGCGTGCCGAACGATCCGTCCAACGAAGGTCGTGCGCTGCGCGTTCTGCAGAGTGAAGGCCTGATCAAGCTGAAGGACGGCACGGGCATTCTTGCGACGATCGCCGACGTCGCTGAAAATCCGAAGAATATCGAGATCAAGGAACTGGATGCCGGCATTGTCGGCCGTTCGATCGATGACCTCGACGCCGGTGTCGTCAACACCGACTGGGCGTTGAAGAGCGGCCTTTCGCCGGCAGAGCGCGTCGCGCAGGAGCCGATCGCCGACAACCCCTACCGCAACTTCATTGCCGTGAAGGAAGAAAACAAGGATGCCGATTGGGTGAAGACCCTGGTATCTTCCTATCAGAACGATACCGTGAAGGCCGAGTTCGACAAGGTCTATAAGGGTACGGGCCTCAGCGCCTACTGATCAGCCGCCCTTCCTAGGGCGCCAATGACCGAGGCGGCCCGGGCCTTTGCCGGGGCCGCCTTCGGCTTTTGTGAAGGAATGAGCATGAATTCAATTGTCTCCGCTTCAGGGATCGAGACGCGCCCCGCTGACGCCGAAGAGGTCGTCCGGCTGACGGATGTCAGGCGTAAATTCGGTGCGACACCGGCGCTTGACGGCATCTCGTTGAGTGTGAAGAAGGGCGAGGTTCTCGGCATTATCGGACGCAGCGGCGCCGGAAAGTCGACGCTGATCCGCTGCCTGAACGGTCTTGAGCGCGCTGACAGCGGCGAGATCGTCATCGAGGGCCGTAACATTACAGGCCTTGCCGAGAAGGACCTGCAGCCGTTGCGCCGCCGCATCGGGATGATTTTTCAGCACTTCAATCTGCTTTCGGCCAAGACGGTCGAAGAGAACGTCGCGCTGCCATTGAAGATCGAAGGTATCGGCAAGGCAGAGCGACTGAAGCGGGCGCATGAGCTTCTGGATCTCGTCGGCCTTTCCGACAAGGCTAAGGCTTATCCGTCTTCCCTTTCAGGCGGCCAGAAGCAGCGTGTCGGTATCGCCCGCGCACTTGCCGCACGCCCGGCCCTGCTACTTTCCGACGAGGCGACCTCAGCACTCGATCCGGAAACGACGCGCTCGATCCTCGTTCTGCTGAAGGATATCAATCGTAAGCTTGGACTTACTATCCTGTTGATCACCCATGAGATGGAGGTGGTGCGTGGCATTGCCGATCGCGTCGCCGTCATCGATGCTGGCAGGATCGTGGAAGAGGGACAGGTCTGGTCGATCTTCGGCAATCCGCAGACGGCGATCACCAAGAGCCTGCTCGGCGGCATCCGCCCGCAACTACCCGAACATATTGCCGCTCGCCTGTCGCAGTCAGGTGGCACGGAAGCGATCGTCAGTGTCGATCTCTCCGGTCCGGAAGCCCAGGGCGCGCTCTTTGCCGACCTTTCGGCGGTATTGCCGCATTCCTTCCGCCTCGTGCATGGCGGCATCGATCACATCCAGAACCAGCCCGTGGCGCGGTTCTTCATTGCCGTTCCGGCGCGCGATCCTGCGCTTGCCGGAAAGGTCGAACAATTTCTGAAGGCCCGGTCCGCCCGGGTGGAGGTGCTTGGTTATGTCACCGATCATGATTAATCTGCTTTTGCGCTCCCTCTGGGAGACGGTGTTGATGACGGCGGCGTCCGGCGTGATCTCGCTCATTGCCGGGCTGCCGCTCGGACTGGCACTGGTGCTGACGAACCGAGGCGGCATTGCGGAAAATGCCTGGGTCAACCGCGTTCTCGGCGGTGTCATCAACGGCTTCCGCTCCGTGCCTTTCATCATCCTCCTGGTGGCGCTGATCCCACTGACCCGCCTGATCGTCGGCACGGCGATCGGCACTTGGGCGGCCATCGTTCCGCTCGCTATTGCGGCCACGCCCTACTATGCCCGTATTGCAGAGGTCTCGCTGCGCGAGGTCGATCGTGGGTTGATCGACGCCGTGCGTGCCATGGGTGGCAACCGCTGGACGATCATTCGCGAGGTTCTGGTACCGGAAGCCCTGCCAGGAATCGTTGCTGGTTTTACAGTTACGCTGGTAACGCTGATCGGCGCATCGGCGATGGCCGGAGCCATCGGTGCCGGCGGTCTCGGCGACCTCGCCATCCGCTATGGCTACCAGCGTTTCGAGACCAATGTGATGATCGCGGTCGTCGTCGTGCTCATCGTTCTCGTCTGCGGCATCCAGTGGCTGGGCGACCGGCTGGTCGCCCGCCTCGATCATCGCTAGAGCAATTCCAGCGTAAGTTTGCCGCGCGAACACGACGAGGTAGAGCATTTTCGTATTTCGAAGAAAGCGAAAAGACTCTACCGCCTGAACTGCGCAGCGGGATGGCTGGCCGATAGCCGGCCATTGCCGCCGAACAATTTCTGGCGCAGCGGTCCTTCCGCGTAATCGGCCTTGAACAGGCCGCGCTCCTGCAGCACGGGCACAACGAGATCGACGAAATCGTTGAGGCTTTCGGGTGTCACGGTGCGCGCCAGATTGAAGCCGTCGATGCCGCCTTCCTCGATCCAGCGCTGCAGCGTGTCGGCGACCTGCTCCGGTGAGCCGACGATCGGCTTCATGCGGCTGCCGAGCACCATCTGGTCGATGATCTGCCGCTTGGTGACAGGTTTTGCCGCCTGCTTGGTGATTGCCGCCAGCGCAGATTGATTGGCGTTGGTCGAGCCTTGGTCAATTACATCGTCGAGCTCGTATTTCGAAAAATCAACGCCGACAGAGGCGGAATAATGGGCGAGTGACGCCTCGACGCTTGCGTGCCGGCGATAGTCCTCAAGCTTCTCCTGTGCCTCGTTTTCGGTCCTGCCGACGACGACGGTGATCAGGCTCAGGATCTTGATCGCGTCTGCACCGCGGCCGTTCGCCAGCGTTTTGGCGCGAAGCGCATCGACAGTCGGACGCGCCGACTGCGGCGTCGGTCCGGCAATGAAGACGCATTCGGCATGCCGGGCGGCGAAATCCTGTCCGCGGGCCGATGCGCCGGCCTGGAAGAGCAGGGGCGTGCGCTGCGGCGACGGTTCGGCGAGATGAATGCCCTCCATCTTGTAATACTGGCCCTGGTGGCTGACTGCGCGCACCTTTGAGGCATCGGCGAAGATGCCGCGCTCGCGGTCACGTAGCACTGCATCATCGTCCCAACTGCCCTCCCAGAGCTTATAGAGGATTTCGAGATATTCCTCGGCGGCGTCGTAACGGGCATCATGCTCCGGCAGCTTGTCGAAACCCATGCTGCGGGCAGCACTGTCGAGATAGCCCGTCACGATGTTCCAGCCGATGCGGCCCTTGGTCAGGTGATCGAGCGTCGACATGCGCCGCGCCAGCAGGAAGTGCGGCTCATAGGTCGTATTGACGGTGACGCCGAAACCCAGATGCTTCGTGACATAAGCCATGGCCGAAATCGGCATCAGCGGATCGTTGACCGGGATCTGCGCACCCGTCTCGATGACCGGGGCTGGGCTGTTTTTGTAGACATCATAGACACCGACGATGTCGGCCAGAAAAATGCCGTCTAGCCTACCGCGTTCGGCCGTGCGCGCAAAATCGACCCAGTAGTCAAGATCGGTGTAATTGACCGAGCGATCGCGTGGATGCGTCCACATGCCGTGGTTTATGTGCCCGACGCAGTTCATGTCGAAGGCGTAGATCTGCATTTTCTTCATCGAATATTGTCCTGAGATTTCGTCGGCCACGGGGCAGGAATTGTCGAGCGGATCGGGAAACCACCGCTTCTTCCCTTCAAATTAGAAGCAAATTGTCCCTCACCGCTGATTCCAGAAATTTTCTATCTCTATAAAATCTATGAATTTTACAATGATCTATCGACATTCCCGAGGCGGAATGATTTTTAACATTGCTGGAGAGGGATATGAAAATCAACCGACGCAACCTGCTGGGCACAGCCGCTGCCGCTGTCCTCACCTTGACCACCTATGCAGCCCACGCTGCCGACGTCACGCTCAATATCGGCTACCAGCCGATCGTCGAGCCGTCGCGCGTGCCGCAGGCCGATGGCACCTATGAAAAGGAGACCGGCGCCAAGATCAACTGGCAGAAATTCGATGGCGGCGCCGATGTCATCGCTGCCATTGCTTCCGGTTCTATCGATATCGGTTATGTCGGCTCGTCGCCGCTTGCCGCGGCCGCCAGCCGCGAACTGCCCATCGAGACGATCTATGTCGTCGGCCTCATCAGTGACGCTGAAGCGCTTGCGGTCAAGAACATCACCAAGCCAGAAGACTTGAAGGGCAAGAAGATTGCCACGCCCTTCGTTTCGACAGCGCATTACAGCCTGCTGACAGCGCTGAAGCACTGGAAGGTCGATCCGAAGTCGGTGCAGATCCTCAATCTGCGTCCGCCGGAAATCGCTGCTGCCTGGGAGCGCGGTGACATCGACGGCGCCTATGTCTGGGATCCCGTCCTGGCGCAGTTGAAAAAGAGCGGCAGCGTGCTTGCCACCTCCGCCGATGTCGCCAAGTGGGGCGGCCCGACCTTCGATGCCTGGATCGTCAGCAGGAAATTTGCCGAGGCCCATCCGGAAGTCGTCACCGGCTTCGTCAAGGTCACCGGCGCGGCTTACGCGTCCTATCTCGCCAATCCGGATAGCTGGAATGCCAAATCACCGGAAGCCGAAAAGATTGCCAAACTCACCGGCGCCAAGACCGATGAAGTGCCGGCTCTTCTCAAGGGCTATACTTTCCCGAGCCTGAAGGACCAGGCCAGCGCCGATCTCCTCGGTGGCGGTACGGTCAAGGCCGTTGCCGAAACCTCGGCCTTCCTTCTGGAGCAGGGCAAGATCCCCGGCGTTCTGAAGGACTACAGCCCCTATGTTTCCGACCGCTGGGTCAAGGAAGCCGCCAAGGCCGGTCTCTGATCCTCCCAAGGGTCCCGGCGCGGCTTCGCCGCGCCGATTTTCCTCGAACAGGTGATGCCCATGAGCATACTTTCACTACAGTCCCTGTCGCTCGATTATGCCGAGGCAGGCACTCGCCGGAAAAGACGTGTGCTCGATGGCGTTAACCTGCATATCGCCTCCGATGAGTTCGTGGTGGTCATCGGCCGTTCGGGTTCCGGCAAGACGAGCCTTCTCAATATTGCGGCCGGATTTACCGAGCCGAGCGAGGGACGCGTGCTGGTCGACGGCAAGGAGATCGACGGGCCTGACGTAGACCGGGCTGTCGTGTTTCAGGACGACGCGCTCTATCCATGGCTGACGGCCGCCGGTAACGTCGCCTTTCCGCTGAAGCTTCAGGGCATCCCGAAAGGCGAGAGGCAGCGCCGCGCGGAAGACCTGCTCGTGAAGGTCGGCCTCGATGGCGCAGGCAAGAAGAATATCTGGGAACTCTCCGGTGGCATGCGTCAGCGCGTTGGCATTGCCCGCGCGCTTGCCTCCGGGCCGCGCTTCCTGTTGCTCGATGAGCCGCTCGGCGCGCTCGATGCTTTGACGCGCAGCCGCATGCAAAAATTCCTGCTCGACGTCTGGGCCGAGAGCAAGACCGGCGCGTTGCTGATTACCCACAGCATCGACGAGGCTTTGCTGCTTGCCACGCGCGTCATCGTGCTTGCGCCCAACCCGGGTCGCATCGTTGCCGATATCAAGACGGAGTTCGGCAAGTCGGTGCTCGAAGGAAAAAGTATAAAGGATATCAAGGCGCTGACGGCATTCAAGCACTTGAATGACGAGCTGACCGCGCTCATCCACGCCGATGAAGAGGAGATTGCCGCATGAGCGTCGAGGCAGAAGCACTCACGACCGCAGTCTCGGATCACCCGGTGCAGGCGCGGCCGAAACGCCGCCGTACGCTACCGATCTCGCTCGCAACCATTACCGTTATCATCGCCGGCTGGAGTCTTGCTTCCGCCTATGGCGCCGTCTCACCGGTCTTCCTGCCGTCGCCGTTTGTCGTGGCGAAATCGCTTGCCAATGTCGCGGTCAACGGCTTCGTCGATTCCACGCTCGCCGAGCATACGTTGGCAAGTCTGCTGCGCATCTTCGCAGCGCTCGCCGTCTCGCTCCTCATCGGTGTGCCCGCTGGTCTTGTCATCGCCACCAGCCGCATCGGCAAGGGCATCCTCGATCCGATCGTCGAATTCCTGCGTCCTCTGCCACCGCTTGCGTATCTGCCGCTGATCATCATCTGGGTCGGCATCGGCGAGGCGTCGAAGGTTACGGTCATCTCGCTCGCCATGCTGCCCCCAATCATCCTGTCGACGGCATCAGGCGTCAAATCCGCTCCGGCTGATTTCGTCAACGCCGCCCGCTCGTTTGGCGCGAGCCGATTGCAGGTGCTGCTGCATGTCATTCTTCCAGGCGCCATTCCGTCGATTTTGACAGGCACACGCATCGCGCTCGGCGCCGGCTGGTCGACGCTGGTCGCTGCCGAGCTGGTGGCGGCAAGCCAGGGGCTTGGCTTCATGATCCAGTCTGCGGCGCAGTTCCTGGTGACCGATATCGTCATCGGTGGAATCATCGTGATCGCTGCCATCGCCTTCCTGCTGGAGATACTGGCGCGGCTGATCGAACGGGTCCTCGTGCCTTGGGCTGCTCATCGCTGAACGTCTATCATCGCCTTGCCGATCAAATTATCCTAAGGCTGTATCGCGCCGCGCGACCGCATGATGGTAGCGTGGGGCGCAGATAATGCCGGAGGATGATATGACGAAGAAGACGCTGTCGGACTGGGAGGCGCTGGCGGAGAAGGAGCTGCGCGCAGCACCGGAGACGCTGACCTGGCAAACACCCGAAGGCATAGACGTCAAACCGCTTTATACAGCAGCCGATCTCGACAGCACTGACGTGGACAGCCTGCCGGGATTTGCGCCCTTCACCCGCGGTCCACGCGCCACCATGTATGCCGGCCGGCCCTGGACGATCCGGCAATATGCCGGCTTCTCGACCGCCGAGGAATCCAACGCCTTCTATCGCCGCAATCTCGCCGCGGGTCAGAAGGGCCTCTCCGTGGCCTTCGACCTCGCTACCCATCGCGGCTATGACAGCGATCACCCACGGGTCGTCGGCGATGTCGGCAAGGCGGGGGTAGCCATCGACAGCGTCGAGGACATGAAGATCCTGTTTGACGGCATTCCGTTGCAGGACATGTCCGTCTCCATGACTATGAATGGCGCCGTCATCCCAATTCTGGCGAATTTCATTGTCGCCGGCGAGGAGCAGGGCGTCTCGAAGGCGGAGCTTTCAGGCACCATTCAGAACGACATCCTCAAGGAGTTCATGGTCCGCAACACCTACATCTACCCGCCGGAACCCTCGATGCGCATCGTTGCCGATATCATCGAATATACGGCAAAGGAGATGCCGAAATTCAATTCGATCTCGATCTCCGGCTATCACATGCAGGAGGCGGGCGCGACGCTGGTGCAGGAGCTTGCCTTCACGCTTGCCGACGGGCGCGAATATGTGCGTGCGGCTATCGCCAAGGGCCTTGATGTCGATGATTTCGCCGGGCGGCTCTCCTTCTTCTTCGCGATCGGCATGAATTTCTTCATGGAAGCGGCCAAGCTTCGCGCCGCCCGCCTCCTCTGGACCCGTATCATGGAGGAGTTCGAGCCGAAGAAAGCGTCTTCGCTGATGCTGCGAACTCATTGCCAGACATCGGGTGTGTCGCTGCAGGAGCAGGATCCCTACAACAACATCATCCGCACGGCTTTCGAGGCGATGTCGGCCGTGCTCGGCGGCACGCAGTCGCTGCACACCAATTCCTTCGACGAGGCGATCGCCCTGCCGACGGAATTTTCGGCCCGGATCGCCCGCAACACCCAACTCATTCTGCAGCACGAGACCGGCGTTACCAAGGTGGTCGACCCGCTTGCCGGCTCCTACTACGTCGAGAGCCTGACGAAGGAACTTGCCGACAAGGCCTGGACGCTGATCGAAGAGGTCGAGGCGCTCGGTGGCATGACGAAGGCCGTCAATGAAGGCTTGCCGAAGCGGCTGATCGAGGAGGCCGCCGCCCGTCGCCAGGCCGCGGTCGACAAGGGCGACGAGGTCATCGTCGGCGTCAACAAGTACCGGCTGGAGACCGAACAGCCGATCGACATTCTCGAGATCGACAACAGCGCGGTGCGCGCAGCGCAGATCCGCCGGATCGAGGAAACCAAGCGTCGCCGTGACGGCGCGAAGGTCAAGGAGGCGCTAGCCGCGCTTTCGGACATTGCCCGCAGCGGCAACGGCAATCTGCTCGCAGCCGCCGTCGAAGCGGCGCGTGCGCGAGCGACCGTCGGCGAGATTTCCGATGCGATGCGTGAGGTCTTCGGCGATCATTTCGCCACACCCAAGGTCATCCGCGGCGTCTATGGAACCGCCTATCGCGACGAACCGGAACTGGATGTTCTGAAAGCCCGCATGGCCGAGGTAACCGAGGCGATGGGCCGCAAGCCGAAGATCATGGTCGCCAAGCTCGGCCAGGACGGACATGACCGCGGCGCCAAGGTCATCGCCTCGGCTTTCGGCGATGTCGGTTTCGACGTGCTCGCCGGCCCGCTATTCCAGACGCCGGATGAGGCGGCCGGCATGGCGCTCGGCGAGAGGGTCAATGTGATCGGTGTTTCGTCGCTGGCAGCCGGTCACCGGACGCTGCTGCCGCAGTTGATCGACCGGCTTAAGGAACAGGGTGGCGGTGACATCATCGTCGTCTGCGGCGGCGTCATCCCGCGGCAGGACTATGAATTCCTGCACGAACACGGCGTCGCCGCCGTGTTCGGCCCGGGTACCAATGTGCTGGAGGCCGCGAATTCCGTTCTCGACCTCCTGCAGGGGATCAGGCGAAACCAGTAGCTCAGAGCAGCCCGCGCTTTGCGAGATTGCTCATCAGCGCCGAGATGCCGAAGGTCCACGGCGGGCATTCCGTCGACAGCCGGACGGTATTGACCAGTGCGCCGAGGCCGGCGGACGAGATTTCCACGACATCGCCGACCTTGTGGGTAAAGCCCTGGTTCTTGGCGTCGCGGTCCTGCGTTGGCGCAAAAAGCGTGCCGAGGAACAACATGAAGCCATCGGGATACTGATGGTGACTACCGACGGTCTGCTTGACGAGATCGGTCGGGTCGCGGCTGATCTGCGACATGGAACTCTTGCCGCGCAGCACGAAACCGTCCTGGCCGGTGACCTTGAGATCGAGTTCGGCCTTGCGGACGTCGTCAAGGCTGTAGCTCTGATCGAAGAGGCGGATGAAGGGGCCGATCGAGCAGGAGGCGTTGTTGTCCTTCGCCTTGCCGAGCAGCAGCGCCGAGCGGCCCTCGACATCGCGCAGGTTCACGTCATTGCCGAGCGTGGCGCCCTTGATCTCGCCACGGCTGTTGACGGCCAGCACGATTTCCGGCTCCGGATTGTTCCAGGTCGAGATCGGGTGGAGGCCGACATCCGAACCCCAGCCGACCGATGAAAGCACCGGCGACTTGGTGAAGACTTCCGCATCCGGGCCGATGCCGACTTCGAGATATTGCGACCAGATGCCTTCCTCGATCAGCGCCTTCTTGACCTCGGCGGCTTCCGGCGAGCCGGCCTTGATGTTGGTCAGGCTGCCGCCAATCAACGTGCTGACGCGCTCGCGAATGGACGCTGCGCGATCTGGATTGCCGGCGGCTTTCTCCTCGATGACGCGTTCGATCATCGACTGGGCGAAGGTCACGCCGCAGGCTTTGATTGCCTGCAGGTCGGCCGGTGCCAGCAGATAGGCTTTGCTCGTATCTGGTTTGCCAGTGCTGTTGGCGGCAATCGCCTCAAGGGTGCCAAGCGCCTTGCCGCTGGCGGTACGGACGAAGTCTGCCGCATCGGCTCGCTCCAGCAGAGCGCTCAGCGTCGGCGCTTCAGCGGAGGTGATATCGACGAGGCTGCCATCGCGCAGCGTTACGATGCTCGGCCCGGCAACATCGGGGTTCCAGGCACGGCCGACAAAGAGACCGCCCGAAGCGGCACCGTCGAGGGGGGATTGGGACATGGTGATCTTCCGTCACAGGGCGGAGCGGGGAGCGCTCCTGCAGAATGGGATAGCTGCCGTCCTCCTACCCGACGGCCTTCAAAATCGAGCATATTCATCGGCCAAGAGCAAGCCTCAAAGGGCTGGAGCGGTTCGTAGCGGTGCAGCACGATGGCGCGGTCAAGAGGCATTTCATCTTAACTTATAACTATTTAGATACAAAATAATCTTTCTATTTCATATATTTACAAAAGAGGCAAAAGAGTTTTGCCATCAATCCCGCCTTGACAGGCCTTTGCTTTCGCTGTCTGGTTTGCACCACGAAGGAGGGTCGGCGTAAGCCGGCCCGGATAATTCCCCGGGAGGATAATATTGCGATGCTAAGATTTGCCGTCGTCGGAATCGATCATGGGCACACTTTCGATCATGTGAAGGGATTGTTGGCCGCCGGCGCCGAATTCGTCGGCTATTGCCCGCAGACATCAGTGCCGGCGATCCGCGAAATGTTCGAGAAAACCTATCCGGACGCGCCGCAGATCGACCGTGAGAAGATCTTCGCTGATCCCTCCATCGACATCATCTGCATTGCCGCGATCCCGCGTGACCGCGCCGGCCTTGCCATCCGCGCGATGAAAGCCGGCAAGGATGTCATGACTGACAAGCCCGGCGTGACGACCTTCGCCCAGCTGGAAGAGGTCAAACGTACCGTTGCCGAGACCGGCAAGATCTTCTCCATCTGCTTTTCCGAACGCCATTGTGTGCGCTCTGCCGTCAAGGCCGGCAAGCTGGCGAAGGAAGGGGCGATCGGCAAGGTCATCCAGACGCTGGGCATGGGGCCGCACCGGCTGCAGCTGCCGACACGGCCGGACTGGTTCTTCGATCCGGAAGCCTTCGGCGGCATCATCGTCGATATCGCCTCGCATCAGGTCGACCAGTTCCTGTTCTATACAGGCTCGACGACGGGTGAGGTGGTCGCAAGCTCTGTTGGTAATTTCGGCATGCCGGAGAAACCGGCCTTCCAGGATTTCGGCGAAGTTCTGCTGCGTTCCGACAAGGCAAGCGGTTATATCCGGGTCGACTGGTTCACGCCGGAAGCCCTGCCCACCTGGGGCGACGGTCGACTGACCATCCTCGGCACCGAGGGTTATATCGAGCTGCGCAAGTATATCGATATCGCCGGCCGTCCCGGCAAGGATCATCTCTTCCTCGTCAATGGCAAGGAGATGACGCATATCGATTGCAGCGGCGAGAAGCTTGATTATTTCGACGCCTTTGTCGCCGACGTGCGTGACCGCAGCGAAACGGCGATGACGCATAACCACGTTTACGAGGTTTGCCGTCTGTCGCTTGAAGCGCAGTCGAAAGCCGCCCGTATCGGTAATCGCTGAGGAAGACACCATGACACGGAAACTGCGCGTCGGCGTCATCGGTGCAGGCATCGCTGAGCGGCACCTGACAGGTTTCGCCTGGAACAGCGATCTCTTCGAGATTCCCGTTCTCTGCTCTCTCGATGCCGATCGCGGCCAGCCGCTCTGCGAGGAGCACAAGATCCCCGAATATACGCAGGATACGAATTCGCTCTTCACGCGCGACGATCTCGATATCATCGATATCGCCACGCCGCCGAGCTCGCATTTCGAACTGTGCAAGAAGGCGATCGAGAGCGGCAAGCATGTGATCTGCGAAAAGCCGCTGTTCGGTTCGATTGCCGAAGTCGATGAGATGGCAAAGATCCTTGCGAGTTCGAACGGGCGCAAGCTGATGCCGATCTTCCAGTATCGCTATGGCAGCGGCCTGCAGAAGCTGAAATTGCTGATCGAGCGCGGCCTGGCCGGCAAGCCCTTCCTGACCACGATCGAAACGCATTGGTGGCGCGGCCCGGATTATTATGCGGTGCCTTGGCGTGGCAAGTGGGCGACGGAACTCGGCGGCGGCCTGCTCGGTCATGCCATCCATGCTCATGACATGCTGAATTATGTCCACGGCCCCTGTGCCGAGGTGTTTTCCTATGGTGCGACGCTCGTCAATCCGATCGAGGTCGAGGATACCGCGTCACTGTCGGTGAAGATGCAGAACGGCTCGCTTGCGACGCTTTCCATGACCCTCGGCTCTCGCAAGGAAATCTCCAGGCTGCGCTTCTGCTTCAGCGATCTCGTCGCAGAAAGCATTCTGGAACCCTATACGATGGGCCGCGATCCCTGGACCTTCATCGCCGGAAGCGAACAGCATCAGGCGCGCATCGATGCCGCCCTTGCCGGCTACGAAGCCAGGGAGGACGGGTATACGCGCCAATTCCAGCTTTTCCATCAGGCAATCATGGATGACCGCGATCCGCCGGTTACCCTGCAGGATGCCCGCAATTCGCTTGAGCTGGTAACGGCCGCCTATTATTCGCAGCGCACCGGCCGGCCGACGCCGATGCCGATTACGGCCGACCATCCCCTATACGGTTCCTGGCTGCCGGAAGAAGAACGGCGCCCAGCCGCCAGCGTCTGAGGAAAAGACGGTGCTGAAATCATTCGAGCATATCGGCATGACGGTCGGCAATATGGATCGCGCCATTGAATTCTATTGCGGACTGCTGGGGTTGAAGCTGCATCTGCGCAAGCAGATGCCTGACGGCATGCAGGTCGCCTTTCTCGATGCCGGCGGCGGCATGCTGGAGGTTTTCGGACCACCCGGCGGTGCTGCGAGGGCGGTCGATCTCCCGGAGGGAACGGCCGGCGTCAAGCACATCACCTTCCATTTCGAGAATGTCGAAGAAACCTTCGCGCGGCTGGAAGCGGCGGGCGTCGAAATCAAGGAACGTCCGCGCTTCGCCGTCCATTCCGAGATGCTGAACAAGATCGCCTTTGTTCGCGATCCCAACGGTATCATCGTCGAGCTTGCGGAGCGCTCACAGAGCCGGCTTGGCTGACAGCTGCCACGCGCCCGGTCGAAAGAAAAAGGGCGCGGTGTGAACCGCGCCCTTCGAATTTATCGGCGTTCGCCCGAAGTCTTCTTCTTGGCTTCGTCATCCGTGAGCTCGTACCACATGGCGTTGAGGACGGCGAAGGCGGCTGCCAGCGGCAGACCGAGTATCCATGCGAAATACCACATCGTTTCGTCTCCTCAATAGGCGTGGCTGTTCTTGTCTGTGACGCTCTTCTCGTCGACCTTGCCCCACAGAACCTTGTAGACCCAGGCGGTGTAGGCAATGATGATCGGCAGGAAGATGACCGTGACCACCAGCATGATGAAAAGCGTCTGGTGGCTCGACGATGCATCCCAGACCGTCAGGCTCGACTTCGGATCGAGCGAGGAGGGCAGGATGAATGGGAACATCGACAGCCCGACCGTCGAGATGATGCCCAGGATCGAGAGCTTGCTGAAGAGCAGAGTGACGACCTCTCGCCGGGCTTGCATCGCGATGAAGGCAGCCGCAGCACCGAGGAAGCCGAGGATCGGAGCAACGATCATCCAGGGATAGGTGCCGTAGTTGGCAAGCCAGGCCCCGCCTTCCTGCGACACCGTTTTCAGAAGCGGATTTGACGGGCCGACCGGGCTGATATCGCTGGTGATGCGATAGCCGCTGACGCCGGCCCAGAGCCACAGGCCGCCAAGCGCAAAGAGCACGATGACCACAAGCGCTGCGATGCTGCCGAAGCGGCGGGCGCGATCGGCGACCGGCCCCGTTGCCTTGAGCACCAGCCATGCGCTTCCGTGCATGATGAGCATGGCGACGGAGAGCAGGCCGCAGAGAAGGGCATAGGGGTTCAGAAGCGCGAAGAACGAGCCTTCATAGAAGATGCGCATGTCATCCGCGAAGCGGAAGGGCACGCCCTGTTGCACGTTGCCGACGGCAACGCCGAAGATCAGCGACGGTACGAAGCCGCCGATGAAGAGCGCCCAGTCCCAACCATTGCGCCAGTTGGCGCTGTCCCGCTTGGAACGATACTTGAATCCGACAGGGCGCAGGATGAGCGCAAAGAGGATCGCAAACATCGCCAGGTAAAAGCCCGAGAAGGAGACCGCGTAGAGCGGCGGCCAGGCGGCGAAGATGGCGCCGCCGGCGAGGATCAACCAGACCTGGTTGCCTTCCCAGGTGGCGCCGATCGTATTGATGGCGACACGGCGTTCCGCATCGGTCTTTGCGACGAAGGGCAGCAGTGTGCCGACGCCGAGGTCGAAGCCGTCGGTCGCGGCAAAGGCGATCAGGAGCACGCCGAGCAGGACCCACCAGATGAGGCGCAAGGTTTGATAGTCGATGAGTTCGTACAGGATCATGACAAGTCACTCCGCGGCTGGAACGAGGGTTTCGGAGATCAGCTTGGCTTCCGGCTCGTGGTCGGGTTCCGGCCCCTGGCGGATCGCCCTGAGCATCAGGCTCATCTCGATGATGATCAGCGTCGTATAGAGCACGGCAAAGCCGATGATGGTAAGCAGCACTGCCCAGGCGCCGTGATTGGAGACGGCGACTGCCGTCGGCAGTACGCCTTCGATTACCCAGGGCTGACGGCCGATTTCGGCGACCACCCAGCCGGCCTCGATCGCGATCCAGGGCAGTGGGATGGCAAAGACCGCGATGCGCAGCAGCAGCGGGTATTTGTCCAGATGCCGGCGGGCCGACAGCCAGAAGAAGGTTGCCGTCAGAACGATGAAGAACATGCCGAGGCCGACCATGATGCGGAACGACCAGAAGAGCGTCGGCACGTGCGGGATCGTGTCACGCGCGGCCTGGGCGATCTGCTCGTCGGTCGCCTGACGCGGATCATCGACATAGCGCTTCAGGAGCAAGCCATAGCCAAGGTCGTGGCCCAGATCCTCGAAGGAGCTCCGGACTTCCTGGGCGACCTGATCCTGGGCCGGTGCGGAACGGATCTGCATCAGCGCGTCATAGGCTTTGATGCCGTCGCGGATGCGGATCTCGGCCTGCTGTTCCAGCTTGTCGATACCGGGGATTTCCGTCGTCAGCGACCTCGTGCCGATCAGGCCCATGACCCAGGGGATATGGACGGCGAAATGGGTTTCGCGTGCTTCCTGATCCGGAAAGCCGAAGGCGGTGAAGGCCGCCGGAGCCGGCTCCGTCTTCCACATGGCTTCGATCGCGGCGAGCTTCATCTTCTGGTTTTCGGTGGCGAGATAGCCGCTTTCGTCACCGAGCACGACGACCGAAAGCGCCGAGGCGAGGCCGAAAGAGGCGGCGACCGTCATCGAGCGTTTGGCAAGCTCGATATGCCGACCCTTCAGCATGTACCAGGCCGAAACGCCGAGCACGAAGATCGAGGCGCAGACGTATCCCGCCGAAACCGTATGGACGAACTTCGCCTGGGCGACGGGATTGAAGACCACGTCGAAGAAACTTGTTATCTCCATGCGCATCGTCTGCGGATTGAGCGCGGAACCGACCGGGTTCTGCATCCAGCCGTTGGCGATCAGGATCCAGAGTGCGGAGAAATTTGAGCCGAGCGCCACCGCCCAGGTTGCGACCAGATGGCCGACCTTCGACAGCTTGTCCCAGCCGAAGAAGAAGAGGCCGACGAAGGTCGCTTCGAGGAAGAAGGCCATCAGGCCTTCGATCGCCAGCGGCGCGCCGAAAATATCGCCGACGTAATAGCTGTAATAGCTCCAGTTCATGCCGAACTGGAATTCCATGACGATACCGGTGGCGACGCCCAGCACGAAATTGATGCCGAACAGAGTGCCCCAGAATTTCGTCATCTGCCGCCAGATTTGGCGACCGGTCATGACGTAGGTCGTCTCCATGATGGCAAGCAGCACGGAAAGGCCGAGCGTCAGGGGTACGAACAGAAAGTGATAAAGCGCTGTCAGCGCAAATTGGAAGCGCGATAGCGCTACGATGTCTAGTTCCATTATCTTTCTCCCACGGTCCCACGCGGTATCAAGAGTTTCCGCGTGGCCGGCCGGCCACGCGGGGTAGGCCTGTTCGCTCAATCCGGCCGAAGCCGATCGAGCGCCTTTTCGAACGCCGCCTCTCCACGGCGCGAAACTTCTGTGATGCGGCCGCCGTCGACGACGACGATGCGGTCTGCGAGCGCCGCTTCGCGGCGAATATGCGTTGCGATGAGCAGGGACCGGCCTTCCGCCTCGACTGCGAGCCGATGCAGTACGTCGCGCGCCGTGCGCCCATCGAGACCTTCGGTCGGTTCGTCGAGAAGCCAGAGCGGCGTGTCACGCAGAAAGAGACGGGCGAGCGCCAGCCGACGCGACTGGCCGCCGGAAAGCCCCATGCCGCCTTCGCCCAGCAGTGTATCAAGGCCCGATGGCAGCGCATCGACATCGTCAATCAGGCCGGCAGCGGCAAGCGCATCGCGCAACCGGTCGTCATCGGCATCTGGCGCTGCGAGCACGAGGTTGCCGCGCAGCGTATCCTGGAAAAGTTCCGTCCGCTGGGTCAGCAGCGTGCCGTCGAGTGCAGCGGCCATGCCGGAGGCCGGTGGCAATTCGCCTGCAAGCAGCGATAACAGGGTCGATTTGCCGGCTCCGCTCGAGCCGATCACGGCGATATGTTCGCCGCGGCTTACTTCCAGCGTCACATTCCGTAAGGCCGGCTGGGCCGCGCCATCGTGGATAAGGGTCACGTTCTGCAGTGCGAAGGCGAGTTCATGGGCAGGCGCCTTGGGCGCGAAATCCGCCTCGACTGCTGAAAGGCGCGGTGCGATGCGTCCGGCGGCAAGCAGCGTCCGTCCGAATTCCAGGGCACCCCGGCGCAATACCGCGAAGGGTTCTGTGGCGGCAAAGGCAACGAGCACGCCCAGTGCTGCGACAGGAGCGCTGATCGCCCCTGCCTGCATCAACGCCGCTACGGAGAGCAGTGCCGCAACCAGCAGGGCGGTCGAAAAGAGCCCGAAGCCGAAGGCCACGCCGGTCTCTATCCGGTTCAATCGGTCGTCGGCGTTTGCCACATAGGCGTCTGCGGCTGATATCGCGTGCTCCTGGGCGGCGAGCCGATTTGCCATCAGAAGATCGGCCTGTCCGGCAACGAGATCGATCGTCCGTGACCGTAGTGTCTCGATGCCATAAGCGCGCCGCCGTGCAAATTTGCGGGCTGCCTGACCCGCAGCGAGCGGCAGACCAAGTCCAACCAGTATAAGGCAAAGGCCGAAGAGCAGCCCAAACTGCGGATGCATCAGCCCGAGCGTGACGCTGGCGACGAGTGCTGCACCGATCGCCACGGTCGCCGGCACGAGAACACGCAGGTAAAGCGAATCCAGCGCGTCGATATCTGCTGTCAGCCGGAAGAGCAGTCGAGCCGGTCGGTTGAGAAGCGTGCGCGCAGCACCCGCCGATGCCCAGCCTCGGAACAGCCGCTCGCGCAGGGCAGCCAAGACGGCAAGCGTGGCATTATGAGTTGTCAGCCGTTCGCCATAGCGGGCTGCTGTACGCAGAATGGCGAGGAAGCGAATGCTTGCCGATGGTGCAAACACGTCGAAGGTCGCGGCAACCGTGATCGAAAGCCCGGCAAGCGCGGTCGCCGTGATGAACCAACCCGACAGGCCGAGCAGAGCAATGCCGGCGATGACAGTCGCGGCCGACAGCACCGCGCCGAGCAGCAGTTCCCTACGGCGTGTCTCGAGGAAGAGATGCAGGACCGGTTTGATATCCTTGAGGAAAAAGGTCATTCGGCTGCCTCCCGAAGGGTTTCGCTGTCAAGGCGGACGGTGCGTTGCATGCGCGCGGCCAACAGCGGGTCATGCGTGGCCACGATCAGCGTGCGATCCTCGGCGAGGGCGAGTAGGCTGGCGGTGATCTCAGCGGCAGTCTCGGCATCGAGATGGGCGGTCGGCTCGTCGGCAAGGATGATGCGGATATCGGGATCGCAGGCCGCCCGTGCGATCGCCAGCCGCAGCGCCTCGCCACCGGAAAGGCCGACGCCGCCTTCGCCGAGCGGGCGATGGCCGTAGGCTTGCGCGACGCCGGCAAGCCTTGCCAGTTCGAGTGCATCGGCGACCTTGTCTCTTGTCATTCCGGGCCTGCCGAGCGCGATATTGCCCGATATCGTACCGGCAAAGATGTGCGGCTTCTGGCCGATCCAGGCCATCCCGCCGCGTCTTGCCGGCACGCCTCCGATCAGAACCTGACCTTCTCCGCAGGGTGCCAGGCCGGCGATCAGCGATAGTATGGTCGATTTGCCGCTGCCGCTCGCGCCGAGCAGCGCCAGATGTTCGCCAGCGGCGATATCGAGTTTGAAGCCGTCAAGCACCGGCTCCTGATCGGGCTGGTAGCGAAAGCCGACGTTTACCAGACGGATGTCGCAGGCCCCGGCGGCGGCGACATTCTCCCGTTCGGGAAGCGTCATGCCTCCGGCAGCTAATCCATTCAGTGCCTTCAGCGCGGCTTCGCCCGAGGCACGGTCATGCCAGACAGCGGAGAGTTCACGCAGTGGCTCGAAGAAGGCCGGTGCCAGCAGCAGGATGAACAGGCCCTCAGAGAGGCTGAGGCCGGCCGACCATGCGCCGAAGCGGATTTCGCCGAGCAGGCTGAAGCCGATATAGACGGCGGTCATCGCCACGCCGAGTGCCGAAAAGAGTTCGAGCACAGCCGAAGACAGAAAAGCGATCTTCAGCACTGCCATAGTGCGCGTGCGAAGCGATTCTGCTTCCGCGCGGAGCCGGTGCGCAGTGGCATCGACGGCGCCGAGAGAGCGGATCGTTGCAAGACCGCGCAGACGGTCGAGCAGAAATGCGTTGAGGCCACCCGTTGCGATAAGCTGCTTTTCGCTTGCAGCCTGCGCGCGCCAGCCAATCAGCGCCATGAAGATCGGAATGAGCGGCGCAGCGAACATCAGAACGAGTGCTGCAATCCAGGAGATGGGGAAAATGCAGGCGAGAATGATGAACGGCACAAGGCTCGCCTTCATCCGCGTCGGCTGGAACCGGGAGAGAAAGGGGACAATCAGCTCAGCCTGTTCGCCGAGGATGCTCGCTGCCGCGCCGGAAGCTGGACGGCCGATATCGACGGGCGAGAACCGTGCGAGCAGCCGGACGGCTCTCGCCCGCTTGTCGCTGAGTTCAGCGCGGGCCGCGCGAAAGGCGAGGCGGGTGCCGACTGCATCAAGACAGCTTTTGGCGATGCCGAGCAGCAGGACAGAAACAGCCGGCCATAGGACATCATTAAGACTGCCACCATCGGCAAGCCTGCCGACAGACCAGGCAAGCAGGCCCGCCTGCGGAATCCAGAGCGCGGCCGCTAAGGCCTGGAGCATTGCGGCGCTGCGCAAACGGCGTCTGTTTGCGGCGGGCTTGCGTGTCCCCGCCTCTCGCCGGTTTCTCGCGTCGAAGAAAGCACGGGGCATGGCGCTAGCTCTTGTTCGCAGGATTGGGACGGCGGCGGCCAAGCGAAACGACCCTGTCCTTGGCCTCCAGCAATTTGGTCACTTTCGCGCCTAACGAGAGTAACGTTGCAAGTCTCTCTGTTTCAAGTTGCTTTACGTCTTCGTACCAATGCGTCAGCTGCTCGATCAGCGTGTGCATCTCGCTCATGCGCTCCTGCGCATGGCGTTCGGCCTCGCTTGCGGGGCGCTGCATGAGAATCTCGCGCAGCACGGAAAGCGTCGGATCGACCTCACGCTTCTTACGCTCTTCGGCAAGCGTTCGGAGGATGACCCAGATGTCGTCGGGCGTCGTGAAGAAGTCGCGCCGGTCATCCGGCTTGTGGCGTAGCAGCACCAGGTTCCAGGCCTGCAACTCGCGAAGGCTCATGGAAACATTCGAGCGCGATATACCGAGGGCATCGACGATTTCCTCTGCGCAGAGCGGCGCTGGCGAGACGTAGAGCAGAGCATAGATCTGGCCGACTGTACGGTTGATTCCCCAGCGGGAACCCATTTCACCGAAGTGCAGGACGAAGGACTGAACGAGAGGCGGAAGGTTCATTGTCGTTTCCGTTGCGTCTGTGATTTCAGAAATTTCTGAAATCACTATACAGGCTTTCGCGTTTGTGCCGCAATTGGCGAGCTTGACCTGCGTCAATTTGGAAGCATTCTTCGGTGATCGGCTTCTTCATAGACCGGCGCTGAGCGCCCGGAATTGACTTGAATCAAATCCTGCAAACATAAAACGCCCGGCAGACTGGTGTCTGCCGGGCGCCAGATGCTGTTTGAATTTGAACTTGTCGGTGAGGCGTAAGCCTCAGATGAGGCCAGTCAGGAGGCCGACGCCGGCGATAGCTGCAAGGCCGCCTGTCGTACGCATGACAAAGACACCCCGCCGTTCGCCGAAGCGAGCGATAAGGAAACCAACGCCGAGCCCGACTGCATGCAGCAGGGCCGTTGCGAACATGAAGCCTGCGGCATAGGCGACACCACCCGCATTTTCAGGCATTTCGACCCCATGCGCATGGCCGTGGAAGACTGCAAACAGGCCGACAACAGCCATTGCGGCTGCCGTGGAGGCGCGCATGTTCAGAGCGACGACAGCACCGAGCACGATGACGGAAAGCGCGATGCCGGTTTCAACGAAAGGTACGTTGATACCGGCCATGCCGAGCGCGCCGCCGAAGGCCATGACAAGCACGAAGGTCGCTGGCACGGCCCAGACGGCGCGGCCGCCAAGCTGGAAGGCGAGCACGCCGACCATGACCATGGCCAGGATGTGATCGAGGCCGGACACCGGATGGCTGAAACCATGGACAAGGCCTGCCGTCTCGCCGACGCCGGTATGGGCATAGGCAGCTGCCGGAAGCGCTGCGGCAGCAAGCGCAAGGACGCCGCTCTTGAAGACTGATTTCATGATGGAATTCCCTCTGTTTTATAGATCCTGCGGCCGCCGATCGCTCAGTCCCGGTTGCAAGTCGCTTCCACAAGCTAATCCAGCGAAATTTCATCGTCAACGGAAAGCAAAAGAATAGGTAGGAATTTCAAGTGCTTATATCGTAGGCAATTGCCGTTTTGAAAGGCGTCTTCACAAGCGCCCGCCAACGGTACTATCAATCACGTTGCGGCGGTGAGAGCCGTCGCATCTTGAGGAGGATTCCATGACGAATACCGAAAAGCCGCTGGCAATCAGTGCGCCGGAACCGCGCACGCTCGACCTGATCTTCAGCGACAAGGCGCGTGTCGAACTCAATGCCAAATATGAGATTGTCGAGGCCGATGCCGAAAACATCGCCGGCCTCGGAGAGGATATTCTGGGCAAGGCGCGCTACATCATCGGCCAACCGCCGCTTTCGGCGGAAACACTCGGCCGCATGCCGCAGCTTCGCTCGATCCTCAACGTCGAGAGCAACCTCCTCAATAACATGCCCTATGAGATCCTCTTCCAGCGCGGCATCCACGTGGTGACGACCGGGCAGGTTTTTGCAGAGCCCGTGGCGGAGATCGGCCTCGGCTTTGCGTTGAGCCTTGCCCGTGGCATCGTCGACGCCGATGTGGCCTTCCGGGAGGGCAAGGAACTCTGGGGCGGTGAGGGCAATACAAGCGCGCGGCTGATGGCGGGTTCGGAGATTGGGATTATCGGTTTCGGCGATCTCGGCAAGGCGTTGCGCCGCGTCCTGTCAGGCTTTCGCGCCAGAATCAGGGTTTTCGATCCCTGGATGCCTCGCTCGATCCTGGAAGAAAATGGCGTAGAGCCAGCCAGCCTGAACGACGTGTTGACACAGAGCGATTTCGTCTTCGTGGTTGCCTCCGTCACCAGCGAAAACAGGGGCTTCCTCGGCGCGGATGCTTTCGCCAGCATGCGCAAGGGTGCGGCCTTCATCTTGCTCAGCCGTGCCGATGTCGTGGATTTCGAAGCGCTGATGGCGGCCGTCGCGTCAGGCCATATCGTGGCGGCAAGCGATGTCTATCCTCAGGAACCGCTGCCGCTCGACCATCCCGTCCGCAGCCTCAAAGGCTTCCTCCGCTCGGCCCATCGGGCAGGTGCGCTCGATATCGCCTTTAAGAAGATGGGCGACATGGTGCTCGAAGACATGGATCTGATGGATCGTGGCCTGCCGCCGATGCGCTGCAAGCGGGCGGAGCGCGAAACGGTGTCCCGAATGCGCTCCAAACCCGTGTCGGTCAATTAGGCTGCGCGCTGGCCGGTGCCCTGGATAGCGGCAAGCTTCCAATCGGCGCCGGGCTTGCGCACGAAGGTCCAGACCTCTGTGCTTTCGCTCGGGCGGCGATCGTCACCCGAGACGACACGGCCGCTCGCGCGCTCGACCATGGCGTCGATCGAGGAATAACGCATCGCGAGTGTTGCATATTCCTGACCGTTCTCACGCCAGGCTTCGGCAATATCGCCCTGCAGAAGCTTCACGTCGGAGACCTGGTTGCGCACGCCATTGGTGGCGTTCTCGCCAAGCTCTTCGGCAAGATAGGACATGGCTTCCGGTGTCGTCAGACGGCGCAGCGCGGCGTAGTCTTCTGCGCCATAAGCGGTCTGAACCTTTGTCAGCAATTCCTCGAATTGGTCGAGGTCCGCCTGGGCAAGGCCGATCTCATCGCTCGGGCGGGCATTGCGCTGCTGGCTGCCGGAACCCGAGCCGATCGCTGGAATATGGAAGGACGAACCGCCATTGGCCGGCGTCATGTTATGGGCCTGCGGTCCACCATAGCTCTTGCCGCCTGTTCCATACGAGGGTTGGCGGCGATTGGCGAAGAAACGCATGGCGAGCGTAATCGCTCCGAAGATCAGCGCGATCTGCAAGAGCATGCCAAGGAAACCGAAGCCGCCACCGAAACCATGGCCGAGCAGCATGCCGAGAAGGCCGCCGGCAATCAGGCCACCGATCATCGAACGACCGAAGCCGTTGAAGAGGCCGGGGCGCTGCTGAGCATAACCGGGCTGCTGGGTGCCGTAAGGCGCAGTCGTCTGCGGGCGCGGCGTCATCGAGCGTTCGATGGGCGCGGCCGGGGCCGGGGCAGTCTGTGTGATCGGAGGCGCGTTGAAGGTGCGCGTGCCACGGCTTCCGAATCCGCCAAAGCCGCCGGCGCGGCGCGCATCGGCGTCTCCGATCGAAGCAAAGACGGTGGCGCTCGCAAGTACAGCGATAGCCGCAATCCTGGCAAAACGCGAAACGGCACTGGGCATTCTTCATCTCCTATCATGCGCTGAATGGCATGCTCGGAGATAATATAGGTATTCTTTCTGTCCTGTGAAGTTGTGGGATGCTACTGACAGACGTCGACCCATTCTGCGCGGGTGATTTCCACCAGTCGTTCGGTCGGAATATGCACGGCGGAATTGGTCGAACCGGCGGCCGGAACGACCTCGCCGAACTGCTTCAGCGATACGTCGCAATAGATCGGCAGCGGTGCAGGCAGGCCAAAGGGGCAGACACCGCCGACCGGGTGGCTCGTCACTGCCAGCACCTCTTCGGCATCGAGCATGCGCCCCTTTCCACCGAACGTGTCCTTGAACTTCCTGTTGTCGAGACGCGCGGTACCGCTTGCCACGATCAGCATGGTGCGGTCGCCCACACGAAGGCAGATCGTCTTGGCGATCTGCGCAGGCTCGACGCCATGCGCTTCGGCAGCGAGAGTGACTGTCGACGAACTGCCGACCGTTTCGACGATGGCGATATCGGGGGCATTGGCGGCGAAGAAGGCGCGAACGGATTCAAGGCTCATAGGATAGGATACTTCTGGATCGACAATCGACAGGGAGGCCGCGAAGCGGCGGTGAATTCCGCACTTGCGGGCCAACTTAATATTTAAATTTTAGAGAATTCAATTGCTTAGTTGCCGCAATATCGTTTTCGGTCGTCCTTTTGAGTGGCGCGGATTGTTCCGAAATTCTAAGTCATGGATATTGCTGGAAAAATTGGCAGCTGCGCAATAGGGACTCCAGAGTGAGCAAGCCGAATTATCGCGATATCGCCCGCCAGGCGGGCGTGGGAACCGCGACCGTCGAGCGCGTGCTCAACGGGCGCGGTGGTGTGCGGCCCGAACTCGTCGAGAAGGTGATCATTGCCGCGCGCAGCCTGGACTACCCACGAACACTCCCCGATACGCATCGCGGCCTTTTGCGCATCGAAGTGCTGATGGTTCGCCCTGAGACCACATTCTATCAGCGGCTCTCCAAGGCATTCGAGAGGATCGCGGCGACGCTCGATCCTCTCGTCGTCGTACATCGCAGCTTCACCGAGGAAATGAAGCCCGAGGAGATCGCCAGGCGCATTTTGTCGACCGACCTGCCGCGCGCGGGCCTCATCCTCGCGGTGCCGAGCAACCCTGTCATCAAGGCGGCGGTGGACAAGGTTGTCGCCCAAGGGTTGCCTGTGGTTCATGTCGTGACCCGCGCTTCCGATCGCTCGGGCGAATTAGTCGCCATCGACAACTATGCTGCCGGACGCACTGCAGCACTCTTCATCGGTCGAATGGCCCGCCGGCAGGGCTCTGTCGTGGCGATCTGCCATCCGATCTATCAGGTCCATCGCGATCGTATCCGGGGATTTTCCGAATATTTTCTGGAGCATGCCGGTGCCAGCAGCTTCCAGTGGCTGGGCTTCGGTCTTGATGAAGAGCATATCAGCGCCGAGCTTCTCGCGTCAGCTCTGAAGACCTATCCGGACTTGGCCGGTCTTTATAATGCCGGCGGCGCCAATTCCGCTCTCATTGATGTGCTTCGACGCCAAGCCGCCAAGCGCGATATCTTTTTCGTCGGCCACGAACTGACGGACTACACCCGCAAGGCACTTCAGGATGGCATCATGGATGTGGTTCTCGATCAGGCGCCGGAAGCGCAAGCCAGGCGATCGCTTGATCTCATCCTGCGCCGCATTGGCCTGACCGATATCGAGCCGGATCAGGCACCCATCCGTTTCATCACCATCACTAAGGAAGCGCTTTGATCTGATTTGATCAAGAATGGCTTCGGCTCCGACGCGCTCCCCTGTTACTTTTGCGTCAGGGGGAGAGCCGGAGCGTCGCGAGGAGCGACACCGGACAGGGCGCAGAAGGCGCTCTCCTTCATCAGATCTGCGCGGACCGATATCGGATCCACCTGAAGGAGAGTGCAATGGACGATCTGAAATTCGGCACGCGCAACAAGCGCGGCGACTGGGCGCCGAACCAGCCGGTCGAGACCGCGCCGTTATTTGCGTTTCCGCCGCGGCTGATGGCCATCGTGAAATGGCTGCCGCATTATTTCTTTCCGTGGAATGCGATTTTCGCCGCTTCGGCCGTTGCCTATTGGGCCTGGGTCATTCCGCCCGTCGAAACAATGCGGACGCCGGGCATTGGCTGGATTGCTTGGCTATATGCCGTCAATGCGGTCTGCGTACTCCTGTTCTACGGCGCATTCGAGCTGCATCTCTATGTGCTGAAGCGGCAGGAAAGCCGCTTCAAGTACAATGGCAAATTTCCCTCCGAGCAGAAGAACAAGGCCTTCTGGTTCGAAAGCCAGAACCTCGACAATATATTGCGCACGTTTCTGTCGGGGGTAGCGATCTGGACGGCGATCGAAGCAGGCATGTTATGGGCCTATGCCAATGGTTATGCGCCGTGGCTGAGCTTTGCCGAACATCCCTGGACGCTGGCATTGGTCGCGCTGGCGGTGCCGATCATTCACGAGTTCCATTTCTTCTGCATCCACCGGCTCATTCACACGCCCTTCCTCTATAAGTGGGTGCATTCGGTTCATCATAACTCTGTCAATCCGTCGCCCTGGTCGTCGCTATCCATGCATCCGGTCGAACATCTGCTCTATCTCGGAACGGCCTTCTACCACCTGATCCTGCCGTCCAATCCGATCCTGATGCTCTACCAGCTGCACTATGCGGGCTTCGGCGCCATCCCCGGCCATGTCGGCTTCGACAAGGTCGAGGTCGGCGAGGACACGCTGGTCGATAGCCACGCCTATGCGCATTACCTGCATCACAAATATTTCGAGGTGAATTATGGCGATGCATTGATCCCGCTCGATAAGTGGTTCGGCACCTGGCACGACGGTTCGTCCGAAGGCGAAGCGCGCATGCAGGAGCGTTACCGCCGCCGCAAGGAAAGGCTCGCCGCCCGCAAGGCTGGCATGCAAGTGAAGGGAGCAGCCGAATGAGCTGGATCACTGCCTGTAAACTCGAAGACATCGAACAGGAAGGCGCTATGCGTTTCGATCACGGCAGCCGCACCTATGCGATCTATCGCGGTCCCGATGACAGCGTCTATTGCACTGCCGGACTCTGCACCCACGAGGCCATCCATCTCGCCGAAGGTCTGGTCATGGATTTCGAAGTGGAATGTCCCAAACATTCCGGCGCCTTCGACTATCGCACTGGCGAGGCGCTGCGGCTTCCGGCCTGCGAGAATTTGAAGACCTATCCCGCCGAGGTGATCGACGGGGAGGTGCGCGTGGCTCTCGCCTGAGCCTGCATCTTTTGCAGGCCTGAGTGGCCTCCGGAATGCGTGGGGTGGCCCGGCACCCATGGGAGGAAATCATGAAGTCATTTTGTGTGGCGACCATCCTGGTCGCCCTGACGGCAAGTGCTGCCTCGGCCGAGACCATCGGCGTGTCGATGCAGAGCTTCGACAACAACTTTCAGACGTTGCTGCGAGAAGGTCTGAGCGCAAGGGCATCTGAAGTGGGTGGCGTCACCCTGCAGATCGAGGACGCTCAGACCGATGTCTCCAAGCAGCTCAATCAGGTGAACAATTTCATCGCTGCAGGCGTCGATGCGATCATCGTGACACTTGCGGATACATCCGCAGCGCCTGGCATCAGCGCGGCGGCCGAGAAGGCTGGTATTCCTCTCGTCTATCTCAACCTTGAGCCGGGAAATCTCGCTCAGCTACCCCAAAAGCAGGCCTATGTCGGCTCCAAGGAAACCGACTCCGGGCGTCTCGGTGCGGAAGCCGCCTGTCAGATCCTGAAGAAGAATGGCAAGGCAAGCAGTGCCCAGGCCTATATCCTGATGGGAGATCTCGCACATCAGGCCTCGCGCGATCGCACATCGTCCGTCAAGGAAACGCTTGCGGCGAGCGACTGCAAAGACGTGAGCATCGCCGACGAGCAATCGGCAGCGTGGACGCGCACGAACGCCATGGATCTGACGACCAACTGGATCACCGCCGGCCGGCCGATCGACGCGGTCTTTGCCAATAACGACGAAATGGCAATCGGTGCGATCCAGGCACTCAAGGCCACCGGCGTCTCGATGGACAGCGTCGTGGTCGTCGGCATCGATGCGACGCAGGATGCCCTTGTTGCGATGGCCGCGGGCGATCTGGACGTGACGGTATTCCAGAACGCCAAGGGACAGTCGGCGAGCGCCATCGATGCAGCCGTTGCGCTCGCTCAAGGAAAGGGCATTGAAAAGGAGGTCTGGGTTCCTTTCGAACTGGTCACTCCCGAAAACATGGACCAATACCGGCAAAAGAACTGATCCTCCCCGGCCGGCGTCTATTCCTCACGAGCGCCGGCCTCCTTTCATGGAGAGCTTTATGAGCGGCATTGTCATCATCGGCGCAGGAGAATGCGGAACACGCGCGGCGTTCGCCCTGCGCGAGACCGGATATTCCGGATCAATAGCCCTGCTTGGTGCCGAGCCGCATCTGCCTTACGAACGGCCGCCCTTGTCGAAACCGATGGATGGCGCCGTCCAGATGAAGCTGATCTGCGCGGAAGATGCGCTAGCTTCAGCCCAGATCGAATATCTCCGGGGCGTGTCGGTCTCGGAATTGGATGCCGATGCTGCTGCAGTCACCTTGGACAACGGGCAGGTCCTGGCCTATGAAAAGCTGCTGCTCGCCACCGGCGCGCGCCCAAGAAGGCTTGGCTGTCCGGGTGCCGGGCGTGCGCTCGATTTTCGCACTCATGCCGATGCCGAAGCAATATTCTCCAAAGCGGGGATCACGCGTAGCGTTGCCATTATCGGCGGCGGCCTGATCGGCATGGAGCTCGCCTCCGTCCTTCGCGGAAAAGATATCGCGGTCAGCGTCATCGAAGCGGCACCCAAGCCGCTGGGACGCGCGGTCCCGCCGCGCTTTGCCGACAAGCTTCATGCCAGGCACAGCTCGGAAGGCGTCATTTTCCACCTCGGCCGGGGCGTTGTCGCCATCGCTGACGATGGCGTTCTGCTGAGTGATGGAAGCCTGGTGCGCGCCGATCTGGTCGTCAGTGCCATCGGTGTGACGCCGGAAGTCACGCTCGCTGAGAAAGCTGGGCTGGCGACCGGGAACGGTATTCTGACCGATCGCCATCTTCACACCAGCGCACCTGATATTTTTGCGGCGGGCGATTGTGCGGCGGTGAGCCAGCAAAGCGGAATTCATACCCGGTTCGAGAGCTGGCGGAGTGCAAGAGCGCAGGCAGAGACAGCTGCGCGCAACATGATCGGTGTCGCTGAGCCTTTTACCGCGATCCCCTGGTTCTGGTCCGATCAGTATGACCTCGGCCTGCAGGTGGTGGGGCTGCCGCAGCCGACGCACGAGCGCGTGATCCGTTCGCTCGGCGATAACGAGCTTGAATTCTATCTGGACGATGGGCGCCTTGTGGCCGCAGCCGGCCTCGGTATCGGCAATTCCCTGGCCAGGGATATCAAGCTCGCAGAGATGCTGATTGCAGCCGGTATCCATCCTGATCCGGCCGCACTTGCCGATCCCGACCTGAACCTAAAGGCCCTTCTGAAAAGGGAGAAGGCCGCGTGATGCAGAGACTGCTGATCTTTCAGTCACTCTGGGCGATGGAGCGCCGGCACACCGACGGATACGAGCGCAGTCTCAGCGAGAATATAGCGATGATCTGGGAGGCCGGCTTCGACGGCATAAGCGCCCACTATACCAACCGGGCCGATGTCGTCACGCTGAATGACGCGATCCGCGGCACCGGGCTGAAGATCGAAGCTGTCTGCTTCCCTCGCACCGTCGAGGATCTGCGCCTGCCGCTCGAACTGGCTTCGGAGTTTCCCGTCAACCATATCAACCTGCAGCCCGATATCCGCCTGCGGCGGGTCGAAGACTGCCTGCCGATCCTCGATGGCTGGATGCGGCTTTCCGAGGAAGCCCGCATTCCCGTCTTCATAGAGACCCACCGCGACCGGATGACGACGGACCTCTTCTTCACGCTGGATTTGCTGGACAGGCGGCCGGATCTGCCGCTGCTTGCCGATCTGTCACATTTCATGGTCGCCCGCGAGTTCGCCTTTCCTGTCGATGCCGAGAACCATGCCATGATCCACCGCATTCTCCGCAATGCTCACGCCTTTCATGGCCGGGTCGCATCGCGCGAGCAGGTGCAGATCGAAATCTCGTTCCCTCACCACCGGCCCTGGGTCGAGCTCTTCCTGCAATGGTGGGACCACGGCATGCGCGATTGGCGTGGTCGCGCCGCTTCAGACGCGGAACTCGTCTTTACCTGCGAGCTGGGTCCGAAGCCCTATGCGATTTCCGGCCGAGACGGCAACGACAGTACCGATCGGTGGGCGGAAGCGCTGCTGCTCCGCCAGATGCTTCTCGATCTCTGGGCCGCGATCTGATCGCCACAACGTCCGGGATACCGGCAGGAATGCTACCATCCCTGCCGGACAGCCCCCGGCATATGCGTCGCGGGGCCTTCTAGTCATCGGACAGGGCAAGGTCATGGCGCAACCATGCAGGCAGACTGCTGGCGCTGTTTGCCATGCGCTGACGCCCCCATCGGGCTATAATGGTTGCGAGCAGAATTTCCCTGAAGCCGAATCGCGAGCAAAGCTCGCGCATGGATGCCGCCAGGCTGTCGCCGGCGTGTTGATTGGTCATGATGATGATCTGCGGCCAGAAATCTGAACCGCCCTCTTTCAAGCTGAGTATGCATAGCGCCATGCCGAGCGGACGTTGCCGTAGCCGGACGCTGCGCGCGAAAAGACGCCATCTCTGGATGGTGAAGCTTGAAAGTTTCGGACGTGGCCGAGGTTTGGAGCTTCGAGGACCTATGCCAAAGAGGCGCGGGACGAAGAAATATCTGTCATTGCACGCCTCCATTGTTGATGAACTCCGACGCAATCATTAGCCGATCGGGGATGAGCAGGCAAGGGCACTCGTTCGGATGTGGGGCCACCTATCGCCAGCCTGGGACGGCGCTCCGCCGCCGTCTGATCGCGATTTCCACCGGCAACTGACTGGGTCTTTTCATCGCCAATTGACCGCGCCCAGAACATCGTCATAATAATTTTGCACACGTGCTCAATTTTGTCATTTGGTCGTTACGTTCGCCCCCTAGAGCGGGACATGCCACGTTTTCGTGGGGCGATTGGAACGGCCATCAACACCAGTGATGACCCGTCAAGAGGCCTCACACTGTTCTTCCAGGGAGATGAAGAAGATGACCATTTTGCCGACACTGAAATCCCTCACCATTGCGGCCGCAATCCTGGCCTCGACTTCCGCATTTGCACTTGCCAAGGACGTTCACATCAGCGTCTGGGCCGGCGGTACCGGTCCGAACGACGTTTACCGCCTCGATGCCATCGAGATCGCTGCTCAGCAGCTTCAGCGCGAAGCTGCGCTGAAGGGCGAAGATCTGAAGATCATCGTCGAAAAGACCCCTTATTCGGGTTGGGACGACTTCAAGCAGGCGCTGACGCTTGCTGCCGAAGCCAAGAAGGCTCCGAACATTGTCGTCAGTGGCCATGAAGACATCGCTCCCTGGTCGCAGGCCGGCCTCATCGTTCCGATCGAGGACTATGTCGATCTCGACTCCTGGCCGCTCAACGACATCTATGAAAACCTGATGCAGATCGCCTCCTACAATGGCTCGGTCTACGGCATCCCGCAGGATGCTGAATCCCGCCCGATGCTGTTCTGGAAGCCGCACATGAAGGCGATTGGCTACAGCGACGCTGACCTCGACGCGCTGCCGCAGAACGTCCAGGACGGCAAGTACACGATGAAGAACCTGCTCGAAGACGCCAAGAAGATGCAGGACAAGGGCCTCGTACAGCCCGGTTACGGCTTCTATCCGCGCACCAGCAACGGTCCTGACTACTGGCAGTTCTACACCTCCTTCGGCGGCGTCATGGAAGAGAACGGCAAACTCGTTTTCGACAAGGCTGCGATGAAGCGCACCTACCAGTTCTTTGCTGATGCCGTTGCTTCCGGCGTCACCAAGAAGAACCACATCGGCATGCCGGGCGACCAGTGGTGGAAGGAAGTCTCCAGCGGCAAGGCCGGCATCTGGGACGCCGGCACCTGGCACTATGCCCGCATGGTCAATCAGGAAGGCCTGAAAGACTTCTTCGGCAACATCGCCTTCACGCTGATTCCGGCTGGCGAAGGCGGCAAGGCCAACACGCTGACGCACCCTCTCGTTTACCTGCTGACATCGGGTCATAGCGACGAGGACACGCAGATCGCAGCCCAGCTGATCACGATCGCTTCGGAGCCGCGCACCAATGCCCTGCACGCTATCAAGTCGGCGCATCTCGGTGTCTCCAAGTCCGAATCGGCCGTTGATTTCTACGCCGCCAATCGCTGGGCCCGCGAGGCGACGGAGCGACTGCTGCCCCACGCCAACGCGATGCCGAACAATTCCGATTTCGGCACCTACTGGAACATCATGTGGAAGAACCTTGAAGCATCCTGGACCGGCGCCAAGACTGTCGACGCCGCCGTCAACGATGCCGAGAGCGAGCTGAAGAGCACGCTCGGCGACAAGATCGTCATCCGCTAAGATCGACGCACTCTGCCGGAAGGCGGTGGCTAAACACCGCCTTCCGGAGCGTCGTCCATGAGGGGACTTCCATGAAATCGTCCAGAACGCTTGGGCTGGTGATGATCACACCTGCAGCGATCATGATCCTTCTATTCTTCCTGCTGCCGGTCGTTCTGACGGCCGTCTTCTCGATGACGAACATGACGACGGCGACCGGCATTTCCGGCGGCGTCTATCAGGTCGCGCCGAATTCACTGATTACGCTCAAATCGGCCATGCCCGATATTGCCGATCAGCTCGGCGAGCCGCGCTACACGATCGACGAGGCAGGTCTCAAGGCCCTCGAAGGCCTCAATCTCTCCGCCGGCATCGTCTCGGAGCTGCGGGAAAAGCATATGAACGAGGTCTTTCCTTCGCGCCGCGAGATCGAGCGCATGATCAAGGACCTGAACGAGCGCCCCTCGACGCGCGAAGTCAAGCAGATCTCCGACCAGTTCAACCGCTCGGTCGTCAACGCACGTTTCGACAGCAAGGATCAGCTCTTTTCCGCCCTCGATACGCTCGGCTTCAAGCTGACGCCGGAGCAGAAGGAGGCTGTCGCCAAGGCCACCTATACAGGCTGGATCTGGACGTCAGACAATTTTTCACGCATGGCCTCTTCGCCGGATATGGCCCGCGTTCTTCTCAACACCGTTCTCTATGTCGCGCTGGTGCTGACGATCTTCAACGTTGGTTATGCACTGCTGCTTGCCATCTGGACGCATTATATGCCAGCGGCACCGGCTTCCTTCTTCCGCGGCGTATGGCTGTTGCCGCGTATCACGCCTGTCGTCATCTATGTCATGCTCTGGAAGTGGCTTGCTTGGGACACGGGCTTCATTTCCACGCTGATGGGCAATTTCGGCTACCCACCTAAGAATTACCTGCTCGACAACGCCTATAACGCCTGGATCTTCGTTGTCATGATCAACGGCTTCATCGGCGCCTCCATGGGCATGCTGGTTTTCTCCTCTGCGATGAAGGCTATTCCGAAGAGCCAGTTCTATGCGAGCGAGGCCGACGGCGCTTCGCGCTGGCAGCAGATCCGCTACATCATCCTGCCGCAGATGCGCTGGCCGATCCTCTTCGTCACCTGCTACCAGACGCTCTCGCTGCTTGCCTCCTTCAACGAAATCCTGCTTTCGACGAACGGCGGACCCGGCAGGGCGACTGAGATCTGGGCGCTCGCCGCCTATCATACGGCGCTCAGCAACTACGCCGGCAACCTGGAATACGGTCTCGGTGCTGCCATGGCCCTCGTGCTTGTGGTCATCGGCGTGACATTGTCGCTGATCTATCTGCGCATCTTCAACTACGGCACGCTTGTCTCCAAGCCGCTGATCGAGGACTAACCCATGGCCGAAAAAGCGCAACCTTCCGCGAATTTCAGCAGTTGGCCGGTCATTGCCGTGCTCGCCGTCGTCAGCCTGCCGCTGCTTTTGATGTACGCCTATTTCTTCATCGACACGGTAACGGTGAAAGAGGCCGGCTCGCTCATACCCTCCAGCTTCACCATCGAGCACTGGCGCTTCCTGTGGCAGACGACCGAAGGCAAACCGAACATCTGGATCGTGACGCTCAATACGCTGCTTTTCGCCAGTTCCACGACCAGCGTGGTCGTCATCGTCTCGTCGATGGCAGGCTATGTGCTCTCGCGGCTCAATGTACCTGCACGCGGCTTCTTCCTTGCCGGTGTCATGGTGCTGCACGCCTTCCCGTCGGTGACGCTCATCATCGCCATCTTCATCGTGCTGCAGATGATCGGCCTCTATAATTCCCTGATCGGCGTCATCTTAGTCAAGGCGGCGATCGACCTGCCGCTTGGCATCTGGCTGATGAAGGGCTTTTACGACACCGTTCCCTGGGAAATCGAGATGGCTGGTGTCGTCGACGGCGCATCGCGCTTCCGTGTCTGGCGCAGCCTCGTTCTGCCGCAGGTCGGCCCGGGTATTATGGCGCTCGGCCTCTTCTCGTTCCTGTCGGGCTGGGGCGAATTCATCCTGCCGCAGGTGCTGGCGCCCGGCAATCAGGTGCAGGTGCTCTCGGTCTATCTCGCCGGCTTCCTCGGTGACGATAACAATTATGATTTCAACATGTTCAAGGCGGTCGGCGTCTTCTACGTCATCCCGGTTCTGATCGCCTACGCACTCTTCCACAAATATCTCATGAACATCTACGGCGGCGGGAGCAAAGGCTGATGCGTATCCTCCTCGACAATTTTTCGAAGAGCTTCGGCTCCACCAAGGTCATCGAGAACATGACGCTCCAAGTCGGCAGCGGCGAAATGCTGGCGCTGCTCGGACCCTCGGGCTGCGGCAAGTCGACGACGCTTTTTGCCATCTGCGGCATCCATCGTCCGAGTGGCGGTCGTATTCTCTTCGGCGATCGCGACGTCACCAACCTGCCGAGTCAGATGCGCAATGTTGGCGTCGTCTTCCAGTCCTATGCGCTCTATCCGCATATGACGGTCGCCGAGAACATCGGCTTTCCCTTGAAGGTCAAGGGTGTCAACGGATCTGAGATCCGCAAGGAGGTCGAGCGCATTTCCGGCCTCGTGCAGATTGGCAATCTGATGGAGCGCCGGCCGGCACAGCTTTCCGGCGGCCAGCAGCAGCGTGTGGCGCTCGCCCGTGCGCTCATCCGCAAGCCGGATGTCCTGCTGCTCGACGAACCTCTTGCCAATCTCGACGCGAAGCTTCGCCTCGAAATGCGCTCGGAAATCCGCCGCATCCAGCGCGAGACCGGTATCACCGCCGTTCTCGTGACCCACGATCAGGTGGAAGCGATGAGCATGTGCGACCGAATCGCGATCATGAAGGAAGGCGAGATCGTGCAGATCGCCACACCCTCCGAAATGTATCACGACCCGCGCACCTCCTTTGTCGCCGGCTTCCTCGGCAATCCGCCGATCACCTTCCTGCGCGGCGTCATGAAGGACGGCGCTTTCGCCATGCTGGAGAGCGAAATCCGCGTTCCGGTATCGGTCAAGGCTGCGGAGGGCACCAAGCTGACGCTCGGCGTGCGCCCCGAACATTTCAGCCCGGCCGGCGATGTCGCCGTTCCCGGTAAGGTCACTTTCGCCGAAACGCAGGGTCGCGAGAACCTCTACGACGTCCGGCTTGCCGGCGGTTCGCTGCTACGTTCCATTCAGCCTGTTCGCAACGACATCACTGTCGGCGATGAGGTGAAATGGGCAATCGATAGCCGAGGCGTTTTCGTTTTCGACGAGGAAGGCCGGAGGCTCTGAGCGATGCGTGATTTCTCGTCTTTCTTCGAGCGCTATGGCTGGCCGTCAACCAAGGGAAGCCTGCCGTTCTGTATCGGCCATCGCGGTGCCAGCGGCCATGAGCGGGAAAATACACTGGAAGCCTTCCAGCGTGCCGCCGAACTCGGCGCGGAAATGTGGGAGCTCGATACCCAGCTCACCAAGGATGGCGTGGTCGTGGTCTCTCATGACGATCACCTCGAACGTGTCTTCGGCATCGACAGGCGCATTTCGGAGATGACGGCTGCCGAGCTTGCCACCCTCGAAGGTGTCAACGTTCCGACTTTCGAGGCGGTCGCGGCCCTCGGTCGGCGGACCAATACCGGCCTTTACATCGAGCTCAAGGCGCCGGGCACGGGACCTTTGTGCTGGAAGCATCTTAGGGAAAAGAACCAGCGCTTCGCCTGTCTCGGTTCCTTCGACGCCGCACAGGTGCGCGAACTCCGCGATGCCGGCTGCGACTATCCTCTCTCTGTCCTGATCCGCGTCGGCCATGATCCCCATGCGGCTGGCGACGAGGCAAGCGCAGATATTCTGCACCTCTGCTGGGAAAGGGCCGGCGAACGGCCGCAGGACCTGGTTACCGATGAGCTGACGCAGAGAGCCTTCGGCGAAGGCCGCGAGATCGTGCTCTGGCACGAGGAGCGGCCGGCCATCCTGGCGGACATCATGAAGCTTCCGGTGCTCGGCATCTGTACGGATCTGCCCGATCTGATGCGCCCGGCCGCCAGGGACGAGAAGCATGGCCGACAGGGATAACAAGGGACCGAGAAAGGTCACGTCCTTCGATGTGGCGCGTGTGGCAGGCGTCTCACGCGCTGCCGTTTCGCGCGCCTTCACGCCGGACGCAAGCGTTTCGCCGAAGACTCGCGAGAAGGTCTATCAGGCGGCCAAGGAACTCGGCTATCGGGTAAATTATCTTGCCCGCAGCCTTACCAACAAGCGCTCCGATCTCGTTGGTCTCGTTGCCGCAGGCCTCGACAATCCGTTCCGCACGATGCAGATCGAGCATCTGGCGCGTGTATTGATCGCCCGCAATTTCCGCCCGATCCTGTTGCCGACGTCGAAGGAAGCAGACACGTCAACGGTCATCGGCCAGCTTCTGCATTATGCAGTCTCAGGCGTTATCGTCACGTCGGACGCGCCGCCGACGGAGATTTGCGAACAGTGTGCTGCCGAAGGTGTGCCAATCGTCCTTATCAACAAGGGCGACGATATCCCGTTCGTCGACCGCATCATCTCGGATGACCGGATGGCTGGCCACCTTGCCGCGACGCACTTGATCGAAAGCGATGCCAGTGCGCCTGCGGTCATGGCCGCACCCGCTATCTCCTATACGGCGCGACGGCGCAGTGAAGCCTTCATGACCACCTGTCGGCAGGCCGGCCTCGAGCCGCGTATGATCGAATTGAAAATTAACGACTATCGGAGTGGCTATGACGCAGCCGCCGACCTTCTGTCGCTCGGTATCGACGGCCTGTTCTGCGCCAACGACTATATGGCCTGCGGCGTGATCGATAGCGTCATGAAGGGGCTTGGTCGTGAGGACCAGCCGCCGTTCCGCATCGTCGGCCACGATGACATTCCGCAGGCCGGCTGGTCGGCCTATGACCTTACGACCATCCGCCAGCCGTGCGATTTGCAGGCCGAACAGACCGTCGATCTGCTGATGAGCAGGATGGCCGAACCGGATATGACCGCCCGCGTCGAATTTACCCCCGTGACGCTGATCAAAAGAAGGACTGCTTGATGAAATCCGCATTCGATACCTCCGCTCTGACCGCGCGGGCGGAGGTCGCAATCGACGTGGCCCGCAAGGTTGGACGCGAGGCTGCGCGCTTCAGGCGTGAAGGAAACCCCGGCGCGTTGCATGTCGAAAACAAGGGCTTGCAGGATTTCGTCACCGTCGCAGACAGGCAGGCAGAACAGGCTATCCGCGAAGGGCTGCTGGCGCGCTTTCCCGATGATACATTCATGGGCGAGGAAACCGGCGGCAAATCCGGCTCTGCCGGCACCTGGGTCGTCGATCCCATCGACGGCACGACCAACTATATCCGTGGTTTCCGCCATTGGGGTGTTTCAATCGCCTTCGTTGTTGGTGGCAAGGTAGAGATCGGCGTGGTCTACGACGCGGCCAACGACCAGGTTTTCTCCGCGATCCGCGGCCGCGGCGCCCTCAAGGAAGGCCAGCCGATCCACGCCGCTCCGACGACCGATCCCGCCAATGCGATCGTTGTGCTCGGCCATTCGCGCAAGACGAGCTTCGATGACTATGCGGCGCTTTCCAAGCGGCTCTACGAACGTGGAATGGATTATCGCCGCATGGGTGCGGCGGCAGTCGATCTCGTACGCGTGGCGGAAGGTGTTTCCGACCTCTTCTACGAACGGCATCTGAATGCCTGGGACATGCTGGCCGGCGCGCTGATCGCCGCGGAGGCCGGTGCGAAGGTCGCGATTCCGCCTGTCGCCATGCTGCTGGAGGACGGCGGTCCTGTTATCGCCCATTCGCCTGGACTGGCAGAAGAGTTCGCCTTCCTCCTCGAGTTCGAAGGTCTGGCTCTCTAGCCCGCCATGCGCTTCAACCACGCCCGTTCGGTTGCCGGGGCTTCGTCCGTGGTGATCTGATCCGGCTTCAAGGTGACCAGGGCCGAGAACTTCGTCCATTCCGTATCGCTGAATCCGCCGTCGGGATCCTTCAGCGTGAAGGTCCATGCGTCGACCCGCTTGGCCTCGTCGTGGCAGAGCGCGATCATATCGAGGCCAGCCTCTGCCGCATCGAGCAGCATCGGCCAGTAAAGATAGATTGTTTCCGGCTCCGTTGGCCCACGCAGGTCGGCGAGCAATTCTTTTTCGACCGCTTTCCAGCCTTCGGCCTTGTAGATATTGCCGAGCTTGTCGGTGGGATCGATCCCGCGGCGCAGATGCGGCAGCTTCTCCTTGACGGCCAGCATCAGCTCCAGACTTCCGGCACTGACGATAACGGAGGCGGAAATCTGCTGCAGGTGCTCAGCAAGATGGGCGATGCCCTTTTCGCCGATCACCTCGTAATCGTCCTTCATGTCGAACTGCAGCAATGCGTCCGGATGGGCCGATTGCAACATGGCTGCCAGATCCTCGCTGGTGAGGATCGGACGATTGCCGTCCTTCATGCGCAGGTCGCGTAGATCGGTAAGGCTCTTTTGGGCAATGATGCCGTGCCCCGAAGTCTCGCCTTCCAGCTCCCTGTCATGCAGCACGACGAAACCGCCATCGGCGCGCACTCTCAGATCAAGCTCCATAGAGGCGCCGGCCTTGAAGCCGTCTGCCATCACTTCCGCCGAAAACAACGGGTCGGCCATGCGCCGGCGCAGCCGGTGCCATTTCAGCAGGGTCACATGGTTCTCGAACACTATCTGAAGCCCGCGTGCGTCTGCCATTCCATCATCCTCGGCCTGTTCGTTTCTGCCTCTTCGTGCATCGGAAAGGTCCGATTCTCAAGGGCCTGCGGCAGATTAAGCCCGATCTCCCGGCAGCTGCTTGTCTTGCACCGAACATGGTCTTTTTCGTGAGTCGGTCTTCCGATGGTCTCCGCATGCAGCGTAACAGCGCAAATTAGAATACTAATTTTGTAGACAATATTTTCTGCGCCGGCGATCCGTGCGAGAATCCAGGCTCGGTTCTCCAGGAGGTGACGTATGTTTGCGGCATTCAAAACTTTCCTAGCGAAGCTTCTCCGGGGGCGTGACCAAGTGGCGCCCGAAGCCCCTGGCCGCGCTGCGGGAGGGGATGCCGAAAGCCGTCTGCGTAGCCTGCGGGAGGAAGAACTGTTCTTCTGGCAGCCAACGCCGAACTCCTGGTACTGAGGAGCAATCAGCCGCAATAGCTCTTCGTGACAGCTTCCGAAGCCGCGCCGATATTCGCCGGGAACCCAGCCTGCCGAAGTGCAGCGCCATAAGCCAAGACGTTTGCAAGCACGGTCGGGAAGCTTGCCCGCGCGCCTGTGTGGTTGATACGCATGAGGTGAGACAAGCCCGTGCCGACACCGGGCGTCAGTTCGACGCCTAATCCTGCGGCAAAGGCGATCACAGACGCAGATCCAAGTCCTAACGGCAGCGAGACCGTCGTCACGAGGTTCGATCCCTGTCCGGCCGGCACCCAAAGGCTCGTGCCCAGCGCTGTCAGGCCGGCTCGGCTCGCCGAAGCGGCTTTCTCATGGCGGGCAATGATCTGCGCCAGCCCTTCGGCCTCGACCTGGTCGAGGCAGGCTTCCAGCGCAAAGAATTCCAACGGCGCCGGCGTTCCCGGCAGCACGCCACGGCCGGCATCCACCCAAGCCTTCAGGTCGGCCAGCGACAGGATGGAATCCCGCGGTGCGCCGTCATGGAGGACCAGTTCCCAGACATGCCGGCTGACCGACAGCGCGGAAACGCCTGCCGGCCCGCCCAGTGCTTTCTGTGGACCGATCACGGTGATATCGATACCCAACGCAACGACATCAAGCGCGTGACCGCCGACGGAGGCAACGGCATCGACTATCGTTACAATGCCTCGCGCCTTTGCGAGAGCGATGATCTCCGGCAATGGATTGAGAATACCGCTTGCCGATTCTGCGTGGACAAGCGCCAGTACGCTGACATTGGGGTTGATATCGAGCGCGACTGTGATCGCGTCGAGCTCGATCGGCAGGCCGGGCTGAGCGACGATATCGACGACGTGAGTGCCGCCCCGCCGCAGCCATTGTCCAAACCAGTTGCCATAAGGGCTGGTGACGATGTTGAGTACAGAGAGGCCAGGTCTGGCAAGGCTGGTCGCAACGGCTTCGAGCGCGACCACGGCCTCGGCCTGCACCAGCAGGACGTCGTTGTTCGTCTTCAGGATCCCGCCGATGCGGCGGGTGAGGGCGGCGTAGCGTTCAGCCGGATAGCCCGGCGCACCATAGAGCGGGTTCCAGGCGACTTCAGTCATGCGGAGCTCCATCAAACGGGTTCGGTTACAAGGCGTGGCACCGCCGCGACGAGCCGGCGCGCCGCTTCGGATCGCGGCGCATTGACGACATCTGCCGCCAGCCCTTCTTCGACGATCCGGCCGGAATCCATGACCGCGATGCGATGCGAGATCGCGCGCACCACCGCGAGGTCATGAGATATGAAGAGATAGGCAAGCCCATGCTCGCGCTGCAGTTCGACCAGCAATTCCAGAATGCGGCCACGAACCGTCACGTCGAGCGCGGAAACGGCTTCATCCAGCACCAACAGTGAAGGCCGCGTCGCGATAGCGCGGGCAATGGCGACGCGCTGTCGTTGGCCGCCCGACAGCGTGCGAACCGGGCGGGGAGCGAGGGTTGCGGGCAGGCCGACGCGTTCCAGCAGGGCAGTGATTTCCGCCGGCCGTTGCTTCCTGTCCGCAATGGCGTGGATCCGCAGCGGATCGTCGAGAACTGAGGCGACGGAGGCCAATGGGTTGAAGGCTGCGAGTGGATCCTGAAACACCATTTGCATGCGCGCACGCCTGCGTCGCAGCTCGGCACCGCGCAGCGCAAGCCAGTCCTGTCCCTCGAAGCTGATAGAGCCGGAATCAGGTTCCAGCAGGCGCAGAAGGACGCGCGACAGGGTCGATTTTCCACTGCCGGATGCTCCAACCAGCCCCAGGGTTTCGCCGGCTGCGATTGTCAGCGAAACAGTGTCGAGAGCCGCAACCTGCCGACCGGAACTGGAGTAGGCCTTGGAAAGTGCAGTTATGGTCAGAAGCCCGGTCACGACACTACCTCGGCAATCAGTGGCGGCGTGGAGAGATCGCGATGACTGGCGATCAGGGCAGCCGTATAGCTATCAGCTGGCGATGACAGCACCGACCGGACGGGGCCGGCTTCCACCAACGCTCCACCGTGGAAGACGGCGACGCGATCGACGAAGCCGGAGGCAAGCGCGATATCATGGGTGATGAAGAGAAGCGTCATGCCTTCCTCGCGCACCAGGTTGTCGAGAAGCCCGACGATCTCGGCCTGCACCACGACATCGAGCGCACTGGTCGCCTCATCGGCGATGAGCAGGGCGGGTTTGGCTGCAATCGCTGCCGCAATCGCCACGCGCTGCCGCTGGCCACCCGAGAGCTGGTGCGGGAACGCGCGCATGATGTTTGTCGGCTGCGGTAGGCTTACGCGCTCCAGCAGCTTCTCGGCGCGTGCATGGGCTTGCCGCCAGCCGAGGCCCAGGTGTCGTCGGGCACCCTCCGCAACCTGCTCGCCGATCGTCAGCACTGGATTGAGACTGGTGCCGGGGTCCTGAAAAACAAAACCGAAATCACGGCCGGGAAGCGGAGCATGGCCGAACGCCGGCCAGATCATGTTGCCTTCGATCCTTGCCTGTACCGGCAGAAGGCCGGCGAGCGCCCGGGCAAACGTACTTTTGCCGGACCCGCTTTCGCCAATGATTGCCAGCCTCTCGCCCTCGATGAGATCGAGGTCGATGGAACTCAGCGCTGCCTCCTGTTCATAACGGACGGAAAGCCCTTTCACGCAGCAGAAGAGAGCGGTCATCGCGGCCCTCCGCCACTGTCGAGCGCTTTGGTCAGGCCCTCGCTGAAAAGGTGAACACTAAGCACCGTGATCGCCAATGCCATGCCGGGCAGCACAGAAAGATAGGCGGCCGAGCGCAGCACGCTGCGGCCTTCGGCGATCATCGAGCCCCAGGTGGCAAGGTTGGGATTGCCGAGACCGAGGAAGGAAAGTGCCGCTTCCGTGAGGATTGCGCCGGCAACGATCGTGGCCGACAGCGCCAGCACCGGCGGCAGGGCATTCGGCAGGATTTCCTTGAAGGCGATCTCGGCCGGATGCATGCCGATCACGCGTGCAGCAGCCACATAATCCCGTTCGCGGATGGACAGGACCTGCGCCCGCGTCAGCCGCGCGGGATCGGCCCAGGCTCCGAGCGCAATGGCAAAGACGACGACAGGTGTTGATACCCCGATGACGCTGACGAAGGCGAGCGCCAGCAGGAAGCCCGGAACGATCTGGAAAGCATCGACAATACGCATGAGCGCCTCGTCGATGACACCGCCGGCAAAACCCGCGGCCATGCCCACAAGGAGCCCGAGCACCATGGCGGAAAAAGCTGCTGCAATGCCGACGGCCAAAGAAGTCCGCGCACCGTAGAGCAGGCCAGCCAGGACATCGCGCCCCAGTCTGTCGGTGCCGAGCGGTAAGCTCATATCGGCGAATGGTGTGAGCATCGCCCGCCCTGCAATCCGCAGCGGATCTCCTGGCGACAGGACCGGAGCCAGCAAACCGGCGGCGAGAAGGGCTGCCAGGATGGCAAGCCCGATTGTACCTTCAGAGGTTCGAATGAGACGGCGCAGCAGGGTCATGCCCGGCCCTCCGACGCGCCGATACGCGGATCGAGGGCGGCGTAGACCAGATCGACGACAAAATTGACACAAATGACCAGGACGGCGCTCGTGACGATGATGCCCATCAGCAGCGGCGCATCCCGGCCGTTGACCGCCTCCTGCGCCAGCCTGCCGAAGCCCGGAATGGCAAAGACACTTTCGATGACGACACTGCCGCCTAGCATGGCAGCGGACTGCAGTCCGAGCATGGTGACGAGCGGCAGCAGCGCATTGCGCGCGACATGACGAAGCACGATGCGGCTGCGCGACAGGCCCTTGGCCCGGGCGAAAAGCACGAAATCGAGCTTCCAGGCTTCCGCCATGCCAGAGCGCATGACGCGCAGAAACAATGCGAGATAGATGAAGGCGAGCGCGCCGACCGGCAGGACAAGATGCTCCGCTATATCCAGCACCTGCGAGAGTCCTGATTTGCCGGAGGCGATGGTCTCGATGCCGGCAATCGGCAGCCAGCGCAACTTGACCGAAAAGAGGATGCTGAGCACTAGCCCCAGCCAGAAGCTCGGTATGGCATAGATGATCAGCGAGCCGATCGAGAGGAGACGATCGCGCAGGCTGCCCGGCTTTGCGCCGGCGACGATGCCGAGCGCCGAACCGAGGCCGAAGGAAAGCGCCGTAGCACTTCCCATCAAGAGCAGCGTGTTCGGTAGCCGCTCGGCGATCAGATCCCGTACTGGTCGGTTGAAAGCCACCGACCAGCCAAGATCGAGGCGAACGAGCGACGACAGATAGAGCCAGAGGCGGGAAAAGACCGATTGGTCCAGGCCGTAGCTTTCCCGCAGCGATTTGATGAGTGCGGCATCGCCGCCGCCGATCGAGCCGAGATAGGCATCGACGGCGTCACCGGAGGCGGATTCCAGCAGGAAGAATGTGAAGATCACGACGATCAGCAGCACCGGGATGCTGCTGATGATCCTGCGTCTCAGGAGGAGAAGTGCACGTTTCACGCCGGATGAGGCCTCTGCCGCAATTGCGCCTTCGACCCTATCACGACTGCAGCGCGGTATCGCCCCAGTTCGAAACTGCCCATCGCGGATTGTCCGAAACGTTCAGCACCGTATCGCGGGCAACCGTGATGAACCCCCATTCGGCGACATTGATCAAAGGCAGTTCGGCCACCACAAGCTGCTGGAACTTGTAATAGAGGTCGGTGCGCGCGGCGGTGTCCACGGTCACTGCTGCTTGCGCGATGATCTTGTCGAGCTCGGCGCTGACATAGCCGCCCTGGTTTGAGAAGGGCACGCCATCAGGCGTTCCGGACTGGACGAGAATGGTAGTCGAGATGGCCGGATCGCCACGGAAGACCGGCGGACCGACGGCGATATCGAAGTCGTGGTCGGTATAGACAGCCTTCTGATGTGCGGCGGCATCGGCATTGACGATGACCGCATCGATGCCGACGGCTGCGAGCGCCTGGCGCAGATAATCGCCGAACTGGCGCGTCTCGTTGAAATAGGGTGCCGGCCGCAGCTTGAGCTGGAATCGATTGCCGTCGGAGCCCTTGGTATAGCCGCCCTGGTCCAGCAGCTCGTTTGCCGCCTTCACGTCGAAATTATAGTTGGCGACATCGGCCGTGTAGAACTCTTTCGAATTCTTCGGAACAGGGCCGGTGGATTCCGTCGCATAGCCGAGGAAGATCGTATCGACGACGAATTTCTTGTCGATCGCGTGGGCAATCGCCTGACGCACCCGAAGATCGGAGAGCTCCTTGCGGCGATGATTGATCTCGACGACGAGCTGATAGGTGAGCGCCTCATAGCCCTTGGAGATCACCTTGATGCCGTCAACTTTGGAGATACGGTCGAGATCGGCAAGCGGCACGGCTGAGAAGGCGGCGAGATGGATTTCCTCGGCCTCCAGTGCGGCGCCGGCCGATTCACGATCAGGCAGCACGCGGTAGACAATTTCGTTGAGCTTCGGCTCGCCCTTCTGCCAGTAATTCTCGTTACGCGTCAGCCGGTAATATTCGCCGGGCTTGTATTCGGCAAACTTGAACGGGCCGGTGCCGACAAGCGTATTGTTGGCCGGGTTCTTGGCGATATCGGTACCTTCAAAAATATGCTTGGGAACCACGCTGGTGACGGCCGGAAGCGCATTGCGGATGAGCTGGAAGGGCGTCGGCTTCGAGAAACGGAAGATCGCCGTGTGATCGTCGGGCGTATCGACTGCTTGCAGATTGGCGAAGACCAGGCGGCCGAGGTTCTGGAGCGGTTTCCAGACGTTGAGCGCCGAGAAGGCGACGTCGGCCGAGGTGAATGGCTTGCCGTCATGCCAGGTGGCGTTGTCGCGCAGCTTGAAGGTGACGGAGAGCCCGTCGGCTGAGCCTTCCCAGGACGTGGCGAGACGCGGCGCAAGACCGTCCGAGCCTTCGTAGGAAGCCTCCGCGAGCGGCTCGATCACCTTGCTAGCGATGAAGAAGACCCCGTTCGAGGCGACGATTGCCGGGTTGAGGTTCTTCGGCTCGGAATCGGCTGCAACGATCAGGCGCCCGCCGGCCGGCACGTCCTGCGCCAGCGCAATACGCGACAACGCTGTCGTTCCGAGAAGCAACGCCGTGCCCTTCAGCAGGCCGCGCCGAGAGATATCTGCAATAGTCATTCCCGCTCCTGATATCCAAGAAATTCAATGATCTATATTCGAGTTGAAACGTTAATTGTGACAGGAATTAAATTCGAACAGGATGGCCAGGCGAGATATTTTTTGTCACCCAGCCATTATTTTTCAGCGGTTGCCAACAACGAGCCGCGGCGCGTCAATGCCGAGGTTGCGATAGGACGCTCCCGGATGCGGCGCAACCAGCCGCGGTCCCGCGCCACCAAGCTTTTCGCGTAGCGTACCCTGCCGGTATTCGGTCTTGTAGACGCCGCGCTTCTGCAGTTCAGGCACCAACAGGTCGACGGTGTCTTCGAAGCTCTCGGGGGTCACCGCATAGGCGAGGTTGAAACCATCGACGTCAGTATCCTCGACCCATTCCTGCATCAGATCGGCGACTGTCGACGGTGAACCGACGAAGACTGGGCCGAAGCCGCCGATGCCCACCCAATCGGCCATTTCGCGTACGGTCCATTCCTTATCCGGATCGATGGTCGTGAAGGTTTCGACAGCCGATTGGACGGCATTGGTATAGCGATGGCGCAGAACCTCGTCCGGACCGAACTGGCCGAAATCGATGCCGGTCCAGCCTGATATCAGCGTCAGCGCACCCTCGAAGGAGGCGTATTGGCGATATTCGTTGAACTTGCGCTGTGCCTCGGCATCGGTCTCGCCGAGGACGACGGTCTGCAGGTTGAAGGCGAGGATTTCGCGCGGATTGCGTCCGAGCCGCTCGGCCGCCTGCCGGACATTGGCGACGTAGCGCTTCAATACTGCCTTGGAGGGAGCTGCAACAAAGATGCATTCGGCATGCGCGCCGGCAAAATCCTTGCCGCGGCTGGAGGCGCCTGCCTGGTAGAGCACCGGCGTGCGCTGTGGCGAGGGCTCGCTCAGGTGAATGCCGGGAACGTTGAAATATTTGCCCGAATGATTGATCGGATGGACCTTTTCCGGATGGGTGAAAATGCCGGTTTCGCGGTCGCGCACGACGGCATCGTCCTCCCAGCTTCCCTCCCAGAGCTTGTAGCAGACCTCGAGATATTCGTCTGCGAGGTCATAGCGGTCGTCATGGTTGGTCTGCGCGGCCTGGCCGATATTGAGCGCACCGCTGTTCAGATAGGAGGTGACGATATTCCAGCCGACGCGACCTTTGGTTAGGTGGTCGAGAGTCGAGATACGCCGTGCAAACGTATAGGGATGTTCGAAGGAGAGCGAAGCCGTCAGGCCAAAGCCGAGATGTTCGGTTTCATAAGCCATGGTCGGGATGAGCTGCAGCGGATCGTTGACCGGCACCTGCGCCGAATGGCGGAGCGCGGCATCGACATTGCCGTTCAAGACGTCATAAACGCCGAGCACGTCGGCGATGAAGAGACCGTCGAACTTGCCGCGCTCCAGCGTCTTTGCCAGATGCACCCAATAATCGAGATCCTTGTAGGTCCAGGATTTGTCGCGCGGATGCCGCCATAGCCCCGGCGACTGGTGTCCGACGCAATTCATGTCGAAGGCGTTGAGCCTGATTTCACGGGTCATGTCATTCTTCCTGCGTTGTCGGCGAGGTGCGGTTCAGGCGCCGACGGTTTTTCTGTTGATGAAGCTGAGGGCGAGCACGGAAAAGATGAGCGTGCCGGTGCCGACTTGCTGCCAGTAGAAGTTCAGGCCGGTCAGCAGCAGGCCGTTGGCGACGATGCTGAGGAGCAGGACGCCGAGAACGGTGCCAAGCACATTGGGCCGGCCGAGCGGCGACAGCGTCGTGCCGATGAAGGTGGCGCCGATGGCGTTCAGCAGGAACGCATTGCCGGAGGAGGGGATGTAGACGGTTACCGTCGCCGTCAGGATGAGACCGGCAACGGCGGCAATCAGCCCAGCGAGAATGAAGGTGGCGGCAACAGGCGCGCCGAGACCGATGCCGGAATAGCGCACGACGCTCGGCTGGATGCCGATCGAGACTACTACGCGCCCGAAACGGGTCCGAGCGAAGACTGCGGCTGCGCCCGCGATGACGATGGCAGCGATCACCAATGGCACCGGAACGTTGGCAATCGTCCCATGGCCGAGAAAGCGAAAGGCTTCCGGCACTCCCGAGGGCGGAAGATAAACCGGGTTGCCGCCATTGGTCAGCAATTGCTGGACGCTGCGGCCGATAAAGAGGGTGCCGAGTGTCGCGAGAAACGGTGCGACGCCGATCACGGATACGAGGACAGCGTTGAACGCGCCGACCAGCGCGCCGGCTGCAAGCCCGGCGATGAGCGCGAGCGGCACCGGCTGGCCCGCCAGAACGAAGGAGACGAAGGCAAAGCTTGCAAAATCGACGGCCGTGCCGACCGAGAGATCGATGCCGCCTGCGGAGACCGCGAAGGTCATGGCGATCGAGACGATGGCGAGCAGCGTGAAATTGTTGACGAGAATGCTTTGCAGGTTGCCGGGAGTGAAGAAGGTGGGCGCCAGTACGGAGAAGACAGAGAAAACCACGATCAGCGCTATGATCAGCCCAAAGCGTGCGAGGCCGGCGAGCGATCGTCCGGCTGAAGTGGAGGCGGACATATCAGATCTCCCGCGTGCGCAGTAATGTCGTGGCCGACACGACGATCAGGATGAGAAGGCCCTGCACACCGCTGACGAGCGTGCTCGGCAGGTTCAGGAGCTGGAAGCCGTTGGTGAGGAAGCCGATGAACAGCGCCGATATCAGCGTTCCCGGAATGGTCGGCACCAGCCGTCGCGAAAAGACCGAGCCGAGCAGCGCAATGACGACGACAGGCAGCAGCGCCTCGCCCGAACCGGTCGTGCTGCCGCTGAGATAGGAGACCGAGAGAATGCCGGCAAAACCGCCGCAGAGCCCGCTGGCGATGAACGCGCCGGCAAGCAGCCGCTTTAGCGGCAAGCCGGCGGCGCGTGCCGCGTCCGGAAACTCGCCGACGGCATAAAGCCTGAGCCCGATCGGCGTATATTGCACGATCGCCGCGGCAATTGCCGTGAAGCCGAGCAGTACGTAGGCGAGAATGGGGATGCCGAAACTATCGGAGGCCGAAACAGCCGTCAGAAAATCGGTTGACGCAGGTACGACGGTGTTCTGCGTCAGCACGAGTTCGAGGCCGGCGACAACATTCATCACTGCGAGCGTAGCTAGCAGCGGGACGATTCCCGCGAGTACGATGGCGACAGCGTTTACCGCGCCGATCGCAACACCGGTCAGCAAAGCCGCCGCCGCCGCTGTTGCGTCACCATAGCCAAGCTGGATCAGGGTCGCATAGACTGCAGCGCTCAGGCCCATATTGGCCGCCAGCGACAGGTCGATGCCGCCGGTGACGACATTCGAGCCTCCGGCGATCAGCACGACTGTCAGGCCGATCGCCAATATACCGGAAATGGCGGACTGGCCGAGAACATTGCCGATATTGCCGACAGACAGAAAATAAGGCGCTGTCAAAGAGAACACGACAAGGATGGCCGCGAAGGCAAGCAGCGAGCCGAAGCGGAGCACCGCGACCGCCGCTGCGCCCCTGGCTTGCGACACGGGGTCCGTGGAAGCGGTGGGAAGAGGCCCGAAATGAACGTCAGCCGACATGGCGCAATCCTTCCGAAGCGCCGGTCGAGATCGACAGGACTTCATCCGTTGTGGTTTTCGAGGAATCGAGCTCGCGGATCAGCCGGCCGCGGAAAAATACCAGGATCCTGTCCGTAATCCCGACGAGTTCCGGCAGGTCGGAGGAGAGAACGATAACGCCGGCCCCACGTGCGGCCAGTTCGCCGATCAGCGTATAGATTTCGACCTTTGAGCCGATATCGACACCAACGGTCGGTTCATCCAGCAGGTAGATTTCCGACTGGCGGCTCAGCCATTTGGCGATCGCCACCTTCTGCTGATTGCCGCCCGAGAGTGTGCGGACCAAAGCATCGCGCCCGGCCGTTTTGATCTGCAGCCGCTTGATCAGGTCCTCCGTGTCGGAGCGCTCACGCTTGCGATTGAGGAAACCGAAACGGCTGTAACGGGCAAGGCTCGGGAGGGTGATATTTTCGGTCACACTGAGATCGAGGCCGACGCCGTGTCCGCGCCGGTCCTCGGGAACAAGCGCAAGCCGGCGGTCCACCGCTTTTGCGGGGCTGCCGGGCCGTACTGCTCGTCCCTCGATTTCAATCTGACCGCTTGCGGCCTGTTCCAGACCGAAAAGCGTGCGGATCAGGTCTTTGGCGCCGGAGCCGAGGAGGCCGGTGATGCCGAGCACCTCGCCGCGGCGCAGGCTGAAACTGACGTCGTCAAACCGGTTGGGTGCCGAAAGCCCCCGGATATTCAGGATCGCTTCGCCGAGATCGACCCGGCGCTTGGGGAACATTTCGGTGAGGTCACGCTCGATCATCAGACCGGCGATCGCCTTGGCCGAGGTCCCGCCAATCGGCAGCGAGGCCACATCCCGGCCGTTGCGCAGTACGGTGACGTGATCGCAGAGTTCTTCGATCTCGTTGAGATAATGCGAGATGTAGATAATCGTGACACCTTCGTCGCGCAGCCGGCGGATCAGGCGGAAGAGGATTTCAGCCTCGCGCCGTACCAATGCAGCGGTCGGCTCATCGAAGACGAGAACTTTCGGCTGATGGAGCAATGCCCGCGTGATCTGGACGATCTGCTTTTCGGCGGTCGAGAGCTCGCCGATAAGGGCGTTCTTCGGCAGAGTGATCCCAAAATAATTGGCAAGGATCTCGCCGGCGCGTTTCTGCATTGCCCGGCGATCAAGGAAGGGTGTTCCCGCACGCCGCGTCTCGCGGCCGAGAAACAGTGCCTCGCCGACCGTGAATGTCGGAACCAGCAGTCTGTCCTGATGGATGAAATGAATGCCGAGCTCTTCGTTCAGATACGGTGTCAGCCGATCATAGGCTTTGCCTTCGATTTCGATCATGCCTTCGTCCGCGACATGCAGCCCGGCAAGCAGCTTGATCAGCGTCGACTTGCCGGCTCCGTTCTGGCCGACGAGGCCGTGGACGGTGCCGCGACGTATGGCGAGTGATGCGCCGGCCAGTGCCTGGGCGCCGCCGAAGCGCTTGACGATATGATCGAAGCGAATGATGACATTATCGTCGGCTGTCGCTTGCGTCGGGACGGGTACAGTCATGATGCCGCTTTCCAGGGACATGCGGACCCTGCGGCATCAGCCGCAAGGCCCGCCTTGATATCAGCCGATACCGAGCTTCTTGATGATCTCGGAGACGTTTTCCTTGTTGGCCAGCAGCGCCGGTACGTAGGTCTCGCGCGGCAGCGTCTGGCCGGCGAGCAGCCTGGCAACGTTGCGGACTGCGACACGGCCGATCTCCGCCGGCTGCTGGGCAGCATCGGCGCCAGCCGGCGAATTCTTGTCGGCAACGAGCTGGAGAACCTCCGGGCTGCCGTCGACGCCATAGGTGCGGATTTCGTTGCGGCCGGCGGCGGCGATCGCCTGCGTTGCGCCGAGCTGCGGAATATCCCAGGCCGACCAGACGGCCTTGATCGAGCCCTTGTCCGGATATTTGTTGAGGATCGCAGTGATCTGCGTGAAGGCGTCTTGGACCGTATTGGGGATGACGTCGCGCAATTCCGGCTGCAGGATCTTCACCTTCGGGAAATACTTGACGACGTTGACGAGCTGGTCGTAGCGGATGGCGCAGGGCGTGACACCGTAGAAGCCGTTGAAGACGACGATATTGCCTTCTCCGCCGATATCGGAAACGAGCTGCAGGGCCAGGTCCTTGCCGATGCCCCAATTGTCCGACGTCGTGTTGTTGATTGAATTGGTCGAGCCGACATCGACGGTCAGTACCGGAATGCCGGCGTCACGGGCCTTCTTCAGCCAGGGATCGATCACGCTGAGCGTGCCGAGGATCTGTACCAGCGCATCCGGCTTCTGGGCGACGAGTGTCTGCAACTGGGCGATCAACTTGCCGTCGTTGCGGCCGGCATCGACTGCGATCGGTTCGCCGCCGAGCCGCTTCACCTCTTCGATCTGGGCATTATAGACCTGCAGATCGAAATAGTGGTCCGTGCCGGTAGCGCTGATGGCGATGCGCTTGCCTTTCAGGGAAAGCCCTTCGTCGTCGGCCCTTGCAGCCGGTGCGGTCAGCATGCTGGCGCCTGCAAAGGTGGCACTTGCGACGGCAGCAAGTTTCAAGATTTCACGGCGTCCGAAGCCGCCTCCAAGTCCTTCATTCATAACGATACCCTCTCAATTTGATAGGCTATAAATTATATAGATTTAAGGCGCATAAGAGGTACGTTATTCCAAAAGCATGCGGTCACAGGAAATTTTCTGAAGCTAAAGCTGGCTTCAGCGATCGCTGTTGCGACCGAGCCCATAGGTCAGGGCAAGGGCTCCGACGAGCACGGCGCCCTTGACGAAATCCTGCGTGTAGTAGGGAGCGTTCAGCATCGTCAGGCCGTTGAGCAGCACGCCGACGAAGACGGCACCGACGACGGTGCCAAGCACGTTGGGTCGGCGCAGGTTGAGGACGGCAAAGCCGATGAGGGCGGCAGCGACCGAGTCCATCAGCAGCGATCCGCCAGAGGAGACATCGCCGCGGCCCACACGGGCCGCGATCACGATACCGCCAAGGGATGCCAGGGTCCCAGAGATGACATAGGCGAGCGTCTTCAACCGCGTGGTGGACGCACCGGCAAGCCGTGTCGCCACCTCGTTGCCGCCGGTGGCAAAGAGCAGCCGGCCAATGCGAGTGCGCTCGGTCAACACGAACAGGACGATGGCAACGATGGCCATCAGCACCACGGAGACGGGCAGGGTGGCAAAGAGGCTGTAGCGGCCGATCAGCAGGAAAGCCGGATCATAGGCGCCCGTCGCCTTGGAACCGTCTGGCAGGACAAGGCCTGCCGAAATCGACCGCCCGGCCGTCGGAATAAGCTGCAGGCCCGAGAGCAGGAACATCATGGCAAGGGTGGCCAGCAGGTCGGGGACGCGAAGCCGCACGATGAGCAAGGCGTTGACGAGCCCAACCGTGGCGCCGAAGGCAAGCACCAGCGGCACTGTGGCGAAAACATCGAGATGCCAGACGATCATCGCATAGCTCGCGGCCATGACGCTGGAGGCGGCGACCGCACCGATCGAGAGGTCAAAACCGCCGACAGCAAGCGTCGCCGTCACGCCGGCACCGAGGATCGCAACGACAGACACGGCCTGGAGGATGCTCATCAGGTTGCCGATATTGACGAAGGCCGGTTGCGCGATCGTGAAGCCGATCATCATCAGTCCGAGCAGGATGAACACCGCGCCGGCGCGCAGAAAGCTGCCGAGCGCTGGGACGCGGTCACCCTGGCCGTGGTTCTGTGCGGTGGAGCCTGCCTTTGGCAAGGCCTCCTCATCGATGGTTGTCATGCGGAAAGTTCCTGTCGGGATGAAGAAGAGGCATCGTCGATAAGATCGCGCAGCAAGGTGTGGTGCTCGATTGTCAGGATGCGGTCGGCGACCTCGTAGGCCTCTTCGGGATCGGATGTCGCGATCAGCGTCGCGCGGTCGGTGCGCGCCCGGATTGCCTGGATGATGTCGTGGCGGGCGCCGACATCGACGCCCTGGAACGGCTCGTCGAGCAGCAGCAGCCGGCTTGGCTCCGCCTCCCAGCGGGCGATGACAGTCTTCTGCTGATTGCCGCCCGACAGTGACCAGATCGAAGCGAGCGGACCGGCGGCCTTGATGCCGAGCCGGGAAATGGCCTGTTCCGCCTCGCGCCGCTCGCGGCCGCCGAAAAGCAGGCCGCTCGGATACCATTTGGCAAGATGCGGAAGGCTGATGGTGGCTGCGAGCGAATTGCCGGGCCACGCCGCCGGCATCAGCGAGGAGCGATGGCGATCCTCGGCGGCCATAGCGACGCCTGCAGCAATCGCCTCTACCGGCGATTTCGGCCGATAAGGCTTGCCGTCGAGTTGCATCGCGCCGTCAGCCACGTCTCGAATGCCGAAGATCGACGACAACAGGCGGCTTTTGCCGGCCCCCAGCACGCCTGTGATGGCAACGACCTCGCCTTCATGCAGGGTCAGGTCGAAGGGCTTGCTTGACGGCAGAAGGCGAATGCCATGCATTTCGAAAATGGCTGAGCCCGTCGCCGGGCGGGCGTCTGGCCGCGCGGCTTCAAGCCTGCGACCGATCATCGTTTCGATGGCGCTGGAAAAGTCGATCGGCCGGTTGAAGCTGCCGACGATGCGGCCGCCACGCATGACGAGCGCCCGGTCGGCGATCGATTCGAGATCGGCGGTCCGATGGGAGATGTAGAGGATGGCAAGGCCTTGCGCCCGCAAGGTGAGCAGGATGTCGAACAGTCGCCTGCTCTCGTCCGTCGAAAGGCTTGCGGTCGGTTCGTCGAGGATCAGCACCTCGGCCTTGTCGGCAAGCGCGCGGGCGATCGCGACGAGCTGACGGTCGGCCGCAGTCAGATCGCCGAAATCCCGGTCGAGCGGCAACGAGAAGCCAGCGGCATCAAGCATGGCGCGCGCTTCGCGGCGCACGCTTGCGCGGGAAAGGAAGAAGGGCGTACTGCCCTCCGCAAAGCGATGCAGCAACAAAGCGTCGGCAACCGTCAGCCCTGCCGCTCCGACAAGATCAGTCGACTGGTGCACGGTGACGACGCCGGCCTTTGCAGCCTCGGATGGCGTTTTGGGTGAAAAGGTCCGGCCATTCAGACTGATCGTGCCGCCGTCAGCCGCAAGCACGCCCGAAACAATTTTCACTAGCGTCGATTTGCCCGCGCCATTGGCGCCCATCAGAGCGACGATTTCGCCCCGCTCGATAGAGAAATGGGCGCCGGAAAGCGCGCGGGTGGACCCGAAACTGCGCGTGATATTGTCAACGTGAAGGAGCGGCATCGGGCATATCCGGGTCTGCTTTCGAGCCGCAATATTGGCCCGACGAATGCCTGAACTGCGAGGCAAGCCTTTGCCGCGGTCACGCAGCGACGGGAACAAAGATTCTCCTGAACCGCAAAAAATCGGATCATTAAATCTACTAAAAACATAGAGTTTATATCTAATAATTTCATGCGTCGCAGGGAGCTGCCAACCTGTCAGACGACGCTCTCGATTGACTAGAGGATCGCGACGATGAAATCCCTCGCACGGCTGGCGCTCTCTGCAGCCGCAATTTCTTTCACTCTCTATCAGACCTCCTTTGCCGCCGGTCTCAACGGCGCACCGGCCCCCTTCGACAAGGGCGGCGTCAAGGTGGCGCTGATCAGCTACATCTCGGCGGGTGACTTCTTTCAGGCCTATCAGGCCGGTGCGGAAGCCCAGGCCAAGGCGCTCGATATCGATCTGCGTGTGTTTCCCGGTCGGCAGGATGCCGCCGAGCAGCGTGAGCAGATTCTGCAGGCGATCAATCTCGGCGTAGCCGGTATCGTCGTCGATCATGGCCTGCCGGAATCGCTCGGCGATGTCGTCCAGCAGGCGCTGGACAAGGGCATCAAGGTCGTTGCCTTCGACGTCAACCTCAACAATCCCAAGGTGCCGCAGGTGGAGCAGAGCGACCATGAACTCGCTCAGCTCGGGCTCGAACAGGTCGTCAAGGACAATGGCAAGAGCTTCAAGGCCGGTTATGTCTATGTCGCAGGCTTCGCGCCGCTCGACCGTCGTAACGAGGTCTGGGAGAAGTTCAAATCGGAGAATTCCGGCGTCGTCGAGAAGGCCCGTTTCGGCAATGTGAGCGATACGACGGCGACCTCGACGGCCGATCAGGCGAAGGCCGCGCTGACCGCCAACCCCGATATCAGTGTCGTCTTCGCCCCCTATGACGAGTTTGCTCGTGGCGTGAAGCTTGCAGCCAACGACCTTGGCATCGCGAGCAAGGTGAAGATCTATTCGGCAGATGTCTCCACTGCCGACATTCAGGAGATCATCGAAGAGGGCAGCCCCTGGGTTGCAACCGTCGCCACCAATCCGGCTGTCGTCGGTGCCGTCTCCGTTCGTGCCGCCGCTCTTCAGATCGCCGGGCAGGAAATCCCGCATCAGATCACAGTGAAGCCGACGCTCCTGACGCAGGAAAGCCTGCGTGCCGCCGGCGTCAAGACGATCGAGGATTTGGCGCAGAAAATCCCGGCCTTCAGCACAAGCGACGCGGCAACCGCGAGCTGGATCCCGGACAAGCTTTTCTAAGCTGCCTGCCTCGATCTTCCGGCGGGGGTTGTGCGGCCCCCGCCGGCCCCATTTCTAGAAACCGGAGTTTCATTCCATGAGCCAGTCCAATGTCGTCTTCGCGACCAACCGTAGCGCGACGCGAGCGGACCTCTTTGCCCGCGCTGAGGACATCTCGGCCGATCTTTCCAGGCGCGCCGCCGAACTCGACCGTGAAGGTCGTCCACCGCTTGCTGAAATCGTCAAGCTGAAGAATGCCGGTCTGCTGAATGCCCTACATGATCAAAAGATCGGTGGCGGTGGCCTTGATTGGGTGGATGGCTTGCGGCTCGTGCGCATCCTGGCGCGCGGCGAAAGCTCGATCGGCCAGCTTCTCGGCTATCACTTCGTCAATAGCCAGTATGTCTATTGGGCGCTTGACGAAACCCGCGCTCATGCACTAGGCACTGAAACCGTGGCGAAAAACCTCTATTGGGGTGCTGCTGTCAATCCGCGCGATCCAGGTCTTGTTCTAACCCATCGCGGTAACGGTTATGTGCTGAACGGACGTAAGTCCTTCTCTACCGCCGCTCATGTCTCCGACTACATCAATGCCAACGCCACGCTCGGCGACAAGATCGTCGGCTTCGCCGTGCCGACCAATCGGCCCGGCTATCAGGCCAATGACGACTGGGACAATTTCGGTCAGCGGCTCTCTGACAGCGGCAGCGTCGAGTTCCACGATTTCCCTGTTTATGAGGAGGATTTCGTTGGCGTCCCGGTTGCTCCCGATGCCGCCCCGCAGGTACTTTCCACCTTCAACACGCCGCTCATCCAGCTCGTCTTCGTCAACTTCTATCTCGGCAGCGCCGAAGGCGCGCTCCAGACTGCCATCGACTATGTGCGCACGACGACGCGTCCCTGGGTCACTTCGGGCGTCGAGCGGGCTGCGGACGATCCCTATATCCTGGAGCGGGTTGGTGCGTTCACCGCCGCGCTGAAAGCCTCCGCCGCCCTGGCCGATGCGGCAGCGGCGACTGTCCAGGCAGGACTTGCAAAGGGCCATGCTGTCACCGCCCGTGAGCGCGGCGAGGCGGCGGCGGAAGCCTATGCCGCCAAGGTGCACGCCACCCATGTCTCGCTCGATATCACGTCTCGCGTCTTCGAACTAACTGGCGCGCGCTCCACGGCGGAGAAATATCGCTTCGACCGTTTCTGGCGCAATGTGCGCACCCACACGCTGCACGATCCGGTCTTCTACAAGGCCAAGGAAGTCGGCGAATTCGTGCTGAACGACAAGATCCCCGAAGTCAGCCTCTATAGCTGAGACGGGGAGTGGTCGCGAAAAGAACCCCATTTCCGGTGAGAGAAATGGGGTTTTAGTTGAGGAGAGAGTTAGAGTGCGCCGTTCTTCGGTGGGATCACGCCGTTCAGGTGATAATTGCCGACGACGTGGTACTTCCAGCGCACGGGATCGTGCAGCGTGTGGGTGCGTGCATTGCGCCAGTGCCGGTCGAGATTGAGTTCGGCCTTGACGGCGGAGGTGCCCGCAAGCTCGAAGAGCGTATTGGTCGCTTCGATGGCGATCTCGGTCGTCAGTACCTTGGCTGCGGCGACAGCAAGCGTGGCTTCAACGACGGTTGCTTCCGTCGTCTCGATCTGGGCCGCATCGACTTTCTGACCGGCACGTTCGAGGAGTGCTGCAGCAGCTTCCAGCCGGATGGCGATCTGTCCGACCTTCGAGATCGTCAGCGGATCCTCTGCGGCGCGTTCGAGGCCGCTGTCCATCCAGGGGCGCGATTTGGTGCGCACGAATTCGAGCGTCTCCGCAAAAGCGGCCCGCGCGATGCCGAGATCGATGCCGGCATGGACGATCTGGCCGACGGAACCGATGGTCGTCGGCCGCTCGAAACCCTTGTGGTGACGAACGACGGAATCGGCGTGGACATAGACATTGTTGAGAATGGTCGTGCCGCTGCCCGTTGTGCGCTGGCCGAAACCGTCCCAGTCGTCGATGATCTCGACGCCCTCGGTTCCCCTCGGCACGAAAGCCATGACAAGCCGGTCTTCCTCATCGAGCGCGAACACGGTGACCCAGTCAGCGAACAACACGCCCGTCGAGTAGTATTTCTGGCCGTTGATGCGATAGCCGGGTCCGTCCCTGACAATGCGGGTATTGTAGTGGCCGACGGTTTTCGTGCCGCGCTCGGAAAGCGCATTGCCGAAACGGTCACCGGCAAGCGCCCTGCCGAAGAAATATCGCTTCTGCTCCTCGCTGCCATCCACCCGCAAAGCTTCCAGAATGTAGAAATGGTTCTGCGGGATCTGGCCGATCGAGCCATCTGCTTCCGCCAGGATCGCGGTCACTTCGGCCAGAACGGCATTCGAGACATCAAGCCCGCCATATTGCGCGGGAACCGCAATCGCCAGCAGGCCGGATTGTGCAAGCGCGTCGAGTTCGGCGAAAGGTAACTGGCGTTCAACATCGCGCCGGGCGGCGGTGGCGGCGAATTGGGTGGCAAGCGCGCGGGCCGTCTCAAGTGCCTCCTCGTCGCTGGCAATGCGGGCGGCCACGGGCCGGATCTGGTCTTGTTGCCTGAGCACGGTCGTCATCGATTTCTCCAGTTCTCACCGTCGTATGGGTGAAAGAAATCGACACGAGAGGTAAGATTATAAATTCTATAGATGTGCTAGAAAATGAAAAGTGCTTGCTTATCGGGAGCTCGGGTCGGCGGCTAGCCTATACCTCCGTCCATCTCACCGGGAATTGACCGTTTTGCCGATGAAATCGTCCTGGGAAAAACGCGAACTAATCTCGAATAACGGCGCGCGAACCCCTACGTAAACGCAGGCATACGTCATTTCGGATCCGCGTTCAGCAGAGGGCAGGCGGTCGCTTCACTCCGACCCACGAGGAAAAACATGACCCGTTCACGGCAGTTGCGCCTCGGCGCCTTCATGCGTCCCGTCAGTCTGCATACCGGTGCATGGCGCTATCCGGGTTCCTATCCAGACGCCAATTTCAATTTCGCTCATATCAAGTCCTTCGCGCAGAAGCTCGAAGCCGCGAAATTCGACGCCTTTTTCATGGCGGATCATCTGGCTGTGCTCAACATGCCGGTTGAGGCGCTGAAGCGCAGCCACACCGTCACCTCTTTCGAGCCCTTCACACTGCTATCGGCGCTCGCCGCCGTTACCGAAAGAATCGGGCTTGCGGCAACAGCATCCACCACTTTCGACGAGCCCTATCATGTCGCCCGCCGTTTTGCTTCGCTCGATCATCTGAGCAATGGTCGCGCCGCCTGGAATATCGTCACCACGTCCAATCCCGATGCGGCGCTCAATTTCGGTCTCGATGAGCATGTGGAACATGGCGAGCGCTACAAACGGGCGCGCGAATTCTACGATGTCGTCACCGGTCTCTGGGACAGCTTTGCCGACAACGCCTTTATCCGTGACCGCGAGAGCGGAATTTATTTTGATCCCGAAAAAATGCACGTGCTCAACCACAAGGGCGACGAACTGAGCGTGCGCGGACCACTGAACATTGCCCGCCCGGTTCAGGGCTGGCCCGTCATCGTGCAGGCCGGCCAGTCTGATCCTGGCCGCCAGCTCGCTGCCGAAACAGCGGAAGTGGTCTTCTGTTCGCCGCGCGACCTCGACGGCGGCAAGGCACTCTACGCTGACATCAAGGGCCGGATGCAGGCTATTGGCCGCAATCGCGATCACCTGAAATTGTTGCCCGCCGCCTTCGTCGTCATCGGCGACAGTATCGAAGAGGCGCGTGCCAAACGTCTCGCCCTCGACAGCCTCGTTCACTACGACAGTGCCATCGCATCACTGTCGATCGCACTCGGCCACGATGCCTCCGGCTTTGATCCGGATGCACCGCTGCCCAGTGATATTCCCGACACAAACGCCAGCAAGACGGGCCGCGCCCAGGTCATCAAGCTGGCCCAGGAGGAGAACCTGACCGTCCGCCAGCTCGCCCAGCGTTATGGCGGCTATTCCGGCCTTGCCTTCGTCGGTACGCCCGAGAGCATTGCAGACGAGATGGAGCGCTGGCTGGATGAAGAGGGATCCGACGGTTTCAACGTCGTCTTCCCTTATCTGCCGCAGGGGCTCGACGACGTCACAATGCGCCTGGTGCCTGAGTTGCAGCGCCGTGGCCTGTTCCGCAGAGAATACGAGGGCACGACGTTGCGCGAGCATCTCGGCCTGCCGCGGCCGGAGAACCGGTTCTTTAGCTGAGGTCGTCAGGGGCGGGCGACGATCAGGCGCAGCGACCCTTCGAAGAAGGGCTGCGTGCGCAGATATCCATAGCGCGCATCCCACTTGCCGTCCTGAAGATCGCGGCCGAGCTCGGCTGCAAAACGCTTGCCGACCGATGGATCGACAAAGCTCCAGGCCGAATTTGCGAGCCGGGAGCCGGGATCGAGCATACGCTCCGGCCGCCCGTAATAGGCCTCACCGAAACCATCGATGCAGGCAAGCGGGATTGGTACGGGCAATATCTCGACAGTACCGCCGAGATAGTCGGCAACAGTCTGCATGGCCGGATAACGGCTCGCCTCGACGGAGATCATCTCCGGCGCATAGTCGAACAGCCATGAGCGTTCCAGCTCATTGGGATCGCAGCTCAGGACCAGCACCGGACCGCGCGAAACGCGCCGCATTTCCGCAAGACCGGCCTTGAGGTCGGACCATTGATGCACGGTGAAGGTCGCCATGCTCGCATCGAAGGACTGATCGGCGAAAGGCAGTTTCTCCGCTGTCGCATCGATTGCGTCAGGCAGATGTGCCGGGCGCTGCGCACGCATGGAGGCAGACGGTTCGACCGGCGTCACCTTCCGGTCGATCGGCTCGTAGGAGCCAGCGCCCGCGCCGACATTCAGAACGGTCTCGGCATTGCCGAGTGCTGTACGAATGAACTCAGCGATATGCGGGTCGGGTTGGCGGTACCTTGAGTAGTTGGTGCCGATCACGCCGTAATTGGCGTCGCCCGCACTTCCGTCACTGTGTCTGCTGTTCACGATCACTCTCCATAAATTGCTTCGAAAGCAAAGCTTCGCCATTGCCGGCACGCGTTAGGGTCCAGCATCGTTTGTTCCTGAAAAGGCATTCGATAATTCGCGAGTCACAAGAAATACCATGGAGTGCAGACTGAAAATCGATATGATCGAACAGATATTGTTCGGAAAACGCACATGGCTCGCCGCATTCCATCGCTCAATGCGCTTCGCGCGTTCGAAGCCGCCGGTCGTCTCGGCCGCATGACGCTTGCTGCCGATGAGCTTAATGTCACCCATAGCGCCGTCAGCCGTCAGATCCAGCATCTCGAAAATGTGCTCGGCGTTCCCCTCTTCGAGGGTCCGAAGAACAGGCTGCGTCTGACTGAAGCCGGTAAGACGCTGCTGTCGGGGCTGAACGTTGCCTTCGACCAGATTGATAACTCCGTTCGCGCGGTCGCCGATACCGAGGATGGTGCGCTCGATGTGTCCTGCCCCGGCACCTTCACCATGCGCTGGCTCATCCCAAGGCTTTACCGGTTTCAGGCGGAATATCCCGATATCGACGTGCGCTTGACCGCTTCCTCCCGCCCCGTGGATTTTGCTCGCGACAGTTTCGATGTCGCGATCCGCGTCGGAACCGCACCCTGGCCCGCCGGCGCAGATGTCATCCCGCTCTTTCCGGAGCAGACCGGCCCCGTACTATCACCGTCGCTGGCCGAGACCGTCGGTAAGCGCTTCACTGGTGCTGCGCGGCTTCACACGCGTAGCCGGCTGCGTGCCTGGGGCGACTGGCTTGCGCGCTCCGGTGTTGTCTTGGAAGCAGATGGGCGCGTCGAATACGAGCATTTCTATTTCATGCTGGAGGCGGCTAATGCCGGCCTCGGTGTCTGCGTCGTGCCCTGGCCTTATGTGACGGACGATATCCGCCTCGGCCGGCTGGCAGCGCCGCACGGATTTCTCGAAAGCGGCCACGAATATGTGGCGCTGCGCCGGGCGAGGCGAAACCGTAAATCCACGCTCTTTTGCGAATGGCTGGAAAAGGAGGCGCGCGCATTCCCGCTCTCGCATCCGGCGCCAGCGACACAGAGCCAGACCGCCGCTATTTCCTGACGACGCCAACTCGTGCCAGCACCTCACCGGGGATGCCGTATCGCTGGACAATATCCTTGTTGTTCCGCAGCCCGCAAATCTCGCGTTGGACAAAGAGCGCCCAAACGGCGTCCGAGGCGTCGTTGACCAGCGTTTCGCGTTGCTCGGCGGTGTGGCGATCGGGATTCCAAGCCTTCAGGGCAGAGAGAGCCGATTCGACTTTGAGGCCGTTGCGCCCGAGTGAACTGGCGCGCTCCGACATGAGCTCGTATTCGAGTACATTCACCCCGCCTTCGGCCGAAAAGGACTGCCTGAAGGATTGCGGCGGGCGAACGCTCATCGGACTATCCTCGCTGGATTATTGCGTCGGCACGCCGGTGACCTGGACATAGATCCATGCCAATGCAAACACGACGATGACCGCAGCGATGATCATGAGCTTGCGGAGCAGGGGATTGGGAGCTTTCGGCGGGGGCTTCGGCTTGCGAAACTTGATAACGTTGTCGCTCATGGTCTTGCTGTCTGGTTCGTTCTTCCTACAGCAGTAACGCATATCGACGGGTTTGGCACCCGTGTCATGCCCAAATATGCGCTTTTCATGTGGGCCGCCGGCGAGAAGCCGGCAGCCCTGATATCAGGCGATCAACGAGCTGCCCAATTGGCGCCGCGACGGAAGATCGTCCTCATCTGCGGCACGTCGAATTCCTTGGCGACATGGCCGAGCGAGGAATAGAAGACGCGGCCCTTGCCGTATTTGCGCTTCCAGACGACCGGCATCGTCACGCCGTCGATCCAATAGGCATGTTCGCCGGTGAAGGTCGTCGTCGCCAGCACCTCGTTCGAGGGATCGACATGCATGTAATACTGCTCGGAATTATAGGGGAAATCAGTAATCCCCTCCATCAGCGGATCGTCCGGCCGGGTGATGTTGACGGTGTAGTTGATGATGTTGCCGGGATGGGCAACCCACTGGCCGCCGATGATGAACTGGTAGTCGGTCGACTCGCGGAAGCTGTCGCCGGCGCCGCCATGATAACCCGCGATGCCGACGCCGCTTTCGATCGCGGCAGCGAGGTTCTTCACCTCTTCCTTCTCGATCTTCGACATCGTGATAACGGGGACGATCAGGCTGAGATCATGGATCGACGGATCGGCGAAGGCCTCTGTGCTGTGCTCCACATAGACCTTGAAGCCGTCTTCCTCGAGAATGTCCTTGATGATTGCGGCGCATTGTTCCGGTTCGTGGCCGGCCCAGCCGCCCCAGACGATCAGTGCTTCACGCATCGTGTATTCCTCCTGAAAATTACTTGCCGAGCAGTCCGTCGACGAGGGATTGAGAAAGCGGAGCAGGGCGCTCCGTTGTCGTGGTAAGGGTTACGGTGCCGCCCGTGTCGGACGCCTTCTGGAAGGCTTCCATGACTTCCAGCACATGCAGCGCCAGATCACCGTTTGCGCGATGCGGCCGGTTCGACCGGATGGCATGGGCAAGATCGGCCACACCGAGAGAGCGATAGTTGCCGTCGGCATAGGGCAGGGTCACCGGCTGGTCCTCGAACTCGCCGCCCTTCTTCAGATATTCAACCGGGCCGGCGAAGCGGTTGGGGTCCGGCACGATCAGCGTGCCTTCGGTGCCGTAGACTTCAAGCGGCACGTGCTTGTGGCCGGCCACATCGAAGCTCATGCCGATCTGCACGACAGCACCGTTGGCGAAAGCCATGACGCCGGCGACATGCGTCGGAATATGAACCGGAATGCGCTCGCCGTTGCGCGGCTCACTGGTAATGATGCGCTCTTTGCGCGGGGTCACCGCAAAGCCGGCGACTTTGGCGACCGGCCCGAGCAGGTTGACGAGATCGGTGATGTAATAGGGACCCATGTCGAGCATCGGGCCGCCGCCAACTTCATAGTAGAAGGCCGGGTTGGGGTGCCAGCGCTCATGGCCGGGGCACATGAAGGTCGCGGTCCCGCCGACCGGGATGCCGATCACGCCCTCGTCGATCAGTGCGCGGGCAGTCTGATGGCCGCCGCCAAGGAACGTGTCGGGGGCCGCACCGATGCGCAGGCCCTTGGCCTTTGCGGCATCTGCCAATTTTTTCCCTTCCGCGAAATTAATCCCCAGCGGCTTTTCCGAATAGGTGTGCTTGCCAGCATCCAATGCCTGCAGCCCGACGGCGACATGGGCCTTCGGAATGGTCAGGTTGACGATGATCTCGACCTTGGGATCAGCGAGAAGCTCATCGACCGTGCGGGCTTGAAGGTTGAATTCCGAGGCCTTAGCCTCTGCAAGTTCGCGATTGAGGTCGGCCAGTCCGCGGATCTCGAGGATCGGAAATGCCGATGTCATCGCCTTCAGATAGGCGCCCGAAATATTGCCGCATCCAATGATGCCGATACCGACTTTTTCCATCATGTCCTCCATAAATACTGGTTTTTGCGCGTTAAAGCGCAGGCCCTGTTGTGCTCCAGGGCGATTCGTAGAGTTCGTAAAGGGCGACAGCGGCTGCACCCTGCGCCCAGAAATCGTCGGTCGAATCGTCGAAGACGAGTTCGCTGACACCTTTGAGAGACGGCGGGATAGCCAGAGAATAGGCATCCCGCAGGCTGTTGAGGAAGGGCTCACCCAGCGCAAGCGAGGAGCCGACGAGAATGACGCGTGGCGGTGCAAACAGCGTGACGATATTGGCGATTGTCAACCCCACCGCCTCGCCGGCGCGCACGGCGGCGGCAATGAGCCGGTCGTCGTCGGCCTGGATCAGCGCCTGCACATGCGTCATGCCGCGGCCGAGGCGTACCGCTTCGGCAAAGCGCCCATCGGCCTGCTGTTCGCCGAGAATGGCACTTTCGCCGGCCTGGCTGGAAAGTCTGACGACGCCTTGCTGGCCCATGCCGAGAACCAGGTCGCCCAGATTGTGGCTGAGACCGCCGGCACCGCGAAAAAGCTGATTGTCGTGCAGCACGCCGAGACCGAGCGTCTGCTCCAGCGAGATCAGCACCATGTCTTCGAGATCGCGGGCCTTGCCGAACCAGTGATGGCCAAGCGTTATGGCATGTGCGTCGCTCTCTATGATGGTCGGTGTCGACAGGCGGGCGGACATTTCCGCAGCAAAATCAATGTTGGTTTCACGGAATATGGGGCTCGAACGGATGTGGCCGGTACGGTGTTCGATGACGCCGGGAAGGGCCAGGCAGATGCTGTCTATATCATCGAGCGAGAGGCCGATATCGACGACGCAGCGTCGCACACCATCCTCGATGAGATCGGCAATCACGGCAATCGGCTGTCGATCAATGCGGATCGGCAGGGTGAGTTTCGAGAGCACGTCGCCGCGGAAATTGGTCACGACGAAGATCATGCGGCTGGCGGCGATCTTGGCACCGACAACGCGGGCAGCATCCGGATTGACCTCAAGCATGACGCGCGGCCTGCCACGCACCGCCTCGTTACGGATATCGCCCTCGTGAATCGGCAAAATGAGCCCGTCGTCGAGAAGCGAGGCGGTAATGGCCGAAACTGTCGTCGTGGACAATTCAGTGCGTTCGCTGATCTGGATGCGGGAGATCGGGCCGTGGCGCCGGATCGTATCCAGCACGTTCAAGCGGTTGATGGCACGCATCAATTCAGGATCGGCAGTCTTCATCGTCTCGTGCGCACCTAAACTGTCATAGGGCCCCGCGATTTTTTTCGAGAGGCAAATTAAATTCGCCTTGTTGTAGATCTGATTTTCGCAATCGCGCAATAGAAATTTCCGTAATTGCATCATTTTGCGCATCCTTTGCCGCTTTTTCAGGCAGGGTATTGACAGAGAGGCAAAGGCTGCGATTATTTATTCCGGATACAGAAATAAAGCGCCTCGGGAGGAGTGCCACGTGCTGACCACCAAAACTCATCGCATCAACATGCTGTCGGCGATCGCAATCGCTGTTGCCGCCTACTGTGCATCGACGGTAACGGCTGCCGCCGATACGACCATCCGCTGGCTCCACCTGGAGCAGGTTCCAGGCACCATCGAGGTGTGGAACAAGCTCGCCAAAGACTTCGAAGCGAGCCATCCTGGCGTCAAGATCGAACTGCAGTTCCTTGAAAATCAGGCCTTCAAGGCCAAGCTGCCGACGCTGCTGCAGTCAAACGAGGCGCCGAGCTTTTTTTACACCTGGGGCGGCGGCGTGCTGAAGGCGCAGGCCGAGACCGGAATGCTGCGGCCGATCGATGCCGCGCTTGACGCCGATGGAGGCGCATGGCGCAACGGCACAAGCGCCGCGACGATCGATGGCATGACTTTCGACGGCAAGGTCTGGGCTGCTCCCTACAAGACCGGCCTCGTCTCCTTCTTCTACAACAAGGAACTGTTCAAGAAGGCCAATGTCGACGCCACCCAAATCAAGACCTGGGGTGACTTCCTTAACGCTGTGAAGACGCTCAAGGCCGCAGGCATCGTGCCGATCGCCGGCGGCGGTGGCGACAAGTGGCCGATCCATTTCTACTGGGGTTATCTCGCCATGCGCGAAGCCGGCCACGACGGTTTCGAAAAGGCCAAGGCCGGCGAGGGCGATGGTTTTGCCGGTGAGGCCTTCGTGAAGGCCGGCGAGCATCTTGCCGAGCTCGGCAAGCTCGAACCCTTCCAGAACGGTTATCTCGGTGCCACCTGGAACGACGCGCTCGCTGCCTTCGGCGATGGCCGCGCGGCGATGCTGCTCGGCTTTGAAAACACCAACGACACCTCGCGCGCCAGCTCGACCAGCGGCAAGGGCCAGCCGGACGACAATATCGGCCGCTTCCCGTTCCCGGTCGTTGAAGGTGCTCCCGGTGTGGCAACCGACTACCTCGGCCGTCTGAACGGTTGGGTTGTCACCAAGAATGCGCCCCCGGAAACCGAAGAATTCCTGAAATTCCTCGGCAACCCGGAAAATCAGAAACTGCTGGCCCAGAAAACCGGCATCATTCCTGTCGCCAAGGGCTCGGCCGATGGCGTTCAGAATGTGCTTCTGAAGGACAGTGCGGTGGCTCTCGACCAGGAAACCTGGCACCAGAACTTCCTCGATCAGGATCTCGGCCCGAATGTCGGCGGTGTCGTCAACGACATGACGATGGATATCGTCTCCGGTTCGACGTCGCCGGCCGACGCCGCCCAGCAGATCCAGGACGCCTACTCGCTCGAAGCGAAGTAAAAATCCGCCGGCGCTCAAGCAGAGCGCCGGCTTCTTCTCACTCGCGGCGCAGTCGCGAATTCGCCCGAGGAGTCCTAGAGACCAATGAGTGATACTTTCATGTCAGCAAATGTGGCAGGGACGAGCGCCAAAGTTGCGCCACGCCGGCACAAGCGTTCGCTGGCTCACAGCAAATGGCCGGTACTGATCCTTTTCCTGCCGCCCGCATTGATGCTTTTCACCCTGCTCGTCATCGTGCCGATGGGCGAAGCCGCCTGGTATTCCTTCTACAACTGGAACGGCTACGGCAACCCGACGCAGTGGATCGGTTTCCGTAACTACCAGCTCATCTTTCGCAACGGTGCCTTCACCCAGGCGCTCGTTAATAATGGCCTGATCGTCCTCATCTCGCTCTGTGTGCAGATTCCGCTGGCGCTATGGCTTGCGACAATGGTTTCCAGCAAGATCAAGGGCGCGCTGTTCTTCCGGCTGATCTTCTTCCTGCCCTATGTTCTCGCCGACGTCGCCGCCGGCATGATCTGGCGCTTCGTCTATGATGGCGATTTCGGCCTCGTTGCGGGCATTTCGCACATGATCGGTGTCGAGCCGCCCTTCTGGCTGGCCGATCGCAACGTTGCCATGTATGCCATTCTCGGCGTTATCGTCTGGAAGTATTTCGGCTTTCACATGATGCTCTTCATTGCCGGCCTTCAGGCGATCGATAAAAGCGTGCTGGAAGCTGCCGATATCGATGGTGCGACCGGCTGGCAGAAATTCCGGCACGTAACCCTGCCGCTACTCGGCTCCACGGTTCGCCTCTCGGTCTTCTTCGGTGTCGTCGGCTCCCTGCAGCTCTTCGACATGATCATGCCGCTGACCGGCGGTGGTCCGTCGAACTCGACGCAGACCATGGTGACCTTCCTTTACAATTTCGGGGTGACCCGCATGCAGGTCGGTTTCGGCAGCGCCGTTGGTGTCGTGCTGTTCGTGATCTGCGTCACGCTCGCCTTCAGCTACAAGCGGATATTCATGCGCAATGACTGATATCTCGACCGTACCACCCATCGATGCCGCCTCGGCAAACAGCGCTGGCCGCAAGGTCCGTACCGGCACGCAGATCTACATGTATGTCTCGCTGCTGATCGTTGCCGGCCTCGTCGTCATCCCGCTGATCAGCACAGCGCTCGGCGGCTTCAAGACGCTGTCCGACCTTCGCGGCAATCCCTTCGGTCTGCCGACGGTATGGCAGTGGAGCAACTACATCGACATCATCGTCAGCCAGCGCTACTGGCTGCAGATGGGCAATTCGCTGCTGATCGCCCTGCTCACAGTCTTCCTGACGCTGACGCTGGGCGCCATGGCTGCCTTCTGCTTTGCCCATATCCGTTTCTTCGGCTCGACCTATCTGGTCAACTACTTCCTGATCGGGCTGATGTTCCCGGCGGCCACCGCGATCCTGCCGCTTTACATCCGCATCCGCGATCTCGGGCTTCTCAATACCTATTGGGGCGTGGTGCTGCCGCAGGTGGCCTTCGGGCTCGGCATGAGTATCATGCTCTTCCGCAATTATTTCCGGAACCTGCCGTCAGAGCTCTTCGATGCGGCTTTTGTCGATGGTTGCGGCTATATGCGCTTCTTCTGGCACATATCGCTGCCGCTCTCGCGCCCGATCATCGCCACCGTCGGCATCATCTCCTTCGTTGGCAGCTGGAACAGCTATATCGTGCCGCTGATCATGCTCAATTCCGAGAGCCTCTATCCCTGGCCGCTCGGCATCATGGTCTATAGAGGCGAGTTCGCCACCGATTGGCATCTCATCCTGGCGTTCATCACGCTGACCATCCTGCCGACCATCATCGTCTTTTTCCTCGCCCAGAAGCACATCATCGCCGGCCTGACAGCTGGTGCGGTGAAGTCCTGAGCCCGCATAGGAGACACGCACATGGCGTCCGTCGAACTGAAGAATATCCGCAAGGCCTATGGATCGCTCGATGTGATCCACAATATCTCGCTGTCGATCGAGGATGGACAGTTCGTCGCCCTGGTCGGCCCGTCCGGCTGCGGCAAGTCCACGTTGCTGCGCATGATCGCCGGCCTTGAGGAAATCACCAGCGGCGAGATCATGATCGATGACGCCGTCGTCAATGAGCTGACGCCGCGCGAGCGCAACATCGCCATGGTGTTCCAGTCCTATGCGCTCTATCCGCATATGACGGTCGCCGAAAACATGGGCTTCAATTTGAAACTATCAGGTCTTCCCAAGCCGCAGATTGAGCAGCGTGTGGCCGAGGCCGCCCGTATGCTCGATCTGACGAAACTGATGGATCGCAAGCCTGCACAGCTTTCCGGTGGCCAGCGCCAGCGAGTCGCCATGGGCCGCGCCATCGTGCGCAATCCGGCCGTTTTCCTGTTCGATGAGCCGCTCTCCAATCTCGATGCGAAGCTGCGCGTGCAGATGCGCTCGGAAATCAAGACGCTGCACCAGAAGGTCAAGACGACCTCGATCTACGTTACCCACGACCAGATCGAGGCGATGACGCTTGCCGACCGCATCGTCGTCCTGAACCAGGGCAAGATCGAGCAGGAGGGCACGCCCCTCGAACTCTACAAGAAGCCGGCCAATCTCTTCGTCGCCGCCTTTATCGGCTCTCCGGCGATGAACCTCATCGAAGGCGTCGTCGAAGGTGAGGGTGGCGGACCGGCCGCACGCCTTTCGGACGGGACTGCGATCCGGATCGCGCCTGACCGCAAGGTTCGCCCCGGCCAGGCAGTGACCGTCGGCCTTCGTCCTGAACATTTGACACCCGGCGGCAGGGACGGAAATGCGCTTGCCGGGCAGACCTTGCTGGTCGAGCCGACGGGCGCCCAGACGCATGTCGTCTTCGATCTCGCCGGTCAGCCGGTCACCGCTGTGGTGGATGCGGATTATGCTGCCCGCTACGGTGCGCGTTTCGAAGCCAATATTTCCAGCGAGCAGGTCCATATTTTCGACCGGGGTACGGGTCTGGCGCTCTAAGTTTAAGAGATAGCGAGCGGGCTTCGTTGGCCCGTCCAATCGATCTCAAATGAAATCCGCCGCCAATCGTCTGACTGGCGGCGGATTTTTCTTGTCTCGCTGTTTACTCGGCGGGCACTGCCACCGGGGCAAGCAGGTCGCTCTCATCGCGCAGATTGCCGGCCATCGCCGCGGCAAAACGGGTCTGGTCGAGTTCGTTTTCCCAGCGGGCAACGACGATGGTGGCAACCGCATTGCCGACGAGGTTGGTCAGCGCGCGGCATTCCGACATGAAGCGGTCGATGCCGAGGATGAGCGCCATGCCAGCGATCGGAACCGAGGGAACGACCGAGAGCGTGGCGGCAAGCGTGATGAAGCCAGCGCCGGTAATGCCGGCGGCACCCTTGGAGCTGAGCATCGCCACGAGCAGCAGCAGGATCTGGTCGCCGAAGCTCAGATGCGTATCCGTCGCCTGGGCGATGAAGAGTGCCGCCAGCGTCATATAGATATTGGTGCCGTCGAGATTGAAGGAATAGCCGGTCGGAATGACGAGACCGACAACTGAGCGCTTGCAGCCGGCGCGTTCCATCTTGTTCATCAGACCGGGCAAGGCGGCTTCAGACGACGAGGTGCCGAGCACCAACAGCAGTTCTTCCTTGATATAGCGCAGTAGCGCCAGGATGGAGAAGCCGTTATAGCGGGCGACCGCGCCGAGTACGACCAGCACGAAGAGCAGCGAGGTCAGATAGAAGGTACCGATCAGGAAGGCGAGGTTGGCGATCGCGCCGATGCCATATTTGCCGATCGTGAAGGCCATGGCGCCAAAGGCGCCGATCGGGGCGAACTTCATCAGGATCGCGACGAGGCGGAAGACCGGAGCTGTCAGAACCTGGAAGAAGTCGAGAACCGGCTTCCCGCGTTCGCCGACAGAGCCAAGCGCAATGCCGAAGACGACGGAGAAGAACAGCACCTGTAGGATGTCGCCTTTGGCGAAAGCGCCGACGATCGTGTCCGGGATGATGTTCATCAGGAAGCCGACGATTGTCGCGTCATGGGCCTGAGCGGCGTAGTTGTTGACGGCTTTCGTATCGAGCGTCGCCGGATCGATATGCATGCCGGCGCCTGGCTGCAGCACATTGGAAACGACAAGGCCGACGACGAGCGCCAGCGTCGAGAAGACGAGGAAGTAGCCAAGCGCCTTGCCGACCACGCGACCGAACTTCTTGAGATCGGCCATGCCGGCAATGCCGGTCGTGACGGTCAGGAAGATGACCGGCGCGATCACCATGCGCACAAGCTTGATGAACGCGTCTCCGAGCGGCTGCAGCGAAGCGCCGAGAGATGGGTAGAAGTGGCCGAGCAGAATGCCGGCCGCGATGGCGGCGAGAACCTGCACGTAGAGGTGCCGGTAAAAGGGAGTTTTGCCGCGATCTGCAGCGGCGTTCATTGCAATATCCATGGTGTCCTCCACTATGCCGGACGCCAATAGGGCGACGGCCAAGTCATGATGGTCAAACAGCCTCCCGACTGATGAGGACTTGTTTTGCAACGCGTGTGCCAGTTTCCTCGGATTTCCTAATTCATTGATATTGTTGACTGTGACTGGTTGATGCAGATGAGGCAGTGCGAGTTTTCGCACAAAGTGATTTGTCGGTCGTGCGAAAATATGCACAATGCGACCATGCTCCAGAGGACCGCAAACGAACGTTTCCTGACGCCTGAACAGCTTGGCCGGCGCTCCCGGTCGGTCTGGCTGGTCTTTGCGGCGCTCGCGGCCATTCTGATCGGCACGGCCCTCTACGGCGCAGGCGTCTATGGTCGACTGCAGGCAATTGCGGCACTGGAGGATCAGGGGCAGACGGACGCCAATCTCAAGGTGGCGTTGCTGCGTGCCGTGCTGGAGGGGCCGCGGGCTCTGCCGCTGCTCCTTGCGGATGACCAGCAGGTGCGAGACGCTCTGGCATCGGGGCAGGGAGAGGCCGTCATGGGGCTTGATCGCAAGCTTCAGAGCCTTGTCGCCGGCACCCGCGCTTCGGTTCTTTATGTAACCGGCAAGAATGGCATCGCGATCGCTTCCAGCAACTGGCAGGAGCCTCTGAGCTTTGTAGGCAACGACTATTCCTTCCGTGATTATTTTCGCCGTGCGATGGAAAATGGGACGGCAGAGCACTTCGCGCTAGGCAATGTCAGCAACCGGCCGGGGCTTTATATTTCCCGACGGGTCGGGGATGCTGCGGCTCCACTTGGCGTCGTCGTCGTCAAGATGGAGTTCGATCAGCTGGAATCGGACTGGCGCGATGCAGCCCGGCCGGCCTATGTCATCGATGAGCACGGTGTCGTGCTTATCACCAGCTTGTCGTCATGGCGTTTTATGACGGCCAAGCCTCTGCCGCAGGAAAGCCTTGCCGCGATCAGGACGAGCTTACAATTCGGCGAGGCGCCGCTGCTGCCTTTGCCGATCGACGAACAGCAGGAACTGAGGCCTGGAGCCGCAATCGTCCACGCCATCATGCCGGGCGCCGGGGAGGGCGAGTTCCTGCGATTGCGCACGGACGTGCCATCAACAACCTGGCAACTCGAATATCTGGTGCCGACCGAGGCGCCGATAGCCTCTTCCGTGCGCGAATGGCGACTGCTGACATTGGCAGCCCTCATTCCCGTGCTCGCGATCATGACGTTTCTGTTGCGCCGCCGCCAGATCGCCGTCATGCGTATTGCGACCGAGCGCGCCGCGCGCGAGGAGCTGGAGCGTCGGGTACTGGAGCGCACGCAGGATCTGAGCCGCGCCCGTGACCGCCTGCAGGAGGAGATAACCGACCATCGCGCCACCGAAGCGAGGCTGCAGGTGGTTCAACAGGAGCTGGTGCAGGCGAACCGTCTGGCGATCCTGGGGCAGGTTGCCGCCGGCGTGGCACATGAGATCAATCAGCCGGTCGCGACTATCCGTGCCTATGCCGACAATGCCCGCACCTTCCTCAAACGGCGGCAGCCGGATTCAGCCGACGACAATCTCGGTGCGATTGCCAGCCTGACAGAACGCATCGGTGCCATCACCGAGGAGTTGAAGGCTTTTGCCCGCAAGGGTCGCACCGCGGCGGAGCCGACAGAACTGCGCGCGGCCATCGAAGGCGCAGTCGTTCTGCTGCGGAGCCGTTTTGCTGGCCGATTGGATGCGCTCGATATCAAGCTGCCCTCTGCCGATCTGAAAGTAAACGGCAATCGCATCCGGTTGGAGCAGGTGCTGATCAATCTCTTTCAGAACGCGCTGGAGGCGCTGGAGGGCCGCGAGGGCGCAAAGGTGGAGGTCTTTTGCGAGGAGATGGGCAACCAGGTAGCGGTGAGCGTCATCGATAACGGCCCAGGCATATCTGCGGACATCCTCGGCTCGCTCTTTTCGCCTTTCAATACCTCTAAGGAAAAGGGCCTGGGTCTTGGCCTCGTCATCTCGAAGGATATCGTTGCCGATTATGGCGGCCGTATCGAGGTCGACAGCAACGAGAGCGGCACCCGCTTTACCGTCTATCTGCAGAAGGCACAGGCATGAGTGAAACTATCCCCGTCTTCCTTATCGATGACGACAAGGATCTCCTGAAGGCGACGAAACAGACGCTGGAGCTTGCCGGCTTTTCGGTTTCGACCTTTTCCGCCGCTACGGAAGCTCTGAAGGATCTGAGCGCGGAGTTCTCGGGTGTCGTCGTTTCCGATATCCGCATGCCGCATGTCGACGGATTGCAGCTCTTCGATCGAATCCGTCGCCTCGATGAAGACCTTCCCGTGATCCTGATCACAGGGCATGGCGATATCCCGATGGCCGTCAAGGCAATCCAGGATGGGGCCTATGACTTCATCACCAAGCCTTTTGCAGCCGACAGGCTGGTGCAAAGCGTGCACCGCGCCGCCGAAAAACGCCGGCTCGTGCTCGACAACCGGTCGCTGCGCGACGCGGCTGAACAGGCGCAGGGCGATCTGCCGCTGATTGGCCAGACGCCTGCCATGGAGCGCCTGCGACGAACGCTCCGGCAGATCGCCGACACCGATGTCGACGTCCTGGTGACTGGCGAAACCGGCAGCGGCAAGGAAGTGGTGGCAAGCCTGCTGCATCGCTGGAGCCGTCGTTCGAAGGGAAACTTCGTCGCGCTGAATTGCGGCGCCCTGCCTGAAACGGTGATCGAGAGCGAACTCTTCGGTCACGAAGCCGGGGCGTTCACGGGTGCCCAGAAGAAACGCATCGGCCGCATCGAACATTCGAGCGGTGGGACGTTGTTTCTCGATGAAATCGAAAGCATGCCGGCCCCCGCCCAGGTGCAGATGCTGCGCGTCCTGGAAATGCGCGAAGTCATGCCACTCGGCACCAACGAGGTGCGGCCGGTCGACCTGCGTGTCGTGGCTGCGGCCAAGGTTGATCTCGGCGATCCGCGCGAGCGCGGCGATTTCCGCGAGGATCTCTATTATCGGCTCAATGTCGTGACGATCAGCATCCCGCCGCTGCGCGACCGGCGCGACGACATCCCGCTCCTCTTCGCCCACTTCACCGAACGGGCCGCCACCCGCTTCAAGCGTCCGGTACCCGTCGCTTCGCCCGAACTGCACCGCCACCTGAAGAGCCATGACTGGCCGGGCAATGTGCGCGAACTCTCTCATTTCGCTGAACGCTTCGTCCTCGGTCTTGAAGCGGTGCCGGTGGAGCCGAGGCAAAACGGGGTTGAAAACAAAGATGCCCCCTTGCCTCTGCCGGCGAGGATGGACCGCTATGAGGCCGATATCATCCGCGAGACGCTGACCCGGAACGATGGCGACGTACGCCGGACAATCGAAACCCTCGGCATTCCACGCAAGACCTTTTACGACAAACTGCAGCGGCACGGCATCGAACGGGCTGCGTTCAGCTCGTCAAAGCCCGAAAGCTGACGCGTCGGTTGCCGCAGAACAGGTCGCTGCACAGATTGCTATGTAACAACGAGCCGCAACCATAAAGACTGGGTTGAGGCCAATTCTCAACCACTGCTGGCTTTCTTGCGGAGTTCTTGAAGACAGCTGTCTTTTTTGGAAGGCGAGAAATTCTCGCTCCAGCGAATCAGGTGGCCTTTTGAGCGGCACCGACACATATTCGTGTCATCGGCGTGAAGGTGCGCGGCGTCCTCTTTTAAACCGCGCGCGAATAATACTCCCGGCACGGTCGCAAAGCTATAGAGGCCGTCAGATTTCGAGGATCAAATTGGCAAGTTACGCGCACTTTTTTGTGTAGCGATGCCGGAATGTCGACCATGTCTTATTTCCGCCGAGGAGGACCTTGATCTTTCGAAACATTGGCGCACCATCTTACTTAGCGAAGGCGAAAATCGCTGAGGCAGACCTTTATAGGAGGGCCTATGCTGAACAACTCCCTATTTGATGCGTTCACCCGTAACTACGAGTCTCGGCGAGAGACGGATATGTCTATAGCAGACTATCTTGCCTTGTGTAAAAAAGATCCGATGGCCTACGCCAACGCGACCGAGCGGCTGCTTTCGGCAATTGGCGAACCCGAAATCATCGATACCGCCAAGGATTCGCGGCTCGGCCGGGTTTTCATGAACAGGACCATCCGAACCTATCCCGCCTTCGAAGGGTTTTTCGGCATGGAGGAGACGATCGAGCGGATCGTTTCCTTTTTCAGGCACGCGGCCCAAGGTCTGGAGGAGCGCAAGCAGATCCTTTACCTGCTCGGCCCGGTCGGCGGTGGTAAGTCTTCGCTTGCAGAGCGTCTGAAGCAACTGATGGAAGTCAACCCCATCTATGTTCTAAAAGCCGGTGACGAACTGAGCCCGGTCTTTGAAAGCCCCCTCAACCTTTTTGATCCCCTAGCCATGGGGCCGATGCTGCTTGAAGAATACGACATCCCGACTCGTCGCCTCAGCGGTTTGATGAGCCCGTGGTGCCTTAAGCGGCTCGACGAATTCGATGGTGATATCTCCCGCTTCCGGGTCGTCAGGATCCAGCCCTCAAGGCTTCGACAGATCGCGATTGCAAAGACCGAGCCGGGTGACGAAAACAATCAGGATGTCTCGTCGCTGGTCGGCAAGGTCGATATTCGCAAGCTCGAGCACTATTCGCAAAACGATCCTGATGCCTACAGCTATTCCGGCGGTCTCAACCGCGCCAATCAGGGCGTGCTGGAATTCGTGGAAATGTTCAAGGCGCCGATCAAGATGCTGCATCCGCTGCTGACGGCGACGCAGGAAGGCAACTACATGGGCACCGAAAACATCGGTGCGATTCCCTTCTCTGGCATCATCCTTGCCCATTCGAACGAAGCGGAGTGGCAAACCTTCAAGGCCAACAAGAACAACGAGGCCTTCATCGACCGCATCTGCGTCATCAAGGTTCCGTATTGCCTCAGGGTGATTGAGGAACAGAAGATCTACGAAAAACTGATCGAAGGATCGGAGCTAGCCGATGCGGCATGTGCACCGGCGACATTGGAGATGCTGGCTCGTTTCTCCGTGCTGTCACGGCTTCGCAAGCATGAGAATTCCAATCTTTTCTCGAAAATGCGCTCCTATGACGGCGAAAGCCTCAAGGAAACTGATCCGCGTGCCAGAAGCGTGCAGGAATATCGGGATGCTGCCGGTGTCGATGAGGGCATGGACGGAATATCGACACGTTTCGCGTTCAAGGTTCTTGCGTCGACCTTCAACCACGACACGACGGATATCGGTGCGGACCCTGTGCATCTGATGTATGTTCTGGAACAGGCTATCCGCCGCGAGCAGTATGGCGAGGAGACGGAAAAGCGCTACATGGAATTCATCAAGGCCGAATTGGCACCGCGTTACGCGGAGTTCATCGGCAACGAGATCCAGAAGGCCTATCTGGAATCCTATTCCGATTACGGTCAGAACCTGTTCGACCGCTATGTCGATTACGCGGACGCCTGGATCGAGGATACCGATTTCAAGGACCCGGATACTGGTCAGCTGCTCGATCGCGAACTTCTGAACCAGGAGCTGACGAAGATCGAAAAACCGGCGGGCATCGCCAACCCCAAGGATTTCCGCAACGAGATCGTCAAGTTCTCCTTGAGGTCGCGGGCTGCCAATGGCGGCAAGAATCCTTCCTGGACGAGCTATGAGAAGATCCGGGAAGTCATCGAGAAGCGTATGTTCTCGCAAGTCGAGGATTTGCTGCCGGTCATCTCTTTCGGATCGAAGAAGGATAGTGAGACCGAAAAGAAGCATAGCGAATTCGTCTCGCGCATGGTGGCGCGGGGCTACACGGAACGGCAGGTTCGCCGGCTGGTGGAATGGTACATGCGCGTCAAGCAGGCGAGTTAGGTAGGCCGTCGGAGCGAGTACCCAGGTAGGAGCAAACATGCACATCATAGACCGGCGGCTTAACCCGCGCGGTAAAAGTCTGGAAAATCGACAAAGGTTTCTACGGCGTGCCAAGGACGCCGTAGAACAAGCGGTTAAACGGTCTTTGCAAAACCGCTCCATCCGCGATGTGCTTGATGGCGGTGAAGTCACTCTTCCAATCGGCGGCATGACCGAACCGGGTCTTCACCGGGGCGGTGGGGGAGTCCAGGATCGCATCCTTCCCGGCAATCAGAAATTCGTAGAGGGCGACTTCATAAAGCGTCCACCGGCATCGGGAGGCGGACGTTCGTCCGAGGCGGGGGAGGGCGACGGCGAAGACGGTTTCCGCTTCGTACTGACCCGAGAGGAATTCCTCAACATCTTCCTCGAAGACCTGGAACTGCCCGACCTTGCCAAGCGCCGGCTGAGCGAAACCGAGGAGGTGACACCGCAAAGAGCCGGTTTTTCCGTTTCCGGCTCCCCCTCCAACATTGCCGTCGGGCGCACAACACGCCTTGCCATGATGCGCCGTCTGGCGCTTCATCGCCCGAAGGCGGAGGAAATAGAGGCGCTTCAGAAGCAGATCGACGAATGCGATGATGCGGAAGAACGCGTCGTACTTGAAGACAGGCTGAAGGCCTTGACGCTCAAGAGCAAGCGTATCCCCTACATCGACCCGCTCGACGTCCGCTACCGGCGTTTTGAGAATACGCCCAAGCCTGTCGTCAAAGCGGTGATGTTCTGCCTCATGGACGTTTCCGGTTCCATGAGCGAGCATATGAAGGATCTCGCCAAGCGCTTTTACCTGCTCCTCTACCTCTTCCTGTCGCAGCGTTACGAGAAGGTGGAGATCGTTTTCATCCGTCATACGGAAAAGGCAGAGGAAGTCGATGAGGAGACTTTCTTTTATAGCCCGGCGACAGGCGGCACGCTGGTTTCCAGTGCGCTGGCGGTGATGCGCTCGATCGTTGCTGCGCGCTTCGATCCGACGGAGTGGAATATCTATGCGGCGCAGGCCTCCGATGGCGACAACTCCTATTCCGACGGTGCTCTGACGGGGCAACTGCTGCAGCAGGAAATCCTGCCGGTCTGCCAGTACTTCGCCTATATCGAAGTCGGTGAGGAAGATGGAGATTCCTCGACGTCGAGGTCACCGCTCTGGGCGCTCTATCAGGAAATCCGCTCTGCTGCATTGCCTCTTGCCATGCGCAAGGTCTGCCGCAAGAACGAGATATTCCCTGTTTTCCACGACCTGTTTCAGAAAAAGGCTGCCACGGCAGGGGCCACGCCATGAAGACCAGCACGCGGCACAAGGAAAAGCTCCTTTTCGAAGGCGCTGACTGGGATTTTCCGACCCTACAGCGCATTCATGATGCCTGTGAGGATATCGCGCTTGGGGAACTGGGGCTCGATGTCTACCCGAACCAGATCGAGGTCATCACATCCGAGCAGATGCTCGATGCCTATTCCTCGACGGGCATGCCACTCTTCTATCGCCACTGGTCCTTCGGCAAGCATTTTGCCCATCATGAGGCCTTCTACCGCCGCGGCATGCGCGACCTTGCCTATGAGATCGTTATCAACAGTTCGCCCTGCATCTCCTATCTCATGGAAGAGAATACGGCGACCATGCAGACATTGGTCATAGCGCACGCCGCCTTCGGCCATAACCACTTCTTCAAGAACAATTATCTGTTCAAGCTCTGGACCGATGCCGAGGGCATTCTCGACTATCTCGATTTCGCCAAGAGCTACATCTCCCGTTGCGAAGAACGATACGGAGAAGCGGCCGTCGAACGCACGCTCGATGCCGCACATGCGCTGATGTCGCACGGGGTGCACCGCTACGCCGGCAAGACCCAGGTGGACCTCAGGCAGGAGGAAAAGCGGCTGCAGGAGCGCCGCGCTCACGAGGAAAAGATCTTCAACGATCTTTGGCGCACCGTGCCGACCGGTAACAAACGCAACAAGTCAGACCGCGATCTCGAGCGCCGGCGTGCCGCACTCGGCTTGCCGCAGGACAATATCCTCTATTTTCTCGAAAAATCCGCGCCTCGGCTCCATTCCTGGCAGCGCGAGATATTGCGTATCGTTCGCCACGTCGCCCAGTATTTCCACCCTCAGCGCCAGACCAAGGTGATGAACGAGGGTACGGCCACCTACGTCCACTACAATATCATGCAGCGCCTGCACGAGCGCGGTCAGATCAGCGATGGCAACTATTTCGAGTTTCTGAAATCGCACACCAATGTCGTGTTCCAGCCGTTGTATGATGATCGGCGGTTCTCGGGCTTCAATCCTTATGCGCTCGGTTTTGCGATGATGCAGGATATCGAGCGTATCGTGACGGAGCCGACCGGCGAAGACCGCGACTGGTTCCCGGATATTGCCGGGCGGGGCGACCCGATGGCGGTCCTGCGCGATATCTGGGCCAACTATCGCGACGAGAGCTTCGTCAGCCAGTTCCTCAGCCCAAGCCTCATGCGGCGGTGGCGCATGTTCCACCTCCACGACGATCCGGAGATTCAGGAAGGCATCCTGGTTTCCGCGATCCATGATGAGCGCGGTTATCGGCGTATTCGCCGGCAACTCTCCCGCGACTACGATATCGGTCATACCGACCCGGCGATCGAGATCGTCGACGTCGATCTTGCCGGCGACCGCAGATTGCTGTTGCAGCACCGAGCAACCAATGACGAGTTCCTGGAAGAGGAAGATTTGAAGCTCGTCTTGCAGCACCTTGCCGATCTCTGGAGCTATGACGTTCTGTTGGAAGAACTCGACAGCAAGGAGAGTATCGTCCGGAAGCACATCGCCCATCCTCGGACCTTTTCGAGACAAAGCGAATTCGCGTGAATGCGCGGGGGTAGACTTCTCAAGAGATCGGATTCTTTAAACGTGATTGGACAGGCAGCGTAGTTGGGATCAACGTTCTAGATGGGGGCGTGCAGTCTATTTTCCAAATAGGAGGCCGCCATGGAACAATACGCAGTCGATCAGCTGAAGGCTATAGCCAGGGTCAGCCGTACCACGCCACAATTGTCTCGGGCAGAGCGGTTGGGCCGGTGGGCGGAGCTCCTGGAAGACGATCCTGCGCGTTCGCTCGTTACCCTTCGGGAAACCGAATATCTCCCCCATGACCAGCGGATAATGATGCGGATCACCGGGTCTCCCATATCCGTAGCCTATGCCGATCCGGTTCTGCGTGCCGCCGGTCTAGAGGGCGATACCTATGGGGATGCTCAGAGCTTCTTTGATCTTAACGATCGCCAATTGCATGGGCTCGTCTGCTCCTGCCATTTTGGAGCACGGGTCGACGCTGGTATCGTCGCCCGCCATCTCAGAGCCGCCTCCATACCGGGCGTGAAGGGCATTCTGGCGCGCATGCGGCTGATGTTTACGCGATAGGGACTGCCTATCGGCAACCAACGATCAGAGACCTGGCGGCAGCCGACCGGGGTGGGGTGCGGCGCCTGGGTGGCGCGCTTCATCGCGGGCGGGCTACAAGCTGAGCGCACCACCGGGCGGACAAATCCGAACCTCTTTCCGGCAGCCTGAATAAAAAATGCACGACGTCGAGGCGCCACGCACGCGATGTAGACGCCGTTAATGGTTTGACGCAGTGAAACTCGAAAATCCGAGGGAGGGTTTGCGAGCATATCTCGCATGCAAAATCCGCATTGAGGGTGCGGTTGGTTCGGACGGTAAATCGGCCTATGTTCGGTGCCTCAAGTTCTCATCGCGTCGCTGACCGCGGCGTCAAAGCACAGGGCACCTTCCATGACCAAAGGCTCGGATCTCCTTATTGCGGCTCTTGAGAATGAAGGCGTGGAGCGTATCTTCGGCATTCCCGGCGAGGAAAACCTCGACGTCGTCGAATCCATCCGCAAATCCTCAATCCAGCTCGTGCTCACCCGACACGAGCAGGCAGCTGCGTTCATGGCAGCGACGTACGGGCGGCTGACGGGCAAGCCTGGTGTATGTCTGACGACGCTTGGGCCGGGAGCGCTGAATCTGTCGACAGGAGCGGCCTATGCTCTTCTCGGCGCGATGCCGATGGTGATGATCACCGGCCAGAAGGGTATTCTTTCATCGCGGCAGGCTCGCTTCCAGATCGTCGACGTCATCGCATCAATGAAGCCGCTGACCAAGCTCACGCGTCAGATCGTCTCGCCGCAGATGATCCCGACTCTGGTGAGGGAGGCATTCAGGATCGCGCAGGAGGAACGGCCTGGTCCAGTTCATCTCGAACTGCCTGAAGACATCGCGGCAGAAGAGTGCGAAGATGTCGCGCTGGTGGCGCCGCATCAGCTTGAACTGCCGACTGCAAGTGACGCTGCGCTTGATCGAGCCGCTGAGCTGATTGCATCGGCCAAGCGTCCACTGCTCATGTTTGGAGCAGCAGCCTCGCGCCCTCGCTCCACGTCGGACATTGCCCAGTTCGTTATCCGAACGCGCATCCCTTATTTCACGACCCAGATGGGGAAGGGTACGGTTCCAGGCGGAACCGAGCTCTATATGGGCACAGCGGCCCTCTCGGAGCGAGATTATGTCCACGAGGCCATCGAGCAGGCAGACCTGATCGTAACAATCGGTCATGACACGATCGAAAAACCGCCGTTCATCATGGGTAAGGGCGGACCGAAAGTCGTCCATGTCGGATATCAGCCCGCGACAGTCGAGCAGGTCTATTTTCCTCAAGCCGAGGTCATCGGGGACATGGGGCCTTCACTGAAGGCGCTCGCCGATCGCCTGGAAGGCAAGCTGCCGAACGCGCAGGCACTTCTTCACCTGAGGGAGCGAATTCTGGACCGCATTGCAGACCGGGCGACCGAAGGACGATTTACACCCCAGAGGCTTGTCCACGACATCCGGGAGGTCATGCCCCATGATGGCATTCTCGCTCTCGACAATGGCATGTACAAGATATGGTTCGCTCGCAACTATCGCACCAGGATGGCGAACACGCTGCTTCTCGACAACGCGCTCGCGACGATGGGAGCTGGCCTTCCGTCGGCAATGGTCGCTTCGATGCTCTACCCGGAACGACGGGTCATGGCGATCTGCGGCGATGGCGGCTTCATGATGAATTCGCAAGAGCTGGAGACTGCCGTGCGGCTCAAACTGAACCTTGTCGTTCTCGTCATCGAGGACGATGCCTACGGGATGATCCGTTGGAAGCAGGCCGTGGACGAATTTCCGGACTTCGGAATGACGTTTGGCAATCCCGACTTCGTCAAATATGCAGAATCCTATGGCGCCAACGGTACCAGGGTCGACGATATCGGTCAGTTCAAACAGGTTCTCGAGGATGCGTTTAGGGGTGGGGGCGTGCATCTGGTCAATGTCCCCGTCGACTATTCCGAGAATGAACGTGTGCTGGTGAAGGAGCTGCGCGAACGGCTCCCGACAATTCTGGAGGCATGAGATGTCGGCTACCCTGAAGGTTTATCAGGCGTTTGATCGAGCGATCATCGCCGAGGTGCCGGTCGATGACGCCGCCGCACTTGATCGCAAGCTGGATATTGCGGCGAAAGCCTTTGCCGATCGCGACGGGTGGATGCCTGCGCATCAGCGCATGGCTGTCCTGAGAAGGGCGTCGGAACTGCTGCGCGACAACAAGGACCGTTTCTCCATGATGATTGCGCGGGAAGGCGGCAAGCCGCTGACGGACGCCATCATCGAAGTCACGCGAGCGATCGACGGGCTGATCAATGCCGCCGATGAGATCCGCAACTTCGGCGGCAAGGAAATCCCGATGGGGTTGACTGCAGCGAGCCTGAACCGCTTGGCCTTCACGACGAAAGAGCCGATCGGTGTTGTCGCGGCGATCTCGGCGTTCAACCATCCCCTCAATCTCATCGTTCATCAAATTGCGCCGGCCATTGCCGTCGGATGCCCGGTCATCGTGAAGCCTGCGGCAACGACACCCATCTCGTGTATCGAAATAGTGAAGCTGCTTTGGGAAGCCGGTCTGGATGAACGCTGGTGCCAGAGCTTCGTCACCGATGACAATGTGCTTGCTGAATCCTTCGCGACCGATCCCCGCGTCGCGTTTTTAAGTTTCATCGGATCTGCGAAAGTCGGCTGGCATCTCAAGAGCAAGCTGCCGCCCGGCACGCGATGCGCGCTTGAACATGGCGGTGCCGCACCGGTAATCGTTGATCGAAGTGCGGATGCGGGCGCAGTCGTCAATCCCATCGTCAAAGGCGGCTACTATCATGCTGGCCAGGTCTGTGTCTCGGTCCAGCGGATATTCGTGCACGACGATATTCTGGAGCCGTTCACCGAGAAACTTGCTGCCGCGGTCGCAGCCCTTCGGGTTGGCAATCCAACCCTCAAGCAAACCGAGGTTGGGCCGTTGATCCTGCCCCGCGAAACGGAGCGAGTATCGAACTGGATCCGGGAAGCCGTCGATGCAGGAGCAAAACAGCTCGGAGGCGGCCGTCTGTCGGAAACGACGCTTTTGCCCTCGGTCCTGCTCAATCCGCCTGCGGACGCAAAAGTTTCGCAACTCGAAGTCTTCGGCCCACTGACCTGCGTCTACGGTTACCGGAATCTCGACAATGCGATTGAGAGTGCCAATTCGCTGCCATATGCGTTTCAGGCGAGCGTATTTTCCTCCGATATCGCCGTCGCGCTCCGTGCGGCGAAACGTCTGGATGCCGCGGCCGTTCTCGTCAACGACCATACTGCGTTCAGGACGGACTGGATGCCGTTTGCAGGGCGCCGTCAGTCCGGTTACGGCATCGGCGGTATCCCTTGGACAATGCAGGAGATGGCGGATGACAAGATGGTCGTATTCAATGGAGTAAGCTAGTAGGCGTCGGCACGCTCGCGGATGGAGCTCAACCGATGCGTGGCTGGATTTCGGCTTTCAGATCGCGGTAATAGGCAGTCAGCCGATCGAGACCAAAAGCTCTGCTGAGCCCGCTGGGGTTCGGTAGAACCCAGGTGTTAGCGCCGGCGAACACCTCGCTCTGTCTTCCCCAGTCGCAGTCCGCCCGCGCGCTGATCGCCGCAAAGGCAGCCTTGCCGAGAAAGGCCAGATTGGCCGGCGCGAACTTGGTTATCTTCGCTTCGAGCAGCGGTGCTGCCCTTTTATAATCGTCCAGCCTCAATTCGCTGGCGCTCTTCGTGGCCCGCGAGACAGCGGCAGTGATGCCGCATCCATACTGGAGCAACTCCCGCTCTTCATCGGCGCGCAGGAGGCGCGACGTAAAGCCGGAAAGGTGCAGCACCCTCCAGAAGCGGTTGTTGGGCGAGGAGAAATTGTGGCCGTCCCGGGCTGCTGTGAGCGCGGGGTTCAAGCCACAAAAGACAACCGACAGACCAGGGCCGAGTACGTCCGAAAGACCGAGCGCCGCCTGTTGCATATCCCCGCTTTGATCCATCTGCGCAGACACCAGCCGATTTCCCTTCAATTGATTGAGCATACCCGGCGCGTTTCATCCTGCCCATAGCTTCGTCCTGACCTCAAGTCATCAAGCCACCGCCGGGCTGCATCGTCGCGGGATGGATGATTGGCTGCGGAGATTGTCGCTTGCAATGTTTATAAAATTGTCTATTACTAAACATATTGCTAAACATGAGAGTTGAGGAGTTCATGTAGGCAGTCTCTGAAATTGGTGGACTTGCATGTCGGCGGGGAGCCGGCTTTGGTTCTGGGAGGAACGTATGCAAAAGAAATCGAAAGCCCTTCTCGGGCTGGCCTCGGCATTTGTCATGTCGTCGGCGCTGCCCAATCTCGCAAAGGCCGATCAACTGACACTTTGCTGGGCGGCTTGGGACCCGGCCAACGCGCTTGTTGAGCTCTCGAAAGATTTCACCGCCAAAACTGGCACCGAAATGAAGTTCGAGTTCGTGCCGTGGACGAGTTATGCCGACCGTTTTCTCAACGAACTGAACTCTCACGGAAAGCTCTGCGACCTGATCATTGGCGACAGCCAGTGGATCGGCGGCTCGGCGGAAAACGGCCACTACGTCAAGCTTAACGACTTCTTCGACAAGGAAGGCATCAAGATGGATGACTTCGTGCCGGCGACGGTGGTTGGCTATTCGGAATGGCCGAAGAATACGCCGAACTACTGGGCGCTGCCCGCCATGGGCGATGTCGTAGGCTGGACCTATCGCAAGGACTGGTTCGAGCGGCCTGAATTGCAGAAGGAATTCAAGGAAAAATACGGGCGGGATCTCGCAGCGCCCAAGACCTACGACGAACTGAAACAGATCGCCGAGTTCTTCCAGAAGCGCGAAATCGACGGGAAGACCGTGTACGGTGCTTCGATCTATACCGAGCGCGGCTCCGAAGGCATCACGATGGGCGTGACCAACGTGCTATATGACTGGGGTTTCCAATACGACAACCCTGACAAGCCATATGAGATGGAAGGTTTCGTCAATTCTCCCGATGCGGTGAAGGGGCTGGAATTCTATAAGGCGCTCTATGATTGCTGCACTCCGCCCGGCAGCTCCAATGTCTACATGGTCGAATCTGCCGATGCTTTCAAATCCGGCCAGGTCGCCATGCAGATGAATTTCGCCTTCACCTGGCCTGGCCTCTACAAGGACGAGAAGGTGGGTGGCGACAAGATCGGCTTCTTCCCCAATCCTGCTGAAAAGAAACATTTCGCTCAGCTCGGCGGACAGGGCATTTCGGTTGTTTCCTATTCCGACAAGAAGGACGCCGCCCTGCAATATATCAAATGGTTCGCCCGGCCCGAGGTGCAGGCGAAATGGTGGCAGCTCGGCGGATATTCCTGCCTGAAATCGGTGGTGAACGCTCCTGACTTTGCTTCCAGTCAGCCCTATGCCCAGGCATTCCTGGACTCGATGGCGATCGTGAAGGATTTCTGGGCCGAGCCGAGCTACGCAACCCTGCTTCAGGATATGCAGAAGCGCGTTCATAACTATGTGGTGGCCGGCAACGGCACCGCGCAAGAGGCGCTTGATGGCCTGGTGAAGGACTGGACCGAGGTCTTCAAGGACGACGGCAAGATCTAGTGTCCGGCTGGATGCGCAAATTTCTTGCCAGAATGGCGGCCCGGATCGCCAAGACTGCCGGGCCGCCACATGTCTCACATACGCAAGGACCAGGTGATACCTTGAACATTTCCTCTTCCTCCATGGTCGAGAAAGCTGCAGATGCGACTGCCAGGGCGACACCGACATCGGTTGTCCGCCGCGTCCGCGGACTGTCCGATCGAGCGATTGCCTGGGTGTTTATCGCGCCCACCATCATCCTGCTTCTCGCCATCAACATCTTTCCGCTAATCTGGGCGATCTACCTGTCGTTCACGAATTATCGCGCCAACCGCCCGAATGCCCCGGTCCAGAACGTTGGATTGGGCAATTACGAGCGGGTGCTGACCGATCCCGACATCTGGCAGGCGATGCAGACGACGGCGCATTTTGTCTTCTGGACGATCCTGCTGCAGACCGTCATCGGCTTTACGCTCGCCTATCTGATCGACCGCAAGTTTCGCGGCCACGCCTTCTGGACGACGCTGATCCTGATCCCGATGATGCTGTCTCCAGCTGTCGTCGGCAATTTCTGGCGCTTCCTCTACGAGCCGCAGATCGGTCTTTTCGCCTATGCCGTTTCCCTGGTCACCGGCATCCCCACAGCCGACATCCAGATGCTCGGCAGCGTATCACTGGCCCCTTGGGCGATCATCATCGTCGATACCTGGATGTGGACGCCGTATGTCATGCTGATTTGCCTGGCAGGTCTACGCTCCATCCCCGATTATATCTACGAGGCAGCCGAAGTGGACCGCGCCTCCGCCTGGCGGCAATTCTGGTCGATCACCGTGCCAATGGCACTGCCGTTCATCATGCTTGCGGTGCTGTTCCGCGGTATCGAGAATTTCAAGATGTTCGACATGGTGACACTGCTGACAGGTGGTGGCCCGGGTTCGACCACCGAGGTTGCCTCCATCACCTTGAAGCGGGCCGCCTTCGAAAGCTGGGCAACCGGACGGGCGTCGGCATTTGCCATCGTCCTCTTCGTTGCCGTGTTCGGTCTCGCCAACATCTATGTCAAGGCACTCAACAAGGTGAAGCAGCGATGAGCTCGGTTACCTCAGCCCATTCGGTCGTCGAGCCGAGCCCGGCCAGCAAGAGGATTGCCGGCGCTATCGTGATCCTCTACGCCCTGATCACGATGATCCCGCTCGTCTGGATCTTCCTGACCAGCATCAAATCTCCGCCGGATTCCATCAGCTACCCTCCGAAGATCATCTTCCAGCCGACGTTGGAAGGCTATTGCAATCTGCTGACGACGAGAACGCGCCAGACGCCCGAATATATTGCATCCCTGCCTGCACCGACCGGCACCTGTGATGAGGTGACCCGCAAGCGAAACATGGTCATTGCGGGACCCTCGAATTTCCTGCCGCGCTTTGTCAATTCTCTGGTGATTGCTTTCGGCTCGACCTTCCTGGCCGTATCGTTGGGAACCCTTGCCGCCTATGGATTTTCGCGCTTCAAGGTGCCGCTCGCCGACGACCTTTTGTTCTTCATCCTGTCGACGCGCATGATGCCGCCAATCGCGGTCGCCATACCGATCTATCTGATGTACCGCGAGCTTGGCCTGTCCGACACGGCGCTGGGCATGATCCTGCTCTACACGGCGGTCAATGTCTCGCTCGCCGTCTGGCTGCTGAAAGGCTTCATTGACGAGATCCCGCGCGAATATGAAGAGGCTGCGATGATCGACGGATACACCCGGCTGCAGGCGTTCTGGAAGGTCGTCCTGCCGCAGGCAACCACAGGCATCGCCGCCACTGCGATCTTCTGCCTGATCTTTGCCTGGAACGAGTATGCCTTTGTCGCATTGCTGACTTCGGGTGAGGCCCAGACGGCACCGCCATTCATCCCGACTATCATCGGCGAAGGCGGCCAGGATTGGCCGGCCGTTGCTGCGGGAACGACGATCTTCCTGATCCCGATCCTCGTCTTTACCATTCTGCTGCGCAAGCAGCTCCTGCGCGGCATCACTTTCGGAGCGGTTCGCAAATGACCAATCTCATCGAGACCCCGCGCCCATCCTCCCGCCCGAAACGACCCTTCTTTTTACGCAGGGGACCCATGGAGAACATTGCAACCGCCCTGATTGCCATTGGTTTCCTCATGCTCTTCCAGCCGTTTTTTCTCATGCTCTATACCTATTCGCTGGTAACGCTGCTCGCAGGCACTGCCATGTTCATCATCGTCTCGAAGTTTCCGGAGTGAGCCATGGCGGACATCAGGATAGAACATCTCCGCAAGCAGTTCGGCAGCTTCGTGGCTGTGCAGGATTCGAGCTTCGTCATCCATGACGGCGAGTTCCTGGCTCTGCTCGGCCCCTCGGGCTGCGGCAAGACGACGACATTGCGTATGATCGCCGGCCTGGAATTGCCGACCAGCGGCAAGATCTATCTCGACGGGGAGGACGTCACCTTCAACCGCGCCAGCGCCCGCGATATTGCCTTCGTCTTTCAGCTTTTTGCGCTCTATCCCCACATGAACGTGCGCAAGAACATCGGCTTTCCGCTGCTGTCGCAAGGCATGCCTAAGGCTGAGATCCGTCAACGCGTGGAAGAGACCGCACGGCTGCTGCAGATCGATCATATTCTGAACCGATCCGTTTCCGGACTCGCGGGCGGCGACCGCCAGCGCGTGGCCCTCGGCCGCGCGATCGTACGCCGTCCGAAGTGTTTCCTGATGGATGAACCGCTTGGGACGCTGGACGCCGAATTCCGCGAGGTGATGGTCCACGAGCTGCGCGAACTGCATAACCGCATCCACGCGACGACGGTCTATGTGACGCATGATCAGCATGAGGCGATGGCCATGGCCGACAAGATTGCCGTGATGAACCATGGCGTCATCGAGCAATTCGGGACGCCGCAGGAAATCTACAGCAAGCCGGCCACCATGTATGTTGCCGATTTCATCGGCTCACCGCCGATGAATTTCATGCGCTTCACCTCAGGCCTTCGCAGCGGCGACCAGTCCGTCTCGCTGCATGGTGTCGATGTCAGCATACCGGAGGTGCGCCAGGATCTGACGGAGACTGAATTGGCGCTTGGCGTCAGGCCGGAACACATCCGCTTCAGTGATACTTCCCCCTTGCGCGGCGCCGTCTACGGCAGCGAATATCTCGGAACCAATCAGGTGGTGGCGATCGAGACCTCGAGCGGCGTCATCAAGGCACGCGTTCCGGCGAACCGCAACTTCCGCATCGGAGAGACAGTTGGCCTTGAGTTCAATCCGGCCAAGCTTGCGCTGTTCGATTGCCAATCGGGCCGCGCCATCGCCTCGGCGCTTTATTCGGAGGAGCGTCATGGCTGATATCGCTCTCAAGGGCCTCAATAAGCGCTTCGGCGACACGCAGGCTCTTTCTGATTTCAACCTTTCCATCCGCGATGGCGAGTTCGTCGTTCTGCTTGGGCCGACCGGCGCTGGCAAGACAACGACGCTGCGCCTCATTGCCGGCCTGGAGCGCCCAGACAGCGGTCGCATTGAAATAGGCGGTCGAAGCGTCGCAAGCGAAGCACCGGCCGAGAGGGATGTTGCCTTCGTCTTCCAGCAATATTCGCTCTATCCGCACATGACAGTCTACGACAACCTTGCGTTTCCGTTGCGGGCGCCGGTGCGCAGGCTGACAAACGAAGAGATCGACCGTCGCGTCCGCGAAATTGCGCGCATGGTCAGGATCGACCACAAGCTGGAAAACCGTTCGACGCGTCTGTCGGGCGGCGAAATGCAGCGCGTTGCAATTGGCAGGGCGCTGGTGCGCCGGCCCGCCATCTACCTGATGGACGAACCGCTGTCATCGCTTGATGCGAAGCTGCGTGCGGAACTGCGTCTGGAACTGAAGCGCATCCAGAAGGAACTCGGCTCGACACTGCTCTACGTAACCCACGACCAGGTCGAAGCCATGACGATGGCGGACAGGATCGGTATTGTCTCGGAGGGAAAGCTGCTGCAAATCGGAACGCCCCGTGAAATCTATGGCAATCCGGCCAGCCTTCACGTCGCCGCGCGTCTGGGGCAGCCCCACATCAACCTTCTGCCGACCGATCTTCTTCCGGGCGCCAATCCGCCGCCGGGAGCGAAGACGATCGGCGCGCGAACAGAGCATCTCGACATCCTTGTCGATCAGAATGCTGAAGCGAAGATCGATTGGATCGAACATCTGGGGGATCAGAACCACCTTCATATAAAGGTGCGAGATCACAAGCTGGTTACGCTTGCCGATCCATATCTGGCGATCCGGCCGGGTGATCGAATAAGCTTGACGCTGCGCGATCCGCTCTATTTCGATGCCAGCGGCCAACGCCTTGGATAAGCAACTGAAAGAAACGAACTCACTGGCATGAAAGACGGGTCCTCTCCATGAAACATTTCTTCAATCGCCGGGAAACTATCGTCATCGAAGCCCTGGATGGCCTGATCCAGACAAGCGGCGCCGGTCGACTTGCCCGTCTCGACGCGTTCCCGGAGATCAAGGTCATCCTGCGTGCCGACTGGGACAAGTCGAAGGTCGCCATTATCTCCGGCGGGGGCGCAGGGCATGAGCCTTCGCATGCGGGCTTCGTCGGCAAGGGCATGCTGACTGCGGCAGTATCTGGCGAGATCTTTGCCTCGCCGAGCGTCGATGCGGTGCTGACGGCGATCCGCGCCGTCACCGGGCCCAAGGGCGTTCTGCTGGTCGTCAAGAACTATACGGGCGATCGCCTCAATTTTGGTCTCGCTGCCGAAAAGGCGCGCGCCGAAGGTTTCGATGTCGAGATGGTCATCGTTGCCGACGATATCGCGATCCCCGGTATCATCCAGCCCCGCGGCGTCGCCGGTACGCTCTTCGTGCACAAGATCGCCGGCTATCACGCCGAAGCAGGCGCTGATCTCAAGACGGTGGCGAGCCTTGCGACCGCCGCAGCGGGCAGCATTGTTTCGCTCGGTATGTCGCTTTCAACCTGCAGCGTACCGGGCCAAACGCATGAGGATCGACTGGGTCCCAATGAAGGCGAACTCGGTCTCGGTATCCACGGCGAGCCGGGGGTCGAGCGCATTTCCCTGCAGCCGATTGCCGATCTGGTCGCGACCATGACCGAGCGACTGGCGGCAAAGCTCGATGCTGCGGACGGTCATGCGCTGCTGATCAACAACCTTGGCGCCGTGCCTCCGCTTGAAATGGGTGTCATCGCCAATTCTGTGCTGTCGTCACCGATCGCCAGCCGTGTTCGGTTGATCGTTGGACCGGCGCCGATGATGACCGCTCTCAATATGAACGGCTTTTCCCTGTCGCTCATTCGACTGGGCGCCGAGCGTGAAGCCGCTCTTAGGGCCGCCGTCGAACCCCATGCCTGGCCGCCCGCGACGGAGCGACACGAGATCGTTATCCTTGCCGCGCCGCAACGGGCGTCCACACAAAGCGAAGCGGTACCCGCCAGCGATGATATGAATAATCGTCGTCTGCTGACCGCACTTTGCGAGCATCTGATTTCGCTGGAAGACCAGCTTAACCACCTGGATGGCCGGGTTGGCGATGGCGATACCGGTTCCACCGTCGCGACCGGAGCCCGCAGCATTCTTACCCGCATCGACATGCTTCCGCTGAAAGATCCTGCCGCGACGATGGCCTCCATCGGTGAGATCCTGAGCACGAGCATGGGCGGCTCCAGCGGCGTCCTTCTCTCGATCTTCTTCACGGCCGCATCGAAGTCCATGGCCGAAAAGGCGGATATCGCCGCTGCCCTGCTTGCCGGACTTGATCGGATGACGTTCTATGGAGGCGCTGTTGTGGGTGACCGCACGATGGTCGACGCACTTTCTCCTGCGCTGGCGGCCCTTTCTTCAGGGGGTGTCGCAGCCGCGGCAAGGGCGGCAACGGCAGGTGCCGAGTCGACAAAAGCGATGCGACAGGCAAAGGCCGGTCGTGCCTCCTACGTTGGCGAAAGGGATCTCGAAGGCGTCCCCGATCCGGGTGCCGTGGCCGTGGCGGGTGTATTCGAGGTCGTCGCAACGCTCGTATGAGTTCTGGAGGCGGGAGGCTTAGGTGCTGGCAGAACCGGTTCTTCTCATGGGATTGATCGAAGCTTGCCATGCGACGATCGCTGCAAACAGCGAGCACTTGTGCGCTCTTGACCGCGCCATTGGTGATGGCGATCACGGAACGAACATGCGGCGGGGCTGCGAAGCGGTGAGTGCTGAGGACGCCTCAGTCTCAACCCTTCCCTTGCCTGATGCGCTCGAGAAAATTGGCCTTACGCTCGTGATGAGCATCGGCGGAGCGGCAGGCCCGCTTTACGGAACGCTGCTCATGGAAATGGGCCGTGAGCTCCGTGCCGCAGAGGAAGAGAAAGACTTTTCTTCAGCACTGAAACAGGCGATCAACGCTGTCGCGCGCCGTGGTCGCTCGCATCCCGGAGACAAGACGCTTCTTGATGTTCTCTATCCCGTCCAGGACGCGCTCGCTCATCGATTGCCTTGGACGGACATTGCACGCCAGGCCGAACGTTCTGCCGAGCTGACCGCAGCGATGAGGGCCATGCGCGGGCGTGCCTCCTATCTCGGAGACCGGTCGATCGGCCATGTCGATCCGGGCGCCTCAAGTTGTGCGCTGCTGACAACTGCGATCTGCCGCTACCTCGAGGAGTACCGACCGGTATGAGTGGGAAAGGGCCCAATGTCGGGATTGTGATTGTTTCCCACTCGCCGCTTGTTGCGCGTGGTACTGCCGATATGGTGAAGCAGATGGTGGGCGACAGCGTGCCGCTTGCCTGGTCGGGCGGCAACAGCCACGGCGAGCTTGGAACGGATGCCCGCGGTATTCTCAATGCCATCGAGGAGGCCTGGTCTGACGCAGGCGTCGCCGTCTTCGTGGATCTTGGGGGAGCCGAGACCAACAGTGAAATGGCGGTTGAGATGCTTGGCTTGCCGCGGTCGAAGCAGGTAACGATCTGCAATGCACCCGTCGTGGAGGGGGCTGTTATCGCAGCAGCCGAGGCTTCCGGCGGCGCATCGTTGACAAAGGTCGTAGCGACGGCAGAGGAGCTATCACCCTAATGAACGGTGGATTGCGCGTAGAAAGCCGCGAGGGTGAGCAGATGCACGCCAGCTGCCAGACGGAAGTCGAGGTCAAGCATGGTGTAGGGTTGCATGCCCGGCCGTCGGTCACATTCACCCGGCTTGCAAAATCGTTTCCCTGCTCGATCGAAGTCGCGATCAACGGGAGTGATGTCTGGCTGAATGGAAAGAGCATCATCAAGATCATGGGTGCCAGGATCCGCAAGGGATCGTTGCTCAGGATTCGCGCAGAGGGGATCCTCGCCGAGGAAGCGGTTCGCGCATTGAAGGGTCTCGTCGAGCGTAACTTCGATGAGGAAAAGAAGCATGGTCGCACCGCCTAAATTGAAAGCGATAGGCGCGTCGCCAGGCATTGCAACCGGACCGGTCTATGTCGCTCAGCCGATCCCCGCCGTCGCGTCGCCGGCATCAAGCCTTTCCGGCCACGCAGCGCTAGGCGATGCCATCGACAAAGCTGTCCGCGAATTACGCGGCCTTGCAGGCGGGACAGATCCCGAAAGTGGCGAGATCATCGAGTTTCAGATCGAAGTGCTGCAGGACCCGACGTTGATGGCGATGGTCGGTGCCCTGATCGATGCCGGCGAAAATATGGAATTTGCCTGGGTCGGGACACTCGATGACTATATCCGCGAGCTGGAATGCGCGGAGGAAGAGCGTTTGCAGGCGCGTGCGGTCGACATTCTCGACGTCAAAAATCGCGTCCTTTCGATCCTTGCCGGGGCGCCGATCGACGACTTTCCCGCGGGCTCCATCTATGTAGGAAAAGACATGGAGCCGAGTCGGTTCCTGGCACATGACTGGTCGGCAGGCGGGGGTATCGCTCTTTATGCGGGCAGTGCCGTCGGCCATGTCGCCCTGCTTGCCAGGTCTCGCTCGGTGCCAATGGTCATTGGTGCCGGTCAATTTGCGACGGAGAAGGGGCAGCATATCGGGATTGATGGCGAGTCAGGTATCATCACGCTTCAGATAACCGAGCGGAGGGAGCAGTTGGCTCCGCCCGATCATCGCCCGGTGGGCATGGTATCGATAGCCGACAACGGCACCTTGTGCACGGCCGACGGTTCTCCGGTCCTCTTGGCTATCAACGTCAACGCTCCCAACGAAGTCGATGCTGTCGATGCTGCGACAACCGCCGGCATCGGGTTGATGCGCTCCGAATTTGCCCTGACATCGCTTGGCGACGCCGCAAACGAAGAAAAGCAGTTCGAGATCTACCGCCGCCTGCTGGATTGGGCAGACGGCCGGTCAACGACAATTCGCATGCTGGACATAGGCGGCGACAAGCCGCTCGCCGGACTTGCCGAAGCACCATCGCTGCGCGGTATCCGTCTTCTGCTCGCCCGGCCGGAGATCGCACGTGTTCAAGCCCGCGCGCTGCTACGCGCGGCAGTTTTCGGCAATCTTCATATCATGCTGCCGATGGTGATGTTTCCATCCGACGTCGACGATATCAGGCAGATTTATCGTGAAGAGTCTGGCGAGCTTGCTCGGCGAGCCGTCCCGCATCGCATACCCCCAATCGGGATGATGGTAGAGGTTCCGGCGGCCGCGCTCATGCTGGATGAGTTCGAAAGCGCTGACTTCTTTTCGTTCGGGACAAACGACCTTGCACAATATCTCGTCGCATCGCCACGAGAGGATGCCGACTTCGCGCGTTATCAGGTCAAGGCGGTGCCGGTCGTACTGCGTCTGCTGACTCAGGCTATAAAACTCGTCGGGAGAAAACCGGTCAGCATCTGCGGCGACATGGCGGGGGATCCGTCCCTCACCGCGAACCTGCTTGCCGCAGGCATACGGCATTTTTCCGTGGCGCCTGCTCAGCTTCCCGCGATAAGATCGGCAATCGTCGGCCTGAGGGCAGATGGGACAAAGGCAGCCGGAGAATAGGATGGCGCGCGAAGACACGGAAGACGCCATTATCGCCTATAAGTCTATTCTGGCGCAAATCATTGACAACAGGCCTTCCGGAACACGCCAGCGCCTTGCGACGGAACTCGGCAAGCATCGCAGTTTCGTAACGCAGATAACAAGCCCGACGTATGCAACGCCGCTTCCTGCCCGCCACCTCGCCACGATCTTCCGGGTGTGCCATTTCAGTGCCGCTGAACAGGAGCGCTTTCTGGATGCCTATCAAGCGGCACATCCGGGCAAGCTGCCGGAACTTGGCGCCTCGGAAAAACTGCGGCACCTTTCGCTGATGGTGCCCGATTTCGGCGACGAGAGACGCAACCGGCTGCTTGAGGAGGCGATTGCGGATCTGGTGCAGAAGATCGCAGCAATTTCTGGGCTGCCGGATTAAGCAAGCCCTTGTGGCACATGCAAAAGGATTGGCATGATCATCGCCTTGGGAGGGGCTTGATGAAGAAATTCATGAACACGGCAGAGACTATGGTCGCCGAGAGTATCGAAGGCTTCGTGCGCGCCCATCAGGAGTTCGTTGTGTTCGGCGCCGGCCGCAAATGCATTCGCCGCCGTGAGCTGGTTCCTGGCAAGGTCGCCATCATTTCTGGCGGCGGGGCGGGCCATGAGCCGATGCATATCGGCTTCATCGGTCGCGGCATGCTCGATGCTGCCTGTGTCGGATATATTTTCACATCGCCCACACCGAGCCAGATCGTCAGTGCGATAGAGGAAGCAGACACCGGTGCTGGCTGCCTGCTCGTCGTCAAGAACTACGATGGCGACGTCATGAACTTCGAAATGGCGTCAGAAATGGCGTCAGACCGGCATAAAATTGAAATGGTCCTTGCCTGCGATGACATCGAAACGACGAGGGGCGGCGACGGTCGTGGGCGACGCGGGGTCGCCGGTACGCTTATCACGGAAAGGCTGCTTGGAGCGGCCGCCGAGCAGGGTCGGTCCCTTTCGGAACTGAAGGCCTTTGGCGACAGTCTCTCCTCACGCATCCGGTCGATGGGCGTTGCCCTGACCGGCGTCGCGGTGCCGGACACCCAGCGCACAACATTCGCGCTCGGGCCGAACGAGGTGGAAATGGGCGTTGGCATTCATGGCGAGCCTGGCCATTCAAGGGAGCGGTTCTCCAACGCTGACACGATTGTCAGGTATCTGAGCGAGACGATTCTCAGCGATATCAACCGAAGCACAAACAAAGCATTGCTTCTCGTGAATGGACTTGGCGGCACACCGCCTGCCGAACTCTATCTCGCCTATAATTCTGCGCTTCGCACCATGTCGGAGTACGGTCTGCAGGTCGAACGCTCGCTTGTTGGCACCTATGCGACCTCGCTCGACATGCAGGGCCTTTCCATCACGCTTGCCTTCCTCACGGATGAGGAGTTTTCGCTATGGGATTCGCCCGTTGCCACCGCTGCACTGCGCTGGAGGTGCTAAGCATCTGGTGAGCAACCGAGAAGGCGCCACCCACTTGCTCAGGTCGAGAAACTTCGTTCGGGCAGGCGTTTTACCGGGAACTGGACCCCTTCCTGTCGTCCGGGCTCTTCAATGCGTATTCAACGGTGTAGATTCGCACGCGAGGGCGGCTCCTATCACTCGCCTTGCCGAATTTGAGCTTCTCGGTGATGACAGGTACAACCTCATTGCCTCGACCTTTGCCGATAAGCGAGGCGGCGACATCGCCATCGATAACCGTGGGCGGCTCCTGCAGTTCGTCAAGGTAGGCTTGCGTGTCGCTCCAGCCTTCAGATCGCCACGTCTCGATGCGCTCGTCGAGATCGACGGCGCCTGCGTCCTCAAGAATGCCGAGCGCGAGTTCGTGCCGGTCAGGTGCCAGCCCGCGCACGGTCAGCACATGGCCGCCTCGTCGGATCCCCTCGCTGTAGATCGCATGGTCGGCTTCTGGGAACGGAAAATCTTCGAGCTTGTGTGACGGGCCATGTTTCTCGTCAGTGTTTTCCGTTGCATTTTCCGCCTCTGCGATCAGGCTGATGCTTGCCTCCGGAATACCGGCCGCCCTCAGACTCTCAACCGCCTGTGCGGCGACGCCTCGATCATCAAAGAGCGATGTCAAAGTCAGGGACCGGTATGGGCTTTTGTCGGCTTCGCTTTGCGTCATCGTTTTCCACTCCTTGACCTGACCTGCATCATGCAAAATCCCTGGATGCCCATAGAGTTCCGGATAGAGCCGGTTTCGTTCGATCGCGATCGATTATCCCCAGCGGTTCGGGCGTTCGTGGAACCTCTCTCATTGAACCCGCGTTACACTGTCCCATCCTTTGCGGTTTCTGCCGACGTCGAGGTTCATCGATGCCAAAAGCAAAATCTGAAAAGCAGACCCGGACGGCGCCGCTGGTTCACGGCGCCGCCGAACTGTCGTCGGTCATCGTCGACGGCCACAGCTCTAAACTGCGCGGCAAAAATGGGTTTCTGGGCGACGACGCCAACAAGAAAACCTTCCAGTTGAAGCTCGAAGAGCTCCGTAAACTGATGCGCATGGACGGGAAGGATCCACTGGGGCGGACACCGACGAAAGAGCTTTCCAAGAAGAAGATCGATGCTTTCCTGGGCGGTGACGATGTCGGGGCGGTCGCCATCATCATGGCTGCAATCGAGGGCTTCGCGCAGGATTTTGCTGCTGTGATCGAAAAATTTCTCAAAGACAGCGTTTGGTCGAAAACCGAACGGATCGTTGTCGGCGGTGGATTCCGGCAGGGGCGTGTCGGCGAATTGGCGATCGCCAGGACGCAGATCCTGCTCAACGCGTCTGGTCTCGGCGTCGAGCTTGTCCCAATCGTCCATCACGCGGACGAAGCCGGCCTGATCGGTGCAGTCTATCTTATGCCGGACTGGATGCTGAACGGCCACGAAGCGATCCTGGCTGTCGATATCGGTGGCACCAATGTGCGCGCCGGTATCGTCGAGTTCGGCAAGGGGAAAAGCCGGGATCTTGATGAAACCCATGTGCGGAAATCGATCCTTTGGCGCCATGCCGATGACGAGCCCAGTCGTACCGCCACCATTTCCAAGCTCGCCTCCATGATCGAGGAGCTCATAGGGGAGGCGACAGCGTCTCAGCTGAGGCTTGCCCCACTGATCGGTATAGGATGTCCCGGAGTGATTGAAGCCGATGGTTCGATCACGCGCGGTGGGCAAAATCTGCCCGGTGGAAACTGGGAAAGCGATCACTTCAATCTTCCGCTCGAACTTAAAAAGGCTATTCCGCAGATCGGCGGCGATGACACGTTCATCATGATGCACAATGACGCGGTCGTGCAGGGGCTTTCTCAGATGCCGCAGATGAAGGACGTTGCGAATTGGGCGGTCCTCACGATCGGCACCGGCCTCGGAAACGCCCATTTCACGAATCGGACGCGTGAGAAGAAGTAGTGCGAACGCTGGATGTTGCCTCGCGTTCAAACTCGTTGCTTTCGGCCATCCGGGTAGGTGAAATCCCTTCATTGTCTTGCATCGCGCCCTTGCCTTGAGGGAAGGCACGAGCCGACTGGCGACCGGTCACTTTTGCCGGCTATCTCGAAGTCCGGGATCAGGACGCCTTAGGCGGAAGGGCGCGCACTTGCGGCGGCGGCGACACCGGGTCAAAGCTCTTTGATTTGCGACCTTCTGCCGTTAAGAGTGCCTGATCCTTCGGCAAGAGAGCAAATCCTGTGGCAGCAAGCGAATTTCACCCAGCCGAACGGGAGATGACAGGTGGTGGGCTTGCCGGCCACATTCTAAAGGCGATCGAAACCGTCCTTGGCGTCGCCGCCGCGTCGGTGCTTGCCGTGTTGCTCTTCATGGTGCTGGTCACGGTTTGCATGCGCTATTTCTTTGCCGCCGGTTTCATCGGCGCTGAGGATCTCGGCATCTGGCTGCATGTGCTGCTGATTGCACTCGGGGCGCCGCTAAGCCTCAACAGCGCGCTTGCCATGCGTCTCGACGTCTTCGCCAAGATGATGCCGAAGCGTTTGCATCCGGCAACGCAGGTAGCCGCCGATGTCTTCACTGTGCTCTCCGGCCTTATCCTGAGCTTCGGCGGCTCCGAGATCATGACTATGCTCGGAGGTATTTCCCCGACACTGGGCGTGCCGGAATGGATTCGCTTCGGCTTCCTCGGCGCCGGCGGCGCGCTGATCCTCGTCGTGCTTATGCTGCAGCGCATCGCCGAAGGAAAGGCGTGGCCGGTCATGCTCTCCTTTGCCGCCGGCGCGGCGCTCTATGCCGGTATCCCTTTTATCTCCATCGAGCTCGATTGGCCGCCCAGCATCTTCCTCGGGCTGATTGCTGCCATCGGCCTGGTACTCGCGGCACCCCTGCCACATGCCTTCCTGGCCGCGGCCTATGTGGTTATCGCCTTCGGCAGCAGCCTACCGGAGCCGGCGATCGTCTCGTCGACCGTCACGGGCATTTCGAAATTCCTGCTGCTTGCCATCCCCTTCTTCCTGCTCGCCGGCGGTCTGCTGACGGCATCGGGCGTTGCCAACCAGCTTGTACGTTTCGCCGCCGCCATGGTCGGCCATCGCCGCGCTGGTCTTGCCCAGACGACGCTGCTGACCAGTGTGCTCTTTTCGGGCGCTTCCGGCTCATCCGTTGCCAATGCCGCTTTTGGCGCATCGACCTTCCAGCCGGAACTCGTCCGTCACGGCTATCCACCGGCCAAAGCCGCGGCGATCATCGCGGCGACTTCGGTGCTGGACAATGTCATCCCACCATCGATCGCCTTCCTGATCCTGGCAACCGCCACGAATCTTTCGGTCGGTTCGCTGCTGGTTGGGGGCTTCTTTGCCGGTGGGCTGATGGCCATCTGTCTGGCCATTGCCATTCATCTGACGGTTCGCGATCAGACGCCCATCCCGCGAGCCACAGGGGCGCAACGCCGGCAGTCTGCCGTCCAGGCGATCCCGGCCTTCGGTCTTGGCGTCATCGTCGTGGTCGGCATCCGCATCGGCATCGTCACGACGACGGAAGCCGCAGCCCTTGCTGCCTTCTATACCTTCCTGCTCGGCATCGGCGCTCGGCTTGGTGTGTTTTCCCTTTATGCCGCCTTTCGCCAGGCGGCTGTCGAAGCGGCAGCTATTGGCCTGCTGATCGGCACTGCCGGTCCCTTTGCGTTCCTGCTGGCTGTTGACGATGTCTCGGGCCTGATCTCTCATCTGACGACGGCGCTCGGCGGCAGTGCGCTTGCCGTGATCTTGTTGTCGAACATCATCCTGCTGGTCGTTGGACTGGTTCTCGATATCGGCGCTGCGATCCTGCTCTTCGGCCCGATCCTTCTGCCGGCCGCGGTCGCCGCAGGCATCGATCCGATCCATTTCGGCGTCATCATCGTGGTGAACCTGATGATACACGGGCTGACACCGCCGCTGGGCATGCTGATCTTCGTCGTCAGCGGGGTGACCCGCATTCCGGCATCCGCCCTCTTCAAGGCGGTCGTTCCCTATCTGCTTGCTCTTCTCGTTTCGCTCGCAATCCTTTGCGTCTGGGCGATCATCTTCTAACGGACAGGATTTCATTCATGGACAATCTCAACCGCCGCAATTTTTTGAAGACCACCGCTCTTGCCGGCACCGCTCTTGCCGCACCGGCTTTCGTTCGCACCGCGGCGGCCCGCACGACGACGATCACCGTCGCTTCCCTGCTTGGAGACGACAAGCCGGAGACGAAGATCTGGATAAAGATCAACGAGCTGGTCGAGGCCAAGCTGCCCGGCCAGTTCAAGTTCAACATCGTCAAGAACGGTGCGCTCGGTGGTGAAAAGGAAGTGGCCGAAGGCGTTCGCCTCGGTTCCATTCATGCCAGTCTTTCCACGGTTTCCTCGCTCTCCGGCTGGGCACCGGAACTTCAGATCCTCGACCTTCCCTTTCTGTTTCACGATGCCGATCATGTCCGCCGCACCGTCAGTGGCAATGTCGGTGCCGATCTGAAGGGCAAGTTGCAGGCACAGAATTTCGTCGTCGGCGATTTCATCAATTACGGTGCCCGTCATCTCCTGACAAAGGAGCCGGTGACGCGTCCGGAACAACTGAAGGGCAAGCGCATCCGCGTCATCCAGAGCCCGTTGCATACCAGGCTCTGGAGCGCTTTCGGTACGACGCCGATCGGGATTCCGATCACCGAGACCTATAATGCACTGGCAACAGGCGTTGCAGATGCCATGGACCTCACGAAATCGGCTTACGCAGGCTTCAAGCTCTATGAGGTCGTGCCCTACATGACCGAGACCGGCCATATCTGGGCTTCAGGAATCATTTATTATTCCTCGACCTTCTGGGGTAGCCTGAATGACGAGCAGAGGGACGTCTTCCAGCAAGCTTCCACAGAAGGTGCCGCCTACTTCAATCAACTGATTATCGATGACGAGGCGGCCTCGATGGAAATCTCGCTGAAGAACGGTGGCAAGCTGCTGAAGCCGGAAGCTCCGGAAGAATGGCAGAAGGGCGCGCAGGGCGTCTGGGACGATTTTGCCCCGATCGTTGGCGGGCTCGACCGCATCAAGGCTATCCAGTCGGCCTGAGGAACTCCTGAGCGCAGGGCTGGTCTATCTGCCAGTCTTGCCGAATTTTCGGGGCGATGAAGTACGGGCCTTCGAATTCACGCTGCTTCGTCGTCCAATATTTTCACCGGCCGGTCCCACTGGATCAGCACGACACAACCGGTATCGCTCCAGACCGAATGTTCGGTACCGGGTGCATTGACGATGTAACTGCCACGGCCGTAGTCGCCCGCCTCGTCGGATTGCACGCCGTCGAGGACGAGAATGGTTTCAAGCCCTTCGTGCCGGTGGCGGGGAACGGAGGCGCCGGCCTCGTATTTCAGAAGCGCCACGCCCGGCTGATCGCCTTCAAAATGCCTGATCCAGTGGATGGTCACTTCATCGCGGAAGGGGCCGAATTTCAGCTCCTTCCAACCACCCGAGGTGAGCAGTTCGCGGGTGGTTTCAGGCATGGGCGATGCTCTCCAGGATATCGTCGACACGGGCCGTCCAGCCGACGATCGCGCCCTGGGCGCGGATCATGGCGATGGCGGCCGCCTTGAATTCGGGGAAGTAGCTTTCCGTTGCCTCCTCGGCGAGCAGGCATTCGTAACCGCGGTCGTTCGCCTCGCGCATGGTTGTTTGGACGCAAACTTCTGTCGTCACGCCTGCGAATACGAGCTGCTTGATACCCTTGTCTTGCAGAACCTCTCCAAGTTCGGTTGCATAAAAGGCGCCTTTGCCGGGTTTTTCTATCACCACTTCGCCCTTCACCGGCGCAAGTTCTGGCAGGATCGCCGTGCCGGGCTCGCCGGAAATCAGAATCCGGCCCATGGGGCCTTCATCGCCGATCCTGAGTGTCGGATTGCCACGGTCCCTTTTTGCCGGCGGCAGATCCGAAAGGTCGGGCCTGTGACATTCCATCGTATGGATGACCGGCAGACCGGCATTGCGGAAGCCCTGAATGAGACGTTTGACATCTGGCACGATCCTGGTGATGCGGCTGACATCGTTGCCGAGGCTGGCGCCGAAACCGCCTGGTTCGGCGAAATCGCGCTGCATGTCGATGACGACGAGGGCGAGCTGGTCGTGGTTCACCGGAAAGGCGAAAGGCTCTGCCTTGATCTCCGCCATCAGTGATGCCCCGCCATATGCGCGCCGATGACGCCGATATCGGCTGATCGCGCCGGGGTCTCGTAGACCAGCTTGCCTTCGGAAATCACCATGATGCGGTCGGACATCTCGAGCAACTCGTCGAGGTCTTCGGAAAACAGCAAAACGGCCGTACCGGAATTGCGCGCTTTCATGATGCGGGCGCGGATCTCCGCAACGGCCGAGAAATCGAGACCGAAGCAGGGGTTCGAGACGATCAGCAGGTCCACCTCGCCAGTCAGTTCGCGGGCGAGCACGGCGCGTTGCACATTGCCGCCCGAAAGCGCTGCGATCGGGGACGAAAAGGATGCCGTCTTGACCTTGAAATCGGAGATCAGGTCGGTTGCGCGCTCCTTCATCTTACCCTTGTTCAGCCAGATCGCATCCTTGCCGTCTGCCTTCAGATCGAAGGTGCGGAAGGCGAGGTTTTCACTGACCGTCATGCGTGGCGCGCAGGCATTCTGCAGAGGTTCTTCCGGGATGAAGCGAACATTGTTCTTGCGGGTTTCCGGACGTGTCGCGCCGTAAATCTCGCCCTTGACGCTGACGCGGCCAGTATCGGTCGGCCTTTGGCCGGCAAGGATCTCAGTCAGTTCCTTCTGGCCGTTGCCCGATATGCCGGCAATGCCGACGATCTCGCCCGAGCGGACGGTGAGATTGTCGATCTCTATGGTCTTGAGACCGGAGCGATCCGGTGCCTTGACCTGCTCGACTGTGAGGACCGGCTTGGCGCCTTCGGAAATCGGAACGCGGGTATCAAGCTCGGCGAGCTTGACGTCGCCGATCATCATCGCCGCCATGTCGGCCGTGGAAAGCTCACCCACCTTGCCGCTGCCGACGAGCTTGCCGCGCCGCAGGATGGAGACGGCATCGGCGAATTTCGTGACCTCGTGGAATTTGTGGGAGATCATCAATACGGTCAGCTCGCCACGCTGTGTCATACCGCGCACGAGACCAAGCATTTCGTCGGCTTCGGCAGGCGTCAGCACCGAGGTCGGCTCATCGAGCACCAGGAAGGAGCGGCCGAGATAGAGTTGCTTGACGATTTCAAGCTTCTGCTTCTCGCCGGCGGCAAGTTCGCTCACCGGACGATCGAGCGGAATCTTGAAGGGCATGCGCTCCATGAAGGCGGCGAGATCCTTGCGTTCCTTCGCCCAATTGATGATGGCAGGTACTTCGGCGCGGCTGATGACGAGGTTTTCAGCTCCGGTGAGCGAAGGAACGAGCGTGAAGTGTTGATAGACCATGCCGAGCCCATAGGTCGCAGCGTCCTTCGGTGACGCGATTGCCACTTCGCCACCATTGACGGAAAGCGCGCCCGATGTCGCGTGGTAGAAGCCCATGATGCATTTGACGAGCGTCGACTTGCCGGCGCCGTTTTCGCCAAGCAGCGCGTGGAAGCTGCCGGCGGGTATCTTGATCGACACATGGTCGAGGGCGGTGAAGCTACCGAAGCGCATCGTCATGTCGATCGTGTCGATCCCGACGGCCTTGCCGGCTTGCGGAAGAGGGGTGTCGCGGACTGTGCTCATGGCAGCTGGCTCACAAGGGTTTGAGAGTTGGAGACAGAGCCGAAGACACCGCCCTGCATCTTGACCATCTTGATCGCGGCAAGGTGGTTGCCGTGGTCGGTCGCGCCGCAGCAGTCTTCCAAGAGCAGGCATTCATAGCCGCGGTCGTTCGCCTCCCGCATCGTGGTGGAAACGCAGACGTCGGTGGTAATGCCGGTCAGGATGATATTTTCGATACGCTTCTGGTTAAGGATCAGTTCGAGATCGGTAGCGCAGAACGAACCTTTGCCGGGCTTGTCGATGATCGTTTCGCCTTCAATCGGGTAGAGTTCGGGAATGATGTCCCAGCCGGGCTCGCCACGTGTGAGGATGCGCCCGCAAGGCCCGGGATCGCCGATGCCAGCGCCGATACGCTGCGAACGCCAACGCTTGTTGGCCGGCAGGTCGGCAAGATCGGGCCGGTGGCCCTCGCGCGTGTGGATGATGTGATAGCCCTTGGCCCGCATGGCGGCCAAGACCTTCTTGATCGGCTCGATCGGGGCTTGCACCAGCGACAGGTCGTAACCCATGTGATCGACATAGCCGCCCTTGCCACAGAAATCCGTCTGCATATCGATGATGATGAGGGCGGTATTGTCTGGTCGCAGGGCGCCGTTATAGGGCCAGGCATAGGGGTCGGCGTCGATATAATGTCCTTTGGCTTCGACTAAGGCGTCCATCGTCCTCTCTCCTATTCACCCGCGAGTTTGAAAGTTTCGCCGTAGCGACGCGCCGGCTTGTCGAAGCCGCAGGACGTACCGTCCGTGACCTTCACCTGATCCTCCCAGGGGAGGCGGTATTTGCCGGCGATGAGGTCGTGCATGTAGGTGTAGGGCGCATCACCGGCACCGCCGGCAACCGCGACGTAGCCACGATGGCCGAACTGGTAGATGTTGTTTTCGACACCCCAGCCAAGGCGGGCTTCGCGCACGAGATCCGGACGCACCTCGGCGGTAATGATCTCGTTGACGCGGCCCGATGTACCGTGAGCGATGATCGAGCCGTCGAAATTGCAGATCATGCCTTCGCCCATGCTGTCGAACGTGCCGTCAGAGCCGCACATGCAGACGCTCGCAGTGATCATGAGATTGCAGAAGGCGTTCGACTGGTTGGTGAATTTCCAGCTCTCGCGGATCGGCGCCGTGTAGCCGGCCGTGCGGATCATGATTTCCGCACCCTTATAGGCGCATTCACGCGCCATTTCCGGAAACATGCCGTCATGGCAGATGATGAGCGCGAGCTTCGCGCCCTTGGGGCCGTCGATGACGGGGATGCCGAAATTGCCGGGCTCCCACGGCTCGACCGGCACCCAGGGATGCATCTTGCGGTAATAGAGCTTCAGTTCGCCCCTGTCGTCGATGATGATGCCGGAATTGTAGGGCATGCCCTCAGGGTTCAACTCCATGATCGAGAAGCAGCCCCAGATCGTATTCTCCCGGCAGGCCTTCTTGAAGGCTGCGACCTCTGGCCCATCGAGCGTGCACATGATCTCGGGATTGATATCCATCGACAGGCCGTGCAGGGCATACTCCGGAAAGACGACCAGATCCATGCCCGGCTGATTGCGCCGCGCCTTGGCAACAAGATCGACGATGACCTGCGTCTGGCGCGCAAGGTCTTCCCGTGTCACGGTGACAGGAAGCTGAAGCTGAATGAGGCCGATCCCGACGCCATGTTCCGACTTGTTCAATCCGCCGAGGCCATTCATGGCTTGCTCCTTTCATGCTATTTCGTCAGGGAAAGCGCGCCGGGCGCGCCGGCGAGCGAACGTGTGGGTGAGGAGGTCGCGATCATGATGACCAACGTCAGCACGTAGGGAGCCGCGTAGAAGAGGTAGTAGCCCTGCGTGACGCCGACCGATTGTAATGCCGGGCCGAGTGCGCCGGTACCGCCGAAGAGCAGAGCGGCGAGGAAGCAGCCAATCGGATTCCAACGGGCGAAGATGACGAGCGCCACGGCCATCAAGCCCTGGCCGGACGAAATGCCCTCGTTCCAGGAGCCGGGATAATAGAGTGACAGATAGGCGCCGCCGATGGCCGCCAGCGAACCGCCGACGGCGGTGGCGAGCAGTCGCACGCGATCGGGATTGATGCCCATGGCGCGGGCGGCATCGGTGCTGTCGCCGACGACGCGCAGGATCAAGCCGATCCGGGTATTCTTGAATGCCCACCAGAGGATGAAGGCGAGAGCAGCGCCAAGCAGGAAGAGCACGTTGATGTTCAGCGCGGCCTGGATCTGGGGCATGCTGGACCAGAAACCAAGCTGTATTGCCGGCAGGTGCGGCGCGGCCGGCTGGATGAAGGGCTTGCCGAGGAAGAAGGCGAGGCCGAGCCCGAACTGCATCATGGCGATACCGATGGCGATATCGTTGACCTTCGGCCATTTGCAGATCCAGCCATGGACGAGACCGAAGACGGCGCCCGTCGCCATTGCCGCGAGTACCCCGAGCCACGGTGAATTGCTCATGACCGCGACGGCATAAGCTGTCATCGCACCGAAGACCAGCGTGCCTTCAAGCCCGAGATTGATGCGGCCGGAGCGCTCGGTGATCGTCTCGCCGAGGCTGACGAAGATGAAGGGCGTGGAAACGCGGATGGCGCCTGCGAGGATCGCAAGGGGCACGCCCCATATGCCGATGCCTGTCTCTTCCATCAGAGGCTCCTTTTCCAGAGGTCGGGATTGAAGATCTTGAAGCGGCCGAAAAAGGTCTCGCAGAACAGGATGACGATGAAGAGCGTGCCCTGCAGCACCAGAACGGTGGCATCCGGCAGGCCCATGCGGCGCTGTATGAGGCCGCCCGAAGCATCGATGCCGCCGAGCAGGATCGCGACCGGAATAATCGCCAACGGATTGTGTCGCGCGAGGAAGGCGACGAGGATGCCGGTATAGCCGTAGCCGGCGGCGAGCGAGGCATTGGCGCTGCCTTGAACTGCGGCGACCTCGACCATGCCGGCGAGCCCCGCGAAACTGCCGGCGATCGCCGTGAATCCGACAATAAGCTTGCCAACCGGAAGACCCTGGATCTGCGCGGCGCGGACATTGCCGCCGGCGATGCGGGCGGCAAAACCGAAGCTCGTTACCTCGATCAGGATCCAGGAGAAAATGCAGGCGACGATGCCGATGACGAGACCCCAATGCACGTCCATCCCGGGAATGTTGCCGAGCATGTATTCTGGCGGCAGCGGCTTGGTCGACGGCTTGTTGAGGCTGGCGGGATCACGCAGCGGTCCTTCGACGAACTGGTTCATCAGGGCGATGGCGATATACGAGAGCAGCAGCGATGAAATCGTCTCATTGACACCGCGGTAGTGGCGGAGGAAACCGGCAAGGCCGATCCAGATGCCGCCGACCACCATGGCGGCAATGCCCATGAGAATAAGGGTCAGGAAGACAGGGGCAGTACCGGCAAGCGGCGTGGCCATGGCCGCGGCAGCAACGCCGCCCAGCACGACCGCTCCTTCCCCGCCGATGATGACGAGGCCGAGGCGAGCGGGCAGGGCGACGCAGAGTGCCGTCAGGAGAAGGGGTGCGGCACGGCTCAAGCTGTTTTGCACCGAAAACCAGCTGCCGAAGCCGCCGGTATACATAAGCTGGAAAAGCATCGCCGGCGATTTTCCGATCGCCAGGATGAACAGGGAGAAGAGCGCAAGACCGATCAGGATGGCCGCAAGACCGATGACGACTGGTTCGGCACGGCGCGCAATCCATTCGAGGACGGGGCGCAACGATGCCGGCTTTCCGGAAACGACTGAGATTGCGGGATCATTGGCCTGGACGGTCATGGCGCTTCTCCCTCTGCGGTCTACGCCGTCGATCCGACGACGCCCTCGACCAGATAATTCATGCTCTCGAGCTCGATTGCGTCTTCGGCATAGCTCTTGTCGGCGGTCACAACTGAACTGCCCTTGTTGTCCTTCAGCGGTCCCTTGAAGACCGAGAAACCGCCCTTCATCATTTCCGCATGGGTTGCTTCGAAGGACTTGCGGCCCGCCTCGGAAACGCCGGGGCCGAGCGCGCTCATCTTGACAAACCCGTCCTTCAGGCCGCCGCGAACGAAATTGCCGAGCTTTTCGCCGGCCTGCGCCTTCTTGACGAAATCGCTGTAGACATTGCCCCAGGCCCATTCGGCACCGGTGAGATATTTCTCGGGGGCAAGCGGGCTCTGATTGGCGTGGTAGCCGCAGATGAAGGCTCCGCGGCCGGCGGCCGTCTCGACGACGACTTTCGGGCTGTCGACATGGCAGGTGATGACATCGGCACCCTGATCGACCAAGGCGTTGGTGGCTTCTGCTTCCTTGACGGCGAGCGACCATTCGCCGGTAAAGATCACCTGGCAGGTGATAGCAGGATCGACCGTGCGGGCGCCGAGCAGGAAGGCGTTGATATTCTGCAGAACCTGCGGGATCGGCTTTGCCGCGACGAAGCCAAGCTTCTTGCTTTTCGTCGCGTGGCCGGCGGCGATGCCGTTCAGATACTGGCCCTGGAAGATATAGCCGAAATAGGAGCCGGTATTGGCCGGGTTCTTGCCTTCCTGCCAGAGGCCGCCGCAGTGGCGGAACTGGATATCGGGATATTTGGCGGCCATGGCCAGCATGTGGGGATCGAAGTAGCCGAAGGAGGTCGGGAAGATGAGCGTCGCACCGTCCAGATTGATCATCGATTCCATCGTCTTCTGAACGTCCACGGTCTCGGGCACGTTCTCTTCTTCGACGACGGTGATGCCAGGCAGCGCCTTGACGGCAGCCGCGCCCTCGGCGTGCGACTGGTTGTAGCCATAGTCATCCTTTGGGCCGACATAAATGAAGCCAACGGTCAGCGCGGTCTGTGCAAGGGCGCGCGAGGAGAGGATGCCGGGGGCTGCGCCGACCAGGGCGGTGGCAGCGGAAGCCTGAAGGAAATGGCGACGGTTCATGGAAAGGAGTTTGGTCATCAGAATGCTCCCCTTGCGGCGTTTCGCCGGTTCATTGGTTACGGAAAAGTGTATGCAATGACCGTGCCAGATTTCATTCTATTGAATTCATTGAAAATATTCGAACGCCTGCAAAGTGCTGTAAAAAGTGTATGCAATTTTTAGTCACCTAAGATCAAAAATTATGCAGAGTCTATAAAATCAGCTAATTTTGGCGTCAGATACTTCAGAATGAAAGTGAAGGGGACATGCAAAGGGCAATTTCCTTGTTTTAAACAAGAACTTGCTGTGCTATTTGACTTTGCTGTGCTAGCAATGCATGTGTATGCATCGCTCAATTGGCAGAATCATTCCTTGAAGCAGGTCAGGCGCAGAGAGATCATCCGGACAGGAACGACCGTCGAGCAGATGGTGCGGGCAATTGCTGATATGATCGTGACCGGGCAGATACTGCCGGGCGACAAGCTTGACGAGATTTCACTGGCGGCTCGTTTTGAAGTGTCGCGGACGCCTGTGCGCGAGGCGCTTCGCGAACTCGGAGCAATGGGGCTCGTCGATCGCGAACCGAACCGCAGCGCTGTCGTCACCAATGTAACCGAGACCTACCTGCATTCGATGTTCGAGGCGATGGCCGAGCTCGAAGGCGTTTGCGCACGTCTAGCCGCCGAGAGGATGACGGTTGACGAGCGGCGTATGCTGGAAATCGAACATCGTGCTTCCGCTCGGCTCGTGCATCAGGGTGCGGAAGAGGACTATGCTGTTCATAATACCGAATTCCACACCCGGCTTTATCGCGGCGCACACAACGAGCATATCTATGAGTTGGTAACCCAAAGCCGGGCCCGGCTCGCGCCTTTCCGGCGCGCGCAGTTCCGGCTGCCGGGTCGGCTCGCGAAGTCTTATGACGAGCACGACATCATCGTCACCGCGATCATGCGGGCAGATGGTGTCGCCGCTGCAAAGGCTGCCTATTCGCATGTGGAAATCGTCAGCGATGCCAGTGTGGTCTTCGCCTCGGCGAGAGAAAAATAGCTAGCGCAGCCGTCGGAAGCCGCAAGGTTTGGAGTTCAGGCGTGACCAAACGCGGACACGCAAAATTGCTGATTGCGAAATTGCCGACGAATTGACAACATCCAGATCGCTCCATAAGCCAGCTTGCGACCGGCAATTAAAGAGGGAGCGACAATGTCGATCTGGATCGGGCGAATTCTGTCAGCACTGGTTGTTATTCTGCTTCTTGCTGATGCGGGCATCAACCTTTTTGCACCTGATTTCATACGGACGGAAATGGAAGCCACCGGTTTCCCCGTCAATCTCGCCCCGGTGCTCGGCATGATTATCGCGATCTGTGCGATCCTTTATGCTGTTCCGAAAACAGCTTTCCTTGGTGCGATACTGGTGACCGGTTTTCTCGGCGGCGCCATTTGCACGCACTTCCGTCTGGGCGAGTTTTTTACGCCACCCCAGATCGTAAGCTTGCTTCTCGGGGCTGCCACCTGGGGCGGCCTTTATCTGCGGGACCAGAGACTGCGCCAGTTGATACCACTGAATGTAGTCTGAGCCCGCGGCGATCTCGCCGCGGAGTATGGAAGCGGCCGGTACTCTCATCGCCCTTCTACAAGGCTGGCGGAATTCTGACCGGCAACTAGACATTGTTGCGCCTACCGGCTGCAATTTTTTCTCAAAGTAAATCGGCGACTGAGACTTCAGGTCCTCAGCCGCCGACAAAGACCTCGTCCGATGGGCGTTCCCGTCAAGGAAAAGGCTCGCCCTCGGCTGAGGGCGAGCGAGAACCATCTACAGGAGTGGAATTCTGTATCGATGGGTGAGGCCGATCCGGCAGGGAACCGAACCGACCTCCTTCTTCTGAATTGGAGGTCACCAAAGCAGAAGCCTGTGATGAAAAACCCCAGGATGCGATCCCGGGGTCTTCAATGTTCAGATTAGAACGAACGCTGCAGGCGGAAGTAACCCGTCGTGAAGTCGTCGCTATCTTCCGGATCCAGGTACTGGACGGAAGCCTTGGCGTAGAAGTTGTCGACGATCTGGTAATCAACCGTCAGACCGACCTTCCAGGCGTCGCCGGTACCGTCGAAGTCATCCGGAACGGTGTCGAACGCGCTGTGACCGCCGATGTAGTTGCCGTAATACTGAACACCAGGAGTGATCTTCAGCTTGTCCGTTGCCTTGATGGCGTATTCGGCAGCAACTGCCCATTCAGCCGTCGAGTAGTAGGAGTTCGGGCCGCTGGAGTAGACAGCAGCGAGGCCGAGCGTGCCCGGGCCGAGTTCAGCCGTACCCATAGCGCGGATAGCACCGTCTTCGTTGTCGAAGTCCCAGCCGCCGGTGATCTGGTAGCTGAAGGCGCCAGCCGTGCCGCCGATGCCGAAGGCAACGCCGACATTGTTCGGGCCGTCGTTGGGGACGAGTTCGCCGAGGGCCGGATCGAAGTCACCCTGGTATACGCCGTCTTCCAGTTCGTCGACGCTGATGCCGGCGTAGAAGGAACCGGTTTCGTACTGATAACGGATGGAGTTATGCAGCGTTACGACAGAACCGATATCGTCGGTTTCGCCGGAGAGACCATCGTCCCACCAGGAGTAGAACAGACCAGCGCGGAAGCCCGCGACGTCGAGGTAAGCGGAGTCGAGGATCGTGTCCTGGTCCGTTGCGTTGTCGGCATTGGCCTGGAGAACGATAACGCCGGTGAGCGGACCGTACTCGGTGTCGCTCTTGGCCGTGAACTGAACCTGACCACGGGTTACAGCATCCCAGTCAGAGTCGTTGTCACCGCCGACGTTCGAGCCGACGTTGACCTGGAAACGGATGTAACCTTCGATCTTAAGGCAGGTTTCCGTGCCCGGGATGTAGAAGTAGCCGGTGCCGTAGGCGTCGCAGACGCGAACGTATTCAACCGGTTCCGGCTCGGCAGCGACGATTGCGTCTGCTGCGAATGCCGGTGCAGCGATGAGGGCAGCTGCGGAACCAAGCAACATCATACGAATGTTCATGGAAAGCCAATCTCCTAAGTTCGAGTGCGTTCCACGAAAGAACGTCCCCTCTGATAAAGCCCGATTAATTCGGTAAGGCCTAAAATAACCGAAAGGCAGGAGGGCTCAACAAGGAATGGTCTCATTTTACAGAGAATTCTAACTAAACCGCCATGTGTGTGACAGAAGTACAACACTCCTTGGGCGGGTATTAACAAGGCGTAAAACAGAATGGCGAAATATGGCTATATTAGTACGACTTAGCCGGATTGGCCGAGCGGAAATGGGGCACGGCCGTCTGTCGCTGAAGCCTGAATCAGTCAAATATCTCGCTGCCGCGGGCCTGTATTTGCCCATCTGGAAGGGCTGCCGAGAGAAAATGCGGCTGAAAAACAGGTTTTATGTGGCAGGCGGAACCGCCAATTCGACGATGCCGCAATTCGATTTCTTGCGACGATTCGCGGCGGCCGAGGCAAAGCTACAAGGCTCCAAAGGAGGCGTTCTGCTCCGCTTCCGGGAAACTCAGACCTGCGCTCGCCGCGCTTCAGGATCGGGGATCGGAACGGCAGCCATCAGGGCCTTCGTGTAATCCTCTGCCGGGTGTTCGAAGATTTGACGGCGGGTGCCGGTTTCGACAATCCTGCCACTACGCATGACGGCGACCTTATGGGACATGCGTTCGACAACCGCCATGTCGTGCGAGATGAAGAGATAGGAGAGCCCCATGCTTTCCTGCAGTTCCAGCATCAGGTCGAGCACGCGGGCGCGCACGGAGACGTCGAGTGCCGCAACGCTTTCGTCGGCAACGATCAGCTTCGGTTCAAGTGCAAGTGCGCGCGCAATGCAGATGCGCTGGCGCTGGCCGCCAGAGAATTCATGCGGATAGCGTGTGGCGGCGTCCGTCGTCAGACCGACGCGGCGCAGAAGTTCCGCAACCCTGTCCTGCCGCTCGGACTTACTGGCGATACCGTGTATGACTAGCGGTTCGGCGATCGCAGCGCCCACCGCCATGCGAGGGTCGAGCGAGGCATAGGGATCCTGAAAGATCATCTGCGCCGTGCGGCGTATGGGCTGCATCTCTCGATGGCTGAGCCCTGCGATGTTGCGGCCGTCGATGACCACATCGCCCGTGAATGGAATGAGGCCGAGCACGGCCTTGCCGGTCGTCGATTTTCCCGAACCGCTTTCGCCGACGAGGCCGAGGGTTTCGCCGGGCAAAATATCGAAGGAGACGTCGCTGACTGCCGCGGCAGGCGCCTTGCCCTTGAAGAGAAAGCTCGCAGCACCGCCATAGGTGACATTGAGACCACGCACATTCAGTACTGGTGTGCGATCGGGACGCAAGGTCTCGACGCTACGTGAGGTGATACGCGGCGGGCCGTCCGTGCCGGCAAACGCGCCCAGGCGTGGCACGGCGGAGAGTAACTGCTGCGTATAGGTTTGCCGCGGGGTACGGAAAATGCCGACGGCCGGGCCCTCCTCGACGATGCCACCATTCTGCATGATGATGACGCGGTCGGCCATTTCGGCGACGACGCCCATGTCATGGGTGATCAGGATGATCGAGGTGCCGAATTCTGATTTCAGCTCGCGCATCAGCTTCAGGATCTGCGCCTGTACGGTGACGTCGAGCGCGGTAGTGGGCTCGTCGGCGATCAGCACCCTGGGACGGCAGGAGAGCGCCATGGCGATCATCACGCGTTGCCGCATCCCGCCGGAAAGTTCATGCGGATATTGTTTCAGGCGTTTTGCCGGATCGGTGATCTGCACCGCATCGAGCATCTGTAATGCAGTCGCTTCGGCGTTCTCGCTGCCCTGATGCTCGCGGATCGCCTCCGTCAGCTGTGCGCCGATCAACATGACCGGGTTGAGTGACGTCATCGGCTCCTGGAAGACCATGGCAATATCGCCGCCGCGCACGCCGCGCATGGCCCTGTCGGAAAGTTTCAGCAGATCGCGTTCGCCGAGCATGATGCTGCCGGAGGCGACTTGAAGCGAGGCCTTCGGCAGCAAGCCCATGATCGACAGCGACGTCACCGATTTGCCCGAACCGGATTCTCCGGCAAGGCAAAGCGTTTCGCCGCTTGCCAAATCAAAGCTGATATTTTTTAGAACCGATTTGCGACCTTCCGGCGTTCGCGCATCGACATTGAGATTGCGAACGCTGAGGATAGGTGCCGAGGGTATGGCTTCAATCACGCGAATACGATCCTAGGGAAGTAGAAGGAGACGACCCAGTTCGGCATATCGACGATTTCGCTGATGCGCAGATCGCCACAGACGGAGCAGAGCAGATAGGCATCAACCGCGCTCATGCCGTGTTCTGCGGTCAAAAGATCGATCATGCGCATGACGCTTTCGCGAGCACCCGTCATCAGGTCGGGGCCGATGCCGGTGGTCACTTCATATCCAGCGCCGTCGAGATGGCGGGTAACCGGTTCGGTCGTCGTGAAGCGTGGCGTCTGCAGGCGCGCATCCTTGACGAGTTCGATCGTCGCCTCGACATTCATCTGACTTTCGATCGCCGTGCCGCAGACTTCGCCGTCACCCTGGGCGGCATGCGTGTCGCCGATGGAGAAGAGCGCGCCTTCGACCTCGATCGGCAGATAGAGGGTGACACCGGCCGTCAGGTCACGAATATCCATGTTGCCGCCGACGCGGCGCGGCGGCACGACGGAATGGGTGCCTGGCTCGGCCGGAGCGACGCCGATCGTGCCGGCAAAGGGCTTCAGCGGCACGCGGCCGCCAGGGCCGTAAAGGGCCGGCGTCATGCTGTTTGCATCATAGGACCATACGTGCAGCGCCGGTTCCTTGAACTGGTCGGCAAGCAGGCCGAAGCCCGGAATATTGGCCGTCCAGCCGATGCCCGAGGGAATGAACTTGCGGAGCGTCACCTTCAGCGCGTCGCCTGGCTTGGCGCCTTCCACGTAGATCGGGCCGGAAACCGGGTTGATCTTGCCGAAATCCAGATTATTCAGTGTTTCCAGCGTCGCGTCGCTGCCGAGCTGACCGCCGGAAGAATCCATGCATTCGAAATGGATGGTTTCGCCGGGCTTGGCGACAACGGCCGGTGCGAAATCCTTGTTCCAGCCGAAATTATGCTGGGCGCGGTGAATCGTGTGGGTGCAGGCAATGCACATAAGGTGTCTCCCTCGATTTTATGAAGCCTTCCCGGCCGAGCCGGGAAGGCATTGCTTCCTTAAGGCTTACTGCTTCACGTAGATCGCGTCGTAATTGATGACGCGGGTCGGGTCGATGTAGATGTTGTCCGCACCGCCCATGCGCAGCGACTTGGCGACGACACGGCGTTCGTTGATGACGGGAACCCACGGCGCATCAGCCATGATGTCGGTGAAGACCTTGCCCCAGGCAGCGATGCGCTCTGCAGACTTGGCCGGATCGGACATGGAGTCGGCCGCAACCGCACGCTTGTCGAGATCGGCGTTGCAGTACCAGGACCAGTTCCAGCCACCCTGAACCGCACCGGCGCAACCGAGGATCGGGCCGTAGAAGTTGGAAGGATCTGGGAAGTCGGCGATCCAGGCCATGCCACCCGACCAGATCATCGGCGCTTCGCCTTCCGTACCGCCGGCCGCGATGACATTGGCCTGCGCAAGCGCACGAACCTCAGCCTTCACGCCGATCGCTGCGAGATCCTGCTGGATCGCTTGGGCGATACGCGGTTGCGGATCGGTATTGGTGGAATAGAGCACCGTTTCGAATCCATCGGCAAAGCCTGCTTCGGCAAGCAGCGCCTTCGCCTTGGCGACATCATAGGCATAGCCGGTGAAGGACTTGTCGTAGCCCGGCATCAGTGGCGGCAGCGGCTGGTTGGCGGGCGTTGCGCGACCGTTTAGGATACGCACGATGCGGTCCTTGTTGATCGCCATGTTGATGGCCTGGCGCACCTTGACGTTGTCGAACGGCTTTACCTTGGTATTGAGCGTGATGTAGCCCGTGTGCAACTGCTCGCCGTCGACGATCATCCGTGCGCCATCGGCGGAGTTCTTGATTTCCAGGAACTTGGCCGGGGGGATGCCGTCGCCGGCAATATCGACCTCACCCTTCTGCAGGCGCAGCAGCGCGACAAGCGGCTCCTGGCCGACTTCGACCGTGAAGCTGTCGAGATACGGCATGTTCTTGACGAAATAATCCTTGTTACGTTCAAAGACGAGCTTCTGGCCGATTGTCCAATCCTTCAGCACGAAGGTGCCGGAGCCGACGGGCTTCTTGCCGAAATCGCCACCGGCCGCTTCGACGGCCTCCTTCGGTACGACCGAGGCGAAGTTGATGGCGAGAACGTGCAGGAAAGTGGCGTCCGGGCGCGAAAGATGAAAGACGACCGTGCCATCATCCGGCGTCTCGATGCCGGAAAGCGTTTCGGTTTTGCCGCCGGTTTCATCGTCAAAGCCCTGGATCGCACCGAAGAAGCCGGCACCAGGGCCTTGCGTCTTGGGATTGACGGCACGCTCGATCGAGTACTTTACGTCTGAAGCAACGATTTCGCGGCCGTTGGTGAACTTCACGCCCTTGCGCAGCTTGAACGTATAGGTCAGGCCATCGGGCGAAACGGCAAAGCTCTCGGCGAGCGACGGGACGAGGTTCGGCGTGCCGGGCTCGTAATCCATCAGTCGCGAATAGAGGCTTTTGATCATCGACCAGTTGACCCAGTCATAGCCGATCTGCGGGTCGAGTGTGGTGATGTCATCCTTGTAGGTAACGACGATATCGCCGCCCTGCTTGGGTGTTTCCTGCGCCTTGGCGGCGATAGGGGCAAGCGCCACCATCGTTGCCATGGTTGTGTGTCGAAGCCAGCGTTTGAACATTCGGGTTCCCCTTCTTTGGTTGCTGTCAACGTGTACGGATGCGTGGATCGATAAGCGGGGCCACGAGATCGGCGAGCAGATTGCCGATGACGATGGCAAGTGCTGATGTCAGCGTCACGCCCATGATGATCGGAATATCAACCTGCTGGATGGCCTGCCATGCGAGCTGGCCGATACCGGGCCAGCCGTAGACGGCTTCGACCACGACCACGCCGCCCATGAACTGCCCGATATCGATGCCGATCATGGCGATGATCGGCAGGATGGCGTTCGGCAGGGCGTGGCGGAAGATGATGCGGCGCGAGGACAGGCCCTTGGCGCGCGCGGTGCGCACGTAATCCTGATTGAGCACGTCGATCATCGCTGATCGCACCATGCGTGCATACCAGCCGGCGCCAAGGACGCCGAGGGTGGAGGCTGGCAGCACGACATGGGCGAACGTGCCGTAGCCGCTCATGGGTAGCCATCCGAGCGTTACGGCAAAAACATAGAGAAGCAGCAAGGCCACGACGAATTGCGGTGCCGAGACGCCCACGAAGGAGGCGGCCATGACAAGCCGGTCGATGAAACCGCCGCGACGGACCGCGGCGAGCGTCCCGAGCGTCAGGCCGAGGGCCACTTCCACGAGAATGCCGGCCAGCATGAGCACGAGCGTTGCCGGCAGGCGGGCGGCGATCAGCGTCCAGACCTCGGTCTTCTGTGCATAGGAGCGGCCGAGATTGCCGTGCAAGAGGTTGGAGAGATAGGTGCTGAACTGCACGAGCAGCGGCTGGTCAAGGCCGAGTTCATGGCGGATGTTGGCAACAGTTTGCGCCGTGGCGCTGCGGCCGGCGATCATGCGCGCGGGATCGGCCGGCAGCGCATAGAGCAGCACGAAGGTGATGGCGGCGACGCCAAGAAGAATGAGGGATGCCTGAACGAGCCGGCGAAGGATAAGGAAGATCATCAGCCTCTCCCGCGCTGGGTCGGATCGAGAATGTCGCGCAGCGCATCTCCGACGAGATTGAAGGAGAGTGCCGTCAGCAGGATGATCGCACCAGGGAAGAAGACGAGCCACGGGGCAGCCTGGAAATAGCTCTGGCTTTCGAAGATGATGTTGCCCCAGGACGGCTGCGGCGGCTGTACGCCGATGCCGAGGAAAGAAAGCGTTGCCTCCAGCAACACTGTCGTGGCGATGCCGAGCGTGCCCCAGACAATCGCCGTCGGCACCAGATGTGGCAGAATATGCAGGAAGAGCACGCGCATGTGCCCGGCGCCGAGCGAGCGCTCGGCCATGATGAAATCACGTTCCACCAGTCCGCGCGTCTCGGTATAGACGATGCGGGCAACCTGTACCCAGTTGACGAGCGCGATCACCATGGCGACGATCCAAAGGCTCGGCCGCAGCAGCGCGGCAAGCACGATCGCCAGCAGCAACGCCGGAAATGCCATCATCAGATCGGTGAAGCGCATCAGGATATTGCCGACGATGCCGCGCATGTAGCCGGCGAGGATGCCGATCAAGAGGCCGATCGCAACCGCGATGCCGTTGGCGACGAGCCCGATGACGAGCGAAGTGCGCGCACCGAAGAGCATGCGCGAGAAGAGGTCGCGCCCCAGCGTGTCGGTGCCGAGCAGATAGGGGCCGCCGGGCGGCAGTGGCGCGCCTTCCAGCGACAATCCGTCGAACATCTGCTCATCGGGATTGAAGGGCGCAATCCAGGGGGCCGCCACCGCAAGGCCGATGACGATAAGCACGACGACAAGGCCAAAAAGGGCGGTCGGCTGCCTTAAAATGGCTTTCAATACACGCATTCAACCCGCCTCCGGCAGGGGTTCTATGCCGCCGACGATGAAGGCGGCGATCTGTTCCATCGGCAGGCGGCGACGCATGGCGCAGTTACGCAGGATCGAATAGGCGCGCTCCTCATCGACGGCGTGCGCCTTCATCAGTTTTTCGACGGCGGCATGTACGAGCGGCCGCAGGCGTATCCGTTCCTCCAGATATTGAAGGCGCTCGGCGACACTCTTGCGCTCCTGATGAATGGAGACGGCCATGACAAGGGCCGGATAGACCGCGGAGGCTGCAATCGGCTTGGCGATAACGGCGCCGGCACCCTGGCTGAGCGCCCAGGCGATACGGCCCGGCGCTTCCGAGCCGAGCAACGCGACGACGGGGCATGTCGGAGTCCCACCGCTCCAGGGCAGGAGACCATCAAAACCCTGGTCGGCATCGACGATGACAAGGTCGGGTACGCCTGCGGCTGAAAGTGGCGCCCACTGCAGCGTGGCCGACAAGCCCAGCAGACGCAGCTGACGGATCAGCCTTTCGGTATTGCCGTCCTCGCGGTGCAGGACGACGGCATGCCAGCCGGTGAAATTGGGTGTTTGCTTCATGATACCACCCGCAATCTCGGCGAAGACGCCTTGCTGCGGCCGGTCAGATAGGGATCGGCGGCGAGCGGCGGGCGCGAGGCGATCACATCGAAGCCGTTCTGAGCGTTGATGCAACCGAGGTGGAAGGGCAGGGCCGCGTGGTTCGTCTCGCGGTCGATGTTGAGCGCGCCGAAAGGTGTCGCCCAGCTCTTGCCGTACAATTCCCGGCGCACCGCGGAAGGCTCGTCAACCCCGGCCGTTACAATCGCATCGACACAGAGCCGCACGGCTGTATAGGCACTGGCAAAGACGCTGGAGATACGGCGCTCGGCACCAAAGTGGGCCACGATCCGCTGCTTGAATTCGGCGTTTTCGGATGTCGCGACACTGTCGAAATAGGAGGCGGCACAGAGCTGGCCGGTCGCGGCGCCCGGTACGATATCATCGAGCTCGCATTCCATCAGGTCGCAGCTGACAACAGGGCAGTTCTCCGGCCGGAAGCCCGGGTCGCGATCGGCAAGCCGCCGGATCGCTTCGTGGAAGGCATAGCTCGACGGCCCGATCAGATTGTTGAGGATGAAGCTCGGACGGCGCTGCTCGATATCGGCGACAATGCGCTCGACTGCGGTTTCCTCAAGCGGCAGATAGCGCTCTCCGAGGACCTCGCCACCGGCATTGGTAGTGAGTTCACGGGCAAGCCGATTCATCTCCCAGCCCCAGACATAATTGGCGCCGACGAGATAGGGCCGGTTGCCGTAGCGTGGGATCAGGTGCTCGAAAAGCGGCAGGAGATGCTGGTTGGGGCAACCACCGACATAGATGACATTCTCATTCGCCTCGAAACCCTCGTAGGGGCACATGTACCAAAGCAGCCCGTCATGTTTTTCGATAAGCGGGATGACCTCCTTGCGGGCGGCCGAGGTAATGGTGCCGACGATATGACGGCAGCCGGCACGCAGCAGACGACGGGCACCTTCGAGATAGGCGGCAAGATCAGCTTGCGGATCAAAGAAGACCGGTTCGACCGGCCGACCGCTCGTCGCGGCGAATTCGGCAATCGCGAATTCTGCGCCATCGCGTGCGTCGCGCCCCATCGAGCCGTAGGGGCCGGTGGTGGAGTAAAGAATGCCAATTTTCAACGCATCATTCATCTGCAAGCCAAAAACCAAAAAACCCCATGAAAGCGTCCCATCCGCGACGGGGCCATCATGGGGCGAAACTGCCCAGCGACTATCGAAGTCATGTGAGAATGCGGAGCGTTTTGCCTAATCCGCAGGCTTGAATAAAATACAGGCAATTCAACTTTGTCAAGCGCGCGTCGGGCGAAATACGAGGGGCGACACCGTAAGATCACAACTGCAGGCCGAAGGCCTGACGATGAAGCTTTTGCGCCGTGCGAGACACCAGCGGGAGTGCTTGCAAAAACATCAACTCAGACGATAGTGTCGATGACGTTTTTTATTGGGGCGGCATTGAATGAAGGCGCAAATAAAGGTCAATGCCGAAGATATCAATAGGAAGCTCAACCGGCTCGGACCGGGTGATGAGCTTTACCTGAAAAAAGGCCGTTACTCCGATCCGATAACGATAACAGGTAAACGAGGTTCCGAGGAACGTCCTATATGCATCACCGGTCCGGGAGCAACCCTGGGCTCTGATATGGACTTCGACGCCTACCAGGAAACCGCGAACAAACTGGCTGCCGCTCACCAGAAGGGCGGTTCGTTTCCCGGTATCTATTTCATGGCCGACAATGCGGCTTTGACATTGCGCGATTGCCAATGGGTTATCATCGACGAACTGGTTTTCAGGAACTGCTGGCCGACAGCAATATACCTCGACAATTGCCAGCACATTTTCATACGCCGCGTCGATTTCAGGGGAGGATGCATTGCGATCGGTGCGGCCGGCCCCTACACGCGTCACCTGCTCATCGAAAAATGCAGCTGGGTGCAGGATACGAAAAGCCACGGCGAAGACGACGTTCTGTCGATCAGGGGCAATGGTCACGTTCGTGCCGACTTGTCCCCGACAGACTGCAGGCTTTGGAGCGATATCCTCTGGAAGCAGGTGCATGGATCTGGCGACGAGGATGGTCCGGTTGATCCGAACGGCGATGCACGTGCCTATGACGGCGATTTCTTCCGAGCCTGGACCATTGCCGGATATGTCATCATCCGCGACAACGTCATCACAGACGCATTCAACGGCGTTCATTTCTTCAATCAGGCATCGGAGTCCACCAAGGAGGCCTTCGCCCGGAATATACTCATCGAAGATAACTGGTTCGTGCGGATAAAGGACAATGCCGTCGAGCCCGAGAATTTCGCATGGAACTGGACGATCCGTCGAAACCAGTTCGTCGATTGCTACATGCCGTTTTCCTTCGAAATGCAGCGCTCCGGCTATTTTTATGTCTATGGCAATCTTGGCTGGAACATTCACATTCCCGGACCCGAAGGCGATAAGCATGCCAAGGGCGTACTCTTCAAGTTTCCCGAAAAGCATATTGCGGATGGACCGCATTACGTCTTCAACAATACCTGGCTCCTTCGGGCGCCGATTGCCAAGAAGAAGAGATTTGCGAAGCTGGAGCATCGCAACAACCTCATTGGCTATGCGATTGACGCCGATAAATTCAAATGGGACGCTTGTTCTCCATTCGGATCAGGCTGGAGCTCGGACTTCTGTCCCTTGAGCGAACAGGAAGATCTGCTCCGCTTTGAAGAAAATTGCTTTACCCGTTCCTGGAGGTCTCTTGGCATCGTCTTTGACGGCGACGTGATCTCGCACCGGGATTTTCCCGGCCCATTACGGGAGGCGCATTACGATATCGGCGAAAATGCCAGGTATGCGGACGTTCAATTCCATAATCGGACCATTGGTCTGCCATCCGGATTGAAGATGACCAAGGCTCCGCCGGCAGTAGCTTTCCCGATCGAGTTGCCGGATAAATCGCGCCGTTTGTTTGCGCCATCCAACTATTGTGTCGGCGCCTGGCAAGAAACCGGCCGGATCGATGTCTTTGATCCGCTATTCGCACTCATATGGCCGACACCAGCGCAATATTCTGAGGAATGCCAATCCTAGGAAGGCAAGAGCGTAGCGGCGGAAATATCTGCTTTCGAAGCAGGGCGAACAAGATCGACGTCGATATCGCCAGTCCGCAGCCTGCTGGTCTGATAATCAACGCGTGCCACCAAGAGCTAAGTTCACGCAGAGGCTCGACCTCTATACGAAGAGTTCGTCCTTGCTCGCCATGAAAGTCTGGCCAGCGGCAAGGGTGATGGTGAATCTGCCGTCCGCAAAACGGATGACGGTCTGAATATCCCGTGCTGCCGAAATCGCAATCTTCACCGGCCTGCCATTCTCCCAGTCGAGGTCGAGAAGCATGCCGCCCCGCACGCGCAAACCGCGCACTGAGCCGCGTGGCCAGGCTTTGGGCAAGGCCGGGAGCAGGTGAATTTCGCCGGGGCGAGACTGCACCAGCATTTCCAGGATGCCCGTGGCCCCACCGAAATTGCCGTCGATCTGGAAGGGCGGATGGGCGTCGAACAGATTGGTATAGGTCCGCTCGGGGCTGATCAGCATTTTGACCACATCGAGCGCATGATCGCCGTCACGAAGCCGTGCCCAGAGATTGATGCGCCAGCCAATGCCCCAGCCCGTCGCGTCGTCACCGCGGATTTCCAGCGAGCGGCGGGCCGCCGCTGCAAGAGCGGGCGTCCTGTCCATGTCGATCTGCCAACTCGGATAGAGGCCGTAGAGATGCGAGACATGGCGGTGATGGATCTCCGGTACCTGCATATCCCAGTCTTCAAGCCATTCCTGCAACTGACCGGCAGCACCAATCCGGTCGGGCGGTAGGCGCGGCAACACGCGGTCGATCGTGGAGACCAGTGCGTCTTCGCCGCCGATGGAGACTGCGAGCGGGCGCAGCAGATTGAGGAAATCCCGGATGATCTGGCTATCCATGGCCGGCCCGGCACATAGGGAGGCGCCATGCGGATGGACGTTCTCCGGGGAGAGCGAAGGATTGGTCACCAGATAATCGGTGCCCGGAAGAGGAACCAGCACATCGAAGATAAACTCGGCAGCGGCCTTGGCAACAGGGAAAAGCCGCCGGCGCAAGCCTTCGGCGTCATCAAGATAATCGCTGAGGTCGAGCAGTTGCGCCATGAGCCAGGCGCCACCAGTCGGCCAGAGTCCCCATTTGGCACCATCGATCGGTCCGGTCGCACGCCAGAGATCGGTATTGTGGTGCATGACCCAGCCGCGGGCGCGGTAGTGCACCTCAGCCATCTCGCTGCCGGTTTCGGCAAGTTCCTCCACCATCTCGACAAGAGGCTCGATACATTCCGGCAGATTGGCAGGCGCCGGCAGCCAGTAGTTCATCTGCAGATTGATGTTGGCAGTATATTTGCTGCCCCAGGGCGGGTCGGTCTCGTCGTTCCAGATGCCCTGCAGGTTTGCCGGCTGGGTGCCAGGGCGCGATGAGGCGATCATCAGGTAGCGGCCGAACTGCACATAAAGGGCAGCCAGTGCGGGATCATTGCCTTCGGCAAAGCCACTAATACGACGATCTGTCGGCTGAGAAGCTGCCGGTGTCGTGCCGAGATCGACAGTGAAGCTCCGAAACAGCCTTTGATGTTCGGTGATATGGTCACGGCGCATGCTCTCGATGCTGCGGCGCGCGGCTTTCGAAAGGCGTCCGGCAACTATGCCATCCGCGTCGCCGGAGACGTCGTCATGACGGCGGAAACTCGTGGCTGCACCGAGCAGGATCAGCAGCTCGTCGGCGCCCTCGGCGGATAGTATGCCGCTCGAAGAGCTGACACTCCCTCCTATGTTGACCACCCTGATGCCGAAGGCGAAGCGCAGGGCGGCGGGGATACCCCATTCCGCGTTGCCGGCGCCGGAGAAAGTGAGTTCCGGGCCGTTTTGCTCGACGAATTGTCCCCGCTGCGGACTGTCGATTGATATCCGGCATCTGATGGCTCCGGGCCGATCTGCCGAAAGGCGTACGACAAGCACACCGTCGACTGGGGAAACAAAGGCCTCGCGAAAAAAAGTGATGCCTTCGGAAATGTACGAAGTCGTGGCGATCGCCGTATCGAGATCGAGCGTGCGACGATAGCTGCCGACGGTTTGCGAATGGAGAAAATCGATATGGAGATCGCCGACCGGCTGGTACGACATCTGCTTGATCGGCCGCGCCATCAGATGTTCGTCAGCCATCGCTTCCGCTTCGGCGTAACGGCCTGCGAAGATCAGCTCCCGTACATCCTCCAGGTGGCCATAGGCATCGGCATTGACCGGTCGGTAAGGCCCGCCGGCCCAGAAGGTGGCTTCGTTGATCTGCAGCCGTTCGGAAACAGGGTCGCCGAAGACCATCGCACCAAGCCGACCATTGCCGAGCGGCAGCGCATCCGTCCAGAGCCGAGCAGGGGCATCGTACCAGAGAAGGTTGTCCGTCATGATCATTCTGCCGGGATGCTGTTTGCCGGTCTGATATCGCGGATGCGCAGGCCGTCGACGCTGAAGAGCAGCGCCTTTCTCGCGGAAAAGCCGGCGCTGACCGTCTCGCCCGGGCGCAGCGTCCTTTCCGAGCGGTCCTCGATGATGACGGATTGGCCCGAGGTGAGAGTTCCGTAGATGAAGCGGGTTCCTCCGAGGTTTTCCACGACGTCGACTTTGACATCGATCGCGCCGCCTCCTTCGTCCTGTCCGGTGAAATGTTCCGGGCGGATGCCGACCTTGACCGGCATGTCCTTGCCCGGACCCACGATGGCTGCTCTGAAAGCAGTGCCGCAATCGAGCTTGATCACCCCGTCCGCGCCGAGCGTGCCATCGAGGAAATTCATCCGCGGCGAGCCGATGAAGCCGGCGACGAAGAAATTGTCGGGATCGGCATAAAGCGTATCCGGCGTGCCTGCCTGCTCGATCTTGCCGGCGCGCATGACGACGATCTTATCGGCAAGTGTCATCGCTTCGGTCTGGTCATGCGTGACATAGATCATTGTCGCGCCGATGCGCCGGTGCAGTTTGGCGATTTCTACGCGCATGGAGACTCGGAGCTCCGCATCGAGGTTCGACAAGGGTTCGTCGAACAGGAAGACGGCGGGGTTGCGAACGATCGCACGGCCGATCGCGACGCGCTGGCGCTGTCCGCCAGAGAGTTGAGCGGGCTTGCGTTTCAGGAGCGGCTCGATCTGCAAGGTCGAGGCGGCAGCGGCAACGCTCCGGTCGATATCGACCTTGCCCATCCCGGCCATGCGCAGCGAGAAGCCGATATTCTGCTCCACCGTCATATGCGGATAAAGCGCATAATTCTGGAAAACCATGGCGACGCCGCGTTCGATGGGATCGGCCTCGTTCATGCGCCGTCCGCCGATCGTCAGGTCGCCGGCGGTGATCTTCTCCAGGCCGGCGATCATGCGCAGAAGCGTCGACTTTCCGCAGCCGGAGGGACCGACGAAGACCGTGAACGAACCGTCATCGACGCTCAGATTGAGTCCCTCTATCGCCTGAAAGCTGCCATAGGATTTGTCGATATCGTGCAACTCTACACTGGCCAAAGCTTCCTCCCTTTAACCGCTTGGCGGGCAGAACGCGTCAGGTGATCCGTCGCGTCGAGCCTCGCAGGATGATGTCGCATTCGAGGACGACACTGCGCGTCGCCCCGCCTGACGGCTCCGTCAGCCGTTCCACGAGAATGTCGGTGATGGTTTCAGCAATGCTTGCTACCGGCTGGGCGACGGCCGTAATGCCGGCTTCGTAGAGCCGGAAGATTGCCACATCGTCGAAGCTGGCAAGCGAAACATCCTCGGGCACATGCCGGCCGTTCTCCTTCAGCCAGCTCAGCCCTCCGACTGCCATGCCATAATTGGCGGAAAAGATCGCGGTGGGCGGATTTTCAAGCGACATCAATCGCTTGGTCGCCTCATAACCGCCGTCCATGCGCCAGTTTCCACGCGCCGCGAGGGTAGGATCGATTGTGATACCCCGGTCGCGTAACGCCTGTTCATAGCCCGCCAGCCGTTCAATACCCGAAGAATTGCGCGGATCGCCTGTCAAAATGCCGATGCGGCTATGGCCGAGATCGATGAGGTGGCTGACGATGCGATAGCTCGCGCGATGGTTCTCGACCATGACCCGGTCTGCTGCCAGCCCGCGAACGTCGTTGTTATAGAAGATGATCGGAATGTCGTGATGGATGAGGTCGTCGACGCGGTCATAAACTTCCGCGGTGCCGTCCATGACCAGCGCATCGACACGCTGCGCGGCGAAGAAATCGAGTGCCTCGGCGACCACGCGCGGATCGCCGCCATGGCAGTAAGTCAGCAGTGCCCGTCCGGTTGGACGAACCGAATGGGCGAGATGCTCGAGCATGCGGGAATGGAATTCGTCGAAGGTCGGCACCAGGAAGCCGATCATATGGGTGAGGTCAGTGCGGATCGAGGCGGCAGCAGCATTGCGCCGATAGCCGAGATCCTGGATCGCCCGCTCGATCTGTTCGCGGTTGGAGCGGCGGATCGTCTGGCCGTTGAGATAGCGGGACACGGTGCCGACTGCGACGTTTGCCACCCTGGCAACGTCGATGATCGTGGCTCCGCGCCTCTTTCCGGCCGTCTGGTCCGTCTGTTGCATTTCGAGCGGGCTCCTGCATTCATCCATGGGAAATGACGCCTGGCCAGGCGCCTTTCCGTCGTATAGCCCAGCGCTCCGCCGCCCACCAGTATTGCGGGCGGCAAGAGCAAAGTCCGACGGCTCCCTTACTTCAACCTGCATTATGCGCCTTCGAAGACCACGGCGCTGTGGATGCGCAGGCGCGGTACCGTGATGTTGATGGCGCCATCGTCACCCGCATTCCAGGCAAGATCCTCTCCTGTCATCGCATCGAAAACGCGCTTCGGTTTTGCCGGCAGGCGCACCGTGGCATTGACCGGGCCGATCGCCGGAATGTCCTCGATCATTTCCATGACCCGGGTCGAACCGTCATCGCCACGCACGTCCTTGCCGCGGATCTGCGGCGGACCGTAGAGGAGATGCAGGATATGGCGGTCGTGCTCGATCTGATGCGTCAGCGTCGCCCGTCCGGACGAGGGCAGATCGGTGACCATGGCCGGATCGGGAACAAGCCGGTCGAGAAGGCCGCGAACCAGGTATTTGTAGAGCGGTTGGCCCATCGCCCGGTAGAGCCGGAAGATCGGATAGGCGATGTAGGCCGCGCCCTTGTGCTCGGTCACTGCCGCGCCCAGCATATCGGCATCCGGGTCATCGGGCGCGTGCTGGTGTGAGCAGAAATGCTTGTAGGAGCGGTTGAAGTAGGACGGATAGACGCCGGCCAGCACCGTTGCGCCTACCGAACGGACGGCTTCGGCATCATCATAGAAAACGAAGGCCGTTTCCGGCATGGAGGGGTCGAGATCCTTTCCGGCTTTCACATAGCTAGGCTTGAAAGCGATGGGCGCGGCTCCTCTTTCGATACCGAAGTCGACAGCAAATTGTCCGTTTTCATCAAGGCCTGAATGCCAGGAAGCGATGATCTTGCCGCCGCCGGCGAGATAGGACTTGAGCCGGGCGGCGAGCGCGGCATCGACAGGGATTTCGTCCGGCAGGATCAGCAGGCGGTACTGCTCGAAACGGCCGGACCTGTCGAGTACGTCGAAAGGCCGTTTCAGCTCCTGCAGTACCTGGGCGGCGCCGTCATCGCTTGGATGGTTGCGCGCGCCTTTGGGGTTCATGTGTTCGGCCGAAAGGATCGCGATTTCGGAAATCTGTTTTGCCCCCTCCAGGAAGGGTTCGAGTTTTTCGACACGATGATAGGCCGGCGCGATCGAAGCATAGGTATCGGGATTAATCGCTCCGTTCGGATGAAGCTGGTCGCCGACCAGGCATTTGGAGCCAAGCGCGATCATTTGCGCACACTCATATTCCAACGCGTCCGGGTGCTTGAAGCCGCCGAACTCTCCCCAGGATGTATGGAACTTGCCGGTATGAGCGAGGAAATCCATGCCGAGCGTGGCGGCATAACGGGCGCTCGACGGGAAATGGTCGTAGCCCCAGCCGCCGGTCGGGAGGCTTTCGAGCTCGAGATGGGAGTAGGTCGAAAAGCGCTCCGGTCCTTGCTTGTGGATGTGACCGCAATTATAGAAGACACGCAGGCCCGGGAATTCGGCAAACAGCGCTTCACTCGTCTCGCGGCGGAACTGCTCGTTGACGGCTTCGTCGTTCTTCAGGCGGTCGGCCGGGTTTTCAGGGTCGAGACCTTCGCACAGCATGCGTTCGACGCAGGCTGGGCAGACGCAGTCCGGCGTCAGGATGATATCGAAGAAGAGGCCCTGCGTCGGATAGTTCTGCGCGACCTCGCGTGCCTGTTCGAGGATATAGTGCCTGAGGCCCGCATGATTGAGGCAGAGCGTGTGCCAGGCAGGGCTGAGTTGTTTGCCGGCGGAAGGGTCGGCCGGCCGGTCGTGATGATAGCGGTTCGAGGCGCTCATCGCCCGCCATTCGGGATGTTCGCGTGCCGTCAGCTCATCCCATTGTACCGAGATATAGATCGGGCTTTCGATATCGGCTGCGGCAAGCGCCTTCACCATGTCGCCGAGAAGATCGGGGCGGGCAAGCTGCGGATGCGGCTTGCCGACCTTGGTCGGATAATAGGACCAGCCGTGATGGCACTTGGCGAAAATGGTGATGGAATCGACATGGGCTGCCTTCAGCGTCGAAACGAAGGCATCCGGATCGAAATCGGCGCCGATGCCCGGAATATGCTCCGACGTATGGAAGTCGAGATGGATCTGGCGGTAACGCAGCGGCTTGTTCGTTGTCTTGGGCATGGGTCCTATTCCTTTGCGCCGGTGCGGGTTTGCGAGCCGGCGGCGAACTGACGTTGGAAAACGAGGAAGACGAGCAGGGGGACGATGGTGGTGAGGATGGCCGCCACCGATCTCAGGTCCCAGTTGATCTCGTAGCTGCCGGAAATACGGGCAAGCAGCACGGGAAGGGGCACATCGCTGCGCAGGAAAAGCATGGGCAGCAGGAGCGCATTCCATGTCCAGAGGAACTGCAGGATACCGACGGCAAAGATCGGTGACAGACTGTTCGGCAGAACCACATGGCGGAAGGTCGCGAGCGGCCCGCAGCCGTCGATCTTGGCGGCCTCGACGAGTTCGCGCGGAAAATCCTCGAAGAAGTTTTTGACGAGGAAGATAGACCAGGCGAAGGACAGCCCGACATAGGGAATGAGCACAGAAAGAATGTTGTCGATCAGCCCCATGTCGCGCCAGAGCGTGAAGAGCGGAATGATGACGACCTGTTGCGGCAGCACGAATGCATTGATGATGATGATCAGGAGCACCCGGCGGAAGGGGAATGTCAGGAAGTGGAAGGCATAGGCGGCGGCCGGTGTGAGCAGCATGGTGAGTGCCGTCGCAATACCCGCCGTCTTCATCGTCACCCACATGGAGTCGGCGAGCGGGTATTTGTCCCAGACGCGGTGCCAGGCATCGAGCGTAAGATCGAAATGATCGAAGCGCCACCAGCCGAGCGATACGCCCTCCGGCGGACGCAACGAGGTGACGACGATGCCGATGATCGGGATCACCCAGATGAAGGCGACGATGCCGACGACGATGATAATCCAGCGAGGAGCTTTGCCGATCATTTCGCACCTGCCGTCCGCTGGATGATGGCGGGGATCGAGACGATCAGGACTGCAAGCAGCAGGATGACGGTAGCGGCCGCACCATAGCCCAGCTTGAACTGGGTCATGGATTCCCGATACATGAAATAGCCGACGGTTTCGGTCGAACGCACCGGCCCCCCACCGGTCAGGATATAGATGATGTCGAAGGCACGCAGAGCCGTCAGAAGGTTGATGAAGACAGCGACGCGCACGCCCGGCATCGACAGCGGCATCATGATGTGCCGCATGGTCGAGAGCGGCCTGGCACCGTCCATGTAGGCCGCTTCGAGCACAGATTTGGGGATCGCCTGGATGGCAGCGAAGATCAGCATCAGGGGCAGACCGACACCGCTCCAGGAGGCTGCAACGATCAGCGCCCAGAGGGCGGTGTTGGCGTCGCCGAGCCAGGCATGGGCAAAACCGGGAAAGCCCAGAAGCTGGATCAATGAATTGAGCAGGCCGCCGGCATCCGGCCTGTAGATGCCGATCCACATATAGCCTGATACTGCTTCCGAAATGCCGAAGGCGGCAAAGATCATCACGCGGAAGGGCAGGGTTTGCTGCGGCGCGAAGGCACACAGCATCGCCAGAACCCAGCCGATCGCCACCGAGATCACGGTCGTGCCGATGGTGAAGATCAAGGTCGTCAGCAGCGTGTTGCGGAAGGCCGCGTCGGCGAAGAGCCGCGCATAATTGCCGAAGCCGATAAAGGCAGGCTTTCTGAGCCCCTGGATATCCCAGAAGCTCAGCCGGATCGTCTCGACCAACGGATAGATCACGGCGATCGCAAACAACACGATAACCGGCGCAATCAGGATCAGTGCGGCGGGCGTGTCCCTAAGCAGACGCCGACGGCCTTTGATGCCAGCCGCCAGCGGAGAACCCTGCATCACGCCCGCCGCTTCCCGCACCGGGGAAGCGGAGGTGTCAGCCATCAGTAGGAACCTTGGGCCTTGGTTTCGATAGCCGCAAGAACTGCATCGATATTGGCGCTCGACGGATCCTGCAGGAACTTTTGCAACTGCACGCGATACTCGTCGACGAGATCGCCGGGCAGCAGGTCGCCGAGCACGAATTGCAGCTTCGAGCTTGCGACGGCCTGCGTCGCCACTTTCTGTGCTTCACCATAGAGCGACGCATCGACATTGCTGCTTGGCGAGGCATAACCGGCCTTGGCGAGAATGTTGGCGGCCTCGGCACTCGTCCAGAAATCGAGGAAGGCATCTGCCGCCTTCGGATTAGGGCCATTCGTCGTCACCAGCAGCTCCTTGGCGTCGACGCTCGATGTATCGTCATGGCCCATGCCGAGAGACGGGAACTGGAACAGACCGTAATCCTTGCCCTCGACCAGCTTGTAGTCGTTCTTGGCGCGATTGTTCATCCACATGCCGATCAGCAGATAGTTCTTGGCATTGGCCTGGAAGACCTGGTCGGCCTCACCGTCCCAGTCGTTGGCAAGCATGGTGTTCGGCGCCCCGCAGCAGCCGGACGTCAGCATCTCGGCGTATTTTGTCAGCGCGGTCTTCACAGCTGGATCGGTCCACGGGATTTCATGGGCGCCAAGCTTCGCCGCCGTCTCCACACCTGCGGTTCTGAGCAACAGGGTTTCAAACCATTCGGCATGCGCCCAGTATTTGCCGGGGATCGCGATCGGGGCGGCATAGCCCGCCTTTGTAAGCTTCGCGAAGGAGGCGACAAATTCGTCCCAGGTCTTCGGCGGTTCGGCAATACCGGCCTTGGCGAGATGCTCCTTCTTGTACCAGATGCCGGAGCGGTCACCGAAGGTGTAGGTCAGGCCGTAGGTCTTGTCGCCGATGGATCCGAGATCCTTCCACGACTGGCTGACGAGCTTGTCCCAACCGAAGGATTTCCACTGATCGTCGATCGGCCGGAGCATGCCGGCATCGGCAAGTTCCTTGCGAAAGGCCGGCCACGTGTTGAAGAGCACATCGACGACCTCGCCGCCCATCAGCGCGGTGCGGATGCCGCCGCGCATGTCACCCTGGCCAGTGATGGCGACTTCGCGGATCGTGACATTGGGATATTTCGCCAGAAAGGCCTTCTGGATCGAATGCATCATGTCGAGTTCTGAGCCGCCTAGCCAGTTCAGAACGATGAGTTCGCCGCTAACTGCATCCTGAGCTCTCGTTGCGCCTGCCATGGCCAGCAGGGCGGTGCTGCCCGCTCCTGCGAGCAACGTGCGGCGACGGATTTCGGGCATAAATCTATTGCTGTTGGTCATGTCACGTCCTCCCAAACGTTGACTGCTGCCATCCGGCATTCAATTTAGTTGAAACGTTATCATCTATTTTGCATCCAACAAGTGTTTTTATCGATAAACAAACGACAATTTAGTTAAGTCGTTGTCAAAAACGATAAAATTGATCTTGTATGATGATTTGGAGCCGGATTTCCCAGGCTGCGCGTACATTCCGCTTTCCGTCGTTGACGCTGGTGGATGGTAGCGTTACCATCTGAATAAACAGCGCCAAGAAAGCTTTATTGCAATGGAGGAGACCTATGGGAGAGCAGGTGGAGGAGAAAAATCTTCACGGGCGCGTACAATCGATCGACCGTGCCATGATGCTGCTCGAAGCGATGGGTATGGACGAGCATGGCAACCGTCTGGTCGATCTCGCCAGCCGCACGGGTTTGGCCCCGTCTACGGTCCATCGCATTCTGACAACACTGGAGCAATGGCAATTCATCCAGTACAATCCCAACGATCGCATGTGGCATATTGGCCGGCAGGCTTTTGCCATCGGTTCCGTGTTCACCCGTCAGAGCAATCTTGTTGCGACCGCGCTCCCCTATCTCAGGCGCTTGCGCGATCAGACGCGCGAAACCAGCAATCTCGGCTTCGTTCAGGACGGTGAGATGGTTTGCGTCGATCGGGTTGAGAGCCGCGATATCACCCGCAGCGTCAGCCGGGTCGGCAGCAGGGTGCCGATGACGGCCTCAGCCATGGGCAAGGCGATCCTGGCGACATATTCGCAGGAGGATCTGGAGGCGATCCTGTCACGCGAGGGAAGCCGACGCTTCACGGCCAATACGCTCACGCGACAATCGGCTCTTTGCGCCGATCTCGAAAGAATCCGGGCGGACGGTTATGCGGTCGATGACGAGGAGCTGGTTTCCGGCCTGCGCTGTGTGGCAGCTGCCGTCTATGACCATCGCGGCGAGGCGATCTGCGCCATATCGCTGTCGAGCCTCGCGTCGCGGATAACGCCGCAGCGGATTCCAGTGCTCGGGCGCCTGCTCGCTGAGACTTCGGCGCAGTTGACGGCGGCTCTCAACGGGGAGATGCCGCCTGTCAACGCCATTGCGAGCTGACGCGAAACACTCTGCTCGAAATGAAACCGCCGGCTGTTTCGAGCCGGCGGCTCTCTTTGTCGGTCAGGACCAGTCGACGACGATCACCTCGTGGTCGAGGATCGTGCCGACATCGATGGCGATTTCGCTGCCCTCGTCGGTGACCTTCACAGTCTTTCCCGCAACCCTGAGATTTGCGTCGGAGGCTGTCTTGCCGCGCGGTTTGCGCAGACGCAGGGTCACCGGACCAATCGGTACGAGCTCGTTCTGGCGACCCGGCACGCGGGAGACCAGAACGCGGTTGTTGAGGTGAACGATCTGCCGTCTATCCTGCTGATAGAGCACGGCCGTAACAAGACCATGCGTGCCTTCCAGCCTCAGCAGCGATCGGTCGGCAAGCATCCAGCGCGCGGCATTGGTAATCAGCCGCGCGTGCTCGAACTGGTCGTCACGTGCATAACAACGGTCGAGATCGGCGACGAACCAGACGAATTTTCCGTTGCCGTGTTCGCGGACGGTGATGGCAGGCACATCCGAATAAGGCTGCCGCATCCAGGAGGTTTCCGGCGGATAGATCGGAAAGTCCGGGATGAAAGTTGCCAGCACCTTGACGTCATCATCGACACTGACGATGGGCAGGTAGCCGCCGAAGGGAAGGGTGTCGGTTTCGTCAAGACCAGCAAGCACCGGATGCCGGCTTCCGTCAGCTTTCGGCGCGGTCTTGTCCGATGGTCCGTGGACACCGGCGCGCAGTTCAGGCAAGAGGCGCAGATAAGTGTGACGCGCGCTGGTCTCGATGTCGGGATTGGCGGCCTCGAAGTCACCATGCGCGCCGTTCTTGCGATGGACGCCGAAAAGCTTTGCAAGGGCAAAGTCCTTTCGGCGGTCGCCATGCTCGCTGTAGAGGCTCGCTTCTGACGAGGCGATCACAGAACCGCCTTGGGCGGCGAAAGCTTCAACGGCAGCAACCTGCTTGTCCGACATGGCGGCGAGGTTCGGAAGGACAAGTACGCCGAAGCGCCCCGCAGCCTTGCCTATATCGTCGGCATTGACGGGCAGATAGGTAATCCCAGCCCGATCGAGCGCCCGTGTCGTGCCCCGATAGGGGTTCATGGTGCGGTCGTTTGCCTTGTCGCGGCCGTGATAGTCGTGGTTGTGCTGCGACCAGACGACGCCGACATCGGCCTGCGGCTGGCGATTGATCAGAATATCCTGGTTCGCCTCGTGCCATTTGAAGATTGGCTCTGCCGTCCTGTATTGACGGCGATCCTCATGTGACGAGCCGATATGATGCCACCAGGGCTGGATGCCACCGGCAAAGCCGGAGGAGGACCACAGGCGCACTTCGGCGGGCGGCATGCTGGCGAGGCGGAAAGCCGGCGAGCCGAGCTGGTATTGCGGCGTACTCTCGGGGATGAGCTTGTCCCAACCACCAACTTCATGCAACCGCTTGCCGGTTTCGGTATTGTCCTCGAAACCGTCGACGAGGTTTCTGCGCTGATGGTCGAGCATGACGATCGGGCTGCGGGCAAGGATTTCCTTGAGATCGATGAAGCGATTGCCGTTGTTGAGGATATCGCCGCTGATCATGCCCATCCAGCAGCAGTCCTTGCCGCCGACTGCGGTGGTGACCTTGTTGTTGAATTCCCAGAGGTCAGTGCGTCGCTTGTAGTTCCACTGGATCCAGCGGCGATAGTTTTCGTCAGCCCAGTCATGGCGGCGGGGCAGGTCCACGGCCGACCATGCGAAGAACTGCTCGGTGCAATGCCGGCAATAGCAGATGTTCTTGCGCGGTATGCCGGCCCAGCTGTTGTCGGCGAAACCGTCTGGCATTGTGCGTTCGATGATCTCGCGCATGATGTCAGGCAGATATTCGCTGTAGTAGGGCGAGTTGATGCAGGTGACGTATTTGTCAGCCTGACGGTAGGGCTTGCCGTCGATATCGAGGCAGATCCAGTCCGGATGGGCACGATAGAAGTCTTCCGCGACGCGGTTTGAATCCATGCGCGCGATCACCTTCAGACCCTCCTCGCGTGCGGCCTTGACGATCTCGCCGTAGAGGTCGCGCTCTCCGAGCGTTACCGCCTTGTGATGCAGGGGAAATTTCGTCGGGTAATAGCTGACAATGCCGCCGGCATTGATGATAACGCCTTGAACGCGCGTCTTGCGCCAGTGCTCCCGCCACCAGGTGTCGTCGTAGCGCTCGGGGTCGATTTCAACCAGATTGGTCTGTCCCCATCGCAGCGCCGTGCGGTACCAAGGTTCCGATCCCATGACTATTTCCACCCTTGTTTCAGTTGTTTGCCCCGCAAAACTAACTGAAAGCATTGTTTAGTCGCCGACTATTCCCGGAAATTCCACGATGTGGAAAATCCCGGCAAAGCGCTCGATGGTCATCCGGAATGTTGGCGCTTTATCCTAATAGCGGAAGTACGATCTACCGTGTCGGCAAAGGCTAGAGCGGTAATGCCAAGGGTAGGGACGGGCTGTGCCCTATGTGCTTGCTAGATTCCGTCGAGCGTGAGCGATCAGGCTTTCGTTTGCCACCAGACGAGTGCAAACGATGCAAAGGCAAAGGTGGTTGCGAGAAGGGTCTGATGGTCCATGACACTGTCCTTGTTGAAGCCGCACCATAATGCGGAGGCGGCGAAGAGGTTCCGCATGATCCGCGCGCCGCGACCACGCAGTAGGCACCTACATCTCTTGCGAAATTCGTGTGACGGCAGCGATGCCGGAGCTGATTGAAGACAATGGATCCGCTCAAGCTATGGCGATCTGAACTTCGCTGACGACCGGCTGGCGCCCAAAAGCTTGCGTTAAATTCAAGGCAGATGCCGATCATCGCGATTTCGTGATCGCGGCCCTGGCAATAAGAGCATGCGTCGCCGTTGTCGACGCGCGTTGGCGCACCATCTGGCTCATCCGGATAGCATCAACACCGGAGGGACGACGATGACAGACAGGGAAGACCGTATCAGGCAGCGCGCCTATGAAATCTGGGAACAGGAAGGCCGTCCGCAGGGCGAGGATATGAGACACTGGCTTCAGGCGTTTCAGGAGATCAGCGCGAGCGTAGACGCAAACAGCCAGCCGGCCAGGAAACCACGCGCAAAGAAGGCCACGGCCACCGACAAGACGGCAAAGCCAAAGGTCGCAAGCAAATCCAAAGGCGGCGCCCAGAGCGTTCCGACGACAACACCGCCGCCGAAAGCTGCCAAGCCCGCCGGTGGTGTCACCAAACACTGATGGGGTTTTGGGTCGTGTTGCCATGGAGCCGATATAAACGAAAAGGGCGCCTTGATCGGCGCCCTGCAATCGTCTGTCGCTTTTTCATGGCCGCCGTGCCCCCTCGGAGCGGCCCGACGTTTCGGAACACGCCCCGCCCACCTGGTGCGCCGGTCAACCGCGCTGTTGGACGTGCAGCATGCGCTCGCGCGTTGCGAACCATTCCTCGGCGTAATCGTCGTTCCTGTACTCGTCGAAATAGGGGCCGCCATCTGTGAAATGCACGATCTTCGCGTCATCGCGCTTGTCATATTCGTTGACGAGATAGTTCCAGGTGACGGGCAGTTCGCCGATCAGATCGTCGCCGTCGAGCCACTTGAACTGGTGCAACTGCAGCCCGGTTGCGGTGTTGACATAATCAGGTGTCAGCGCCTTGCATTTCGCGTTGTTGAAGAGGATGAGGCTCGACCAGTTCTTCTTTTCGTATTTCGTCTGCACCTGGCCGAGAAACTTCGTTTCGACCTTCGGCTGGTAATCGTGCTTCACGCACATGACGGAATAGCGCTCATCGCGCAGCGCCCAGAGCTCGGCAATATCAGTGCGCGCAAGCATGTCGCAATCCATGAACAGGCTCCATCCCTCATACTGGCTGAGATAGGGCGTCAGGAAGCGCGAGAAGGAGAACTCGGTCGACTGCAGTGCGTTGCGCTCACGCGTGAATATGTTTGCGACATTGTGCAGGTAGATCGGCGTGATCCTCACGGGTACGCTCGATTTTTCCAGTATGCTTTGCGACAGCACGTGATGGGCAACGACTTCCTTTGAATCGAAACCAACATAGATGTTGACGATATCGGTCATATCAATTTCTCCTTGGCACAAATCAGTGATTGCATTCAGGAAGCTTGCTTCTTCTGGCGGTCAAGCGCGCGCTGCTTGCGGGTCTTTGGCCGCGCCTTGCGGAACGCCTGATCGAGAGCCCGCTGCCATTTGGTGAGTGACATCAGGCCGTCGATGAGGGTCAGCGCATGATCAAGCCGCGTGGAGAATGCATCGTTGACCGCGCCCTGGATCTCCTCGAATTTCGCATCAGGAAAATGCCGGGTCAGAAGATCGAAGCGGGACGGCCTGGCGTGTTCAGCGCTGGTGATGAGGCCCCTTTGCGCCAGAAGCCTGAAATAGATCCGTTCGAATGTCCAGTCATGAACGTCGAAGACTTTCCAGCGCGCACTCCTTTTCCCGGAAAATCCCGCGAGCACGATCTTCGGCGTCAGCTGAAGCTCCCGCATCCACGCAACCAGCGCAAAGCCGCTCGTCGGGATTTTATCCGGCGGATAGTGGCCCGACATCAGCGTCTCGAGATCACCGTACATGACCGTCGCACCGTTGAATGCGGCAACGGGACTGAAGCGCTCTTCGGGTGCGGTGCGGATATTCAGAATGCCGAGGAACTTTTCCGAGGTGAAGAATTTCAGGACATCATCCACCTCCCGCCGATGGACGATATTGGCGCCCATCATGCCGCTGCGCGCCACAAGAATGGCATGTCCGGGGAAACTGCTGTCGAGGACCTTGTAGACCTTGTTGAAGAAGACGAACAAGGTATCGCCGGGAAACTCCGTCCTCATCGACTGCGGATCGAGCGCCTCGCTATTGGCGACCAGAACGATGTGCGAATAGCGATTGAAGAATGCGCGCCAGGCATCGGCGCTCTGCGTTTGAAAAACGTGGCTTCCTGAATTTTCGGGTCCGGGATTCCTGTCGACCATTGGGACGCCCTCACTCGCGCCAAAGTATGTCTTCAGTTGTTGGGAGCGGTTCATCGCGCCGGCACGCTTGCCGAACGCAAGAAGATAATCGGCCGCCTTTCGGGATGGACTGCGACGGCTGACAAATCCCGACCACGGTGTTTTCGAAAGCATGTTCGAATAGATCTCAGCATAGGCCGACTGCCCCGTCTGCACCGAAGGGTGCCACGGCTTGCGACGTCCGGTGAAATGCAGCAGCGCAGGATTGCGGATATAGGGCATGGTCCCGGTCTGGGTATTCCATCGGTTGTCGAGCCGCTGCCACGTCCCATGAAAGGCAATATTGAGAATATCCTGGTCGTTGGAGGCGAAGGATCGTCCCGATCTCAGCAGCGAACGCGCCGTCTCGAAAAAGTCGCCGGCCCGGATGGCGGCGCAATCCATGAGAAAGACCCCGGCATTGAAGTATCCCGCTCCCCGGTCGAGGCCGAGCTCGCGCTCCCGCTGTCCGATCTTGTCGGGGAAGGCAACGACGTAGTCATCAACGGCACCGATCGCCTTGCCGTTGAGATCGACATCGAAGAGTGGATCGATATTGCCGACGGCCAATATATCCGCATCGAGGTAAAGAACCCGCTCCAGGTTCTCGTCCATCAGCTTGTCGAGATAGAGGCGCGCAAGCGTCGACTTGTGCCAGCGGCCTGCCGTCTCGGGCGTATCGGTGGGAAAAGTGAAGTCGACGACGTCGATATTGATTCCGTTGGCCATGTTGAAGGTCGCAACGCCAGCCTTCTGGTCCTCGGGCAAATCGATGCCGACGATCACCAGTTTGATATCGTTCTTTTGACTGTTGCGTACGACTGACAAGAGTGTGCAGCATGCGGCCGGAAGCATCCGCGCATCCGTGAACACGTATATGGCCTTGCTATGTATGCCAACCGACATCCCGCCCCCTGGGAAATGCAATATTGAGCGACGACAGAATCCTGAATGAGCTCGTTACTAAATGAAGATTCAGGAAAATCCTACCGCACTCAACCGCGCAGACGGTGAAACATCGTGGACAAGCGAGTTTTGTCAATGCCATCAGGGGTTTTTACTTTTTCGGCAGTCGCCGCAGTGTCAACGACGAACCGACGCGGCGAGGAACGCCCGCCCGTGGCGTTCAGCAAACCTCGCCGGCCGGATCTCGGCTGCCAGATCGAAGCGGCGCCGGCTTTTGTGGAGACGCCGGGGGACACCCCGGATAGTTCTCGGCCCGCCAGGGGTAATCCGTTGGCTAAGTTGTTCTGAGGCGGTTTGTTTTGCGCCACTCTTCGTATTCTCCGCGGGCATCGTCATGCAGCGGATAGTAACGCTGCAACGACCCGCCCTCCATGAGCTTCAGCCGAGAGAACTCCTCCCAGTCGTGATGCTTTTGCGACTCTTCGATTACTTGCGAGGCCATAGCAACTGGAAGAACCACCACCCCATCATCGTCGGCGACGATGATGTCGCCTGGGATGACCGTGACACCGCCGCAGGCAATCGGAACGTTGACGGCATTCGGATAGATGCTGGTCTGCACGTGGTAGTTGGGCGTCCACCCGCGCAGCCAGAGGGCGAGATCAAGCTTTTCGACATTGGGCCGATCGCGCATGCAGCCGTCGATGACAATGCCGGCGCCGCCTCTGCCTTTGAAATAGGTCGACATCATATCGCCGAAGACGCCAGAGCTCATGTCACCGCGCGCGTCGACCACGACCACATCGCCCTCCTGCGCGTGATAGAGCACGTGCCGGTGCAACTGCGTCTCGGGATCGGCATATTCTCCCTCGTTGAAAAGGTCCGGCCGCTGCGGCAGGAACTGAAGAGTGAGGGCCGGGCCGACGATCGACTTCCCGCGGCTCTGCGATACGGGACCAACCATGTGCGGATTGCGGAAGCCCATGTGGCCGAGCGTACCGGCAATGGTCGCGGCGCCGATCTCCTTCAGCGCGTCGATCAGCTCTTTGGGCGGTCGCGTAATATCGGGCGTATGGGTCATTTTAGGCTCCGGTGGATGAAACTACCAATTGGTGACAGAACCGTCGCGGCGCTTGAGGTGAGGTGCTTCCCAGAAACGGAAGCTCTCCGCCTTGATTGCCTCTTCGTTGACCTCGACGCCGAGTCCCGGCAGGTCGCTCACCGGATAATCGGGGCCGTCGAGCCGCGGTTGCACGGGGAAGAAGTCGGAATTGTCGAAGCCGAGCTTTGCTTCGGGCGCTCTGGTTTCAAGCCAGGCGAAATTCGGCACCGCGGCGGCGAGATGGATGGTCGCTGCCGTGCAGACTGGGCCGAGGGGATTGTGCGGCATCAGGTCCACATAGTGCGCCTCGCTCCAGCCGGCGACCTTCATCGCTTCGGTGAGCCCGCCAACGTTGCAGACATCGAGCCGATTGAACTGATGGATGCCACGCTCGATATAAGGCAGGAACTGCCACTTGCTGGCAAACTCCTCTCCGATGGCGAAGGGGATATCGGTCATCCTGCGCAGGGATTCGTAGGCTTCGGGTGTTTCGTCTCGTATCGGCTCCTCGAGGAAGTCCAGGACGCCACGGTCGAGCTTGTTGCAGAAGCTCGCCGCCTCTGCCACCGACAGCCGATGATGATAGTCGATGCCAAGGACAACGTCGTCGCTTAGCGCCTCGCGCGCCTTGTTCAGCATCCGTGCGGTAGGCCCGATCGACTCCCGTGGCTCAAAGATGTCCTTGCTGCTTTGCCCGATGGGGAAGAAGCGGATCGCCTGCCACCCCTGTTCATGGAGTTCGCGGGCTCGTTCGATTGCAACATCGCCCTCGGCCTCGTCGCCGGTGGAGGCAAAGGTCGGAATGCGGTCGCGCTGCTTGCCGCCCAAGAGTTCGTAGGCTGGCACGCCCAGCGCCTTGCCCTTGATGTCGTGAAGGGCAATGTCGATGGCGGAAATCGCTGCCTGCAGAACGCGGCCGCCTTCGAAATATTGGCTGCGATAGGCTTCCTGCCAGATCCGTCCGATCTGCATCGGGTCGCGGCCGATAAGGAACTCGCGATAATGCTCGATCGCGCCGGTCACGGCCTTCTCGCGACCGCTCAAGCCACTCTCGCCCCAGCCGAAGATGCCGTTGTCGGTCTCCACCTTGACCAGCATCTGGTTGCGCGTTCCTACCCATACCGGATAGGGCTTGATCGCCGTGATCTTAAGTTTAGCAGTCATAAACGCCCTCGTTTCACGCGTATCCGCGTGTTCTCAGTTGGCCTTGAGAGCCATTTCCGTTTCGCCGTCGAACAGATGCATCCGCTCCTGATCGAACTCGAGCCAGATCTGTTCGTCGGGCGCGACGGCAATGGTCGGCGGGACGCTGACATTGACGATGGCGCCGGAGAGAAACGCTTGTACGAAAGTCACGTCTCCGGTCGGCTCCACTGTGTAGGCCTTGGCAGGGACGGTCCCAGGCATCGCACTCTTGTGCAGCTTGATCGTCGAGTGGCGTGCGCCGAGCACGACTTTCCTGCTGGTTGCCCTTGCGACCTTCTGGGCGTTTTTTTGCGAAAGCTCGAGGCGCCAGCCTTCTGCGCTGGTCAACACGGTCTCGCCGCCTGCCGTTGACGCCTCCAATGGGACAAGGCTCATCGCCGGGCTGCCGACGAAGCTGGCGACGAACATGTTCACCGGATGGGCAAAAACCTGCGCCGGAGTGTCGTATTGCTGTAGGTAGCCGCCGTTCATCACCGCCATCCTGTCGGCCATGGTCACGGCTTCGAGCTGGTCGTGCGTCACATAGATGATCGTCGCCTTCAGGTCCTGGTGAAAACGCTTGATCTCCGAACGCATCTGCACGCGCAGCTTTGCGTCGAGGTTGGAAAGTGGTTCATCCATCAGGAATACCGCCGGATCGCGAACAAGGGCGCGGCCCAGCGCCACACGCTGCTGTTGCCCGCCCGAAAGTTCGCGTGGCTTGCGCTCCAGCAGCTGCGTCATGTCGAGCACGCGGGCTGCTTCCCTGACCTTCTTGTCGATCTCGTCCCTTGGCAATTTGCGCATCTGCAGCGGGAACGCCAGATTTTTGTAGACCGATTTCTGCGGATAGAGCGCGTAGTTCTGGAACACCATTGCGATGTCTCGATCCTTGGGATCGAGGTCGTTGACCACCTGGTCTCCGATGACGATGTCACCGGATGTGACCGGAATGAGCCCCGCCACAAGATTGAGCGTGGTTGTCTTGCCGCAGCCTGAAGGGCCGACGAGCGCAACGAATTCGCCGTCATTGACCGTCAGCGAAACATCGTTGACAGCTTTGAAGGCGCCATAGGTCTTGACCAGATCTTTGAGGACCACGTGGGCCACCGGCAACTCCTTAGTGCTTGACTGCGCCTTCTGTGAGGGCGCGTACGAAGTAGCGTTGAAGAACGAGGAACAGGACCACGACGGGCACGCTCATCATGAAGCTTGCCGCCATGAGGCCCGGAAAGTCCGTCGTGTTTTCCGAGAAGAAGCGCTGGATGCCGACTGGCAGCGTCAATTGCTCGTTCTTGGATAGGAAGGTGTAGGCGTAGATGTACTCGTTCCACGCACCGATGAAGGAATAGATCGCCGTGGCGATGATGCCCGGCGCCGAGAGCGGCATCACGATCAGGAGAAAGGCCTGGAATCGCGTTGCTCCATCGATGCGTGCGGCCTGCTCGAGCTGCACCGGGATGTTGTCGTAGAAACCCTTGAGGAGCCAGATTGCCAGCGGCAGGCCGAATGTGAGGTAGGTGAGGACGAGCGACCCATGGGTGTTAATCAGCCCGATCGCGCGCATCAGGATGAAGAGCGGCACGAGAAAGATCACTGCCGGGAACATGTTGCGCAGCAGGACGGCGAAGAACAGAAAGTTTCGGCCAGGAAAGGTGAAGCGCGAAAACGCGTAGGCCGCAGGAACTGCCACGATCACCGAAAGGATGGTCGTGGCGGTGGAGACGAGAAGGCTGTTCCAGAAGAAGCGCAGGAAGTCCTGGCCGACGCTGTTTTGTGGATCGAGCAGCTTCTGGTAGCTGGCAAGCGTGGGTTGGTCCGGCCACAATTGCGGCGGAAACTGCATAGCCGCGAAGCCGGACTTGATCGAGGTGCTCAGCATCCAGATCATGGGCAATGCGGTGTAAAGCAGCATGAACACGAGAAAGATGCGTCCGCCCCACCGCCATCCATCGATGCGGGTGCGGCGGCGCGCCTGGCCTCGATGAGCAGTCCCGGCAATCGCGCTCATTCGCTTCCATCCTTCCGTTCGTTACCGCTCAGCGCACGGACGTAGAAGTAGCCGAGCGACATCAGGATCAGGAACAGCAGCACCGAATAGGCAGATGCCACGCCCCAACGCTGGCGGCCGAAGGCGAGCTCATAAATGTGGGTGATCCAGATATGCGATGCATTCGACGGCCCACCGCCGGTCATGATCCAGGGGATGATGAAAGAATTGAAGTTGGCCACGGCCAGGAGAAGGATCGTCACGGTCGAGACGTTTCTCAAGTGCGGGAATGTGACGTGCCAGAACCGCTGCCATGCATTGGCGCCGTCGACTTTTGCGGCGCGCAGCAACTGGTCGGGAACCGTCTGCAGACCGGCCATCATCATGATCATGGCAAACGGAAACTCTCGCCAGATATTGACGATGATCAGCGAGGGCAGCACCGTGCTGACGCTGTCGATGAAATTCGGCGGCCGATCGGTCAATCCGAGGCCGACCAGCACCGCGCCGATGATCCCGAAGTCGGAATGGTAGATCCACTTCCAGATATAGGACGCAGCGACCGCGCTGATGACCCAGGGAATGATCAGGATGGCGCGCAGGATGCCCCGGCCAAGAAAGTCGCGATGAAGCGCGAGCGCGCAGGCAAACCCAAGGACGAATGAGATGAACGTGGATCCGAGCGTCCAGATAAGCGTGTTCGAGGTGACCGTCCAGAACACCGGACTTGTGAGGATAGCGGTGTAATTGTCGAGGCCGACGAAAATCTTGTCCCGGAGCTGCAGGCCAGGCGGTGTGTTAAAGAACGACAACTCGATCGTGTAGTAGATCGGATAGGCAATGACGATGAGCATCACGGCGATCGCGGGAAGCACGTACGCATAATCGGCGCGGTGTTCCCAAATCTTTCGCAGCAAGCCCGACCTGTCGGATTGCAGTCTTCGGCGAGTCTCGGCCTTCGAAGTCAAGATCGTCACTGTGCGCTGCCCTTATTCTTCGGAACAGACCGGCCGCGATCAAGGCGCAGCCGGTCAGATCGTCAGGCTTGGACTAAAGTCCGCCGTCCATCAGGCCCTTGACCTTCTTGGCCGCGTCGTCCGCTGCCTGGTCGACCGTCATGGCCCCGGTGAGGGCATTCTGCAGCATGTCGGGGACGATGATGTTCATGATCTCGGGCGACTGCGGCAGCGCCGGGAAGGGGATGCCGTATGGCAGCATCGAGGTCGTGACATCAAGGAACTTGATACTGTCGAGGCGTTCCTTCATCCACTTGGTCTTGAAGCCGTTCAGGTTTCCGGGGTTCGAGCCGGCATAGGCCATCTTCAGTGACCATTCGGGGCTCGTCCACATGCAGATGATAGCCTTTGCTGCCGGCTCATCTACTTTGCCGCCCTCGACATATTCGGGCTTCAGGATGTGAATATTGGAGCCACCGAACACGACGGCACGCTTGCCATCAGGGCCTGTCGGAATCAGGCCGTAGCGCATGTTGTCGATGACGGTCTGCGCTTTTTCCTTGTCGCTGCCCGTCGTCTTCTTCTGCAGGTCGAGCATGACGTTATAGTCGGACGGGTGCGAGATCATCATGCCGAGCTGGCCAGCCAGGAAGAGGGGCTGGTTATCGGCCTGCTGATTGGTCAGCGCCGAAACCGGAACCGACTTGTCGCGAACATACATATCGTACGAGGCTTGCAGTGCAGCCTTGCTCTGCGAACTATTGAGCTCGACCTCCTTATAGGCCGGGCTCGCGGTGGCCTCGTCAAAGACGCCGCCGCCATAGGCCCACAACTGCGGCATGAAACGATACGGCGTATTGCCCGCATTCTTGCGTGCCACGAGGCCGTAACCCGAAATGCCGAGCTTGTCGTGGATCTGCTTGGAATATTTGACAACATCGTCCCAGGTTGCAGGAGCCTTGTCCGGATCGAGACCTGCACGCTTGAAGACATCGGCGTTCCAGATGAACGCCATCGTCTCGTTGTTGGTTGGAATGCCGTAGGTCACGCCATCCCAGGTCACGGCCTTCATCGCTCCGGGCCAGAAATCGTCAGTCGAATAGCCGACATCCTCAGGTTTGAGCGGCTGCAAATAACCCTTCGCTGCGAATTCGGTTCCGCCGAGGATCTGCAGGCGCACCGCCATGGGCGCTGCATTGCCAAGGAGCGCCGTCCGGAACTTGTCCAGAAGGTCATTATAGGTAAGGGCCTGTTCCTCAAGCTCAATGTTTGGGTAGGTTTTGCGGAAGGTCTCGAAGAAGTCCTTGTAATACTGGCGCAGGAGGTCGGGGTCGCCCTCGAACACGCCCTGATACCAGAAAGTCAGTCGCCCCTTGTAGTCGAGCGGAGTGACCTTGGAGCAATCGCCGGCCGTGTCAAAATCCTGTGTGCCGGCGATGGAGCGCACGTATTCCGGCGACCACTTGCTCAGGTCGACCGGCGCACCCAGCGCAGACACGGATGTCAACGATATCATCAAAGCAGTCGAGACAGTGCCGTGCAGGACAGCACGGCCGAGTGAAATCCTCGTCATAGGTAACCTCCCAGGTTTTCTCCCATGCCGCTCTGCGTCAAGGCGAGCGGTCTTTGCTCCCCGGCCGCGAGATTTTCCCTAATGTATCCCTTCGGCCTGATCATACGTTTTCAGATCGGCGATTGCCTGTCAATGAGAGAAATCGTACATTGTTTTGGGAAGTATTGCGTGATATTTGAGAAATCTGTGTATTTATTGGGGACAAACTTGGCCGAAACGAGCGATTTTAAAGCGCAGCCACCCGAAGGCATCGACGCTATCGGGGCCTCCAGCGAAGGCGCTTCGCTTTATCAACTGATCAGGGATGACATCATCGAAGGGCGGCTCGCTGCCAACGAGCGGCTTGTTGTCACCGATCTCGCTCGGCGACACGGCACCTCGACCAACCCTGTGCGCGAGGCTTTGCAACTCTTGCGCGGGGAGGGCTTCGTCACCTTCGTTCCCAACCGCGGAGCGCGCGTGAGGCCCATAGATCAGGATTTCGTTCGGGACATCTACGAGATTGGGGTCTTGATCGAGCCGGCATTGACAAAATGGTTCGTGAACATGGCCACTGTAGAGGACATTGCTGAACTCGAACGCATCCAGGGCCTGATCGAAGAGAACAATTTCGCCGACCCTTTCAGGCACAGCGAGCTGGACACCGCCTTTCACACCGTCATGTATCAGAAGCACTACAACCGCCATGCCGCCGAGCTCTGGTGGAAGCATCGCGAAGTGCTGCGAGCCGTAAGTCGGCGTTTCGACTTCACGCTCGCCCGGCGTGCCGCGATCCTCAGCGAGCATCGCGAGCTTATCGCACATGTAAAAGCGGGACATGCCAACGAGGCCGCCGACCTGATTGCACGCCACGTCGAGGGCTCCGGCCGGCACATCCTCGAACACATGCGTGCGCGTAATGCCGCCCGAGCAGGATAGAATCCATAACCCTTGATATCGTTATCCCGACCACTTCAGTTAAAGGCAGTTGAGATGAAAATCACCAGCGTTCGGCCGTGGCTTATCAAATCCGATGCTTCTTATTGGGGAGAGTTCCTGTTCATCGAAGTGACGACAGATGAGGGAGTGAGCGGCTGGGGCGAGATCACCACCACGACAAGGCTCGCCAATCGCGCCCTCTGCACGATCCTGCGGCAGATCGGTGCCGCTATTGCCGGCGAAGACCCGTCCCGGATCGAGTATCTGTGGCACAAGATATTCCGCAGCTTCACCTACATGGGCAGTCGCGGCGCCGCGGTCGAATGTATAAGCGCCATCGACATCGCCCTCTGGGATATCCGCGGCAAAGTTCTTGGCAAGCCGATTTATGAGCTCCTGGGCGGACCGGTACGCGATGAAATTTCGCTCTACACCCATCCCGACCAGCGTAAGTTTACAAGCAAGGAGGCTGTGGTCCGGGAAATTCGAGACATCGTCGAGTCCGGCCACACCGCGCTCAAGTTCGATCCTTTTCCCCACCAGGGCCGCACCGCCGGCGGACAGGCTCGCGAGCAGCGGGATGGCTATCTGGATGGCAGCATGACCCGCAAGGACGAGCGCGAAGCTGCCGAGCTTACCGCCCTGATCCGCGAAACGGCAGGTCCCGACATCGACATCCTCATCGATGCGCATGGCCGCTTTGACGTTCCGACCGCCATCCGCCTTTGCCGGAGTCTCGAGGAAGCCGGTCAGATCGACTGGTTCGAAGAGCCCTGTCCACCGGAGAGCCTCAACGCCCTCAAGCAGGTCCGTGAGAAGGTCAGCGCCGCTATCTCATGGGGCGAGCGCGGCCACACGAAGTGGGATTTCGTGCCGGTGCTCGAAAACAAGCTTGCCGACTACATCATGCCTGACGTCACCTGGACCGGCGGCATTACCGAACTCAAGAAGATTTCCGCCCTATGCGAAGCCTACTACATCCCGGTCTCGCCGCATGATGCCGCAGGTCCGATCAACGTGGTTGCGGGAGCGCAAGTGATGATGACCGTTCCCAACTTCTACAAGCTCGAAACGTCGGAGTGGAACCTGGGCAAGTATGATCACCTTATCGATAGGCCGCTCGACGTTTCGAACGGCAGTCTCAAGCTGACATTAAAGCCTGGTCTCGGCGTCGAAATGAACCGCGACTACCTGCAAAGCCACGAGATCGAGCTGGATTAGCCAGTCGCTCTACGCCGTCCCACCGTACGCGCGGTGACGTACCCTGCCGACCAAACGAGGATAGACCATGCTAGAGGCAGATGGAGCCGACGAGGCGCTCAATCGGGTAAACACGCATTCCAAGCCGTCAGAACTTCGCATCACCGACATGCGGGTTGCCGAAATTGTCGGCGCGCCGTTCACCTCAGCGCTGCTCAAGATCTACACCAACCAGGGCATCGTCGGGCTTGGCGAGGTGCGCGACGGTGCCAGCGCCACCTACGCTCTGATGCTGAAGAGCCGGTTGCTTGGCGAGAACCCCTGCGACATCGACCGCCTGTTTCGCCGCATCAAGCAGTTCGGCGGGCACGGCCGGCAAGGCGGCGGCGTTTCGGCGGTCGAGATCGCGTTGTGGGATCTTGCCGGCAAGGCCTACGGCGTCCCGATCTACCAGATGCTCGGCGGCCGGTTTCGGGAGAAAGTGCGCGTTTACTGCGATACCGACGCCACCGTGCCGAGCGGTACCGAGACCGGTAAGCGCCTCAAAGAGCGTATGGAGCTCGGGTTCACCTTCCTCAAGATGGATCTGGGATTGATGCAGATCGCGGACGTGCCCGGCGCGGTCGTGTTTCCTGCCGGCTCACTGGAAGGATACCGCAACCAACCCAGTCGCGGGCCGCTGAAGACCATTGAAGAACGGCGTCTTCGCAACGCTGCGTACGATCTGCATAACGTCCAGCACCCGTTTACCGGCCTGCACTTTTCCGACAAGGGCCTCGACCTGCTCGAGCAGTACATCGCCGAGGTTCGTGAGGTCATCGGCATGGATGTGCCGCTTGCGATCGACCATATCGGCCATATCTCGATGCAGAACGGCATTCGCCTTGCCAGGCGAATTGAAAAATACGTCCCGGCCTGGCTCGAGGATGTGATCCCATGGCAGTATAGCGAGCAATACCGACAGCTGCAGGACGCGACAACGGTGCCGATCTGCACTGGCGAGGACATATACCTCAAGGAAGGCTTCGAGCCTCTGCTCAACAGCGGCGGCGTCTCGGTTATTCACCCGGACCTGCTCACCAGCGGGGGTATCCTCGAGACCAAGAAGATCGGCGATATGGCGCAGGATCACGGTGTCGCCATGGCCATTCACATGGCAGAAAGTCCAATCGCCGCCATGGCCGCCGCACATGTCGCCACCGCGACCGAAAATTTCATGGCGCTCGAATACCACTCCGCCGATGTCGATTGGTGGGACGATATCGTCACGGGACTTCCCAAGCCGCTGGTGAAGGACGGCTTCATCACTGTTACGGACAAGCCTGGCCTGGGGATCGACGATGTCGTTGATGAGGTGATCTCGCAGCATTTGCAGCCGGGTGTCACCGGCATTTGGCAACCTACGGATCGCTGGGACGATGAGTATTCCTGGGATCGCACCTGGAGCTGAAGCGAAAAGGACCGAAGATGAAGATCACCGATCTCCGTTGCGCCGTCATCGGCAAACACCCGATCGTCCGCATCGTAACCGACGAGGGCCTCTATGGCCTGGGCGAAGTCGAATTTACCAAGTCCTACCTCAAGCCCTTCGTCCTGCATTTCCGCGAGGCGCTGATCGGCGAAGATCCGACTGACGTCGAGAGAGTGATGCTGAAGATCCGCCAACGTGGCTCTTTCAAGCCGTATGGCGCGGCAGTCAGCGCTATCGAGCATGCACTGTGGGACATAGCCGGCAAGGCTGCGGGCGTGCCGGTCTACAAGCTGCTCGGCGGCAAGGTGCGCGACAAGGTGCGTGTCTACAACGGCTCGATCCGCCAGAAACGCACGGGCGACCGGCCCGAGGATTACGCTGCTGACGTGAAATGGATGATGGAGCAGCCGCAGAATTTCTTCATGGTGAAGCAAGGAATCTCGTTCCACTCCAACATGAAGGACACGATCGAGGGTTTCCATTATGGCGTGACGCAGAAGAAGGCCGGCTACCACGGTGCCATGGATCAGGGCGTGATCAGCGAGCGCGGTTTCAATCACATGCTCGACTGCGTGATCGCGATGAAGGAAGTGCTTGGCGATAAGGTCAGCCTGGCGCTCGACTGCGGTCCGGGCTGGATGCTGCCCGATGCGATCAAGTTCGCTCGCGCAGTAGAGAAGTACAATCTCATGTGGCTGGAGGACATGCTGACTGGTGACTATGTGCCATGGGTCAATCCGCAGGCCTATCGTGAGCTGACGACCTCTACCTCGACACCAATCCACACCGGTGAGCAGATCTACCTGCGGCACAATTTCAAGGAGTTGATCGAGACGCAGGCGGTACGCGTCATTGGCCCCGATCCTGCCGATATTGGCGGTATTGCCGAGCTCAAATGGGTCGCCGAGCATGCTTACATGCATTCAATCCTGATGGCACCGCACGGCACGGCGAACGGACTACTAGGCCTCGGCGCGTTGATCAACGTCTGCGCGACATTGCCCGCAAATTACGTCGCATTTGAATATCCAAGCGCCTCCGACCCCTGGTGGGAGGATTTGGTCATCGGCTTGCCGGCTCAGATTGTGAAGGACAGCATGGTGGACCTGCTGGAAGCGCCCGGGCTGGGCCTCGATATCGACGCCGAAGGAGCCAGGAAATATCTCAGCGAAGAGGATGCGGGCTTTTTCGACTGAACCTCCCTCCACATGCCGTGCTATTGTCAGGCGCCAGGTGCTGGCGCCTGTCGAAATAAGTGGTGTCGAACTGTAAACGGGGATGAGGGCTTCGATTTTCAGGGCCACTTGTCACTATTGGGTACAACCGCGGCGACCTCTTGCGGCTCCGCTGACCCCGCCGCCGAAGATGCGATTGATCTTACCGATACGTTGAATGTCTCGTAAGCCCTGAATCTTAGGTAATTTCCTACACGTCAAGTCGGCGCATACCAATGCCGGGGCAATCCTGGGATCGGCATGGAAAGCTATTGCCTGGAAACAGCTGCGTCCTTGGTTTTGAGGGGCACGGTGCGATCCTGCCGCTGCGCTTTCAGCTTATTGTCAGGAATCATCGCTAAAGCTTTTTTCGACGCGTAGTGGGCTGGGGAAGGCGCGCCAATCTCCATTCATCAACTCGGAACGGAAGTGACCGAACAGTCTCGCCGTTGATGCGGTATCGGGCTCATGGAAATGCAGTTCGATCGCCGGGTGGGCTCGTCTGCAAATTTCTGGTTCGGCCAGCGTTTAGAAGGCTCAGCGCAGTTGAGGGATCAAAGCAGAAGGTATTCTATGAGACTTGAATTCAAACGCTCGGCCTTGCTTCTGGCAGGTATCGCCTTTTGCGCTCTCGCATCGATGGCCGGCACGGCTTCGGCTGAAGATCTGGAATTTTCCATCTATGGCGGTTACCAGACGGCGCCGCATAGCCATATCGATGTTTCCGATGGCACTTCCTTCAGCGCCGGCTGGGAAGGCAAGTCCTTTGGCAGCCCTCCTTACTACGGCGGCCGCGTCACCTGGTGGCTGGGCGATTTCAACCTGCCAAACTGGGGTGTCTCTCTCGACTACACCCATGACAAGGTCTATGCCGACGACGAGACCATGGCGCGTTCGCCGGGCTGGACGCATTTCGAATTCACCGACGGCCTGAATCTCCTGACGGTCAACGGCCTCTATCGCTTCAAGGACCCGGCTCGCCGCTGGACCCCCTATCTTGGCGCCGGCGTCGGCGTGAACATTCCGCATGTCGAAGTCACCCGTCCCCAGGGCACGACCTTCGATTACGAATTCGGCGGCGTAACCTTCCAGGCGCAGGCCGGCGTCGACTTCCGCGTCACCGACAACTGGTCGACCTTCGTGGAATACAAGGGCACCTATTCGCGCGTCGATGTTCCGATCGATAGCGGCGACCGCCTGAAGACGAATATCGTCACCAACGCGGTCAATGTCGGTATTTCCTACCACTGGTGATCGTCGCAAGCGATAAGCGCTGATACCCGACGCCGGTTGCTGCCCATCCCATCAGTAGCAATCATCGGGTCGGTAGTTTCGCGATAGCCGATCCGAGATCGGAAAAGCATCTGGCCGTATAGTGCATCGGCACGATATGGTCCTGTTGGCTTTATCCTCGGGACGGCTGCTGGGCCAAGCTAACAACGGTGCAACCAGCCACTAGGTCGTAAGGGACGGATTGTGCGTATTCTCCTGGTCGAAGACGACGAGATTATCGGTGAGGCGGTTCGCGATCACACGAATACGGCCGGTTACGCGACGGACTGGGTCCGCACGGTCGTCGATGCAGAAGCCGCAAGCAGGTCATTCGAATACGGGCTCGTTCTCCTTGATCTGCATCTTCCGGACGGCAATGGTCTGGTCTTCCTGGAATATTTTCGGGCGCGGGGCGGGGAGGCTCCAGTGATTGTCCTCACCGCCAAAGATCAAATATCAGACCGCATCGCCGGACTTAACGCGGGTGCGGACGATTATCTGATCAAGCCGTTCAACCTCGACGAACTCGAAGCGCGAATCCTTGCCGTTCGTCGTCGCTACGAGGGACGTCGGCGAAATACCATCGAGGTTGCGGATATCGTGATCGAGAGATCGTCGCACTCCATCAGCGTTGGCGGACAGGACGTTCAGTTGACTCCGCGCGAGTGGGCGTTGCTCGATCTGCTTGTCGAGCGTCCGGGAAAACTCGTTACCCTGAAACGGATCGAGGACGCCCTTTATGCTTTCGGTGAGGAGGTCGAAAGCAACACAGTGCAGGTGTATATCAGCAGATTGCGCAAGAAGATCGGAATGGAGAAGATCAGGACCGCCCGAGGGCTCGGCTACATGCTGGCGGTCGAATGAGAAGAGATCGAAGCATCGTCCGACCTCTTATAGCCGCGCTCACAGGCGTGCTGGTGCTGTTCTGGCTTGGTGCCATCGGGCTTGGGATCTCGGTGATGCGGTCGGAATTCGACGAGATCTTCGACAATGCGCTCGAGGAGACGACCGAACGATTGCTGGCGATCGTGGAAGAGGGACAACTGCCGAATGTTCAGGAGGGAGAGCAAGCGCATCGCGCGCCATCGACCCCGTCCAAAAAGGAATATCTTGTCTACCAGGTTCGCGGCAGGGACGGAGCGGTTGTCTTTCATTCGAAAGACGCACCGCTCGAGCCATTCGATGTCCCTCTGACCGTCGGGTTTCACGACACGGACAAGTATCGATTTTATACGGCAATGAGCGCGGATGGCTCTGTCTTCCTGCAGACGGCGGACCGCTTCGGCCACCGGCGTGAGGCGGTGCGGGAGAGTGCGGTGACGATGCTCATCCCGCTTGCCATCCTGCTACCGCTCAGTTTTCTCCTGATGACGTGGATTGCCAGAAGAGCCGTCGATCCGATCAACAAGCTGCGTGAGGCGATCTCAAAAAAGGGCAGTGGCAACCTGTCGCCTGTCGAGACCGAGACCGTACCCCGGGAACTGAAACCCATCGCTCAGTCGGTGAACCTGCTTTTGCAGCGCGTTCGGGCGGCGATAGCCGCGGAACGGGAGTTCGCCACCAACAGTGCTCACGAGCTTCGCACGCCCGTGGCCGGCGCGCTTGCGCAGACGCAAAGACTTCTCGCCGAGTTGCCGGATGAGGTCATGAAAGCGCGTGCCCGCAATATCGAGGCGGCGCTCTTAAAGCTCGGACGCACGTCGGAAAAGCTTCTCCAGCTTGCCCGAGCTGACGCCGGTCTTGGGCAGACGGCTGCGACGAGCGATCTTCGTCAGGTGCTTGACCTGATCGTCCGCGACTATCGCCGCAGTCCTGCCATAGAGCACCGTCTCGCCTACAGCCCATCGGCAGATCCCCTTATGCGAGCCGTCGATGTCGATGCTTTCGGCATTGTGGTCAGCAATCTCATAGAGAATGCCATCCTCCACGGACGCGCCACCGGCATAATCGACGTGTCGGTAAACCGCGACGGCAGCGTCAGCATCTCTAATGACTGCGCGTTATTATCTGCGGCCGATCTGGATGGGTTGAAAGTCCGGTTTCGAAGAGGGGCGACGTCCGCCAGGGGCGCTGGTCTGGGGCTCTCCATCGCCGATACGATCGTCCGACATATGGGAGGTGTATTGGAACTTCGATCGCCGGCGAGCGGCCGCTCGGAAGGGTTCGAAGCTCGTATCTTTTTGCCTGAATGATCGTCAGGCCCGAATAGCGTCGAGACGCCAGGACAGGGGCTGGAGCCGCCCATCGTTCGCGTAGCTGAAGACGAGTTGTCTGCGGGCAAACTGGTGGGCGAGCCAAAGCGTGAATGCGGCGCCGACCGCCCAGCCCATGATCGTATCGCTTGCCCAGTGTGCGCCGATCATCTGACGGGAGAGGCAGATCGCAACGCCAATTGCGACGACGAAGGGCCGGAGCGCCGGAAACGTCAATGCGACCGACATTGCCATCGCGCCCGCAGTCGCGGAATGGCCGGACGGGAAAGCGGCGAATTCCGAATTGAAAGCGAACGGTTTGAAATAGAATGGTCCGTCGACCGCGAGCAGTTCTGGCCGCGCCCGCCCCACGATGTTCTTGGCCAAGGCGCTTGCAATACCTGCGCCTGCTACAGACAAGAACACGAAGGCGGTAATCGCGGTTGCGGCATTTACTTTGCGGACTGTCGAGCGGCACAAACCGCCGAGAGGCATCACGATGCGAAAAAGCAATATGATGCCCGTGACGGTCAGGAGGAGCTGACCTGTCCCGAGGTCGCTCAGCCAGTTGATAATGCCGTGCAATTGTTTCGGGACGGATTGCATCCAGACACCGAGAGCGAGATCGGCCTCGTTCATGGTCACGAGCGACGCCAGGAGAAAGACGAGAAGTATGAAGGTGGGTCTCTCCAGGAGCGCTCTGCGCGAGGGCACGATCTGGGCCTGGCTGGCAAAAAATCTTCGGCAACCTGCCCGCAAGCGCTTTCGAGCGCGTCCCAGAATTCGGTCTGTCGCCGCAACGAGAGCGACGAAGAGCAAGGCAGACCTTTTGGATATCGCGGGGACGTCGGTGGCTTGTACGCTCACTATAATCGAACTTCCGTGGATAATCTCGACAAGAGGGGTGATCAGGAACATCACTCCACTGCGAGTTCGATAGCCGATCAGCCTGACAACAGCCTGAAGGCGATTTTCCGGGCTCGAGAAATTTGAGTGGAGGGAAGGGGACGTCGGCCGTTCACGACGAGAATTTCTCGCTGGTGTGATGCTGACGGGAGGGCACAATGATGGACGTTCACAGTGTAAGTGGCGGCGCAGGGTATGTGGGGAAGAAGACGCGCCGTCGATACTGTTCATTCACGGATGGCCACAGAGCGTCTTTGCTGGAAGCCAGTATGAGAGCACGCGTGCAGAGAATTTCCGCCTCGTTGCCTCGGCCCGCGCGGCCATGGCGGATCGGTGCTCCCCTTGACGTGGGTATTCCACTGAGTTGCAGCTTTGGGCGGACGATATCGCCGCCGTCATAGATCAGCTCAACCCTTGCAAGCCGGTTCTTGCCGGCAAGGAGGCCTAGTCCTGACTGGCAACTACCGGCACTGTGCCTTCGTCCGGAACACGGGCCTCGGTCTGCCTGGCTGCTGACACAAGGCGCCGCTGTGCGCGGATTGCGTGCCATTGTTGGTCGATGAGAACGCCAATGAGGATAACACCACCCATGACGGCGAAATTTAGCGAAGAGGGGATGCCGAGCAGATTAACGAGGTTCTGCAATTCCTGGAGCAGGACCGTTCCGAGCACGACGCCGACGATCGATCCCTCGCCGCCGCGGAGCGAAAAGCCGCCGAGTACGGCAGCGGCAATCGCGTAGAGTTCATAGAATTGGCCATGGCTCGCCGGCGAGATCGAGCGCGTATACATGGCGAAATAGATTGCCGAAAGCGCCGTCAGCAGCCCGCAGATGACATAGGCCGACATTATCATCCGGCCGGTACGGATACCGGAATAGCGGGCCGCTTCCTCGTTCTTGCCGATCGCGTAGAGATAGCGCCCAAAGATTGAGCGATGCAGTACCACCCACATGATCACGGAAATGATGACAAGCGCAATGAAGGTGTTGGGAACGCCATAGAACCGTCCGGCCGTCAGAAATTCGAGGTCTGGGAAGTTCTGACCGAACGCAAAGCCCGCCGTTCCGTCGGCCGTATAGAAGCGCGCTGCACCGCGATAGATAAGGAGACCGCAGAGGGTGACGACGAAGGGCTGCAGGTTCAGCCGGGTGATCAACAAGCCGTGGATGGCACCTATACCCGCGCCGAGCACGAGAATGAGTGGTAGCGCCAGCATCCATGGCATGTCCTGGACAGCGACGAAATCGACAAACAGCACCCCGAGAAGGGCTACGAGCGAGCCGACGGAAAGTTCGATGCCTCCTGTAATGATGACGTAGGCCTGGCCGATCGACAGGATGCCAAACAGGCCGATCAGGTTGGCGGTATTCGCCAGGTTGATCGGCAGCAGGAAGCGCGGATTGATGATGGCGACGACGATACCGACGACGACGATGAGAAGCAGCAGTCCAAGATCTTTTTTGACCATGCGAGAACCATTCCCGATACCTGATTATATTGTCGCGGCTGCTATTTTACGCCTTTACCGACAGCAAGCAAAAGCACGCTTTCCTGACTGAACTCATCCTCATCGAGGATGCCGGCGATCTGGCCTTCATGCATGACGGCAATGCGGTCGGAAACGCCGATCACCTCTTCCATGTCGCTGGAGATCATCAGGATCGCAACTCCGGCATCGGCAAGCGCCCGCATAAGTCCGTAAATCTCGTTCTTCGCGCCGATATCGATGCCGCGTGTCGGCTCGTCGAAGATCATCACCTTCGGGCTCATCGACAGCCATTTGGCAAGCACCACCTTTTGCTGATTGCCGCCCGACAAAGTGCCGGTTCGTGTCGAAACGGAGGGCGCCTTGATGCCGAGGCGGATGCGCTGCTTTTCGGCCGCCGCAATCTCCCGCTCGGCGGAAAGCATGAAGCGGCTGGCGAGCGCGGGAAGGTCGGCAAGGGTTATGTTCTGGGCGATCGGGAAATCAAGAAGTATGCCGTTACGCTTGCGATCCTCCGGTACCAGGAAAATCCCGCGAGCAACGGCATCCCGCGCGGAACGAAGCACGATTTCCTCTCGGTCCTGCACAATAGCTCCGCCGTAACTGCGGTCTATGCCGAAGAGCACCCTTGCGAGCTCGGTGCGGCCTGACCCGACGAGGCCGGCAAGCCCGAGGATTTCTCCATACCTCATTTCAAGATCGACGGGGCGACTGGGATAGGCCGCGGTGCGCACGCCGCTTGCTTTCAGCGCAACTGATCCAGGTGAGCGCTGCGGCTTTGCCGTACGGGCCGCAAGCGCCCGGCCGATCATCAGCTTGACCATCTGATCGTGACCAATGTCCTTTTTGGCGAGCGTGCCGACAAGGGCACCATCGCGCAGGACGACAACCCGGTCGGCGACGCGCTCAACCTCGTGGAGGCGATGCGAGATGAAAATCACACTGATGCCATCCGCCTTCAGCAACTTGATGATATTGAGCAGCCGTTCGGTTTCCGCCAACGGAAGGCTGGATGTTGGTTCGTCGAAGATGACCAGCCTTGCGTTGATGGATAGCGCCTTGGCAATTTCCACCATCTGCTGCTCGGCGAGCGAGAGCGATGCGACTGGCGTGTCGGCGGAGAAATGCGCGCCCACGCGCTTCAGAAGCGGCTTCACCATGTCCCTTAATCGATCACGATCGACGAGCTTGAAAGGTCCCGCCTTCAGCGGTTCGCGCCCAAGAAAGATATTGGCAGCGACATCGAGATTCTCAAAGAGATTGAGTTCCTGATGCACGAAGGCGATGCCGGACGAGATGCTCGATTCCACAGTGAGATGACGAAGCTCTGTCCCGTCGAGCAGAATCCTTCCCCGGTCGGGGGCAATCACGCCGCCGAGGATCTTCATCAACGTCGATTTTCCGGCCCCGTTTTCGCCGACAAGGCCGATGACCTCGCCTGGCGCGATGTCCAGTGAAAGACCGTCTAGTGCAACGACGCCTGGATAGGTCTTGCCAACTCCGGAAAGCGAAAGGAACGGCGTTGAGGGCACGCCCGGTGACGGGATGTCGCTGCTATGATTCATCGCCTGCCCATGACTACTGGTAATGTCGACGTGTTCAGCGGCAGCGGCGAGGGCCGCCGCCGCCGCGAAGCCGGTTCATTTTCCGGCCATGGCCTTCAGGTTGGCGGCATATTTGTCCACGTCATCCTTGCCGATGATGACCGTGGGGATAATGATCAGGCCGTCGGCGGGAACGCCGGACTTGTCGCCCTTGAGGTAGGCGGCCATCAGTTTCATGCCCTGATAGGCCCATTCGAACGGCTGCTGGACGACGGTAGCGGCGATCGTGCCTTCCTTGACGCCCCCAAGTGTAATCGGGTCGTCATCAAAGCCGACGACGGTGATCTGGCCAAGCTTGCCTGCGTCACGAAGCGCCTCATAGATGCGCGGCGTGTTGTAGGAATAGAAGCCTACCATGCAAGTCAGATCGGGGCTGGCGACCAGCGCATCCTCGACGTTCTTCTTGGCACGAGTCTGGTCGATGTCGTCCCCGCGAACGTCCACCAGCTCGATCTTGGTGCCCTTGAGCCCCTCCTTCATGCCTTCGATGCGTTCGCGAGCATTATCGGCACCCAGCAGGCCGACGAAGCCCATGCATTTGCCGCCGTCCGGCATCGCCTTCTTGGCGATTTCGGCGGCCTGCTTGCCGGCATCAACGTTCGAGGAGCCGATATAGGCGACGCGATTGGTCTTCGGTGCGTCGCTGTCGGTAGTGAAGAGAGCCGTCTGCGAGCCGATTTTGTTGAGGCCGTCCGTCTGGGTCTTGGGGTCGACGGCGGAGACCATGATCCCCTTGACGCCAGCACTGACGAGATCTTCCATCAGGCGCTGCTGAATGGCGACGGCCGCCTGCTCAGGATATTTGAGTTCCATGGTGTAATCAGGCATTTCGCTCTGCGCCTTTTTCACCCCCGCCTCGGCGGCTTTCCAGAAGTCGGACGCTCCGTTGACGACGAATGCGAGCGTCGGCTTGTCGGCAGCGTGGGATGCAGCCAGAGGCACCACGCTCAGCATCAACCCGGCGAAAAACAAGGCAGCATTCTTGCGTTTCATTTGTTTCATAATACTCCTCCCGAAGGCCGCAATTGCGAGGGCCCGTTCGCGACTTACGGTCGGCCGAATGCGCGCGCCCCCTCCAAGGGCCTGTCGCAAGGCGACGTCTGGCATGGGTGCCGATCGCCCTCCGACGGTATACCAGAATCTCAATTAGTAAATAGTAATATTAGTGGGAGTGGCAGGAGCTTCGGCATAGCAGTTCGATGGAGAAGTTGTACCCGCTGCCCCGCGACCGCTTGTTCCTTTTTCAGGGGAACTCGCCATCACTCGATATCCTCGCAACCAACGGCCAGTCCGCCGGCAGCGCGCCGCCGGCGCCCAGCGCAATGCCACCGAGGCAGGTCCGTGTCCGAATTGCTGTTTTGCTGCAATTCTCGAATTGCGCCAGTCAACCAGACCAGCGCAAGGGCTTCTCGTGTTCGCTAGAGCGGATACGAGATCAGAGGGCGCCGTAAATGGTATTGCGCAGGTCGACGGTGAACTGCCCCCACATACCCTCCAGTGCAGTATTGGTCAGCGCCACGACCGTCAGTTCCTTCTGTGGATCCACAAACCAGCTGTGACCATAAACCCCGCCCCAGCGATAGGTGCCCTTTGACCATGGTACCTGCGCGGCGACAGGATCGGTGACCACGGCCCATCCGAAACCGAAGCCGATCCCAGGGTCCAGCGGCTGGCGCACGCCGTGCGCCTGGTCGCGGGTCATGAGGGCCACCGTCTCCCTGGAAAGAAGCGGTGCTCCGCCTCTACGGATCGTCTCCAGTATCGCGAGCACCTCACGCGCCGTCCCTGCCATGCCGGCACCGCCGGAATGATAGGACTCCGGATTGAAGATGCGGTCCGGCGCGAACTTCACCGATCCGGTCAATGCCGCGACGGATGCCTCCGTGCCCATGCGCTCGGGCTCGGGTGAGGCGTTCTTATAGGCCGCCGCCAGTCTCTCGCTGTCAGTAATGTGGAACGCGGTGTCGCTTAGTCCAAGCGGGCCGGTCACAAGCTTTTCGATCGCCTCGCCAAGCCTGGTGCCGGTTTGCTTTTCGATGACACCGCCGATGACATCCATCGACAGCGAATATTGCCAGTTTGTGCCCGGCGTGAAGAGCAGGGGCGCGCTTGCGATACGCCGGAGGTTTTCGGCCAGCGACAGGCCAGGCTCCGCCAGCCCATCGGAAACGCCAGCGCGAACATAGGGGCCATTCTCCTCCGCGAACCCGTAGGTGAGGCCGGCCGTATGCGTCAGGAGATCGCGGATAAGGATCACCGGTTCGTTGCCGTCCGCGAGACGCGGCCGGAAATCCGGCAGCCATCTCGTCACGGGATCGTCCAGTTCGATCAGCCCCTGTTCGACAAGGCGCATGGCCGCAATCGCAACGATCGGCTTCGTTACCGATGCCAAGCGGAAGATCGTATCCTCGGTCATGGCGCGGTTCGCCTCGCGGTCGGCCAGGCCGGCAGCGCGGTGGTAGACGAGTTCCCCATGCCGAGCAACGAGAACGACCGCACCCACGAGCCGACTTTCGAAGAGCGTGTGATCGATGACAGCATCAAGGCTTCTAGCCAGGGAATTGTCTGCAACAGCAGTTTCGAGAGGAAGACTCATGCGACCAAACCTCCTATATCACAATGATCGTTCCTGAATAACCTGAATCGATTTTGATTTCTAGAGTGATCGTTGTGAAAAATAAGGATAGCGATAAAGAATCCACTGCACGCAAGCGTGGCCGCCCGCCCGCTTTCGATCGCGAGACGGTGCTTGCGGCGGCGCGCGACGTTTTCTGGGAGCATGGTTACGACGGCTCGTCGATCGCCGATCTCACGGCATCCATGGGCATCACGCCGCAAAGCCTCTATGCGGCGTTTCAGTCCAAGGCAGACCTCTACCGGGAGGCTCTTGACCAATATCGCCGTATGCCCCGGCCCTATCCGGGCAATCCGTTGAGGGAGCAGATTGATACGGTTTCCGCCTTCGAACGTTTCCTGATAAATTCGGCAATGATCTTTACGGCCCCCGATCACCCGAAAGGCTGCATGATTTCCACGGCCGTGCTGAACTGTGCCTCGGAAAACGAAGATATTGCCTATCATGTGTCCTCGCTTCGCCAGCAGACGCTCGATGCCTTCACAGCGCGTATCGAGAGCGGAATAGCGGATGGGGAGCTTCGCCCCGACACGAATGCAAGATCATTGGCGCGTTTTCTCGGCGCGATAGTACAGGGCATGTCCGTCCAGGCGCGTGACGGGGCCACGTCGGAGGAACTGATGGAAATGGTGACGCACGCCATGAACGAACTCGGCCGCTACCATTCCAGCTGAAGAAGAGCTGATACGCGCTGTGTACCCGAAGGCTATGCTTGGTGAGCTGACATCGCCCACGCGATGCCAGCAAATCAGCCCCACAGGCCGAGTGCGATTGCCGACTTTGGGTCCACAACATCTTCAGTACTTTGTGACGGCAGCATCGCTGGCGAGCTTGCGCTCCAGTTGCCTTCTGAACTCCTTCTTCTGAATGTTCGACGCGAACCGGGTCTTCCTGAGCGAATCCTCCGCCACTCGAGATACGGATGTGCCGAGAATGCGCTGTAACGTCGACATCAAGGTTGCCTTGTCGTTGTCGAAATCGCCGTGATGTCTGGCGTCGCTTGCGCCGCCTGGCGCAAGGAGCCACCGGAGGCGGTCTCCGTCGAATATGGATGCCTGGGATGCGTCCACATCCTTCGCCAGGCCCAACAACGGAATTCCAGGCCGTATGGCGGGGATGTGCGGGGACTTTTCGAATGCGTTGCTGACGAGATAGAGAAGCGACTTATGATAGATCTGGGCGCAGTCGTCATCCTGTTCCGTTGCGTCGTCCAGCGTATAGAGATCGAATTCTTCGATCGCCTTGCTTTTTATTGCTGGAAGATACGCCTTTTTGAAAAGTTCGATCGTGCAGGCCGGAGCCCAGAGGTTCAAGCTTTTGATCGGGACTTTCGCCGCGGCGAACTTCTCGACCAACGGGGCGTGAAATATCGATCCAGCACTGTGACCAACCAGGTGAATCTCATCGATTTTTCCAGCTTTATACAGGTCGATAAGGTGATCACCGACGAGCCTTGCCGAGCCGTTCTTGTTGCTGGTAGCCAGGAGTGCGTTCTCCTTCATCTCGTCCCAAAGAGCTTTCCCGCCCAGATTCCTCGCGAGCACTTCGAGTGTGTCGTCAAGCCGATCGAGCATGAAGTCCTTGGCCCGGTCGAGAACGTCCTCGTCACGGCGGCGTCCGACGGCATCGCGCAGGATGTTCTCGATCGTCGTCCACGCGTCCGAGCGCCAAATGAAAGATAAAGGATAAACTTGCGACTGCAGCAACGGCGCGAGATTGCTCGACACCGTTTGAATTGCGCCGTCCTGACCAACGAGGCCACCGTGGGCGTACAAGAGCACCCTTTTCCGCTTCCAGGATTTCATCGCCGCGGGCATCCGCTCCGTAACGAGCGTCTTCAAGCCCTCCGACGTCAGACCATAGGTGCCCTTGTCGTCCAGAACTCCGTCGTTCTTTGAGGTTATGATGTACGGCCTCAGATCGGCGTAGATCTGGCTCTCGTAGCTTCGCGGAGCGTTGGCACGCATATTGGCGGTCGCCAGGGAGGAGGTAAGATCGACGGGCGCACCGAGAGCGGCGACCCAGACATCCGAGCCGTTTGCGAGCCAGTCGGCATAGGAGAGATTCGCGAGCCCGCCCGTGCCCCATTTGCCGCCCCAGCTGTTCTGGATCCAGAAACCGCGCCTATCGAAACCGACGATGGCGAAGGCGTGCCCACCGATCACGCCGGGACGGTACTCGATGTTCTCGTCGCCAGACTTCACCGCTTGCCAGCCGTCGTGTACGCGAGCGGTGGCATATAGTATCCCTGTCTCGGAAATCGCGGCGTGCATCGACACCAGGTCTTTATGATTGACCCGGAAATATGCTCCAAGCGGCCGGGCCAAGGCATCTGCCGACCGTTTTTCTTCGAGGGTCGGGTCAGGGTCTCGCTCCTTCCAGAGTGCGTAAGCACAGAGGCCATGTTTGAACCAGCCTTTCATCGCGCCGCGCGCGCTCGAGCCGTTGTAATTCTCGCCGGGCCATTCGTCGTAGCGCTTTGCCATCGCATACAGCATCCACGCGCTGACTTCGTCCGCGGTTGGATTCTGGCCTCTTGCTCTCAGTAGGTAATTCGCCACGGTCGCGAGACCGAACCCCGTACACGCTCCCTCGCTCCCTTGATCCAGGATCGGGATCTTGAAGTTACGATATGCCTGCAGGTCCGATTTCGCCGGGACACGGACCAGCGTGGGGATGAAGATCGTATCGCGAAAGTCTATTGTGTCCGGTAACGCATCGAGTGTGCGTGCTGGGTCTTTCTTGGACGTTGGCATGCTGGACCTCCGGTGCTGAGACGAGTGATTATGAGAGGAAAAGCAGATCCGTCGGGATCGTCAGCATCGACCGATCGCAGGGCTCTTCGCGTCGATTATCAGTCGTTCCGCGACGAGATTAACGCTGGTCGGCAGGAATATCGGCACAGGACTGACTTTGGCCGGCAGCAGCAATCCAACAGGGAAAGGATAGCTGTTCGACCAGGTCAGATCCGACGTTCTCCCGCCTGGCTTTCTCCAGTGTGATCTGCCGTATTCTCTTGTTTCCGTCGTAGAAGAGTAGAAAGCGGTAAATGTGATCGGGGATTTTCGCCGCTGCCTTTGCGTCCGTCATCGATGTTGTCGTCGACGTGTTGCTTTGCGAGCCTGTGGCCGAACCTGACGCGGGCACGATCGGAGGTTCGGTGGCGACGTTTGCCAAAGCGTCCAGTATCTGGCTCCGACGTGTGGCCACAATTGTGATCGGGCTCTGTTCTGCTGAGGTGACGGAGTATCGATTGAGCCTGAACCCGTCCAGGCAGGCGGCGACTTCCGTTCTCGACTTGTTGACGCCCGTGCAGGAAAGCACGGCTTCTCCGGTATTGTCCTCGACCTGCTCGAGATTATCGGCAATCTGTTCCAGGTAGATCGAATTTGGCTTGAAGCCGAGACGTAAGCCCGTCGCGAAATAATCGATCAGCCTTTTATCCGGAAGAACCTCAAGATCGTCGGGAATTATCTTGAAGTCCGATAACTTGTTCCAATCGCGCCCCTGGAAGCACGTCCTGGAGCCGCGGGTATAGAGGTCCTGCCTTCCGCCCATTTCCAGCAATTCGTAGATTGTCCGGAGCGTGTCGATGTCATTAAAGCCGAAATTGCTGAAAATTGTCTGCCGAAGCTGCCGGCAGTCGTTTTCGACGATCGGGCCTGTTCCGTATGCGACTTTCGAAAGCATCGCGCGTTTATCGTCATCCGCGGCAAGGCTGGAGAACAGGGTATTCTTCTGATCCCCGATTGCCGGCATTTGGATCGACAGCATATTCGTATTGACGTTCGAATAGTCCGGTGCGGGCAGATCCCGGGTTAGCTCGCTCCAACCTATGTCGTTGCCGGCGACCATCGATCTCCGGAACTTTACAGTTGCGGTCAGAGTGCCCACCTCATCATCGCCTTGCGGAGTGGTGAGGACGAGAACGCGTTTGATCACACCGTCACGCGATCTCTCGGCGAAACCGAAGGTCGCGTTCGATGACTCTTCGAAGCTATAGTAAGAGGTGAGAATGCTGTCGGTGATTTCGGTCGCTGCGTCCAGCGCGGGTTTTGCCGCCTCCGAAATAACTCCTCCTCCGGCGACGTCTATGAGTGGCTTAACGCGATCCAGCAGGGCTTTCACATCGAAGTTCGCCTTGGTCGTCGCGCGGGCCTTCAGGACGAAGCTCAGAGGGTCGTTGTCGTAGCGTATATACGGCGTGCTGAACTCAAAATCGCTATTGGTGCCGAACGTGCGCTCGGTGTTGTTGGCCATGTAAGAATAGATTGGACGCTCAGTCGATACGTAGCTACCCAACCGCGGTGCCACCGAAATCGTGATTTCATCGGTGTCAGCCGACGTGAAAATCCGCTTGAACATCGCGCCGATCGACGCGGTGCTTCGCGATCCCGGCGGTCTCGACTTAAGTTCGAAACGGAACGTCAAAGCGGCGTAGTATTCGCCGGCTTGAGGGATGAAGCCGCCATTCCAGTTGTCGCAGCTTGTCTGGTTTATATTCAGACCACGCCACGACGCGCTGCCTTGGCCCTGGCACGTCTGTTGAGCGCCAACGCCTCCACACATCGCGAAGAACAGGAAGAAAATCACAAGCAACTTCCGCATTCCAGCCCCCCGCCAGACGACCTGAATCGACATGCGTGCACGGGCGGCACGCGTTCATCTAATCCATGTCATGAAGAAAAATTGCAAGTTTAAGTAAAGTCAGTCGTCGGATTTTGTCAAGCGATATCCGCCTCAGATTGAGGCCGGGTGAATGCACGACGATGCAGACGTCAGAGCGAAATGGTTGGCGATAAAGGCGCTCAATAACTCTGAACCGGCTGCGGTTTCTCTTGCAGAATGTGCTGCCGCTTCTGAAGCGAACGCAAATACTTCGACATGAAATGCGTAGCTTACGGTCATGCCGGATACGACCAACGTTGTGAATGTAAGTGCCTGCAGCTTCGTCCTCTAATACCTATGGGGCGCCGATTGCTGCGATGGGCGGTACCGAAATCCATTTGCAAACTACATTAGATTGCATTACCGTCCATAACACTTGGGGGTTATAAACCTCGCATTGCATTTCGGCTTTTTGTTTTCCTGTTGCTCGTCATTCGGAAGGCCCTGCATGCACCCAGATAGCCAGTTCACACACGCCGACAACGCGACCCTCATCTTCAACGAGCTGAAATTTCGCTCGTTGAGGGTCAAGAACCGGCTCTTCCGATCCAACATATCAGGCCAGTTCGACGACTATAACGGCCACGGCGGCAATGCCCGGCTGAACTGGGAGGAGAAGTTCGCGCGCGGCGGGATCGGCTGCATCATTTCATCCTTTACCCCGGTCTCCGTGCGCGGCCGTATCCTCGTGCGTTACGCGATGATCGACGACGACGACAAGATCCCGTTCTGGCGGGAGGTCGGCAGCCGCGTCCACAGCCATGACTGTCGGTTTATCATGCAGCTCAGCCATTCCGGCCGCCAGCAGGATATGGGCGGCGTCGAAAACCTGTTCAACAGGGGCCTGAGCTCGACCAACAAGAGCGACTACTTCCATGGACTGCTCGCCCAGGCGATGACGAAACCCGAGATCGCCGAGGTCGTTGAGCAGTTCGCGCAAGGGGCGCGGCGCGCACGCGAGGCAGGGCTCGACGGTGTCGAGCTTCACGGCGCCAACGGCTATCTGCTGACGCAGTTCCTGAGCTCCGGCATCAACGACCGGACGGACGAATATGGCGGCGGCTGGGAGGGGAGGGCGCGTTTCGTGCTCGAGATCGTCAGGGCTATCCGCCGCGAGGTTGGCCAGGACTTTCATTTGCAGATGAAGATCAACGGCGTTGACCACAATGACTGGCTCTATCCCTGGATAAAAAAGGGCAACACGCTCGACGAGACCGTCAAGATCTGCACGATGCTGCTCGACGGGGGCAAGGGCGTCGACTCCTTTCATGTCTCCAGCGGTTCGACCTTTCCGCATCCGCGCAATCCGGCCGGCGACCTGCCGCTGAACGACCTGCATCGCTGGTACGACGGCATGCTCTCGCAAGGCACGCGAGCGCCGATGAATTATGCGATCTTTTCCAATCCCCTGCTGGGACGCGCCTTCCAGGCGCTCTGGCGCTGGCGTCGCGGCAAGGTCATCGAGGGCATCAATCTCGATTATGCGCGCGCCGTTTCCGAAGCGATCGGCAAGATCGACCCTGCGATCAAGGTGCTCTGTACCGGCGGGTTCCAGCATGCCGACAGGATCGCCGAGGCCATCCGTTCGAAAGCCTGCGACGGCGTCACCATGGCCCGCCCGCTGGTCGCCAACAACGATCTGCCGAAGATCCTCGCCGAGGCCAACGGCCCGGAGAAGGAATGCACCTACTGCAACAAGTGTCTGCTCAACGATCTCGAAAACCCGCTCGGCTGTTATGACCTCAGCCGGTTCGACGGCGCGACCTTCGAGGATCGCTACAGCGAGATGATCAAGCAGGTCATGTCGGTTTTCGAGCCGCCGACCTTCCATTGAGGCCCGCATCGCACGCGCATTCGGAGGGGATCCATGAGCAGCGACAACGACCGCAAGACACCCGTCGAGATCGCCGTCGCCCGCCACCGCCGCTGGTGGCTGGCGGTCGTCGTGCTGCTGTTGCTCGCGCTCGTCTACTATCTGGTTTTCGTCAACCAGTATGTCGTCGCGTTCAAAAGTCAGAGCGAGCATTTCATGCATGGCTCGATCGGCAGCGAGACGGCGACGGGGCCGCCCTATTGGGTCTTCAAGGCCTTGCCGGTCATGTATGCCGACAGGCTCGGGCCGGAAGGCTGGGGACGTTTCGGTTTCCTCTACGAAAAACCGGGCGACGATCTTCCGATCGGAGTGTCGCGCCGCGTGGTCTCAGGCGTCGAGCGGGTCTGGCTCAACTGTTCCGTCTGCCATGTCGGCACCTATCGTCTGCCCGGCGATCCAGTTCGCCACCTCATTGCCGGCGCGCCGTCCAACAATCTGCGTCTGCAGGAATTCATCCGTTTCTTCATCGACGTCGGCCGCGATCCCGGCTTTACCGCCGACACGCTGATTGCGACGATCGATAGCCCCAAGGTCGGCGGCGACCTCAATGTCTTCGAGCGGCTGATCTATCGTTACGTGGTCTTTCCAAGGGTCAAGAGCGCCTTCCTCGATCTCGGCACCCAGCTCGATTTCGTCAAGCGTCAGGAGGATTGGGGGCCCGGCCGCGTGGATACGTTCAATCCTTACAAGGCGCTGCAGTTCAACTTCCCCATGGACGAGGCCCATATATCAGGCGCGGCGCTGAACGGCTCTTCCGACTATCCCGCCATCTGGCGCCAGCGCCCCCGAGAGGGCATGAACCTCCATTGGGACGGCAACAATGATTCCGTCGCCGAACGAAACCTGAGCGCCGCACTCGGCGCCGGCGTGACGCCTGTGACGGTCGACCGGGCATCGATCGCGCGCATCGAGGACTGGATGTGGGATCTGCCTTCGCCCCCATTCCCTTCCGCAGCCAAGATCGATCAAGCGAAAGTGGCGGAGGGCAAGACGCTGTTCCTGCATTACTGTGCCGATTGCCACGGCTTCAAGGATGCGAACGACTACAGCTACGACAGGCGGCGTTTCACACGCCTCGGCAAGACGGTTCCGCTCGCTGATATCGGCACCGATGCCGGACGCTGGACCTCCTATACGGCAAATTTTGCCGCTGAGCAGAACCTGCTTTACGCCGGCTATCCCTGGCGCTTCAGCCGCTTCCACAAGACGGACGGCTATGCCAACCACCCGCTCGACGGCATCTGGGCGCGCTCGCCCTATCTGCACAACGGCTCGGTGCCGACGCTACGCGATCTGCTCGAGCCGAGCACCAGGCGGCCGCCCGTCTGGTTTCGTGGCAGCGACGAATTCGATCTCGCCAGGGTGGGCTACCGCTCGGATCAGTCGGCCGGAGGGGATCTCTTCCGCTACGACACGACGCGACCCGGCAATGGCAATGCCGGACACGAAGGATATCGCTACGGCACCGAGCTGCCGGACGCGGCAAAAGACGCCCTCGTCGAATATATGAAAACGCTATGACCCAGTCGCGCTCGCTCAGCAAATGGAAGGCACGGCATGCGGTCCTCGTCTGGATCGGCATCCTTCTGAACTTCGCCTTCGTCCTGCCGCTCATCTTCTGTCCGGAATGGATCCTCGGCCTCTTCGGAATTACCGTCAACCAGCTGATCTGGCCGCGATTTGCCGGTCTGCTGCTCGGGATCCTGTCGATCTTCTACATTCCGGCGACGCTCGATATCGACCGCTACCGCGTGTTCGCCTGGCTCGCGGTCTTCCCCTCCCGTACGCTCGGCACGGTTTTCTTCTTTCTTGCCGTCTTCGTCTTCGACCAGCCGCTCGGCTATCTCGCCGGCGTCTTCCTCGATGGATCGGTCGGCATCGCGACGCTTTTCTGTCTCCTGCGCATCCTGCGGCTCGAACAGAATATCGCCGAAGGGAGACCGGCATGAGGCGCGTCTTCTGGAAATGGCTTTTCGGCGTTCTGGTCCTGCTCGTCGTCGGCGCCTTCGCGCTGTTCTTCCTGCTCTTCCGGCCGATGGCCCAGCCGCGGACGAACGATCTCGCGGAGGCTTTCAATCACGGTTCGATTGGCAATGAAGAAGCGCAGGGCATTCCCTACTGGATCTGGCGGGTCCTGCCGCAGCTCTTTCCCGAGCATCTGCCCGCCAATGCCGATGGCTACGGCGCCTTCGGCCTCTATTGGCGGGCCGGCGACGAGGTTCCAGTCGGCCTTTCGGTCAGGACGCTCGGCGTCATCGAGCGTGTCGCGCCGAACTGCGCCTTCTGCCACCAAGGCAGCTACCGGCTTCGCGCCGACGAGCCGGCGCGGCTGGTCGAGGCGGGGCCGGGAACGAGGGTCAATCCGCAGGCCTATATCCGCTTCCTGATCGCCGTCGGCGCCGATCCGCGGTTCACCGCCGACCGGGTGTTGGCGGAGATCGGCAGGATCTACGACATGCCGGTTTGGGAACGGGCGCTCTACCGCTTCGTGCTGGTGCCGGCAACCCGCGCGGCCCTCCAGGAACAGGGGCGGCGCTTCGCCTGGATGAAGGATCGGCCGGACTGGGGTCCTGGCCGGATCGATCCCTTCAATCCGGTCAAGTTCCAGAATCTTGAACTGGCCGACGATCACACGATCGGCAATTCCGACATGATGCCGCTGTGGTCGCTTGCCGATCTCTCCGCCACCAACACGCGCCGCTTCTCGCTCCATTGGGACGGCTTGCAGACCGACCTCTACGAGACCGTAGTTTCCGGTGCGATCGGTGACGGCATGACCTACAAATCCTACGGGGGGACGGAAGAGGGGCTTCGCCGCATTACCGATTTCATTCGCCTGCAGGGACCGCCGCCGTCGCCCTTTTCTCCGCTCAAGCCAGAAGGCGATCTCTATCATGTCGATGCGGCGGCGGTAGACGCCGGTCGAGCAATCTATCTGGCGCGATGCGGCGTCTGCCACGATGCCAAGGGTGCGCGCTACCGGACCCCGATCTCGATCGTCGAACTCGGCACGGACCGCCATCGCCTGGACATGTGGACCCCCGCGGCCCGCGACCGCTACGCGGCTTACGAGCCTGGTTATGCCTGGGGTTTTACCAACTTCCAGAAGACTGACGGTTATGTCGCGACGGGTCTCAGAGGTCTCTGGCTACGCGGTCCCTACCTGCATAATGGCAGCGTCCCGACATTGCGCGACCTGCTGCTTCCGCCGGCCGAGCGGCCGACACAGTTCTACCGCGGCTACGATCTGGTGGATGCCGAGAACGGCGGCTTCGTGAGCGGGCGTGACAGAGCGGGGCAACAGTACGGCACGCTTTACGATACGAGCCAGCCGGGCAACGGCAATGGCGGCCACCTCTGGGGCACGGATCTGCCTCAGGAGGCGAAGGAGCAGCTGCTTTCCTATCTCAAGACACTTTGACCATCAGGAGGGATCGATGGCAAACGTCAGACAGCGCATCGTACGGTTTCTCGCCTGGATCGTGGTGGCGGTCGTCACTCTTGCCGTCGTCGCCATCGTCGGGGTTGCGCTCATCGTCTGGTGGCTGATTGAGCCGGATTCCGGCCAGTTCGGCCGTGTCGAGGATGAAGCGAAGAAAGTCCACCGTAAGGTCGAGGAATTTCCAGGGGCGAGCGAGTCTTACTTTGCGGCGATGGACAAGGGCCTGCTCTTGCCGCCGGCAGCCGGCGTCGATTATCCCGCCGAGATCAAGGAGGTCGCAACCGCCACCGGCCTCGATCCGGAGGCCGTCCGCAAGGCGGCGATCCGCGGGCAGAATGCCTGGATCGTCTGGACCGGCGGTAACGACAAGTTCTGGGATTTCGCCGCCCGTGCCACGATCGGCTCCTTCGATCTTCTGAAAACCATTTCGTCCCATCCGACGATGGCATATGGCCGCGACAATCGCTTCCGCTATCTCGGGCTCGTCAATGAGCCCTGCTTCACGGCCGCGAAGAGCGCCGATCCCGATCATTGGGGCCTGTGGCTCGATCAGCGCGACAAGGACTGCGCAGCCGACAGTTTCGGCGGAAATGCCGAGGCCGATGCCCGTTATCCCGGCGTGCAGATCGGCTCGCGCGGTACCACGGTCAAGGTGAAGGGCGAAGAGAAGAAAATCCCGGTCGGCTCCTACTATGGCGAGCCGACAGGCGTCATGGGCCTGCGTCTCTTCCCTAACCCCGATTTCGACAGCAAGGCCGCCGAACATTGGGATGCGCTGCGCTACTACACCGATCCGTCCTATTACAACGACAAGGATCTCGTGCGACCTTATCGCGTCGGGATGTCCTGCGCCTTCTGCCATGTCGGTCCCAACCCGATCAATCCGCCGAAGAATGTCGAGAGCCCCGAATTTTCTGAAATCTCCTCCAATCCCGGCGCCCAGTATTTCTGGGTCGACCGCATCTTCTTCTGGAACACCAAGCCGCGCGCAAAGCCCGGGGAGCCGGCCCAGAACGAAGCCAACTTCCTCTTCCAGCTCTTCCACACGAACCCGCCGGGTTCGCTCGATACGTCGCTGGTCTCGAGCGATTACATGAACAATCCCCGCACCATGAACGCCGTCTACGACGTCCTGGAGCGGCTGCGCATCGGGGCGAAGACAGGCAAGGAAATCATCAAGGGGGACGAGAAGGACAACAAGCAGGCGCAGGACTATCCGCAGACCGCAGCCTTCGGTTCGCTTTACGACAAGGCGACCGGCACCGTTGCCTCGATGCGCGTCCTGAAGGACGGCGCCGATTCCGTCGGCACGCTCGGTGCGCTCAACCGCGTCTATCTCAATATCGGCCTTTTCAGCGAAGAATGGCTGCTGCATTTCCGCCCCTTCCTCGGCGGGCAAAAGATCTCGCCGATCCGCATTGCCGATGCCCAGAAGAATTCGGTCTACTGGCAGGCGACCGAGGCGATGACACCAGACATGGCGATATTCTTCCTGGTTGCCGCTCGCGCCGATCATTTGAAGGATACGCCGGTCGGGGAAAAGGTGCTCGAAGCGCGCAATCCGGTCGAGGTCGAGCGCGGCAAGATCGTCTTTGCCGAAAACTGCGCGGCCTGCCATTCGAGCAAGCAGCCGGTGCCCGCACCGGATCTCGGCGTCGATGAGGGCATATGCGCCGGCGGCGGGTCCGGCCCGCATTATCGCGAATGCTGGGATCGCTACTGGGCCTGGGCGCAGTCAGATGCCTTCAAGGCAGGCATGGTCAAGCTCGTCACCGAGAAGGATGCGGATGGAAAGGACTTCCTCGACGGCAATTACCTTTCCACGGAACGGCGCGTGCCGATGGATGTCGTGCGCACCAATGCCTGCAGCGCGATCGCCACCAACGGGCTTTCGGGCGATATTTGGGACAACTTCACCTCTTCTACCTACAAATCGCTGCCACCACCGCATGAGGTGACCGTCAATCATCCGGTTTCAGGGGCGGCGACGCCGCTGCAGGCGGCAGGCAATGGGCGCGGTTATCTGAGGCCACCCTCACTCGTCAGCCTCTGGTCAACAGCGCCCTTCCTGCTCAATAATTCGGTTGGCCACGAAGACAGCTATTACGGGACCGACTACTACAATCAGGACTATGCCGGCGGTTACGGCGCCGGGCGAGGCACCTCTTGTCCGGCGGCGGACGCCCGCGATCCATATATGCCCTGCATCGAAAACAGGCTTGCGGTCTTCGATCGGTCGATCCGCCAGATGCTCTCACCGCAGACGCGCCGCATGGACAAGATGACCGAGGCGCCGGTGCCCGGCTATATCTACCGGACGAGCGCTCCCTCCTGCCTGATCGTGCCGCCGGGCTTCGTGCCCGATAAGGTGAGGCCCTTCACCGGCCTGTTGAGCCGGGTTGCCGGCTGGGCCTTCAAGAAGGACGGCTCGATCACTATCGGCCCGTTCCCGGCCGGCTTCCCAGTCAACGCGCTGACCAATACCGAGCTGCTGCCCGACAATGACGAGGAGGACAAGTTCGCCAACTACAAGAGGCTGATCGCCAACGGCCCGGCGCTGATCGGGGCCTTCTCCGAGCTCGGCGGTCAATGCTCGCCGGAAGAGCTTGCCGATCCCGCCGTGCTCGCCAAGGCCGAGAAGGTGGTGCGAGACACCAGGCTCGTCGATCGCCTTGTAGGCTTGAGCAAGTGTCCTGACTATGTCGTCAATGGCGGGCACACATTCGGCGCCGATCTTCCGCAATCGGACAAGAACGCCCTGATCTCCTATCTGAAGCAGTTCTGACCATGTCCGGCGGGCAGACCTACGATTATATCGTCATCGGCAGCGGAGCGGGCGGCGCCGTCGTCGCCGCACGGCTCGCCGAAGAGGGGCGGACCGTACTCGTTATCGAGGCTGGCGGCGATCCGCTCGCCAAGGTGGGCGACAGTTCCGACATGCCCCTTGCCGATGCCTCCCGCGTGCCGGCCTTTCACGCCTTTGCTTCGGAACATCCCGGCATGGCTGAGAACCATTGGGTGCGCCACTACGAAAACCAGGAGATGCAGGAGCGTGACTGGCGTTACTGCAAGAAAAGGGATGGCGTGCTCTATCCGCGTGTGCGCGGGCTCGGCGGCTGCACCGCTCATCATGCGATGATCATCGTGCGGCCCAATCATTGCGACTGGAACCACATCTTTGCGATCACCGGCGACGAGAGCTGGAAGGCCTCGCACATGCAGGGTTATTTCGAGCGCATCGAACGCTGCCGCTACCGTTTCTTCCTGTGGCGATGGCTCGCCGCCGCAACGGGCCTCAATCCGACCGGCCACGGATGGTGGGGGTGGATGACGACGGAGCGGGCGCTGCCGCTCAGGGTCCTGCGAGACTGGCCGCTGTGGCGGGCACTGCTGCGCAGCGTCGGCGCAGCCGCCGATGCTTTCGGCAAGAGGGGCTCCGACTGGGAGACGACCGAGATCGACCCGAACGACAGCCGCAACTGGAATGTCGGCGCCTGCGGCGTGCGCGTCACGCCACTTTCGACGCGCCGCCACACCAGGCACGGGCCGCGTGAGCGGCTACTCGACGTGCTGAAGCGGCACCCGGACCGCTTGGCGCTTCGTTTGAATACCACGGTCACGCGCATTGAATTTGACGGCAAGCGGGCGGTGGCGGTCCGCTGCGTCGACGGTGAGGGACGTGAGCAGGTCATCCGGGCCGGGCGCGAGATCATACTCTCAGGCGGTGCCTTCGCCTCGCCGCAGCTTCTGATGCTCTCCGGCATCGGCGATCCCGTCCATCTGCGCAAGCACAAGATCCGTGTCGTCGAAGCGCTTCCAGGCGTCGGGCGGAATCTGCAGGACCGCTATGAGGTCGGCGTCGTCAGCCGGATGAACGAACCCTGGTCGGCGCTCAAGGGCGTGACCTATACGACGCGCGACGCTCATTACAGGCGATGGCGCAGGTTCCGCATCGGCAATTATACGAGCAACGGCGTCATGTTTTCCCTGACGCTCAAATCGCGCGACACGCTGACGGAACCCGACCTGCATTGTTTCTCGCTGCTGGCCGATTTCCGCGGTTACTATCCCGATTATTCCGCGCGCATCCGCAAGCCGGATTACATGACCTGGGCGATCCTCAAGGCCTATACCGAAAATCAGGGCGGAACGGTCCGGCTGAGAAGCGCCGATCCCGCTGTCCTGCCTGCCGTCGTCTTCCATTCCTTCTCCGAGGGGACCGGCAATTACGACCTCGACCTCGACGCCGTTGTCCATGCCATTCGCTTCGTCAGGAAGGTCAACGATGCCATGGATGATCTCATTGCTTGCGAAGAGGAGCCCGGTCGGCAAAACGAGAGCGACGAGGCGCTTCGAAATTACGTCGCCGAAAATGCCTGGGGCCACCATGCCTGCGGCACCTGCGCCATCGGTCCTCGAGAAGATGGCGGCGTGCTCGACAGCCGTTTCCGGGTGCACGGTATCGAAGGCCTGCGCGTCGTCGATGCTTCGGTCTTCCCTCGAATTCCCGGATACTTCCTCGCCACGGCGGTCTACATGATCGCCGAGAAGGCGGCTGACGTCATTCTTGCCGATAGCTGACGGAGCACGGCCATGAACGAACACCGGCCCCATTGGAAAGCGGCATCTGGTATGTTCTCCTGGTGACCGGCTTTGCCGGATGGATCGCCCTTTCCTCGGTATCCTGTTCGGCCCGCTAATGGAAATCCTGCAGGGTCTCGTCATTGTCGTTGCTGTGCTTCATTCGGCAAATACAAATGGCGGGGAAGGATCATTGAGCGCATCAAGCGGGCCTTCCAAGGCGGTGCGGGGAGGAACCAACTCCGGCTCGATCATGATCGTCAAAGGCTTCGGCTCTTCGAGAAGGTCAAAACCCCGCTCGAGCATTTTCGAGATATTCGGCCTGATCATGTAAACGGGAAAGGGCAGGAATGAAGCGAACGGATCGTAGTCGAAGCATCCAACGACTATGTCTCCGAACGCCTCTCCGTCGTGGCGCCCCATGAACCGCAATAGCCCTTCAAAATTGATGGACGAGTTGATGAAAAAGCATCTGGGCAGCCTCCCGTGCTTGTCGAAAAAACGGTCGAACGCAAGCGCCGTCGCGCCAGGCGAGTAGCCTGTGATCTCGATATCTCCTTTTGTGACCGCTCCAAATACGGATTGCTTGACGGCATGAAAGCCAGCGATACGCTCCCGACTGGCGTGGTCGTTGCGGCCGCCGAACAGGTAGACATCGCCGGCGTGCAGTGGTCCCAATGTTTCGGCATGGCGAATGATGGCCGACGTCAACGCTTCAGCGCCTTGACGGTTATCCGCAATCACGGATGACGCGAACTTGCCTGGCAGATCGATGTTGACGTGAGGCAGCCCTGCACGCATGCAGATCTCGTGGACGCCATCCGGATCTGTTGCTCCGGCGATGAACAGCGAGTCGATCGCATAGGCGATGAGGGACTCCACCGTACGGCGCTCTTCCTGGGGGTCGCGGCGGCCTGAGACAACCATAGGCACAAGGCCCCGCTTTCGCGCTTCGCTCTCGAAGGTCTGCGCCATGGACGAGAAGAACCTGTTGTCGTAGACGGGCAAAAGCAACCCGACCAGACCCGAACGGGAACTGCGCAGCGCGCGAGCCTGCAGGTTCGCCTTGTAGTCATGCTCTCTGGCCAGTGACAGTATCTTGGCGGCGGTCTCCTCGGAGATGCGCCGCTTGCGCCATGTGCCGTTTAGCACCGAGGCCACTGTCGACGGGGACGCTCCTGACACGACGGACAAATCATAAATAGTTGCTTTTTTTCGTTCTTTTTCAGACATCCGCAAACCTTCCAGTGGCTCTTTCTCTCTAGATCAGCAGTCCTCTTGACGAAAGTCTTTTCCGTGGTAGGGTAATTGCACCATCGATGGTGCATGAATGCAAGACCGATTGTGCATGGAGATGGGGCTTTGAGGAAAGCGACAGGGAGGAGTTCCGCAATGCGGGGCTAACGTTGAGCGCGAGAGCATGGGGCTTTCGCGAACGGTGCTTCCTTGCCGGCTCAGTGGAGGAGGGAATACCCAATGAAAAAGCTATTTGCGATCACGCTCGGCCTGTCCTTGCTCGCGTCAACGGCCTTTGCTGGTCCGAAGATTGGTGTCGTGGTGAAGATCGGCGGCATCCCGTGGTTTAATGCCATGGAGGCGGGCATCAAGGAGCAGAGTGCCAAGCTCGGCGTTGAAGGCTTCATGGTCGGTCCGACCAGTGCCGACCCTGCGCTGCAGGTTCGCGCCATCGAAGACCTGATTGCTCAGAAGGTCGATTACATCGGCGTCGTGCCGAATGATGCCAAGGTTCTCGAACCTGTTCTCAAGAAGGCCCAGGAGGCCGGTATCAAGGTCATTACCCATGAATCGCCCAAGCAGGTCGGCGCCGATTGGGATTTCGAACTGGCCTCCGCCAAGGGCTTCGGCGAGGCGCATGGCAAGCTGCTCGCTGAGAAGATGGGCGGCAAGGGATCGTATGCCGTATTTGTCGGCTCGCTCACCGTGCCCCTGCACAATGCCTGGGCCGATGCAGCAATCGCCTATATCAAGGCGAACTACCCGGACATGAAGCTTGTCGGTGACCGCTACGGCGTGGCTGAAGACGTCGACAAGAGCCGCTCGACCGCGCTCGACCTGATGGCGGCCAACGCTGATCTGACGGGTTTCCTCGCCTTCGGTTCGCAGGGGCCGATCGGTGCGGGTCGTGCTGTCGAAGAGCGCCGCAAGGACGGCAAGGTGTTCGTGATCGGTCCGTTTTCTCCCGGGCAGGGGGCAAAGCTCATCAAGTCCGGTGCGCTGACTGGTGGCTTCATGTGGAACCCCAAGCAGGCCGGTGAAGTCTTCGTGACGCTTGCCGATCGCATCTCCAAGGGTGAGACGCCGAAGGCCGGCGACGACATCGAGGGCCTTGGAAAGATCAACCCCGAGGGCAACACCATCGTCGTCGACCAGTTGCTGGCGATCAACAAGGACAGCATCGACAAGCTTGTCGGCATGGGCCTCTAATCCTCCCTGGACCCAAGCCCGGGGTCGCGGACAATTCCCGCGACCCCCCAGTTTACGAATATCGGAAAACCTGAACCAGCCGCCATCCAACGGCTGAACAGGAGGATACTCCATGAGCGACGAACCGCTGCTTTCACTCAAGAACATCAAGGTGACCTTCGGCGGCGTGCGCGCGCTGAAGGGCGTATCGTTTGAAGTCAACCCGGGGGAGGTGCATTGCCTGGCGGGGGAGAACGGCTGCGGCAAGAGCACGCTCATCAAGGTCATTACGGGGGTCTACAAGCCACAGGAGGGCGCCGAGTTCTTCTTCGACGGCAAGGCGATCTCGGCCATGACACCCACGTTGGCGCAATCGCTCGGCATCCAGGTGATCTGGCAGGACCTGGCACTGTTCGGGGAAATGACCGTCGCCGAGAACATCGGGTTTCAGTATGCCGTCAACGGCAAATATGGTCTCGTCGACAAACGCGCCATCGAGGAAGCAGCCAGGAAAGCGCTCAGCCGTCTCGGCGTCAGCATCGATATCCATCTTCCATTGAAGGAGCTGCCGATCGCCCAACGCCAGATCGTTGCGATCGCACGCGCTCTTGTCGGCGAGGCGCGTCTTGTCTTCATGGACGAGCCGACCGCTTCGCTGACGCAATCCGAGACCGATTACCTGATCGATATCGTGCGCAACCTGTCGGCGTCCGGAGTGGCTGTGGTCTTCGTCTCGCACCGTCTCGCGGAGGTGCTCGAAATCTCGGACCGCATGACCGTGCTTCGCGACGGAGCGCTCGTTGGCGTCTTCCCTGTCGAGGGCATGACTCAATCACGGGTGACCGAGCTGATGACCGGCAGAAGCTTCGACAGTTCCGTCGTCGCCGCCGATCACGACGACGCGCAGGTCGTGCTTTCCGTCCGCGGGCTGACGCGCGCAACGGAGTTCGAAGATATATCGTTCGACCTTCGCCGAGGTGAGACGCTCGGTATTACCGGCCTCCTCGGCGCCGGCCGCACCGAACTGGCGCTTACACTCTTCGGGATGCACCGTCCGCAGGCGGGGGAAATCGCCATCGAGGGCAAGACCGTCAAGTTCGGCTCCAATCGCGACGCAATTCGCGCCGGCGTTGGCTACCTCTCCGAAGACCGTCTGTCCCTCGGCCTCAACCAGCCGCAGTCGATAGCCGACAACCTGGTCATGGCATCGCTCGATAAGCTTCTGTCCGGGGGGATGATCTCGCCCGTGAAGAAGGCGAGTGTGGTCAGCCACTGGATTTCGGCGCTCGGTGTCAAGATCGGTACGCCTGACGACCCCATCCGGACGTTATCGGGCGGCAACCAGCAGCGCGTCGCGATTGCCAAATGGCTCGCGATCGGTCCGAAAATCCTCATTCTCGACGCCCCGACCGTGGGCGTAGACGTCGGTGCGCGCGCAGGCATCTTCGAGATCGTGCGCAAGCTTGCTGCTCAGGGCCTTGCGATCATTCTGATCTCCGACGAGCCGCCGGAAGTCTACTTCAATGCGGACCGCATCATTCACATGGTCGAGGGCAGGATCCGCGCAACCTATGACCCGCGACATTTATCGCTCACCGAACTGGAGTCTGCCGTCTATGCGTAGGCTGATCCTTGGACACACAACCGAATTCACGCTTCTGGCGGTCATGGTCGTGCTTTGCGTCGGGCTGTCTTTCGCCACCGATCGGTTTTTTACGATCTCGAACGCGTTCGATGTGCTGAACGTCTCGGCCGTCAACATCATCTTTGCGGTTGGCCTTCTCGTCGTCCTGATCTCGGGCGGGATCGACATTTCCTTCGCTGTGGCCGCCTCGGTGGTCCAATACATTACCGCGCTGGCTCTTGGCGCATTGAGCGGCGGCAACTGGGCGGAAGGCTTCATCATCGCCGGCGCCATCGGCATCGGCCTGGGTCTGATCAACGCGGCCCTGGTTTACCGGCTGCATATCATCTCGATTGTCGCAACCATCTCGACCTTCAACATCTTCTTCGGGCTGCTGATGTTCTTCACCAAGGGCGTGTCGATCTACGACCTGCCGGAATGGCTGACGACGCGCGTGGTATTTTTCGAACGCGAGATGGCTGACGGCTCCTGGATCGAGCTGACACTGCCTGTCGTCGTCATGATCCTTTGCTGCCTCGCGACCTGGTTCATGATTTCCCGCACCACCATCGGACGGCAGCTCTACGCATTTGGTGACAATCCGGAAGGGGCACGCCGCTTCGGGATCAATATCGCGGCGATGCACTACATTTCGTTTGGCTGGATGGGTCTCATGGCCGGGATCGCCGGATTGATGCAGGCCCACTATGCCGAGGAAGTCGTTCCGAACGCCCTCTATGGCCGGGAACTGGATGTCCTGGCGGCTACGGTTCTCGGCGGTGCGAGGCTCGGAGGCGGCAAGGGCTCGGTCATCGGCTGCGTCCTCGGCGTCTTGATGGTCTCGATCACCCAAAACGGTCTCAACCTCATGGGCGTGTCGCCCTTTGCATTCAAGATGATCGTCGGCGCGATCATCCTCATCGCCATCACGCTCTCGTCCGCACGGATCGACAAGCTTTTCCCGTTTCTCGCCACGGATAGCACCAAGAGGAAGGGCACGCACCAATGAAGGCCATGGCTCAAAAGTTCAATGCCACCTTTGGCGCCGATATGACCGGACCGGCTATCGCATTCGTGGCGGTGATCGTCATCTTCGGCCTGGCCGCAAACAATTTCATCTCCGCGGCAACATTCGGTTCGGTTGCCTTCCAGCTTCCTGAACTCGGGCTTCTCACGCTCGCCATGCTGCTTCCCCTCCTGACCGGCGGGATCAACCTCTCCATCACCTTCACGGCAAACCTTTCCGGATTGGCCGCAGCCTCGGTGATGCAGATGTACGGCGGGGCCGACGCGTCTCCAGGCGCGTTCCTGCTCGGTGTCCTTGCCGCACTCGCCACCGGTGGCGCTGCCGGGCTGATGACCGGTGCTGCGATCGCCTACACACGGGCGCATCCAATTCTCGTCACGCTATCCATGATGATCTTCCTGCGTGGCCTCGGCGAATTTCTGACCCGCGGCGGCGATGTGTCCGGATTCCCTTCCTTCATCGCTCCGATCGGGCATGGTTCGATCCTGGGATTGCCGATCCCGCTTTTGATCTTCATCGCCTGCGTTGGCCTGTGGCAGCTCCTGCTGACGCGCTTCAAACTCGGCTTCGGGCTGTTGATGGTCGGTTCAAATATCGAGGCGGCACGCTACTCCGGCCTGAATACGCGCCGCATACTGGTTCTGGTCTACACGCTTTCGGGCCTCATGTGCGCGGTCGCCGGCGTTATCATGCTCGCCCGTTTCAACTCGGTCCGCGTCGGCCACGGTGAATCCTATCTGTTGATCACGGTGCTTGCGGCGTTTCTCGGCGGCATCAATCCGTTCGGCGGGTTTGGCCGTGTGTTGCCGGTGTTCGTCGCGCTTATCGTGCTCCAGCTTCTGTCTTCCGGCCTCAATCTCATGGGCGCAAACCAGCATCTCGCGACAGCACTCTGGGGCGTGCTGATGATCGTCGTCATGGCGGCAAGAACCATCGTTTCAACCTACATCGCATCGCGCAGAAAGAAGGGGTGACCGTGCAAGGGTTCGGTATTCACGCAAGCATGTGGACAATGAAGTGGGACCGCGCAGGCGCAGAGCGAGCCATCGCCGGCGCAGCTAGGTACAATATGGAATTCATTGAAATTCCGCTCGCAGACGCCGCATCGGTAGATGCCGGGCATACACGCGAGCTCCTGGAAAAGCATGGCCTGCGTGCGGCATGTTCGCTCGTGCTACCGCAGGCCGCCTGGGCATCCGTCCGGCCCGAGGCCGCAATTGAGCACCTGAAGGTGGCGATCGACAAGGCGGCCCTGATGGGAGCCGAGGCGCTTACGGGCGTCACTTACGGCGGCACCAACGAACGCACCGGCGTTCCGCCGACCCAGGCAGAATATGACAACGTTGCCCATGCGCTCGGTGCTGCAGCCAAGCAGGCCAAGGCCCAAGGTATCCAATTCGGTGTGGAAGCGGTGAACCGATACGAGAGCCATTTGATCAACTCGGCAGAACAGGCCGTGGCCCTGGTCGAACGCATCGGGATGGACAACGTCTTTGTCCACCTCGACACATTCCACATGAACATCGAGGAAAAGGGAGCAGCCAACGGCATTATCGTTGCGCGTGAGCATCTCAAGTACATGCATTTGTCCGAGAGCGACCGTGGAACGCCTGGAGCAGGAAACGTCCCTTGGGATTCGATTTTCGCCGCTCTGTCTGCGATCGGCTTCAAGGGGGCGCTGACCTTGGAGAGCTTCGTCAGCATGCCGCCGGAGATGGCCGGCGACATATCGACGTGGCGCCCGGTCGCGCGTGACGAGGACGAAGTCATGGGCAACGGCCTCTCGTTCCTACGCAACAAGGCCGCGCAGTATCAACTGGCATGACTTCGAGATGGTCGGCGTTTCCAGATGGTCTTAGCCGCCGAAAATGCGGCGAGGCAATGGGAGGAACTCATTGAGCAAAATTGATGAAAACGCGCAGAAGATAGCGAAGATCGCGGTTCAGCGCTTTGCGGAAAACGGCGGTCGGAGAGTTCTGATAGCGATTGCAGGTGCGCCGGGTTCAGGCAAATCGACGCTCGCGGAGCGCGCCGTCGAAGCGATCAGTAACGACCACCGTCTGGAAGCTGCGCTGTTCCCGATGGACGGGTATCACTACGACGATGCCGTCTTGGAGCAGATGGGCCGCCGCCCCTACAAGGGAGCAATCGATACATTCGATGCGCATGGTTTGCGCCACATGCTCAAGCGCCTGAAGGCCAACGAGGATGACGTTGTTGCCGTTCCGGTATTCGACCGCTCGATCGAGATTGCTCGCGCCGGCGGCAGTCTCATTCCTCAGTCTACAAAGATCATCGTCTGCGAGGGTAACTACCTGCTTGCGCGACAGGCTCCCTGGGACAAGTTGAAAGAGATTTTCGACTTCACGGTGTTTGTTGACGTGGACGAGGCTCACCTGCGGCAGAGACTTCAAAACCGCTGGCGCAACTACGGCCTGGACGCTGCGGAAATTCGCCGGAAGGTCGAAGAGAACGATCTTCCTAACGGCCTTGCAATCGTGGCCGGAAGCGCCGAGCCCGATCTCCACATCGAGAACAACTGATCCGTCCAGGCCGAGCGGAGGTCGCCGCGACAGTCCACTGTCAACCCCGCCAAGGACGATCGGCGGGATCTACAACTGAAACTTGGAGACTCCTATGAAACACGGGATTTATTATTCTTACTGGGAACATGAGTGGAGCGCCAAGTTCGGCCCCTATGTCGAAAAGGTCGCGAAACTTGGCTTCGACGTCATCGAGGTCGCCGCACATCACATCAATGACTACAGTGATGCCGAACTTGCGGAAATCAGACGGACTGCCAAGGATAACAACATCATCCTGACGGCCGGGATTGGCCCGTCGAAGGCCAAGAATCTGTCGTCACCGGATATTGCGGTGCGCCAGGCGGGAAAGGCATTCTTCGAGCAGACGCTCACAAATGTCGCAAAGCTTGATATCAAGACAATTGGTGGCGCGCTTCATTCCTATTGGCCAGTGGACTACTCCAAGCCAGTCGACAAGGAGGGCGATCGGGCGCGCGGGGTCGAGGGCATTCATGGCATTGCGGACTTCGCCGGAAACCTCGGTATCAATCTTTGCATCGAAGTGCTCAACCGCTTTGAGAACCACGTTCTCAACACTGCTGCGGAGGGCGTGGCATTCGTCAAGGACGTCGGGAAGCCGAATGTCAAAGTGATGCTCGATACTTTCCATATGAACATCGAGGAAGACAGTTTCGGAGAAGCGATCCGTACCGCTGGCCCGCTGCTCGGACATTTCCATACCGGCGAAAG